>Ga0213824_1000005_pt1 | contig 434554 bp, 399 predicted proteins | sample MC6MC0906MG_FD_179892 | JGI IMG/M metagenome (GOLD analysis project Ga0213824, IMG submission 179892) | Enriched soil aggregate microbial communities from Iowa State University, Ames, United States - MC6-MC0906-MG | ecosystem: Environmental > Terrestrial > Soil > Unclassified | place: USA...
CGGCGGCAAATCCGGTGATTTTAAGGTGGACAGCCATGATTAAGGTGCTCTTTTTTGCCCAGGTGCGCGAGCTGGTCAATACCGACAGCCTGACGCTGGATGCGTCCTTCGAAAACGTCGCTGCCCTGCGCGCGCATCTGGCGGCACAAAGTGACCGCTGGGCGCTGGCGCTCGAGGAAGGCAAGCTGCTGGCCGCCGTGAATCAGACGCTGGTTGAATTCACCCATCCGCTGAACGCAGGGGATGAGGTGGCCTTCTTCCCGCCGGTGACAGGGGGCTAAGATGGCTGAAACCCGAATTCTGGTCGGTCACGAGCGCTTTAATGTTGGTACAGAATATGACTGGTTGGCCGAGCGCGATGAAGATGGTGCGGTCGTCACCTTTACCGGTAAAGTGCGCAACCACAACCTCGGCGACAGCGTGAAGGCGCTGACGCTGGAGCACTATCCGGGGATGACCGAGAAATCGCTGGCGGCGATTGTTGACGAGGCGCGGGGCCGCTGGCCGCTTGGCCGCATCACGGTGATTCACCGCATCGGCGAGATGTGGCCTGGCGAGGAGATTGTCTTCGTCGGGGTGACCAGCGCGCACCGCGGCAGTGCGTTTGCGGCAGGGGAGTTCATTATGGACTATCTCAAAACCAAAGCCCCATTCTGGAAGCGTGAAGCCACGCCGGAAGGTGACCGCTGGGTGGAATCGCGCGACAGCGATAAACAAGCCGCCAGCCGTTGGTAGTCGGTTTACGTGGATGTGTTAATCTTAACGTGTGTGTCTACTTAATCTTAATCAGGAGTGAATCATGGACCGATTTCCGCGTTCCGATTCAATAGTACAGCAGACCCGTAGCGGCCTGCAGACGTATATGGCTCAGGTGTACGGCTGGATGACGGTCGGCTTGCTGCTTACCGCGTTTATCGCGTGGTATGCGGCGAACACGCCTGAACTGATGATGTTTATCTTTTCCAGCAAAATCACCTTCTTTGGGCTGATTATCGCGCAGCTGGCGCTGGTGTTTGTGCTTTCTGGCCTGGTGCAAAAGCTGAGTGCCGGAATGGCGACCACGCTGTTTATGCTCTATTCAGCGCTAACCGGACTGACGCTTTCCAGTATTTTCATCGTTTACACCTACTCCTCCATCGCCAGCACCTTTGTGGTGACCGGCGGGATGTTCGGCGTGATGAGCCTGTATGGCTATACCACCAAACGTGACCTGAGTGGCTTAGGCAACATGCTGTTTATGGGGCTGATTGGGATCGTGCTGGCGTCGCTGGTGAACCTGTGGCTGAAGAGTGACGCGCTGATGTGGGCAGTGACCTACATCGGGGTGGTGGTCTTCGTTGGCTTGACGGCCTACGACACCCAGAAGCTGAAAAACATCGGTGAGCAGATCGACGTGCGCGACAGTTCTAACCTGCGCAAATACTCGATTCTGGGGGCGTTGACGCTGTACCTGGACTTCATCAACCTGTTCCTGATGCTGCTGCGTATTTTCGGCAACCGTCGCTAGTTATTTCCCCCTCACCCTAACCCTCTCCCTCTCCCTCAGGGAGAGGGGATTACACGGTGCGGGCTTTTCTCCCTCTCCCAGTGGGAGAGGGTCGGGGTGAGGGCATCAGACCGCAGCGCTACCCGACACAACTCACTTCGCCAACATCCTCTCGTTCTTCGCTCGCAGCTTCTTCGCCCGACTCTCCAGCACCAGATAACAGACCGTTGCCAGCGCCAGCGGCAGGAAGTAATAGATCATGCGGTACGCCAGCAGGGCGGCGATAATCGTTCCCTGAGAGACATGCTCCCCCGCAAGCAACGCGATAAACACCGCCTCCAGCACGCCGATCCCCGCCGGGATATGCACAATTACGCCTGCAATACTGCTCACCAGCAGCACGCCCAGCACGAAGAAGTAATTTACGTCCTCGCCAATCAACAGCCAGATAATCGCCCCCATCGCCATCCAGTTGGCGCTGGAGACCACCATTTGCAGCACCGCGAACTTCCATGAGGGCAACACCAGCTTTTGCCCCTTGATGGTCATATGGCGGCGTTTAGCAAAGGCGCAGGCCCACAGATACACGGCGATGATCAGCAGCAGCACGATGCCCAGAATGCGCAGCGTGGCCTCGTCGATATACCAGTGCGCGGGCAGCTGCACCACGCCGATGGTGAAGATCACCCCGCCGAGCAGAATATAGCCCAGCCAGTTCGTGGTGATGCTTAACGAGAAAATGCGCGTGATGGTCCCGCCCGGCAGGCCAAGGCGCGAGTAAAGGCGATAGCGCATGCCAATGCCGCCGACCCAGGTGCTCAGCGTCAGGTTAAAGGCGTAGCAGATAAACGACACCAGCATCACCTGGCGCTTTGCCAGCTTGTGTCCGCAGTAGGCGCGGCCCAGCAGGTCGTAGCAGCCGTATATCAGGTAGCTGACGATGACCAGCCCAACGGCGCTCAGGAGCACCATCCGGTTATAGTTGCGGATGACCTTCCACACCTCTTCCCAGTCGACTTTTTGCGCGTATACCACCAGCAGTACCGCGACGGCGATGAAGAACAGCCAGGTGAGGATTTTTTTTGCCAGTTTCCAGCGAGGATGCGATTTCGACATCAGGTTTTCCCTCCGTCTTCCGCTTCAATGCGGTCCTGAGTTTCCATTTCGGGTTGAACCGGCGGGTCCACCTGCGCAAGCTTTGGCGTATGCGCGGGCAGCCAGCCGACCATCGCCGGGAAATGACGCAGGAAGTGGAACACCACCACGCCAATACCAAGGTTCCACCAGGTGCGTTTCGGCACCATCGACTCATCCACGCGCACGCAGTCATTGACGATCAGCCCCTGAAGGTTATCCCGCAGGGTTTGATTAAACTGCCGATCGTGAATGATCAGATTCGCTTCCAGATTCAGCGACAGGCTGAGTGGATCGAGATTGCTGGAGCCAACGGTTGCCCAGTGATCGTCCATCAGCGCCACTTTGCCGTGCAGCGGTCGGCGGCGATATTCGTAGATCTGCACGCCGCCTTTCACCAGATAGTTATAGAGCAGGCGTGCGCCCACTTTGACAATCGGCATATCCGGCTCACCCTGCACAATCAGTTTCACCCGCACGCCACGTCGGGCCGCATTGCGCATGGCATGCAGAATACGGTAGCCGGGGAAGAAGTAAGCGTTGGCGATAATCACCTCGCGCTTCGCGTTCGCCAGCATCTTCAGGTAATGACGTTCAATGTCATCCCGGTGCTCGCCGTTGTCGCGCCAGACGAAAAGCGCCTGCGCTTCGCCGGGCTGTCGGTTCTCCTCCGGGCGATGGCGACGTCGCCACCAGTGGCGAACGGCCTCTTTACCCGGCAGGTTCTCCAGTTCAAACAGTAAAATATCCTGAACCACCGGGCCTTCAATGCGGATCGCATAGTCCTGCTTGGCTTCTGGGCCATAGTCGGACATATGTTCAGCGGAGTAGTTAATGCCGCCGACGAACGCCACCGTCTCATCCACCACCACAATTTTACGGTGCATCCGACGAAAAAGGTTCGTGCGCATGCCGAACAGGCGGGGGCCGGGATCGTAGTAGCGGAAGACCACGCCTGCGGCGGTCAGTTCGTTGACGAACTCATCGCTCAGGTCCGGTGAGCCATAGCCGTCGAGCAGCGCTTCAATTTTGACCCCGCGCCGGGCAGCACGCAGCAGCACGCTGTGCAGCTGCTTACCAACCTCATCTTCGAACCAGATAAAGGTTTCGAGGATCACTTTCTGCTGTGCGTTATCAATCGCTTTAAACACGGCCGGATAATATTGATCGCCATTCTCCAGCAGCGTAATGCGGTTTCCTTCCTGCCATGTACATTTCATAAGTGGATCTCCGCGCTGAGCGGGGCATGGTCTGATAAATGTCGCCAGTTGAGTAACGCCAGCGCGGTAGGGCTGCTGGCATGGGCGTTTTTGACGTAGATGCGGTCAAGGCGCAGCAGGGGGAAGCGCACCGGGAACGTGCGTGCGGGGCGTCCGTTGGCGCGGGTGAAAATTTCCTCCAGCCCGGCGTTCACCTTAAGCGGATGGTTGGCGCGCTGCCGCCAGTCGTTGAAATCACCGGCGATAACCACGGGCTCGCCTTCCGGCAGCGCATTGCTCCATTCGGCGAGCATCTGCAGCTGAGCCTGACGGTGGGCTTCACGCAGACCAAGATGCACGCAGCCTACGTGAACGGGAAATTCCAGATCGGGTGGCGTGATCCGACAGTAAAGCAGGCCGCGTTTTTCACTTTCGCCCACCGACACGTCGCGGTTTTCATAATGCTCAATCGGAAAACGCGACAGCACCGCATTACCGTGGTGCCCTTCGGGGTAAACTGCGTTGCGTCCGTAGGCGTAATCGCTCCACATGGTATCGGCCAGAAACTCGTAGTGGGGGGCATCCGGCCAGTTTTCGACATGCATTGGATGCACTTCGTGCGCGCCCATCACTTCCTGCAGGCAAACAATGTCCGCGCTGACGGTGCGAACGGCGTCGCGCAGCTCCGGTAAAATGAAGCGGCGGTTAAATGCTGTGAAGCCCTTATGAATGTTTATCGTCAGCACCTTAAGCGAGAAATGCTGCGTTTTAATGGTCATAAACACCTTCCTGGGTGACTATCCCGATGAAAATAAAGTGTAGTCGGCGTCACAAAAAGATGCGGCGTTACGGAATTTTCCGTAAAGTGCGGTAGTCTGAATTAGCAGAGAAAAATCCTTCAGGAGAGAAGCCATGAAGTGGCAACAACGTGTTCGTGTCGCAACGGGTTTGAGTTGCTGGCAGATAATGTTGCATTTACTGGTCGTGGCCGTACTGGTGATGGGCTGGATGAGCGGCACGCTGGTGCATGTTGGTCTGGGGCTATGTGTGCTTTACGGCGTCACCGTGCTGTCGATGCTGTTTTTACAGCGTCACCACGAGGCGCGCTGGCGTGAAGTGGGTGACGTGCTCGAAGAGCTCACCACCACCTGGTATTTTGGTGCCGCGATGATTGTGCTCTGGCTGCTGTCGCGCGTGCTGCAAAACAACCTGCTGCTGGCCCTGGCGGGTCTGGCAATCCTCGCAGGGCCTGCGGTTGTCTCTTTACTCACCAAAGAGAAAAAGCTACGCAATGTTGCGTCTAAACATCGCGTACGCCACTGATCCCGTCGTGGCCGCGATAACCAGTAGCGGCCACAAACTTCCCCAGACAATATCCAGACTCGCATCCTTCAGATAGATTTGCTTGGTGATATCCGTAAAGTGTCGAATCGGGTTTACCCACGTCAGATCCTGTAACCACACCGGCATATTCTCGACGGGCGAAACATAACCCGAGAGCAAAATTGCGGGCATCATAAAGACGAATACCCCGATAAACGCTTGCTGCTGCGTCGAGCAGAGCGCCGAGATCAGCAGTCCAAACCCCACCAGTGACAGCCCGTAAATCACCATCGTGAAGTAAAACAGCGCCAGCGAACCGGCGAACGGGATCTGGTAGGCCCAAATACCTACTCCCAGCACGATGGTGGCCTGGAAGGTCGCGACAATCAGCGCCGGAACCGCTTTGCCGACGAAAATCTGCCAGGTGGCGAGCGGGGAGACCAACAGCTGGTCCAGCGTGCCCTGTTCGCGCTCGCGGGCGACGGACAGGGAGGTCACGATCATCACCCCGATGGTCGTGATCATGGCGATCAGCGACGGCACCACGAACCACTTATAGTCCAGATTCGGGTTGTACCAGTTGCGTACCACCAGCTCGCTGTTATTGGGCTTCGGTTTGCCCTCCATCAGCTCCTGCTGGTAATCCTTCACCACCTGCTGCAGATAGTTCGCTGCGATCTGGGCGCTGTTGGAGTTACGCCCGTCGAGGATCAGCTGCATCGGCGCGGTCTGGAAGGTATCCAGATTGCGGGAGAAATCCGCCGGGAACCGCACCAGCAGCAGCGCTTTTTGCGTGTCGATGGTGGGCTGGATTTCCTGCGGGCTTTTCAGCTGCAGGATGTGAGTAAAGGCCTTCGCGCGGGCAAAGCGCTGCGTTAGCTCAACGGAATGTTTGCCGTTATCTTCGTTGTAAATGGCAATGGTGGCGTTGGTCACCTCAAGGGTGGCGGCAAACGGGAACAGTAAAACCTGGATCAGCACCGGCAAAACCAGAATGGCGCGGGTTTGCGGCTCGCGCAGCAGGGATTGCAGTTCTTTGCGGATCAATGTCCATAAACGGTGAAACATGCGCGCTCCTTAATCTAACCGCCGTTTGGTTTTCATCCACGTCAACCCGATAAACATCACCGCCGACGCCATCAAAAACAGGGTGTTGATAATCAGCACCACTGGAATATTCCCCGCCAGGAACAGGCTTTGCAGCGTGCTCACAAAGTAGCGAGCCGGAATAACATAGGTCACGGCGCGGATCACCGCAGGCATACTGTCTATCTGAAAGATAAACCCGGACAGCATAATCGATGGTAAAAAGGCGGCGTTGAGGGCCACCTGCGCGGCGTTAAACTGGTTACGGGTGATGGTGGAGATGAGCAGCCCCATGCCCAGCGTGCTGAGTAAAAACAGGCTGGTGATAAAGAACAGCACGACAAGCGAGCCGCGATACGGCACGCCGAGGATAAAGACGGCGACAAGCATACAGAGCAGCATCGCCAGCATGCCGAGGAAGTAGTAGGGGATGAGCTTGCACAGTAACAGCTCGACGCGCGTGACTTCGGTAGAGAGCAGCGCCTCCATGGTGCCGCGCTCCCACTCGCGGGCGATCACCAGCGAGGTCAGTATCGCGCCGATTACCGTCATGATGATGGTCACCGCGCCCGGAATAATAAAGTGCTGGCTGATGGCGGCGGGGTTAAACCAGTAGCGCGTCTGCACATCGATCAGCGGCTCAAACTCCTCACCCCGGTCTTCGGCGCGCTGCATCTGCCAGAGCTGCCAGATCCCCTCCGCGTAGCCCTGCACGAAGTTCGCGGTGTTCGGCTCGCTGCCGTCGGTGATCACCTGAATCGGCGCATCGGTTTCAGCGCGCGCCATATTGGCGGCGAAATCCACCGGAATGACGATCAGACCGCGAATTTTCCCGGCCTGCATTTTCTGAATCAATTCCTGCCGGTTGTCGCTGATGGTGGCGTCAATGTAGGGCGAACCGGTCATGGCGTGAGTGAAGTCCAGCGCCTCTTCGCTCTGCTGCTCCAGCAGAATCCCGACCCGCAGCTTGCTGGAGTCCAGGTTAATGCCGTAGCCAAAGATAAACAGCAGCAGCAGGGGGATCACCACCGCAATCAGCCAACTGCTGGGGTCACGCACGATCTGCCGCGTCTCTTTAATGCATAGCGCGCGCACCCTGCGCCACGAAATCGCATTACTGTGCATGGGCATTCTCCTTATCCCAGTCGTGGATGAGGGTGATAAACGCCTGCTCCATGGTCGGGTCTGGCTGTGCGTCGTCGGCGGCCTGGTTTTTCAGGTCGTCCGGCGTGCCGTGGGCAATCAGCTTGCCGCGATACACCAGCCCGATGCGGTCGCAGTACTCCGCCTCGTCCATGAAGTGGGTGGTCACCATCACGGTCACCCCTTTTTCCACCATGCTGTTGATGTGCAACCAGAACTCGCGGCGGGTAATGGGATCCACGCCGGATGTCGGTTCATCCAGAAACAGAATATCCGGCTCGTGCATCAGCGAGCAGGCCAGTGCCAGCCGCTGCTTAAAGCCGAGCGGCAGCTCGTCGGTGGCGTGGGACGCAATGTTGGTTAACGCGAAGGCGTCGCTCATACGGCGGATTTTTTCGTTCTGCGCCCGCCCGCGCAGGCCGTACACGCCGGAGAAAAAGCGCAGATTCTGCTCGACCGTCAGGTTGCCATACAGCGAAAACCTCTGCGCCATATACCCGAGATGCTGGCGCGCCTTGCCGGAGCTGACTTTCAGATCCATATCCAGCACCAGTGCCTTGCCGGATGTCGGCACCAGCAGGCCGCACATCATCTTAAAGGTTGTCGATTTTCCCGCGCCGTTTGGTCCAAGCAGGCCAAAAATCTCGCCGCGTTTAACCGCGAAATTGACGTTATCGGTGGCGGCGAAATCCCCGAACTTTTTGGTGAGCGATTTGGCTTCGATCACCGTTTCGCCCGGCGTGCCTTCCACCGTATGCAGAATGGCGGCAAGTGGCGACTCTGACGTACCCGCGCCGCCCAGCAGGTCGATAAACGCGTCCTCAAAGCGCGGCGCGGTCTCTTCTATCTCGATCTCAGGCATGCCTTGCGCCTGGCGAATGTCGTCGGCTGCGGCCTCTTTTTTGAGAATAATGCGCACCGAGCGGCCCTGGATCATACCGTCGCTCACCTGCGGCAGCCTGAGCACCCGCTGCAACAGTCTGCGGTTGGACTCCTGCGGGCTATGCAGCAGGAAGCTGCGCCCGGCCATGCTCTGCGTCAGCGTCGTCGGCTCGCCCTGATATAGCAGTTCGCCTTCGTTCATCAGCAGCACATCCCGGCACTGTTCCGCTTCGTCGAGATAGGAGGTGCTCCAGAGGATCAGCATCCCGTCGCCCGCCAGTTCGTGCACCATCTGCCACAATTCACGGCGAGAAATCGGGTCAACGCCCACGCCTGGCTCATCCAGCAGCAGCACCTTTGGCTCGCCGACCAGCGTACAGGCCAGGCCCAGCTTCTGCTTCATCCCGCCGGAGAGCTTGCCAGCCAACCGGTCGGTGAACGGGCCGAGGGAGGTAAACTCCAGCAGGCGGGCGAAGGTTTTCTGCCGCGTTTCGCCGGTGACGCTGCGCAGATCGGCGTACAGGTTCAGGTTTTCCATCACCGTCAGGTCTTCATACAGGCCAAACTTCTGCGGCATATAGCCGAGCATGGCGTGGAGCGCACCATCGTCTTTTATCGGGTCAAGACCGAGTACGCTGGCCGTACCTTCATCCGGCTTGAGCAACCCCGCCAGCATCCGCATCAGCGTAGTTTTCCCCGCGCCGTCCGGACCGACCAGCCCGGTCACGTAGCCTTTCTGGATGGTGCAGTTCAGCGGCGCGACGGCCGGTTTGTCCATTCCCTTAAAGCGTTTGACCAGATTGTGGAGCTGGATAACCGCGTCATTCATGTCGTTCCCCGTCGCTGACTGTTACGGTTACGGGCATACCCTGACGCAGCGCGTCGTCCGCATCGGTGACGATGATGCGCAGGCGATACACCAGGTCGGTTCGCAGGTCCGGTGTTTCAACCGTTTTCGGGGTGAATTCGGCGGTAGGGGAGACAAAGCCCACTTTGCCGTGATACGGCTTGTCCGGGCGACCATCGGTATAGAGCAGCAATTCGCGGCCCGGCTGCATCTGCCCGAGGTTCGGCTCGTCAATGTAAGCGCGCACCCACACCGGGCGGGTCAGGGAGAGCGTTAAGACGGTGCTGCCCGCGCTGAGCATGCTGCCCGGCTCTACGGCGCGGGTCATCAGCGTGCCGTCGGACGGGGCGATTAACGTGGTGTCGCGCAGGTCCAGCTCCGCCTGGGCCAGCTGCGCCTGTGCCTGTTCAAGGCTGGCTTTCGCCTGGGCAATATCCTGCGCGCGGTTACCGGTGCGGTACTGGCTTAATTTATCCTGTGCGGATTTCAGCGTCGCCTGCGCCTGGTCACGGGACGAGCGCGCATTTTCCAGATCGTTAGCGGAAATGGTGCGGCTTTTCCACAGCCCCTGCTGGCGCGCGTAGAAGTTCTGCGCGTAGTCATAGGCGGCTTTCGCCTGCTTAACGGCGGCGGCAGCCTGGGCGATCTCTTCATCGCGATAGCCTGCAAGCATCAGGTCATACTGCGCCTGAGCCACGGATACACCCGCTTTGGCCTGCATCAGCGCGTTCTCGTAGGGCGCTTTATCCAGCATCCCCAGCATCTGCCCGCTTTTGATGGCATCGCCTTCGTCAACGCTCAGCGAGGCGAGACGTCCGCCGACGCGGAAGCTCATGTTCACCGTGCGAATATCCACGTTACCGTACAGCGTCAGACCTTTATCCTGCTGGCTCTGATACCACAGCCAGCCACCTATTCCAGCAGCAAGCAGCACAACAACCACCAGAACGATGGCGACAGGTTTTTTCATGACTTCAGGCTCCTTTGCGTTAAGCCGTGCAGGATCAGATCGACGTGACAGGCGATCACCTTGCTAATCTGCTCGGCTTTATCCTCATCAAATTGTGTCCAGCCCGTACGTAACAGGATGGTCTCCCGCCCCAGACGGAAGGCGAGCACTTCGCCCAACAGGGCATGGGTATGCAAAATCATTTCGGTGTCGCGTGCATCGCGTCCGGTATAGGCCGCGATAAGCCGGGTCAGGTGCGAGTGCATCGGCGCGATCACCCGATCGTGTACCCGCTGGTAGGCAGCCGTAGGGGAGAGCTGCTCGCGGGAAATAAACTTGCTCAGGTTCAGCGTATCGTCGTGCGTCAGCAGGCGGATCATATTATGACAGGCGCTGAGAATAAGCTGGCGAACGGCGGCGCGATCGGGCGACGGCTGGCCGAGCAGCGCGGTGGCCTCTTCCACGTGCGGGTGAAACTGCGTGCCGATAAAATCGGCGATCCACTCGGCGCAGGCGAGATATAAATCCTCTTTTGAGCCAAAATAGTAGGTGATGGCCGCAATGTTCTGCCCGGCCTGCGCCGCGATATCCCGCGTGGTCGCGTGCAGCCCGTACTCACCAAACTGCGCCAGCGCGGCGGCGATAAGCTGGCTTTTGGCCTGTTCACCTTTGGTTGTTGTGGGTGTCGTATTCATGATGGTATTAAAAATTAATCAATCGATTGATTAAGATTATGTCTGATTCACTCTCCCGTCGAGGGAATGTTGAGGGATATTTTATGCGCCACGTCACAAAAGCTGCTACACTCCGCCCCTTCGCGACATTGTGGTTTTTGTCCTCCCCTATTCGTTATATCTCCCTGAAAACTACACCTGTGATGGTCGGGGCGGTTCGGAGTTTTTATGTCTTTTGATTCCCTTGGCCTGAACCCGGAAATTCTGCGCGCGATCGCAGAACAGGGCTACGTTGAGCCAACCCCAATCCAGCAGCAGGCGATCCCCGCCGTGCTTCAGGGTCGTGACCTGATGGCCAGCGCCCAGACCGGCACCGGTAAAACCGCGGGCTTTACCCTGCCGCTGCTGGAACTGCTGGTAAAAAACCAGCCGCACGCCAAAAGCCGTCGTCCGGTTCGTGCCCTGATCCTGACTCCTACTCGTGAGCTGGCCGCGCAGATTGGTGAGAACGTGCGTGACTACAGCCGCTATCTCAACATTCGCTCGCTGGTGGTTTTCGGTGGCGTCAGCATCAACCCACAGATGATGAAGCTGCGCGGCGGCGTGGACGTGCTGGTGGCAACGCCGGGCCGTCTGCTGGATCTGGAACACCAGAACGCGGTTAAGCTGGATCAGGTTGAAATTCTGGTGCTGGATGAAGCCGACCGCATGCTCGACATGGGCTTCATCCACGATATTCGTCGCGTGCTGGCCAAGCTGCCTGCGCGCCGTCAGAACCTGCTCTTCTCCGCGACCTTCTCCGACGAGATCAAGGCGCTGGCGGAAAAGCTGCTGCATAACCCACTGGAAGTGGAAGTGGCGCGTCGCAACACCGCCTCTGAGCAGGTGACGCAGCACGTTCACTTTGTTGATAAAAAGCGCAAGCGGGAACTGCTCTCCCAGATGATCGGTCAGGGCAACTGGCAGCAGGTGCTGGTCTTTACCCGCACCAAGCACGGCGCTAACCACCTGGCGGAACAGCTGAATAAAGATGGTATCCGCAGCGCGGCGATCCACGGTAACAAGAGCCAGGGCGCGCGTACCCGTGCGCTGGCGGACTTCAAATCCGGCGACATCCGCGTGCTGGTGGCGACCGATATCGCCGCCCGTGGCCTGGATATCGAAGAGCTGCCGCATGTGGTGAACTACGAGCTGCCAAACGTGCCGGAAGACTACGTTCACCGTATCGGTCGTACCGGCCGCGCGGCGGCAACCGGTGAAGCGCTTTCTCTGGTCTGCGTGGATGAACACAAGCTGCTGCGCGACATCGAACGTCTGCTCAAGAAAGAGATCCCGCGCATCGAAACCCCGGGCTACGAAGTGGACCCGTCGATCAAAGCCGAGCCGATTCAGAACGGTCGTCAGGGCGGCGGTGGACGTGGTCAGGGTGGCGGCGGTCGCGGTCAGCAGCCGCGTCGTGCAGAAGGTGGCGCACCGAAATCATCCGGCAAACCGCCGCGTCGTAACAACGACAGCAAACCGGCGGGTGAAAACCCGTGGCGCAGCGGCGAAGGGAAACCGGCAGGGGAAGGGCAGCGTCGACGCCGCCCGCGTAAACCTGCTAACCCGCAGTAATCTGGAAGCCCGGTCGTAAAGCCGGGCTTTTCTTTTTGCGGCAGCGAAGAGAAAGTGCCACAATAGTGGCTGTTTATACAGTGTTTCAGGTTTTCCAATGGCTTTAACCGCTGCGCTCAAGGCGCAAATTGGCGCATGGTATAAGGCGCTACAACAGCAGATCCCCGACTTTATCCCCCGAGCGCCGCAGCGGCAGATGATTGCTGACGTGGCCAAAACGCTCGCCGGGGACGACGGGCGACATCTGGCGATTGAAGCCCCAACCGGCGTCGGGAAAACCCTCTCGTATCTCATTCCCGGCATCGCGATTGCGCGGGAAGAGGACAAAACGCTGGTGGTCAGCACCGCCAACGTGGCGCTGCAGGATCAGATCTTCAGCAAAGATTTACCGCTACTGCGCAAAATCATCCCCGACCTGCGGTTTACGGCGGCCTTTGGGCGCGGGCGTTACGTGTGCCCGCGTAACCTGGCGGGGCTGGCCAGCAGCGAGGCGACGCAGCAGGATCTGCTGGCCTTCCTCGACGACGATCTCACGCCGAACAACAAAGCCGAGCAGGAACTCTGCGCCACGCTCAAGATCGATCTTGACGGCTATAAGTGGGATGGCCTGCGCGATCATACTGATAAGGCCATCAGCGACGATTTATGGCGCAGGCTCAGCACCGACAAAGCGAGCTGCCTGAACCGCAACTGCCACTACTACCGCGAGTGCCCGTTCTTCGTCGCCCGGCGTGAAATTCAGGAGGCGGAAGTGGTGGTGGCTAACCACGCGCTGGTGATGGCCGCGCTGGAGAGCGAAGCGGTGCTGCCGGAACCCAAAAACCTGCTGCTGGTGCTCGATGAAGGCCACCATCTGCCGGACGTAGCGCGGGACGCGCTGGAGATGAGCGCCGAAATTACCGCCCCCTGGTTCCGTCTTCAGCTGGATTTGTTCTGCAAGCTGATTGCCACCAGCATGGAGCAGTTCCGCCCGAAAACCACGCCGCCGCTGGCGGTGCCGGAGCGGCTGAGCGACCACTGTGAAGAGGTCTATAGCCTGATTGCCTCGCTCAACAACATTTTGAATCTTTATCTTCCGCAAACGCAGGAAGCCGAACACCGCTTTGCGATGGGTGAGCTACCGGAAGAGGTGATGGAGATTTGCCAGCAGCTGGCGAAGCATCTGGAAAAACTGCGCGGGCTGGCGGAGATGTTTCTGAACGATCTTAGCGAGAAAACCGGCACCCACGACGTGGTGCGTCTGCACCGCATTCTGCTGCAGATGAACCGCGCGCTGGGGATGTTTGAAGCGCAGAGCAAGCTCTGGCGGCTGGCCTCGATGGCGCAGGCGTCCGGCGCGCCGGTTACCAAATGGGCCACTCGCGAAGAGCGGGACGGGCAGGTGCACCTCTTTTTCCACTGCGTGGGCATCCGCGTGGCCGATCAGCTGGAAAAGCTGATCTGGCGCAGCGTGCCGCACGTGGTAGTCACCTCTGCCACGCTGCGCTCCCTGAACAGTTTTTCTCGTTTACAGGAGATGAGCGGGCTAAAAGAGAAAGCGGGCGACCGTTTTGTGGCGCTGGACTCGCCGTTTAACCACTGCGAGCAGGGTAAGCTGGTGATCCCGCGGATGAAGTATGAGCCGCTGATGGAAAACGAAGAGCAGCACATTGCGGAAATGGCGGCCTACTTCCGCGAACAGGTCGAGAGCAAACAATACCCCGGCATGCTGGTGCTGTTTGCCAGCGGACGCGCCATGCAGCGCTTCCTGGAGCACGTAACCGATCTTCGTCTGCTTCTGCTGGTACAGGGCGATCAGCCGCGCTACCGGCTGGTGGAAACGCACCGCAAGCGCATTGATAACGGCGAGCGCAGCGTGCTGGTGGGGTTACAGTCGTTCGCCGAAGGTCTGGATCTGAAGGGCGACTACCTGACGCAGGTGCACATCCATAAAATCGCCTTTCCGCCCATCGACAGCCCGGTAGTGATCACCGAGGGCGAGTGGCTAAAGAGCCTCAACCGCTATCCGTTTGAGGTGCAAAGCCTGCCTGCGGCGTCGTTTAACCTGATTCAGCAGGTCGGGCGTCTGATCCGTAGCCACGGCTGCTGGGGCGAGATTGTGATTTACGACAAACGTCTGCTGACGAAGAACTACGGTCAGCGGCTGCTGAATGCGTTACCGGTGTTCCCGATTGAACAACCCGAGGTGCCGGAAGTGAAAAAACGCCCGGCAAAACCGGCCGCCGGGCGTAAAAAAAGCATCCGTGCTAAGGGGCGCGGTCCTACTGGTAAGTAAAGGTGGCCTGCACAACGCTGCTGAACGTGCCGGCCGTCACGGGCATGGCGGTAGCGTAGTAGCGTGCGGCCATGGGGAAGTCCGCAGTGTGGGTGCCGGCATCAATTATCACGCTGAATCGGGCTTCAGGGGCAAGCACGATATAATCCAGGCGATCGGCCAGCTCCAGTGCCACCCCTTTAGCGGTGCCGCTATTGGCAAATTTAAAGGGGTGTTCCGTATCGCGCGGGCCGTCAACGGAGATGGTGGCCACCGTCAGCGTGGTCGGACAGTTCGTGAGTTTGAGATCGAAATTTTTCCACGGGCCGGTATCGCCGATATCCTTGAAATCACTGGCGACGGCCTGACCCAGATCTACCACCATATTCTGGCTGGCGCTGTCTACCTGGCAGGTGGTGTCGTAAATATTCCCTTCGATATTGAGCGTAACGTCGGTCGCGCCCGCAGAGAGGCTCGCCAGGACGAGTAATAGGGGATAAATTTTCATCATGGCTCCGTTACTGATATTCCATATCGATGGTGGCAATCGTGTTTGCTTTTCCCGCCGTGACGGTGGCATCCGTCTGGTAATACTGCACCGCGAAGGGAATATTGTCCGGTACGTTGGGTTCGGTTCTTCCGCCGACCGGGATAGGGAAGTTATATTTGAGATCGACACCGTCCAGCAGCATGCGCACGCCAACGCCCGTGGCGCTGTCGCTGCCTGGCGTCAGGTTAAGAACATCATCAAACTGGCTGTTAACGCCATTGGCGCTGGTCACCGATGCCGTGAGGTTGACCGCTTCCGTACAGATGGCGGTGAGACTGAAATTCTTCCAGGCCGTATAGCTGCCCACGTGGGTAAATTGCGAAACCGGGAAATCGCCGAGTGTGACCGTCAGATTCAGCGGGTCAATGGAGCAGGTGGCTGTTCTTTCCGCAACCGTGGCGGAATAACGGCTGTTATTTCGATCGCCAGAAATACCGACAGACTGAAAAACACCAAATCCAAAGGGATCTTGCGCACTTGAAATAGTTCCGCTCCCGATGTGTGTCGCCGTTTTGATTAACCGTTCGGTATAGCTGAAAGAAAACGTCTGTCCGCCGTCGCTGCTGACTGTCCCCATGGGCGTCGCGGTGGTGTCGCATGAATAACCTTTTCCGCGAACGATCTGCCCGTTACTGTTCAGAAGTTGAATCCCTACGCCGTCCACATCAGTGGAGTAAACGCCCGGCATGCCTGAAACTTCCGTTCCCGTTCCGTAGTAACAGGAAATAATGGTGTGACTGGAAATCGTTCCGGAACAGCTGCCGTTGATGGTATGTGTCTTTGCCGAGCCTGGGATGACGCCGCCGATATCAAGGGTCGTGGGTACGGAAAGCGTGCCGGCATCAAGGGTATAGGGCAGATCGGTGCTATCACAGGTTGTCGCTGCATGAGCATGCGGCATTAGACACGCGCTTGTAAGGAACACAACCAGCGCAAAGGCATATTTAAACATCTTCATTTTTTCCTCGGAAAGGGTCATACGCACTGCGCCGTGATGTTTAGCACTGCACCATCGTCTTTTGCCGGCAGGTGGTACGCTGCCGCGCAGTGGCTGTCGGCGGTTTTCCCCCAGCTGACGTTAACCGTCCCTTTTTCGTGCATGCCGGTCAGATAAACCTGACCACCGTCACCCACGATAAACTCGCCGTCCTGATGGGCCTGAGATGCCGTCGCGCCGAAGGGGATCGCACGTCCATCGGCGCGTTTCAGGGTCATTAATACCCGGCTGCCAACGTGCGTTTCGTAATGGGCGCGCACGATGGCGCCGCGCGTTGGCGTCACGGTTATGGCTGCCCGATCGACGTCCGCATTTCCCGGCAGCGTCTCCGTGTTGAGCGCAAGGGTGTTATGACGGTACGGCGACACGTAAGGCACAATGGCATAGCCGCGGAAGTCGGTATTCACGCCGGTCTGATTGCTGATGTTCGTGTCGTCCGCACCCGGTGCTTCGACCAGCGCGGCCGTCTCGCCCATCAGCTGACCCAGCGTGACGCCGTGGGCATGGGCGATCATGCTCCCCTGAAGGCCGACGTTGAGCTGCTGCTGCTGGTTATCCTGTGAATAGCCCGCGTTCACTTCACCGTAGGTACCTTTGTAATCGGCATTCAGGCTGGTGCTGTCGCCGCTGCTCTGACTGTGGCCCTGCTGAACGCCCCAGCTGAGGTTATTGCCAGCAAGCGCGGTGCCGTTCAGGCCCACGCTTTGGGTGGTATCGTGTTTCGTGCTGTTCAGGTTGTAGTTCACCCAGGTGTTGCTGAGCCAGCGATCGAGCGGTACAGAGACGTTGAAGGCGATGGTCTGCTCGCTGGTTTTTTCGTTGTCGTCGTCGCTGCCGTCACGGGTGTTTTTATCCAGCCCGTAGCTCAGGCCGTAGCTGATGCCGTGCCACGAGTTGTTGTAACCCAGGTTCATTGAGGTCATTCCCTGGTGTGAGTTCCAGTAGCTCTCTTTGACCAGGCTTAAGGTAAGCGAACCGAACGAACCACCCAGAGACTGATCGACAGTGGCCTCTTCGCGGCTGCGTCGGGTGTCCGGCGTTTGCCAGTCGTCATTGCGGGTATGGGAATCCAGGGTGTCCTGCAGGGTGTAAAATCCCTTGCTGTTATAGCGATAGCCAGCCATGGAAAAATGGGTGCCGGTGGTGGCAAAATCTTTGCTGTAGCGGATGCGCCAGGAGCGGCCATGAGTCGGATCCTGGTCCTGCATCTCCGATTTCGCGTCAGTAAGGTCCACCGAAAACGCGCCGAAATCCCCGATGTTCTTACCGAACCCCAGCGCCAGCGCATCGTAGTACTGACTGGCCTGCACGCCGCCGTAGGCCGTAAAGCCGTAAGGCAACCCGTAGATTGCCGTACCCTGCATGAAGGGCGTTTTTTCGACGTCGCTGTCGTAGCTGCGATAGCGACCTGCGGTGAGGCTGTATTTAAATCGGCCTTCACGCTGCAAGACCGGCACCGACGCGTAGGGCACCACGAAATGCTGTTCGCTGCCGTCCGTCTCTTTAACGGTGACGTTCAAATCGCCGCTGCCGCCGGTGGGGTAGAGATCGTTAATCTCAAACGCGCCGGGGGCGACATAGTTCTGATAAATGACGTAACTGTTCTGGCGGACGATGACCAGGGCGTTGCTGTGCGCTGTTCCGCGGATCACCGGTGCAAAGCCTTTCATGCTGTCCGGGAGCATGTCGTCGTCCGACGCTATCTGCGCCCCGGTGTATGAGATGCTGTCGAATACATCGGAGGGGGACGAGCTTTGTCCGAGTTTGACGTTGCTGCCAAGGGCGATGATATCGCGCTGGGCATAGGTGTAGACCGACGAAAACTCACTTTCTGCATCACCGTCACCGCTGGTTTTGCTCCAGGTGGAGTAGTTACGCAAGCGCCACGCCCCAAGGTTAAGACCCGGGCGCAGGTTAAGAAACTCGCTGCGCTGGTCGGTACCGTTTTCGCCCTTACCGTGGTTGTCCCCGGCGGTGAAGCTGTAATTCAGCAGCAGGGCATTTATCCCTTCGTCGTACTCCTGCGGGTCGACGTAATCGCGCGGCACCTGGGTGATGGCGGTCTGAGGAATGCTTAACAGCAACTGCTGCGGATTAACGTGAAACGTGGCGCTGGCTGAAGGGATAACGCCCAGGTCAATGCACAGGGCCTTTTCATCCTGCACGAATTTATCAATGTTAACGCCGAAGCTTTTTAGCTGGGCCGCGCTCAGGCACGGTTGCAGGCTAGATTTTCCGCTGGCATCTTTTTTCAGCGTGAACTCAATCTCTTTGCTGCCCACTTTATTATTGTTAACGAAAACGTCGACGTGATATTTACCCGGCGCCTGGCCGGGGCCGATCTCATAAATCCTGAGATCCGTCTTCCCCTGACTGGGGTTGTCGATATCCAACAGCGCCGGATTGAAATAATCTTCGGCCAGAACTTTTTGCACGCAAACGCCCAGCAGGGTACATCCCAGTGCAATAAGCATTGAGCGTCCATGTTGTTTGGGCGGTTTGGTAGTGTATTCCCAGCTCATAATTATTTCCAGCTATCCCTGGATGATTATTTAATTTGCGCGGTATATGACTGGCTGATGCCGCCGTAGTCATTAATGATTTTCCAGCTTACCGAGTGCGCGGTGATATTTCCCGGCGTGGTGAAATGCGTTTCACTTTTAGGTGCGGCATAGGTGGCTTTGTCTACTTTTTTACCGTCCAGCTTTATTTCCTGGAAGTTCATATAAAACGGTGTGGGGTTTTCGACAATAAGCTGGTTACCCTGCGCGTGCCAGGATAATTGTGTGGTGACATCTTCCGGTTTCCCGGTAATACTCGTCGGGCGATAGATGAGCTTAATTCGGGTTTTAATCGCGATCTGCAGTGTGTTGGTGTTTTCATTGCGCGCGGAAGAGGGAATAGATTTAATATTCAACCAGAACAGGGATTCACGATCGCCAGGTAAATTCCCCCCGGTTCTGATGATGCGCAGAACGTTGTCCTGCTTCGCATCAAGGCGGAACAGAGGTGGTGTAATCAGGAACGGTGCTTTTTCGCGTGCTTTATCTTCCGTTTCGACCCATGACTGAACCAGATAATCGAGATTGTCCGGATTTTCGATCCCAATGGAGGATTCTTTTTTATTTTCCGGGTAAACCACGCGCGTGCCGCCGATGGTAATACCCGCATGAGCGACAGAAGCGATGAATAAAAAGGAGGAGGCCAGAAGATATTTTCGCATAGTGAAACCATAATAAAAATAACAGATATTAACTACCGGGGTAGCTAATATCTGTTTTATTAGTTGTAAACAATGGTGAAGGTTGATGCGGCATTCGCCAGTCCGGCAGAAATAGTCTGTCCGGTCTGAATATAGCGTGCACCAAACTGCAGATCGTTCGTTGTTGTCCCTGAAGTGAGGGTATATGCGGCGGAAGCCGTATATAAACTCAGTGGGTTTTCTGTTTTATCCAGCAACTGAATACCCACACCCGATGCAGCACCGGTACCGGACGTCACAGCAAGGATATCCTTATTGCCACTATCCGGCGTCCCACCGAACGTCACTGAAGCGCTGGTAACGGTTTCGGGACAATCTTTAAGCTGAATACTAAAACGGGTTGTCGACGTCGTCGAACCACTCCCGGTAAATGCAGATTTAGCCACCTTACCTAATGAAACATCAAGTGGGTTACTTAAACCATTTACGACCGTGCATGCAGAGTCAATAATTTCACCTGTGAAATTAATTTGCCCTTCACCACTGGATGCGAATGCAGAAACCGAAGCACACGCCATCCCGGCAGCGATGCCCGCAATAATAAATTTTTTCATTTTAATCCTCTGAATGAAAGTGTGACACTTCTGACATTAATCATCACGTGGCTGATTAATTCGGTGTGAACTATCGCTGAGAATTATTTTTCGCTCAATTTATCTTCAGACCACTTTTATCCTCAAAGCATTTTCGCAGGCTTGCGGGAGAGGAAAATGATTACCCGGCAGGCATTTATCAGGGCTATAGTAACTGCAAAGAGTCGCAAGGAGAGATGTTGTGGATTATCGCAAAATTATCAAAGAGGTAGGGCGAGGGAAAAATCACGCCCGTGACCTGGATCAGGAAACGGCCCGTGCCCTGTACACCCATATGCTCAACGGTGATGTTCCCGAGCTGGAGATGGGCGGTATCCTGATTGCCCTGCGTATTAAGGGCGAAGGCGAAGCCGAAATGCGCGGTTTCTATGATGCGATGCAGTCGCAAACGCTGCGCTTAACGCCGCCCGTCGCTAAACCGATGCCGATTGTTATTCCCAGCTATAACGGCGCGCGTAAGCAGGCTAACCTCACGCCGCTGCTGGCGATTTTGCTGCATAAGCTTGGATTCCCGGTCGTGGTGCACGGCGTGAGTGAAGATCCCACTCGGGTGCTGACGGAAACGATCTTTGAACTGCTGGGTATCGAACCGACCCTGCATGCGGGCCAGGCGCAGGCAAAGCTGGACGGGCATCAGCCAGTCTATATTCCGGTACGCGCGCTCTGCCCGCCGCTGGAAAAACAGCTTGAAATGCGCTGGCGTATGGGGGTGCGTAACAGTGCCCACACGCTGGCGAAACTGGCCACGCCGTTTAATGAAGACGCGGCCCTGCGTCTTTCCAGCGTGTCGCACCCGGAGTACGTGACGCGTGTTGGCAAGTTCTTTGAGGACATTGGCGGACGGGCGTTACTGATGCACGGAACGGAAGGAGAGGTATATGCCAACCCACTGCGCTGCCCGCAAATCATGTTGATTGATTCTGCTGGCTCGCGTGCTGTACTTGAACGAGGGGAAGAGAACAGGGATGTGGCCCTGCCACAGGCAAAAGATCCGCACACCACCGCGCACTGGATCGTTGAGTGTCTGGCGGGCAATGCCCCCATTCCGCACTCCATCAGGTTGCAAATGGCCTGCTGTTTACTGGCTACGGGCGAGGTAGAAACCGTCGAAGCCGGGCTGCAGCGCGTGGCGCAGTCGTTTTAAGCAAAAAAAGCCCGTCCAGTGGCGGACGGGCAAACAAAGGGTAACAACAGGGTCAATGAGGGTGGAGCATCTCACCAGAGGGTACGGTGAGGGTGGAGCATAATTCGTTCGATTATTTGTAGATAACCGCAGTGCCGCTCAGTTTGTTATTGCCGTTAGCGGAGGTGATGGTGTATCCGCTTGCGCCTGCAGCAGCAGCTTTCTCAGCCAGTTTGGCTTCAAGACCGTCCAGCGTGGTCGCGCCTTCAGCACTTACCACACCCACTTTATTCATGTTCTGTGCCTGAGTAGAAGACACTGGCTCTACAGCGAAAGCGCCGAAAGACAGAGCAGACAGGGCAACAGCAGCTACAGCATATTTGATGGTTTTCATAATTAATCTCTCGCAGGTTATTCTGATAAAGGGACGATGTTCCGTCGATGTGATAAGTATCACGGTTTTTCTTAAGAGATAAAATCGAAGAGAATTGACGTGGTCAATCAAAAAAATTGAATGACAAATAAGTTATTGAATATTAATAAATTCAGAAGGGCGCTTTACAGTTCTTATCGATGCGCTTTACAGAGAGAAGATGAAGGGCACATTTTGCTACGCGACGTACGAAAATTCGTGAGCGTAAACGTATTCGCTTGCTCCGTTGACTTAGGTAAAGGAAAGTCAACGTAACTGGCTATCTTTCGATCCTCTGGGATTATATCCCGAATGTGAAGTGTTTTTTGAATCTTTCTCCTGCTGGCAGGTGATGCATAACCTTACCCCAGGGATGGCTTTTTGCCGCGCCTCGGGAATGGGGTCGCCACACTCCTCACATTCCTGCAGGCTTTCACCGCGCGGTAATTCACCGCGAGCACGGGCTACAGCATCTTCAATCGTACTGTTGATCTGTTCGTTTACTGCGTCGTCATTTGCCCAACCGGAAGCCATGGCGTTCTCCTGTTTGGTTTTATAAAACACATAACGCTAATGTGGGGTAAAAAATCGTACGGTCAAGACGGGAATAAAGAAACTGCATCTGTTGGGGCAGATGCAGTCGGGAGGAAGGTCGAACGGTTATTTGTAGATGGTTGCTGTGCCATACATGTGGTTATCGCCGCCAGCGGAATTCACCACGAAACCTTTGGCACCTTCCTGACGTGCTTTTTCAGCCAGCTTATCCTGGAGATCGTCAAGGTTACTCGCGCGACTGACGGAGACGGTACCGGCAGCACGCAGCTGGCTGGTGTCTGTGCTTTCATTCAGTGACTGAACGGACCAGGCAGAGAAAGATGCGGCTGCCAGTGCGCCCGCGACAACAAGGGTCATATATCTTTTCATAATCACATCCTCAGGGGGAAACAACAGGTGATTCCCTTTAAGTTTAGAAGCCTGACGAGTGTGATTTAGCGCAAAAATTTGATGATGATCTGCTTATTTTTTGAACGATGTAAATTGACAATTTGCTGACAGATCATAGACATAAAGGTGACTGATTTCCGGTGTGTTTTTGCGTTGGGCAGACAGTTATTTACCGTTGGGTCCGCAAAGGGTATCTTACGCCGCTGTTGAAAGGAGAATGCCATGACTGCCCAAAAGCCGGGATTGCACCCGCGTAACCGCCATAACAGCCGCTATGACATGAAAGCGCTGTGCCTGAGCTGCCCTCAGTTGCAGGACTTTATTGTACAGACGCCAGCGGGTGAACCCTCGGTCAACTTTGCCGATCCTCTGGCGGTCAAAACGCTGAACAAAGCGCTGCTGGCCCATTTTTATGGCGTGACGCACTGGGATATTCCCGAAGGCTTTCTTTGCCCACCCGTGCCTGGCCGCGCAGATTACGTCCATCACCTCGCCGATCTTCTTGCGGAAGGGAATGATGGCGTCGTTCCACAGCAGGCGACAATCCTGGATATTGGCACCGGGGCAAACCTGATTTACCCGCTCATTGGCGCGCATGAATATCAATGGCGTTTTACCGGCAGTGAAATTGGCACTGAGGCATTCGCCAGTGCGCAGGCGATTATTAACGCGAATCCTGGTTTAACCCGGGCGATCCGTTTACGTCGTCAGAAAGATGACAAATCCATCTTCAACGGCATTATTCATAAGAACGAACAGTACGATGCCACGATGTGTAATCCGCCGTTCCATGATTCTGCTGCGACAGCACGCGCAGGCAGCGAGCGTAAGCGCCGTAACCTGGGGCAGGCGGAAGATGCCGCACTGAACTTTGGCGGCCAGCAGCAGGAGCTCTGGTGTGAAGGGGGCGAAGTCGCGTTTATCCTGCGCATGATTGCAGAAAGTAAACAGTTCGGCCGTCAGGTGAAGTGGTTTACCTCGCTGGTGTCGCGCGGCGATAACCTGCCGCCGCTCTACCGCGCCTTGACCGAAGCCGGTGCGGTGAAAGTGGTGAAGAAAGAGATGTCGCAAGGCCAGAAACAGAGCCGCTTTATTGCCTGGACGTTTATGGACAATAACAAACGTCGCAAATAGTACCCCGTCGTAAGCCGGGTAAGGCGAAGCCGCCACCCGGCTCGGTTACAGCGTCGGCTCCTGCGGTGGCAGCGGCGATGCGGTCGGCGGCAATACCTGATACGTCTGCACCGGCATCCGCACATCCGCCAGATCAAAGTGCTTTTTCACCATGCTGTCGAGCGCAAAACGCACCGTCCACTGCTTCAGCGGCTGGGTGGTGAACGAAACGCGCAGGGTGAATGCGGTATTCGTCAGCCCGACAATCCCGGCAAACGACGGTTCACCGATCACCAGCCCGCGAATATCGTCCATCTGCATCAACTCTTCTACCGCATCCCGCAGCGCCTGCTTCGCTTTGTCCGCATCCTCGTGGCGATCCACATCGTAGTTCGCCACAACGGAACCAATCCCGCGCACGAAGTTAGCGAAGGTGGTAATCGATGACCACGGAATAATGTGATATGCACCGGTGTCCTGACGCACGCCGACGGAGCGGATGGACATTCGCTCAACGGTGCCGGTCAGCGGCCCGATGGTCACCAGGTCGCCCGTGTTCATCCCGTTCTCAAACTGAATAAAGATACCGGTAATAATATCCTTCACCAGCGTTTGTGAGCCGAAGGAGATCGCCAGCCCCAGGGCTCCGGCACCCGCCAGTAGCGGGGCGATATTCACGCCGATCTCCGAGAGTACAATCATGATGGTGATGGTGCTGATGATCACCGCCAGCGCATTGCGGAACAACGTTAACAGCGTTCTTGCCCGCGCGCTGGGCAGGGGCCTGCCGTGAATATCGGACACTAGACGGTTTTCGATAAGGCTCGCCAGCAGCGTCCAGCCGACGGCGGAGAAGAACAGGATCAACGCGATACGAATCAGAATATCGACCGTTTTTTCACCCGCGCCGTTGTGCAGCCAGTTCCAGAAATCAAACAGTCCCCAGGCGTTCAGCAGCAGCATAATCGCCACGCAGACGGTCAAAATCCGCGCCACCTTAAGTGATACCGACATCCAGCCGTTCACGCGCTTTTGCAGTTCAGGGTAGTTCCGCTGTACCTGCGGTGAGAGGGTGATGGTTTTCGAGATCCAGCGGGACAGCAGGCCAGACACAAAAGCCGCAACGCCGATAATCGCCAGGCTTTTGAACGTCGCCCCCATCATAAATTTCAGGCTATTTCCCGGGTCAAACAGCGAGAAGAAGCAGAGCACAATAAAGTAGGCGCTCGCCAGCCAGTGCCACACCAGCGCGAAGGCGCGGATAAACAGGCTGAAGAAGGAGAGGGAACGGTCGGCCAAATGCAGCAGGCTTTCGGTGATCGCCTTTTTATTGTGAAAGATAAGGTACAGCGACCAGACGGTAATACAGAGCATAATCAGCACGTTCGCCAGTGCGCCAAACTGCACGTTGACCTGGTTGGAGATGATTGGCACGGCCACCAGCAGGCCGTAGCCAATCAGGCCGCTGAGCACGCTTAACCGCACGGCCCAGTATTTCGCGCTCTCATCCTTAATATTAAAAGGGCGAAGTTCAGGCACGCGCGGGCAAAAGATGACGCGCAGCACCGCTTTAAAAAATTCGATGAGCGCAAATGCATTGAGGAAGAGCGCCTGCTGGAAGGCAATGGTTTTGTTGCCCGTATTGAGGCGATCGGCCAGGATCTGACCGACAAACAGCGTCAGTGCCAGCAGCAGTAAATCGATGATAAAGGCTCCGGCAACCATCGCCGGGAGGTGCAGCCAGCTGCTTTTATGCTGGTTTTTTTTCCGCCCCCAGATACCCATCTTGCGGTACAGCGGCCAGGCACACAGGCGCACCAGCCAGTAAAAAATAAACACGCCGGCGGCCAGCATTAAAAACTGCGTGACGGCAGTGGAAAAGGTCTGAGGATTAAAGGCCTTATGCGGAGAGCCAATTAGGTTACGGTATAGCTGAGCAAAACGAGAGGAGAGAGCCTCCCCATAGTGGCGGCTGACGTCGGTGACGTTTTCCAGCACTGTTTTTTGCTCCTCCACCTGGGGCGGAGTGATGGCCGGAACGGCCTCCTGGGATGGCGTGGCGGCGACTTTACGAAGCTCACCGATTAACTCTTGCCGGGCGGCATCGTTTTCCAGCACGTCGGCAAGGGCGCCGTAGGCGGCTTTTTTCTTTTCGACATCGGGCTCCGGTGGCGGCGTACTTTCCTTCGTCGCGGTGGCTCCGGTGGTGACGCCGGGGATTGCGACGGCGAACGATGGCGCACTAAACAGGCTAATCAACAGCAACAGGATCCACGGCACGGCGCCCTCCGGTGAAAATGTCGAACAAAATGATAAGTATAGAAGTCGAGGCGCGGAGGGGAATTTTTGGGAACAATCTGGCGTAAAAAAGCCGGGCAGGGCCCGGCTCGGTGTGACGCGAGGGATCAGGAGACGTGCTGGAGGAACTCCTGCAAACGCTGCCCAGGTGGGTTAGCAATAAGCTCTTGCGGGTTACCGTCCTGAGCAATACGGCCTTTATCAATAAAGATCAGGCGGGACGCTACTTTCTCAGCAAAGCCGATTTCGTGGGTCACGATCACCATTGTCATCCCTTCTTCGGCCAGATCTTGCATGACTTTCAGCACCTCGTGGCGCAGCTCCGGGTCGAGCGCGGAAGTCGGCTCATCAAACAGCATCATCTTCGGTTTCACCGCCAGCGCGCGGGCAATCGCCACGCGCTGCTGCTGGCCGCCGGACAGCTCGGAAGGGTAGTGGTGCGCACGTTCGGCCAGGCCGACCTTGGCCAGCAGATCTTTTGCCTGCGCTTCCGCCGCCGCTTTGCTCGCCCCGCGCACGCGCAACGGGCCAAACATCACGTTTTCCAGCGCCGTGAGGTGCGGGAACAGGTAGAACTGCTGGAACACCATGCCCGCTTCCTGACGAATCAGACGCTCATCCACTTTCGGGTCATTGACCTTCAGGCCGTCGACGATCAGATCGCCGCTGGTGATCTCTTCCAGCTTGTTGATGCAGCGCAGCAGGGTGGATTTACCGGAGCCGGACGGCCCGATAATCACCACCACTTCGCCCTGTTTGATGCTCAAATCGATATTGTGCAGCACCTGGGTTGGGCCAAAGTGCTTGGAAACGTTTTTAAATTCAATCACAGGATTTTCATCCTTCTTTCAAGACGACGCAGAACGAAGCTCAGAACCAGAGTGATGATCAGATAGACAACGGCTACCGCACTCCAGATTTCCAGCGCGCGGAAGTTGCCCGCAATGATCTCCTGCCCCTGACGGGTCAGTTCAGCCACGCCGATAACAATAAACAGCGACGTGTCTTTAATGCTGATAATCCACTGGTTACCCAGTGGCGGCAGCATACGGCGCAGCGCCAGCGGCAGAATCACGTGGCGGATCGTTTCGCGACGGGAAAGCCCCAGCGCCAGACCGGCTTCACTGAAACCTTTATGAATCGACAGCACCGCACCGCGGGTGATTTCTGCGATGTAAGCGCCTGAGTTGATCATAATGGTCACGACGGCGGCGCTGAACGGGTCAATGCGCAGATCGTTGAAAGCCATTGGCAGGGCGAAGTAGATAAACATGACCTGCACGACAATCGGGGTGCCGCGGATCACTTCGATGAAAACCAGTGCGATGTGGTTTGCAATCCAGCCGCCGTAGGTGCGGGCGAAACCGGCGACAAGACCGATAATCAACCCGCCAACCAGACCCAGGACCGAAATCCACAGGGTCATTTTAGCGCCTTCAAGCAAGAGAGGAATGGCAGGCCAGATGGCGCTCCAGTCAAACTGCATGATGTATTCCTGTATACCGTGGTAAAAAACGAAAAACGTAGGCCCGGCAAGCGTGAGCGCCACCGGGCGTTACAAACCTGAATTCAGGTAAATTATTTAGGCTCGGTACCGAACCATTTTTTGTAGATTTCGTTATAGGTGCCGTTCTCTTTCAGGGTTTTCAGTGCGCCGTTAACTTTCGTGCGCAGGTCGTCGCTGCCTTTCGGGAACGCGATACCGTACTGCTGTGCTTCCAGAGAATCACCGACCGCTTTGAACTTGCCGTTGCCCGCGGTTTTGATGAAGTACAGGATGTTAGGCGTGTCGTGCAGAACGGCGTCAGCACGGTTGGTACCTAGTTCCATGTAGGCATTGTCGATGTTCGGGAACTGGCGCAGATCTTTGGTTTTGATATTCGCTTTCGCGTAATCAACGGAACCCGTACCGCTCTTCACTGCCACCACTTTGCCGTCGAGATCTTTTACGCTTTTTACGTCGTTATTGTCGGCTTTCACCATCACCAGCAGGCCGCTTTTGTAGTAGCCGTCGGAGAAGTCGATCGCTTTTTTACGCTCTTCGGTAATCGTGATACCCGCCAGTGCCAGGTCAACGTTTTTGGTCTGCAGCGCAGGGATGATGCCGCTGAAGTCCATCGGTTTCAGGGTGTAGTCCAGTTTGAGTTCTTTTGCGACCGCAGCCCACAGATCCACGTCAAAACCAACGTATTTGTCACCCTGTTTGAATTCAAACGGAACGAACGCCGTGTCGGTCGCCACAACGAGTTTGTCGGCAGCCTGAGAGGACACTGCAAATGCCAGGGTAAGTGCAGCCAGTGAAACTTTTAATACAGACTTCATAGCATTTCCTTTTATAACCACGGGGCGATCCCCTGCGAGAACGACAGGCACCATGAAAAAATCGTGCCAACTTTACAAGCTGTTGTTTTGCAAAGGGGATGATGTCACGCATTGCACAAAAAATGGAGCAATGATGTCGTGTTGCACCAGCGTGAGGCACCATTTTGGTGCGACTCATTTGGCGTATCTGACGAGGTGATATTTAGCGCAGATTCTGACGGAAAAACAATCTTCCGTTAACGGTTGTGTGAGGTGATTATTACATTTCGTTCACTTTTGCAGGTGTGCAGTGCAAAAGTGTGCACCATAAATGTGCAAAACCCCCGCCAGAGGCGAGGGTGTCATTGGTAATTCGTATGGCTTATTCGATGTTAGATTCGATAAACCACAGGAATTGATCCAGGTCGCGAGAGGCGGCGGTGAAGATATCAGCCGTGTCTTCGTCTTTCGCTTCGCCGATGGCTTTACGCACGTCATTCGCGACGATGGCATAACGGTCCGCCAGCTCTTTCAGGTGATCCTGAACGGTATGGATATCCAGCGGATAGCTTTTCAGTGGCGTTTTGCTGTTAATCACCTGCGTGGTCCCCAGCGCCACACCGCCTAGCTGAACGGCACGTTCGGCCATCGTATCAAGGTGGGTAACCAGTGCTGTGCGGAAGCCATCCAGCATTTCATGAACGGCAATAAAGTTTGCACCGCGCATATTCCAGTGGGCCTGTTTGGTGATCAGCGAAAGATCGATGAACTGGATCACCTGGCGATTCAGCAACTCAATGGTCGCCTTTTTGTCGCTATCCGATACATCGTTACGGGTATAAAGCAGATTAGACGCTTTCGTTTTCACCAGTTTAGCGGTACTCATAATCTCATATCCTCTTGATGTTTGTGTCCCAGGTAATTACGGAACTAAGTATAGCACCGGATTTTTTGCCTGCGGTTTGGCTCTGCCTATCGGTTTAATAGCAAGAAGGATGTTGAGTTTGTATCATGATGAAAATAATGGATTTTTATGAAATTGATACAGATCAATCTTAATTCTGAACGTACGGTTCGTAGCCCTGTGGATTATTTCGTGACGATGACAGTTTGTGTAACGAAATATGATAAGTGTGGAAGGCGCCTATATTCTGCATGGCGAGAAAGCCATGCAGAATATAGAGCATTAATTGATGTCAACTTTCTTCACTTTGGGTTCAGGGCGCATTGTCAGCGTTGATCCCATAGAGGCCGCGATAATGGAGCACAGTGCCAGCGTCTGGGTAAACGTCAGCGTTTCGCCGAGGAAGACCATCCCCGAGATAGCCGCCAGCGCAGGCTCCATGCTCATTAACGTACCGAAAATGCGTGTCGGCAAACGCGTCAGGGCTATCATCTCCAGAGAATAGGGGAGTGCCGTAGAAAGAATAGCGACCGCCAGCCCCACGGGCAGAATGGACCATTGCCAGATGGATTCGGTGGCCTGCGCCATACCGAGGGGGACAAAGATGATGGCGGCAATCAGCGAGCCCAGCGCAACTGTGGCCGGGCCGTGCTCCTCCCCGGCGCGTTGGCCGGTGAGGATATAGACAGCCCAGCAGGCACCCGCGCCCAGTGCCAGCGCGGCACCCGTCAGATCAATCTGCGCGACGCTCTGACCCAGCGGCAGCAGGAACCAGAGCCCCAGAACGGCTAACACGACCCAGATGAAATCCACCGGACGACGTGAAGAGAAGAGGGCAACCGCCAGCGGCCCCGTAAATTCAAGCGCGACGGCAATCCCCAGTGGAATGGTCTGAATAGAGAGGTAGAACATGTAGTTCATCGCGCCCAGCGCCAGCCCGTATAAAAGAAGCGGCAGTCGCTGCTCTTTTTTGAAACGCAGACGCCAGGGTTTAAAGATAACCACGAGGATCAGAGTCCCTAATGCAATACGCAGGGCCGTAACGCCCGGCGCGCCCACCAGAGGAAAGAGTGATTTTGCAAGCGACGCGCCACTCTGAATCGACAACATGGCGATCAGTATTACAGCGACCGGCATCCAGACCGATGACGTGCGGGATAACCCTGGCATCCTTTCTCCTGTCAATTTATGTCAAATAGGGTAAAAGCCGCAGTGTAATGGAAATATGCGCTCACGGTTGAGCTACTGTTGAAAAAAAACCAGGGAAAATCCGTAAAATAGTTAAGCGTTGCTGGTTTTATCGCCTGTCAGATTAGGAATAATCTGGATGAATGTAACGGCGATGGCGCGCACTATGACTATTTTGCGGCGAAAATTTAACGTAATTTGAATGAGATAGCTGATTCTGGAAACGTTCTGTTACAGGAAAGGCCTCGTTAGACATTACGAATCACAAAGAGTTTCGCAAAATTTTTTGATATATTTAAAACTTACGGACTTACTTGAACACATTTGAGGTGGTTATGAAAAAAATTGCATGTCTTTCAGCACTGGCCGCAGTTCTGGCTGTTTCCGCAGGTACTGCTGTAGCTGCTACTTCTACCGTTACCGGTGGTTACGCTCAGAGCGATATGCAGGGCGTGATGAACAAAACTAACGGTTTCAACCTGAAGTATCGTTACGAGCAAGACAACAACCCGCTGGGCGTGATCGGTTCTTTCACTTACACCGAGAAAGATCGCACTGAAAACGGCACCTATAACAAAGGTCAGTACTACGGTATCACCGCTGGTCCTGCTTACCGCCTGAACGACTGGGCTAGCATCTACGGTGTTGTAGGTGTTGGTTACGGTAAATTCCAGCAGACTGAAAACGAAGGTCTGAACCGTACTGCAAGCAACAGCGACTACGGCTTCTCCTATGGCGCGGGTCTGCAGTTTAACCCAATCGAAAACGTTGCTCTGGACTTCTCCTATGAGCAGAGCCGTATCCGCAACGTTGACGTTGGCACCTGGATCGCAGGCGTAGGTTACCGCTTCTAATCACTTCGGTGAGCCAGTAAAAAATCCGCCCATTGTGGCGGATTTTTTTTGGGAGTTTGTACCCTCTCCCTGTGGGAGAGGGCCAGGGTGAGGGCATCAGACCGCACGAGACGGTAGAGATCACTTACTCTTAATATCAAAAATGTCCGTACCCAGATGGTTATAGTCAACTTTCTGTAACTTGAAGTTGGTAACGTAAACTGGGGGGGCCTTCTTGTTTGAGACAAACGGGTAAGAAATTTTTATCTGCTCTGCAGCAATCCCCGTCCATTGTGAAAAGAAAGCCAGGAAATCATTCGCCGAACGACGCGCTTTGATGATGCGATGCTTTTTGTCGTCACTCGACAGCACCATAAAGGGCACCTGGAAGTTCTGCTGAAATGCATCGTCGTGCGCCAGGTACTGCACCTCTTTACCGCGCTCTTTAAACGCCAGCCCGTGATCGGAGAAATAGACCATCGAGAAACTGTCGCCCGTATTGCGCAGCTGGGCATAGAGCTTGCTGAGCAGGTCGTCGGTTTGCGTCATGGTGTAGAGATAACATGATGTCTCTTTGGACTGCACAAACTCTGTGTACTTTCCGTTTGTACGATCGCATGCCTGAGGATGTGACCCCATCAGGTGCAGAACAATCAGCTGTGGCTGGGTGCGCTGAGTGGCAAAGACCTGCGCGGTCATTTTCAGCAATGCTTCATCTTTCGTGTTTTTGTCGGCTTCAAAATCACCGCTTTTCAGGAACTGAACCTCATCGGCACGCTTCGCAATACTGGCGATGGCGGTATCGTATTCGCCAATTTGCCCCTGGTTGGAGAACCACCATGTCTGGAACCCCGCGCGGTTTGCCAGCGTGACAAAGTTATCCTGATACTGCGGTTTGCCGTCGACCACACGGTTCAGGGTCAGGCCGAGTGATTTCTGCGTCGAGCCGCTGGCTGCGACGTAATCGGTAAACAGGGCACCGTTAACCGAGCTGGCAAAGGGCGTGTTATCCCAGTGACCGCCAAAAGCACCGAGCGCATCGCGGCGCGCACTTTCGCCAATCACCACCACGTAGGTATGGTACTTAGGCTTCACGGCCAGCACGTTCCAGGTGTCTTTCATGGTGGAGAGTTCAGCCATACGCGCCTGCTCGTCGAGAACCTCTTTATTATTAACCACGACGTCTTTCACGAAGCGGAAAACCGGATAGCCGATATTGATGAGCCGTAGCTTACCGTCCCAGGGAATATTCTGGATGGGGGCGACAAACGCCACGGCAATGCTGAACACCAGACAGAGTATTTCGATCTTACCCCAGGATTTTTTCTCACCTGACTGACGGCGGATGGCGATAACGCCCAAAGCGAAGATAAAGAGCCCGACAACGTAGCTGTACCACGGGAAGATCGTCAGGATCTCCGTCGACTCTTCCATATTGGTCGAATGCAGCGCCAGCAGGGTATTGAAGTTTGGCGCGCCGTAGGCCTGGCCAAACGGGAAATACATCGCAGCAACCAGCGAACAGACCCCGACCAATGCTTTCTGCACGCGCGGGGCACTCCGCCACAGCACGTGGAGCACGCAGGTAAATGCCACGGCGTAGAGCAGGCTAAACGGGTAGCCAAGCGCAAAGTTAATCAGCAGCGATTGCAGAAAGTAGAATCCCGTCCACGGGCTTAAGGCCCGGCTGCGGGTAACAAGTGTTTCTTTCAGGGTTAAGTTCATAGATCACTATCATGAAAACGCCATGTGCTCACCCTGGCGCCAAGGGTCAAAGCCTGCCTGACAGTGCGTGGAGAGGGAATGAGGGTCCGCTTCAGCGAGCCGCAAATGGTGCAGGGCTGCAAGAAGATAGTGCGAGCGTGAAATAAGGTCAACAGTTGCTAAACAGATGTTTTGCGAGGGAGACTGCAAATCCGTAAAAAAGATCGGGATTAAGGCGGCCAGAGGCCAGTTTACATGGGGTTTGTGACGGAAAAATGAAGCGGCGTACCGCGACGCCGCTTAGTGAGAAGATTTGTCATCCTGCTGCGGTTTGTTGTTAAACATATCGCACAGCATGTTCAACAGCATTAAGCGCACTTTAAAAGGAGAGTGGGTAAACACGTTCATACACCTCTTGAATTCATTCATGTGACCTCCTGATTTCTGATCCCTTCGATCCGTGAAGGGTGACTGCATTACATACAGATATAGCACAGGCTATATTGTATAGCTATGGCTAATTCGTTAAATTTTTGTGCTTGTAGAGCTATGGTTTACAATGTGCGCTCCGTTACAGGACGCTGGAAGCGTCACCCCCATTGAGGAAGCACAATGAACCGTCGCGCAGGTAAGCCAACTACAAAAAAAACGACGCAACTGGTGAATGTTGAAGAGCACGTAGAAGGGTTCCGTCAGGTGCGTGAAGCGCATCGCCGGGAGCTGATTGATGACTATGTGGAACTGATCTCCGATTTGATTCGTGAGGTTGGCGAAGCACGTCAGGTCGATATGGCCGCGCGGCTGGGGGTTTCCCAGCCAACGGTAGCCAAAATGTTAAAACGTCTGGCGTCAGTGGGTTTGATCGAGATGATCCCGTGGCGCGGTGTGTTTCTGACGGCAGAAGGCGAAAAGCTGGCGCAGGAGAGCCGCGAGCGTCATCAGATCGTGGAGAACTTTTTACTGGTACTGGGCGTCAGCCCGGAAATTGCCCGCCGGGATGCGGAAGGGATGGAGCACCACGTCAGTGAAGAAACGCTGGTGAAGTTCCGTGAATTTACACTCAAATATGGTTCTTCTGCTGAATGAACATCCCCGGCCTGCAAGCCCTGACGCGTGACCGTTTCTTTCATCTCTTACTGATTATTGGTGCAGGCTTAAGCCTCTTTGTTCCCTTTACCCCTCACGCCTGGCCTGAGGCTATTGACTGGCGCACGATTATTACCCTGAGCGGCTTAATGATGCTCACCAAAGGGGTTGAGCTAAGCGGCTACTTTGATGTTCTGGGACGCAAAATGGTGCGCCGTTTTGCCACCGAGCGCCGGCTGTCTCTGTTCATGGTCTTTTCCGCAGCGGTGCTGTCGACGTTTCTGACCAACGATGTCGCACTGTTTATCATCGTGCCGCTCACGCTCACGCTGCGTAAGCTCTGTGAAATTCCGGTCAGCCGTCTGATTATCTTTGAAGCACTGGCCGTGAACGCTGGCTCGCTGTTAACGCCCATCGGGAATCCACAAAATATCCTGCTCTGGGGCCGTTCGGGCCTGTCGTTTGCCGCCTTTACCTGGCAGATGGCTCCGCTGGCGCTGGTGATGATGCTTTCCCTGCTGGCGGTCTGCTGGTTTGCCTTCCCGGATAAAAAACTGCAGTACCACAGCGGGACGACGGGCCCGCAGTGGCAGCCGCGGCTGGTCTGGAGCTGTCTGGCGTTGTATATCGTCTTTTTGGTCGCGCTGGAGATGAAGGTTGAGCTGGCGGGCGTGCTGCTGGTTGCCGCCGGGTTTTTAGTGCTGTCGCGGCGGGTGCTGGTGAGCGTTGACTGGACGCTGCTGCTGGTCTTCATGGCGATGTTTATCGATGTCTATCTGCTCATCCAGCTGCCTGCACTGCAAAATGTGCTTCACGGCGTCAGCGGTCTGTCGCAGCCGGGACTGTGGCTGACGGCGATTGGCCTGTCGCAGTTTATCAGCAACGTGCCGTCGACCATTCTGCTGCTCAACTATGTTCCGTCTGACACCCTTCTGGCCTGGGCGGTAAACATCGGCGGGTTTGGGCTATTGCCCGGTTCCCTTGCCAACCTGATTGCCCTGCGCATGGCCAACGACCGCCGCATCTGGTGGCGCTTCCATTTATGGTCGGTCCCGATGCTGATGTGGGCAGCCGCGATCGGTTTCGGACTATTCCTTCTCATATAGTGCGCTATTTGTCAGTTTATCCTGGCAAATGTATAGCAACGTCCTAGCTTTAGTGAACGGCATAGTGTGATGCCGCTCACTGACAGGACCGTTGCTGACCTATGGCTGAAGATCAAAACCCGCCTGCTGACGAGCAGGAAAACAACAATAATGCGCGCAAGCGCCCGGGCAAAAAACCGTTAATTATCCTCGGCGTTGTCGTGGTGGTAATGGTCGTCGTGGCGCTGGTCTGGTGGTTTTTAACCCGTAACGAAGAGACGACCGACGACGCCTTTACCGACGGTGACGTGGTGACCATTGCCCCCAAAACGGCGGGATACGTCACCGAGCTTCGCGTGCGTGATAACCAGCGCGTGAAGAAAGGGGATCTGCTGGTGGTTATCGATCCTCGCGATACTACGGCTCAGCGCGATCAGGCTCAGGCGCAGCTTGGGCTGGCGCTTGCTCAGCTCCACCAGGCTCAGGCACAGCTGGCGCTCTCGAAGGTGCAATATCCTGCCCAGCGTGACGAAGCCAAAGCGCAGGTGCTAAAAGCGCAGGCCGATATGGCGAACGCCCAGGCGGAGTACCGCCGTCAGCGCGGCGTTGACCCGCGTGCGACCACGCAGCAAAGTATCGATTCTGCGAATGCCCAATTGCGCAGTGCGCAGGCCGGACTGGCCAGCGCCCAGGCGCAGCTGGAAGTGGCGGAGCAGGTACAGCTACAAATTCGTCAGCAGGAAACCAACGTTGAAGCCCGCGAACGTCAGGTCGATCAGGCCAAAGCGCAGCTGGAAAACGCGAACCTGAATCTCTCTTACACCGAAGTCCGCGCCCCGTTCGACGGCTTCGTCACCAAACGCAACGTACAGCCCGGCACGCTGGTGCAGGCGGGTACGGCGCTGTTCTCGCTGGTTTCCCCGAACGTGTGGGTGGTGGCGAACTTCAAAGAGTCGCAGCTGGAGCGCATGAAGCCCGGTGACAAGGTCAGCGTCTCTGTGGATGCCTGGCCGGATATGGAACTTGAAGGCCACATTGACAGCATCCAGCAGGGCAGCGGTTCGCGCTTCTCCGCGTTCCCGTCGGAAAACGCCACCGGTAACTTTGTCAAAATCGTCCAGCGCGTGCCGGTGAAAATCGTGATTGATAAGGGGTTGGATCCGAACAGGCCGCTGCCGCTGGGGCTGTCGGTCGAACCGAAGGTGACGGTGGAATGACGGACCACAGCCACGATAGCAGGAAGCCCGCCAGCAACCCGTGGGCGGTGGCAATTGTTGTCACCCTCGCGGTGTTTATGGAAATTCTGGACACCACCATCGTCAACGTGGCGCTGCCGCACGTGGCCGGGTCGCTCTCGGCCAGCTATGACGAATCCACCTGGGTGCTGACCAGCTACCTGGTGGCGAACGGCATCGTGCTGCCCATCTCTGCATTCCTCAGTCGCCTGTTTGGCCGCAAGCAGTTCTTCTTAATCTGCATCGTGATGTTCACCATCTGCTCGTTTCTGTGCGGCATCGCCACCGAGCTGTGGCAAATCATCCTGTTCCGCGTGATGCAGGGCTTCTTTGGCGGCGGGCTGCAGCCCACGCAGCAGTCGGTGCTGCTCGACTACTTCAAGCCGGAGGACAGGGGCAAGGCCTTTGGCCTCTCGTCCATCGCCATCATCGTTGCGCCGGTGCTTGGCCCGACGCTGGGTGGCTGGATCACCGACAACTACTCCTGGCGCTGGGTGTTCTTTATCAACATTCCGGTGGGGATTGTGACGGTGCTGGCGATCTACCAGCTGCTGGAAGATCCGCCGTGGGAGAGCAAATCAAAAGAGAAGCTGACCGTCGACTGGACGGGGATCGGCCTGATCGCCCTCGGCCTGGGCTGCCTGCAGGTGATGCTTGATCGGGGTGAAGATGACGACTGGTTCTACTCGAACTTTATCCGCACCTTCGCGGTGCTGACGCTCATCGGCATTATCGGCGCGATTTACTGGCTGCTGTATGCCAAAAAACCGGTTGTGGATCTGCACTGCATGAAGGACCGCAACTTCGCCATTTCCAGCCTGTTAATGGCAGGGATGGCGATGATCCTGTACGGCAGCTCGGTGGTGATCCCGCAGCTGGCGCAGCAGGACCTGGGCTATACCGCCACCTGGTCAGGGCTGGTGCTGTCGCCCGGCGCGGTGTTGATTGTGTTAACCATCCCGCTGGTGCTGAAGCTGATGCCGGTGGTGCAGACGCGCTGGATCATCGCCTTTGGCTTTACCTGCCTCGCGGTGTCGTTCTTCTGGTCGCGCACGCTGACGCCGGATATCGACTTCGAAACGCTGGTGCTGTTCCGCAGCGCCCAGTCGATAGGGCTGGGGTTCCTGTTTGTGCCGCTGACCACCATTGCCTTTATCTCGATACCGAGGCGGCTCAACGCCGACGCGGCGGCGCTGTTTACCATGTTCCGTAACGTGGCCGGTTCGATTGGGATTTCGCTCTCGACGGCGGCGATAACCGAACGCGCGCAGGCGCACAGCGCCCATCTGGCATACCACGCTTCGCCGTTTAACGAACAGTTTCAGCTGGCGATTCGCGAAAGCGCCCAGGCGATTCAAAACTTCACCACCCAGGTGGGCGACCCTACGGGAATTGCCACCGGACGCATGTACCAGACCATGATCGAACAGTCGCGCTTCCTGGCCTACATCGACGTTTTCACCCTCCTGAGCGCGGTGGCCTTTTTACTGATCCCATTTTGTTTGTTGCTCTCGCCGGTTAAGAGCGAGGGGAGTGCAGGAGCACATTGATGATACACAGACGTTTACACCCCCTGATGATAATGATGCTGCTGGTGGGCTGTGCCGTCGGGCCGGACTACCAGCAGCCCGCGCCGCCCGCCGTCACGCACTGGAACGATAAGGGCGACGGCGGGGTGAAATCGCAAACTACCTCCGCGGCAACCAACCCGCGCTGGTGGAAGACCTTCGGTTCGCCGCAGCTCGACAGCCTGGTTGAACGCGCCATCGCGGGAAACCTGACGCTGCAGCAAACGGTGCTGCGCATTGCCGGCGCGCGTGAACAGATTAACCAGGCGGGCGGCGCGTTTTATCCGTCGGTGAACGGTAATCTGCAGGCGACGCGCCAGCAGCTCGGGCTTGAAGGGGAGCTAAAATCCCACGGCGTATACGACCAGGTGGATAACGTCGATCCTGAACTCAGAGGCGCGCTGGGGCCGCTGACGCAGCCGATCAATCTCTACCAGGGCAGCTTCGACGCCCAGTGGGAAATCGACCTGTGGGGCAAGGTGCGCCGTCAGGTGGAGGCCGCCGAAGCGCAGCAGAAAGCGGCGATAGAGCAGCGTAACGACGCGCTGGTGTCGCTGGAGGCCGAAGTGGCCCGCGCGTGGCTCCAGCTGCGCGGGGCGCAGAGCATTATCGCCACGCTGAACACACAGATTGAGAGCGCCCGGCAGACGCTGGATCTGACCGAAAGCCGCCAGCGCGGCGGGCTGTCTCCGCAGATGGATGTGGAAAATGCCCGGGCGCAGCTGGGGAATCTTGAAGCGCAGCTCCCGCAGTATCAGGCGCAGGAACGGCAGGCGATGAACGGCCTGGCGATCCTGCTCGGCAAGCCGCCGGGCGCGCTGGATGCGGAATTGCAAAGCGTGCAGCCGATGCCTGCCCTGCCTGATATCGTGCAAACGGGCATTCCGTCGACGCTGGCGCGCCGTCGTCCGGACGTGCGCGAAGCTGAGGCGAACCTTCACGCCGCCACGGCGCAAATCGGCGTCTCGGTGGCCGAGCTGTTTCCGAGCTTTACGCTTTCCGGCCAGTTTGGCCTGCGCAACAGCGAAACTAACTGGCTGACCGACTGGAGCAGCCACTTCTACAGCTTCGGTCCGCAGGTCTCCATTCCCATCTTCCAGGGCGGACGGCTGGTTTCCAGCGTCAAGGTGGCGCGTGCGCAGCAGGGCGCAGCGGTGCTGGACTATCGCCAGACGGTGCTCACCGCGCTCGGGGATGTGGAAAATGCGCTGGTGAGCTATCGCACCGACCAGCAGCGTGAAGCGGGCCTCGCGAAGACCATCGACGCGCTGCAAAACGCGTTCGACCTGGCAAGCGACAGCTACCGACAGGGGATCGCCAGCTTTATCGACGTGCTGGACGCCCAGCGTCAGCTTGCGCAGGCCCAGCAGCAGCGCGCACAGGCGCAGGTGCAGAGCGCGCTCGATCTGGTGGCGCTCTACAAAGCTCTGGGTGGCGGCTGGGAGCCGTATCAGCAGGTGCAATTACCGGACTACAACGTCTTTGGCGACGCCCCGCGCGGATAAATTCAGAGGATTGGGCAAGAAACGGACAGGAACGCCACATTCGCGATGGTTGAGGGGCGGGTATAACTATCGGGTACCCAATCGACATGCGAGGAATCACTTATGCGTTATCAAAAACTGGGCAACACCGGACTGTTTGTTTCTGAACTGTGCCTCGGCACCATGACCTTCGGCGGTGAAGACGGCATGTGGGGCAAGATTGGCCAGCTTAAGCAAAACGAAGCCGAGCAGCTGGTGGGCCGCGCGCTGGACGCGGGCATCAACTTCATCGATACCGCCGACGTCTATTCGGAAGGGCGCTCGGAGACGATACTCGGGCAGGCGCTGAAAAACCTGAACGTCCCGCGCGAAAATGTGGTGGTGGCCACCAAGGTGTTTGGCGAAACGGGCACCGCCGGGGTGAACTCGCGCGGCAGCTCGCGCTATCACATCATCAGCAGCGTGAAGGAGAGCCTGCGCCGCCTGCAGCTCGATCATATCGATCTCTACCAGCTTCACGGCTTTGACCCCGCAACACCGATTGAAGAGACGCTCTACGCGCTGGATAACCTGGTGCAGCATGGCCACGTGCGCTACATCGGCGTTTCTAACTGGGCGGCGTGGCAGATAGCCAAAGCGTTGGGCATTTCGGCGCGTCTGGGGCTGGCGCGTTTTGCGTCATTACAGGCGTACTACACCATCGCCGGGCGCGATCTGGAGCGTGAGCTGGTGCCGATGATGCAGAGCGAAGGCGTTGGGCTGATGGTCTGGAGCCCGCTGGCGGGCGGCCTGCTGAGCGGAAAATATGGCCGCGACGGGACGAGCGAAACCGGTGGCCGCCGTCTGGAGTTCGATTTCCCGCCGGTGGATAAAGATCGCGCCTTCGACTGCGTGGACGTGATGCGCACTATCGCCGAAAGCAAGGGTGTCTCCGTCGCGCAAATCGCGCTGGCGTGGCTGCTGCACCAGAAAGCGGTAACCAGCGTGATTATTGGCGCGAAACGCGTCGATCAGCTGGACGACAACATTGCCGCAACAGGGATCCGCTTAAGCGAAGACGAGCTTAAGCAGCTGGATGCGGTGAGCGCGCTGCCGCGCGAGTATCCGGGCTGGATGCTGGAGCGCCAGGGAGAATATCGCCGTAACCAGCTCGCACAACAGTAACCTTCCTTTTCCCCGGCGACGCTTCGCTTGCCGGGGCTTTTTTTCCCGCACTGCTCACAAAAAACGATCCTCCTCTTTGATTCAAATTTAATCTTCGCCTATATGACTAGTCATGAAATTTTAAATGACTAGTCATACAGGGAGAAACCATGAGCAATTCACTGCCAGCCAACTTTTTATGGGGCAACTCGGTGTCCAGCATGCAGACGGAAGGGGCCTGGAACGAGGGTGGGAAAGGGATGTCGGTGTATGACATTCGCGAAGCCGGGGAAAACATCTCCGACTGGAAAGTGGCGACAGACTCCTACCATCGCTTTCGGGAAGATTTCGACCTGATGCAGGATCTGGGCATGAACTGCTACCGCTTTCAGATTTCATGGAGCCGCGTCTGTCCGCAGGGCGACGGCGATTTTAACGACGAGGGCATCGCGTTTTATGACCGTTTTATCGACGATCTGATCGCACGCGGCATCGAGCCAATGGTTTGTCTCTACCACTTCGATATGCCGCTGGCGCTGGCGCAGGAGTACAACGGCTTCAATGACCGCCGCGTAATGGACGCCTTTATCCGCTACGGTAAAAAGATGATCGACTGCTATGGCGACCGCGTGAAGTACTGGCTGACCTTCAACGAGCAGAACATCTTCCATATGCCGGAAGCGTTTCGTATTTCGGGCTATATGAAAGGCGAGCAAACCCTGCGCGAGCTGTACGAGCTGCAGCACCATACGATGGTGGCGCACATGGCGCTGACCGAGTATCTGCACCAGACCAAACCGGGCCAGCTGATGGGCGGCATGCTGGCACACCAGCTCATCTACCCGGCCACCTGCAAACCGCGCGATATCTTCTGCGCCCAGCAGTATGACGAATTCCTCAACCAGAACTTGCTGCGCGTCTTCGCCGGGCAGGGCTACAGTCCGGCGGTGATGGCGGTGGTAGAACAAGAGGGCTTTGGTGATATCTACCGCGCCGAGGATTTAGCGCTGCTGGCGCGCACCAGAAACGACTATATGGCCTTTAGTTACTACGCCAGCAAAACGCTGGACAGCGATGCGATCCCGGAAGGCACGCCGGTGAACTATTACCTGCTTCACGGCGAGAAAAATAACCCGTACCTGAAGGCCACCGAGTGGAACTGGCAGATCGATCCGCTGGGCTTTCGCACCATCATCACCCGCTACGCCAACGACTGGCGGATGCCGGTCTTCCCGATTGAGAACGGCATTGGGGTGATTGAATCCTGGGACGGCGTGAACCCGATTGATGACACCTACCGCATCGACTACCACCGGGCGCATATCGATGCCATGAAGGAGGCGATGTTCGAGGACGGGGCGGAGGTCATTGGCTACCTTGGCTGGGGCTTAATCGACATTCTGAGTTCCCAGGGCGACATGCGTAAACGCTATGGCGTGGTCTATGTCAACCGGGAAAACCACGACCTGAAAGACCTGAAGCGCGTGCCGAAGAAGAGCTATGCGTGGTTAAAACAGGTTATCCATACCAACGGACGCGAGATGTAAGCCGTACGCTGCCGGGCCGTTTTTGTGACTGATTGATGGGAACTATCCGCTATGTCTGAAACAAAAATAACACCGCACATGCAGTCCTTTGTCGATAAATTTGTTGAGTTCTCGGCGCGCCTGGCAAACCAGGTGCACCTGCGCTCCCTGCGCGACGCCTTCGCCACGGTGATGCCCATTTTCATCCTCGCCGGTCTGGCGGTGCTGGTGAACAACGTGGTGTTTCCGTGGATTTTTCACGGTGACACGCTGGCACACTTCAAAGTGTGGGGCGAGGCGATTATCAACGGCACGCTGAACATCGCCGCGCTGCTGCTGGCCCCAATGATTGCCTGGTCGCTGGCGCGCAACAAAGATTTCGACAATCCGGTCTCGGCAGTGGTTATCGCCGTCAGCAGCTTCATCATCATGATGCCGATGCGCCTGCAGATTACGCCCGTCGGCAGCGATGCCGCGGTGAACGTCACCCAGGTGCTGACGTTCGCCAATATTGGCTCAACCGGGATTTTCGCCGGGGTGCTGATCGGGCTGCTTTCAACAGAAGTGTTTATCGCCATCTCGCGGCTGAAGGCGCTGCACATTTCCCTCGGGGAAAACGTGCCGCCGGCGGTGAGCAAATCCTTTACCGCGCTGATCCCGACCATTCTCACGCTTTCGCTGTTCGCAGTGCTGGCGGCCATACTGGCAAACGTGCTGCACACGGACCTGATCCATCTTATTACGACCTTTATCCAGCAGCCCCTGCGGCTGATCAACACCAGCCTGCCGGGGACGATTTTCATCTACAGCTTTGGTAACTTTCTGTTCACGCTGGGTATTCACCAGTCGGTGGTGAACAGCGTGGTGCTGGAGCCGTTCCTGCTGATTAACACCAACGAGAACATGCTGGCCTTCGCCAACGGTCAGCCCATCCCGCATATCATCAATAACATCTTCGTGCCGACGTTCGGCATGGTGGGCGGCACGGGCAGCACGATATCGCTGCTGATCGCCATCTTTATCTTCTCCCGACAAAAATCGGCGAAGCAGGTGGCGCGTCTGTCGCTGGCGCCCGGCTTATTCAACATCAACGAGCCGGTGATCTTCGGCCTGCCGATTGTCTTTAACCTGCCGCTGATGATCCCGTTTGTGCTGCTGCCCGCCATCGGCATCTATTTCGCCTGGCTCTGTACTACGCTGGGGCTAATGTCGCGCTGCGTGGTGATGATCCCGTGGACCACGCCGCCGATTCTGAGCGCCTGGCTGGCGACGGCGGGGGACTGGCGGGCGGTGGTGGTGCAGTTGGCAATCATTGTATTTGGTGTATTCTTCTACCTGCCTTTCCTCAAGATTGCCGAGCGAGTGGCGTTGAAAAACAGCGGGATAGAAAACTAACAGAAAGGAAGGACGATGGCGGCGAAGTACATCACCATAGCGCGGGAAATTAAGAAACGCATCATCAGCCAGCAGTACGCCGCCAATGAACCGCTGCCGGACCAGTTTGCGCTGGCGGCGGAGTTCAGCACCAGCCGAATGACCATTCAGCAGGCCATGCGCCAGCTGATTGTCGAAGGGCTGGTCTATACCCGTCAGGGGCAGGGAACGTTCATCCGTAAAAATTTCCTCCAGCTCTCGCAGTGGGATCTCTCCGGCAGCGACTACTTTGGCGCTACCAAAACCTGGGAGCATCTTGGAACGGTGACCAGCCAGGTGGTGCATTTCGAACTGCGCTTCCCGAACGAGAAAGAGCAGGCGTCGCTGATGATTAACGCCGATGCGCCGATCTATGACTTTATTCGTCTGCGTTTGCTGAACGGTGAGCCGATGTCGCTGGATTCCACGGTGATGCCGCTGAATCTGGTGCCCGGCCTGAACAAAAGCCATCTTGAAAGCTCGGTGTTCCGTTACGTGCAGGAGACGCTGGGGCTGAAAATAATGGGCTCGTATCGCGTCGTGCGCGCGTTAAAACCAAATGCGCTGGATATGCAGCACTTAATTTGTGAACAGACGGACCCGGTGCTGGAGGTGGAGCAGGTGATCTATCTTGAAGATGGCACGCCGCTGGAGTACGCACACTGTCACTATCGCTACGATCACGGCGGGATTGTGATCGTGAACAACGGATAAAAAAAGCGGGCAACGAGGCCCACTTTTTTATTCGCTTTGTTATCAGTTCAGACGTACTGGCATACCAGAACGGTTCTGGATCGCCTGGTCAACCACGGTCGTTTCCACGTCAGCCTGAGAGGTCACGGACTGCACCGCGCTGGTCAGGTTGATTGGCACGATTTCGTTGTTGTTGATCTGATCTTCGCTGGTGGACAGCGGGTTGTGCACTTCGATGTAACGGCTGCCGTCTGGCTCAGAGGTCGCTTTCACCGGTTCGTTGATGAACTGCACGCGGGTACCGACCGGCACGTTTTCGAACAGGAACTTAATGTCGTCGTTACGCAGACGCACGCAGCCGTGGCTGACGCGCAGGCCGATACCGAAGTTGGCGTTAGTGCCGTGGATAGCGTACAGGCGGCCAATGTACAGCGCGTACAGACCCATTGGGTTATCCGGGCCTGCTGGCACAACGGCTGGCAGCGGTTCGCCCGCAGCAATGTATTCCGCGTGCATTTTCGCGGTTGGGGTCCAGGTTGGGCCCGCTTTCTTACGCTCAACTTTGGTGGTCCAGTTCAGCGGGGTATCTTTACCCAGCTGGCCGATACCGATTGGCAGCACGATAACGGTGTTGGTGCCTTTCGGGTAGTAATACAGACGCATTTCGGCGCTGTTGATTACGATACCTTCATGAACGGTATCCGGCAGGATCAGCTGCTGAGGGATGTTCAGCACGGTACCTGCTTTTGGCAGATACGGGTCAACGCCCGGGTTTGCTTCGAGCATGTTAGACAGACCGAGCTGGTATTCAGCGGCAAAATATTCCAGCGGCTGAGCGTTGCCTTCCGGCACAATCACCACCTGGTTTTGCCCAACCAGACGGCTACCGTCTGTCGGCAGTGGATACGTCACCGCAGAAGCGGTCTTGCAAAAACCTACTACGGCTAACGCTGCCGCAAAAAGCGTTGTCAATTTCATGTTCATGTTGTGCGAGGTATCTAAGCCATTCAGGCGATGAGTTGATAAGTCTGAATCTGTGATGGGAGCGCATTATATGTGCATTCCCGCTAACAGGGAATTCAGATGTGTACGAAATCACATTTTTTTCGATTTTGTTAAAGTTTAGTGGATTGCCGCAACACGGGATCTCAATTCGGAATTGTGGCATAATGCCGTGTTTATCACACTTTTCGCAGGAATCTCCCCGTGTTAGTTACCAGCAACGTCACTATGCAGTTTGGCAGTAAGCCGCTGTTCGAAAATATTTCCGTCAAATTTGGCGGCGGCAACCGTTACGGCCTGATTGGTGCCAACGGTAGCGGAAAATCCACCTTTATGAAAATCCTCGGCGGTGACTTAGAACCGACGCTCGGCAACGTGTCGCTCGACCCTAACGAGCGTATCGGTAAGCTGCGTCAGGATCAGTTCGCCTTCGAAGAGTTCACTGTGCTCGACACCGTGATCATGGGGCACGCGGAGCTGTGGGAAGTGAAGCAGGAGCGCGATCGCATTTACGCGCTGGCCGAAATGAGCGAAGAAGACGGCTATAAAGTGGCCGATCTGGAAACGCAGTACGGCGAGATGGACGGTTACTCTGCGGAAGCGCGCGCGGGCGAGCTGCTGCTGGGCGTAGGCATTCCCGTTGAACAGCATTACGGCCCGATGAGCGAAGTTGCGCCAGGCTGGAAGCTGCGTGTGCTGCTGGCACAGGCGCTGTTCTCTAACCCGGACATCCTGCTGCTCGACGAACCGACGAACAACCTGGATATCGACACCATCCGCTGGCTGGAGCAGACGCTGAACGACCGCGACAGCACCATGATCATCATCTCGCACGACCGTCACTTCCTGAACATGGTCTGTACGCACATGGCGGATCTGGACTACGGCGAGCTGCGCGTGTACCCGGGCAACTACGACGAATACATGACGGCCGCCACCCAGGCGCGTGAACGTCTGCTGGCGGATAACGCCAAGAAGAAAGCGCAGATTGCTGACCTGCAGTCCTTCGTCAGCCGCTTTAGCGCCAACGCCTCTAAGTCGCGTCAGGCGACCTCGCGTGCGCGTCAGATCGACAAAATCAAGCTGGACGAAGTCAAAGCCTCCAGCCGTCAGAACCCGTTCATCCGCTTCGAGCAGGACAAGAAGCTGTTCCGTAACGCGCTGGAAGTGGAAGCCCTGGCAAAAGGCTTTGAGAACGGCCCGCTGTTTAAAAAATTCAACCTGCTGCTGGAAGTGGGCGAAAAGATTGCCATTCTGGGCGCCAACGGCGTGGGTAAATCCACCATGCTGAAAACCCTGGTGGGTGAACTGCAGCCGGACAACGGCACCGTGAAGTGGTCTGAAAACGCGCAGATTGGCTACTACGCGCAGGACCATGAATACGAGTTCGAAAACGACCTCACCGTCTTTGACTGGATGAGCCAGTGGAAGCAGGAAGGCGACGACGAGCAGGCGGTGCGCAGCATTCTGGGCCGTCTGCTGTTCAGCCAGGACGACATCAAAAAGCCGGCTAAAGTACTTTCCGGTGGTGAAAAAGGCCGCATGCTGTTCGGTAAGCTGATGATGGAAAAACCAAACATCCTGGTGATGGACGAACCGACTAACCACCTGGACATGGAATCTATCGAATCCCTGAACATGGCGCTGGAGATGTATCAGGGTACCCTGATCTTCGTCTCTCACGACCGTGAGTTCGTCAGCTCGCTGGCGACCCGCGTGATTGAAATTACGCCAGAGCGCGTGGTGGACTTCACCGGAAACTACGAAGACTACCTGCGCAGTAAAGGTATCGACGGCTAAAAAAAAGCCCGGTGGCGCTACGCTAACCGGGCCTACGTTCTGTTCCCTCTCCCAGTGGGAGAGGGTTAGGGTGAGGGCATCAGGCCGCACTACATCACCCACTCACTCCCTTCAACCCCGTTCACCAGCAGCTTACGTTTTTCCCCCGCCGGTAACGACACCTTCAGCGCTTTCCACGCCGGACGGTAATCCCCGCGCGCGTTCACCTTCAGGTTAATGGTTGCGCCGTCACACACCATTTCCCATTCAACCCACAGCGCATTGCCGTTCTGGTAGCCCCAGCTTTCTCCGTCATCTTCAAACAGTATGCCAGAGGTTGTCCCGACGCCTTTTATCGGGAACAGCTTCAGCTCGCGGGTATTGTCTTTTTCAGCAGAGACGTGGGTAATGCGCTCGCTTAGCGGCAGACCGGCACCGGCGCGTACCAGCAGCGGCAGTTTTTCCAGCGGCGCATCGAGAACAATCGACTGGCCGCCCGCATACCACGCGTGGGTGTAAAAATCGTACCAGCCGGTGGCGTTATCCGGCAGCCAGACGCGGCGCTCGTGCTGCCCGGCTTCGACGACGCTGGCCACCAGCAGGTCGCGGCCAAGCAGGAAGTCATCGCACTCCTCAAACGTCTGCGCATCGTGCTCATGATCGAGGAAGGTCGGGCGCAGCATCGGCTCGTCGTCGGCGTGCGCCTGCCAGAGCAGGGTGTAGAGGTACGGCAGCAGGCGGTAGCGCAGCTCCACCGCGCCACGAATGGCTGGCGTGACGCCCGGGTACATCCACGGTTCGTTCACGGTGTGGTCATCGTTCCACGAGTGAATGGTAAAGCGCGGATGCATCACGCCGTTCTGCACCCAGCGAACGAACAGCTCGGCGTCCGGTTTGTCGCCGGAGAAACCGCCGACGTCGTGACCGACGTTGAACAGCCCGGACAGGCTCATGCCCAGCCCCATGCGGATGTTATAGCGCAGCGTGTCCCAGCTGGTGCGGTTGTCGCCGCTCCAGGTCTGGACGTAGCGCTGCATCCCGGCGCAGCCGGAGCGGGAAATCAGGTACGGACGCTTTTCCGGCGCGAAACGCTGCTGCGCTTCAAGCGAGGCGCGCATCATCAGCAGCGGCATCACCGGGCGAATGTGCTTGATGGCGATCTCCTTGCCGAAGCCAAAGCAGCGCGCTTCCCCGTCCCACACTTCGTATTCGTTGTTGTCGTTCCAGGTGGAGTCGATGCCCATCTCCAGCAGCTGCGTGGTGACGCCGTTCTGCCACCACTGCACCGTCTGAGGGTTGGTAAAATCGAGGTGCGAGCCTTCGTCATCCCAGAAGCTGGAACGTTCCGGCGCATCGGTTTCTGAATCGCGAATGAACAGGCCGCTTTCCGCCACTTCGCTATAGCGCGGATGATCCTGCAGCAGGCACGGCTTGATGTTGGCCGCAAGCTTCAGCCCCGCGTCGTGGAACGCCTGGCTCATCACCTTCGGCTGCGGCACCTTGTCATAGTTCCAGTTGAAGACGTAGCGCTTGCCGTTGATGGAGGTATAGCCGGAGGAGAGCTGGAACGAGTCGCACGGAATGGCGTGTTCTTCACACAGGCGGATGAAGTTCATCAGCTGGTTTTGCGCGTCCGGCGCGTCGGTGTAGTGCATGGTCGAGCCGCTGTAGCCCAGGCTCCATTTTGGCCCGAACAGCGTTTTTCCGGTCAGGCGCACGAAGGCCTTGGTGACGTCCAGCACGCGCTTGCCGGTAAAGATGTAGTAATCGATATCGCCCGCTTCCGCCTGCCAGCGGCGGTAGGCGGTGTGGTAGTTGTCTATCTCGTTGCCCAGATCCAGCCAGCAGCTGCTCAGGTTGTCGTAGAACAGGCCGTAACTCACGTCATCGCGGCGGGTGAGGGTGAACGGAATGTGCTTGTAGAGCGGGTCGGTGCTGGCCGCGTTGTATCCCATTGCGTCGAGGTTGCGCATCTCATAGCGTTTGCCGTTGCGCTGCAGATCGCCCGCTTTCTCGCCCAGGCCATAAAAGCGCTCGTCCTTACGACGGCTCAGGTAATGCGCAACGCCGTCGCCGTGGGCGTTCAGGAGGTAGGCGCTGGTTGGACGGTCGTTGACCAGCGGCAGCCACTCGCCCACCTCATTGCGGTAGTGCCACTCCAGCCACAGCGGCTGGTGGACGGTCACGCGCAACCGTTCGGTTGCCACGGTTAGCGTCTCACCCTGCTGCGTGAGCGTCCAGGCCGGGCAGGTAAAACCGCTTAAATCGTCACGGCGGCGGCCTTCCCAGGGCACGTCTTTTTCCGGCGCGATGCTCCAGGTGCGGTCCAGCGCCAGCTCGCCTTTGCGTTTGATCAGCACACGGAACAGGTTCTCTTCCAGCACGTACAGGCACAGGCGGTGCTGATTATCGACCAGCAGTTCCAGATGGTTTGCTGACTGTTTATCTACGGTCCAGTTTTTCAGGGTTTTCATATGCAATACATCCACTATCAGGCGCGCTTGGCGCGACGTTCAGCAATAAATGCTACCAGGAAGACAGCGCCAATCAGGTCAAAGAAGCCCATGGCAACAAAGAGCGGGTTAAAGCCGATTTTGTCGGCGGTCACACCGATTAACAGCGAGAACAGGAAGCTGGCGATCCACGCCGCCGAGCCACGCATGCCGTTGACGGTCGCCATCTGGCCTTTGTCGAACGACTCCACGACCAGGGCGCTCAGCATGCAGGAGATGATCTGGTGCCCGAAGCCGCCGATGGAGATCAGCACGATGGTGATATACGGGTCGCGTGTGATGGCCACGATGCCCAGAGAGATCATCAGGAACGCGCCCGTTACGGAGCTGGCAACGACCGAGTTAACGCGGGAGCAGCCGAACAGACGGGTGTACAGACGCGTCAGGTAGCCACTCGCCACGCTGCCCAGATCGGCGGCGAGGAACGGCAGCCAGGCAAACATCGCAATCTGCTTCAGATCCATGCCGTGCTCTTTGGCGAGGTACAGCGGCACCCAGAAGCTCAGCACCGCCCAGGCCGGTTCTGCCATAAAAGCCGGGATGGCGATACCGTAAAAACGTTTGTTCTTTGAGACGGTTTTCAGCGCGGTCAGGAAGGGCAGTCTCACCGCAGGCGGTTCGTTATCCTGCTTGATAAACGCCAGCTCGTCCTTGCTCAGGTTCGGGTGCTGCTCCGGGTTGTGGTAGAACGCCCACCAGAGGATCACCCACAGCAGCGCCAGCACGCCGGTAAACATAAACGCACCCTGCCAACCGAACGAGGCGTGAGCAAAGTAGATGATAGGCGGGGCCAGCATCGCGCCGATGGAGAAGCCCACGCCCGCCCAGCCGGCGGCAACGGGACGTTCTGATTTCGGGAACCATTCGCCAATGGTTTTGGCATTCGCCGGGGTAGCGGCGGCCTCAGAGGCACCCATAAAGAAGCGCAGAATCGCCAGGTGCAGCCAGCTTCCGGCGCCCGCATGGAAAATACACATCAACGCCCAGATCCCGGCGCAGACCATAAAGCCAATCTTCAGGCCGATAACGTCAATCAGCCAGCCGCACAGGGGCTGGAAAATGGTGTAGGCGATCTGGAACGCGCCGACGATCCAGGAGTATTGCTCGGTGGTGATGCCGAGGCTCTCTTTCAGTTCCGGGGCGAGGATCCCGAGCGAGTTTCGGGTGATGTAGTTAACGGTGACGCCAAGTAAGAACAGCACCAGCACGTACCAGCGCAGGTTCTTGATGACGCGACGGGTTTTGCTTGTCGCAACGGTGTTATTGATGTCCTGACTCATTTTACTCTCCACAAGACGGACGGTAAGGGGACGGAGGTTCAGGTGTCACACGGATTGTTATGGCTTTGATTTCTATCCGTTTAAAATGCTTAAGTTGGTATACAACTAGTATGGAAGTTGTGTGACAAGTTCACCTTAAGGGAGAAAATGAGCAGGCAATAGTGGATTTTGTGCAAAATTTCTCATAACTGACGAAATGCCTCTGGCATGATGGTGTTTATGTCAGTTATTGCCTGACCAATACGCTATGAAAAATTTTTCATTTCGCAAATGGAGCCAGATCACAAAATGGACAAAAGGCTAAAAATCACCGAAATCGCCGCCCGTACACAGCTCTCCATCAGCACCGTGTCGCGGGTGCTGGCGGGGAAAGCGAATACCAGTGAAAAGGCGCGCGCAAAGGTGCTGGCATGCGCCCGAGAGCTGGGCGTGATGGAAGGTATGGCGGCGGGGCGGTTGCTGCTCAATAGCCTGGTGGTTTTTGCCCCCCAACGCGCCTTCGACGAGCGGTCCGACATCTTTTACTACCGTGTGATCCAGAGCGTGAGTAAAGGCCTGGCGTCCCACGATGTGCGACTTCGCTACTGCGCGCTGGAAGAGAACGATAGCGACGCGCAGCTGTTTCTGGCGCGCATGAATGAAGCGGACACTCAGGCGGCGATTCTGCTCGGTATCGACGATCCGCATATTCACGATCTGGCGGTGGATGTGGGTAAACCCTGCATGCTGATTAACTGCCGGGACCGCCACATGCGTTTGCCTGCCGTTGCGCCGGATCATCGCGCCATTGGCGAGCGAGCGGCGGAGTACCTGTTCGAGATGGGGCACCGTGAGGTGATGAACGTGCTGTGCCTGCGTCGCTACACCATGGAGCTGCGCCTGTCGGGGATCCGCGATGCCTGGCAGTCCCATAACCTGACGTTCCACGATAAACGCGATCTGCTGGTGGTGCCCAGCTTCAGCGCCAAAGAGACGGAACAACTGGTCAGCGAGTGGCTTAACCAGCAGAAGGGAAAGGATCTGCCGACGGCGTTTCTGGTCGGCGGCGACTTTATGGCGGCGGGCACCATTAGCGCATTACAAAACCACGGCCTGCGCGTGCCGCAGGACGTGTCGGTGATGAGCATTGACGGGTTTAACCTGGCGGCGATTCAGGATGTGCCATTAACGGCGGTGCACGTTCCCCGCGATGAGCTGGGAACCGAAGCGGTGCATATGCTCCAGCAGCGGCTGATGCGCCCGGACGCGCCGGTGGGGACGTTACTGCTTAACGGTACGTTGACCGTTCGGGATTCGGTACGGCGGATACGTCAGGGGAAACGACGCACCGCCGTGGAGCGGGAAGGGCTGTACGACAGTTAGACCATGCCCAGCGCGCGCTTGCCGTGGATATTGAGATCGTTCACGGTAAAGCGGTCCTGCCAGCTCTTTTCATAATCCTCGCGCGGGAAATCTCCCGGCGACGCGCCGGTTTCCAGCGCTTCCTTGACCTTTTTCGCGTAGGCGAGATTTTTCTCGCACATCGGCGCGGCAGGGATGTACATCACGTTGCCCCAGCCCTGCTGATTCTCCACCGGCGCGACGGAGTGGATCACATCGCAGTGCCACCACACGGAATCGCCCGCTTCGAGTGCTGGAATGCTGGTCAGCGCCTCGATGAGCAGCGGGTGCCACTTCTCGGAAATCGGCAGCACGCGTCCCGGCGCCACGCCGCACAGCTCGTCCTCCGGCACGTCGTCCAGCAGCGGACGCAGCAGAATATAGGCCATCGCTTCCGGGATCGGCACCACGTGCAGCAGCCCCTGGCCGGGGATCATGTCCGACAGCGCCGTCCAGCCCTGGAAGGTGCGGAACACCGAGCATTTGGTGGTGTTATCGACGGTGTACTCTTCCACTTCAGTACGGTGCGCGGCGTTCCACGGATCGTACTTATCGACGTTGCCGTCAAACACGCGGGCGAACACCTGTTGATAAGCCGGAAGCAGCCAGCGCTCCAGCGCGCCGGAGTCGGTATGCGCGCCCAGTCCTTTCGAGGTGGTTCCCGGCGGACGGCGGCGGATACGGTCCGGGTAAATCACGCTCACGTCCGGGTCGAACCACTGCTTGCCGTTGCTCTCGAAAGTCCATAAACGGTTCAGGAACGACTGCACCTGCGCCATTTCTTCGCTCTGGCGCGCCTGCATTTGCGCCTGAGACCAGTAAATCGGGTAAATCTCCGGACGAGAGGCCGTTAGGGTGCCGAAGAAGTTATCGCCTGGGCCTTTGTATACGTCGTCAAACGTGTTGAGATCGAGGTAGTCGAGCATCGACTGATCCCATGCCAGCGCCTGCTCGCGTGGGAAATGGCCTTTAATCACCGCGCAGCCGCGGCGTTTAACGGCCTCGCGCTGAGCGTCGGTGAGGGTGCCGTTTTTCACATCCGCGAACGGGATCACCGGCCAGACGGTTTCGCCTTTGTTCTTAAGGGCGTTGATTTCCGCCACGCGGGTGGCAATTTTATCGCTGAGCTTATTAAACACCGCCTGCACGTCGCCGATCTGCGCGCGTAACTCACGTTTTAACTGACGGATTGCCGCTTTGTGATCCGCTGGCAAAGTTTCACTGGTAAAGGTCATAACTGCCTCGCATCTTTCATTCGAAAGTAAAAATATCTACAAGTGATACTTTAAGTTAAAATTAAGTTAATGCAAGTTTAAAAACTTGACGTAAGCCACAGGACGGAAAAAGAGTGAGAGGCCGGAGCAAGGCTCCGGCGAGGAGAGGATCAGGCGTCGAATGGGGAGTGGTTGTCGAGCACGGCCTGAATGACGTTCAGCGCGCCCTGGTGGTTGTTGTCGTCGGTGCTGTAGCGGCTGATTTCTTTGATGTTTTCTGCCGCGTTGCCCATCGCAAAGGAATATTTCACCAGCTTTAGCATCTCGGCATCGTTGCCGCTGTCGCCAATGCCCACGCACTCCTGCGGTGAGATTTTCCAGCGTTTCAGCAGGCGGCTGATGCCGTTGGCTTTGTGCAGGCCGGGGATAATTAAATCCACAAAGCCAAAGCCGCTGGTGACCGGCTTCATGATGCCGTCCAGGGAGACGTGGAGTTTATCCACCAGATTAGGAATATCGCTGTCCGGCAGGTTCAGGGAGAATTTAAACAGCACGTCGTCAATCTCGCGGTAATCGCTGATGCGCTTTAAGCGGTGATAGTGCTTTGACATCAGCGCCACGAACGCTTCAGGAGCCTGGTCGCTGACGTAGGCACTCTCCAGCCCGCAGGCCACGAAGTTCAACCCTTTGTCTTTCAACAGTTCGCCAATGACGATTTGTGATTCATGACGCGTCAGTTCGCCGTGGAAAATCTGTTCCCCGTGATCGAACACCAGCGCGCCGTTTTCCGCCACGAAGGAGATCTGCTCTTTCAGTTCCGGAAAGAAGGAGATGAGCTGGTAATACTGGTTGCCGCTGGCAACAACGAATTCAATGTCGCGGGCGTTAAGCTGTTCAAACTGTGCCTGAAAGCGGTCTCGATCGTACTGCTTGGCATCATCAAGGAAAGTTCCGTCCATATCGGTGACGATAACTTTTACGGTCATACATTGCGCTCCTGGGTCACTGCGTTTTGAAACATTCTAATAACAAGGTGACGGGGAGCACAAATTTAATTTCATTCGAAAGTAAAAGCAAAACGGCAACCGAGGTTGCCGTTTTTAGTGTTTTCTCCCTCTCCCTGTGGGAGAGGGCCGGGGTGAGGGCATCAGCGTGCGCATTCCCCCTCACCCTAACCCTCTCCCTTGAGGGAGAGGGGATGCACCGTTACAGCGTATGCTCAGTACGGGCAATAATATCGTCCTGCGCATCCGGCGACAGGGCGGTGAAGAACGCCGAGTAGCCCGCCACGCGCACCACCAGGTCACGATACTGGTCAGGATGTTTCTTCGCTTCCAGCAGCGTATCGCGCGAGACGATGTTGTACTGAATATGCCAGCCTTTGTGCACCTCGAAGAAGGTGCGCAGCAGCACCATCAGCTTCTGGCGATCGCTGTCGTTTTCCAGCGTCGACGGGTTCAGCTTCTGGTTAAGCAGCACGCCGCCGAGAATCGCCTCGGTAGGCAGTTTACCGACTGAGCCAATCACCGCCGTCGGGCCGAGGTGGTCCGTACCGGAGGCCGGGCTTGCCCCTTCCGCTAGCGGGGTGTGCGCCTTACGTCCGTCCGGGGTGGCCATTGTCGCTGCGCCAAACGGCACGTTTGCGGAAATAGAAGAGGTGCCCGCGTAGTAGTTACCGCCAATCGGGCCGCGGCCGTAGCGCGGGTTGTGGTACTGCTTCAGCTCTTCAATGTAGGTCTGATAGGCGCGCGTCAGCAGCATATCCACGCTGTCGTCGTCGTTGCCGTACTTCGGCGCGCCGTTGATCAGACGCTGGCGCAGCTGCTCGTGAGTCAGCCCCTCGAAGTCATCCGCCAGCGCGGCCGCCAGCTGCTGTTGACCGATAGTGCCCTGCTCGAACACCAGCTTTTTCACCGCCGCCAGGCTATTGCCGAGGTTGGCGATGCCCACCTGCAGGCCGGAAACCCAGTCATACTTCGCGCCTCCCTGCTTGATGCTTTTCGCGCGCTCGATGCAGTCGTCCACCAGCGCCGAGCAGAGAATATCGTGGACGTTCTCCTCCAGCATGGTGTCCACCACGTACTCAATCTCGATGGATTTACGGGTGTAGTAGCGGATCTGGCTGTCCCACGCCGCCATCACCTCCTCGAAGTTGTCGAAGTTACCGGTAGAGAGGGCTTTCTCCTGCGGCAGGAACACCTTGCCGCTGGTGGCATCGCGCCCGCCTTCCATCGCCGCCAGCATCACGCGGGCGAAGTTGATAAAGCTCATGCCGGTGCAGCGGTAGCCCCATTTGCCGCCCACCGCGGTTTCGATGCAGCCGATGGCCGCGTAGTCGTAGGCGTCGTCTCGTTCAACGCCGAGCTTGATGAATTCCGGAATGACGATTTCATCGTTGTTAAAGGCCGGCATGCCGAAGCCGCAGCGGATCACCTGCACGCAGGCGTCGAGGAAGTCGTTGCTCATGCCCGCGTGATAACGCACGCTCAGGTTTGGCTGGGTGGAGCGCAGGCGACCGCAGGATTCCAGAATCGCGTAGGAGAGCGGGTTGACCGCGTCCATCGGCTCGCCGTTGACCAGCTTCTGGCCACCGATGGTGACGTTCTGGTACAGCGGGCTGCCGGCGGAGGCTTTCGAATGCGAGCCGGAGCGGATCTTGTTCACTTCCAGCAGCTTCAGCCAGCAGCTGTGCAGCAGCTCAATGGCGTGCTCGCGGTCGAGGCTCTGGTCAAGCTCCACGTCGCGACGGTAGTACGGATAAAGATACTGGTCCATACGCGCGAAGGAGACGGAGTGGCCGTTGGACTCAATCTGCAGGATCAGCTGAATGAAGTAGCACAGCTGCAGCGCCTGCCAGAAGGTTTTTGGCGGCTCGTGGGCGATTACGTCACAGTTTTCCGCCATTGCCAGCAGCTCGTCGCGGCGGCTTGCGCGGGTTTCGGTCGCGGCCATTTCACGCGCCAGATCGGCAAAGCGTTTGATGTGCAGGCTCACCGCCTCCAGCACGATATCAATCGCCTTCAGGAACTGGTCGCCGTGCAGGTCTTCCAGCACCGTCAGGTTGATGCGCGAGCGGCGCTCGGCCACTTTGGCGCGCAGGCCGTCGAGACCTTTCTCCAGCACCAGTGGGAAGTTCACCGCCAGGTGCGCGTCGCCGGAGGTCATGTTGCCTTCGGCTTTGATAATGCCGGTTTCGAGCAGGCCTTTCTGCTCGTCGGTGAACATGCCGTAGCAGCAATCCTGCACCGTCTGGCCGCGCCACCACGGGCAGATGTCATGCAGGACGCGCTTGTTCTCTTCGCTCACCGCAAAGCCAGCGCCCGGGCGATCCGCCAGATCGTCGATCTCTTTCTCAATCCAGGAGACGGTGTATTCCGGGAAGATCGGCGCGGCGCGCACTTCGCTTGCCTGGTTACCGATGATCAGCTCGTCGTGTTTGATCCAGATGGTGCGCTCGGCCAGGTGATGCGCCAGCGCCAGGGCGCGACGCACCGGGATCGGCTTGTCCATGTGCTGCTGATACATTTCGGTGTAATGCTGCGCGCGCTCGGTACAGACCGGCGGCTTGACGATATGTACGAGGGCCGTTTTGTGCGCTTTAATGCGCTCGCTGAGGGTGTTGAGATTCAGGGTCGTCATAAGTTTATCCTCGTAAGGTCGCGGTTAACCCTTTCTGGCAGGCGTACTGCTGCGCGAAGTCCAGTAGGGCAGGGTTATCCAGCGGTTTGTCAGGGGCAGAGTAGGGTTGGCCGAGCAGGGTATATTTGTTCATGCCCAGCGTGTGGTACGGCAGAAAATGAATATCGTCGACGCCGAGCTCGTCGGCAGCGAAATTGGTAATGGCGGTAACAGAGGCTTCATCGGCGTTAAAGCCCTGGATCAGCGGCACGCGGATGGTGATTTTTTTCCCGGCCGCGGCAAGGCGTTTCAGGTTGTCCAGGATCCGCTTAGCCGAACCGTCCGTCCACTGCCTGAACACCTCACCGTCGACGTGCTTCAGGTCGGCGAGGAACAGATCGACGTAGGGTAAAGAGGGCTCGATATAGTGCCACGGTACGTGAAGACAGGTTTCGACGGCGGTGTGGATACCCTGTTCGTGGCTGGCTTTAAACAGCGCGTACGCCAGCTCCGGGTTCATAAACGGCTCGCCGCCGGAGAGGGTAATTCCGCCGCCGCTGCGGTCGTAAAAAGGCTTATCGCGCAGTACGGTCGCCATGATCTCCTCGACCTGCTGTTCTTCACCACAGACGGTCAGCGCCTGCGTCGGGCAGCAGTCGGTGAGGGTGTTGAGCGTGGCGTCATCAAGCTTCTCACGGTGAATGACCAGCCCGTTCAGCGCACGTTCGATACAGCTCGGAGCCGCCTGCTGGCACAGGTCGCAGCCGTCCAGGCACAGGCGCGCATCAAACAGCACGTCCCGGCTGCGGGATCGGCTTTCCGGGTTCTGGCACCAGCGACAGCCCAGCGAGCAGCCTTTCAGGAACACCACGGTTCGAATGCCGGGGCCATCGTGGGTAGAGTAACGCTGAATATTGAAGATCATGATTTCGCCTCTCATCTTGCATATGAAGATTAAATTACTTTCGAATGAAAGTTATCTTGATGCAGGTCAACTCTTGAGCAGGTTTTGTCGTGATAGGGTAAGTGCAGGCTAATTTTGAGGGTGACATCATGGAACTTTATCTCGACACATCTGACGTTGCGGCAGTCAAAAAGCTGGCGCGTATCTTCCCGCTGGCGGGCGTGACCACCAACCCAAGCATTGTGGCAACCGGTAAAACGCCGCTCGATGTGCTGCTGCCTGAACTGCACGACGCGCTAGGGGGTAAAGGCCGACTGTTCGCGCAGGTGATGGCGACTACCGCTGAAGGGATGGTGGAGGACGCGCGCAAGCTCCGCGCCATCATTAATGACCTGGTGGTGAAAGTGCCGGTGACCGCAGAAGGGCTGGCGGCTATCAAGATGCTGAAAGCCGAAGGGATCCCGACGTTGGGTACGGCGGTTTACGGCGCCGCGCAGGGAATGCTCTCCGCGCTGGCGGGGGCGGAATATGTGGCGCCTTACGTTAACCGCGTGGACGCGCAGGGCGGGGACGGGATCCAGACCGTGGTTGAACTGCAACAGCTGCTGACGCTGCACGCACCGCAGTCAAAAGTGCTTGCCGCGAGCTTCAAAACGCCGCGTCAGGCGCTGGACTGCCTGCTGGCAGGCTGCGAGTCCATCACGCTGCCGCTGGACGTGGCGCAGCAGTTTATTACTTCTCCGGCCGTGGATGCGGCGATTGTGAAGTTTGAGCAGGACTGGCAGGGGGCGTTTGGAAGGACGTCTATCTGATACTGTTGCCGGGTGGCGCTCACGCTTACCCGGCCTACGTTCGAGCCGTTGTAGGTCGGGTAAGGCGAAGCCGCCACCCGACTTTTTTACTGGCTACAAACCTCACACCCCGGGTTACGCATCAGCTTCATCTCACGGAACTGGCAGGTCATCGCGTCATACATGACGATTTTCCCCGCGGCAGGCGTGCCGTAGTGCGCCAGCACTTTGATCGCTTCCATCGCCTGCAGTGAACCAATCACGCCGACGAGCGGCGCCATCACGCCCGCCTCAACGCAGGTCAGCGCGTTCTCGCCGAACAGGCGGCTCAGGCAGCGGTAGCAGGGATCACCTTCCGCGTACGTGAAGACGCTGATTTGCCCCTCCATGCGGATCGCCGCACCGGAGACCAGCGGAGTTTTGTGGGCAAAACAGCCTGCGTTTAACTGGTTACGGACGGCGACGTTGTCGGTGCAGTCCAGCACCAGGTCATGCTGTGCAATCTGCGCGGACAGCGCCTCGTCATCCAGCATCGCGTCAATGAGGGTGAACTGAACGTTGGGGTTGATACGGGCCAGCGCAGCCCCGGCGGATCCCACCTTCGGCTGGCCAATGGTCGCGTCGCTGTGCAGCGTCTGGCGCTGCAGGTTGGACACCGATACGGTATCGAAATCCAGCAGCGTCATCCTGCCCACGCCTGCCGCCGCAAGGTACTGCGCGGCGGCGCAGCCCAGGCCGCCCAGGCCAACCACCAGCACATTGGCCGCCTTGAGCGCTTCCTGGCCCTCGAAATCAAACCCGCGCAGGATAATCTGGCGGTTATAGCGCAGCATCTCCTGGTCGCTCAGCTCCACCGTCATGTCAGCCTCCGAACAGGTGGTTAAAGCGCTCGATCTCAACCCATTCGCCTGCTTCCACATTGCCGCGCTCGCGCTCCAGCACGATAAAGCAGTTGCCCTGGCTGAAGGAGCTGAAAATGTGCGAGCCCTGGTGCCCGGTGGTGCTCACTTCGAGCTCACCGTCCGCGTTGCGCGCCAGAATGCCACGCTGGAAATCGAGACGGCCCGGTGATTTTTTCAGGCGCGTGGCGGCACGCACGCGCAGGCGTTCCGGCAGCGGGTTAGCCTTGTTGCCGGAAAGCTTCGCCAGCAGCGGGATCACCAGCTGGTAGAAGGTGAGTGCCGCAGAGACCGGGTTACCCGGCAGGCCGCAGAACCAGCTATGCGTGAGCTTGCCAAAGGCGAACGGTTTGCCCGGCTTGATAGCCAGTTTCCAGAAGGCGATTTCGCCCAGCTCTTCAAGGATGGTTTTGGTGTAATCCGCTTCACCCACGGAGACGCCGCCAGAGCTGATGACCACGTCGGCTGCGTTATCCGCCTCGATAAACGCGGCGCGCAGTTTTTCCGGATCGTCAGGAATGATGCCGAGATTAATCACGTCGCAGCCCAGCTGCTCCAGCATCAGGTGTACCGCCAGGCGGTTGGTGTCGTAAATCTGGCCGTCCTGCAGCGGCTGGCCCGGAAGCTGCAGCTCGTCGCCAGTGGAGAAAACGGCAACGCGCACGTTACGGATAACGTCGATTTCAGCAACGCCGAGCGACGCCAGCACCGGCAGCTCACCTACCGTTAGCTTCTGTCCGGCAGAAAAGACCGTTGCGCCAAGGGTGATATCTTCGCCCGTGCGGCGAATGTTCTGGCCCGCTTTAACGTTCGCGGTAAAACGCACGCCGTCGTCGGTCTGTTCGGTCTCTTCCTGCATCACCACGGCGTCGCAGCCAGCCGGAACGGGCGCACCGGTCATGATGCGCACGCAGGTACCCGCAGGCCATTCACCGCTAAACGGCTGACCCGCAAAGGCTTTACCCGCCACCGGCAGGGCGTTACCCGTCTGGAGATCCGCCAGGCGCACCGCGTAACCGTCCATCGCGGAGTTATCAAACCCCGGCACGTTAAGCGGAGAGACAATATCGCGCGCGGCAATACGGCCAAAACAGCGCACAAGCGGCAGCGTTTCAACCTCATGCAGTGGGGTAATGCGGCCAAGCATCTGCGTGAGTGCCGTCTCAAGCGGCATCAGTCCGGCGGTAAAATCCATGGTGGGCTCCTGCGGAGTAACAACGAAAACGCCCATTATGGCAGAAAAGTGCGGCTAACTGTATGACCCGATGGGTGTACGCTTTACATCACAGTTGCGTCTTTCTATATTCAAAAATCATCTGAAGTTTCATCGACGATAATGATATTTATAGAAAAAGCCGCAAATCAGGCTAACGGGTGATGCGAAATGGTTAATGCGGTAATCGCAATTCATGGTGGCGCCGGGGCAATCACCCGTGCACAGCTCAGTCCCGAGCAGGAAAAGCGCTACATTGACGCGCTGTACGCCATTGTGGAAACAGGCCAGCGGATGCTGGAAGCGGGCGAGAGCGCGCTGGATGTGGTCACCGAGGCGGTGCGCCTGCTGGAAGAGTGCCCGTTGTTTAACGCGGGGATCGGTTCGGTCTTTACCCGGGATGAAACGCACGAGCTGGATGCCTGCGTGATGGACGGTATTACCCTGAAAGCGGGCGCCGTGGCAGGCGTCAGTCGTCTGCGCAACCCGGTGCTGGCGGCACGTCTGGTGATGGAAGCGAGTCCGCACGTCCTGTTGACGGGCGAAGGGGCAGAGACGTTTGCCTTCGAACACGGAATGGAGTCGGTATCGCCCGATCTTTTTTCCACGGAGGAGCGCTATCAGCAGCTGCTGGACGCGCGTACGGCAGGCAAGACGCAGCTTGACCACGCCGCGCCGCTGGATGAAACCACCAAAATGGGCACGGTCGGCGCAGTCGCGCTCGATAAAGCCGGAAACCTCGCGGCGGCAACGTCAACGGGCGGGATGACCAACAAGCTGCCGGGGCGCGTCGGCGACAGCCCGCTGCCCGGCGCAGGGTGCTATGCCAACAACGCCACGGCAGCCGTGTCCTGTACCGGAACCGGCGAAGTGTTTATTCGTGCTCTCGCGGCCTATGACATCACCGCGCTGATGGATTACGGCGGATTAAGCCTGAGCGAGGCCTGCGAGCGCGTGGTAATGGAAAAACTCCCCGCGCTTGGCGGCGTCGGCGGGTTGATTGCGGTGGATCGTGAGGGCAACGTGGCCCTGCCGTTTAACAGCGAAGGGATGTACCGCGCCTGGGGCTACGCCGGTGATGAGCCCAGTACGGGGATCTATCGTGAATAAGGGGGCAAAACGTGCCGCACAGTGAAGAGCTGGACAACCGCCAGGTATTGGCTGTCCATCAGCTGAATATTGCGTTTCAGGAGGAGCGGCAGTTCATCCCCGCAGTACAGAATTTATCGTTTTCGCTGCATCGCGGCGAAACGCTGGCCATTGTCGGTGAGTCTGGTTCCGGTAAATCGGTTACCGCACTGGCATTGTTGCGCCTGCTGGAGCAAACGGGCGGGCAGATCGGCAGCGAGAAAATGCTCCTGCGCCGCCGTAACCGTCAGGTCATTGATTTAAATGAACTGAGTGGTTCTCAGATGCAGGGCGTGCGTGGGGCGGATATCGCCATGATTTTCCAGGAGCCGATGACCTCGCTGAACCCGGTTTTTCCGGTGGGCGAGCAGATTGCCGAGTCCATCCGCCTGCATCAGAGGTTAAGCGGCGATGAGGCGCTCCTCGAAGCGAAGCGGATGCTGGAGAGGGTGCGCATTCCTGAAGCGCAGGCCATTCTGGGGCGCTATCCGCATCAGCTTTCCGGGGGGATGCGCCAGCGCGTCATGATTGCGATGGCGCTCTCGTGCCGTCCGGCGGTGCTGATCGCCGACGAGCCGACAACGGCGCTGGATGTGACGATTCAGGCGCAGATCCTGCAGCTGATCAAAGTGCTGCAGCAGGAGATGGAGATGGGGGTGATTTTTATCACCCACGACATGGGCGTGGTGGCGGATATCGCCGATCGCGTACTGGTGATGCACCAGGGGCACGCCGTAGAGACGGGCACGGTTGAGCAAATTTTTCATGCGCCTGTTCATCCTTACACCAAAGCGCTGCTGGCGGCGGTGCCGCGTCTTGGGGCGATGAACGGCAGCGATTTACCGCGCCGTTTTCCGTTGATGGCTCAGGGCGAGGCGGGCATGCAGATGGCCGAAACCGAGCAAGATACAGTGGTGCCGGGCAGGCCCATTCTGGAAGTCCGCGATCTGGTCACGCGTTTTCCGCTGCGCAGCGGCGTGTTCAATCGCGTGAAGCGCGAAGTCCATGCGGTGGAAAACGTCAGTTTTGATCTCTGGCCGGGCGAAACGCTGGCGCTGGTGGGGGAGTCGGGCTGCGGAAAATCCACGACCGGACGCGCGCTGCTCAGACTGGTGGAGACCCAGGCCGGGACCATTACCTTTAACGGCGAACGTATCGACACCCTGCCAGACAGCAAGCTGCAGGCCGTGCGCCGGGATATTCAGTTTATTTTCCAGGATCCGTATGCTTCTCTCGATCCGCGTCATACGGTGGGGTATTCGATCATGGAGCCGCTGCGGGTACATAACCTGCTCGACGGGGACGCGGCCCAGCGTCGCGTGGCCTGGCTGCTGGAGCGCGTCGGGCTGAAGCCTGAACATGCCTGGCGCTATCCCCACGAGTTTTCCGGCGGGCAGCGACAGCGCATTTGCATTGCGCGGGCGCTGGCGCTGAATCCAAAAGTGGTGATTGCGGATGAGTCCGTTTCGGCACTGGATGTCTCTATCCGCGCGCAAATCATCAATTTATTGCTCGATTTACAGCGGGATATGGGCATTGCCTTCCTGTTTATCTCGCATGATATGGCGGTGGTGGAGCGTATCAGCCACCGTGTTGCGGTGATGTACATGGGGCAAATTGTTGAGATTGGCCCGCGGCGGGCGGTATTTGAAAACCCGCAGCATCCTTACACCCGCAAGCTGATGGCCGCTGTGCCGGTTGCCGATCCTGCGCATCACCACGCCCAGCGCGTGCTGCTGCAGGATGAAATGCCGAGCAATATTCGTAAACGGGGCGAAACCCTGGAGCGCGTTACGCTTCGGGAAGTCGGCCCCGGTCATTTTGTCGCACCACCGCGTCAGGACAATGCATTCTCGCGGTTATAACGTACACCAGGCAGGAGAACACAATGGTTAAATTTGTTGCTCGGACATGGCTGTTAGCCGCGAGCGTGACGGCGGCGCTGGCCGCCGCCCCCGCGTTCGCTGCCAAAGACGTGGTCGTGGCGGTCGGCTCTAATTTTACGACGCTCGATCCGTATGATGCTAACGACACGCTCTCCCAGGCGGTGGCGAAATCGTTCTACCAGGGGCTGTTTGGCCTGGATAAAGAGATGAAGCTCAAAAACGTGCTGGCGGAGAGCTATACCGTTTCGGACGACGGGCTGGTGTATACCATCAAGCTGCGTTCCGGCGTGAAGTTCCAGGACGGCACGGATTTCAATGCTGAAGCGGTGAAGGTCAACCTCGACCGCGCCAGCAATCCGGAAAATAGCCTCAAGCGCTACAACCTGTATAAAAATATCGCCAGTACCGAGGCGGTCGACCCGGCAACCGTGAAGATCACCCTCAAAGAGCCATTCTCCGCGTTCATTAACATTCTGGCGCACCCGGCGACGGCAATGATTTCGCCAGCGGCACTGAAGAAATACGGCAAAGAGATCGGCTTCCACCCGGTAGGCACCGGCCCGTACGAACTGCTTACCTGGAATCAAACCGATTTTGTGAAGGTGAAGAAATTCGCCGGATACTGGCAGCAGGGCTTGCCGAAGCTCGACACCATTACCTGGCGCCCGGTGGTGGATAACAACACCCGCGCGGCGATGCTGCAAACCGGTGAAGCGCAGTTTGCCTTCCCGATCCCGTACGAGCAGGCGGCGCTGCTGGCTAAAAACAGCAAGCTGGAGCTGGTTGCCAGCCCGTCGATCATGCAGCGCTACATCAGCATGAACGTCACGCAAAAGCCGTTCGATAACCCGAAGGTGCGTGAAGCCATTAACTATGCCATTAACCGCCAGGCGCTGGTGAAAGTGGCTTTCGCGGGCTATGCCACTCCGGCGACCGGCGTGCTGCCGCCGGCGATCGCCTATGCGCAAAGCTACCAGCCGTGGCCTTATGATCCGGCCAAAGCGCGCGAGCTGCTGAAAGAGGCGGGATTCCCGAACGGCTTCAGCACCACGCTGTGGTCGTCGCATAACCACAGTACCGCCCAGAAGGTGCTGCAGTTTACCCAGCAGCAGCTGGCGCAGGTCGGCATCAAGGCGCAGGTGACCGCAATGGATGCCGGACAGCGTGCGGCAGAGGTGGAGGGCAAAGGGCAGAAAGAGAGCGGCGTGAGGATGTTCTACACTGGCTGGTCGGCTTCCACCGGTGAAGCCGACTGGGCGCTGTCACCGCTGTTTGCCTCACAGAACTGGCCGCCAACGCTGTTCAATACCGCGTTCTACAGCAACCCGCAGGTGGATAAAGACCTGGCCGATGCCCTGAAAACCACCAAACCGGAAGAGAAAGCGCGCCTCTACAAAGACGCGCAAGATATTATCTGGAAAGAGTCGCCGTGGGTGCCGCTGGTGGTGGAAAAACTGGTCTCCGCCCATAACAAAGCGCTGACCGGGTTCTATATCATGCCGGATACGGGCTTTAGCTTTGATGACGCGGATTTAAAATAACACTCATGCTGAATTATGTTTGTAAACGCCTGCTGGGGCTTATCCCGACGCTGTTGATTGTGGCGGTGCTGGTGTTTCTGTTTGTCCATATGCTGCCGGGGGATCCGGCGCGGCTGATTGCCGGGCCCGAAGCGGATGCGACCGTTATTGAACTGGTGCGCAAGCAACTGGGTCTCGACAGGCCGTTGTATATGCAGTTCCTGCACTATATAGGCAACGTGCTGCAGGGCGATTTTGGCACCTCGATGGTGTCGCGTCGCCCGGTGTCGGAAGAGATTGCCAGCCGCTTTATGCCGACCTTTTGGTTAACCCTTGCCAGCATGGGCTGGGCGGTGGTGTTTGGTCTCGGTGCGGGAATTGTCGCCGCCGTCTGGCGCAACCGCTGGCCGGATAAACTGGGTATGGCGCTGGCGGTGACCGGCATCTCCTTCCCGGCATTCGCCCTCGGGATGCTGCTGATGCAGATCTTCTCCGTGGAGCTGGGCTGGCTGCCGACCGTGGGCGCGGATACCTGGAAGCACTACATTCTCCCCTCGATGACCCTTGGCGCAGCCGTGGCGGCTGTGATGGCGCGCTTTACCCGCGCCTCGTTTGTCGACGTGCTGAGCGAAGACTACATCCGCACCGCGCGGGCGAAAGGGGTCAGCGAGAAGTGGGTCATCCTCAAGCACGGTTTTCGCAACGCGATGATCCCGGTAGTAACGATGATGGGGCTGCAGTTTGGCTTCCTGCTGGGCGGCTCCATTGTGGTGGAGAAGGTCTTCAACTGGCCGGGGCTGGGGCGTCTGCTGGTCGATTCAGTCGACATGCGCGATTATCCGGTGATTCAGGCGGAAGTCCTGCTGTTCTCGCTGGAGTTTATTCTTATCAACTTAGTGGTGGACGTGCTTTACGCCGCCATTAACCCGGCCATCAGGTACAAGTAAGATGCGATTGTTGAACTGGCGTCGTCAGGCCGTATTAAATGCTATGCCGGGGCTAAAGCCGGAGCACATCCGCACTCCGTGGTCTGAATTCTGGCGGCGTTTTCGCCGTCAGCCTGTCGCGATGACGGCGGGGCTGTTTGTTTTGCTGCTGATTGTGGTGGCGATCGTTGCGCCGTGGGTCGCGCCGTTTGATGCGGAAAACTATTTTGACTATGACCGTCTGAACGACGGGCCGTCGATGATGCACTGGTTCGGCGTGGATTCGCTCGGGCGGGATATCTTCAGCCGCGTGCTGGTGGGGGCGCAGATCTCGCTGGCCGCCGGGGTCTTTGCGGTGTTGATCGGCGCGGCGATAGGCACGGTTTTGGGTCTCGTCGCCGGGTATTACGAAGGCTGGTGGGACCGCATCATCATGCGCATCTGCGACGTGCTGTTTGCCTTCCCCGGCATTCTGCTGGCGATTGCCGTGGTGGCGATCATGGGCAGCGGCATGGCGAACGTCATCATTGCGGTCGCGGTCTTCTCGATACCGGCCTTCGCCCGCCTGGTGCGCGGCAACACGCTGGTGCTGAAACAGCAGACCTTTATCGAATCTGCCCGCAGTATGGGGGCCAGCGACGCCACGATCCTGTTCAGCCATATTCTGCCGGGGACGGTGTCGTCCATCGTGGTCTATTTCACCATGCGTATCGGCGTGTCGATTATCTCGGCGGCCAGCCTGTCGTTTCTGGGGCTAGGGGCGCAGCCTCCCACGCCGGAGTGGGGCGCGATGCTGAACGAGGCGAGGGCAGATATGGTGATTGCACCGCACGTGGCGATCTTCCCGAGTCTGGCAATTTTCCTGACCGTGCTGGCGTTTAACCTGCTGGGGGACGGGCTACGCGACGCGCTGGATCCGCGGATTAAGGGGTAGGACAGTGGAATGTGCCGGGTGGCGGCTACGCCTTACCCGGCCTACAAAAGGGAAGCGGGGTGTTTAAACCCGGCTACCCCACAGGTCATACTCGTCCGCGTTTTCAACCTTCACGCGAATAATATCACCCGGCTTAACGTTGGTTTCGCCGTTCAGGTAAACCGCACCGTCGATTTCCGGGGCGTCCGCCATGCTGCGGCCAATCGCGCCCTCTTCGTCCACTTCATCAACGATCACCATGATCTCGCGGCCCACTTTTTCCTGCAGACGCTCAGCAGAGATCTGCTGCTGCAGCTGCATGAAGCGGTTCCAGCGCTCTTCTTTCACCTCTTCTGGAACCTGGTCCGCCAGCTCGTTGGCGGTTGCGCCCTCTACCGGGCTGTACTTGAAGCACCCAACGCGGTCCAGACGGGCTTCTTTCAGGAAGTCGAGCAGCATCTGGAAATCTTCTTCGGTTTCACCCGGGAAGCCGACGATGAAGGTGGAACGCAGGGTCAGATCCGGACAGATTTCACGCCACTGCTTGATGCGCGCCAGCTGGCGGTCAACGGAGCCAGGACGCTTCATCAGCTTCAGAATACGCGGACTGGCGTGCTGCAGCGGGATATCCAGGTACGGCAGAATTTTGCCTTCCGCCATCAGCGGGATCACATCGTCAACGTGCGGGTACGGGTAGACGTAGTGCAGACGCGTCCAGATACCGAGCTTCGCAAGCTGCTCGCACAAGCCGACCATGCTGGTTTTCACCGGCTCGCCGTTGTGGAAACCGGAGCGGTGTTTGACGTCCACGCCGTAAGCTGAGGTGTCCTGGGAGATGACCAGCAGCTCCTTCACGCCCGCGTCAGCCAGACGTTTGGCTTCCGCCAGCACTTCGCCAATCGGACGGCTCACCAGATCGCCACGCATGGACGGGATGATGCAGAAGGTGCAGCGATGGTTACAGCCTTCGGAAATTTTCAGGTACGCGTAGTGGCGCGGCGTCAGCTTCACGCCTTGTTCCGGCACCAGGCTCAGGAACGGGTTGTGCTTGGGTTTTGGCACGTAGTGATGAACATGTTCCAGCACCTGCTCGTAGCTGTGCGGGCCGGTGATCTCCAGCACCTTCGGATGCACTTCGCGGATCTGATCCACTTTCGCGCCCAGGCAGCCGGTGACAATGACTTTGCCGTTTTCGGTCAGGGCTTCACCGATGGCTTCCAGAGACTCCTGAACCGCACTGTCGATAAAGCCGCAGGTGTTGACGATCACCATGTCGGCATTGTCGTAGCTTGGCACCACGTCATAGCCTTCGGTACGAAGTTCGGTCAGGATGCGTTCGGAATCCACCAGGTTTTTCGGGCAGCCGAGGGAGACGAAGCCGATTTTCGGCTGGTGCGTAACATTGCTCATAGGTTAAAAATTCATCAATTATGGAGTTATCAGGGCGGGATTTTACAGCGTATCGCGGGGGATTTATACATTCTTTGCATGGCGGATGCGGTGAGGAAAGGTTGTAACATTGTAAAGAATGTTAATCAGTTAAGAATTATTGATCTCAGGCATTAAATTGTACAAAAAATGACCTTATTCTGAATGTGCAACATGGCTGACAGAGGAGGAAATAGCATGTCCGTTGACAGACTGAAACGCGATCTGATTAACAAGCTGATCAACGCCCGAATCGACCTGGCCGCGTATCTGCAGCTCAGGAAGGCAAAAGGCTATATGTCAGTCAGCGAAAGCGAACATCTGCGTGATAATCTGTTTGAACTTTGCAATTTCATGCGTGAAAAAGCACCGACCCTGAAAGCGGAATACGACGAAAGCGAGCTGATGGCGCTGCGCCGCGCCGCTGAGGTGCTCTCCATTGCAGGGGTATGTTTGATGAACGGACGCCACGACTGCCCGAATTTTATCGCTGTTAACGCGGAGAAGCTTGAAAACTGCCTGACAACGCTCTCTCTTTGCATCATGTGTCTGAACGAGCACGCGAAGCTTGCCCAGCACTGAGCCCGGGGGAGGCGACTCCCCCTTCTGATTAAGCTTTTGTAAAAGTGGTAACGCGCCCGAACGTTGTGGCTAATCTTTATGCCATATGCCGATAAAGGAGCGCGTTATGCATCGATCCTCGCTGATTTTACTGCCTGCGTTATTTTTCCCTTTTTCTCTCCTCGCTGCCCCTGACGCGGTAAAGGTCGAGGTGTTGCAGAACCGACTCGATCACCCCTGGTCACTGGCCTTTTTGCCTGACAATAAAGGCGTGCTCATCACGCTCAGAGGCGGCCAGCTGAAACACTGGCAGGCCGGAAAAGGGTTGTCTGACCCGATTGTCGGCGTGCCCAGGGTGTGGGCAAACGGCCAGGGCGGTTTGCTGGACGTGGTGCTGGCACCTGATTTTGAACAATCGCGACGCATCTGGCTGAGCTATGCCGAAGTGGGCAATGACGGGAAAGCGGGCACGGCGGTGGGCTACGGTCGGCTGAGCGACGATCTGTCGCGCATTGAAGCCTTCCAGGTGGTGTTCCGCCAGATGCCGAAACTCTCCACCGGGAACCATTTTGGCGGTCGGCTGGTGTTCGACGGCAAAGGGTACCTGTTTATTGCTTTAGGGGAGAACAATGAGCGCCCGACGGCGCAAGATCTGGACAAGCTTCAGGGCAAAGTGGTGCGCCTGACGGAGGACGGGAAGGTGCCGCCGGATAACCCGTTTGTAAACACCGCCGGCGCGCGGCCTGAAATCTGGTCCTACGGCATTCGTAACCCGCAGGGGATGGCGATGAACCCGTGGAGCGACACGCTATGGCTTAACGAGCACGGCCCGCGCGGCGGGGATGAAATCAACATCCCGGAAAAAGGGAAGAATTACGGCTGGCCGCTGGCGACCCACGGCATCAACTACAGCGGCCTGAAAATTCCGGAAGCCAAAGGCGAGCACGCGGAGGGAACGGAAAAACCACTGTTTGTCTGGAAGGTTTCCCCGGCGGTGAGCGGCATGGCGTTTTACAACAGCGACGTCTTCCCGCAGTGGAAAAACAAACTGTTTATCGGCGCGCTGAAGGAGAAAGACGTCATCGTGCTGAGCGTCGACGGCAATAAGGTGACGGAAGACGGGCGTATTCTGGGTGATAAAGATCGGCGTATTCGCGATGTGCGGGTTGGGCCGGACGGCTATTTATATGTCCTGACCGACGAGACGGACGGGCAGCTGTTGAAAGTCAGCCCGTCCGGCACGTAATCAGGTAACCGGGATCATCACCGCGTTACGGTACGCCGGGCGCTCGGTAAGCTGCTGAAGCCAGCGCTCGAGGTGAGGGCGTGGCGTCCATTTCAGACCCATATTGGTCAGATTCCAGACGAATGGTGCAACCGCAATATCGCCCACGCCGAACGCGTCGCCTGAGAACCATTTGTGCTTCGCCAGCTCGTCGTCCATCATCGCAAACAGGGTCTCGCAGGTGTCCTGGGCTGCATGAATGGCGGGATAGTCACGTTCGGCTTCCGGCGTGCGGATAAGTCCCATCAGGATCACGCGGTGAGTGGGAGAGAGCGTCTGGTTTGCCCAGTCCATCCACTTTTCACCCTGAGCACGCTGGGCTGGGCTCTCTACCCACAGACGGCCCTGACCGTACTGCGCGGCAAGGTAACGGACAATGGTGTTGGACTCCCACAGCGTGGCATCGGTCTCATCGTCGCGCAGCAGCGGCACCAGCCCGTTCGGGTTCATCGCCAGGTAGTCAGCCTCTTTGTTCACGCCGAACGACATGCCGGCCATGATTTGATTAAACGGTAAATCCAGTTCCTCCAGCGTCCAGAGCACTTTCTTCACGTTGGTTGAGTTGTTCCTGCCCCACAGCGTAATCATATTTACTCCCGATGAGATGTGAATCCGAGTCAGCTTTTCGCCATGGTGAGATAAACCTAACAATTACGCAACAGAAGACAAAAAAATCGCCTGAATCAAAGCGTAAATGAATGTTATTGCATAAACTTTAATAACTTTACCCTGGTTGGGTTTCTTTAACCGTTTTAGTGCGCTATTACTCATCGCTTCTTGCGACACGGTGATGTGACGTAATTTTTTGAATGGACACTCGGGTGGCATTTATGACGCGAAAACTGACTTCTCTACGCAGCCTGGCGGCAGGCTCTGCGCTCCTCTTCCTTTTTGCCCCAACGCTCTACGCGGCGGAACAGGCGGCGCCCGAAGCGCCACCGGTGGATGCCCGCGCCTGGATCTTAATGGACTACGCCAGCGGTAAAGTGCTGGCAGAAGGGAATGCCGACGAGAAACTCGACCCGGCAAGCCTGACCAAAATCATGACCAGCTACGTGGTGGGTCAGGCGCTGAAAGCAGGCAAAATTAAGCTTGATGATATGGTCACCGTCGGGAAAGACGCCTGGGCGACCGGTAACCCGGCGCTGCGGGGCTCGTCGGTGATGTTTCTGAAGCCCGGGGATCAGGTCTCCGTTTCCGATCTGAATAAAGGTGTGATCATTCAGTCGGGAAATGATGCGTGTATCGCGCTGGCCGATTACGTCGCGGGCAGCCAGGATTCGTTCATTGGTTTGATGAATGGCTATGCGCAAAAACTGGGCCTGACCAACACCACCTTTAAAACGGTCCACGGTCTCGATGCGCCGGGGCAGTTCAGTACCGCGCGTGACATGGCGCTGCTGGGGAAAGCGCTGATCCACGACGTACCGGACGAATACGCGATCCACAAAGAGAAAGAGTTTACCTTCAATAAGATCCGTCAGCAGAACCGCAACCGTCTGTTGTGGAGCAGCAACGTCAACGTGGACGGGATGAAGACCGGCACCACGGCGGGTGCAGGTTACAATCTGGTCGCGTCCGCAACCCAGGGCGATATGCGCCTGATTTCGGTGGTGCTGGGCACCAAAACCGATCGAATTCGCTTTAATGAATCAGAAAAACTGCTGACCTGGGGCTTCCGCTTCTTTGAAACCGTGACGCCGATTAAGCCGGATGCCACGTTCGTCAGCCAGCGCGTCTGGTTTGGCGATAAGAGCGAGGTGAATCTGGGCGCGGGTGAGGCGGGTTCAGTGACCATTCCGCGCGGTCAGCTGAAAAACCTGAAAGCCAGCTTCACCCTGACCGACCCGCAGCTTACGGCTCCGCTGAAAAAAGGCCAGGTCGTCGGGACGATTGATTTCCAGCTTAACGGCAAGTCGATTGAACAGCGTCCGCTGATTGTGATGGAAGCAGTAGAAGAGGGCGGATTCTTCAGCCGGATGTGGGATTTCGTACTGATGAAATTCCACGGGTGGTTTGGCAGCTGGTTCAACTAAGTTTTTTGCCGGGTGGCGCTGCGCTTACCCGGCCTACGTTCGAGCCGTTGTAGGCCGGGTAAGGCAAAGCCGCCACCCGGCATAACCTCAATACATCAACTTCACCTGCTGCGCCTTCGCATGGGCCACAATCTCGTCGTCCGGGCGGCAATCGCTCACAATAGCGTCAAACTGCGCCAGCTCGCCCATTCTTGCCGGACGCACCTTGCCAAACTTGCTGTGGTCCACCACCAGCACATGATACTGCGCGGCATTTAACGCCCAGTGCTTCACGGGTAACTCTTCCAGGTTAAAGCAGGTCGCGCCCTGACGCACGTTCACGCCCGCCGCAGAATAAAACGCGATATCCGGGCATAAGTTACTCAACGTGTCCTGCAGGTTCAGCGGCTTAAAGATGGCATTACTGGCGTGGAACTCACCGCCGCAGAGGATCACCCGGCATTCGGGTTTCTCCTGCAGCGCCAGAAAGGTGTTCAATGAGTAACAGACGGCGGTAAACGGGAGGCTGCTGTCGATGGCTTCGATGATCCACGGCGTGGTGGTCCCGCAGTCAAAAAACAGGGTTTGATGCGGCTGCACCAGGGAGGCCGCGAGCCGTGCCGCTTTGCGCTTCTCTTCCACCAGACGCGTTTTTTGATCGCTGATCAGGTAGTGGCTGGCGCTACGCGGCTCGAGGACGATGTATCCGCCCAGCAGCACAACGGGGGCGCTGTCGCTGTTAAGATCCCGACGAATGGTCATCTCAGAGACGCCGAGCAGCGTGGCGGCTTCCTTGAGGTGCAGTTTATCACTGCGCTTCAGCGCCTGGAGCAGCTGAGCAATGCGGTCATCGCGTCGTGTTTCCATAGATCCTCAGGATGAAAAAGTGAACCCCCGCAGGGCGGGGGTTCAAGTGTAACCTGTCGGAACGGGATTAGTCACGTATCCAGCCTTTGCGGATCGGGAGGGCAAACAGCACGCGATACAGCTGAGACAGCCCGCGGTAAAGCGCTGGGCCAAAGAGGCTCCACAGGATCGCCGCGCTCACGCAGCCGATCAGCCCCACCAGGAACCCGCCCACCATATCCAGCGGCCAGTGAACGCCAAGATAAACGCGGGACCAGGCGATGGCCAGCGCGATACCCATCAGCACCGCGCCAGACCACAGGCGATGCCAGAACAGGAACGCCAGGGCGAAGGTGAAAATCACGGTGCCATGATCGCTTGGGAAGGAGTCATCAGGCGCATGGTGCAGGAAATTATACCCAACGTGATCGACGAACGGACGGTCGTGGGGGAAGGCATGTCCCAGCAGATAGCTGGTCACTACGCTGACACCGATGGCCATCGCCACTTTGATCACCAGTTGGCGCTGTGCAGTGACCTCTTTACGTGGACCCCACAGCCAGAGAACAACGGCCAGTACAGGTACAATCGAGATCAAATCTCTGGCAACAAAGGTGGCGAAATCAATCATCCATTCCGGCGAGGCTGGCGTGGCGTTGATGAAATAAAACAGTCCGTAGTTCAGATTCTCTAACATAATGTCGTCACTCTTTCGCAAACCAGGCGGAAACAAGGCCATAGACCACCACCTGGGAAAACCAGACCCACCACCCAGCCCACAGGTTGTGAGAGAAAAAATGCGCCCCGCGCATGACCTGACCGTAGCCCATTACCAGACCCAATACCGCACCCAGCACGACGAAACTCCAGGCCAGACGTGGACGTTCGCGCCAGAAGGCAAAAAACAGCCCCATCACCATAAAGCCGCTTGACGAGTGGCCGCCCGGGAAGCAACGGCCCGGTCCGCTGTCTGCTGGTACTGCGCTAAACAGGGGGTAAGAAACCGCCTTTCCGCCATACTCCACCAGATCCCACGGACAGCTATGGTGACTAATGCTTTTCAGCACGCCGACAACCAGTGCACCCAGCCCCATCAGAAGCGCAGCCGTGAGGAGTCGGGCATTGCGCTTGACGACACCGTAAATCAGCGCAACCGCAGCCAGGGCGATAGAGACATACTTCGCCAGCCGATGGTTGAGCAGGTCCAGCATCGGGTTTTGCTGCAACGGAAAATGGCGCGTCGCTGCGTCATACCAGAAACCGGTTATCCATCTGTCGAGCGTTTCGTCACGTGAAAGCCAGGTAAACAGGACGGCGAGGACAATCAGCACGAAAAGCTGATAACCATAAAAGCGCAGGGGCAAACGGTAAAGGTCTTTTGTCTTATTTGTCGGCAAGTTAGACAATTCTGAAGGGCTGAAGGTGTAGGCCATAATTAGGGTCAGTGACGTGAAAATAGGGCTATCATAAAACTGTCAACTTAAGGAAACCTTAAACGACGACGATAAGTGCTTTATTTCTGTTTACTATCGATAATTTGCTATCTCGGGCTGCGGCAATTCATTACACTCATCGCGATTTTTTCATCATAAAGAGATTGCATGTTAAACCGTTCTTCTTCCGGTAATCGTCTGGGACGTCAGGCGTTACTTTTCCCTCTGTGTCTGGTGCTCTACGAATTCTCTACCTATATCGGCAACGATATGATCCAGCCCGGTATGCTGGCCGTGGTAGAACAGTACAACGCGGGTATCGAGTGGGTGCCGACCTCCATGACCGCCTATCTGGCGGGCGGCATGTTTTTACAGTGGCTGTTAGGGCCGCTGTCGGACCGTATTGGTCGTCGTCCGGTGATGCTGACCGGTGTGGTGTGGTTTATCGTCACCTGTCTTGCCACGCTGCTGGCGCAAAACATTGAACAATTTACCCTGCTGCGTTTCCTGCAGGGGGTGAGCCTGTGCTTCATCGGTGCCGTGGGGTATGCCGCTATTCAGGAGTCGTTTGAAGAGGCGGTGTGTATCAAAATCACCGCGCTGATGGCGAACGTGGCGCTGATTGCGCCGCTGCTGGGACCGCTGGTGGGCGCAGCCTGGGTGCACGTTGCGCCGTGGGAGGGGATGTTCATACTCTTCGCCGCCCTTGCTGCCATCTCCTTCTTTGGTCTGCACCGTGCGATGCCGGAAACGGCTACGCGTCTGGGTGAAAAACTCTCCCTGAAAGAGCTGGGACGCGATTACAAAGAGGTATTGAAAAATGGCCGCTTTGTCGCGGGTGCGCTGGCGACGGGCTTTGTCAGCCTGCCGTTGCTGGCGTGGATTGCGCAGTCGCCCGTCATTATCATCAGCGGTGAGAAGCTCAGCAGTTACGAGTACGGTTTGCTGCAGGTGCCGATCTTTGGCGCGCTGATCGCCGGTAACCTCGTGCTGGCACGTCTGACGTCGCGCCGCACCGTTCGCTCGCTGATTATTATGGGTGGCTGGCCGATTGCGGCAGGGTTGGTCATGGCTGCGGTCGCTACGGTGGCCTCTTCCCACGCCTACCTGTGGATGACCGCGGGTCTGAGCGTCTATGCCTTTGGTATTGGCGTGGCGAATGCCGGACTGGTGCGCCTGACGCTGTTTGCCAGCGAAATGAGTAAAGGCACGGTGTCCGCCGCGATGGGCATGCTGCAGATGTTGATTTTTACCGTCGGAATTGAGGTGAGCAAGCACGCTTACGCGTTTGGCGGCAACGGGCTGTTCAGCCTGTTCAACCTTGCCAACGGCGTGCTGTGGGTGGGATTAATGGTGGTGTTCCTGAAAGACAAACGCATCGGCAGCGCCCTGCAACCTTGATCTGTTTATTCCCTCTCCCCTTTGGGGAGAGGACCAGGGTGAGGGGTGAGGGCACCAGACCGCACGCGGTCAATTAAACGGTGCCTCCCCGTTCAACACCTTCTCAATCACGTTTAAAACGCCTTCATCGTTATTATGCTGCGCTTCAAACCGGGCGACCGCCTTAATATGCGGTTTGGCATTGGCCATCGCAAAGCTAAACCCTGACTGGCGCAACATTTCTACGTCGTTGCCGCTGTCGCCAAAGGCCACCACTTCGCTGTTCTCTATGCCCCATCGCGCCTGCAAAATGCGCAAGCCGTTAGCTTTGTGCACGCCGGGGATAATGAGGTCGATACTGCCGTGACCGGTGGTGACGGGCACCATAATATCGCCCAGTCTTTCGTGCAGCAGCGCCTGAATACGCGGAATTTCATCATCGGAAACGTTAAGCCCAAACTTGAAGAAAATATCGTTCAGGTTATCGAAATCACTGACCCTTTCGAGGCGGTGATAATATTTTGAGGCCATATCAATGAAGGCATCGTCATAGGCTTTGAGGGTGTAGGCGCTGCCTTTGCCGCAGGCGATAATCTCAATGCCCGGAACGTCATTTAACACGTTCGCGACGGTCTCGAAATGGGCTTTCGACAGTTCACCGTTAAAGACATCTTCACCTTCGCTCACGACCCAGCCGCCGTTTTCGGCAACAAACGCAATCTCATGCGCGATCTCCGGGAAAAAGGAGATCAGCTGGTAGTATTGGTTGCCGCTGGCGACCACAAAACGAATGCCTTGCGCCTTCATGCGCGCGTACTGCGCCAGAAAACGCGCGCGGTTGTACGTCTTCGCATCGCTCAGGAAGGTGCCATCCATGTCGACTGCAATCAGTTTAACGCTCATATCCCTTCTCCAGTGTCGTTTGTTCTGCTTCCGGCTTTGCCACCGCGCGCGCCACCAGCGCCGCGATAATGACTAACCCTAATACCACCAGCATGGCGCTGCGCAGGCCGTAGTGCTCCCCGAGGAAACCGAGCAGCGGCGGTCCCACCAGGAAGGCGAGGTAACCGGTGGTCGCCACTACGCTGACGCGCGTTGGCGCATCCGGGCCAGTGTCGCTGGCGGCGGAAATGGTCAGCGGGAAGCCAAGTGATGCTCCCAGTCCCCACAGGATCACGGAAACGCCTGCAATCCAGTCCACGTCCACAAAGATGATCATCGCGATGCCTAACCCGCCGAGCAGGGCGCTGGCGCGCACCACCGCTACGCGACTGTAGCGGTCGATAAACCAGCCGCCGGTGAAGCGCCCGACGGTCATCCCCAGCGTAAACCCGGCGTAAATCAGCGAGCCGGAGGTCGGGCTGAAGCCGTGACCGTCCACCATCAGCAGCGGTAGCCAGTCGTTGGCGGAACCTTCCGCGAACGCCATTGCCAGCACCACCACGCCGATCAGCATCAGCTGGAAGTCGCGGTAGAAGGGCAGCCCTTTTTCGGCCGAGTGCTGTTCGCCAGCGGAGTTCTTACCGGTGCCGTCCGGGATCGCCCGGATGCCCGTCAGGATCGGAATAATGCACACCAGCGCCGCCAGTAAAATATGCAGATTGGCCGCCACGCCAAACGCCGTCAGCGCCATCCCCACTCCCGCACCCGCCAGCGTGCCGAGGCTGTAAAAGCCATGCATCATCGGCAGCACGGTTTTGTTCATCTCACGCTCGACAGATGCCCCTTCGACGTTAATCGCCACTTCCGCCGCGCCGAAGCTGCCGCCAAAGACCGTCAGCCCCAGGGCAAACAGGACCGGCGAGGCAAACCACAGCGCCACGCTCAGCACCATCATCCCGAACACCGCGCAGCACATGGTGGTGCGGATCACCGCCCGCGTGCCAAAGCGTTTAACCAGCCACGCGGAGCAGAGAATGCCGCTCATGGAGCCTATCGACAGGCCGAACAGCACGATGCCCATCTCGGCGGTAGAGACGGACAAAATATCGCGAATAGCCGGGGTGCGCGTGGCCCAGGAGGCCATCAGCAGCCCGGGAATAAAGAAGAACATAAACAGCGCCCACATGCGTAATTGCAGGGCCTTACGGGGAGAGGTCAGCGTCATTGGGGTAGCACCAGAAGTACAACAATAGCGACAACACTAGCAAGTTTGTGTACATTTGTACATAAACCGGATGAGGAATTTATGAGCAGACCACCCAACGATCCGCACCGCCGGGAAAAAATACTCCAGGCGACGCTGGACACCATCGCTGAGCACGGTATTCATGCCGTCACGCACCGTAAAATCGCCTCTTGCGCGGGCGTACCGCTGGGGTCGATGACCTACTATTTTGACGGTATGGAATCGTTGCTGGAAGAGGCCTTTACGTGGTTTACCCGGCAGATGTCGCAGCAGTATCGGGATTTCTTTGCGGGCGTCACAGGGCCGGAAATGGCGTGTGAGTCCATCACCACGCTGATCCACAGCTCGCAGGTGACCACGCCGCACAACATGGCGCTGATGTACCAATTGTACGCTTTTATGCACCGCAGCGCGGCCCTTAAAACGGTGATGCAGGACTGGATGAAGATGAGCCAGGACACGCTGGAGCAGTGGTTCGACCCGGTCACCACCCGCGCGCTGGATGCGTTTATTGAAGGGATGACGCTGCATTTTGTCACCGACCGCAAGCCCTTAAGCCGGGAGGAGATCCGCGCGATGGTGGGCAGGATTGCGGGCGAGGGCGGTCGTTAGGCACCCCCGTGCCCAAGACAGACCTACTTGCGGCCGATGGGTTTCCCGCTGGCGTCCACCACGGCTTCGCCATCCTCTTTGGTAAACGCCCCTTTTTGCGCGTCCGGCAGGATATCGAGGACGACTTCAGACGGACGGCACAGGCGCGTGCCCAGCGGCGTTACCACGATCGGACGGTTAATCAGGATCGGGTGTTGCAGCATAAAACCGATAAGCTGGTCGTCGGTGAAGTTAGCTTCGGCAAGGCCAAGCTGCTCATAGGGATCCACGTTTTTACGCAGCAGGTCCCGCACTGAAATGCCCATATCGGCAATCAGTGTGGTCAGCTTATCGCGCGACGGTGGAGTTTCCAGATAGAGGATAATCTCTGGCTCCGTGCCGCTGTTGCGGATCATCTCCAGCGTGTTGCGCGACGTGCCGCAGGCGGGGTTGTGGTAGATAGTGATGTGGCTCATATCAGTGGCTCATTACAGTGTGAAGGAGAGACGTAGCGCCAGCGCGGCCAGCGTCACAAACAGGACGGGCAGCGTCATAACGATGCCCGTCCGGAAATAGTAGCCCCAGGTAATCGTCATGTTTTTCTGCGCCAGCACGTGAAGCCAGAGCAGGGTGGCGAGGCTACCGATAGGCGTGATTTTCGGCCCCAAATCGCAGCCAATCACGTTGGCATAAATCATCGCGTCCTTGATCAGTCCCGTTGCCGTACTGCCTTCAATGGAGAGCGCGCCAATCAGCACCGTGGGCATATTGTTCATTATGGATGACAGGAACGCGGTGATGAACCCGGTTCCCAGCGTGGTGGCCCACAGCCCGTGTCCGGCCAGGCTATTCAGTACGCCTGTGAGAGAGTCCGTCAGCCCGGCATTGCGCAGGCCATACACCACCAGATACATCCCCAGCGAAAAGATAACGATCTGCCACGGTGCGCCGCGCAGCACTTTCCCTGTGTTTATCGCATGTCCGCGCTTTGCGACAGCGAATAAAATCAGCGCGCCGACGGTCGCAATGGCGCTGACCGGAATGCCGAGAGGCTCAAGTACGAAGAAACCGACGAGAAGCAGCAGCAGGACGATCCAGCCCGTTCTGAACGTCGGGAGGTCGTGAATGGCGCGTGCGGGCTCGCGGAGTTTTGCCAGGTCATATTCCGGGGGAATTTCCTTACGGAAGAAGAGGTGCAGCATCACCAGCGTTGCGGCAATCGCGGCGATATCCACCGGGATCATCACTGAGGCGTATTCGCTGAACCCCAGCTTAAAGAAGTCAGCCGACACGATGTTGACCAGGTTGGACACAATCAGCGGCAGGCTGGCGGTATCGGCGATAAAACCTGCTGCCATCACAAACGCCAGCGTCGCCTGCTTACTGAACCCCAGCGCCAGCAGCATGGCGATAACGATAGGGGTCAGGATCAGCGCTGCACCGTCATTGGCAAACAGCGCCGCCACGGCTGCACCCAGCAGCACGATATACGTAAACAGCAATCGCCCGCGACCGTTTCCCCAGCGGGCAACATGGAGCGCCGCCCACTCGAAAAAGCCGGACGCATCCAGCAGCAGGCTGATGATGATGACGGCGATAAACGTTGCCGTGGCGTTCCAGACGATATTCCACACGACCGGAATATCGTTAATGTGAATCACGCCGCTGGCCAGCGCTAGCACGGCGCCGATGGTGGCGCTCCAGCCGATACTGAGCCCTTTGGGCTGCCAAATGACCAGTACCAGCGTAAACAGAAAAATAGCCCCTGCCAGAAACATCGTTTACTCCGTTATATCTGCTTTGGTGAATGTGTTGCGATCAGCATGCGCCCGGTAGTCGCTTTTTCAGCTTCATGCGCGTCTCTTCCCGCAGGCAGTTCCAGCTGTTGTCGATAACGGTTGCCGCCCACGCAGGCATGTTGGGAGAGAGACGGTAATGGACCCATTTCCCCTCGCGACGGTCGATCACCAGCCCGGACTCGCGCAACAAGGCCATGTGACGGGAGACTTTCGGCTGCGACTCGGTGGTCGCGGCGCAGAGATCGCAGACGCACAATTCTCCTGCTTCACGGAGCAGCATGACGATGGAGAGCCGCGTTTCGTCGGAGAGGGTTTTGAAGAGCTGGAGCGGGTGGAGCATGGGAATTCCTGCAGGTTTAAAATTTTATATACGTTTAATAATATATGTTTTGGTTGCTGCAGAGAAGCAGAAGTGGATCTGATGTTGTGAGATGGCCGTCTGGGGTTGGGTGCGGATCTTTTACATGAATCAACGTTTGAAGGAGTATGACTAATGGCGTCAATTATACTAGAGCACCATGGGTTATATTTTCATTATTAATCAGTGTGTTAGATGGGGGCTTTTTTAACGTTAAAGCATTTTTTTTATGGTATGTATAACTGTGGTGTTGAGAGGGAGATATTAACGATATATCCATGATGTGACTTGCCCAGCGGACGGATAGAACTTTTATATATAGTTTGTCGCTAGCTCTGACTATAGTGTTGAGGACAAGAACGTTGCGATTATGTCTGTAAAACGGCAAGGAAGTACATATTAGTGCTTCTTCACTTGAGAGCGATAATTTAGTGTAATAGGCCTTACAACATGATTTTATGCATTTTGTTGAGTTTGAAACGTTAAAACGCTACTATCAATGAACTGAATTTATGGTTTTGGGGAATTAGAGGCGGCCCCCCGAAAGTTGATACCGCCTAGTTGGTAACTTCGTCGAATGACTGGGACTCCAACCGTGCCGGCTGTGAGGTCGGCTCTATTTTTTTGACTTGGGCAATTCATACTTCAAATTCACATCTCGCGTAAGGATATCCCTTGGTCCTTTCGATCTGTCGAAAAAAAGCCAAATATTAAATTTGCGTTCTTTTGGCCAAGTGTCATACATAAGCGAATCCCATCCCAAATAAGACGCAACTTTGTTTGCAACTGCTAACTTTGCTTCCGAAGTTGCTTTGCCTTGATAGGCGCACATCACTGCGCCTAGAAGAAAATCTGCAATTTGAATATGTTCAGAATATTTTGAATCCTTAGTGACGACGCTCTTGATAATGTCTTTGCGGCCAAACCTTTTTGCTAACGTGTGGTTAGTGATGACTTCAAACGCCTCATCAGCTTTTTTATACCGAGATGGAAGTGGGTCCACTTCCACACGGAACTCGCATTCCCTTTCTGGATGAGCCTTGATGACGTTGCCTATTTTAGTTTCAATCAGCTTGCCAAAATGCTTACGCATAGCCAGATCGTAGTCGCCGCCATGGAAGGATTTTTCAACTTTTGATTTTTCAACAATGATGCAGTGGAACGCCAGCCATTGGTGCTTGAAGAATGTTTCAAGGAGGTCATGATAAAAAGCAGCATTTCGCTTTGAGTGAGCTTTTTGCCATTTTATTTCATCGCTACAGTTATGCTTTTCCCTAAGCTCACGAATGATGCGCACGAAGTCCCCACGTCTTTGATACTTCATCCACAAGCTTCCAAATCCATAAAATCGCTGACCATCGATGCCTGACTCGTCGCAGGCGACATGCCATATCAGCTTTCCTGGATCATCTGCGTCCATGTTTTTCCTTCACGAGTAAAATGTCAGCTTAGGAATATGATTTAACCACATCAGAAAGTGGTTGATAAGGATCAGTTTTAAACTGTAGTGAGAAGGCAGTTCAACGCAAACTTGAGTAACTTTGGTTTCGTGGAAAGCATGGCGGACTTTGTAGCCATCACGCACCTGCATGAAAACCATTATATAAAGCGGGCTGGCGTGGCGGGGATAGAGCGAGCGCTAGGGTATTAAATTATTGATATTTATGCTGGAAATTATCAAGTCTAGATGATAGTTTATTGATCGCGCATGTAGGCAGATTTGTTGGTTGTGAATCACAACCAGTGATCTAAATGGCAGGAGGTATCGCCTCCCTGAAATCCTTGTTTCGACGCCATAAGGCCACGATGCTGTGCGAAGGAGTGCCTACATGCGCTATCTTTAATTTTTTCTCTTGGATGAAGAAGAAATGACAAGAACATCAAAACTTGATGCTTTGAGATCTGCAGAATCTCGTGAAGACCTTGCAAAATTGTTAGGTGTTAAGGTGGTGTTTTTAACTAATGTTCTTTATCGAATTGGAACAGAAAATCAATATACACCTTTTACCGTTCCCAAAAAAGGAAATGGTGTACGACTAATCTCCGCTCCAACAGAACGTTTAAAAGATCTCCAGAGGAGGATTTCTAATTTATTATCTGATTGTCGTAACGAGTTGTTTATTTCTAAAAAAATCATAAATAATTATTCATTTGGATTTGAAAAAGATAAATCAATAATATTGAATGCATATAGACATAGAAATAAAAGAATAATACTTAATATAGATCTTAGTAATTTCTTCGGAAGCTTTAATTTTGGCAGGGTTCGAGGATATTTAATTTCTAATAATGATTTTTTATTAAATCCCACTGTTGCAACAACAATCGCAAAAGCTGCGTGTTATAGAGGAGTTTTACCTCAAGGTAGTCCATGTTCTCCAGTGATATCTAATCTAATTTGTAGCATTATGGATATGCGCTTAGCCAAGTTAGCTAAACAATATGGGTGTTCTTATAGTAGATATGCTGATGATATAACTTTTTCAACAAATAAACCTAGTTTTCCAACAGAGTTAGCCCTCTTACAACCAGAAGGGGTTATATTAGGTAAGTATTTAGTAAGTGAAATTAAAAGAGCTGGTTTTGAAATCAACGATGCTAAGACTAGACTTGCTTACAAACCTTCTCGTTTGGAGGTTACAGGGCTTACTGTAAATAAAATAGTAAATGTAGAACGCCGTTATTCAGATAAGACTAGGGCTTTAGCCCACACCCTATACACTACAGGGGAATATAAATTACCAGATGAAAATGGGGATGAAGTAGCAGGAAGCTTAGATAAGCTGGAAGGAATGTTTGGTTTTATCGACCAGTTAGACAAGTTTAATAATATACAGAAGAAGAAAAGTAAGCAGCCAGAAAAGTATGCACTTGCACCGGCTACCTTGCATAGCTTTAAATCAAAACTTAATGCCCGGGAAAAAGCTTACGGAAAATTTATTTATTATAAATTTTTTCATGGTAATACATGCCCAACGATTGTGACAGAGGGGAAAACTGATAGGATATATTTAAAGGCTGCATTGCGTGCGTTGTCAAATAACTATCCAGAGTTATATAGAGACCGAAAAGATAAGAAAGGAAAGGAGATAGATCTAAATATTTTAAAAGTAACCGATAAATTAAATTATTTCCTTAATATGTCAGGTGGTACTGCGGATTTAAAAAAATTTGTTGAACGTTATAGAGAACATTACTCATCATATTATGGAAGTATTGCTAAGCAACCAGTAATAATGGTTCTTGATAATGATACCGGTCCGAACGAACTTATCAACTTTCTTAAAAATAAAGTTAAACAATGTCCGGATGATGTAGGGGTTATTAGACGCATGAGGTATTTGCATATTTTTCATAATTTATATATGGTCCTGACGCCGCTAACTGAAGCTGGTAATGATACCTCAATGGAAGATTTTTTTCCTGTTGAAGTGCTCTCAATTGAGTTAGATGGGAAAAGATTCAATAAAAACAATGATGGTGATTCGAAAACTGAATTTGGGAAACATGTTTTTTCCGTAAAAATAGTTAAGGATAAGAAAAGGGTAATAGACTTTAATAGATTTTCATACATATTTGATATAGTAAGAGAGATTAAAATTCATTACCAGAAAACATTAATTGAAAATAAATCCTAACAATATTAACTGTTAGGCGTACATAAATTAAAACTCATATAAGGTGAATTTTATTATATTCTTCGGAGCCAATTATTCACCGCCTGTAGCCGCTTTTACAATGCCATCGGCTCGTTTCGAACAAAAGCAAGGCTGATTTTTCCACATAGCCAAACCCACCAACATTGTTGGGCATGATCTCCATCATTTTCAGCCTAACGCGGTGCGCTGCCGTCATGTCGTCCCGGCTCACATTCTTGATGATCAGGAATTCCTTTTTTATCACAGCTTCTGAAAACAGGGTGATCCGTACGCCGTCCTTTTACCCATTGGACAACTATATAAACAGGCTGCGTAATTTGCTCGGTCCTTTGGCGCTTTTCATTGCTTGGTGGATATTGTTCAAGTCCGCTTGGTTCTTAACAATGATGAACCTAGCATGGCTGCCGCTGATGTAATACTTGCGACGGAGCAGCGTGGCGGACTAGTTAAGCAGGGTGGAGGGAATGGCGGACTGTATTCCGGTAGGCCGTAAATCTCATGGTTCAGAGCCGGCTCCATCAGGTGAAAGATGCTGCCTTTGGTAAACTCGTAGGGCTGCGTGGTTATACCGTACTGCACAAATCAACAGGAATCTAGATCGATCCCGTGGTAGGTATTTTTCGCCAGAGATGGCTCAAGCGAGAGGACATCGCCTACTGCAGGCATGCTTTCGTAGCGCATGATACTTTTTTTCGGTCAGTATGCCGTTCGCAAAAAATCAGCGAAGCACCGCCTCATCTCAAGGGTATGCAAGAGCAATTTGCTTACTGACTCTGAGCGGACGGCGCGATTTTACTGTGTCGCTAATCGTCTTTTCAAACCACGTTCATCTGCAATATCCATCAATCGCGCTTCAGCTGCCGCCTGAGTGCGCATTCCTGAAAGCGTGGGTTTAAAACTGTGAGCATTTCCCTGAATATTCAAAGGAAGGGGAATGGATGCGATCAATTTGACTTCAACTTCCCACGGTGCTTCAACAGGAAACCAGTGAACCCTGGCATTTTGTTCCATCCAAATGTCAAGCCACTGCTCGCCTAGGTGAGTGAATGTCATTCTGGAGCCAGATCCAACCCGGCGAAGGGGAAAGCGGCTTTCACGACAGAGTAACACTCCAAGCGTGCGTCTAAGAGTTGAGCCAGCAGCATTTCCGCTGTAATGCGTTTTTATTCGTTTCCTTAGATTTGAACGGCTGTTAGGTTTCCCTCTCTGATCGGGCGAAATACCAACGTATAGCAGCGTATAGCCGTCTGAGGTGATGCAGCCCTCGGTCGGCACACCTAGAGGGATCTCCTTAAACCACCAGAAGTAGACGCCATTTACTGGCGGAACTGGCGATGGCTTGCTCATTATTTCCGTTCTGCTGTAGGTTTTCTCGGGATAAAAATCGAACATGCGGCTTTCCTTGCTGACGTTTTTTCTGATTTTATTCTTTTGCTGTCAGGGAGCGATAGTTTTCTGAAGCCAGGAAGGAAAAAAGTAAGGGGATAGGTTTTTTGTCTGATGCTGAAGCCCAACATCAGAAAGCGTGGCTGTAAGCGATTGATTCTGTGAGCGAGGGGATTTCAGACAACAAAAAACCCATCAACCTTGAACCAAAACGGCGGGGTTGATGGGCTCCACAAATTGGGGACATCAAAGAAAAGCAGTGGCACTAGTTATGACTGCCCCCTAATAAAAAAGTTCTGCGCGTAACGAAAATAATTTTCACCACGCGCAAACTTGAGACTTATCCGAGTCCTGGCCAGATGATGATGATCAGCGTACCCGCTAGCGTGAGCAGTACGTTAGCGATGGCATAGGTGCCTGCATACCCCAGGGCAGGGATATTGCTGCGCGCGGTATCGCTAATGATTTCCATGGCAGGCGCACAGGTACGTGCGCCCATCATTGCCCCGAAGAGCAGGGCGCGGTTCATGCGCAGCACGTAGGCGCCGAACAGGAAACAGATAACGACCGGTACCAGGCTGACGATAAGTCCGGAAACCAACATCTGCCAGCCGACGGCACCCAGGCTGTGGCCAATGCCGCTGCCCGCGCTTAAGCCCACGCCTGCCATAAAGACCATCAGACCGAACTCTTTCACCATGTTCAGTGCGCCCTGCGGAATGTAGCCGAAGGTTGGGTGGTTGGCTCGCAGGAAGCCCAGCATGATCCCGGCGAACAGCAGCCCGGCGGCGTTACCGATGCCGAAGCTAAAGTTGCTGAACTGGAAGGTGATCATTCCGATCATCAGGCCGACGATAAAGAACGCGCAGAAGGCCAGCAGGTCGGTGACCTGGCTGTGAATGGAGATAAAGCCGATGCGGTCAGCAACGGTTTTCACGCGTCGTGCGTCGCCGCTCACCTGCAAAACGTCACCTTTGTTGAGCACGACGTTGTCGTCGATGGGCATCTCAATCTGGCTGCGTATCACGCGGTTGAGGAAGCAGCCGTGGTCGGTCAGCTTCAGCTGCGCCAGACGGCGGCCAACGGCGTTATGGTTTTTCACCACGATCTCTTCGGTGACGATACGCATGTCGAGCAGGTCGCGGTCGAACACCTCTTTACCGTTGCGGAAGCTCGGATCGAGACGGGCATGAGCGTCCGGGTAACCCACCAGCGCGATGTCGTCGCCCATCTGCAGCACCGCGTCGCCGTCCGGGTTTGCCAGAATGCCGTTGCGTCGAATACGTTCGATGTAACAGCCCGTCTGGCGGTAAATGCCCAGCTCGCGCAGGTTTTTGCCGTCGGTCCAGGCCACCAGCTCCGGCCCGACGCGATAGGCGCGGATCACAGGCAGATAGACTTTACGCTTGGTGTCCGTGTCCAGACCGCGCTCGCGAGCAATTGTCTGTGCGCTGGTCTGCAGATCCTGGTGCTGCAATTTTGGCAGGTAGCGCGCACCCACGATCAGGCTCACCAGACCAATAAGGTAAGTCAATGCATAGCCCAGACTCAGGTGGTCGAGCGCGGTGGAAAGCTGTGCGCCTTGCATGCCGGAATGACGCAGGGTATCACCCGCACCCACCAGCACCGGGGTGGATGTCATGGAGCCTGCCAGCATACCGGCCGTTAACCCGATATCCCAGCCAAACAGTTTGCCCAGTCCTAACGCAATCAGCAGCGCGCTGCCGACCATCACCAGCGCCAGCATCAGGTAATTTTTGCCGTCGCGGAAGAAAATTGAAAAAAAGTTCGGCCCCGCCTCCACGCCAACACAAAAAATAAACAGCATGAAGCCTAAATTGAGCGCATCCGTGTTAATACTGAAATGCTGCTGACCTAATAATAAAGAGACGACTAAAACGCCAATGGAATTACCCAGTTGAACTGAACCCAGGCGCAATTTACCCAGGCAAAGGCCCAACGCCAGTACCACAAATAATAACAGGATGTAATTCCCATTTAACAAGTCTGCGACGTTTATATTCACGGAGGCTAACTTCTTGTTTACCAGTAAGTTGTTGAATGAAAGGACTATTTGGGCTACTGTTTTCAGGGCCAGGGAAAGACTTCACGACTCCCTGCTTCCTAATAAATTCCCTAAAACATGCGCTGGCGGTTAGTTTAATCGTATTAGCTACCGACAGCCACCTATTATCGCATCAGCCTGTGCGTGCTTTGGCAAGGATTGCCGTACTGCTTTATCTGACCGGGCGTCCACTGGACGAAGTTGTATTTGATAGAGATAAGTCAGGAGGATAGTTTGAACATTAAACGAAACTGGGCGGGCGTGGTCAGCTGCTTTTTGCTGTTTACGGTCGTTTGCATGTCGCTCGCTTTTAATGTGAAAGGGGCATTCAGGGCGTCCGGTCATCCGGAACTGGGTTTGCTCTTTTTCATCCTGCCGGGCGCCGCAGCCAGTTTTCTCTCGCGTAAAGGAGAAGTAATCAAGCCTCTACTCGGGGCCATGCTGGCAGCACCGCTGTGCCTGCTGATGATGCGACTGATGTATGTCCCGACAAGAAGTCTGTGGCAGGAGCTGGCGTGGTTACTGAGCGGTGTGTTCTGGTGTGCGCTGGGAGCGCTTTGCTATCTGTTTGTGCGCAGCCTGCTGCACCGGCGCAAACATCCGCAATAAAAACGCCCTCGCGGTGAGGGCGTCTTAGCATTACTGAGCGGCAAACAGGCCCAGGTTTTCTTTGGCGTAGGCTTCAAAGTCAGTGCAGCCGCCGATGTGTTTCTGATCGAGGAAGATCTGCGGTACGGTTTCAACCGGCTTGCCGACGGTTTTTTCCAGATCAGCTTTGGTGATGCCTTCCGCGTGGATGTCTACATAGCGGAAGTTGAAGTCATCGCGCTCTTCGGTCAGTTTCTCAGCCAGCTCTTTCGCGCGAACACAGTAAGGGCACCCTGGACGACCAAAAATTACTGCAAACATTTTTCTCTCCTCAAAAAACAAGCCTGACGGCGAATGACACGTATAGTGCCCCATAACCCGCCGTCATTAAAGAAGGTTTCGCCTGTCGTTATAATATCTATGAGCTATGTTTCGCCAATTACACCGCGCACATCATTGCCTATACTGGCTGCCATAGGGTTTTAGCAAGATAAAGAGAGAGAAGATGACGCCAACCATAGACCTGCTCCAGTCCCACCGTTCCATTCGCCACTTCACCGATGAGCCGATTACCGAGGCGCAGCGTGCCGCGATTATTGACAGCGCCAGGGCGACCTCCAGCTCCAGCTTCCTGCAGTGCAGTTCGATTATCCGCATCACCGACCCGGCCATGCGCGAGCAGCTGGTCACGCTAACCGGCGGGCAGAAGCATGTGGCGCAGGCGGCAGAGTTCTGGGTGTTCTGCGCCGACTTTAACCGCCATCTGCAAATCTGCCCTGAAGCCGAACTGGGGCTGGCCGAACAGCTGCTGCTGGGCGTGGTGGATACTGCGTTGATGGCGCAAAACGCCTTTACGGCGGCGGAATCGCTGGGGTTAGGCGGCGTCTACATCGGCGGCCTGCGCAATAACATCGAAAGTGTGACTGAGCTGCTGAAGCTGCCAAAACATGTGCTGCCGCTGTTCGGCCTGTGCCTCGGTTGGCCTGCGGATAACCCGGATCTGAAACCGCGTATTCCTGCCGCCATGCTGGTGCATGAAAACCACTACCAGCCTGTCGACCAGGACGTCCTGAATCAATATGATGAAGAGCTGGCGAACTACTACATGACGCGCGGCAGCAATAACCGTCGCGATACCTGGACTGACCATATTCGTCGCACCATCATTAAAGAAAACCGTCCGTTTATTCTCGATTATCTTCATAAACAGGGCTGGGCGACGCGATAGTCCATTCCTCCTGCGCCTCGTGTATGATAGGCAGGCTTTATCCATGTCTTCAGAGAGGTGCAGGGTGAAAATTGCCATATTGTCCCGGGATGGAACGCTCTATTCATGTAAACGCCTGCGCGAGGCGGCGGCAAAACGCGGGCATCAGGTTGAGATCCTTGATCCGATGTCCTGCTATATGAACATCGACCCTGCTGCGTCGTCGATTCACTACAAAGGCCGCAAGCTGCCGCATTTCGATGCGGTCATCCCCCGCATCGGCTCTCAGATCACCTATTACGGCACCGCCGCGCTGCGCCAGTTCGAGATGCTGGGCAGCTATCCGCTCAATGAATCTGTCGCCATTTCCCGCGCCCGCGATAAACTGCGTTCGTTGCAGCTGCTCGCCCGTCAGGGGATCGATCTTCCCGTCACCGGAATTGCCCATTCACCGGACGACACCAGCGATCTGATCGACATGGTGGGCGGTGCGCCGCTGGTCATCAAACTGGTGGAAGGCACGCAGGGCATTGGCGTGGTGCTGGCAGAAACGCGGCAGGCAGCGGAAAGCGTGATTGATGCCTTTCGCGGTCTGAATGCGCATATTCTGGTGCAGGAGTATATCGAAGAGGCCAAAGGTCGCGATATTCGCTGCTTCGTGGTCGGAAATGAGGTGGTTGCCGCCATCGAGCGTCAGGCGAAAGAGGGCGATTTCCGTTCAAATCTCCATCGCGGGGGCGTGGCGCGGGTTGCAGAGATCAGCGAGCGTGAACGAGAGATTGCCGTAAAGGCGGCGCAAACGCTGGGGCTGGACGTGGCCGGAGTCGATCTTCTGCGGGCGACACGCGGGCCGCTGGTAATGGAGGTCAATGCCTCGCCGGGGCTGGAAGGCGTGGAAAAAACCACCGGTGTCGATATTGCGGGTAAAATGATCGCCTGGATCGAGCGTCATGCCACGCCGGGTTACTGTCTGAAAACGGGCGGTTAAATGGTATTGAGCACGCTTTTTGCGTAATCTATGCAAAGTTTTTATATAAGAGGCTGCACAGCGATGGATTTACAGGTCGTTCCAACACTGGATACGTTACGTCAATGGCTTGATGATGCCGGTATCACCTTCTTTGAATGCGATTCCTGCCAGGCGCTGCATCTGCCTCATATGCAGAATTTCGACGGCATTTTCGATGCTAAAGTCGATCTGATTAACGACGTGATCCTTTTCTCCGCGCTGGCCGAAGTGAAGCCATCCGCGCTGCTGGCGCTGGCTTCCGATCTCTCGGCCATCAACGCCAGTTCCTTGACGGTGAAAGCATTTCTCGACATACAGGATGATAATCTGCCAAAACTGGTCGTTTGCCAGTCTTTATTCTCCGGTGCTGGCTTATCCTTTAAGCAGTTCGCCTGGTTTATGCGCTTGAGTGAAGAGCAAATTTCGATGGTCATGATGGAAGCTAATGCACATCATCTGCTGTATAGCGCGGAAGATGACGCAGAGAATAATGATGCATCTCCCAATTTTCTCCACTAAGCCTGTCTGACTTTTGCGCAGTCGCTGCCAGAGCGGCTGCATAACGCCATTTTTTCTGCTGCTTTTAACCTTTCCTTAAAGAATTTTTCACCTCCCTGAAGGCCCTTTCGGCTTATCACGTAGACATAACCTGCATAAAAAATTGATAAAAGGCGTTTTTTCGTCTGGGCTATAGCCGGAGACACGGGCTACAGTTATTCTTGCGATGCTTACAAAAAAGCGAGCGGAACCTGCCAGGAAAGGGGTTTATTTTTATTTCGGGCAGAACGACAAACTATGCATGATTTTTGCATATATCCAGATTGCACAGTTTTGGTTCGTTTGTTAACGAGCTTTCAGAAGGAATAACACTATGATCGCCTTGAATAAAAAATGGTTATCGGGTCTGGTTGCGGGTGCTCTGATGGCCGTCTCTGCCGGCACGCTCGCTGCGGAACAAAAAACGCTGCACGTTTATAACTGGTCTGACTATATCGCGCCGGATACGGTCGCTAATTTTGAAAAAGAGACCGGCATTAAAGTGGTCTATGACGTTTTCGATTCCAACGAAGTGCTGGAAGGAAAGCTGATGGCGGGCAGCACCGGTTTTGACCTGGTGGTGCCCTCTGCGAGCTTCCTTGAGCGTCAGCTGACCGCAGGCGTTTTCCAGCCGCTGGATAAGAGCAAATTATCGAACTGGAAAAACCTCGACCCGGAAGTGCTGAAGCTGGTGGCGAAGCACGACCCGGACAATAAATACGCGATGCCTTATCTGTGGGCGACCACCGGTATCGGCTACAACGTCGATAAAGTGAAAGCGGCGCTCGGCCCGGACGTCAAGCTGGACAGCTGGGATGTGGTGCTGAAGCCGGAAAACCTTGAGAAGCTGAAAAGCTGCGGCGTCTCCTTCCTCGATGCGCCGGAAGAGATTTTCGCGACCGTGCTGAATTACCTGGGTAAAGACCCGAACAGCAACAAAGCCAATGACTACACCGGCCCGGCGACCGATTTGCTGCTGAAGCTGCGTCCAAATATTCGCTACTTCCACTCTTCCCAGTACATCAACGACCTGGCAAACGGCGACATCTGCGTCGCAATCGGCTGGGCAGGTGACGTGTGGCAGGCGGCTAACCGCGCGAAAGAGGCGAAAAACGGCGTGAACGTCTCTTACTTCATTCCAAAAGAGGGGGCGCTGGCGTTCTTCGACGTCTTCGCGATGCCTGCTGATGCGAAGAACAAAGACGAAGCCTATCAGTTCCTCAACTATCTGATGCGCCCGGACGTGATTGCCCACATCAGCGACCACGTTTACTACGCGAACGGTAACAAGGCCTCGGTGCCGCTGGTGAGCGAAGAGATCCGCAATAACCCGGCGATTTATCCACCGGCGGATGTGTTTGCCAAGCTGTTCACCCTGAAAGTTCAGGATCCCAAAATTGACCGCGTGCGTACCCGCGCGTGGACTAAGGTGAAGAGCGGTAAATAAGTTACCGTGAGTCGTAGGCCGGGCAGGCGCTAGCGCCTCCGGCAACAGGCGCACCGTTCTGGTGCGCCTGCACCAGTTTTGATCTCTACCGGAGAACACCCCGTGAATGACGCGATCCCCCGCCCGCAGGCGAAAGTCCGTAAAGCGCTGACCCCGCTGCTTGAAATTCGTAACCTCACCAAATCTTTCGACGGCCAGCATGCCGTGGACGACGTCAGCCTGACGATCTACAAAGGCGAAATCTTCGCGCTGCTGGGCGCATCCGGCTGTGGAAAATCGACCCTGCTGCGTATGCTGGCGGGTTTTGAACAGCCTACCGCCGGGCAAATCGTGCTGGACGGCGTAGACCTGTCCAGCGTGCCGCCGTATCAGCGTCCGATTAATATGATGTTTCAGTCCTACGCGCTGTTTCCGCACATGACGGTGGAGCAAAACATCGCCTTTGGCCTGAAGCAGGACAAACTGCCGAAGGCTGAAATTACCGCGCGCGTGGCCGAGATGCTGAGCCTGGTGCACATGCAGGAGTTCGCGAAGCGTAAACCGCACCAGCTCTCCGGCGGCCAGCGCCAGCGCGTGGCGCTGGCCCGCAGTCTGGCAAAACGTCCGAAATTATTGCTGCTCGACGAACCGATGGGCGCGCTGGATAAAAAGCTGCGCGACCGCATGCAGCTCGAAGTGGTGGACATTCTCGAGCGCGTGGGCGTGACCTGCGTGATGGTTACCCACGACCAGGAAGAGGCGATGACCATGGCCGGACGTATCGCGATCATGAACCGCGGTAAGTTCGTGCAGATCGGCGAGCCGGAAGAGATTTACGAGCATCCGACTACGCGCTACAGCGCGGAGTTTATCGGCTCGGTGAACGTCTTCGAAGGGCTGTTGAAAGATCGTCAGGAAGACGGGCTGGTCATCGAATCGCCGGGGCTGCAGCATCCGCTTAAGGTCGACTCTGATAACTCGGTGTTAGATAACGTGCCGGTCTACGTTGCCCTGCGTCCGGAGAAGATCATGCTCTGCGAGGATCCGCCTGCCGATGGCTATAACTTTGCCGTCGGGGAAGTGGTGCACATTGCCTATCTGGGCGACCTGTCTATTTACCATGTGCGTCTGAAAAGCGGACAAATGCTCAGCGCCCAGTTGCAGAACGAACATCGCTATCGCAAGGGACAGCCGACCTGGGGCGACGAAGTGCGCCTGTGCTGGGACGCGGACAGCTGCGTCGTACTGACGGTATAAGGAGCGATCATGAGTACACTTGAACCTCCAGCCCGCGTCAAAAAACCGGGCGGCTTTGCCCACTGGCTGGCGCGCATGCAGATGAAACACGGCCGCAAGCTGGTGATCGCCATGCCGTATATCTGGCTGATCCTGCTGTTCCTGCTGCCGTTCCTGATTGTTTTCAAGATCAGCCTGGCGGAAATGGCGCGGGCGATCCCGCCGTATACCAACCTGCTGGACTGGGCCGACGGGCAGCTGACGCTGACCTTAAACCTGGGCAATTTCCTGCAGCTCACCGACGACCCGCTCTATTTCGAAGCCTATTTGCAGTCGCTGCAGGTGGCGGCGATCTCGACGATCTGCTGCCTTCTCATGGGCTATCCGCTGGCCTGGGCGGTTGCGCACAGCAAGCCGTCGACGCGTAACATCCTGCTGCTGCTGGTGATCCTGCCGTCGTGGACCTCGTTCCTGATCCGCGTTTACGCGTGGATGGGGATCCTGAAAAACAACGGCATACTGAATAACTTTCTGATGTGGCTCGGGGTGATCGACCAGCCGTTGACCATCCTGCATACCAACCTTGCGGTCTATATCGGGATTGTTTACGCCTATCTACCGTTTATGGTGCTGCCGATATACACGGCCCTGACGCGCATTGATTACTCGCTGGTGGAAGCGTCGCTCGATCTCGGCGCGCGCCCGTTGAAAACGTTCTTCAGCGTCATTGTCCCGCTGACCAAAGGCGGCATTATCGCCGGGTCAATGCTGGTCTTTATCCCAGCGGTAGGGGAGTTTGTGATCCCTGAACTGCTCGGCGGCCCGGACAGCATCATGATTGGCCGCGTGCTGTGGCAGGAGTTCTTCAATAACCGCGACTGGCCGGTGGCCTCGGCGGTGGCGATCGTGATGCTGTTGCTGCTGATCGTGCCGATCATGTGGTTCCACAAGCATCAGCAGAAACAGATGGGAGACCACGGATGAACAACTTACCGGTAGTGCGCTCCCCGTGGCGAATTGCGATCCTGGTGATTGGCTTTACCTTCCTGTATGCGCCGATGCTGATGCTGGTGATCTACTCCTTCAACAGCTCTAAGCTGGTAACGGTCTGGGCGGGTTGGTCGACGCGCTGGTACAGCGAGCTGTTCCACGACGATGCGATGATGAGCGCGGTGGGGCTGAGCCTGACCATTGCCGCCCTGGCGGCCACGATGGCCTGTGTTCTCGGCACCATCGCCGCGCTGGTGATGGTGCGCTTCGGGCGTTTTCGCGGTTCGAACGGCTTTGCCTTTATGATCACCGCGCCGCTGGTGATGCCGGATGTGATCACCGGCCTGTCGCTGCTGCTGCTGTTCGTTGCCCTGGCGCACGCCATCGGCTGGCCGGCGGATCGCGGCATGCTCACCATCTGGCTGGCCCACGTCACCTTCTGTACCGCCTACGTGGCGGTGGTGATCTCGTCACGTATGCGCGAGCTGGATCGCTCTATTGAGGAGGCTGCGATGGATCTCGGCGCCACGCCGCTGAAGGTCTTCTTCATCATCACGCTACCGATGATTATGCCTGCGGTGATCTCCGGCTGGCTGCTGGCGTTTACGCTCTCGCTCGACGATCTGGTTATCGCCAGTTTCGTTTCCGGGCCGGGCGCGACGACGCTGCCAATGCTGGTCTTCTCCAGCGTGCGTATGGGGGTGAATCCGGAGATCAACGCCCTGGCGTCAATTATCCTCGGCGTAGTCGGAATTGTCGGATTTATCGCCTGGTATTTGATGGCGCGCGCGGAAAAGCAGCGGGTGCGTGATATCCAGCGTGCAAGACGCGGCTGAAGCATTTAAAATTTCCAGTGAAGTGCCGCGCATGACGCGGCACTGTTTTTCAGGGAAGTAAAACATTGGGATTCTTTCAAAAAACACGTCATACGCATGCTCGTCCGAACGTTCCTGCGCTGGTGCAGGTGGCGGCGCTCGCCATTATTATGATCCGCTGTCTGGACGTGCTGATGATTCTGAACACCTTAGGCGCCCGCGGCATAGGTGAATTCATTCACCGCAGCGTACAGACGTGGAATCTGACGCTGGTTTTTTTGAGCAGCCTGGTGCTGGTGTTTATTGAAATCTACTGTGCATTCTCGCTGGTCAAAGGGCGCAACTGGGCGCGCTGGGTCTATCTGCTGACGCAAATCATTGCTGCGGGTTATTTGTGGGCGGCTTCGCTGGGCTACGGATATCCTGAACTGTTTAGCATTCCCGGCGGTTCCCGGCGGGAAATTTTCCAGTCGCTGGTGATGCAAAAGCTTCCGGACATGCTGGTGCTCTGCCTGCTTTATATCCCGGCTTCCAGTCGGAGATTCTTCCGCCTGCAATAATGTGTATACACGTCATCCTTCAAGCCGTCTCTGCGTTGGCCGCATCTGCTCACCCCAGTCACTTACTTGAGTAAGCTCCTGGGGATTCTCAGACTTGCCGCCTTGATACAACTTGAATGATTTTGTGTATATAATCGCAGCCTTCGTGATTCTTAAGGTTTTCATATGCAGTGCGCACTCTTTGACGCCGGACGCTGCCGCTCCTGTCAGTGGATAGAACAGCCGGTCTCTCAACAACTCACCGCCAAAATGGCCGACCTGCAACAGCTGCTGGCAGCACACGCGGTGGGCGAGTGGTGCGCACCCGTCAGCGGCCCGGAGCAGGGCTTTCGCAACAAAGCCAAAATGGTGGTCAGCGGCAGCGTTGAAAAACCGCTGCTGGGAATGTTGCACCGCGACGGCACGCCGGAAGACTTAACCGACTGTCCGCTTTATCCCGCCTCGTTTGAGCCCGTCTTTGCCGCACTGAAACCGTTTATCGCGCGTGCGGGCTTAACGCCTTACAACGTCGCCCGCAAGCGCGGCGAGCTGAAATACCTTCTGCTGACCGAAAGCCAGAAAGACGGCGGCATGATGCTGCGCTTCGTGCTGCGCTCCGAATCCAAGCTGGAGCAGCTGCGCGCGGCGATACCGTGGCTGCAGGAACAGCTTGTGCAGCTTAAGGTCATTACCGCAAATATTCAGCCGGTGCATATGGCGATCTTGGAGGGGGAGAAAGAGATTTTCTTCACCGACCAGCACGCGCTGGCCGAGAATTTCAATGGTGTGCCGCTGTGGATCCGCCCGCAAAGCTTCTTCCAGACTAACCCGGCCGTGGCAAGCAGTCTGTACGCCACCGCCCGCGACTGGGTGCGTGCGTTAAACATCCAGCATATGTGGGATCTGTTCTGCGGCGTGGGCGGCTTTGGCCTGCACTGCGCGACGCCAGAGATGCAGCTCACCGGAATTGAGATCTCCGCTGAAGCGATTGCCTGCGCGAAACAGTCCGCCGCCGAGCTGGGGTTAACGAATCTGCGTTTCCAGGCGCTGGACTCCACCCAGTTTGCGACCGGCCAGGTCAACGTGCCGGAGCTGGTGCTGGTCAACCCGCCGCGCCGCGGCATCGGAAAGGCGCTGTGCGACTATCTGAGCCAGATGGCGCCAGAGTACATCATCTACTCCAGCTGTAACGCGCAGACCATGGCGAAGGATATCGCTAACCTGGCGGGCTACCGCATTGAACGCGTGCAGCTTTTCGATATGTTCCCGCATACCGCGCATTATGAAGTGTTGACGTTGTTAATCCGTAGGCCGGGTAAGGCGTAGCCGCCACCCGGCATGAACCCCGCACAATGTTCAACAAAATGTGAACTCTTCATCCCTGCGAAATCAGGTAAGCTTACGTCATAAGAAATGAATAAGGCTTACCCATGAAGCAGATCCTGCTGGTGGAAGACGACCACGACATCGCGGCGCTTCTGCGACTCAATTTAGAAGATGAAGGCTACGCCATCACCCACGAGCCCGACGGGGGCAACGCCCTGCAGCGTCTTGAAAAACAGCCGTGGGATGCGGTGATCCTCGACCTGATGCTGCCCAACGTTGACGGGCTGGAGATTTGCCGCCGCATCCGTCAGATGACGCGCTACCTGCCAGTGATCATCATCAGCGCCCGCAGCAGTGAAACCGACCGCATCACCGGGCTGGAAACCGGCGCCGATGATTATCTGGCTAAGCCGTTCTCGGTGCAGGAGCTGATTGCGCGCATCAAAGCGCTGTTCCGCCGCCAGCAGGCGATGGGGCAGGCGCAAACTGACGGTCAAATTCAGGCTCACGGGCTGACTATCGATCCGCTGGCGCGCAGCGTGCTGCTTCACGGCCAGGTGGTGGATCTCACGCCGCGTGAATTCGAGCTGCTGTACTTCTTTGCCCGTCATCCAGGCGAGGTGTTTTCCCGGTTAGCGCTGCTGGAGCAGGTCTGGGGCTATCAGCACGAAGGCTATGAGCACACTGTTAACACCCATATCAACCGCCTGCGCATCAAGATTGAGAAGGACGCCGCCGAGCCGGAGATTATTCGCACCGTCTGGGGCAAGGGCTATAAATTTGCGGAGCCAAATCATGATGCGCCGCTTTAGCCTGAGCCAGCGCCTGACGCTGCTGTTCATCCTGCTGATGATGCTCTGCGCTACCGTCGCCTGCGCGGTACAGCTCTACAGCAGCACGCAGTACGGTAACGCGATGGTGCAGCGACTGTCGGGTGGGCTGGCGCAGCAGATCGTCCAGCGCGAACCGATTCTGGACGCTCAGGGGAGGGTGGACCGAACGTCACTCAAGCCGCTGTTTGACAGGCTGATGACCTTTAATCCGAGCGTTGAGCTGTACGTCGTCTCCCCGGATGGCGATATCCTGGCCGATGCCGCACCGCCGGGCCATATTCAGCGGCAAAAAATCGACCTGGCGCCGGTTCAGACCTTCCTGAGCGGTACCGCTATTCCGGTATTGGGCGACGATCCGCGAAGCCAGAATAAAAAAGTCTTTAGCGCCACGCCGCTGCGGCAGGACGGCGAGCTAAAAGGCTATCTGTACATTATTTTGCAGGGCGAGGAGTCGAACGCGCTGGCGGAGATGGCCTGGCATAAGGCGCTGTGGAGCACGGTGCTGTGGTCGCTGCTGTGGGTCGCGCTGTTTGGCCTGCTGGCGGGCCTGCTGGTCTGGTACTGGGTCACGCGCCCGGTAAAACAGCTGACGGTCGAAGTCGCCGGGCTGGATCGGGACAGCATGAGCGCAATCAGGCTGCTGGCGGTAGAAATGCCTGACGCGACGGCAAAGGATGAAGTGGCGCTCCTGCGCAACAGCTTTATCGAACTGGCACGCAAAATTACCCAACAGTGGGACCAGCTGGCCGACAGCGATCGCCAGCGCCGGGAGTTTATCGCCAACATTTCGCACGACCTTCGCACACCGCTCACCTCGCTGCTGGGCTACCTGGAAACCCTGTCGCTAAAATCCACGACCCTGACGCCGCAGGAGCACCAGCAGTATCTCGCTACCGCGCTCCGACAGGGGCAAAAGGTACGCCATCTTTCACAGCAGCTGTTTGAGCTGGCGCGCCTGGAGCACGGCGGCATAAAGCCGCAGCGCGAGCGGTTCGCGATGGCGGAGCTGATTTCCGACGTGGCGCAGAAATTTGAGCTCACCGCCCGCACGCGCGAGGTGAATCTGCATATTGACGTGCCGGGACCGCTGCCGCAGGTGTTTGCCGATGTGTCGATGATCGAGCGTGTGGTGACCAACCTGCTCGATAACGCGATGCGCCATACGCCGACCGGCGGGGAAATTCGTCTGGCGGTCTGGCAGGAGAATCAACAGCTTCAGGTCGAAGTGGCAGACAGCGGAACGGGCGTCGATGCCGCGCTGCGAGACGATCTGTTCCAGCGTCCATCGGCATTGACGACCCAGGCGTCGCGTGAGAATCGCGGCGGGTTGGGGCTGTTAATCGTTAAGCGGATGCTGGAGCTGCACGGGGGTGGGATCAGGCTGATGGAGTCGGTGAGCGGGGCGCGGTTCAGGTTCTTCGTGCCGTTGTGAGAGAGTGCCGGGTGGCGCTGCGCTTACCCGGCCTACAACTCCCCCCGTAGGCCGGGTAAGGCGCAGCCGTCACCCGGCAAAAACCATTACTGCGGGAACCACTGGTCGCTGATTTTCTGATACGTACCGTCCGCTTTAATCGCTTTCAGCGCACCGTTCAGTTTTTCCAGCAGGGCCTTGTTATCAGGACGTACCGCGATACCCAGGCCTGTACCAAAGTACTGCGGATCGGTCACTTTCTCGGTTGCCGTGCCTAGCTGCGGATTGGTTTTCAGCCATTCGTTCACCACTGCGGTGTCACCGAATACACCGTCGATACGGCCATTTTTCAGGTCGATAATCGCGTTCTGGTAGCTGTCATAGGCCACAGTTTTCACTTCAGGATGTTTGTCCTGCAGGTATTTCTGGTGCGTGGTGCCGTTTTCCATTCCGATGCGTTTGCCTTTCAGCTGATCGAAAGAGGTATAAGCGCCTTTCTTCGCAATCACCACCGCCGAGTTGGCGTAGTATGGGTCGGTGAAGGAGACCTGCTTGCTGCGCTCAGGCGTGATGTCCATCCCGGAGATCACCGCATCGTATTTTTTGAATTTCAGCGACGGGATCAGGCTATCGAAGGCATGGTTGGTAAAGGTGCAGTCGGCCTGCATCTGTTTGCACAGCGCTTTCGCCAGGTCGATGTCGAAACCGACGATCTGGTTGCTGGCATCCAGCGATTCAAACGGCGGATAGGTGGCGGAAACGCCAAAATTGATTTTATCCGCAGCGGATGCGCCAGCGGCGAAGGTTGCCAGTAATGCGGCCAGAACTAACTTTTTCATTGTAATGCTCCCGTCTGTCTATCTTGTCATTATGCGCCGTGTCTGCGGCATGGATGTACAATGCCAGTTAATGAATTTATATGCAATAAATATGATTAAATATTGTATATCACACAAAAAAAAGCGGATAACCCATCAGGTTACCCGCCTTTGATATACAGATTTATGCATTAAGCCGATTAATTTCTGCGCTCAAACGCCAGCGCTTTACGCTCGATCAAGCGCATCATCAGCGTCAACAGACCGTTGACCACCAGATACACCAGCCCCGCCGCCCCAAACACCATGACGTCGTAGGTGCGTCCGTACAGCAGCTGTCCGTGGCCCATCACTTCCATCAGCGTGATGGTGTAGGCCAGAGACGTACTCTTGAACACCAGCACCACTTCGTTGGAATAGGAAGAGAGCGCGCGCTTGAAGGCATACGGCAGCAGGATCGCCAGCGTGTCTTTCTTGCTCATGCCCAGCGCCCCGCAGGACTGCCACTGTCCTTCAGGAATGGCGCGGATCGCCCCGTAGAACAGCTGGGTGGTATAGGCCGCACTGTTCAATGAGAGCGCAATCAGGGCACACAGCCACGGCTCAGAGAGCAGATGCCAGATAACCGGATACTCCTGCAGCGACGGGAACTGGCCCGGGCCATAGTAAATCAGGAAGATCTGCACCAGCAGCGGCGTGCCGGTAAACAGGGTGATGTAGGCACGCACGATCCACACCAGCACCGGCGTTTTCAGCGTCAGGATGATGGTGAAGATCAGCGCCAGGATCAGCGCCACGACGATGGACGCCACGGTCAGCGTCAGGCTGGTGTGCAGCCCCTTCATCAGCTCGGGTAAGTAGTCAAGCATCAGCCCGGTCTCCGTTCAAAACGCGTTGCACGCAGGTCGATGCGTTTGAGGATGTACTGACTCAGCAACGTGATCACCAGGTAGATCGCCGCCGCCACGATGTACCAGGTAAACGGCTCCTGGGTACGGGTGGCGATACTTTTGGTCTGCAGCATTAAATCGTTCACGCTGATGAGGCTCACCAGCGCGGTATCTTTCAGCAACACCAGCCACTGGTTACCCAGTCCTGGCAGGGCATGACGCCACATCTGCGGCATCACCAGGCGGAAAAAGATCGCCGCTTTCGACATGCCGAGCGCCTGGCCGGATTCCCACTGTCCTTGCGGAACCGCCTTCAGCGCCCCGCGCAGCGTTTGTGACGCGTAGGCAGAGTAAAGCAGGGAGAGGGCAATCACGCCGCACAGGAACGGGCTGACGTCGAAGTTTTCAATCTGCATCTGCACTGGGATCTGCGCAAAGCCGAGATTGATCGTGAAGCCGTCCGATAGCGTCAGCAGCAGCTGTGAGGAACCGAAATAGATAAACAGGACCACCAGAATTTCCGGCAGCCCACGCAGCACGGTCACCAGTGCGGAACCTGTCCAGGCGACGGGGAACCATTTTGCTGATTCCCACACCGCAAAGAACATCGCCAGCACAAGGCCGATAATCAGTGCGCAAACGGCAAGGCCGACGGTCATCCCGGCGGCGCTTGCTAATGGAAGAATTTCATTCATCAGGAATTACTTCTGGAACCATTTTTGGTAGATGGTTTCGTAGGTGCCGTCTTTCTTCACTTTTTCCAGCGCAGCGTTGAATTTCTGCTGCAGCTCAGTGTTGCCCTGACGCACGGCGATGCCCAGACCGGTACCGAAATAGGCTTTATCGGTCACTTTGTCGCCCACTGGCGCCAGCTTGTCGTTGGCTTTCAGCCATTCAGTCACCACCGCGGTATCACCAAACACGCCGTCGATACGGCCGTTCTGCAGATCCAGCTTCGCGTTCTGGTAGCTGTCATACGGAACGGTAGTGATTTCCGGATGTTTATCCATGATGAATTTCTGATGCGTGGTGCCGTTCTGCACACCCACTTTCTTGCCTTTCAGCTGGTCGATGGACGTGAACTTGCCTTTCTGCCCGATGAACAGGGCGGAGTTATCGTAGTAAGGGGTAGAGAACAGCACCTGCTTTTCACGCTCAGGCGTGATGTCCATACCGGCCATTACGGCGTCGATGCGGCGGAACTTCAGGCTCGGGATCAGGCTGTCGAACGCCTGGTTGCTGAAGGTACAGGTCGCGTCGATCTCTTTACACAGGGCGTTAGCCAGGTCCACGTCGAAGCCCACAATTTTGTTGTTCGCATCGATGGATTCAAACGGAGGATAAGACGCTTCGGTGGCGAAACGAATGGTCTGGGCTGCGGTAGCGGAAAGGGTAACGCCAGCAAGCAGCACGGCAAGTAATACTTTTTTCATTATATTTCCCCTGACACAATCAATGAGATAAATAGTTTTTAAAGGCATCGGTTTGCGGGTTAGCGAAGCAGCCCGCATCACCTTGCTCAACGATATACCCGTTTTCCATATACACCACGCGGCTGGCGGTTTTACGCGCCACTTCCACCTCGTGGGTCACGATCACTTGCGTAATATTGGTTTCCGCCAGCTCGCGAATAATGCTCACGATCTGGGCGGTGATTTCAGGGTCCAGCGCCGCGGTAGGTTCATCAAACAGCAGAACCGCAGGCTCCATCATCAGCGCGCGGGCAATCGCCACACGCTGCTGCTGACCGCCGGAGAGGTGCAGAGGATAGCGATCGCTGTACGGCTTAAGACGCAGACGTTCCAACAGCTTTTCGGCACGCGCCATCGCCTGGTCCTTGCTTAAACCGAGCACGCGGCACGGGGCTTCAATCAGGTTTTGCTGAACGGTCAGGTGCGGCCAGAGATTGTATTGCTGAAAAACCATGCCCACGTTTTGACGCAGTTCACGAATCGCTTTATCAGACGGCGTTTTCGCAAAATCAAAATGGTTACCGGCAATCGCCAGCGTACCCGAGCGGGGCATTTCAAGCAGATTGAGGACACGCAGAAGGGAACTTTTGCCGGCGCCGCTTGGGCCGAGCAAAACCAGCGTTTCGCCCTCCGGGCAGTTCAGCGTGATGTCGAACAGCGCCTGGTGTGCGCCGTAGAAGCAGTTAATGCCGTTTAGTTTAATACTCATCGGGGCAGTCTTTACTCATCCAGGCAATCTATAGCAATTGAGGCCGCAGATAGTACCGTTGACAGAATAGTTATGCAATATTTCTGCGTTAAAAGTTAAATATAACCCGTATTTCCTCTTAAACATAGCACAAAATAGCGAAGGGCAAGGGGGGCGAGTATAAATGTCGGCATTCCGCGAGAAATGCCGGACATTTTACGGGGTTAACAATTATTTAACTGATGAGTTAGCGGTTCTCAATCGACTGTCGCAGCGTGCCTGCCGGGGCATGAACGCTGCCGCCGATGTAGCGTACATCGTCGACGGCCCAGCACTGCCCTTCGCGGATCATCAGCACTTCATCCTGCCAGGACTGGGTGCCCTGGGTCAGCTTCACGCGCAGCGGGATATTGCGCGCATCGGTGTTTGGGATGGTGGAAGCACTCGCGACTTCGGCGCTGTCGGGCAGCGTTGCGCGGCTGGAGAACGGGTCCGACTGAAGCAGCGCGTTATGCTGCGGATCGCGGGTCGCATCGTTCAGCAGTTTGGCCAGACCGTCGCTCAAATACGGACGAAGGGCAGTAAGATCGTTACCGCGATGCTGAATACGATAATCATAGAACTGTTGCGCCACGGTATCCGGGCCACCGTCAATGCAGGGGCCGCTGCGGGTTCCGATATCCTTAAAGGCTGGCGTGACCGGGGTGGTGCACGCGCTGAGCACCAGCGCGCAAGGCACTAAAAGCGTTAAAGCAGAGTAGCGCATGTTGATTTCCTTATTTATTAACTATCCTTTCAATCATAGCGTAACGAACCGATAATGCTGGTGGTAAGGCATTGAACGCTAAAGAAGGAGAGAAAGTATGCAGTTTTCAACCACCCCAACCCTGGAAGGGCAGCCGATTACCGAGTATTGCGGCGTCGTGACGGGCGAAGCGATTCTGGGCGCCAACATCTTCCGCGACTTTTTTGCCGGTATTCGCGACATCGTCGGCGGACGCTCGGGTGCTTACGAGAAAGAGCTGCGTAAGGCCCGCGAAATTGCCTTTAAAGAGCTAGGCGAGCAGGCAAAAGCGCTGGGCGCCGATGCCGTTGTCGGCATTGATATTGACTACGAAACGGTCGGTAAAGACGCCAGTATGCTGATGGTGAGCGTAAGCGGCACGGCGGTGAAAACCCGTCGATGAAGCGTTCGCTTTCAACACTCCTGCTGGCGCTGCTGCTGGCAGGGTGCGCCACGGAAAAAGGCGTTATTGATAAAGGTGCCTACGAGCTGGATACCCGCCACCAGGCGCAGGCGGCCTATCCGCGTATCAAGGTGCTGGTTATCCACTATACCGCGGATGATTTTGACAGCTCGCTGGCGACCTTAACGGACAAAAATGTCAGCTCCCACTATCTCATTCCGGCAATTCCTCCTGCTCCTGATGGCAAACCGCGTATCTGGCAGCTGGTGCCTGAAAGCGAACTGGCGTGGCATGCCGGGATCAGCTTCTGGCGCGGCACCAACCGTATCAACGATACGTCGGTGGGGATTGAGCTGGAGAACCGTGGCTGGCAAAAAACGTCTGGCGTTAAGCACTTTACCCCTTTTGAGTCTGCGCAAATTGCGGCGCTGGTGCCGCTGGCCAAAGACATTATCACCCGCTACAACATAAGGCCTGAAAATGTGGTAGCCCATTCGGATATCGCCCCGCAGCGCAAAGACGATCCCGGTCCGCTGTTCCCCTGGCGCGAGCTGGCGCAGCAGGGGATTGGCGCCTGGCCCGACGCCGGACGCGTCGCGTTCTATATGAACGGGCGACCGCCGTATCAGGTGGTGGACACCGCAGCGCTGCTGGATTTACTCGCGCGTTATGGTTACGAGGTGCCAGACAACAGCACGCCTGCCCAACAGAAGCGCATCATCATGGTGTTCCAGATGCACTTCAGGCCGCAGCTGTGGAATGGCGTCGCTGATGTGGAAACGATGGCCATCGCAGAAGCACTTTTAGAGAAATACGGGCAGGGGTAATTCTTCAGGAATACCCTGAATAAATAGATTAGCTTTGAATGCTCTTAAGATTAATCTTAAGTACATTCTCAATTCATTTTAAGTTAATTGATTTAAAATCGCCCTCAATTAAGATGGATTCATCGATTCACAGCATGAATCAATTAAAAAGACCCGTTCTGTTTTGGTTTTTTTAATTTTAAAAGAATACAAAGTTAACTTTACGGCAACATTCTTCTTTGCCGGAAAAATTCGCATTTAAACATCTTAATTAGGTATAACAATGTTAAGCATTTTTGGTAAAAAAACACGTCCTCATAATGAAATGGCAGCCATTATTCACGCAACCTCAGGATATGAGGAAAAGACGTTAAGAAAATGGCAAAAAATATCAACTTGTAACTCAGATAATATTCATATCATTGTCAGCGGTGAAGTGGAGTTCCGCCGTAGTTCCGATGACTTATGTATGTTTACCCTGGAGGGGCAATGTATTTTTGGCCTCTCCGCTATTTTCTACAATTCCGCACATATGCAGGGGGTTGTACGCAGCAATACCGTGGTTCGCACTATTCACAAAGATGAGTTCCAGCGGTTAATGACCCAACTGGGGCTGTGGCCCGAACTGACCAAAGTGCTGGCATGGTATATCTGTTTGCTCAGCAAACGCGATGATGTCTTAGTGGCCCGTAGCGCCTATTCCGTAGTGCGTGAATTCCTGATTGAAATTAACGAGCTTATTGTTCAGCATCAGCGTGATATTAATATTTATGATTACATTCAGGAATACACCAACCTGGCGCGCAGCACCATCATTAAAATTCTCTCCGACCTGAAAAAAGGTCATTATATTGTGGTAGAGAAAGGGCGATTGATCAGTCTGACAACATTGCCCGAAAAATATTAATCCCCTCCGGCGTCTCCTTTTATTAAAGAAGGAGACGCGTTCTGCGTTTCATCAACCGGTGGCGCGGGCATTTTCCCCTTCGACATATCTTCCTGCTGCTGTTTCAACGCCTGCATAAACAACTCTTTTAACGAGCTGTCGTCATCCGATTTCATTGCCTTTTCGTGCGCCTCGGTGCCGGGTAAGGTATCGCGCGAGGTGTCATGCGTTATCGGCATATCCGGTAACGCGCCATCGGGGGCCTGCTGCCAGTCATTGTCGTCACTATTAAGGGGCATATTATCCATCGGCGGCACATTATCCTGCATGTTAACCGGCTGGGGTTTTGGATGCGGATGTGGGAACGGCTTCGTCACGTACACGTAATGCATATCAGACAGCGTGGTTTCCGGTTTCGCCACGCTCACCTTTTTTATCACGGGTGCCGGGTGGCGCAAATTCCAGTAAACGTGCGCATAAAGGCCGGCCGCGATCAGTGCACACAGCCCAAGACACCACAGCGCGATCACGCTGAGGATTTTACTGAACGACGGTAAACGCCATGAGAACCAGACCGGCTCCCCGGTGGTATAGCTGCGCTGGGCAGCAAGGCAGATGGTAGACATTATGCGTGTTTCTCTTGCGTAGCCGGGTTGGCCTGGGTTGTCTGGATCAATACGCTCGGCGTGGTATGGGTTTCGCGCATCAGCTGCATCAGCGTGTCTTCACCCGGAATACCGTCAACGCGAAGATGCATTTTCTGCTGGAATTCGCGGGTGCGTTTCATCAGTTCCGCCGTCCAGTTTTTATCGTGCGTTTCGCTTTCGCCCAGCGCCACGCTCAGCTGCTGATCCAGCCATTCGAGATCTTTGCTACCGCTGGCGGCGGTGATTTCGTCTTTGCCTTCCGGCGTCAGGCGATGCAGGACGGTGTAATTCCCCGTCGCGTGCTGGTTATACCAGGTGCGGCTCACCTGCCAGGTGCGATTATTCATCAGCAGGTCGAGGGACTCTTTCCCCGCGCGCGCCACCACGGCGTAGTTAATATGATCGCCCGTTTTCATTTCGCTGACCCACGGATAACCTTCATTCGCCAGCGAGTCCAGGGTGGCATTTCCCTGTTTACACATCAAATTCACTTTACCGGCATTCTGACACAGCGCGTCGTCGGCTGACGCGTCATACCCCCACATGGCGTAAAGCTGATGCATGGCATCAGGCTGGTTTACCACTTCATGTTCGATGACCGGCAATACCGGCGCGTCTGGCGTTTTAACCGGCTGTTTCCAGCTGGCCGGTACCGGCAGTGCTACCGGCAGTTTTGCCGTGATGGAAGAGGTCATCATCCAGCCGCAGGCGGCGAACAGCACGGAGGCAAACAGCCCGATGGAGGCCAGCGCTTTACCGCGTTTCGGTGCCGGAAGCACTTCGCCACACGCCAGGCGCAAATGACGCGGCCCGACGTTTGGCGCGCGTTCGGTCCACGCGGCCAGCATGGAGAGGTGCGCCAACTCGTTCAGCTTGCTGATGTTGCCTTTGGTCAGGGCGTGGATCTTTTTCACGCGAGCGGGCGTCAGCGGGGAGACGTCAGCGCCGTGCTCCTGGCACTGGGCGTCAACATAGCTCAGAAATTCGCGGCAGGTCAGGTTGCGCAGGGTGTGGCTGGTCAGAACAAATTCCTGCAGCGCGGAGTCTGTCAGCATCGTCTCCCGATCTTCACTGCCCATCAGGATGACCGACAAACGCACGTCCAGCTCCTGGGCACGCGTCAGCAGCATGGCCAGCACATCGTAGCTGTTATTCTTCATCGCCTCCGCGTGCGTGATGACCAGCACCTTTTGCGTTGCGCGGCTATCCCGCCACTGGCGCAGCACGGCATCCACGGCCTGCAGTTTATTTTTGCTCTCTTTCGCCGACGGGTTGAGCTTATACAGCAGGCCGCTGGCGCTCAGCTTTGGAAATGCGTTAATTGAGACGACGGCGCTGCTGCTCTTCAGCGCATCGCTGAATTGCCCCAGCAGTTCTCTGTCGTGGTAAAAGAGCCCGGTGATCCCTGCCTGCTGGCTTTTCTCTTTCAGAAGATTGAACACATCCTGATGATAAGGCACCAGAAAATCGCCCGATTTACGGGTGATTGTTCTGAACGGAGAGGTACTGAATTTAAAATGACTCTGATACATAGCGACTGACCGTTTCTTCTCTTTAATAGCAATGGGCGAAAAGTACGGGATGCACCAGTCCTGGTCAATTTAACACCAGAGTAAAAATAACCTGCCGTCGGTCTCTAACATTCCCCTTTTTCCCGGTCAATAAATTTCTTCATGAAAGTTAATAGCAAAGCAGATGGTCGGCATTCAGGGTGCTGATTATTATTAACTCACTAAGTGATGCAGCACGTCGCTGCGAATGACTGCTTTGCTAAAAGGCCGGATAAATAATGAGGAACGCACTCCTTTCCCGTGTAATGACACCCTGCATTATGCTTGTCATGCTGATATTTTGCAGCCAGCAGGGTTATGTCGTTTATAAAGATTATAAGAAAGTTACGAATAAGTTAGCGAATGCGGATAAGCCGGCGCTAAAAAACCGTGACGCTGAAAAAAACTTTGGCCTTTTCACCGCCGCAGTGCGTCAAAGCGACGCGCCCGCTGCGGTAAAAGCGCCGTTATCCGCAGAAATCGAAGGCATTATTCGCAGCGATGAATCCTGGCTGTCGTTTGCCGTGATCAAGACGCCCGCCGGGCAGCAGAGCTACCGGGAAGGAGAGCCGCTTGTCGGCTTCGATGACGCTTATGTGGATGAAATTAATAAAGATAACGTCGTTGTGCAGTACGAGGGGGCGAAACAGACGCTGGCCCTCAAGAAACCGGCGTATTTTAAGGGCGGCGTTGACAGCGGCCCGGTCACCAAATCGAAAAAAGATGCAGGCGCCGACAGTCTGCATCTCGATGATTATCTGGTGTTAAAACCGTTAATCGATAAGGGCCAACTGGAAGGCTTTAATATTAATCCACGGAATGCGTCTCCTTTTTACAGCGATACAGGGTTGGTAAAAGGGGATGTGGTAGTGAAAGTCAACGACGTCGATATGACGAAAGAAGCGCAGGCGAAAAATATCATCGCCAACTGGTCGAAAATGAAAGAGGCGGACGTCGTCGTCAGGCGGCACGCTCACCTTGAAAATATTCGGGTTAATGTTTTAAACAATTAACAAGTGTACATCATGAAGAAATTTCCGTGGGCGTGCGTGGCGCTGACCGCATTGTCGTTATATTCCAGTTCGCTGCTTGCAGCTAACTTTAGCGCCAGCTTTAAAAATACCGATATTCGTGAATTTATCGATACGGTAAGTCGCAATCTGAATAAAACCATTCTCGTCGACCCGTCCGTTCAGGGCACCGTGTCGGTGAGAACCTATAACGTGTTGTCGGAAGAGGAATATTATCAGTTCTTCCTGAGCGTGCTGGATCTCTATGGTCTGTCCGTTATTCCGATGGATAACGGCATGGTCAAAGTGGTGCGTTCAAGCGTGGCGCGTACCGCCGGTGTTCCGGTGGCCGACAGCAAAAACCCGGGCAAAGGGGATGAGATCATCACCCGCGTGGTGCGCATGGAAAACGTGCCGGTGCGCGAGCTGGCCCCGCTGCTGCGTCAGCTGAATGACGCCTCCGGTATCGGGAACGTGGTCCATTTTGAACCCTCTAACGTGCTGCTGTTAACCGGTAAAGCCTCGGTGGTGAACCGCCTGGTGGACCTGGTTGAGCGCGTGGATCGTTCCGGCATGCAGCGTCGTGAAATTGTGCCGCTGCGCTATGCGTCCGCCAAAGAGCTCTCCGATATGTTGAACAACCTCAACAACGAAGAGCAGAAAGGGCAGAACGCGCCGCAGCTGGCGACCAAGGTGGTGGCCGATGACGAAACTAACAGCCTGGTGATCAGCGGCACCGAAGATGCGCGTGCGCGTACCCGTTCGCTGATTGGCCAGCTCGATCGCGAGCAGAATAACGAGGGCAATACCCGCGTCTTCTATCTGAAATACGCCAACGCCTCGAAAGTGGTGCCGGTGCTCACCGGTATTGGCGAACAGCTGAAAGACAAAGCCGGTGCGGCGAAGAGCAAAACCACCTCAACGTCATCAACCGACCTGAATATCACGGCCGATGAGTCCACCAACTCACTGGTCATCACCGCTCAGCCAAACGTCATGAACTCGCTGGAAAAGGTGATCGACAAGCTGGACATTCGCCGTCCGCAGGTGCTGGTGGAAGCCATCATTGCTGAAGTGCAGGACGGTAACGGCATGGATCTCGGCGTGCAGTGGACCGGCAAGCACGGCGGCGTGCAGTTTGGTTCGACCGGCCTGCCGATCAGCCAGATCAAAAACGGCACGATCAAAGGTGCCTCCTTTACGGGCCTGGCGACCGGCTTCTTTAACGGCGACTTCGGTGCGCTGATGACCGCGCTGTCGACCACCGGCAAGAACGACATTCTTTCCACGCCAAGCGTGGTGACGCTGGATAACAAAGAAGCCTCGTTCAACGTGGGTCAGGATGTGCCGGTGCTGTCCGGCTCCCAGACCACCAGCGGCGACAACGTGTTTAACTCGGTTGAGCGTAAAACCGTCGGTACCAAGCTGAAGATTGTTCCGCAGATCAATGACGGGGACATGATCCACCTGAAGATTGAGCAGGAAGTCTCCAGCGTTGACGCCAGCGCCACCGAAGACGCCAGCCTTGGCCCAACCTTTAACACCCGTACCATCAATAACGAAGTGATGGTCCACAGTGGCCAGACGGTCGTGCTGGGCGGGCTGATGGAGAACGTTAATAAGCAGAACGTCTCGAAAGTGCCGCTGCTGGGCGACCTGCCGCTGGTGGGCCAGCTGTTCCGCTACACCTCGCAGGACACCTCAAAACGTAACCTGATGGTGTTTATCCACACCACCGTGCTGCGCGATGACGACAACTACAGCGCGGCGACGAAAGAGAAATACGATCAGATCCGCGCGCGTCAGCAGCAGCGTATGGAAGAGCAAAAACTCGGCATTCTCGAAAACAGCGATAGCCCGGTTCTGCCGGCCTATCCGAAGCAGAGTCACGCGACGCCCGCAGGCGTAACCGCGACGTCAGCGTCCCGCAACCCGTTCAAAGAATAAGCGGAGGTGACGCGTGGATGAACTGACGAAACAGCTTTGCACCAGCAGCTTCGCGAAAGACAACGGCATCCTGTACTGGAACGACGCGGTCTACATTCGTGAAGATGTGCCCGCGTTCGCGCTACTGGAGATGCGTCGGGTGCTGGGGCGCGCCTTTGTGCCCGAGACGCTGAGCGCCGACGCGTTCGATGAAATGCTGGCCAAAATCTGGCAGCAGAACAGCGGCGTTTCGCAGCAGCTGGTGGACGACATGGATGCAGATATCGATCTGATGGCGTTAACCGAGGAGATCCCGGACAACGAAGATCTGCTGGATAACGACGAAAACTCGCCGGTGATCCGCCTGATCAACGCCATTCTCGGCGAGGCGGTGAAGGACGGCGCATCGGATATCCATATCGAAACCTTTGAGCGCACGCTGAGCATCCGTTTTCGCGTTGACGGCGTGCTGCGCCCGGTGCTGCAGCCTGCGCGCAAGCTCGCGCCGCTGCTGGTGTCGCGTATTAAAGTCATGTCGAAGCTCGACATCGCCGAAAAGCGTCTGCCGCAGGATGGTCGTATCTCCCTGCGCATCGGCCGCAAGGCGATCGACGTGCGCGTGTCGACCATTCCGTCACAGTACGGCGAGCGCGTGGTCATGCGTCTGCTCGATAAGAGCAACCTGAAGCCGGACATCAACAAGCTCGGACTCATCGATGAAGAGCTGGAAAAACTGAAAGGGCTGATTGGTCGCCCCCACGGCATTATCCTGGTCACCGGGCCGACAGGCTCCGGCAAAAGTACCACCCTGTACGCCATTCTGTCGGCGCTGAACGGGCATGAACGCAACATTCTGACCGTCGAAGATCCGATTGAGTACGAGCTGGAAGGGGTGGGGCAGACGCAGGTCAACCCGCGCGTGGACATGACTTTTGCCCGCGGCCTGCGCGCGATTTTGCGTCAGGATCCGGACGTGGTAATGATCGGGGAAATTCGTGACGGCGAAACCGCGCAAATTGCGGTGCAGGCGTCGCTCACCGGTCACCTGGTCATGTCTACGCTGCACACCAACAGTGCGGCGGGGGCCATCACCCGCCTGCGGGATATGGGCCTCGAGTCCTTTTTGATCGGTTCGTCGCTACTCGGCGTCATTGCCCAGCGTCTGGTGCGTCGGCTGTGTCCGCACTGCCGTACCACCAGTCCGCTGGATGACAATGAAAAAGCGCTGTTTAGCTTTATGGATAAGCCGCCGAAGGCCATCTATCGCGCCGTCGGCTGCGAGCACTGCCGCCAGAGCGGGTATCAGGGACGCGCGGGCATTCATGAGTTTCTGGTGGTCGACAGCGCCATGCGCCGCGCCATTCATGAAGACAAAGATGAAATGTCCATTGAGACCGAGCTTTTCAAACAGGCCTACAGCCTGCGCGAGAACGGCCTGATGAAGGTCATCAGCGGCGTCACCTCGCTGGAAGAGGTGATGCGTGTGACCGCCGAGCGTGGAGGCGATGAATAATGGCGCTCTACGCGTGGACCGCCACCGATGCCGCCGGGAAAACCCAGCGTGGCACGCTGCAGGCGGAAGGGCCAAAGCAGGTACGTCAGTCGCTGCGCGAGCAGAAGCTGATGCCGCTCACCATCACCGAAACTCATGAAAACGCGGCCAGCGCAAAAGCCAAAACCGGGGCCAAACTCTCTGTGCCGGTGCTGTCGATGTTTACCCGTCAGCTGTCGACGCTGGTTAACGCGTCGCTGCCGCTGGAAAGCGCCCTGAAGGCCATTTCAAAGCAGACGGAAGACAAAAAGCTGGCGGCGATGGTGGTCGAAATCCGCGAAAAAGTGGTGGAAGGCCATACCCTCTTTGACGCCTTCAGCCAGTTCCCGCGCACATTCGACAAGCTCTACTGCACGCTGGTGATGGCCGGGGAAAAAACCGGCCACCTCGGCGACGTGCTGGAGAAGCTGGCGGAGTACAACGAGCAGCGTCAGAAGATGAAAAGCAAGCTGACGCAGGCGATGGTCTACCCGATTACCCTGACGGTGGTCGCCGTGGCGGCCATCAGCATCCTGCTGGTGGCGGTGGTGCCGCAGGTGATCGAGCAGTTTGTGCATATGAAGCAGCAGCTGCCGATCACCACCCGCACGCTGATCGCGGTGAGCGATTTCCTGCAGGCGTACGGGATCTATATTGCCGGAGGCCTGTTCGGCGCGGCTGTCGGCTTTAAGACGTGGGTGAAGAAAAAGGCGAACCGTTTTCGCTGGAACAGCTGGCTGGTGAACGGCTCGCCGATCAAAAAGCTGGTCTGCGCCATCAACAGCGCGCGTTATATCCGCACGCTCAGCATCCTGCAGGCCAGCAGCGTCCCGCTGCTGGAGGGGATGTATATCGCGATGGACGGGATCGAAAACCTCTATGCCCGACAGGTGCTGGAGCAGGCGGCAGATACCGTGCGTCAGGGGGCGTCCCTGTACAACGCGCTGGACCAGGCGAAACTCTTTCCGCCAACCATGCTGTACATGATTGCCTCCGGCGAAGAGAGCGGGGAATTAGGTTCATTAATGGATCGCGCCGCGGAAAACCAGGAATCGGCATTACAGCATCGCATTACGTTAACACTGTCGGTCTTTGAACCGGCACTGGTGGTGACAATGGCGACAGTCGTTTTATTTATCGTGCTGTCAATATTACAACCGCTTCTTCAGCTCAATAATATGGTGGGTTAAATATGTCCTTAAAAAGAAATAGCCTGAAACGTCAGGCCGGGTTTACGTTGCTCGAATTAATGGTGGTCATCGTTATTCTTGGCGTTCTCGCCAGTATGGTGGTGCCCAATTTAATGGGAAATAAAGAAAAGGCTGATGCTCAGAAAGCCACCAGCGATATCGTGGCGCTGGAAGGTTCGCTGGATATGTACAAGCTGGATAACCACCGTTATCCCACAACCGAGCAGGGGCTGCAGGCGCTGGTGACCAAACCTGAAATCGCGCCGATCCCAAAAAACTACCGTGACGATGGCTATATTCGCCGCCTGCCGGAAGATCCGTGGGGCAATGATTATATTCTGGTCAGCCCGGGTGAACATGGCGCGGTAGATGTTTTCTCTGCGGGTCCGGATGCCGAAGCCAATACGGCTGATGATATTACCAACTGGTCTTTAGATAAAAAAGAGAAGTAATGAATAAGCAACGTGGGTTTACTTTGCTGGAAATTATTCTGGCGCTGGTGATATTTGCCAGCTGCGCCATGATGGTGGTGTCGACTATTCCCTCGCGCAGCGGTGCGGATATTTTCGGTCAGCAGTTAAAAGCCCTCGTTGAATATGGTTCAGACCGTGCGGTGATGGACGGCAATATCGTCGGACTGGTGGTCACCACGTCTGAATATCAGCTGGTGACCTGGGCTAAAAAAGACGGCGAACGTCACTGGGAGCCGTTGACCGCCGGGCGCATCGTCACCCACGGCCAGTTCCCGGAAGAGATGCACGTCTCGCTGTCGCCTCAGCGCATTGCCGCAACGACGGACGCGACGCCGCAGATTGTCTTTTTGCCGGACGGCGAAATCAGCCGTTTCACGCTTTCACTGCAGAGTTTCGACAAAAAGCAGCGCTTTAGCGTGGTGTCGCAGGGGGCATCACCGGTATTGGTAGAGAACGATGACTAAACGTAAAGAACAGGGGATGACCCTGCTGGAAGTGATGGTCGCGCTGGTCATCTTCTCCACCGCCGCGCTGGCGCTGATGAACGCCGTCTCGCTGAACGTGCGCTTCACCCATGGCCTGGGCGATTCGCTGCAGGCGAGCTGGGTGGCGGAAAACCAGCTGGCGGAGGCAAAACTGAATAACGCTCCGTTCCCCGATGCCCTGCAGACGGGCACGGAGACGATGGGCGGACGAAACTGGACCTGGCGCAAGCAGCGGGTAAAAAACGCGGAAAATCGCTTTGCCGATGAGGTACAGGTGTACGCCGAGGGCGATGAAGATAAGCCGGTGATGACCCTGCAGGTGATGGAACCCGGAGAGGCAAAATGAGTAAGCACGCTCAGCGTCAGCAGGGCTTTACGCTGCTGGAGATCATGATTGCACTGACCATCTTTGCGGTCATCAGCCTGCTTGCCTGGCAAATCCTTGACGGGGCGATGCGTACGTCGAACGCCACCGACGTGGCGGCCACCCGCTTAAACCAGCTTCAGCGCGCCTATAACCTGCTGGAGCGGGATTTCTTCCAGCTTCAGGCGCGCGCCCCGCGCAACGAGCCTGACGTATTTGTCCAGAGCAAAGAAGGCCTGGCGCTGACCACGCTGAACGGCGTGAGCGGTCAGGTTCAGCTGGAGCGCGTGCGCTGGCGGTTAAAAGATAAAAAGCTGTGGCGGGATATCTGGCCGGTCATCGACGGTCCGGCGGATGCGGAGCCGGAAGAGGTGCCCATTCTCAGCGATGTTAAAGAGATGTCGTGGCGCTTCTGGAAAGCGAGCTGGCTGGACAAATGGACCGACACGGCGCACCAGCCGGACGGCGTAGAGCTGCTGCTTACCATGGAGAACGGCGATACCTGGTGCTGGGTGTTTACCACGCCGGGGGACCTGCCTATTGCTCCAGTGGCACCCGCAGAACAAACGCCAGCGGCGCCGACCGATGCGGCGACCCCTGCGCAACCGCAGCCGATACCTGCCCCGTCAGGAGAAAACAAATGAGCGGAAAATCGGTTCGGAAACAGCGCGGTGTCGCGCTGCTGGTGGTGCTAATTTTGCTGGTCATGATGTCGGCCCTGGCGGCCAAAATCAGCCAGCAGTTCTGCCGCAATCTGCAGAAAACACGGTATCAGGTGAGCCAGCAGCAGCTGCGCTGGTCCATTCAGAGCCAGCAAAAAACCATTGAAGGTCTACTCCAGACCTACGCCAGCGGCGAAAGCAAAGGCCTGTCGCCGAAGGGGGAATGGACAGAACCGGTGGAGACCGAGGGCGAACACTACACCGTGGTGAGCCAGGTGGAGGATGCCCAGACCTGCTTTAACGTCAATAACCTGCTGGCGGCGGATCAAACGCCTGCGGTACAGACTGCAGGCGCCCTGCCGGAAAAACCGGTGAAAGAACGCATCGTCGAGCAGCTTCTGACCGACAGCGGCATTTCTGCGGGGGACGCTGAAGAGATTTACCAGCAGCTGCTGGACTATCTCGACGGCGATACCACCACGGCAAAAGAGGGGCTGGAGACGGACGCCTGGGCGGGCGTGGAGCCCGCACGCCAGCCCGCGAATCAGATGATGCGCACTCCGGGCGAGCTCAAGCTGCTGCCCGCGTTTCCGGCGGCGGCATACGACAAGGTCAGCAACGTGCTGTGCGCCTTGCCCGACAGCGCCAGCAAGGTGGATGTGAATACGCTGACCGGGGAACAGGCGCCGCTGCTGGCCGCGCTGTTTATCGGTTCGCTGAGTGAGGACGAGGCCGCCCGTCTGATCGCCTCCCGCCCCGAAGAGGGCTGGGAGTCGATGGAGGCGTTCCTGAAAGAGCTTGAGACACATTATCCGCAGACCAAAGACGCCCTCAAGCAGGTTCAGGCGTTGCTTGCGGTGAACAGTAATTATTTCCGGGTCAACAGTACCGGCAATACCGATGATTTAACGCTGCGCGTCGTCAGCCAGCTTCATGTTGATAATGAAGCCGGGGAGGTGATTACCTGGCAACGTCGCTACCGAATGGTTGAATAACACAAGACGAACTCTATGAAACAGGTGCTTTTTATTCGTCCCGACACGCACGAGGACGGGAACATAATGTGGTGCGAGTCCGGTAGCGACCAGGTTGGACAACGCCAGGGACTGGCGTCACTGGCGGAACTCGCCGGTCACACGTTAGCGGCCAGGGTCTGTCTGTTACTGCCCGCCAGCGAGACGATCTTCCGCCATTTCACGTTGCCAAAAAAAGGGAATGTCGAATTCTCGTGGCTGGCAGAAGAAACGCTGATTGGTGACGTGGACAACCTCCACTGGACGGTGCTGAACAAGAAAGGGCGGGACGTCGACGCCGTGGCGATCGATACCGACCGCCTCCGCTACTGGCTCAACCGCTGTACCGAGGCCGGGCTGACGGTGGTGCAGGTCTTACCGGATGCGATCCTTCTGCCGGTGGCTGAGGGCGGGAGCACGCTGGTTTCCACCGACAGCGGCTACTGGATGCGCTACTCACCGTTTGGTGCCTGTGAAACCGACGCCGCGCTGCTGCCGCTGCTGCTGAGCCAGCAGTGCACGGGTGACATCGTCTGCTACGGCGATGCGCCAGCGGGCGTGCAGGTGGATGAGCAGCTGTCCTGGCAGCATCCGTTGGTGCTGATTCAGCCGCAGTGGAAGAGCTGCAAAGCCAATCTTCTGCACGGCGAATTTTCAGCCAAAGGCACGAGCGGTGGTTTGCGCTATGCGAAATCGGCCATCGCCGCCGTGACGGTGCTGAGCCTGGGGCTGCTGATTGGCCCCCGCGTCGGCATGGCCTGGATGCTGAGCAGCCAGGAAAATCTGGCCCAGCAGCAGATGGTTGAGCTGGCCCAGCACTACTTCCCGACGCTGCGCCAGTCCACCAACCTGAAATACCACTTCGGGCAGAACATCAAAAAAGAGAAGAAAGGATTCTTTCTTCAGCTGGAGGCGCTGGAGCAGATAAAGCAATCGCTCCCTTCCGTCGAGCTGAGCGAAGTGGGATACGACGACGCGCAGAATCAGCTCACGCTGAACATCAGTTCGATGGATCCCACCGCGCTGCAGGCGTTCGTCAATAAGGCGAGTGACACCTTCGACTTTACGCTGCAGCCGGTCTCTAGTGAGGCGCCTTATACTGCTATCATCACAGGGAAATATAAATGAAAGAGAAAATTGGCCAATTAAAAGCTCGCTATCTGCGTTACAGCCCGCGCGAGCGTAATCTGTTTAAACTGTGCGGCGCGGCGCTCTGCTGCGCCATTATCTGGTACGGGGTCATGACGCCTCTGGATAATATTATTAAGAATGAACAAAGCACGCTGCAGAAACAGAAACAGACCCTGAACTGGATGCGCGCAGAAATTAATAAAAATCATCTTCAGGCCAAAGTATTAAAAACCAGTAATCCACGAAGCGTGGTGGAAGAGAGTGCCAAAGAGATCCACGTTGCGCTGAGTAATATTCAGCAGGACGGTCAATCCATGTCGTTTAATATCGACCGGGTAAACGTCTATGAACTGAAAAGCTGGCTCAGAGAGGTGAATTTAACCTCCGGCGTGCGTCTTGAAAAAATGGATCTTACCCCGGTGGATCACCTCAGCGACGTGAAGGCGCAGATTAAACTCTCCTGGGCGAAAGCGGCATGAACCCGCTGACGCTGCTTCAGGGCAGCCAGATGCCCGCCCTGTGCCTGATGAGCGGTGCGCTGGGGGGCATTATCGGCAGTTTTTTAGGGGTGGTGGCAGAGCGCATTCCGCCGCTGGTAAAAGAAGAGGAGGGGGCGGGTAATTTGCTGTTTCCGGCTTCTCACTGCCCTGTCTGTTCTCATCGCCTCTCCTGGTGGGAGAACATTCCTGTTCTCAGCTGGTGCGCCCTGCGTGGCCGCTGCCGCTGCTGTAACGCAGCGATACCGGCGCGGCTGTTATTCCTTGAACTGTCGAGCGCGTTCTTTTTTGCTCTGACGGCGGCGTTTGCACCGTCGCTGGCGGGCTTGCTGGCGCTGTGGGTGCTGTGGTGCGGCCTGCTGCCGCTTGCCACTATCGATGCGAAACATATGCTCCTGCCGGACTGTCTGACCCAGCCGCTGCTCTGGGCGGGTCTGCTGTATCACGCGCTCAGTCATACCTTACCGCTGTCGGATGCCCTGTATGGTGCGGCGGCTGGGTACCTGTCGCTGTGGCTGATCTTCTGGGCGTTTCGCCTGACCACCGGCCGTGAGGGATTAGGCTACGGTGATTTCAAGCTGCTGGCTGCGCTGGGGGCGTGGTGCGGCTGGCAGGCATTACCATCTTTATTACTGGCCGCCGCATTAAGCGGCATCGCCTTGTATTTTCTTTTTTATAAAGCTGTTAAAGAAAATAGCGTTATTCCGTTTGGTCCGATGTTGTCACTGGCTGGATTGACTATTTTTATTCTCCAGACACTGCAATTCACATTCTGATTTGTACGGTCAAGTTTTTTTTGAAATGTTTTCGATAAGGGAATGGAAGGATTTATTTTAATTCCCGGCGTATTGTAAGAAACATAAGCTGTAAGGATTATCGCTCATGTCTTTTTATGGAGGATATTTTAGCGTACTACATGTTTTGCACAGTTAAGTATTATCCGCAGTTTTATTGAACTGGCTTATTCACGACTCGCCCATGTTATATGGAATACATGGTTATTTTAATTTTCACAAATAATGTTATCAGGAATTAATAATGAAATTTATGAAGCCTAAATATCTGGCCCTTTTTGTTGCGGCTGTCTCCGGCTCCGCATTCGCCGCAGCGCCAGGTACGCCTTCAATCAGCAGTGGTAATGATAAGTTTGCCCTCGTTGAAATCGACCAGGCCGCACAGGATTACGGTACGCTCGTCAAAGTGCACAACGATGGCGTGGACGTGAAAGTGGAGTGGAACGTCTGGAGCGGTGATGCGCCGACCACCGGTAAAGTGCTGTTCGACGGTCAGACCGTATGGTCTGGTGCAGCTGGCGCATCCGGATCCGCGACCTTCAAAGTGAAAAAAGGTGGCCGCTATCAGGAGCAGGTTGAACTCTGTAACGCCAGCGGATGCTCCAAAAGCGCAAGCAAGCTGGTTATCGTAGCGGATACCGACGGTAGCCACCTGCTGCCGCTGAATGTTCCTCTGCAGGAGAATAACAAAACCTTCGCGAAGCACACCGATAAAGTGGTGGGCGCGTACTTCCCTGAGTGGGGCGTGTACGGTCGTGAATTCCCGGTTGATAAAATCCCGGCCTCTAACCTGAACCATATTCTGTATGGTTTCATTCCAATCTGTGGCGGCGACGGTATTAACGACGGTCTGAAAACCGTTGAAAACGGCAACAGCTTCGCCGCGCTGCAGCGCGCCTGTGCGGGCCGCCAGGACTTCACCGTGGCGATCCACGACCCGTGGGCAGCGCTGCAGAAACCGCAGTCCGGCGTGTCTAACTGGGACGACCCGTACAAAGGTAACTTCGGCCAGCTGATGGCGCTGAAAAAAGCCCATCCAGACCTGAAAGTGCTGCCATCCATCGGCGGCTGGACCATGTCCGATCCGTTCTACAAAATGAACGATACCGCGATCCGCGCGCGCTTTGTTGCCTCTGTTAAAGACTTCCTGAAAACCTGGAAATTCTTCGACGGCGTGGATATCGACTGGGAATTCCCGGGCGGCGGCGGCGTGAACGAAACGCTGGGTAACCCTCAGCAGGATAAAGCCACCTACACCGCAGTGATGCACGACCTGCGCACCATGCTGAACGAACTGTCAGCGGAAACCGGTCGCACCTATGAGCTGACCACCGCGATTGGTTCCGGTAAAGATAAGATTGAAGACGTTGATTACAACACCGTTCAACAGTACCTCGACCATATCTTCCTGATGAGCTACGACTTCTACGGCGCGTGGAGTAACACCGAGCTGGGTCACCAGGCGGCACTGCATGCCCCGGCATGGCGTCCGGATACTAACTACACCACCTCTAACGGCGTTGACGCGCTGCTGGAGCAGGGTGTGCAGCCAGGCAAAATCGTGGTGGGTGCAGGCATGTACGGCCGCGGCTGGACGGGTGTACATGGCTATACCGGCGACAACCCGTTCACCGGTACCGCAACGGGCGCGGTGAAAGGCACCTGGGAACCGGGCGTGGTTGACTATCGTCAGATTGTGAACGAGTACAAAGGCAAGCCAGGCTGGGAATACGGTTATGACGCGGATGCGGAAGCGCCGTACGTCTTTAACAAATCCACCGGTGACCTGATCTCCTATGAAGATGCCCGTTCAACGACCGCGAAAGGTAAATACGTTCTGGCGAAAAACCTGGGTGGTCTGTTCTCCTGGTCTATCGACTCCGATAACGGCGATATCCTGAACGCGATGAACGAAAGCCTGATGGGCAGCTCAACCCCAGAGCCGGTAGTGACCAACCATGCGCCAGTTGCGGCTGCCGCGGATCAGTCCGTTACCGGTCCGGCAAGCGTTACCCTGGATGGTTCTGCGTCTAGCGATCCTGATGGCGATGCAATCACCTACAAATGGACCCAGATCTCTGGTCCATCCGTGACGCTGACCAACAGCACCAAAGCGAAAGCGTCCTTCTCCGTTGGCGCGGTCACCAGCAATCAGACGCTGGCATTCCGTCTGACCGTAACCGATGCGAAAGGGCTGAGCAGCACCGCTGACGTGCAGGTTCTGAACAAAGCACCTAAGGCAAACCAGGCACCAGTTGTGAACCAGATGCAGGCCGTGACCCTGGAAGCTGGTCAGTCTTATACGCTGAACGTGCAGGCTGCAGATCCAGACGGTGATGCACTGACCTACGCATGGAGCGTTCCTGCTGATATGAGCGCAACCGGAACGGATACGGCGAACGTGAGCATTACTGCCCCGGAAGTGAGCTCTGATTCGACTTACACCCTGACCGTGGTCGTGAGCGACGGTAAAACCAGCGTACAGTCCAACGTTCAGGTGACCGTCACGCCGAAGGCAACGCCTGTGGTACCTGACGAAGACACCAATCCGTCTGACGAAGGCACCGTCCCATCTGACGAAGGCACTACGCCATCAGATGAAGGCACCACGCCATCTGATGAAGGGACTGCAACGGGCAGCTGTGATAATCCGGTTGATGCCAATGCCAGCAAATATGCGGCATGGGACTCCAGCAAAGTCTACAACAACGGCGATATGGTAAGCGCTGATAACCTGGTCTGGAAAGCGAAGTACTGGACTCAGGGCAACAAACCAGGCTTTGGTGCAGATGCATGGGAACTGGTCAGCCAGGTGAAAATGAACTGGCGTGCTGACACCGTCTACAACGGCGGCGACAAGACGACCTACCAGGGCTTCGAGTACCGCGCGAAATGGTGGACTCAGGGCGACAAACCAGGTAACAGCGATGTATGGGTGAAAGAAGGCGCGTCTGCGGACTGCAAATAATCTTCTGAACCTTAAATTGTGGGTGTGATATCCGCCCACAATCACAGACCACACCCCGCTTCGGGTGTGGTCTGTAACCAAAAATATTTAACAGGACGTGTTTGAGGAGAAATAAAACGTACCACCGCAGGTGAATAATGAAGCGTTTACTGTTGCTGTTATTAATATTAAGCCAAAGCGCATTGGCGAATTGCTGGGATAAAGCGGCGCATTATTATCATGTTGACCCTTATTTGCTTTATGCCATTGCGAATGTGGAATCAGGAATGAATCCCTACGCCGTCGGGACAAATCATGACGGGACGTATGACGTAGGATTAATGCAAATTAACAGCTCGCACTTTTCGGAGCTTGAACGACGCGGTATCAGCGAACGTAGACTTATGACTGAACCTTGTACCTCCATTATGGTGGGCGCATCGATTCTGTCAGGCATGATTAAGGTTTATGGCTATAACTGGGAAGCCGTGGGGGCCTATAACGCCGGGATTAAAAAAGAAAACTATCCAAAGCGTATGGTGTATGCCCATAAAGTCTGGGCGAAGTATCAGCAATTAAAATCTGTTGCACGCGAAAGAAATGACTGGTGAGTTTTTTCTTTTTTGAAGCGTACCGTTAAGTATGCTTCAGAAAATGAAAAACAGCTGTCTGGAGTTTATTTATTAATGGATTAATAAATAAACTGGGATTTTATTTTAAACCATCGAATTAACAGGAATAACCGAGATGAATAAAAGGACATTACTGAGCGTGTTGATTGCGGGTGCGTGCATTGCACCCGTTATGGCTCAGGCCACCATGCTGAAGGCAGAGAGCAGCGAGCCTTACACCATGAAAGCCAGCGATCTGGCGAAAAAGGAAAAAGAGCTGACTGATTTCCCCCTGATGCAGTCCGTGAAGGATACCATCCGCACGCTGGACAACGCTTCAGTTGAGCAGATTGAGCCAGGCCGCGCGTCCAACCCGGCTAACGTTAAACGCGTTGAAGGGATCCTGAAAGAGAGCGACTGGGAATATCTGTTCCCGCTGCGTGCGAAGGACTACAGCTACAGCAACTTCCTGAAAGCGGTGGGTAAATTCCCGGCGCTGTGCGATACCTACAAAGACGGCCGCGACAGCGACGCCATCTGCCGTAAAGAGCTGGCAACCATGTTTGCCCACTTTGCGCAGGAAACCGGCGGCCACGAAAGCTGGCGTCCGGAAGCCGAATGGCGTCAGGCGCTGGTCTACGTGCGCGAAATGGGCTGGAGTGAAGGCCAGAAGGGCGGCTATAACGGCGAATGTAATACCGACGTCTGGCAGGGTCAGACCTGGCCGTGCGGTAAAGACAAAGACGGCGATTTCCTGAGCTATTTCGGCCGCGGCGCGAAGCAGCTGTCCTACAACTATAACTACGGTCCGTTCTCCGAAGCGATGTACGGCGACGTTAAAGTTCTGCTGGAAAAACCAGAGCTGGTGGCGGACACCTGGCTGAACCTGGCGAGTGCGATCTTCTTCTTCGCCTATCCACAGCCGCCAAAACCAAGCATGCTGCAGGTTATCGACGGCACCTGGCAGCCGAACGATCACGACAAGGCTAACGGCCTGGTCCCTGGCTTCGGCGTAACCACCCAGATCATCAACGGCGGCGTCGAGTGCGGTGGCCCGACTGAAATTGCGCAGTCTCAGAACCGCATCAAGTACTACAAAGAGTTTGCTAACTACCTGAAAGTGCCTGTACCGGCTGACGAAGTGCTTGGCTGTGCGAACATGAAGCAGTTCGACGAAGGCGGCGCGGGCGCACTGAAGATCTACTGGGAGCAGGATTGGGGATGGAGCGCGGATACGCCTGATGGCAAAACCTACTCTTGCCAGCTGGTGGGCTACCAGACGCCATTCAGCGCGTTTAAAGGCGGCGACTACACCAAGTGTGTACAGAAATTCTTTAACGTGAACATCGTGAATGACGACGGTTCAGCGACCAAGCCGGATGAGACTCCAGTTACGCCGACGCCAGATGAAACCCCGGTTACACCAGTGCCAGATGAAACTCCGGTTACACCAGTGCCAGATGAAACTCCGGTTACGCCAGTACCAGATGAAACCCCGGCAGCGGTAAACCATGCGCCAGTGGCGCAGATTGCGGGTCCAATCGGTGCCGTTGAAGCGGGTGCGCAGGTTTCCCTGAGCGCTGAAGGTTCTACCGACGAAGACGGTAACAAACTGACCTACACCTGGCGTTCCCAGGATGGTCAGACTGTCACCGGCGATGACAAAGCGGTGGTGACCTTTACTGCGCCAGAAGCGGCGACAGCGCAGCAGTACGAAGTGAGCCTGACCGTCAGCGATGGTGAGCTGAGCAACAGCACCACCTACCTGCTGAACGTAAAAGCCAAAGCAGCCACCCCGTCTCAGGATGAGGGTACTTCCGGCGATTACGCAGCATGGAGCGCGAACAGCAAGTACAAGGCAGGCGATATCGTGAACAACCACGGTAAACTGTTCCAGTGCAAACCGTTCCCGTACAGCGGCTGGTGTAACAACGCCCCGGCATACTATGAACCAGGCGCAGGTCTGGCATGGTCTGAAGCCTGGACGGCTCTGTAAAAGCAAAACGGCAATCTTCGGGTTGCCGTTTTCGTGTTTTCTCCCTCTCCCCGTGGGAGAGGGCCGGGGTGAGGGCATCAGGCCGCACCAGACTGACTACCGATGCAATTTCCCATGATCCCGCAGCCACGCCGCCGTGCGCACAATCCCGTCATCCAGCGTCACAATCGGCTTATACCCCAGCTCATTCTCCGCGCGTGAAATATCCAGCGTGAAATCAAAATTAAGCTTTGATACCCCATAGTGCGTCAGTGCAGGCTCTTTGGCGGATTTACTGCCAAAACGCTCCATGCTGCGGGCGATCATATCCAGCATCGGATAAGGCACCGAACGGATACGGCAGTCGATCTGCAGCTCGTCGATCAGGCGCTGCACAATGCTGCGAAGCGTGCAGGGCTCGCCGTTAGTGATGTTGTAGGCGCGACCGGAGATCAGCTTATTGCAGTCCGGCTGGCTCGCCAGCCACATGGCGTGAACGGCATTTTCGTAATAGGTCATATCCACCAGCGCATCGCCGCCGCGCGGCAGCAGCACGCTGCCGTAGTGGTGCATCATCTGCGCCAGACGGGGAATAAACACTTTGTCGTGCGGCCCGAACAGGCTCTGCGGACGCAGTACCGTAAAGCGGGTATGCGGGTTCGACTGCGCCAGCAGGTCAATCACCTCTTCACTGGCCGCCTTGCTGCGGGCAAACTCACAGGCAAAACGGGCCGGACGGAAATCTTCCTGTACATCACGATGGTGGTGATAGTCGAAATAGAGTGACGGAGACGAGATATGAATAAAGTTACGCACGCCCCAGGCGACTGCCCATTCGCCCAGACGGCGGGTTGCCCGCACGTTGGCGAGATCAAAGGCTTCCTGGGTACCCCACGGGGAGGTGAAACTGGAGCAGTGCCACAGCGTATCGATACCGGCGAGCATCACTTTTGCCTGAGAGGAGACCAGCTCCGTCAGGTCGGCATGGACGAACTCTGCGCCCATTTTTTGCAGCAGTTTTCCCATCGCTTCGTTGCGACCGGTAGCCCTGACGCTGATGCCCTTGTTGCGCAGAAATTCGACCGCATTTCGGCCTAAGCCGCTGGTCGCCCCGGTAACCAGTACCTTCATATCAATCCACTGTGTTGAAAAGAATTTCGTGCGCATTCTTTCGTGAATTACGGCGTGTTGCAATGGGAAAGGTGAAAGAATAAGAGTTTTATTTACTTATTTTCCGCCTTTTGTTCTGCCAACTGTGCGATACGTTTTGCCATGCCCCGAAAGATAAACAGGTGCGCAGGGATCATGAACAACCAGTAGAAGAGCCCCGGCATTCCGTGCGGATGCCACCAGGCGCGGACGTCCAGTTCTCGGTGGTCGCCTTTGTCCTTCAGTGTAAAGCAGAGTCGGCCCAGCCCTGGCGCTTTCATGCCAAACAGCAGCGCCAGCTGTTTTTCCGGTTCGACGATGATCACCTTCCAGCTGTCGACCGTATCGCCCACGTTCAGATACGGAGCGGCAGGACGACCTTTTGCCAGCCTGTGCCCCACCAGGAGATCCATTGCCCCGCGCGTTTGCCAGAGAATATTGCCGAAGAAGTAGCGCTCTTTGCCGCCGATCTGGTTCACGGTCTCCCACAACGCCGCCAGGCTGGCCGAGGTTTTCACCGTGCAGCCCGCCTGTTTCGGGTAGTAGCCATACTCTGGCCGCCAGCGGGCAAACGCCTGCGCGTCGTAGCCCCAGTCGCTGGAGTTCACCAGTTGCTCTTCCTCTTTCAGCGTATTGCGCACGGCATCGTCAAAGCGGATCAAATCCTGGGGAATGAGCGCCCGCAGCTCGCGATCGTCCGCCAGCAGATCGTGTTTCAGTCCCTGGATCAGCGCTTTTGCCGTGGTTGGCGGCACCGACGTAATGACGTTCAAAAACCACACCGAAATCCAGCGGGTTGGAAAGGGGATGGGTATTAGCCAGCGTCGGCGGCCGCTGACGCGCATAAAGTGCTCGAACTGCGCCTGATAGCTCAATACTTCAGGACCAGCGGCTTCCAGCACGCGATGTTGCTCCGCCGGGTGATCCAGCAGGGCCACCAGATAATGCAGGAGATTCTCCAGCGCAATCGGCGTGGTGCGCGAACGGACCCAGCGCGGCGGCGTGAGTACCGGCAGGTTGTAGACCATATCGCGCATCACTTCGAAGGCGGCGGAGCCCGCGCCGACGATAATCCCGGCCCGCAGTTCGGTGACGGGAATATTCGCGCCGCGCAGGGTGTCCGCCGTCAGCTGGCGCGCGCGCAGGTGGTCGGACTGCTCGTTTTCGGGAGCCTGCAGCGAGCTTAAGAAAATCACCTGCTTAACCGGCGTTTGCAGCAGAGCATCGCGGACGTTCATCGCCACCTGACGCTCATGGGCAATAAAGTCGCCGCCTTCGCCCATGCTGTGGACCAGATAGTAAAGTGTGTCGACCCCGTCCAGCAGCGCGGGAAGTTCCTTCGGCCAGTTGAGGTCAACGCTGTGGCAGGTAACGCCGGGCAAGCTGAGCTTTTGCAGGCGCTCCGTGTTACGTGCCGCAGCCAGCACCTGGTGTCCCTGCTGGCTTAGCGCCGCGGTGAGATGCTGACCGATATACCCGCTGGCGCCGAGCACCAGAATGCGTTGCGGCACGTGATGCTCCTTATCGCTGTAAAAACGCCTGCCAGTGTTTCACCACGTCCGCCAGCTGTTCGCGGCTCACGTCGAGATGCATGACCAGACGCACGACAGATGAGGCGTTGATCAGAACGCCACGTGATTTCATAAATTCGCCCAGTGCGGCGGCGTGCTCATCTCCAACGCGCACGAACAGCATGTTGGTGTCGTGACGCATCACGTCGGCACCAATCTCGCGCAGCTGCGACGCCATCCACGCGGCGTTGTCGTGATCGTCTTTCAGACGCGTGACGTTATTCTTCAGGGCGTACAGACCCGCCGCCGCCAGAATGCCGGCCTGACGCATGCCGCCGCCGGTCATCTTACGCCAGCGGTTGGCGCGCTTGATGTAGTCTGCGTTACCAACCAGCAGAGAGCCCACCGGCGTGCCCAGACCTTTAGACAGGCAAATGGTGAACGAGTCGCAGTATTGCGTAATCTCTTTCAGCTCGCAGCCGTACGCGACCACGGCGTTAAAGATACGCGCGCCGTCCACGTGCAGCCCGAGCTTGCGCTCGCGGGTAAACTCCCAGGCCGCTTTCAGGTATTCGCGCGGCAGCACTTTGCCGTTGTGGGTGTTTTCGAGGCTGAGCAGCCTGGTGCGGGCGAAGTGAATATCGTCGGCTTTGATTTTCGCGGCGACCTTATCGAGCGGTAAAGAACCGTCCGGCGCGGCGTCAATCGGCTGCGGCTGAATGCTGCCGAGCACCGCCGCGCCGCCTGCTTCATACAGGTAGTTATGTGCACCCTGGCCGACAATGTACTCTTCACCGCGCTCGCAGTGGCTGAGCAGCGCGACCAGGTTAGCCTGCGTGCCAGTGGGCAGGAACAGGGCCGCTTCCTTGCCGCTCAGTTCAGCCGCGTAGCGCTGCAGCTCGTTGACCGTCGGGTCATCGCCGTAGACGTCGTCCCCGACCGGGGCGGCTATCATCTCTTCGAGCATGGCGCGACTCGGGCGGGTAACGGTATCACTGCGTAAATCAATCATGTCATATCCTTATACGCTTCACCCTTCACGCCGCCTCGGCGTTGGCTTCGTCCTCAAACCCCAGTCACATAGTTATCTATGCTCCTGGGGATTTTCGGGCTTGCCACCTTGATGCGACATGAATGGTTTTGCGTATGGCTTTAAAAGGATATTTTTACCTGAGCCAGTTGGTTTTTGCCAGTTCGATCACCTCGTCACCGCGCCCGCTGATGATGGCGCGCAGCATATACAGGCTAAAGCCTTTGGCCTGCTCAAGCTTGATCTGCGGCGGGATCGCCAGCTCTTCTTTGGCGACGACGACATCCACCAGCACCGGACCGTCGATGGAGAAGGCGCGCTGCAGGGCTTCATCCACCTCAGAGGCTTTCTCCACGCGAATACCGGTAATGCCGCAGGCCTCGGCGATGCGCGCGAAGTTGGTGTCGTGCAGCTCTGTGCCGTCCGTCAGGTAACCACCGGCCTTCATCTCCATCGCCACAAAGCCCAGCACGCTGTTGTTGAAGACCACGATTTTCAGCGGCAGCTTCATCTGCACCACCGACAGGAAATCCCCCATCAGCATACTGAACCCACCGTCGCCGCACATTGCCACCACCTGACGCTCCGGCGCTGTCGCTTTTGCGCCCAGCGCCTGCGGCATGGCGTTGGCCATCGAGCCGTGGTTGAACGAGCCGAGCAGGCGGCGTTTGCCGTTCATCTTGAGATAGCGGGCCGCCCAGACGGTTGGCGTGCCCACGTCGCAGGTAAAGATGGCGTCGTCGTCAGCGAAATGACTGATCTGCTGTGCCAGATACTGCGGGTGAATGGCTTTGTCGCTCGGTTTGGCGAGGTCGTCGAGCCCCTTACGGGCATCGCGATAGTCGCTCAGGGCTTTATCAAGGAACGTGCGGTCCGTTTTTTCTTCCAGCAGCGGCAGCAGGGCGGCCAGCGTGGATTTGATATCGCCCACCAGCGCCATATCGACCTTGCTGTGCGCGCCGATGCTGGCCGGGTTGATATCAATCTGAATGATTTTCGCATCCGCCGGGTAGAACGGGCGGTACGGGAACTGGGTACCGAGCAGGACCAGCGTGTCGGCGTTCATCATGGTGTGGAAACCGGACGAAAAACCGATCAGCCCTGTCATGCCCACGTCGTAAGGGTTGTCGTACTCGACGTGCTCTTTGCCGCGCAGGGCGTGGACAATCGGCGCTTTCAGCTTCCCGGCAAATTCGAGCAGCTCTTTATGCGCGCCCGCGCAGCCGCTGCCGCACATCAGGGCGATGTTGCTGGAGTAACGCAGCAGCTGGGCCAGCTTTTTCAGCTCCTCTTCAGCAGGCGTTACCACGGGCTGCGGGGCGTGATACCAGTGGGTGCTGGCCCCTTCTGGCGCAGCCTTGAGCGCCACATCGCCCGGTATGACGACCACCGATACGCCGCGGTTCAGCACGGCTTTACGCATGGCAATCGCCAGCACCTGCGGGATCTGCTCCGGGGATGAAACCAGCTCGCAATAGTGGCTGCATTCACGGAACAGCTCCTGCGGATGCGTTTCCTGAAAATAGCCGCTGCCGATTTCGGAAGAGGGGATATGCGCGGCAATCGCCAGCACCGGCACGTGGTTACGGTGGCAGTCGAACAGGCCGTTAATCAGATGCAGGTTGCCCGGCCCGCAGGATCCGGCGCAAACGGCCAGCTCGCCCGTGAGCTGTGCTTCAGCACCTGCGGCGAAGGCGGCAACCTCTTCATGGCGGGTGGGCATCCATTCGATGGTCTTCATCTTGTTGAGGCTGTCGCTGAGTCCGTTCAGGGAATCGCCGGTCACGCCCCAGATACGTTTCACGCCAGCCTGTTCGAGCGTTTTTGCTATATATGCAGCCACGGTTTGTTTCATGGTTGTCCGTCTCCTTTTTGTGATATCGCTTACAAGCTTAGAAGAAAGTCACTGTATTGCCTGCTCATTACCCCTTAATTAAAGGTGGTTTTCCTGTGCAATTATTCGGCATAATCTGGCTGTACATTGGGTGAAAACAGGAATCATTTCAAATGGTTAAATCATTGTTAATTGCTGTTAATGAAAAGCTGTCGTGTGACGATCTTGGCAAACTCTTGTTACGACTTGCCGTTGGCGGGCTGATGCTGTTTCACGGGTTGCATAAGCTTTTTGGTGGCGTGGGGTTCATCAGCGGCATGCTGGTGGAAAAGGGGTTGCCGGGGTTTATCGCCTACGGCGTGTTGATTGGCGAAGTGGTGGCACCGATCCTGATTATTGTTGGGCTCTTCACGCGTCCGGCCGCGCTGGTGCTGGCGTTTACGATGATCGTGGCGTGGCTGATGGTGGGCACGGGCAAAACCTTAGCGCTGGATGCCGTAGGGGCCTGGGCTATTGAAAGTCTGGTGTACTTCTTTATCGGTTCGCTGGCGGTCGCGTTTTTAGGGGCGGGGCGGTACGCGGTGGGGAAAGCGCCCGCGTGGCGGTAGGGCAAAAAAAAAGCCCGGTGGCGCTAGCGCTTACCGGGCCTACGAAGAGTCAACATGTATAAAGTAGGCCGGGTAAACGCAGTGCCACCCGGCAAATAATGGGGGCACTGCGCCAGATTATGCCAGCACCAGGTCACCCTGTGGATGACACGAACACGCCAGCACGTAACCCTCGGCAATTTCGGCGTCGGACAACGTCATGGTGCTGGTGACGCTGTACTCCCCGGAAACCACTTTTGTCTTACAGCAACCGCACACGCCCGCACGGCAGGCTGCGACCACCGGCACCTTGTTGCTTTCCAGCGCCTCCAGCAGCGTGGTGCCCACGCGGCCAAAGAAGGTTTGCGCTGGCTGAAGTTTGGTGAACTTAACGCCACTGGTTGCCGCTTCCGCCACCGGGGTGAAGAACTGCTCTTTGAAGAAGCGGGTCACGCCAAGCGCTTTCACCTCTTTCTCGACGATATCCATGTACGGCGCCGGGCCGCAGCTCATCACGGTGCGGTTCGCCATATCCGGCACGCTTTGCAGCAGCTCGCGGCTCAGGCGACCGGGCACAAAACCGTGGGTCGCGTTGTGCTCCGCCACCAGTGTCACCGGATAATCACGCCACTCCTCGGCAAAAATGACATCTTCCGGTGAACGCACGCTGAAGATCACCTGCACGTCAGCCTGCGGGCGATTTTTCGCCAGCCAGCGGCGCATCGACATAATAGGCGTTACGCCACAGCCCGCTGCCAGCAGCAGGAATTTATCGTCTGCTTTGTCGTCACAGGTGAAATCCCCCTGCGCGTCGGACAGCCAGATATAATCCCCGCGCTTCACGTCACGAGTCAGCCACTGGGAGCCTGCGCCGTCGTCAATGCGGCGGACGGTGAGCGTAATGTACTCGCTCACGCCCGGCGTTGAGGAGATCGTGTAGGCGCGCAGGGTGTCCGCCGAGTTGCGAACGCTAACCAGCGCATACTGGCCTGCACGGTAGGGATAGTAGTCATGGCACAGCAGCGACAGCGTCCACACATCCGGCGTCTCCTGATGGATGTGATGAACCTGCATCCGCCACGGACATTGTGAGGTTGGCATGGTCATGAGTTACTCCTTACGCGCTCAGCAGCTGCTTCATGTCATCTTCAACGTTGGTCACGGAACGCAGACCGAATTTCTCGTTCAGCACCGCCAGCAGGTCCGGCGTCAGGAAGCCTGGCGCGGTCGGGCCGGTCACGATGTTGGTTACGCCGAGAGAAAGCAGGGTCAGCAGGATGACAATCGCTTTCTGCTCGAACCATGAAAGCACCAGCGACAACGGCAGGTCGTTCACGCCGCAGCCCAGTTTCTCCGCCAGAGTGACCGCCAGAATGATGGCCGAGTAAGCATCGTTACACTGGCCCGCATCGATCAGGCGCGGCAGGCCTTCGATGTCGCCGAAGTCCAGCTTGTTGAAACGGTACTTGCCGCACGCCAGCGTCAGGATCAGGCAGTCTTCCGGCACGCGGGTGGCGAAATCGGTAAAGTAGTTACGTTCGCCGCGGGCGCCGTCGCAGCCGCCAACAAGGAAGATGTGGCGCAGCTTTTCACGGCTGACGAGATCGATCAGCGAATCAGCGGCGCCCAGCAGGGTTTCACGACCGAAGCCGACGGTGATCAGGTGCGGGATCTCGCTGTACGGGAAGCCCGCCATCTGCTGCGCCTGGGCGATAACGGGACCGAAATCGTCGCCTTCGAGGTGGCTCACGCCCGGCCAGCCGACGATGCTGCGCGTCCAGATGCGGTCGTCATACGCGCCCACGGTAGGGTCGATGATGCAGTTAGAGGTCATCACGATAGGGCCCGGGAAGCGGGCGAACTCCACCTGCTGGTTCTGCCAGCCGCTGCCGTAGTTACCGATCAGATGCTTAAACTTGCGCAGCTCCGGGTAGCCGTGCGCGGGCAGCATTTCACCGTGGGTGTAGACGTTAACGCCGGTGCCTTCGGTCTGTTTCAGCAGGTTGTAGAGATCTTTCAGGTCGTGACCGGAAATCAGGATGCACTTGCCTTCGGTCGCCTTGACGTTGACCTGGGTTGGCGTTGGGTGGCCGTAGGTGCTGGTTTCACCGGCATCCAGAATGCTCATTACCTTGAAGTTCATCTGGCCGATTTCCATCGAGCACGTCAGCAGCGCGTTCATATCGGCAGGCCAGGTGCCCAGCCACGCCATGATTTTGTGGTATTGGGCGTAGATGTCGTTATCGTACTGGCCGAGCACGTGCGCGTGTTCCATATAGGCCGCAGCGCCCTTCAGGCCGTACAGGCACAGCAGACGCAGGCCGAGAATGTTCTCGCCAATCGCCGCTTTGTCTTTATTCGGGGTGAATTCTGCCGCCTGACGCTGCAGGTCGCCCAGATCGTCGCTCACCAGCTGCAGTTCGGACATCGGGTTTTCCACGCGGGCGCTGGCATCGGCCTTCAGACACTGCGCTTTCAGCGCTTCACGCAGGGTAATCGCTTCGCGGGCATAACCGACAATGCGCGGAGAATCGAAGTTAACGTTGGTCAGCGTGGAGAAAAATGCGCGAGGGGCGAAGTTGTCGACATAGTGGTCGACAATGCCGTATTCACGGGCTTTAAAGGCCCAGGCGGAAAGGCCTTGCAGGGCTGCAATCAGCAGATCCTGCAGGTCAGATGTTTCTGCGGTTTTGCCGCACATACCCTGTGCGTAGGAGCAGCCATTGCCTGCCGGGGTACGGATGGTTTGTTCACATTGCACACAAAACATAATCACACCTGTTAAAGTTATATTTGATATACATGTTTAAGGTTATGCCTGTGCCAGAACGGTGAAAAGGGCTTTCTGCTACAAAATAGAGGGAGATTGATTTAGCGCAATTTTGGCGGCAGGTTCGCTACCGCCAAAGAAGTATCAGGCCGAGAAGAAGGCCATCAGAACGGGAACCAGCAGGCTTAAAATAAAGCCGTGCACGATGGCGGCAGGGACCAGCTCCAGCCCCCCTGAGCGTTGTAAAACCGGCAGGGTAAAGTCCATCGAGGTCGCGCCACACAGCCCCAACGCGGTAGAGCGGCTGCGGCGTACCAGACCCGGGATCAGCATGATGGCAATCAATTCGCGCGCAAGGTCATTGAAGAAAGCGGCGCTGCCAATGACCGGACCGAACGATTCGGTCAGAAGAATACCGGAGAGGGAGTACCAGCCAAAACCCGACGCCATCGCCAGGCCGGTTTTCAGCGGCAGGTCGAGAATAACAGCATTAATCACGCCTGCGACCATTGAACTGGCGACGACGACAATGGCGACTATCATTCCCCGGCGGTTGAGGACAATCTGTTTCAGCGTCATGCCATTATTTCGCAGCTGAATACCAATCAGGAACAGCAGGAAGATCAGGGTATATTCGCTGGCCTCCGTGGCGTGCTGTAAAAATGACCATCCGGTAAGGCCAAGAAGGAAACCGAGCACCACGACGCCGCAGAGTTTTAATGATTCCAGCGCCATCGCAATACGGGAAGGGAGTTTTTCCTGCTGATGGTTATTTTTCCAGGGAATAGTGCGTTCCAGCCAGAACAGTGCGGCAATATTGCACAGCAAAATAACCACCACGGTGACGACGGAATAATGGAGGATGGAGAGTAAATTCGCTGACAGGTTATCCAGGAAGGCCAGGCTTATCCCCATAAAGAAAAGAATGACGTAAACAATCCAGCTAAGAAAACGGTTGATGAGCCGTAATGCGGATTCTCTGTGCAGCGGAATAAGGTAGCCCACAATCAGGGGCAGCAGAATAATGAGGAGTCCTGAAAACATGAACAGCCGGTCCTTTTGAGTATCTGTTAAGCGCCAGAGACACTACCCAATAAAGGCTGTCAGGTAAAGGAGCAATAAAAAAGCCGGGTGGCGGCTACGCCTTACCCGGCTTGTATATTTGGGGTGGTGCGGCCTGATGCCCTCACCCCAGCCCTCTCCCCGTGGGAGAGGGGGGAAAACCATTAATCGCGTTTTTCCAGCAGGGTGCGGTACAGCACGCCACCCAGAATACCGCCGATAATTGGCATCACCCAGAACAGCCACAGCTGCTCAAGCGCCCAACCGCCCTGGAAGATAGCAACCGCGGTGCTGCGCGCTGGGTTAACGGAGGTGTTGGTCACCGGGATTGAGATCAGGTGAATCAGCGTCAGCGCCAGACCAATGGCGATTGGCGCGAAGCCTGCAGGTGCGTATTTGTCCGTTGCGCCGTGAATAACCAGCAGGAAGCCTGCGGTCAGTACGATTTCAATCACGATGGCAGACAGCATTGAGTAGCCGCCCGGTGAGTGTTCACCGAAACCGTTAGAGGCGAAACCGCTGGCTGCGGCGTCAAAGCCTGCTTTGCCGCTGGCAATCACGTACAGGACTGCGGCTGCAATAATACCGCCGATGACCTGGGCAATAATATAGCCTAATACGTCTTTCACCGGGAAACGACCGCCCGCCCATAAACCCAGCGTCACAGCAGGGTTAAAATGACCGCCGGAAATATGCCCTACCGCGAATGCCATGGTTAAGACCGTTAAGCCGAATGCCAGTGCGACACCGACAAAACCAATTCCTAATTCCGGAAATGCCGCTGCCAGCACTGCACTACCGCAGCCGCCAAACACCAGCCAGAATGTACCAAAACATTCTGCCGCTAATTTTCTGAACATAACCACCTCAATAATAAATTTCCGCACACTATCCTGCGCACGGGTTATATCGCCATAAAGGGATGACGACTCAAAGAGCCTTTATTTTAGAAAGCAACAACACCCCTTCGCCACTTAAATAAATTCGGTTAATTTGATTTAAGGCAATGTGATGTCAATCCTTGTTCAAACTGGAGGTAAATAGAGCATAGTCCAATTTTCAAACGGGAGTATCTTGTTCTGGAAGCACCTTTTCAAATGAAACTTGATGGGTAAATTCTGAATTTTTCGTGCTTCATCGGAATAACGGAGGTGTCTGGCAGTGTCCAGTCGGCGCCGCTGCCGCTATACTGCTGATAACTTGAAGGAAAAAGTGGTTATTACGCGGGGGATTTATGCTTCTCGAACGTGTGGAAATTGTCGGGTTTCGCGGTATTAACCGCCTGTCGCTCCAGCTGGAGCAGAATAACGTCCTGATCGGTGAAAACGCCTGGGGTAAATCCAGCCTGCTGGATGCGCTGACCCTGCTGCTTTCCCCTGAAGATGACTTGTACCACTTCGTTCATGATGACTTCTGGTTTCCGCCGGGGGATGTCGCGGGGCGCGAGAAGCATCTGCATATCATCCTGACGTTCCGGGAGTCCGAGCCGGGGCGGCATCGCGTGCGTCGTTTCCGCCCGATGTCGCCATGCTGGGTGCCATGCGATGATGACTATCACCGTATTTTCTACCGTCTTGAGGGTGAAATGGCGGAAAATGACGGGGTGTTAACCCTGCGTGAGTTCCTTGATGAAAAAGGCAACCCCATCCCGCTGGAGAATATTGACGACCTGGCGCGCCACCTGATTCGTCTGTCGCCGGTGCTGCGCCTGCGCGATGCACGCTTTATGCGCCGGATCCGCAACGGTTCCGTACCCAATATGCCGGAGGTGGAAGTCACCGCCCGCGAGCTGGATTTCCTGGCGCGTGAGCTGGTCTCTCGCCCGCAGAACCTCACCGACGGTCAAATCCGCCAGGGGCTTTCGGCCATGGTGCAGCTGCTTGAGCACTATTTTTCCGAGCAGGGGACGTCACAGTCACGCCATCGCCTGATGCGTCGCCGTTCGCACGATGAACAACGCAGCTGGCGTTATCTTGATATCATTAACCGGATGATAGACCGGCCCGGTGGACGTACCCATCGGGTGATCCTGCTGGGGTTATTCTCGACGCTTTTGCAGGCGAAAGGCACCGTCCGGTTAGACCGGGACGCCCGCCCGCTGCTGCTGGTGGAAGACCCCGAGACGCGCCTGCATCCGATCATGCTCTCCGTTGCGTGGCACCTGTTGAACCTGCTGCCGCTGCAGCGCGTGACCACCACCAACTCCGGCGAGTTGCTCTCGCTAACCCCCGTGGAATACGTCTGCCGCCTGGTGCGTGAATCCTCACGCGTATCCGCATACCGGCTGGGGCCGGGCGGCCTGAATGCGGAAGACGGGCGCCGCATTGCATTCCATATTCGCTTTAATCGTGCGTCATCGCTGTTTGCCCGTTGCTGGCTGTTGGTTGAGGGTGAAACCGAGACCTGGGTTATCAACGAACTGGCGCGTCAGTGCGGTCATCACTTCGATGCGGAAGGTATTAAGGTCATAGAGTTTGCCCAGTCGGGGTTAAAACCGCTGATCAAGTTTGCCCGCAGGATGGGGATTGAATGGCATGTTCTGGTCGATGGCGATGAAGCCGGTAAAAAGTATGCCGCAACCGTGCGCGGTTTACTGAATAACGATCGCGAAGAAGAGCGTGACCATCTGACTATGCTGCCCGCGATGGACATGGAACACTTTATGTATCGACAGGGATTTGACGATGTTTTTCACCGCGTGGCGATGATCCCGGTGGATGTGCCGATGAACATGCGGCGGGTGATCGCTAAAGCGATTCATCGTTCGTCAAAGCCGGACCTGGCCATCGAAGTGGCGACGGAGGCGGGAAGGCGAGGCGTGGAGTCCGTGCCCACGCTGCTGCGTAAAATGTTCTCCCGTGTGCTTTGGCTGGCACGCGGGAGAGCGGATTAACGTTGGGTCGCCTGCGTCATTTGTTGGATCAGGCTATCCACCAGTTCGTAGCGGCGGCGGTATTCAGCACGTTTCTTACTCGCGATCTCTTCCATCGGTTTGCGCGGCATGGTTAACGGCAGCGCGAAATGGCCGCTCTCCTGGCGTTCGCCACCCAGGGAGCGCCAGAAACTGTCGTAATCCGCCAGCAGTTTCCCCTCTTTTTTCTTGCGGTAACGCCAGCTACGGTAAATGTGAGTGGCGTTGCTCACGGCGAGGATCTGTTCAACCGGGAACGCGGTGCCCAGCGTCATCACCGCTTCAACCAGCAGACGTTTCGGGAACAGGCCGTGGCACGCTTTGGTTGCGCCCTGAATCAACTCATGCGGAACGTGCGCTTTTGCGCCCTGTAACCCGCCGATGAACAGCGTGGATTTTCCCTCAAACGGGCACAGCGTAAAGGTCATTTCGGCCAGCACGGTGTTCTGATGGTTGCAGAAGGTCAGGGTCGCTTCACCCTCTTTATCCATAAAGGCATCGGCACACAGGCGAATCGTGAATTGCTGCTCGTCCTTTCCGGTTAGCGTCAGCAGCGTCATCCCCTGACTTGAAAGATAGCCCTTGAGCAGCGCGGCGGGGAGGTGTTGGCTCATCGTCTGATAGTGCCCGTTTAGCGCCTCCAGTGCGTTCCGGCGGTTCATACTGACCGTCAGCCACGGACGATGCAGTCGGCACGGCAACCCTGGCTGGACCTGCAAGATTTGCATCAGACGCGGTTGCTTTGCCAGGCTTGCCAGCAGGCGAGCGGTGCTGAAAGGGGAAGTCAGGGAACGTAACATAAATTTGCGTCGATATGAGGGGTTCTGCCACGCCAGCCCGGGCGTGATGGCACCGGTTGCCAGATTTTTAAAAAGCGCCCAGCCGGACGTAGGCTGCGGCAGATTGGAATAAGGTGTATCGACTATGGAAGACATGTTAGATCCTGCTTCTGGGGGAAGAACGCTATTTCAGCAGGCGTTTTGTCAACGTCATGTAAACAAATGCGGCCATTTCCAGAAAACAGGGGTTTCGTTGAGGAGTGGTTTAGATAGAATCAACGGTGATGTTAGCCAGAATAATTATTTGGAATATTTATGAACCTTAAGGGAAAACGCAGAAAACTGTTTCTGCTGCTGGCGGTCGTGCTGGTGGTCGGTGGATTCTGGCTTTGGCAGGTCCTCAATGCGCCCGTGCCACAGTATCAAACGCTGATCGTTCGCCCCGGCGAGTTGCAGCAAAACGTGCTGGCGACCGGCAAACTGGATGCCCTGCGTAAAGTCGATGTTGGCGCGCAGGTGAGCGGCCAGTTGAAAACGCTGTCCGTCGAGATTGGCGACAAGGTCAAAAAAGGCCAGCTGCTTGGCGTTATCGATCCTGAACAGGCCGAAAACCAGATCCGCGAAGTGGAAGCGACGCTGATGGAGCTGCGCGCGCAGCGTGCGCAGGCCCTGGCGGAGCGTAACCTTGCGCAGGTGACGCTAACGCGCCAGCAGGCGCTGGCGAAAACCCAGGCCATTTCGAAGCAGGATCTCGATACCGCCACCACGGAGCTGGCGGTAAAACAGGCGCAGATCGGCACCATCGACGCGCAGATTAAACGCAATCAGGCCTCGCTGGATACGGCGAAAACCAACCTCGATTACACCAAAATCGTCGCGCCGATGGCCGGAGAAGTGACGCAAATCACAACGCTGCAGGGACAGACGGTCATTGCCGCGCAGCAGGCGCCAAACATCCTGACGCTGGCGGACATGGGCACCATGCTGGTCAAAGCCCAGGTTTCCGAGGCGGATGTGATCCATCTTAAGCCGGGGCAGAACGCCTGGTTTACGGTGCTGGGCGACCCGCAGACCCGCTACGAAGGCGTGCTGAAAGACATTCTGCCGACGCCGGAAAAAGTGAACGACGCCATCTTCTACTATGCCCGCTTTGAGGTACCAAACCCGCAGGGCGTGCTGCGTCTGGACATGACCGCCCAGGTACATATCCAGCTGACCGGCGTGAAAAACGTGCTGACCGTTCCGCTCTCCGCGCTGGGTGAATCCGCCGGGGATAGCCGCTACAAGGTGAAGGTGCTGCGCAACGGCGAAACGCGCGAGCGCGAAGTGGTGATTGGCGCGCGCAACGACACCGACGTGGTGGTGGTGAAAGGGCTGGAAGAGGGTGAGGAAGTTGTCACCAGCGAAAGTCTGCCCGGAGCCGCTAAATGACCGCGCTGCTTGAGCTGAAGGATATCCGCCGCAGCTATCCGTCCGGCGACGGCCCGGTGGAGGTGCTGAAAGGGATCTCGCTGCGCGTGGAAGCGGGGGAGATGGTGGCGATTGTTGGCGCGTCCGGTTCGGGTAAATCGACGCTGATGAACATTCTCGGCTGTCTGGATAAACCCACCAGCGGTACGTACCGGGTGGACGGAACGGATGTCTCCACGCTCGACGGCGACGCGCTGGCGAAGCTGCGCCGGGAACACTTCGGCTTTATCTTCCAGCGTTACCACCTGCTTTCTCATCTGAGCGCGGCGCAGAACGTGGAGGTTCCCGCGGTTTATGCGGGCGTCGAGCGGAAGAAACGGCTTGAGCGCGCGAAGGCGCTGTTAACGCGTCTGGGGCTGGCGGAGCGCGTGGAGTATCAGCCGTCGCAGCTTTCCGGCGGTCAGCAGCAGCGCGTGAGTATCGCGCGCGCACTGATGAACGGCGGGCAGGTGATCCTCGCGGATGAACCGACGGGCGCGCTCGACAGCCACTCCGGCGAAGAGGTGATGGCAATCCTGCACCAGCTGCGCGATCAGGGGCATACGGTGATCATCGTCACCCACGACCCGCAGGTGGCGGCGCAGGCGGAACGCATTATTGAGATCCACGACGGCGAGCTGGTGAGCAACCCGCCGCCGCGCGAGTCTCGGGCGGCCGCACCGAAAGAGGCGCTGCCGGCCGCAACCGGCTGGGGGCAGTTCTCCAGCGGATTTCGTGAAGCGCTGACCATGGCCTGGCTGGCGATGGCGGCCAATAAAATGCGCACCCTGCTGACGATGCTCGGCATCATCATCGGTATTGCCTCGGTGGTGTCGATTGTGGTGGTGGGTGACGCGGCAAAACAGCTTGTGCTGGCGGATATCCGCGCTATCGGCACCAATACCATCGACGTTTATCCCGGCAAAGACTTCGGCGACGACGAGCCGCAGTATCAGCAGGCGCTGAAGTATGACGATCTGGCGGCTATTCAGAAGCAGCCGTGGGTCAATTCGGCTACGCCTGCGGTCTCGCAGAATCTGCGTCTGCGCTACGGCAACATCGACGTTGCGGCCAGCGCCAACGGCGTCAGCGGCGACTACTTCAACGTCTACGGCATGACCTTCAGCGAAGGGGCGACCTTCAACGCCGAACAGCTAGCGGGCAGGGCGCAGGTGGTGGTGTTAGACGCCAACTCCCGCAGGCAGCTGTTCCCGAATAAAACCAACGTGGTGGGGGAAGTGATCCTGGTGGGCAATATGCCTGCCACGGTGATCGGCGTGGCGGAAGAGAAGCAGTCGATGTTCGGCAGCAGCAAAATCCTGCGCGTCTGGCTACCGTACACCACGATTTCCGGTCGCATTATGGGCCAGTCCTGGCTCAACTCCATTACTGTTCGCGTGAAGGAGGGCTACGACAGCGCCATGGCCGAACAGCAGCTTGAGCGGCTGCTCACCCTGCGCCACGGGAAGAAAGATTTCTTCACCTGGAACATGGACGGTCTCTTGAAAACGGCGGAAAAGACCACACGTACTCTTCAGATGTTCCTGACGCTGGTGGCGGTAATTTCGCTGGTCGTCGGCGGTATCGGGGTGATGAATATCATGCTGGTGTCGGTCACGGAGCGCACGCGGGAGATTGGCATCCGCATGGCGGTCGGGGCCAGAGCCAGCGACGTGCTGCAGCAGTTTTTGATTGAAGCGGTGCTAGTGTGTCTGGTCGGCGGGGCGATGGGCATTGCGCTTTCGATGATGATCGCGTTTGCGCTCCAGCTCTTTTTACCGGGTTGGGAGATTGGCTTTTCCCCCGTGGCGATCCTCACGGCGTTCTTATGCTCGACCTTCACGGGTATTTTGTTTGGCTGGTTACCTGCACGCAACGCGGCGCGGCTGGATCCGGTGGACGCACTGGCGCGGGAATAACCCGAAAATAAAAATGCCAGCCGATCGGGCTGGCATTTTGCCTGCGGGGTGTACACAATGAATCAGGGAGCTATGCAACCGCTTCTGCTTCAACGGGGACGATCAGACTGGCGTGATTGCCTTTAGGCCCCTGGTGTACATCGAACCGAACGGACTGCCCGGCTTTGAGCGTCCTGTAACCATCCATCTGAATGGTGGAATAGTGAGCGAAGATATCCTCGCCGCCGCCTTCAGGGCAGATGAAACCAAACCCTTTGGCGTTGTTGAACCACTTAACAGTACCCATTTCCATGCTTCGACATCCTTCGTAAATCTTATAAATTAAGATGGAATGAACCGGTGGTGGAGTGGGGGCTGTTCAAAACCTCGCCATCTCACGCTTGTACAATTTAGATAAACGGAAGAAGCCGTCAAGCGTTTGGCGCCGGAGTTGGGACAATAATCAACCAAAATTTGAGGCAGTTAACGCTATTGCAACAGTTTGTGACAGACATCGCGGATGACAGTAATAGATGATTGTTATCTAACATCTGAGGTAGATTCAAAGTGGTTATGCATAATGGGTAAGACCAACGATTGGCTGGATTTTGACCAGCTGGCGGAAGATAAAGTGCGCGACGCGCTAAAACCGCCATCTATGTATAAAGTTATGTTAATGAACGATGATTACACGCCGATGGAATTTGTTATTGACGTGCTACAAAAGTTCTTTTCTTATGATGTAGAACGTGCAACGCAACTGATGCTTACTGTTCATTATCGAGGCAAAGCGATCTGCGGCATCTTTACTGCCGAAGTCGCGGAAACCAAAGTGGCGATGGTGAACGACTATGCGAGGGAGAACGAGCATCCGTTGCTGTGTACGCTGGAAAAGGCCTGATAAGGCATAAAATTGGGGGAGGTGCCTATGCTCAATCAAGAACTGGAACTCAGTTTAAACATGGCTTTCGCCAGAGCGCGTGAGCACCGACATGAGTTTATGACCGTCGAGCATTTACTGCTCGCACTGCTTAGCAACCCATCTGCCCGCGAAGCGCTGGAAGCCTGCTCCGTGGATCTGGTGGCGCTACGTCAGGAACTCGAAGCCTTCATCGAACAAACCACGCCGGTGCTGCCAGCCAGTGAAGAAGAGCGCGACACGCAGCCGACGCTCAGCTTCCAGCGCGTTCTGCAGCGCGCGGTATTCCACGTCCAGTCTTCCGGACGTAGCGAAGTGACTGGCGCAAACGTCTTAGTCGCCATCTTCAGCGAGCAGGAGTCACAGGCTGCCTACCTGCTGCGCAAACACGAAGTCAGCCGCCTCGACGTGGTTAACTTTATTTCTCACGGAACGCGCAAAGACGAGCCTAACCAGGCATCGGATTCCAGCAATCAGGTCAATAACAATGAAGAGCAAGCAGGCGGGGAGGATCGTATGGAAAACTTCACCACCAATCTTAACCAGCTTGCTCGCGTTGGCGGTATCGACCCGCTGATTGGTCGCGATAAAGAGCTGGAGCGCGCGATCCAGGTGCTGTGCCGTCGCCGCAAGAACAACCCGCTGCTGGTGGGTGAGTCAGGCGTGGGTAAAACCGCGATTGCCGAAGGGCTTGCCTGGCGCATTGTGCAGGGCGACGTGCCGGAAGTGATTGCCGACTGCACCATCTACTCGCTGGATATCGGCTCGCTGCTGGCGGGCACGAAATACCGCGGTGATTTTGAAAAACGCTTCAAGGCGCTGTTAAAACAGCTGGAGCAGGACACCAACAGCATTCTGTTTATCGATGAGATCCACACCATCATCGGCGCAGGTGCGGCTTCCGGCGGCCAGGTGGATGCGGCTAACCTGATCAAACCGCTGCTCTCCAGCGGCAAGATCCGCGTGATGGGCTCCACGACGTACCAGGAGTTCAGCAACATCTTTGAGAAAGACCGCGCGCTGGCGCGTCGCTTCCAGAAAATCGACGTCACCGAACCGTCCGTCGAGGAAACGGTGCAGATCATCAACGGCCTGAAAACCAAGTACGAAGCGCACCACGACGTGCGTTATACCGCAAAAGCAGTACGTGCTGCGGTGGAACTGGCGGTGAAATACATCAACGATCGTCATCTGCCGGATAAGGCGATTGACGTGATTGATGAGGCAGGGGCGCGTGCGCGCCTGATGCCGGCCAGCAAGCGTAAGAAAACCGTTAACGTGGCGGATATTGAGTCCGTGGTGGCCCGCATCGCGCGTATCCCTGAGAAGAGCGTTTCTCAGAGCGACCGCGACACGCTGCGCACTCTCGGCAATCGCCTGAAAATGCTGGTCTTTGGTCAGGATAAAGCCATTGAGGCCTTAACTGAAGCGATCAAGATGGCCCGTGCCGGACTGGGGCATGACCACAAGCCTGTCGGTTCCTTCCTGTTCGCTGGCCCGACCGGCGTAGGGAAAACCGAGGTGACGGTTCAGCTCTCGAAAGCGCTGGGCATTGAGCTGCTGCGCTTTGATATGTCCGAGTATATGGAGCGTCACACCGTCAGCCGTTTGATTGGTGCGCCTCCGGGATATGTGGGCTTTGACCAGGGCGGCCTGCTCACCGACGCGGTGATCAAGCATCCACACGCGGTGCTGCTGCTCGATGAAATCGAGAAAGCGCACCCGGACGTGTTCAACATCCTGCTGCAGGTGATGGACAACGGGACGCTGACCGACAACAACGGGCGCAAGGCGGACTTCCGCAACGTGGTGCTGGTGATGACTACCAACGCCGGGGTACGTGAAACCGAGCGTAAATCTATCGGCCTGATCCACCAGGATAACAGCACCGATGCGATGGAGGAGATCAAGAAGATCTTCACGCCGGAGTTCCGCAACCGTCTGGACAACATTATCTGGTTCGATCACCTATCTACCGAGGTGATCCATCAGGTGGTGGATAAGTTCATCGTCGAGCTGCAGGTTCAGCTGGATCAGAAAGGCGTGTCGCTGGAAGTGAGCCAGGAGGCCCGCAACTGGCTGGCCGAGAAAGGCTACGACCGTGCGATGGGTGCCCGTCCGATGGCGCGCGTGATTCAGGACAACCTGAAGAAACCGCTGGCGAACGAACTGCTGTTTGGCTCGCTGGTGGACGGCGGCCAGGTGACGGTGGCGCTGGATCAGGCGAAGAACGAACTGACGTACGATTTCCAGAGTGCGGCGAAGCACAAGCCGGAAGCGGCTCACTGAGTGAGTTGAACGTTAATGTTAAAAACCGGGCTTTTGCCCGGTTTTTTTATGCCTGCCAAGGTAAAAGCAAAACGACAACAGTGTTGTCGTTTTTAGTGTTTTCTCCCTCTCCCTGTGGGAGAGGGTTGGGGTGAGGGCATCAGGCCGCAGAAGAATTTTGCAAGGCGCTTTCCAGTTTTTTTCGAAGTCAGTTGCTGGATAAAAATACAGTAATAAAATGGCGGCGCACCTGCAAAATCAGGTGCCGGGATTGGCGTCCTGAAAGTGTGTGCACAGACAATCTTGCGTGCATAAAGGATCACATATGACTGATATTAATAGCTTCGCCCAACTCTATACCGAACTCTCCCTCAACCCCGATCTCCCAACCCTTGCCGAGCGCTGCAAACTGCTCACCGAAATCCTCCTCGACTGCAAATCACTCCCGCAAACCCAGCCCGTTTGCCGCTGTCTCGGGGCCTGGCTGGAAGAGGTGAAAACCGGCCTCACAGAGTCAATGCGTGATTTTCAGGTGGTGGAATTTGAGGACGAAGCGGAACAACCGCGACAAAAAGAGTGGTTGCTGGAAGATACAGAAACGAAATGCGACTACTGCCGTGCGTTAAACCACGTGCTGCTGGTGTCGCATTTTGACCGCGATATGTTGCCGCATCTCACGGGATTACTTCACGACATGGCTCATTCTATGGCAGGGGATTTAATCGCTCCTGCACAACCGCGGATGACAATACATCTTCCGACGCAGCAACACTAAAGCCATAAATAAAAAAGGCCGGGGTTATCCCGACCTTTTAAATATTAATCTGCCATTACAGGCGAAAACAATTAGCGACTACGGAAGACAATGCGGCCTTTGCTCAGGTCGTACGGGGTCAGTTCAACAGTCACTTTGTCGCCCGTTAAAATGCGGATGTAGTTTTTGCGCATTTTACCGGAGATGTGCGCAGTTACCACGTGACCGTTTTCCAGCTCTACGCGAAACATGGTATTAGGCAACGTATCAAGTACGGTACCCTGCATTTCAATATTGTCTTCTTTGGCCATCTAATCCTCTGGGGTATCACTACCAAGTTTTGAACCGGCAAGATAATGCCGAAATTCATCAATTAAGTAAAGAATTGCGCGTTTAAAACGCAGCAAAACAGTTTCAGCGCATTGCCCAAGCGTCACGGTACAACCGAACGGAAAGCGCATTCGTAAAGGGGAAACGACAGGATAAACGTCAGGACGTTATCTGAAGCGAGGGTCCCAAACGGCGGCGGGGCAACAGGCAGAAGCTACTCTGCGGCATAATTATAACACCCTCATAAAAAATATGCGGAAAACATTTAGGCATTGGGCAGAAAGAGTGTACGCGGTACCCAGAAGTCGCGCGGGAGCTTCTCCAGACGACAATTATCAAGATGTTCAATGTAGTGGCGACGGGAGATTTCGACAGCGCCAAGCGAGGCGGTGTGCTCGTTAAGCACCTGGCAATCCATCAGTCGTCCGCCACGCTGGGCAAATTCCTCGCAGAACACCAGCAGTGCCGTTTTTGAGGCATTAACCGCACGCGAGAACATCGACTCCCCACAAAACAGCGTTCCCTGAGCCACGCCGTACATGCCGCCCATCAGCTCACCCCCATCCCATACTTCAATAGAATGCGCGTAACCCAGCTCATGCAACTGATGATAGGCGGTGATGATATCGCGAGTGATCCATGTGCCTTCGTGCCGATCTTCAGCACAGCCTTCAATGACCTGACCAAAAGCGTGATTCAGGGTTACGCGATACGGCGACTTCGCGTGAAAGCGCTTCATGCTGCGGCTAATGTGAAACTGCGCTGGCCACAATACGGCTCGTGGATCGGGTGACCACCATAAAATCGGGTCGCCTGGAGAAAACCACGGAAAAATCCCGCGCTGATAAGCCATCAACAGACGAGCAGGGCTGAGATCGCCGCCCAGTGCCAGCAACCCGTTAGGTTCACGTAGCGCCCCCTCCGGTGAAGGGAACGCAATATTATGACGAGACAGCTGGACCAGGCGCATGACAGCAGAACTCCAATACGCGAGTGAGGATCGGTACAAATATAGTCTACAGACGTTGTTTAAACTGGTAGTAGCGACCCTGTTTTGCCAACAGTTCTGCGTGACTACCTTGCTCAATAATGTGTCCGTTGTCCATCACAATTATCCGATCGAAACTCGCCAGTCCGCGCAGGCGATGCGTCACCATCAGCACCGTTTTACCGGCCATAACATTCGCCAGTAAATCAAGAATTTGGCTTTCGGTGGTGGCGTCCAGCCCTTCGGTGGGCTCGTCGAGCAGCATCAGCGGCGCATCGTGCAGCAGCGCACGGGCAATCGCCAGACGACGCAGTTCGCCACCGGAGAGTTGACGACCCCCTTCACCCAGCCAGCTATTTAGACCTTCGTCCTCAAGCAGCTTATGCAGCCCGACCTGTTCTAGCGTGGTACGAAGTGCATCGTCAGATGCGTCCGGCGCTGCCAGCAGCAGGTTGTCGCGCAGCGTGGCGGTAAACAGATGCACGCGCTGTGGGACAACGCTGACGGTCTTGCGTAAGATCTGCTCGCTGAAGTCAACCAGCGGCACTGCGTTAAAGAGAATCTGACCGTGCTGCGGATCCCAGGCGCGCGTCAGCAGCTGCAGAAGCGTTGACTTACCGCATCCGGTCCGCCCAAGGATTGCAATGCGCTGGCCCGGGTTAACGGAGAGATTGATATCTTCAAGTGCATTCTGCGTCTGTGTGTTATAGGCGAAGGTGACGTTATTCAGCGTCAGCGCAACCTGCGCTGGAACCGCACTTTGTTCAGCAGTGAATTTCACCTCTGGCTCCTGCTCGGCAATTTCCGTGATGCGCAGGGCAGAGGCGATAACCTGTCCAAGATGCTGGAAGGCCCCCGTCACGGGTGCCAGCGCTTCGAAGGCTGCCAGTGCACAGAAAACAAAGAGTGCAATCAGCGGGCCTGGCTGCAGATTTCCACCCACGCCGCCGGAGGCCATCCACAGCATCGCGATAACAGCCACGCCGCCGATGAGCATCATCAGCGCCTGGGAGAAGGCCGTGAGTTCAGACTGTCGACGCTGGGCTTCATGCCAGTTCAACTCCGTACTTTCCATACGCGCGCGGTAACGCTTGCTGGCACCGAAAATGGTCAGTTCTGCCTGTCCCTGCAGCCAGGAGGTCAGCTGCTGACGATATTCTCCCCGCAGGCGCGTCAGGCTTTCGCCGGTGGATTTACCGGCGCGATAGAACAGCGGCGGCAGGACAATCAACGTCAGCAGCATAATGCCGCCGAGCGTCAGCGCGATAGGGACGTCCAGAACACACAGACCCAGCGTGACGACAACAATCACCACAAACGCGCCGACTATCGGTGAAATTACGCGCAGATAGAGGTGATCCAGCGTATCGACATCCGCAACCACGCGGTTGAGCAATTCGCCCTGACGAAAACGCGCCAGCCCGGCAGGGGAGAGCGGGAGCAGCTTGCTGAACGTGTAAATGCGCAGGTGCTGGAGCACGCGGAATGTGGCGTCATGGCTGACCAGACGCTCGAAGTAACGCCCGGCGGTACGGGTAATGGCGGTGCCACGTACGCCTGCTGCCGGGAGCATGTAGTTAAAGCTGTAGAGCCCGGCGAAACCTGCAACGGCAGAGGCAGACAGGAACCAGCCAGAAAGGGTGAGCAGGCCGATGCTGGCGAGCAGGGTAATAATCGCCAGCACGATCCCCAGCGTCAGCATCCATTTGTGGCGCTTATACAGGGCAAGATAAGGGAGCAGGGCACGCATCAGATGTCCTCCTGACGATTCGCGAGAAGGGCCGCAAAAGGCCCCTGCGCGGCAACGAGTGAGGCATAATCGCCTTGCTCAACGAGTTGACCGTTTTCCATCACCCAAATCTGGTCCCAGTCGGCGATGCCCTCAAGCTGGTGGGTGACCATCAGCGTGGTTTGCTGCTGTGATGCGGCATTAAGCGCTTCCATCACGCGTTGTTCGCTGTGCGCGTCCAGGCTGGCGGCAGGCTCATCCAGCAACATCAGTTGGCAAGGATTCAACAACGCGCGGGCAACAGCCACACGCTGCGCTTGCCCTACGGACAGCCCGGCAGACTGGTCGCCAACGACCGTATCCACGCCCTGCGGGAGCAGCGGCAGAAACTCGCTAACCCAGGCGCGATCGAGGACCGATTGCAACTCGTCTTCCCGCGCGTCCGGGCGAGCCAGAAGCACGTTTTCGCGTAGCGTGGAAGCCGGAAGCTGCGGGTTTTGTCCTACCCAGCTCAGCTGTTTGCGCCAGGCATCAGGCTCCAAATCGCACAACTCAGTTTTATTAATGCACAGCGAACCGGTGTAAGCCATAAAGCCGGAGAGTGCATTTAACAGCGAGCTTTTCCCTGAGCCACTGGTTCCGACCAGTACCACGCGCTGCCCGGCAGGCAGGGTAAAGTTGAGAGGACCTGCCAGCACTTTGCCTTCAGGTGACAGAACAGAAAAATCCTTCGCCTCAATCGTCACGGGCTCTTTGGCATTCAGAACGATGTCACCACGCTCGGGATGCGCCAGCGGTGTTTCAAGGAAGGTTTTCAGGCTGTCGGCCGCGCCAACCGCCTGCGCTTTGGCATGGTAAAAGGTGCCAAGATCTCGCAGCGGCTGGAAAAACTCCGGAGCCAGGATCAATGCCAGGAAACCTGCTGAAAGCGTTACGGCTGTGCCGTAGTGGCCGAAATCCAGCGCGCCGAGGTAAGAAAACCCGAAGTAGACCGCCACAAGGGCAATCGACAGCGAAGTGAAGAATTCAAGCACGCCAGAGGAGAGAAATGCGAGACGCAGCACCTCCATGGTGCGCTGACGGAAATCCTGAGACGCCAGGCGAATATTTTCCGTTTCCGCTTTACCCCGGCCAAAAATACGCAGGGTTTCCATTCCGCGCAGCCGGTCAAGGAAATGCCCGCTCAGGCGGCCCAGCGCGAGGAAGTTACGACGGTTAGCATCCGCCGCACCCATCCCGACCATCGCCATAAACAGCGGGATAAGCGGGGCGGTACCCAGCAGGATCAGCGCCGCTACCCAGTTGGTCGGGAAAATCGCAATCAGTATCAGCAGCGGTACGCAAACGGCCAGCGCCATCTGCGGCAGGTAGCGGGCGTAGTAGTCGTGCATATCGTCGATCTGTTCAAGGATCAGCGTCGCCCAGCTCCCCGCAGGTTTACCCTGGATCCAGGCAGGCCCGGCCTCCTGAAGACGATCCAGGACCTTACGGCGGATCTCGTAGCGGATATGCTGTCCGGCATGAAAACCAACGCGTTCACGCAGCCAGACTACCCACGCACGAAGGATAAAAACCAGAATCAGGACAATAAAGGGCAACAGGAGCGCTTCACGCGGAATGTTCTCCATGATCATATGATTAAGAATGCGGGCCAGCAGCCATGCCTGGGCAACAATCAACAAACCACTGATGAGTCCCAGAAGACGGGAAATCATGAGCCAGCGGCGGGAAAGAACGCTTTGCTGTTTAAGCCAGCGTGTTAACTCTTGTTGACGGGTTTTTTCCATTGCGTACTTTGCAGGTGACGTTATAAGAAATTAGACCACTGCATGTTACACGTGGGGAAAAATAAAGGCGACCTGTGGCCGCCTTTATTTACGTTTGTTACTGACTTGTAAAGATTATTTACCTTGTTCAGCCAGTCCGTCGAGGTAGCGTTCAGCGTCCAGCGCGGCCATACAGCCGGTGCCCGCAGAGGTAATCGCCTGACGATAAATATGGTCCATCACGTCGCCAGCCGCGAACACGCCCGGGATGCTGGTCTGGGTCGCGTTACCGTGAATGCCGGACTGCACTTTGATGTAGCCGTTTTCCAGTTCCAGCTGACCGTCGAAGATCGCGGTGTTCGGGCTGTGACCGATCGCCACAAACAGGCCCGCCACTTCCAGCGACTCGATGTTATCAGTGTTCTGGGTATCGCGCAGACGCAGACCGGCAACGCCCATCTGGTCGCCCGTGACCTCTTCCAGGGTACGGTGGGTGTGAAGCACGATGTTGCCGCTTGCCACTTTATCCATCAGGCGTTTGATCAGGATCTTCTCAGCGCGGAAGGTGTCGCGACGGTGGATCAGGTGCACTTCAGAGGCGATGTTTGCCAGGTAGAGCGCTTCTTCCACTGCGGTGTTACCGCCGCCGATCACGGCGACTTTCTGATTGCGATAGAAGAAACCGTCGCAGGTAGCGCAGGCAGATACGCCGCGGCCCTTGAACGCTTCTTCAGATGGCAGACCAAGGTAACGGGCAGAGGCGCCGGTGGCGATGATCAGCGCGTCACAGGTGTATTCGCCGCTGTCGCCGGTCAGGCGGAACGGACGGTTCTGCAGATCGACCTTATTGATGTGGTCGAACAGAATTTCAGTTTCGAATTTGGCGGCATGCTCGTGCATACGTTCCATCAGCAGCGGCCCGGTCAGGTCGTTCGGGTCCCCTGGCCAGTTTTCCACTTCGGTGGTGGTGGTCAGCTGACCGCCTTTTTCCATACCGGTGATGAGTACCGGGTGCAGGTTAGCGCGTGCAGCATAGACCGCTGCGGTATATCCCGCAGGTCCAGAACCAAGGATTAGCAGCTTACTGTGTTTGGCCGTGCCCATGAGATCCCCATTGTTGTTGGCAGACATATGGCTGGATTGTAGGGAATTTGTTGTCGTAAAAAAAGAGCGCAGCAATTTTGATATCAATCTGTGTAATAGCCACGGACGATGAATGAGGCGCTATAACATCACTATTTCGCCTGAAATCCGGTCGTTTATAAGGCAATAAAATGACGATTAATACCCTGCCGTAATGAATATCCGGCATGTTGTACTAAAAATCGATGTTTTGCTTTGACAATCACCTGCGCTTTTGCGAAAACATTCAAGGAAGAAAAAAAACCGCGTTAACCGTGTGCCGCATAGGCATGCACGTAAATGCCATTTTTACCGTGTCAGTGAAATCTACGCATGGCGTGGACAGACGCCATACGTGATGTCGGTGACTGCCTTCGGGCAACGGTCTTCTTACCAACAGAACCCGAATCCGCATCGCGTCTATAGCCTAATAATTCGAGTTGCATGAAGGCGGCGACGCAGCGAATCCCCGGGAGCGTACATCAGTACGTGACTGGGGTGAGCGAGGACAAACTGGCCTGGCCAGTTTGAACAGCGCTTGCGCTGGCCCCGAAGGGGCGAGGCCACAGGCCGAGTCAAGCCAACGCACAGGCAACTTGAAGTATGACGGATATAATACATAACCAGGCGATGTGATGACTAACGGGTACAGGCTCTGAACAGTGATGTGCACAGGGTCCAGGCAGGAGTAGGGAAGGAATACAGAGAGACAATAATAATGGTAGATAGCAAGAAGCGCCCTGGCAAAGATCTCGACCGTATCGATCGTAACATTCTTAATGAATTGCAAAAGGATGGGCGTATTTCCAACGTCGAGCTTTCAAAACGTGTGGGACTTTCCCCGACGCCGTGCCTTGAGCGTGTGCGCCGACTGGAAAGACAGGGTTTTATTCAGGGCTATACGGCTCTGCTTAACCCGCATTATCTGGATGCCTCACTTCTGGTATTTGTTGAGATTACTCTGAATCGTGGTGCGCCGGATGTGTTTGAACAATTCAACTCCGCTGTACAAAAACTTGAAGAAATTCAAGAGTGTCATCTGGTTTCCGGTGATTTCGACTACCTGTTGAAAACCCGCGTGCCTGATATGTCCGCCTACCGTAAGCTGCTGGGTGAAACCTTGCTGCGTCTGCCGGGCGTGAACGACACCCGTACGTATGTGGTGATGGAAGAGGTTAAACAGAGCAATCGTCTGGTAATTAAGACGCGCTAACACGGAACAGGTGCAAAATCAGCGTAGTTTGATTACACTCCTGTTAATCCATACAGCAACAGTGCCGGGGAGTCCCCGGCGCTGTTGTCCGTTTTAGCAAACAGGCAGGATATGCCTGATACCTGGAGAGCCTTTCTTGAGCCAGGAATACACTGAAGACAAAGAAGTCACACTATCGAAGCTAAGCAGCGGACGTCGTCTCCTCGAGGCTTTGCTGTTGGTTATTGCCCTTTTCGCCGTCTGGCTGATGGCAGCCTTACTCAGTTTCAACCCCTCCGATCCCAGCTGGTCGCAAACCGCATGGCATGAGCCTATCCATAATTTAGGCGGTGTACCGGGTGCCTGGCTTGCGGACACGCTCTTTTTCATTTTCGGTGTGATGGCCTATACCATTCCCGTCATTATCATTGGCGGATGCTGGTTTGCCTGGCGTCATCGTCAGAATGACGACTACATCGATTACTTCGCGGTATCGCTGCGCCTGATTGGCGCGCTGGCATTGATCCTCACATCGTGCGGGCTGGCGGCTATAAACGCCGACGATATCTGGTACTTCGCCTCCGGTGGCGTCATCGGCAGCCTGCTGAGTTCCGCCCTGCAGCCGATGCTTCACAGCAGCGGAGGTACCCTGACGCTGCTTTGCATCTGGGCCGCAGGGTTGACCCTGTTTACTGGCTGGTCGTGGGTCAGTATCGCCGAGAAGATCGGCAGCTTTATTCTCACTATCCTCACTTTCGCCAGTAACCGTACCCGTCGTGACGATACGTGGGTCGATGAAGACGAATATGAAGATGAGTACGAAGAGGAAGACGAGGCGCCGGTACAGCGTCGTGAATCTCGTCGGGCCCGTATTCTTCGTGGCGCGCTCGCGCGTCGTCAGCGCGTCGCTGAAAAATTTGCCAATCCGCTTGGGCGTAAAACAGATGCGGCGCTCTTCTCCGGCAAACGCATGGATGAAGACGAGCAGGTTGAGTACCGTGCGGCGGGCGCCGCCGTCGATCCTGATGATGTTCTGTTCTCCGGCAATCGTGCGACGCCGGGCGATTTTGATGAGTACGATCCGCTGCTGAATGGTCATTCAGTGACAGAGCCGGTCGCAGCCGCTGCTGCCGCAACCACGGCAGCGCAGGCTTTTGCTGCGCCAGCGGAAGCCGTAATGCCCTCCGCGCCTGTTCCGGCACCGGAGTCGGTTATCCAGCAACCTCAGGTTGACTGGCAGACTGCACCGGGTGTTCACACCCCGGAACCTGTTATTGCGCCTGAACCAGAAAGCTATGTTCCTGTGCAGCAGGAACATTGGCAGCAACCTTATCAGCCGGAGCCTGTGTATGAACCACAGGGGTACCCGGAATATGAGCAGCCGGTCGCACAGCCATATGTACCGGAACCGGTTGAACCTGCCCAGCCATACGCACAACCTGAGCCTGACGTGGCGGAAGAGGCGAAACCGTCTCGTCCACCACTGTACTACTTTGAAGAAGTGGAAGAGCGCCGCGCCCGTGAGCGCGAGCAGCTGGCAGCCTGGTATCAACCTGTGCCGGAGCCGGTGCAAGAGCCTGTCACAAAAGCGCCTTCCGTTTCCGTACCGCCAGTAGATCCAACGCCTGTGGCAGAGAGCGTGAAGCAGGCCTCTGTCACTGCCGCCGCTGCGGCACCAGTCTTTAGCCTGGCGACCGGCGGCGCGCCTCGTCCTCAGGTGAAAGAGGGCATTGGCCCGCAATTGCCTCGTCCTAATCGCGTACGTGTGCCCACGCGCCGCGAGCTGGCTTCCTACGGTATCAAGCTGCCTTCCCAGCGTATGGCTGAGGAAAAAGCGCGTGAATCGGACTATGAAGACGACGCCGATGAACTTCATCAGGATGAGCTGGCGCGTCAGTTCGCCGCGCAGCAAAATCAGCGTTACGGTGAAGAATATCAGCACGACGAGCAAATCCAGGAAGATGAAGACGATGCGGCAGAAGCGGAATTAGCCCGCCAGTTCGCCGCTACGCAGCAGCAACGTTATTCTGGTGAACAGCCTTCGGGCGCGAACCCGTTCTCGCTGACGGATTTTGAATTCTCACCGATGAAAGATCTGGTGGATGATGGCCCAAGCGAACCGTTGTTTACGCCGAGCGTAATGCCGGATGCTGAACCCGTGCGCCAGCAGCCTGCACCTCAGGCCTACACGCATCAGCCTGCGCCACAGCCGCCGCAGTTCCAGCAGCCTGCGCCTCAGCCGCAGGAAAGCCTTATTCACCCGCTGCTGATGCGTAACGGCGATAGCCGTCCGCTGCAGCGCCCAAGCACGCCGCTGCCGTCGCTGGATCTGTTAACGCCGCCACCGTCAGAAGTGGAGCCGGTTGATACCTTTGCGCTCGAACAAATGGCGCGTCTGGTCGAAGCCCGTCTGGCTGATTTCCGCATCAAGGCGGATGTGGTGAACTACTCACCGGGTCCGGTGATCACGCGATTCGAACTGAATCTGGCGCCAGGCGTAAAAGCAGCGCGTATTTCTAACCTGTCACGAGACCTGGCGCGTTCCCTTTCGACCGTTGCGGTACGTGTGGTGGAAGTGATCCCAGGCAAGCCGTATGTTGGCCTTGAGCTGCCGAACAAGAAACGTCAGACCGTTTACCTGCGAGAAGTGCTGGATAACACCAAGTTCCGCGATAACCCGTCCCCGCTGACCGTGGTGCTGGGTAAAGATATCGCAGGCGATCCGGTGGTGGCAGATCTCGCGAAAATGCCTCACCTGCTGGTTGCCGGTACCACCGGTTCCGGTAAGTCAGTCGGCGTGAACGCCATGATCCTCAGCATGCTGTACAAAGCGCAGCCGGAAGATGTGCGTTTCATCATGATCGACCCGAAAATGCTCGAACTGTCGGTCTACGAAGGTATTCCGCATCTGCTCACGGAAGTGGTGACGGACATGAAAGACGCCGCCAACGCCCTGCGCTGGAGCGTCAATGAGATGGAGCGCCGCTACAAGCTGATGTCTGCGCTGGGCGTGCGTAACCTGGCCGGTTATAACGAGAAAATCGCCCAGGCTATGCGCATGGGACGTCCTATTCCGGATCCTTACTGGAAGCCGGGTGACAGCATGGATGCCCAGCATCCGGTGTTGGAAAAACTGCCTTATATCGTCGTGCTGGTTGATGAGTTCGCTGACCTGATGATGACCGTCGGTAAGAAAGTGGAAGAGCTGATTGCTCGTCTGGCGCAGAAAGCGCGTGCGGCGGGTATTCACCTTGTGCTGGCGACGCAGCGTCCTTCCGTGGACGTTATTACTGGGCTTATTAAAGCGAACATTCCGACGCGTATTGCGTTTACCGTATCAAGTAAAATTGACTCCCGTACCATTCTTGACCAGGGAGGCGCTGAGTCGCTGCTGGGTATGGGGGATATGCTTTACTCAGGTCCGAACTCCACCTCGCCGGTGCGTGTCCACGGTGCATTTGTCCGCGATGAGGAAGTTCACGCTGTCGTGCAGGACTGGAAAGCGCGCGGTCGTCCACAATACGTGGACGGGATCACCTCTGACAGCGAGAGCGAAGGCGGCGGCGGTGGCTTTGACGGCGGTGAAGAGCTGGATCCGTTATTCGATCAGGCGGTTAACTTCGTGACCGAAAAACGCAAAGCGTCCATCTCTGGCGTGCAGCGTCAGTTCCGTATCGGCTACAACCGCGCGGCGCGTATCATCGAGCAGATGGAAGCGCAGGGGATTGTGAGCGAACAGGGGCATAACGGTAACCGCGAGGTGCTGGCTCCGCCGCCGTTTGATTAACCTTCAGCGATTGCAAAGAAGGGTAAATCAGCCAAAATTAAGCATTTTCTTCTGTCGCCTGCCTTCGGGCAGGGCCAGAATAGAAGACGGAAACCCCATATCGGGAAGACGTATTTTAAGGAATAACAATGAAAAAAATCGCTATCGCCTGTGCTTTACTCACCAGTTTTGTTGCCAGCAGCGTCTGGGCTGATGCAGCCAGCGACCTTAAAAGCCGACTGGATAAAGTAAGCAGCTTCCACGCCAGCTTCACGCAAAAAGTGACTGACGGCAGCGGCAACGCGGTGCAGGAAGGCCAGGGAGATTTGTGGGTAAAACGCCCAAATCTCTTCAACTGGCACATGACCCAGCCGGATGAGAGTATCCTGGTGTCTGACGGTAAAACCCTGTGGTTCTTCAACCCGTTTGTTGAACAAGCCACGGCGACCTGGCTGAAAGATGCGACCAGCAATACGCCGTTTATGCTGATTGCCCGCAACCAGTCCAGCGACTGGCAGCAGTACAACATCAAACAAAACGGTGATGAGTTTGTCCTGACGCCGAAAGGCAGCAACGGCAACCTGAAGCAGTTCACCATTAACGTGAGCAGCAACGGCACGATCAATCAGTTCGGTGCGGTTGAGCAAGATGACCAGCGCAGCAGCTACCAGCTGAAAACGCAGCAAAACGGCGCTGTTGATGCATCGAAATTCACCTTTACCCCGCCGCAGGGCGTAACGGTGGATGACCAACGCAATAAGTAAGAGGCATGAGTGGGCAATCTGTCGCTCGATTTTTCAGATAATGCGTTTCAACCTCTGGCCGCTCGTATGCGGCCAGAAAATTTAGCGCAGTACATCGGCCAGCAGCATCTGCTGGCTGCCGGGAAACCGTTGCCACGCGCCATTGAGGCCGGGCATCTGCACTCGATGATCCTCTGGGGGCCACCAGGTACCGGTAAAACGACCCTCGCTGAAGTGATCGCCCGATATGCAAACGCGGACGTTGAGCGGATTTCTGCCGTGACCTCCGGCGTGAAGGAGATCCGCGAAGCGATCGAGCGTGCTCGGCAGAACCGCAATGCAGGACGCCGGACTATCCTCTTCGTGGACGAAGTTCACCGCTTCAACAAGAGCCAGCAGGATGCCTTCCTGCCGCATATTGAAGACGGCACGATCTTCTTCATCGGTGCCACCACGGAAAACCCATCCTTTGAACTTAACTCAGCACTTCTTTCCCGTGCGCGCGTTTACCTGCTCAAATCGCTGACTACAGACGATATTGAAAAGGTGCTCATCCAGGCGATGGATGACAAAGCGCGGGGCTACGGCGGACAAGACATCGTTCTACCGGATGAGACGCGCCTCGCGATTGCTCAGTTGGTTAACGGCGATGCGCGTCGGGCACTGAACACGCTGGAAATGATGGCCGATATGGCCGAAATGGATGATTCCGGCAAGCGGGTGCTGAAGCCTGAATTGCTCACCGAAATAGCCGGTGAGCGCAGCGCGCGTTTTGATAATAAAGGCGATCGTTTTTACGATCTGATCTCGGCGCTGCATAAGTCTGTGCGCGGTAGTGCCCCCGATGCAGCGCTCTACTGGTACGCGCGCATTATTACCGCAGGTGGCGATCCGCTGTATGTCGCACGTCGCTGTCTGGCGATTGCATCAGAAGACGTCGGTAATGCCGACCCGCGCGCCATGCAGGTGGCTATCTCCGCCTGGGATTGTTTCACACGCGTTGGGCCTGCCGAAGGCGAGCGTGCCATTGCGCAGGCGATTGTCTATCTGGCCTGCGCGCCGAAAAGCAATGCGGTTTATACCGCCTTCAAAGCAGCAATGTCTGATGCGCGCGAGCGGCCGGACTATGATGTGCCGGTTCATCTGCGTAACGCACCAACAAAGTTGATGAAAGAGATGGGGTACGGGCAGGAGTATCGTTACGCCCACGACGAACCCAATGCCTATGCCGCCGGAGAGGACTATTTCCCGCAGGAGATGGCACAAACCCGCTATTATCACCCCACAAACAGAGGTCTTGAGGGTAAGATTGGCGAAAAGCTCGCCTGGCTTGCCGGACAGGATCAAAATAGCCCTATAAAACGCTACCGTTAGCGCTATCGTTGCGGTAATGTTGGCAATGTATACCCGTTATATTGTGGCCGCAGGCTGTGGTCACATTTTCCTATTTAATTCGATAAGCACAGGATAAGCATGCTCGATCCCAATCTGCTGCGTAATGAGCCAGACGCAGTCGCTGAAAAACTGGCACGCCGGGGCTTTAAGCTGGATGTAGATAAGCTGCGCGCTCTTGAAGAGCGTCGTAAAGTTCTGCAGGTACAAACTGAAAATCTGCAGGCAGAGCGTAATTCTCGATCGAAATCCATCGGCCAGGCGAAAGCGCGCGGGGAAGATATTGAGCCATTACGCCTGGAAGTGAACAAACTGGGTGAAGAGCTGGATCAGGCGAAAGCTGAACTGGACGTTCTTCAGACCGAAATTCGTGATATCGCCCTGGCTATCCCGAACATTCCTGACGACAGCGTGCCTGTCGGCAAAGATGAAAACGACAACGTTGAAGTGAAACGCTGGGGCACGCCTCGCGAGTTCGACTTCGAGGTGCGCGATCACGTGACCCTGGGCGAAATGCACGCGGGCCTGGACTTTGCGGCGGCGGTTAAGCTGACCGGTTCTCGCTTCGTGGTCATGAAAGGCCAGATTGCTCATCTGCACCGTGCGCTGGCACAGTTTATGCTGGATCTGCACACCGAGCAGCACGGTTACAGCGAAACCTACGTACCGTATCTGGTTAACCACGATACGCTGTACGGTACGGGTCAACTGCCGAAATTTGCCGGCGATCTGTTCCACACCCGTCCGCTGGACGAGGAAGCAGACAGCAGCAACTATGCGCTGATCCCAACCGCGGAAGTGCCGCTGACTAACCTCGTGCGTGATGAGATCATCGACGAAGACGACCTGCCAATCAAACTGACCGCACACTCTCCGTGCTTCCGTTCTGAAGCAGGATCTTACGGTCGCGACACGCGCGGTCTGATCCGTATGCATCAGTTCGACAAAGTTGAGATGGTGCAGATCGTCCGTCCGGAAGAGTCTATGGACGCGCTGGAAGAGATGACCGGCCACGCTGAGAAAGTGCTGGAGTTGCTGGGTCTGCCGTACCGCCGTATGGCGCTGTGCACCGGCGACATGGGCTTTGGTGCCTGCAAAACCTTCGACCTGGAAGTTTGGGTACCTGCGCAGAACACCTACCGTGAAATCTCCTCTTGCTCTAACGTCTGGGATTTCCAGGCGCGCCGCATGCAGGCTCGCTGCCGCAGCAAGTCCGACAAGAAAACCCGTCTGGTGCACACCCTGAACGGTTCTGGTCTGGCTGTGGGTCGTACGCTGGTTGCCGTGCTGGAAAACTATCAGCAGGCAGACGGACGTATTGAGATCCCGGAAGTGCTGCGTCCCTACATGAAGGGCCAGCAGTTCATCGGCTAATAATATGTCTTAAAACAAGAAAGCGCCTCAGGGCGCTTTTTTTATGCCTGCTAATTGATACGACTCAATAATCTCTCCCTCTAAAGTAGTAATACTCCTCCGAATGAAAGCCAGCATAAAAAGCTGATAACGAAGAAATTCGTTCTATATAAAACTATATAGCGGTCTGTGCCGCCTCTCTTTTCTTTGTGAGCAACCAAAGTGAGTCTTTATGAAAATCAAAGCGCCTGAAGCGTTAATGGCTGCCGAGGTCACTCGCCGTGGGTTGATGAAAACCACGGCAATTGGCGGCCTGGCTGTAGCCAGCAGCGCCTTCACGCTCCCTTTTACCCGACTAGCATCGGCGGCGGATGCATTATCCCCAGCCTCAGCGCCGGAAAAAGTGGTGTGGAGTGCATGTACCGTTAACTGCGGTAGCCGTTGTCCACTGCGCATGCATGTGGTGGATGGTGAAATTAAATATGTCGAAACCGATAACACCGGGGACGATAACTATGAAGGGTTGCATCAGGTTCGCGCCTGCCTGCGCGGGCGCTCCATGCGTCGCCGCGTCTATAACCCGGATCGTCTTAAATACCCGATGAAGCGTGTCGGTAAGCGTGGGGAAGGGAAGTTCGAGCGCATTAGCTGGGACGAAGCCTACGATATTATCGCGACCAACATGCAGCGTCTGATCAACGAGTATGGCAACGAGTCCATCTACCTGAACTACGGCACCGGGACGCTCGGCGGCACGATGACGCGATCCTGGCCGCCGGGAAAAACGCTGGTAGCACGCTTGATGAACTGCTGCGGCGGTTATCTCAACCACTACGGCGACTACTCTTCCGCGCAGATTGCGGCAGGTCTCAACTACACCTACGGTGGCTGGGCCGACGGTAACAGCCCGTCTGATATCGAAAACAGTAAGCTGGTCGTACTCTTCGGTAACAACCCGGGTGAAACGCGCATGAGCGGCGGCGGGGTGACCTACTACCTCGAACAGGCCCGCGCCAAATCCAATGCCCGCATGATCATCATCGATCCGCGCTACACCGACACCGGTGCCGGACGTGAAGACGAGTGGATCCCAATCCGTCCGGGTACCGATGCGGCGCTGGTCTCCGCGCTGGCATGGGTGATGATCACCGAAAACCTCGTCGATCAGCCTTTTCTGGATAAATACTGCGTCGGCTATGACGAGAAAACGCTGCCCGCCAGCGCGCCTGCCAATGGCCACTATAAGGCATATATTCTCGGACAGGGCAGTGACGGCGTGGCGAAAACACCTGAGTGGGCGTCCACCATTACCGGGATACCGGTTGAGCGTATTGTTCAGCTGGCGCGTGAGATTGGCTCAGCCAAACCGGCCTACATCAGCCAGGGCTGGGGGCCGCAGCGTCACGCCAATGGCGAAATCGCGACCCGCGCAATCTCCATGCTCTCCATTTTGACCGGCAACGTTGGTGTTCACGGCGGGAATACCGGTGCCCGTGAAGGCTCGTATTCGCTGCCGTTTGAACGCATGCCGACGCTGGACAACCCCGTGCAGACCAGCATCTCCATGTTTATGTGGACGGATGCAATCGAACGTGGTCCTGAGATGACCGCGCTGCGCGACGGGGTGCGTGGCAAAGACAAGCTGGATGTGCCGATCAAGATGATCTGGAACTATGCCGGCAACTGTCTTATCAACCAGCACTCCGAAATCAACCGTACCCATGAAATCCTGCAGGATGACAAGAAGTGCGAAATGATTGTGGTGATTGACTGCCACATGACATCGTCGGCGAAATATGCCGATATCCTGCTGCCGGACTGTACCGCGTCAGAGCAGATGGATTTCGCCCTGGATGCCTCCTGCGGCAACATGTCCTACGTGATCTTTACCGACCAGGCGATTAAACCGCGCTTCGAGTGCAAAACCATCTATGAGATGACCTCAGAGCTGGCGAAGCGTCTTGGCGTAGAGCAGCAGTTTACCGAGGGGAGGACGCAGGAAGGGTGGATGCGCCATCTGCACGAGCTCTCTCGTAACGCTATCCCTGACCTGCCGGACTTCGACACCTTCCGCAAGCAGGGGATGTACAAACAGCGTGACCCTGAAGGGCATCACGTGGCGTACAAAGCCTTCCGCGAAGACCCGCAGGCTAACCCGCTGACCACACCGTCGGGCAAAATCGAAATTTACTCCGAAGAGCTGGCAAAAATTGCCTCCACCTGGGATCTGCCGGAAGGGGATGTTATCGATCCACTGCCAATCTACACGCCGGGTTTCGAAAACTACAACGATCCACTTACCGCGAAATTCCCGCTGCAGCTGACCGGTTTCCATTACAAGGCCCGCGTCCACTCAACCTACGGCAACGTCGATGTACTGAAAGCCGCGTGCCGCCAGGAAATGTGGATCAACCCGATGGATGCCAAAGCACGTGGAATCAACAATGGTGACCGCGTACGCATCTTCAATGGTCGTGGTGAGGTACATATCGAAGCCAAAGTCACTCCGCGCATGATGCCTGGCGTTGTCGCGCTGGGGGAAGGGGCCTGGTATAACCCGGATGCAAACCGCATTGACCAGGCGGGCAGTATTAACGTACTGACCACACAGCGGCCGTCGCCACTGGCGAAGGGCAACCCGTCCCACACGAACCTTGTTCAGGTTGAAAAGGTGTAAGGAGTAACCGATGACAACCCAGTATGGATTTTTTATTGATTCCAACCGCTGCACAGGGTGTAAAACCTGCGAGCTGGCCTGCAAAGATTACAAAGACCTGACGCCGGACGTGAGCTTCCGCCGTGTTTACGAATACGCTGGTGGCGACTGGCAGGAAGATAACGGCGTCTGGCATCAGAACGTCTTTGCCTACTACCTGTCAATTGCGTGCAACCACTGCGAAGATCCGGCTTGTACCAAAGTCTGTCCGAGCGGTGCGATGCACAAGCGTGAAGACGGCTTTGTGGTGGTGGACGAAGATGTCTGCATCGGCTGCCGCTATTGCCACATGGCGTGTCCGTACGGTGCACCGCAGTACAACGAAGCAAAAGGCCATATGACCAAGTGCGACGGCTGCCACTCCCGCGTGGCCGACGGTAAAAAACCGATCTGCGTGGAATCCTGCCCGCTGCGCGCGCTGGACTTTGGCCCAATTGAAGAGCTGCGTAAAAAACATGGCCAGCTTGCTGCCGTTGCGCCGCTGCCGTCCGCGCACTTCACGAAGCCGAGCATTGTGATTAAACCTAACGCCAACAGCCGTCCTACAGGTGATACCACCGGCTATCTGGCAAACCCGAAGGAGGTGTGAGATGGGAAGTGGATGGCATGAATGGCCGCTGATGATCTTCACGGTCTTTGGGCAGTGCGTGGCGGGTGGCTTCATTGTGCTCGCGCTGGCGCTGTTGAAGGGTAATCTCAACGCTGAACAGCAGCAGCGTCTGGTGCTGAGCATGTTTGGCCTTTGGGTACTGATGGGGCTTGGCATTATTGCTTCTACGCTGCACCTCGGTTCACCAATGCGCGCGTTCAACTCTCTGAACCGCGTGGGCGCATCGTCCCTCAGTAACGAGATTGCCAGTGGGGCGATTTTCTTTGCTGTTGGCGGACTGGGCTGGCTGCTGGCCGCGCTGAATAAATTGCCTGCGGCTCTGCGTAGCCTGTGGCTGATTGTGACGATGGTGCTGGGCGTGGTGTTCGTGTGGATGATGGTGCGTGTCTATAACACCATTGATACTGTCCCAACCTGGTACAGCATCTGGACACCGATGAGCTTCTTCCTGACGATGTTTATTGGCGGGCCTCTGCTGGGCTACCTGCTGCTGCGAGTGGCGGGTGTGGATGGCTGGGCAATGCGTTTGCTGCCTGCCGTATCGCTGCTGGCGCTGGTGGTGAGCACAGTTGTTGCCCTGATGCAGGGTGCTGAGCTGGCGACTATTCACAGTTCCATTCAGCAGGTCTCTGCCCTGGTCCCGGATTACGGTTCGCTGATGGCCTGGCGCATCGTTCTGCTGGTCGCGGCGCTGGTATTCTGGATCGCCCCTCAGCTTAAAGGTTATCAGCCCGCGCTGCCGCTGCTGTCACTGGCCTTTGTGCTGGTACTGGCGGGTGAACTGATTGGCCGCGGAGTGTTCTACGGGTTGCATATGACCGTTGGTATGGCTATCGCCAGTTAGCGTTGTATTTAGTTCTATCAAGCCGGGCCCGAGCGCCCGGCTTCTCTTTTTTCAATCATGAAATTTTTCGACTGTCGTTTTGTTTTAATTTCGGGCATTAATAAATAAAAACAGAGACATAATTAATATCTATAGCAGGCGTGGCATTAGCAGGATAAGTTTTTTAAATCGACAGGGATCATATTGTGCGTGGCGCTTAAATCAGTGGATTGACTTTGTTTTTGCCAGTGGCATGATGCGCACGAAATCTGAACTTCCTCACGGTTTTTAATCCATGACCACCTATACCCGGCCAGTGCTTCTGTTGCTCTGTGGCCTGCTTCTGTTGACCCTGGCGATCGCAGTGTTAAATACGCTCGTCCCGCTGTGGCTCGCCCATGAAAACTTACCGACCTGGCAGGTGGGTATGGTCAGCTCGTCCTTTTTTACCGGGAATCTGCTGGGCACATTATTAACCGGTAGCCTGATTAAGCGTTTTGGCTTTAATCGCAGCTATTATCTGGCTTCGCTGATTTTTGCCGCCGGATGTGCCGGGCTGGGACTGATGGTTGGTTTCTGGAGCTGGATGGCATGGCGCTTTATCGCTGGCGTAGGCTGCGCGATGATTTGGGTGGTGGTTGAAAGTGCGCTGATGTGCAGCGGCACATCACGTAACCGCGGACGCCTGCTTGCCGCCTATATGATGGTTTACTACGTCGGCACCGTGCTGGGGCAACTGATGGTGAGCAAGCTGCCAACCGACCTGATGAGCGTTCTGCCGTGGGTAACGGGCATGGTGCTGGCTGCAATCCTGCCGCTGCTGTTTACGCGCATTGTGAACCAGAACAGCGAGCATCAGGAGGCGACCCACATCTGGCCGATGCTGAGGCTGCGCCATGCGCGCCTGGGGATTAACGGCTGTATTATTTCCGGGATTGTGCTGGGTTCGCTCTATGGCCTGATGCCGCTCTACCTGAATCATCAGGGCGTGAGCGATTCCGGAATAGGGTTCTGGATGGCGGTGATGGTCAGCGCCGGGATTGTAGGGCAGTGGCCTATTGGTCGTTTGGCTGACCGCTTTGGTCGCCTGCTGGTGCTGCGCGTTCAGGTCTTCGTGGTGATCATGGGATGCCTTGCGATGCTAAGCAATGCCGCCATGGCACCGGCCCTGTTTATACTTGGGGCTGCGGGCTTTACGCTCTATCCTGTTGCGATGGCCTGGGCCTGTGAGAAAGTTGAACATCACCAGCTGGTAGCGATGAACCAGGCGCTGTTACTGAGCTATACCATCGGCAGTTTATTAGGGCCGACGTTTACCGCGATGCTGATGCAGAATTATTCCGATAACCTGCTGTTTATCATGATCGCCAGCGTATCGTTTATTTATCTCTTAATGCTACTGCGCAAAGCGGGCGAGCATCCAACGCCAGTGGCACATGCCTGATTAAATAAAAGCCTGTCGATGACAGGCTTTTTTGTCCCCATCACAACTAAGAGTTTTACTTATTGTGTGTTTATCTCACCAGGCGATAATTCACAGGAGTCCTACCACAATAAGGCAGCCATCATGTCTATTCGTCGTTTTTCCACTACTGCGCTTGCCGTAGTGTTGTCTTTAACGTTTGCAACCGCTCCGGTCATGGCTAATCCTGGAAATGGGAATGGCGGTGGTCACGGAAACGGTGGTGGACAAGGTAATAGCGGCAATCATGGCAACGGGAATTCTGGTGACCATGGTAATAAGCAAAATAACGGTAAGGACAATCCGGGAAAATCGGATAAGAGCTTCAAAAACAGCAAAGATGTCAGTAATGATGTCGACGTTCGTGTGAGCTTCGATCATGCCCGCCATCTGGCACTGAATTACGGCTTAACGGGCTATGATTCTCTGCCTCCGGGGATCGCAAAAAACCTGGCGCGCGGTAAACCGCTGCCTCCGGGAATTGCGAAGAAAACTGTGCCAGCTTCTATGCTGGGCCAACTTCCTTCTTATCCGGGCTATGAATGGCGGGTGGTGGGGGATGACCTGGTCTTAATCGCATTGAGTACCGCGATTGTGACCTCCGTTATTAACGGCGTCTTCAAATAGAATATAGAAAAGGCCCGGTTTTCACCGGGCCTTTTCTTTAATACATCACCTTGTGGCCGTACTGTTCAAGAATACCTTTGACGCGTTCCATCGTCTCTTTTTTTGGCGGCTTCACGCCATCAAGCTTATATTCTTCACCCATCGCCACCCATTTGTGTTTACCGAGTTCGTGATAGGGCAGAAGCTCAATTTTCTCCACGTTGCCCATATCACGGGTGAATTCGCCGAGACGGTGCGCGGAATCATCATCATCTGACCAGCCCGGCACGACCACATAGCGGATCCAGGTTTTGATGCCTTTGTCGGCAATGTATTTGGCAAATTCCAGCGTGCGGTGGTTGGAGACGCCAACCAGGTTCTGGTGGATCTCATCATTCATCTGTTTGAGATCGAGCATGACCAGATCGGTCACTTCGAGCAGTTCATCAATAACCGGATCGTAGCGGCGTACAAAGCCATTGGTGTCGAGACAGGTATGGATGCCTTCCTTGCGGCAGGCACGGAACCAGTCGCGGACAAATTCAGCCTGCAGGATGGCCTCGCCGCCGGACGCGGTGACACCGCCGCCGGACGCGTTCATAAAGTGGCGGTAGGTCACTACCTCTTTCATCAGATCTTCAACGGTTACTTCTTTACCGCCATGCGTATCCCAGGTGTCACGGTTATGGCAGTACAGGCAGCGCATCAGGCAGCCCTGGAAAAAGGTGATAAAGCGGATGCCCGGGCCATCGACGGTGCCACAGGATTCAAAGGAGTGAATGCGACCAATAATTGACATTGCGGTGATATCTCCAGCATCGGCCCGTCCGGGGCCTGTGTATGCACAGCTCAAAACCGGCTGTGTTACGAGCCAATCCCATTAGGCTATTTTACTTGCCATTTTGAACCTGGGCAGTGCTCACAATCCTCACGTACTATGTGTACGCTCCGGTTGCTGCGCGCTGTCCGTGTTCAAACTGGCTGCGACAATTACGCCTAATGGGAAAGGCTCTTAGTCTGTTTTGGCTGTTATCCATTAAGTATAGATAGCGGACAAAAGAGACTGAGATGGAGAGGGTGCTAAAAAGGCCCCACTGACGTGGAGCCTTTATTGTACGCTTTTTAACGCGTGATTTCAGTCAATTCCAGTTAGATGGACTGAGTGAAAGTACGGGTGATAACGTCCTGCTGCTGTTCTTTAGTCAGGGAGTTAAAACGTACTGCGTAGCCAGATACACGGATGGTCAGCTGAGGATATTTCTCAGGGTGTTCCATCGCGTCGAGCAGCATTTCACGGTTCATTACGTTCACGTTCAGGTGCTGACCACCTTCGATGGACGCTTCGTGGTGGAAGTAACCATCCATCAGACCCGCGAGGTTAGTTTTACGCACTTCGTCGTCTTTACCCAGCGCGTTTGGCACGATAGAGAAGGTATAAGAGATACCATCTTTCGCGTAAGCAAACGGCAGTTTAGCAACGGAGGTCAGAGAGGCAACTGCACCTTTCTGGTCACGACCATGCATTGGGTTAGCACCTGGGCCGAATGGCGCGCCAGCACGACGACCGTCTGGGGTGTTACCGGTTTTCTTACCATACACAACGTTAGAGGTGATGGTCAGAACAGACTGAGTCGGGATAGCGTTACGGTAAGTCGTCAGTTTCTGAATTTTCTTCATGAAACGTTCTACCAGGTCAACCGCCATGTCATCAACGCGAGAGTCGTTGTTACCAAACTGCGGGTATTCACCTTCGATTTCGAAGTCTACAGCCAGGCCGTCTTCGTCACGAATTGGTTTAACTTTCGCATATTTGATTGCAGACAGGGAGTCAGCGGCAACGGACAGACCCGCGATACCACATGCCATGGTGCGAACCACGTCACGGTCGTGCAGCGCCATCAGAGAGGCTTCGTAGCTGTACTTGTCGTGCATGTAGTGGATAACGTTCAGCGCAGTGACGTACTGTTTAGCCAGCCAGTCCATGAAGTGATCCATACGATCCATCACTTCGTCGAAGTTCAGAACGTCGCCTTTGATCGGCTCAGACTTAGGACCAACCTGCATTTTCAGTTTTTCATCAACGCCGCCGTTGATTGCGTACAGCATGGTTTTCGCCAGGTTTGCACGCGCACCGAAGAACTGCATTTGTTTACCAACAACCATTGGGCTTACGCAGCAAGCGATAGCGTAATCATCGTTGTTGAAGTCCGGACGCATCAGGTCATCGTTCTCGTACTGCAGAGAAGAGGTATCGATAGACACTTTAGCGGCGAATTTCTTGAAGTTCAGAGGCAGTTTTTCAGACCACAGAACGGTGATGTTCGGCTCCGGAGAAGGACCCATGGTGTACAGGGTATTCAGGAAGCGGAAGCTGTTTTTGGTTACCAGAGTACGGCCGTCAACGCCCATACCACCGATTGATTCTGTTGCCCAGATTGGGTCACCAGAGAACAGCTCATCGTATTCAGGGGTACGCAGGAAGCGAACCATACGCAGTTTCATGACCAGGTGGTCAATCATTTCCTGAGCGTCTTGCTCGGTGATTTTGCCTGCTTTGATATCACGTTCGATGTACGCATCCAGGAAGGTGGATACGCGACCGAAGGACATTGCTGCACCATTCTGAGACTTAACCGCGGCCAGGTAGCCGAAGTAGGTCCACTGGATAGCTTCCTGAGCGTTGGTAGCAGGACCAGAGATATCGCAGCCATATTTAGCAGCCATCTCTTTGATCTGACCCAGTGCGCGGTGCTGTTCAGCGATTTCTTCACGCAGACGGATAGTCGCTTCCAGATTTACGCCGTTTTCCAGGTCAGACTGCAGGGAAACGAACTGCGCGTATTTGTCTTTCAGCAGGAAGTCGATACCGTACAGCGCAACGCGACGGTAGTCACCGATGATACGGCCACGGCCATACGCATCTGGCAGACCGGTCAGAACGCCGGATTTACGGCAGTTCAGAATGTCTTTGGTGTAAACATCGAATACACCCTGGTTGTGGGTTTTGCGGTATTCGGTGAAGATTTTTTTCAGCATTGGGTCCAGCTCGCGGTTATACGCTTTGCAGGAACCTTCTACCATTTTGATGCCACCGAACGGGATGATTGCGCGTTTCAGTGGTGCTTCAGTCTGCAGACCAACGATTTTCTCAAGGGCTTTGTTGATGTAGCCAGCATCGTGAGAAGTGATGGTGGAAGCAACGGAGGTGTCAAAATCAACTGGCGCGTGAGTGCGGTTTTCCAGTTTAACGCCTTCCATTACGCTGTCCCACAGCTTGGTGGTCGCGTCAGTTGCGCCAGCCAGGAAGGATTCGTCACCTTCATACGGGGTATAGTTTTTCTGAATGAAGTCACGTACGTTTACTTCATTCTGCCAGTCACCTTTCGCAAAACCTTCCCAGGCTGTGGCTAACTTTTCATTAAGCTCGGACATGTAACACCTACCTTCTTAAGTGGATTTTTTATTTACTGCCTGAGACAACCATTAATGATGGTCGTCGCCACGCAGGTAAATGACCCAGTATGTCAACCCAACTAACAGACCCCCACCGATAATGTTCCCGATAGTGACAGGGATCAGGTTATCAGTAATGAAGTTCATGATTGTCAGGTGAGAGAAACTTTCCGGATTTGAACCAACTGCGGTCCAGAACTCCGGGCTCGCAAAGTTGCGGATAACAATCCCCATTGGGATCATAAACATATTCGCAATACTGTGCTCGAAGCCGCTCGCAACAAACATCGCAACCGGTAGAACCATAATCATGGCTTTGTCCATCAGGCTACGACCCGAGTAGCTCATCCAGACGGCCAGGCAGACCATCAGGTTTGCGAGGATGCCGAGAGCAATAGCTTCGATAAATGTATGGTGCATTTTGTGGTCAGCGGTTTGCAGGACGTTAAGCCCCCAGCCACCGTTGGCGGTCATATACTCGCCAGAGAGCCACATCAACAGAACAAATAGCAGACAGCCAATCAGGTTACCAACATAGACGTTTAGCCAGTTGCGTGCCAGTTGACCCCAGGTAATTCTTCCGCTGGCTTTCGCCACAACAATCAGCACCGTAGAGGTGAAAAGGTCGGCGCCGCAGATGACGCAAAGAATCAGACCCAGTGAGAAGCAAATGCCGCCAATCAGTTTGGCCATGCCGAAAGGCATCCCGGCAGTACCGGTGGTGGCAGTGATGTAGAAGACGAAAGCGATTGAGATGAACACACCGGCCGTGATCGCCAGATAGAACGTCTTCATCGGGTGTTTCGTTGCTTTATAGACACCCGCTTCTTCGGCAACTTTGGCCATTGCAGCTGGGAGTAAAAGATCAAAAGGGTTGTCAGCTTTCACACTAACTCTCTCTTTATTAAGTCGGCGACGAGATACTAACAAAGCATTATAGAAGAGAAATTGATATAGATCATATCTCGCCTGGCTTATAGGCCCGCAATGTGTATGGATTTACAGCGAATGCGGAGTAAGTATTTGATTATCCGTATAAAAATAAATTTTAAAAGTTATGAAAAGAGTTGAATTTTTTCGTTAGGCCTCCCGTAAAACAGTTAATTAAAATGGAGTATTTACCACAAAAAGTAACAGTCCAGCCCAGGTAAGTATTATTATATTTACCCGTAATTAACTTAATTATTACAATCAAACGTCATTACCGAAAAAATAAAAAAAAGGGGCAATGAAATTGCCCCGTAATATAGCCCAGACGATTGGATACGCCTACATCTGGTAATGTTATGTGCGCTTATTTTGACCAGTAAGCGGCTTTTGCCTTCTGTAATTTTTCATACGCTTTCAGCAGCGACTGATGTGCCGGGAAGGCTTTCAGATCGCTATCAACAGCCTGCAGGCCATAGAACGGCTCTTCGCCGCTCAGCGCCGCGCTGGCTGCTTCGACGGCATCTGCACCGTACATACGAACAAAGGCATTCAAGTACTGCAGAGGTTCACGGTCCTCTTCCTGAGCGAGCAGCAACAGCGTCTGAAGACAGCGGTAGTAGTTGGTGCGCTCGGCTGAGAAGACGGACTGGTTGAATTCCATGGTCCACTCGGTCCAGGCCAGGGCCTGATCCAGATCGCCACCCGCAAGAGCCAGCATCGCTTTCAGCTCACCAATACGCAGGGTGTACCAGCCATTGTCTTTACCGGTCGCCAGACCCAGCAGTTCACGCACGCGGGTGAAGTCATCGTGGCCTTCTTCGTCCAGTTGGGCGATCAGGTTCAGATAATCTTCTTTCTCCCACTCGCTGCCCGGCAGGGCCAGCAGCGTTTCGCGCAGGTGCGCGCCCATGCTGTTATTCGCCAGCCACAGATCTTCAGCCGGGTAGATGTCGGACATGCCAGGAACGATAATGCGGCACGCGTAGACGCCAAGGTGTTCGTAGTCAGCAATATAGACGTCCTGGTCTTCCGCTTTGAAGATTGCCATCAGCGTGGCGAACTCTTCTTCCGTGGTACCGGCAAAACTCCAGTCCACGAACGGATAGTCTGCATCCTGCTTAAACATGTCCCAGGAGATCAAACCGCTGGAGTCGATGAAGTGGGTTTCGAGGTTGGTATGCTCGGCCACTTCTTCATCGTCAAAGGTTGGCGGGGTGAACACGTCGAGATCTTTCAGGCTACGGCCCTGCAGCAGCTCGGTGACGGTACGCTCCAGCGCCACGCCGAAGTCCGGGTGCGCGCCGAAGGAGGCGAAGCAGGTGCCGTTGGTCGGGTTAAACAGCACGACGCAGATAACGGGATATTTGCCGCCCAGCGAGCCGTCATAGGCAAAGATTGGGAAACCTTCTGCTTCCAGCTTAGCGATGGATTCCACCACGCCCGGATAGCGCGCCAGCACGTCTGCCGGAATTTCAGGCAGGCTAATGGATTCGGCGATGATGCGGTTTTTAATGTGGCGTTCGAAGACTTCAGACAGACCCTGCACGCGCGCTTCATTGCGGGTGTTACCAGCGGACATACCGTTAGATACATACAGGTTACCGACGATGTTCATCGGGATGTAAACGGTCTTTTCGTCTGACTGGCGGGTAAACGGCAGGGCGCAGATACCGCGATCCTCGTTACCGGACTGCAGATCGATCAGCATGCTGGCAGTCAGTTCGTTATCTGGATCGTAGAACGCACGCAGGCGCGCGTCGAGAATGCCTTCCGGCAGTTCGTCGTCTTCGGTCAGCGGGAACCATTTTTCGTTCGGATAGTGAACGAACGGGCCATTAGCGATGGTTTCGCCCAACCAGAAGTCAGCGAAGAAATAGTTGGTGGACAGACGCTCAAAATACTCACCCAGCGCAGAGGCCAGTGCCGCTTTTTTTGTCGCGCCTTTACCGTTGGTAAAGCACAGGGCACAGTCTTTATCGCGAATATGCACGGACCAGACATGCGGCACCGGATTGAGCCAGGAGGCTTCTTCGATGTTAAAACCCAGGTCGGTCAGTTTCTGCTGGAAGCGAGCGATGGAATCTTCCAGAGCGGCGTCTTTGCCGGGGATAAACGTTTGAGTCATGGCGTTCACTTTTATCGTACGTAAAGCGCGCAATGATACGGGTTTTGCGTGACGGGTGCTATCTTCGGCGAAAATAAAAGGCTGGGCTATGCTTAGTGGCAGTAACTGACTGTTAAGGCATAGAAAAATGAAAGCATTTGATCTCCAGCGGATGGCGTTTGATAAAGTTCCTCCTGAGTTTCTGGGCGAAGTGGCGCTGCGCAGCCTGTATACCTTCGTACTCGTCTTCCTGTTTCTTAAAATCACTGGCCGTCGCGGCGTGCGGCAGATGTCGCTCTTTGAAGTGTTGATCATCCTGACGCTGGGGTCAGCGGCGGGGGACGTCGCCTTTTATGACGATGTGCCGATGGTGCCGGTGTTTATCGTTTTTGTCTCACTGGCGCTACTTTACCGTCTTGTCATGTGGCTGATGTCGAAAAGCGAAAAGCTGGAAGATCTGCTTGAAGGGAAGCCGGTCGTAATCGTCGAGGACGGACAGCTGGCCTGGGAAAACGTGCAAAGCGCCAATATGACCGAGTTTGAGTTCTTTATGGAGCTACGCCTGAACAGCGTTGAACAGCTCGGGCAGGTGCGGCTGGCGATCATGGAAACCAACGGGCAGATCAGCGTCTATTACTATTCTGACGACGAGGTGAAGCCGGGACTGTGTATCTTGCCGGATATGCTGATTGAACGTTTCAGAACGGTACCTGAATCAGGTGAATATGCTTGCGTAAGATGTAGCCACGTTGTGGCGATGCAGCCGGGGGATCGTCAATTATGCCCCCGCTGTGCAAATCCGGAATGGACGAAGGTTAGCCGGGCCAAACGTATCACCTGACAGGCATTTTGTCGGTTTTGTCTTAGCGAGGCGGCAGATTGTTTTGTGTGACGCGGGGCACATTTCATGGGTCATAAGTTTTAGACATTGCGGCGCGTGTCACTGAATGATAAAACCGATATCCACAGTTATAACTTATGGCTTTTAGCGTGGTGAGGGGAAATGGCTCAAGTCTTTAATTTCAGTTCAGGTCCGGCAATGTTACCGGCAGACGTGCTTAAACAGGCTCAACAGGAGCTGTGTGACTGGAACGGTCTGGGTACGTCGGTGATGGAAGTTAGCCACCGTGGTAAAGAGTTTATTCAGGTGGCGGAAGAGGCAGAAAAGGATTTTCGCGATCTGCTGAACATTCCCTCGAACTACAAAGTATTGTTCTGCCACGGCGGTGGGCGCGGTCAGTTTGCCGGTATCCCGCTCAACCTGCTGGGAGACAAAACTACCGCTGATTATGTGGACGCGGGCTACTGGGCGGCCAGCGCTGTCAAAGAAGCGCATAAGTACTGCACACCGAATGTTATCGACGCCAAAGTGACCGTTGACGGCCTGCGCGGCGTTAAGCCGATGAGCGAGTGGCAAGTTTCTGATAACGCAGCCTATCTCCACTATTGTCCGAATGAAACCATTGACGGTATCGCCATCCATGAAGAGCCAAACTTTGGTGAAAACGTGGTTGTTACCGCGGACTTCTCTTCGACCATCCTTTCCACGCCGCTGGACGTTAGCCGTTACGGTGTGATCTACGCTGGCGCACAGAAAAATATCGGCCCCGCGGGGCTGACTATTGTGATTGTGCGTGAAGACCTGCTGGGCAAAGCACACAAATCCTGCCCGTCGATTCTCGATTACACCGTGTTGAACGATAACGATTCTATGTTCAACACGCCACCAACGTTTGCCTGGTACCTTTCCGGCCTGGTCTTCAAATGGCTGAAGCAAAACGGCGGTGTGGCGCAGATGGATAAGGTTAACCAACAGAAGGCTGAACTGCTGTACGGCGTGATCGACAAGAGCGATTTCTACCGTAACGATGTGGCCATCGCTAACCGTTCCCGCATGAACGTGCCGTTCCAGCTGGCCGACAGCAACCTGGATAAAGCCTTCCTGGATGAGTCCTTCGCTGCGGGTCTGCACGCGCTGAAAGGCCACCGTGTGGTGGGCGGCATGCGTGCTTCCATCTACAACGCTATGCCGCTTGAAGGCGTCAAAGCGCTGACCGATTTCATGATCGACTTCGAACGTCGTCACGGTTAATTTGCTGTTATTCACCCCCGCAGCATTCCTGCGGGGTTTTTATTATGTTGAGTTGAGAGTTTAGTTTTCATGGAATCCCTGACGTTACAACCTATCGCGCGGGTAGATGGCACCATCAATCTGCCTGGTTCAAAAAGTGTCTCGAACCGCGCTCTGCTGCTGGCAGCTCTGGCAAACGGCACCACCGTCCTCACAAACCTGCTGGACAGCGATGACGTGCGCCATATGCTCAATGCACTGAAAGCGTTGGGCGTTCATTACACTCTCTCTGACGATCGTACCCGTTGTGAAGTCACCGGCAACGGCGGCGCATTACGTTCCGCTGAAGAGCTTGAGCTGTTTCTGGGTAACGCGGGTACTGCGATGCGTCCGCTGGCGGCAGCCCTGTGTCTGGGCAGCAACAATATTGTGCTGACCGGCGAACCGCGTATGAAAGAGCGTCCGATTGGCCATCTGGTCGATGCCTTACGCCAGGGCGGCGCGCAGATTGACTATCTGGAGCAGGAAAACTATCCACCACTGCGTCTGCGCGGTGGTTTTACCGGCGGTAACGTTGAGGTGGACGGCAGCGTTTCCAGCCAGTTCCTGACGGCACTGCTGATGACCGCGCCGCTGGCACCGCAGGATACGGTGATCGCGATTAAAGGCGATCTGGTTTCTAAACCGTACATTGATATCACGCTGCACCTGATGAAAACCTTCGGCGTTGAGGTGGAAAACCAGTCTTATCAGCGCTTCGTGGTGCGCGGGGCACAGCAGTACCAGTCTCCGGGCAACTACCTGGTTGAAGGGGATGCGTCATCCGCGTCCTACTTCCTGGCCGCGGGTGCGATTAAAGGCGGCACGGTAAAAGTGACCGGTATTGGCCGTAACAGCGTGCAGGGCGATATCCGTTTTGCGGACGTGCTGGAAAAAATGGGCGCAGTTGTTACCTGGGGCGATGACTTTATCTCCTGTACCCACGGCGAGCTGAATGCCATCGACATGGACATGAACCATATCCCGGATGCGGCGATGACCATCGCCACGGCGGCGCTGTTTGCCAAAGGCACTACCACGCTGCGTAATATCTACAACTGGCGCGTAAAAGAGACGGACCGCCTGTTCGCGATGGCGACCGAGCTGCGTAAGGTCGGTGCAGAGGTGGAAGAGGGCGAAGACTACATTCGCGTGACCCCGCCGGCAAAACTGCAGTTTGCGGAAATCGGCACCTATAACGATCACCGTATGGCGATGTGCTTCTCGCTGGTGGCGTTGTCAGACACGCCTGTGACCATTCTTGATCCGAAATGTACGGCGAAAACGTTCCCGGACTACTTCGAGCAGCTGGCGCGCATTAGTACGCTGGCCTGATACCCTCATGCCGCATCATCCGATGCGGCATTTCCTTACGCTTCCTGACGAACACTCCCGCTCATTTCTTCTACACTCTGCTTCTAACATTCTGTAATTTGCACGCAAAGGTAACAGTTGCGCACGTTGGCGCGTATAATGCGCGGCGTTCATGTAAACGGTATGCCTTATTTAAGGAGAAAAAGATGACGGCACTTGCCCCGGTAATCACCATTGATGGGCCTAGTGGCGCAGGGAAAGGTACTCTGTGCAAAGCGATGGCAGAAGCATTGCAATGGCATCTTTTAGATTCGGGAGCAATCTATCGCGTGCTGGCTCTGGCTGCGCTGCATCACCATGTGGATGTCGCCTCTGAAGAAGCGCTGGTACCGCTGGCTGCGCATCTGGATGTGCGTTTTGTTTCGACTGATGGCAACCTTGAAGTGATCCTGGAAGGAGAGGACGTCAGCGGGGAAATTCGTACTCAGGAAGTCGCTAACGCGGCCTCCCAGGTCGCGGCCTTCCCGCGCGTTCGCGAAGCCTTGCTGCGCCGCCAGCGTGGTTTCCGTGAAGCCCCAGGTTTGATCGCTGACGGACGCGATATGGGAACGGTGGTATTCCCTGATGCGCCAGTGAAAATTTTCCTCGACGCCTCTTCGGAAGAACGTGCGCAACGCCGCATGCTTCAGTTGCAGGAAAAGGGGTTTAGTGTTAACTTTGATCGCCTTTTATCCGAGATAAAAGAGCGCGATGACCGCGATCGTAACCGCGCTGTCGCCCCACTTGTTCCTGCAGAAGATGCATTAGTGCTGGATTCAACCAGTTTAACTATTGAGCAAGTGATTGAAAAAGCGCTACAATATGCGCGCCAGAAATTGGCACTCGCGTAATCGCGACCGATTTAGTAGTACCCCCGCTGCAATGGATTGACGGCGGGTATGTGAAACAACCCCATCCGGCATGGAGCCAGGTGGACGTTATCTTAACCTGAAGATTAAACATGACTGAATCTTTTGCTCAACTATTTGAAGAATCCTTAAAAACAATCGAAACCCGTCCGGGTTCCATCGTTCGTGGTGTTGTTGTTGCTATCGACAAAGACGTAGTACTGGTTGACGCCGGTCTGAAATCTGAGTCCGCCATTCCGGCAGAGCAGTTCAAAAACGCCCAGGGCGAGCTGGAAATCCAGGTTGGTGACGAAGTTGACGTTGCTCTGGATGCAGTGGAAGACGGCTTCGGTGAAACCCTGCTGTCCCGTGAGAAAGCTAAGCGTCACGAAGCTTGGATCACGCTGGAAAAAGCTTACGAAGAAGCTGAAACTGTGGTCGGTGTTATCAACGGCAAAGTTAAAGGCGGCTTCACTGTTGAGCTGAATGGTATTCGTGCGTTCCTGCCAGGTTCACTGGTAGACGTTCGTCCAGTCCGTGACACCCTGCACCTCGAAGGCAAAGAGCTTGAGTTCAAAGTAATCAAGCTGGACCAGAAGCGTAACAACGTTGTTGTATCCCGTCGTGCCGTTATCGAATCCGAAAACAGCGCAGAACGCGATCAGCTGCTGGAAAACCTGCAGGAAGGCATGGAAGTCAAAGGTATCGTTAAGAACCTCACTGACTACGGCGCATTCGTTGACCTGGGCGGCGTTGATGGCCTGCTGCACATCACCGACATGGCGTGGAAACGCGTTAAGCACCCAAGCGAAATCGTGAACGTTGGCGACGAAATCACTGTTAAAGTGCTGAAGTTTGACCGCGAACGTACTCGTGTATCCCTCGGCCTGAAACAGCTGGGCGAAGATCCATGGGTAGCTATCGCTAAGCGTTACCCAGAAGGTACTAAACTGACTGGTCGCGTTACCAACCTGACTGACTACGGCTGCTTCGTTGAAATCGAAGAAGGCGTTGAAGGCCTGGTGCACGTTTCCGAAATGGACTGGACCAACAAAAACATCCACCCATCCAAAGTTGTTAACGTTGGTGATGTAGTGGAAGTGATGGTTCTGGATATCGACGAAGAACGTCGTCGTATCTCCCTGGGCCTGAAACAGTGCAAAAACAACCCATGGCAGCAGTTCGCGGAAACCCACAACAAGGGCGACCGTGTTGAAGGTAAAATCAAGTCTATCACTGACTTCGGTATCTTCATCGGCCTGGACGGCGGCATCGATGGTCTGGTTCACCTGTCTGACATCTCCTGGAACGTTGCAGGCGAAGAAGCAGTACGTGAATACAAAAAAGGCGACGAAATCGCTGCAGTTGTTCTGCAGGTTGACGCAGAGCGTGAGCGTATCTCCCTGGGCGTTAAACAGCTCGCAGAAGATCCGTTCAACAACTGGGTTGCACTGAACAAGAAAGGCGCAATCGTAAACGGTAAAGTGACTGCAGTTGACGCTAAAGGCGCAACCGTAGAACTGGCTGACGGCGTTGAAGGTTACCTGCGCGCTTCCGAAGCTTCACGTGACCGCGTTGAAGATGCCACTCTGGTTCTGAGCGTTGGCGACGACGTTGAAGCTAAGTTCACCGGTGTTGACCGTAAGAACCGCGCAATCAGCCTGTCTGTTCGTGCTAAAGACGAAGCTGATGAGAAAGATGCAATCGCAACTGTTAACAAACAGGAAGATGCAAACTTCTCTAACAACGCAATGGCTGAAGCTTTCAAAGCAGCTAAAGGCGAGTAATATCAAGTTCTCACCATCATTTGAGCTGTAACGTATTTACAGCGAGAAGGATGAGGAGCAGACTTGACAGATTGCAGGATTCGTCCTGTAATCAATAACAAAGGGCGGCTACGGCCGCCCTTGTTTAATGAGCTGTCCAGCTAATTGGTTTGAAAGGAACCGGAGGAATCATGACCAAGTCAGAATTGATTGAAAGACTTGCCAGTCAGCAACCGCACATCCCTGCAAAGGCTGTGGAAGATGCTGTTAAAGAGATGCTGGAGCATATGGCCACCACTCTTGCCCAGGGCGAGCGCATTGAAATCCGCGGTTTCGGTAGTTTTTCTCTGCACTATCGTGCTCCACGTACCGGGCGTAACCCGAAGACTGGCGATAAAGTTGAGCTGGAAGGCAAGTACGTTCCGCACTTTAAGCCGGGTAAAGAACTGCGCGATCGCGCCAATATTTACGGCAACTGAGTTTTAGCCATAATGGCTAAACTGGGTTTAAAAGAAAGCACCTGCGGGTGCTTTTTTTGTGCCTCTCGTCTGCATTTCTGAATGCGTCACGCATTTCCATGCTGGCTTTTCTGCAAACCACTAAAAATGTTGCAGCGCCCGCCGTAACGCCCCTTTTTCCTGTCTGACGACACGCTATTCTCACGGCATACTGCCCGAAACCGGGAGGTATAAATGGGGATCCACATTGTCAGTGCTTGCGCCATTCTGGCCATTATTCCGCTCTATTGGTTACCTGTTTTACCAGAGCCAGAGAGCGTCTGGATGATGATTGCCGCAGGGATCGCGTTAGCCGCGCAGCAAAGACGATGGCTAACGTTCTCAGGCATCGGGTTGCTCTTTTTTTGCTGGGGCGTATTAGCGGCGCAGGAGAGCGTTTGGCCTTTGAATCATCTCACGACAGGGCCGCAGCAGGCGGAGGTGGTCATTACAGCAACCGACGGCGCAACAATGCATCAGGGAAACATTGTCAGCCTCAACGGAAAACGCTGGTGGGGCGTCACTGGGGTGACGCTGTATGGCAATTACCTGCCCCAAAAAGCGTGTGCTGGTCAACGCTGGGCCATGATGCTGCGTCTTAGAGCGGTACATGGTGAATTAAACGATGGTGGCTACGATTCGCAGAAAAATGCTTTTGCCCGACATCAAACGCTGAGCGGGCGTTTTACGCATGCTGAGGTTGTTGACGCACGCTGTAGCCTGCGTTCACGGTACCTGGGCTCACTGCAAAACGTACTCACAGCATATCAGTGGGGGCCGGTGATCCTTGGGCTAGGGATGGGGGAGCGCCTGAATGTACCACGTGAGATAAAAAATCTCATGCGCGAGACAGGAACAATACACCTGATGGCGATTTCGGGTCTGCACATCGCGCTGGCTGCGTCCATCGTCTGGTTACTGGCAAGAGGGTTGCAATATTTCCTGCCGAGCCACACTATCCATTGGCAATTTCCCATGCTTGCAGGTCTGTGCTTTGCGGCTTTTTATGCATGGTTAACGGGGATGCAGCCGCCCGCAATGCGCACGGTTGTCTCTCTCTCAGTGGTGGCTGTGCTGCGGATTAGCGGCCGTCAATGGTCTCCCTGGCAGATCTGGTTAGCCTGCGTGGCGGCAATTCTGATTTTTGACCCTGTGGCTGTTCTGTCGCAAAGCTTTGCGCTGTCGGCGTTTGCGGTTGCGGCATTAATTTTTTGGTACCAGTGGCTACCGCTTCCGAACGGGCTCTGGATCCGCCGAATAAAACCTCTGGCAAATCTCATACATCTGCAGACAGGGATGCTGTGCCTGCTGCTTCCGCTGCAGGTGCTGATATTTCATGGTTTCAGCCTGTCTTCATTTCTCGCGAATCTGTTTGCTGTTCCGATGGTCACGTTTATTTCCGTGCCGCTGATCCTTCTCGGTATGCTGCTCCATCTTTTTCCGCTGGCGTTACTGGAGAACGCTGTCTGGTATGCGGCCGATAAGTCTCTGGCAGGGTTATTCGGGTTGCTGACTCGTTTGCCGGACGGCTGGCGAGATGTTGATGAACGTTGGCAATACCTGACGCTGCTACCCTGGCTTGCCATTATCGGCTGGCGTTTTCGAAGCTGGAAGGTTCTACCGGCTGTATGTCTGACAGCAAGTATTATGCTCGCACTTCCTTTGTGGCGAACGGATAAAACTAACGGCTGGACGCTGCACATGCTGGATGTCGGGCAGGGGCTGGCAATGGTAATTGAACGTCAGGGGAGGGCTATTTTATACGATACCGGGCTGGCCTGGCCGGGGGGCGATAGCGGGCAGCAGTTGATCATTCCATGGTTACGCTGGCATCACCTGAATCCAGAAGGGGTGATCCTGAGTCATGAGCATCTCGACCACGCGGGAGGACTGGCATCGCTGCAAAAAACCTGGCCCGAAATGTGGGTGAGGAGTCCGCTGCACCAGGATGGACATCTTCCTTGTTTTCGAGGGCAGCGATGGCAGTGGCAAGGGCTAACGTTCAGCGTTCACTGGCCGCCTGAAGAAGAGCACGCCAAAGGTAACAACCGCTCCTGCGTGGTTAAGATCGACGACGGTGAGCAGAGCATCCTGCTGACCGGGGATATTGAAGCACAGGCTGAAATGGCAATGCTGAGCCACCGCTGGCGCAATCTTGCGTCTACACTCATTCAGGTACCTCACCACGGCAGCAACACCTCGTCTTCTATGCCGTTGGTGCAGCGTGCAGAAGGGAAAATAGCGCTGGCCTCTGCAGCCCGCTATAACGCGTGGCATTTTCCATCCGCGAAAGTGGTGCGGCGCTACGGGAAAGAGGGATATACCTGGCTAGACACCCCTCATTCTGGACAAATATCGGTGACATTTTCGCAACATAACAGGCAGATCCGACGCCTGCGTGAGCACAATTTACCGCGTTGGTATCATCACTGGTTTGGCGCGCCCGTAGATAACGGGTAGAATATGCGGCTATTTCAACAAATGCTGGTTTTTTGAATGCATAACGACAAAGATCTCTCCACGTGGCAAACGTTCCGCCGACTCTGGCCGATGATTGCCCCTTTCAAAGCAGGCTTGATCGTGGCGGGCGTAGCGTTAATCCTCAACGCAGCCAGCGATACTTTTATGCTATCGCTCCTCAAACCGTTACTGGATGACGGTTTTGGTAAAACGGATCGCTCAGTGCTGCTATGGATGCCGCTGGTGGTTATTGGGCTGATGATCTTACGCGGTATTTCCAGCTATATCTCCAGCTACTGTATCTCCTGGGTATCAGGAAAAGTGGTAATGTCCATGCGTCGCCGACTCTTCGGTCACATGATGGGCATGCCGGTCTCATTCTTTGATAAACAGTCTACGGGCACGCTGCTGTCACGTATTACCTACGATTCAGAGCAGGTGGCATCATCGTCCTCCAGCGCGCTGATTACCGTGGTCCGTGAAGGCGCATCGATCATCGGCCTGTTTATCATGATGTTCTATTACAGCTGGCAGCTGTCGCTCATCCTCATCGTGCTGGCACCGGTTGTCTCCATTGCTATCCGCGTCGTCTCAAAGCGTTTCCGCAATATCAGTAAGAATATGCAGAATACGATGGGGCAGGTCACGACCAGCGCTGAACAGATGCTGAAAGGCCACAAAGAAGTGTTGATCTTTGGTGGTCAGGAAGTCGAAACCAAGCGCTTTGATAAGGTCAGCAATAAAATGCGCCTGCAGGGAATGAAAATGGTGTCGGCCTCCTCTATCTCCGATCCTATCATTCAGCTGATTGCCTCACTGGCACTGGCATTTGTTCTGTATGCAGCGAGCTTCCCGAGCGTAATGGAGACCCTGACTGCAGGGACCATCACCGTAGTGTTCTCCTCCATGATTGCGCTGATGCGTCCGCTGAAATCCCTGACCAACGTGAACGCGCAGTTCCAGCGCGGGATGGCAGCATGCCAGACGTTGTTCAGCATTCTGGATTCCGAGCAGGAAAAAGATGAAGGTACGCGCGTGATTGAGCGTGCAAACGGAGACGTTGAATTCCGCAATGTGACCTTTACCTATCCAGGCCGTGAAGTGGCTGCACTGCGTAATATCAACCTGACGATTCCTGCAGGTAAAACCGTTGCGCTGGTGGGCCGTTCCGGCTCGGGTAAATCAACCATTGCCAGCCTGATTACGCGCTTCTACGACATTGATGAAGGTGAAATCCTGTTAGATGGTCATGACCTGCGGGAGTATACCCTGCAGTCGCTGCGTAACCAGGTTGCACTGGTTTCTCAGAACGTGCATCTGTTCAACGACACGGTTGCCAACAACATCGCCTATGCGCGTACTGAAGAGTACAGCCGCGAGCAGATCGAGAATGCCGCACGCATGGCGTATGCGATGGACTTCATTAACAAGATGGATAACGGTCTGGATACCATCATTGGTGAAAACGGCGTGCTCCTTTCCGGTGGTCAGCGTCAGCGTATCGCCATTGCGCGTGCGCTGCTGCGCGACAGCCCAATCCTGATTCTGGATGAAGCGACGTCCGCGCTGGATACTGAATCTGAACGTGCTATTCAGTCAGCGCTGGACGAACTGCAGAAGAACCGTACCTCTCTGGTGATTGCGCACCGTCTCTCGACCATCGAACAGGCTGATGAAATCGTGGTGGTAGAAGACGGCGTGATTGTCGAGCGGGGCAGCCATGCCGATCTGCTCGCCCACCGTGGCGTCTACGCTCAGCTTCATAAGATGCAGTTCGGTCAACAATGATTGCACGCATCTGGTCCGGTGAGTCACCACTGTGGCGACTGCTTCTGCCGCTCTCCTGGCTCTATGGCCTGGTGAGCGGTGCCATTCGTCTGATGTACCGCCTGGGGCTAAAGCGCGCCTGGCGCGCACCGGTTCCGGTTGTGGTAGTCGGTAACCTGACCGCTGGTGGGAACGGCAAAACGCCGGTGGTGATCTGGCTGGTGGAGCAGTTGCAAAAACGCGGTATTCGCCCAGGGGTTGTATCGCGCGGCTACGGTGGTAAAGCGACGCACTATCCGCTTCTGCTTACGGCTGATACAACAACGGCCGAAGCGGGTGATGAACCTGTCCTGATCTATCAGCGGACAGGTGTGCCGGTTGCGGTCTCACCCGTGCGCAGCGACGCCGTTCAGGCGCTTCTTGCCGGGCACGCTGTGGACATCATTATCACCGACGATGGCCTTCAGCATTACTCGCTGGCGCGTGATAAAGAGATTGTGGTTATCGACGGCGTGCGCCGTTTTGGCAACGGCTGGTGGCTGCCTGCCGGCCCGATGCGTGAACGCGCGTCGCGTCTTCAGTCCGTTGATGCGGTCATTGTTAACGGTGGCCAGGCTAAGCCAGGGGAAATCCCTATGCATCTTCAGCCTGGCATGGCGGTTAACCTGTTAACGGGCGAGCGTAAGGCGGTTGAACAACTGCCTGCACTGGTGGCGATGGCGGGTATTGGTCACCCTCCGCGCTTCTTCGCGACGCTGGAGCAGTGTGGTGCCCGGTTAGAAAAACGCGTTCCGCTGGCCGACCACCAGGCGCTGGCGGAAGGTCAGGTAGACGCCCTGACCGTACCCGGGCAGTCGCTGATCATGACCGAAAAAGATGCGGTGAAATGCCGCACCTTTGCGAAAGAAAACTGGTGGTATCTGCCGGTTGACGCTGAACTCAGTGGCGAGCAGCCGGAACACTTGCTCAAGGAACTGATTGCGTTGGTGCGATAAACGCTTACGTGGTTCTGGTGGCGCTTTGACTGACAGGAAAACGCATGTCTTTACCGCAACTCTCGCTTTCAGCCGCACGTCATTTACACATTGCTGCCCAGGGGCTGCTTAAAAAGCCTCGCCGTCGCGCACAACCCTCTGACATTCTCTCCACCGTACAGCGCATGTCGTTGCTGCAAATCGATACCATCAACATCGTGGCGCGAAGCCCTTACCTGGTGCTCTTCAGCCGCCTGGGCAATTATCAGCCGCAGTGGCTGGACAATGCGCTTAGCCAGGGTGAGCTAATGGAATACTGGGCACATGAAGCCTGTTTCCTGCCCCGCAGTGATTTCGCGCTGATTCGTCACCGCATGCTCTCTCCGGATAAGATGGGCTGGAAATATCGTCAGGAGTGGATGCATGAACACGCCGCTGAAATTGAGCAGCTTATCGCGCATATTCAGGAAAACGGTCCGGTGCGTTCGGCTGATTTTGAGCATCCGCGAAAAGGGGCGAGCGGATGGTGGGAGTGGAAACCGCATAAACGTCATCTGGAGGGGCTGTTTACATCCGGTAAAGTGATGGTTGTGGAACGACGTAACTTTCAGCGCGTATACGACCTGACGCACCGCGTGATGCCGCACTGGGACGATGAGCGTGACCTGCTTACGCAGGAAGCGGCCGAAGCCATCATGCTGGAGAACAGCGCCCGCAGTCTGGGGATTTTTCGTCCGCAATGGCTGGCAGACTACTACCGACTCCGTCAGCCTGCGCTAAAACCGTTGCTGGAGATGTGGCAGCGCGAGCAGCGCGTCATACCTGTCGCTGTCGAAACGCTGGGCGAGATGTGGCTGCATGCCGATTTGCTCCCGCTTTTACCACAGGCGCAGGAAGGTAAGCTCCAGGCTACGCACAGCGCGGTACTGTCACCTTTCGACCCGGTCGTCTGGGACAGAAAACGGGCCGAGCAGCTGTTTAATTTCAGCTACCGGCTTGAGTGTTACACCCCCGCGCCAAAACGCCAGTACGGTTACTTCGTTTTGCCTCTGCTGCATAAAGGGCAACTGGTGGGACGCATGGATGCCAAAATGCACCGCAAAACCGGGACGCTTGAAATCATCGCGCTGTATCTTGAAGACGGGGTTAAGGCGACGGCTACCCTGGAGAAAGGATTATCATCCGCCATTAGCGATTTTGCGCGCTGGCAAGGGGCGACCAGCGTGACGCTGGGCCGTATGCCGGACGGGCTGTTTACAACCTGCCGAAGTGGTTGGGAAACAGACACTCCCTGAAAAGGGAATGTGTTAAGCTTTAGCGATTACCCATACGGAGGAACTATGGATCACCGTTTACTTGAAATTATTGCCTGCCCGGTGTGCAACGGCAAACTCTACTACAGCCAGGATAAACAAGAGCTGATTTGCAAGCTGGACAGTCTGGCTTTCCCGCTGCGGGACGGTATTCCGGTCCTGCTGGAGAATGAAGCCCGTTCCCTGGTGGCAGAAGAGAGCAAGCCATGAGTTTCGTTGTCATTATTCCGGCGCGCTATGCATCAACGCGTCTGCCGGGTAAACCGTTGGTAGATATCAACGGTAAGCCAATGATTGTGCATGTCCTGGAGCGTGCGCGTGAATCGGGTGCAGACCGCGTCATCGTGGCAACCGATCACCCGGACGTGGCGCAAGCGGTTGAAGCGGCGGGGGGGGAAGTGTGCATGACTCGCGCCGATCACCAGTCCGGCACTGAGCGTCTGGCGGAAGTGGTTGAGAAATGCGGTTTCAGCGATGATACGGTCATCGTCAACGTGCAGGGCGATGAGCCGATGATCCCGGCGGTTATTATTCGCCAGGTAGCGGAAAATCTGGCGCAGCGACAGGTTGGCATGGCCACCCTCGCGGTACCCATTCATCATGCTGAAGAAGCATTCAACCCGAATGCGGTTAAAGTGGTTATGGATGCCGAGGGCTATGCGCTCTATTTCTCACGCGCGACGATCCCCTGGGATCGCGATCGCTTTGCGGTATCGAAAGAGACCATCGGTGATTCATTCCTGCGCCACATTGGGATCTACGGCTATCGTGCGGGCTTCATTCGCCGCTATGTCAACTGGGCACCAAGCCCGCTGGAACATATTGAAATGCTGGAGCAGCTCCGCGTGCTCTGGTATGGCGAAAAAATCCACGTAGCCGTTGCCAAAGAAGTTCCCGGAACGGGCGTTGATACGCCGGAAGATCTTGAGCGCGTTCGCGCCGAACTGCATTAATTTTGCCTCCATCCCTCCTTTCGGGGGGATGTTCTCACCCCACAATTTTTCCTTTCTTACCCATAATTGATCTCTTCCGGGTGACATCCGATGCTCACGCGCTCATTATAAAAGCAGTAGCCTTAATGGGGGTAATCTCATATGGAACAGCTGCGTGCCGAACTGAGCCATCTGCTTGGCGAGACGTTGAGCCGGGTCGAGTGTGTGAATGAAAAGGCGGATACCGCACTTTGGGCGCTGTATGACAGTCATGGAAACCCAATGCCTCTCATGGCCAGAAGCTTTACCTCACCCGGCGTCGCCAGACAGCTGGCATGGAAAATATCGATGCTGGCAAGGGAAGGTACGGTGCGAATGCCGACGGTTTACGGTGTCATGACGCATGAGGAACACCCCGGCCCGGATGTCCTGCTTATTGAGCGCCTGCGTGGCGTCTCTGTTGAAGCCCCGGCGCGCACGCCGGACCGCTGGGAACAGCTGAAAGATCAGATCGTCGAGGCGTTGCTGGCCTGGCACCGGCAGGATAGCCGCGGGCTCGTCGGTCCCGTCGACAGCACTCAGGAGAACCTGTGGCCGCTCTGGTATCGTCAGCGGGTGGAAGTGCTGTGGGGAACGCTTAACCAGTTCAACAACACCGGTTTAACCATGCAGGACAAACGCATTCTGTTTCGCACCCGCGAGTGCTTGCCTGCGCTGTTTGACGGCTTTAATGACAACTGCGTGCTGATACACGGCAATTTTACCCTGCGCAGTATGCTGAAAGATCCCCGCAGCGACCAGTTGTTGGCGATGGTTGGGCCGGGCATTATGCTCTGGGCACCGCGCGAGTACGAACTGTTCAGACTATGCGACAGCGCCTCTGCGGAAGGTTTGCTCTGGCATTATCTGCAACGGGCACCTGTCGCGGAGGCGTTTCTCTGGCGGCGCTGGCTCTATTTGCTCTGGGATGAAGTGGCGCAACTGGTGAATACCGGACGGTTCAATCGCGCCAACTTCGACCTGGCGACAAAATCACTCTTGCCCTGGCTCGCCTGACGCGCCTTTCAGCCATTGCCAGAGGCGTCCAAGCGTCTCGTAACCGACACGATCGCTGTGCATCAACCAGACCGGGGACGGGATTGCTCGTTCCCACGGGTTAAGCGGCGCGTTGATCGCTATCTGGTTAGCCGGTGCGGGTAGGGGGTGTAATCCCTGTTTCTCGAAGAAAATCATCGCTCTCGGTAAATGCGACGCCGATGTCACGAGCAGGAACGGCACGTCGCCGATGGCCTGCTTCACCGCGGCGGCTTCCTCTTCGGTGTCCTTTGGGCTGTCCAGGGTGATGATAGACGAACGCGGCACGCCCAGTGATTCAGCGACGCGTGCGCCAGCCTCCGCCGTACTCACCGGGTTTGTTTTGGCTGCGGCTCCGGTGAAGATCATTTTCGAACCCGGATTAGCAAGCCACAGGCGAATACCTTCGTTCAGGCGCGGCAGGCTGTTGTTGATCAGATTAGAGCTGGGTGCCCAGTTCGGATCCCAGGTATACCCGCCACCCAATACCACGATGTACTCCACTTTCTGATTTCCCTGCCAGGTCGGGTACTTATTTTCGATGGGGCGTAACAGACCATCCGCGACCGGCTGCAGGCTCAGCAGCAGCAGCATCAGCCAGCCGAGGGTGATAAGCGTTTTGCCACTTTTCTGAAAGCGGCTGAACCACACCAGTGCCAGCCCCAGCGCGATGAGAAGCAGCAGCAGGGGAAGGGGAAGCATCATGCCTCCGATGTATTTTTTTAGGGTAAAAAGCATCCTTTTTGGTTCCTTTTTTAACCATACAGCAGGCGATTACCCGTGATATTACACCAGAGTGGTTCATTCTCCGCGCGGGTGTGACAAAATAGCGGTTTTGCAGTTAGCGAGTGGAACCTTCCCAATGCGGGATCGCAATTTTGATGACATCGCGGAAAAGTTTTCGCGCAACATTTATGGCACCACCAAAGGTCAGCTTCGGCAGACGATCCTCTGGCAGGATCTGGACAAGCTGTTGGCGGAATTGGGTGACCGGCAGTTGCGCGTGCTCGATGCCGGTGGCGGGGAAGGTCAGACTGCAATTCTGATGGCGCAGCGGGGGCACCACGTCACGCTTTGCGATCTTTCTGCTGAGATGGTTACTCGCGCCGAACGCGCGGCAGAAGAGAAAGGTGTGAGCGACAACATGCATTTTATACATTGCGCCGCTCAGGACATTCCCCAGCATTTGGAAACGCAGGTTGATCTGATATTGTTTCATGCTGTGCTCGAATGGGTCGCCGAACCGCAAGCCATGTTAAAAACGCTGTGGTCGATGTTGCGTCCGGGCGGTGCGTTATCGCTGATGTTCTACAATGCAAACGGTCTGCTGATGCGAAACGTGCTGGTGGGCAATTTTGGCTACGTGCAGCAGGGTATGTATAAAAAGAAACGGCGCACGCTATCGCCGGATTTCCCACGTGAACCGCAGCAGGTCTATGGCTGGCTGGAGGAGATCGGTTGGGAGATCACCGGTAAAACAGGCGTGAGGGTGTTTCATGATTATCTGCGTGATAAACAAAAACAGCATGACTGTTTAGACGCCTTAACAGAAATAGAAACGCGGTATTGCCGCCAGGAGCCTTATCTGAGCCTTGGCCGCTATATACACGTCACCGCGCGCAAGCCGCAGAAGCAAGGATAATCTATGAGTGAATTTTCCCAGACAGTCCCCGAACTGGTTGCCTGGGCCAGGAAAAACGATTTCTCCATCACGCTGCCGGTAGACAGACTCTCCTTCCTGCTGGCGGTTGCCACGCTGAACGGCGAACGGCTGGATGGTGAAATGAGCGAGGGTGAACTGGTGGATGCGTTCCGCCATGTCAGTGATGCGTTTGAGCAAACCAGCGAAACCATTAGCGTGCGTGCCAACAACGCAATCAACGATATGGTGCGTCAACGTCTGCTGAACCGCTTTACCAGCGAGCAGGCGGAAGGAAACGCCATTTATCGTCTGACGCCTCTGGGGATCGGCATTACCGATTACTACATTCGCCAGCGCGAGTTTTCGACGCTGCGTCTCTCCATGCAGCTCTCGATCGTGGCGGGCGAGCTTAAGCGCGCCGCCGACGCGGCAGATGAAAACGGTGACGAATTCCACTGGCACCGTAACGTCTACGCGCCGCTGAAGTACTCGGTGGCAGAGATTTTCGACAGCATCGATCTGACACAGCGTCTGATGGATGAACAGCAGCAGCAGGTGAAAGACGATATCGCTCAATTGCTGAATAAAGACTGGCGTGCAGCCATCTCCAGCTGTGAACTTTTATTGTCAGAAACCTCCGGTACGCTGCGTGAACTGCAGGATACGCTGGAAGCCGCAGGCGACAAGCTGCAGGCCAATCTGCTCCGCATCCAGGATGCGACCATGGCGCACGACGACCTCCACTTTGTCGACCGTCTGGTCTTCGATCTGCAAAGCAAACTCGACCGTATTATTAGCTGGGGCCAGCAGTCGATCGACCTGTGGATCGGCTACGACCGACACGTGCATAAATTTATCCGTACCGCGATCGATATGGATAAAAACCGCGTCTTCGCTCAGCGTCTGCGTCAGTCGGTACAAACCTATTTCGATGCCCCATGGGCGCTGACCTACGCGAATGCCGACCGTCTGCTGGATATGCGCGACGAAGAGATGGCGCTACGTGATGAAGAGGTTACCGGTGAATTGCCACCGGATCTGGAATACGAAGAATTTAACGAAATTCGCGAACAACTTGCGGCGATGATCGAAGAACAGCTCGCTGTCTACAAAACCAGACAAGCACCGCTGGATCTTGGTCTCGTGGTGCGCGACTATCTGGCGCAATATCCTCGCGCGCGGCACTTTGACGTTGCCCGCATCGTGGTAGATCAGGCGGTACGCCTGGGCGTCGCGCAAGCAGATTTCACCGGACTGCCGCCGAAGTGGCAGCCGATCAACGATTACGGAGCCAAGGTACAGGCGCATGTCATTGACAAATATTGAACAAGTGATGCCAGTAAAACTGGCACAGGCGCTGGCGAATCCGTTATTTCCGGCGCTGGACAGCCAGCTGCGTGCCGGTCGTCACATTGGTCTTGACGAGCTGGATAATCACGCTTTTTTGATGGATTTCCAGGAATACCTGGAAGAGTTCTACGCGCGCTACAATGTGGAGCTGATTCGCGCGCCGGAAGGGTTTTTCTACCTGCGCCCGCGCTCAACCACGCTGATTCCGCGTTCCGTACTCTCCGAGCTGGATATGATGGTCGGCAAAATTCTCTGCTACCTCTACCTCAGCCCGGAACGTCTGGCGAACGAAGGGATTTTCACTCAGCAGGAACTCTACGACGAACTGCTGTCGCTGGCAGATGAAAGCAAACTGCTGAAGCTGGTGAACAACCGTTCGACAGGTTCCGATCTTGACCGTCAGAAATTACAGGAAAAAGTTCGCTCTTCCCTGAACCGTCTGCGTCGTTTGGGCATGGTCTGGTTTATGGGCCATGACAGCAGCAAATTCCGCATTACGGAATCCGTCTTCCGCTTTGGCGCCGACGTGCGCGCGGGTGACGACGCCCGTGAAGCGCAGCTGCGCATGATCCGCGACGGTGAAGCGATGCCGGTAGAAAACCATTTGCAGCTCAATGATGAGCATGAAGAGAATCAGCCGGATAGCGGGGAGGAAGAGTAATGATTGAACGCGGTAAATTTCGCTCACTAACGCTGATTAACTGGAACGGCTTCTTTGCCCGAACCTTCGATCTGGATGAGCTGGTTACGACGCTCTCCGGCGGTAACGGTGCGGGTAAATCCACCACCATGGCGGCATTTGTGACGGCGCTGATCCCCGATCTGACACTGCTGCACTTCCGTAACACCACCGAAGCGGGCGCGACAAGCGGCTCTCGTGATAAGGGTCTGCACGGTAAGCTGAAGGCCGGTGTCTGTTATTCGGTGCTGGACGTGATCAACTCTCGTCACCAGCGCGTGGTAGTGGGCGTGCGTCTGCAGCAGGTTGCCGGTCGCGACCGTAAAGTGGATATCAAACCGTTCGCCATCCAGGGGCTGCCAACATCCGTGCAGCCGACGGCGCTGCTGACGGAAACGCTGAACGAACGTCAGGCGCGCGTGCTGACGCTGCAGGAGCTGAAAGACAAACTCGAAACTATCGAAGGCGTGCAGTTCAAGCAGTTCAACTCCATTACCGACTACCACTCCCTGATGTTCGATCTGGGCGTGGTGGCGCGTCGTCTGCGCACGGCATCAGACCGTAGCAAATACTACCGTCTGATCGAAGCGTCCCTGTACGGCGGTATCTCCAGCGCCATTACCCGCTCCCTGCGCGACTACCTGCTGCCGGAAAACAGCGGCGTGCGTAAAGCCTTCCAGGATATGGAAGCCGCGCTGCGTGAGAACCGCATGACGCTGGAAGCCATTCGCGTGACCCAGTCTGACCGCGACCTGTTTAAACACCTTATCAGCGAAGCCACCAACTATGTGGCCGCAGACTATATGCGTCACGCCAACGAGCGCCGCATTCATCTCGATCAGGCATTAGAGTACCGCCGCGAGCTGTTTACCTCGCGTAAGCAGCTGGTGGCCGAGCAGTATAAGCACGTCGAAATGGCGCGCGAGCTGGGTGAGCACAACGGTGCCGAAGGTGACCTGGAAGCGGATTATCAGGCCGCCAGCGATCACCTCAACCTGGTGCAGACCGCGCTGCGTCAGCAGGAAAAAATCGAGCGTTATGAAGCGGACCTCGATGAGCTGCAAATTCGCCTCGAAGAGCAAAACGAAGTGGTGGCCGAAGCCGCCGACATGCAGGAAGAGAACGAAGCCCGCGCCGAAGCCGCCGAGCTGGAAGTGGATGAGCTGAAAAGCCAGCTCGCCGATTACCAGCAGGCGCTGGACGTGCAGCAGACGCGCGCTATTCAGTACACTCAGGCCCTGCAGGCGTTACAGCGTGCCAAAGAGCTGTGTCATCTGCCTGACTTAACGCCAGAAAGCGCCGACGAATGGCTGGATACCTTCCAGGCCAAAGAGCAGGAAGCCACTGAGAAACTCCTGTCACTCGATCAGAAAATGAGCGTCGCGCAAACGGCGCACAGCCAGTTTGAGCAGGCTTACCAGCTGGTCGTGGCGATTAACGGCCCGCTGGCGCGTAATGAAGCCTGGGACGTCGCCCGTGAACTGCTGCGTGACGGGGTGAACCAGCGCCATCTGGCCGAGCAGGTTCAGCCGCTGCGTATGCGTCTCAACGAGCTGGAACAGCGTCTGCGCGAGCAGCAGGAAGCCGAGCGTCTGCTGGCGGAATTCTGCAAGCGTCAGGGGAAAAATTACGATTTCGACGAGCTTGAGGCTCTGCATCAGGAGCTTGAAGCACGTATTGCGGCACTTTCAGACAGTGTATCTAACGCCAGCGAACAGCGTATGACGCTGCGCCAGGAGATGGAGCAGCTTCAGTCCCGCTCGCAAAAACTGTTGCAGCGTGCGCCGGTCTGGCTGGCAGCTCAAAGCAGCCTGAGCCAGCTCAGCGAACAGTGCGGTGAGCAGTTTGAATCCAGTCAGGAAGTGACCGAATACCTGCAGCAGCTGCTGGAGCGCGAGCGCGAAGCGATTGTTGAGCGTGATGAAGTCGGCGCCCGCAAGCGTGAAGTCGACGACGAAATTGAACGCTTAAGCCAGCCGGGCGGTGCGGAAGATCCGCGTCTCAATACGCTGGCAGAGCGGTTTGGCGGCGTACTGCTGTCCGAAATTTACGACGATGTTGGTCTGGACGATGCGCCGTATTTCTCCGCGCTTTATGGTCCGTCGCGTAATGCAATTGTCGTCCCGGATCTGTCGCTGATTTCTGAGCAACTGGCAGGACTGGAAGATTGTCCGGAAGATCTCTACCTGATCGAAGGGGATCCGCAGTCGTTCGATGACAGCGTATTCAGCGTTGACGAGCTGGAAAAAGCGGTGGTGGTGAAAATCGCCGACCGGCAGTGGCGCTATTCCCGCTTCCCGGAGCTGCCGCTGTTTGGCCGTGCCGCGCGTGAAAACCGTATTGAAAGCCTGCACGCCGAGCGTGAAACGCTCTCCGAACGCTTTGCGACGCTGTCGTTTGACGTTCAGAAAACCCAGCGTTTGCACCAGGCATTCAGCCGCTTTATCGGTAGCCATCTTGCCGTGGCCTTTGACGCGGATCCGGAAGCTGAGATTCGCAAGCTCAATACTCGCCGTGGTGAACTTGAGCGCGCGATTGCCAACCATGAAAGTGACAACCAGCAGAGCCGCGTCCAGTTTGAACAGGCGAAAGAGGGCGTCGCCGCCCTTAACCGCATCCTGCCGCGCCTGAATCTGCTGGCTGATGACACGCTGGCTGACCGCGTAGATGAAATCCAGGAACGTCTGGATGAAGCGCAGGAAGCCGCGCGTTTTGTGCAGCAGCACGGTAATCAGCTGGCGAAGCTGGAGCCGGTCATCTCCGTTCTTCAAAGCGACCCGGAGCAGTTCGAGCAGTTAAAAGAGGATTACGCCTGGTCACAGCAGGTGCAGCGCGAAGCGCGTCAGCAGGCGTTTGCCCTGACGGAAGTCGTACAGCGTCGCGCCCACTTCGGCTACTCCGATTCAGCAGAAATGCTGAGCGGAAACAGCGATCTGAATGAAAAGCTGCGTCAGCGCCTGGAGCATGCTGAAGCCGAGCGTACCCGCGCTCGTGAAGCCATGCGTACGCATGCCGCACAGCTGAGCCAGTACAGTCAGGTCATGGCCTCGCTGAAAAGCTCCTTCGATACCAAGAAAGAGCTGTTGAACGATCTGCACAAAGAGCTGCAGGATATTGGCGTGCGTGCCGACAGCGGTGCGGAAGAACGTGCGCGCATTCGTCGCGATGAACTGCACAGCCAGCTCAGCAACAACCGCGCGCGCCGCAACCAGCTGGAAAAAGCGCTGACCTTCTGCGAAGCGGAAATGGACAATCTGACGCGTCGCCTGCGCAAGCTGGAGCGTGACTATCACGAAATGCGCGAGCAGGTCGTGACTGCGAAGGCGGGCTGGTGCGCGGTGATGCGCATGGTGAAAGACAATAACGTTGAGCGTCGACTACACCGTCGCGAGCTGGCCTATCTTTCCGGGGACGAATTGCGTTCCATGTCGGATAAAGCATTGGGTGCGCTGCGTCTGGCGGTGGCGGATAACGAACACCTGCGTGATGTGTTGCGCATGTCGGAAGATCCGAAGCGTCCAGAGCGCAAAATCCAGTTCTTCGTGGCCGTTTATCAGCATCTGCGCGAACGTATTCGTCAGGACATCATCCGTACCGACGATCCGGTCGAAGCCATCGAACAGATGGAAATCGAGCTGGGTCGCCTGACGGAAGAGTTGACCTCCCGCGAGCAGAAGCTGGCTATCAGCTCCCGCAGCGTGGCGAACATCATCCGTAAGACCATTCAGCGTGAGCAGAACCGTATCCGCCAGCTCAACCAGGGCCTGCAGAGCGTGTCGTTTGGCCAGGTTAACAGCGTACGTCTGAACGTGAACGTGCGTGAGGCTCACTCTACGCTGCTGGACGTGCTGTCTGAACAACACGAACAGCACCAGGATCTGTTCAATAGCAACCGTCTGACCTTCTCTGAAGCGCTGGCGAAGCTGTATCAGCGCCTGAACCCGCAGATCGATATGGGCCAGCGTACGCCGCAAACCATTGGTGAAGAGCTGCTGGATTACCGTAACTATCTGGAGATGGAAGTTGAGGTTAACCGTGGCTCCGACGGCTGGCTGCGTGCTGAGTCTGGTGCGCTGTCGACGGGTGAGGCTATCGGTACCGGTATGTCGATTCTGGTGATGGTTGTCCAGAGTTGGGAAGATGAAGCGCGTCGCCTGCGCGGGAAAGACATCTCGCCATGTCGTCTGCTGTTCCTTGATGAAGCGGCGCGTCTTGATGCCCGTTCCATCGCCACGCTGTTTGAGCTTTGCGATCGCCTCGATATGCAGCTCATCATCGCGGCACCGGAGAACATCAGCCCGGAAAAAGGGACGACGTACAAACTGGTACGTAAAGTGTTCCAGAACAGCGAACACGTTCACGTTGTCGGGTTACGCGGTTTTGCACCGCAACCACCTGAGTCTTTACCGGGTACGGCAGACGCCTCCTGAGGTGTTTTGTTACAAAGCGCGGCGCAGTAGCGCCGCTTTTTTTTTACTCTTAGCTTGTGCTTACGGCTGCGTTATCTTTAAACTTCTTTACATAAGGTAAGCCAACAGCATGTGTGCCTACCTATAATGAAAGAAAGCCCCAATGTGATGGGCGTGTCGTGAAAACAGGGGGCAAGGGATGTTGCTAAAGAAAAATCGTGGTCGTCAGCTGTCAGCGCTGAGTTTGTGTCTGGCAGTGATGTTTGCTCCACTGTTCACCGCGCAGGCTGATGAGCCTGAGGTTGTACCGACTGACAGCTCTGCAACGATGGGCGCTCAGCCGACATCGTTGTCGCAGCCGCTGGAGCAGTCGCCAGCAACGGCCATTATGGCCGGTATTACGCCGTTACCTGAAGGTATCGACACAGAGTCTGTTCGTCAGCAGCTGCAGTCCGGGCTGCCATCAGGATATACGCCTGCTTATCTCAATCAGCTCACGCTGCTCTATGCCGCGCGTGATATGAAACCGATGTGGGATAATCGTGATGCGGTGCGTGCTTTCCAGCAGCAGCTGGCAGAAGTGGCCATCGCGGGCATTCAGCCGCAGTTTACGACCTGGGTTGAGCTGTTGACCGATCCAGCCGTGACGGGGAAGGCGCGTGACGTGGTTCTCTCGGATGCCATGATGGGGTATCTCCAGTTTGTGGCGGGTATTCCGGTGAATGGCAATCGTTGGTTATACAGCGAAAAACCGTACAAACTGGCGACGCCAGCCCTGTCGGTCATAAACCAATGGCAACTGTCACTGGATAATGGCGACCTGCCGCGCTTTATCGCAAGCCTTGCGCCTGCACATCCGCAATACGCCACAATGCATCAGTCGCTGCTTGAACTGGTTACGGATTCGCGCCCGTGGCCGCAACTCCGAGCGGCGGCCACGCTGCGTCCGGGGCAGTGGAGCAGTGATGTTCCCGCACTGCGCGAAATTCTCAAACGTTCCGGCATTCTGGATAATGGGCCAAAAATTGCGCTTCCTGGCGATGACGGTCAAAGCGTGGCGGTGAGCCCGTCGGCACCGGTAAAAGAGACCAGCGCAGCTCCGCTAAGCTCGAAGCCAGCCGCGTATGATCGCGAGCTGGTTGCAGCAGTTAAGCAGTTCCAGGCTATTCAGGGGCTGGGTGCCGATGGCGTAATTGGTCCGTCAACGCGCGACTGGCTGAATGTTTCTCCGGCACAACGGGCGGGTGTACTGGCGCTGAATATCCAGCGTTTGCGCTTGCTGCCAGGCACGCTGTCTACCGGCATCATGGTAAATATACCGGCGTATTCGCTGGTCTATTACCAGAACGGGAGTGAAGTGCTGGCTTCGCGTGTGATTGTCGGGCGTCCCGATCGTAAAACGCCAATGATGAGCAGCGCGCTGAATAACGTGGTGGTTAACCCGCCGTGGAACGTCCCGCCGACGCTGGCTCGTAAGGATATCCTGCCTAAGGTCTGGAACGATCCAGGATATCTGGAGCGCCACGGGTATACCGTGATGCGCGGATGGAACAGTAAAGAGGCGATAGATCCCTGGATGGTTGACTGGTCAACGATAACGGCGTCGAATTTACCGTTCCGCTTCCAGCAGGCGCCGGGCGCCCATAACTCGCTGGGGCGCTATAAATTCAACATGCCAAGTTCAGATGCAATCTATCTGCATGATACGCCGAACCACAACCTGTTCCAGAAGGATACGCGCGCGCTCAGTTCGGGTTGCGTCCGTGTGAATAAGGCCTCCGAGCTGGCAAATATGCTGCTGCAGGATGCGGGCTGGAACGATACGCGGATTTCAGATGCGTTGAAACAAGGTGATACCCGTTACGTTAATATTCGACACAACATTCCGGTCAATCTTTACTATCTGACAGCGTTTGTCGGCGAGGACGGGCGCACCCAGTACCGTACAGATATTTACAATTATGATCTCACCGCGCGATCCGGCGCACAAATTTTGCCAAAAGCTGAACAATTAATCAGGTAAATGAAGTAGTTCGGGCAAATTGATTGTCGTAAGTTATGGTGAATACGGGGCGATCTGGCTGTAAGCCGCGTATTCACTGGGGTTGGGCGCCTTGACGTAAGCTGTTTTGACAGTTAAGGTGCCCTTCGTGCGCTAAGCATATTTACGATTTCATTGACCTGTAGACCTGATTATCATGGACAAATTTGACGCTAATCGCCGCAAATTGCTGGCGTTAGGTGGTGTTGCGCTCGGCGCTGCGGCCATCCTTCCGACGCCAGCATTTGCCACCCTCTCGACACCACGTCCGCGTATTTTAACGCTCAACAATCTTCATACCGGTGAGTCGCTTAAAGCGGAGTTTTTCGATGGCAGAGGCTATATTCAAGATGAATTAGCAAGACTTAACCATTTTTTCCGTGATTTCCGCGCGAATAAAATAAAAGCCATCGATCCAGGACTGTTTGATCAGATTTTCCGCCTTCAGGGCCTGCTGGGAACCAGCAAGCCGGTGCAGCTCATTTCAGGATACCGTTCACTCGATACCAACAATGAACTGCGCGCCCACAGCCGTGGGGTAGCGAAAAAAAGCTATCACACCAAAGGGCAGGCAATGGATTTCCACATTGAAGGCGTTTCGTTAGCCAATATTCGCAAAGCCGCGTTATCTATGCGCGCAGGTGGTGTAGGATACTACCCACGTAGCAACTTTGTGCATATTGATACCGGGCCGGTTCGGCACTGGTAATAACGAAACACAGGAGCAGTATGAACTATCGTATTATTCCGGTTACCGCGTTCTCCCAGAACTGTTCATTGATCTGGTGCGAGCAAACTAAACTGGCCGCGCTTGTCGATCCCGGCGGTGACGCTGAGAAAATCAAGCAGGAAGTCGCAGCAAGCGGCGTTACGCTGATGCAGATTTTGCTCACTCATGGTCATCTTGACCATGTGGGTGCTGCGGCTGAACTGGCTGAACACTACGGTGTGCCGGTGATCGGCCCGGAAAAAGAAGATGAGTTCTGGCTGCAGGGGTTACCCGCCCAAAGCCGCATGTTTGGCCTTGATGAGTGTCTGCCATTGACGCCCGATCGTTGGTTAAACGAAGGAGATCGCGTTACCGTAGGGAATGTGACTTTACAGGTGTTGCATTGTCCTGGGCATACGCCAGGCCATATCGTCTTCTTTGATGACCAGTCACGTCTGCTGATTTCCGGCGATGTTATTTTCAAAGGTGGCGTAGGACGCAGCGATTTCCCGCGCGGCGATCACGGTCAGCTGATTCAGTCGATTAAACAAAAGTTATTGCCGCTGGGTGATGACGTCACGTTTATCGCAGGACACGGTCCGATGTCGACGCTGGGCTATGAACGGCTCCATAACCCGTTCCTTCAGGACGAAATGCCTGTCTGGTGACCCGAATAAAAAAAGCCTGCATAATGCAGGCTTTTTTATCGGCGCAACTTACAGTACGGCGACAATCGCTTCGCACAGTGGCGCCATGTTGTCAGGCGTCATGCCTGCAACGTTCACGCGGCCAGACGCTACGGCGTACACGCCAAACTCTTCACGCAAACGCAGAACCTGCTCTTTGGTCAGGCCGCTGAAAGAGAACATCCCGTTCTGTTTGATGATAAAGCTGAAGTCGCGGTCAGCGCCTTTCTCAGCCAGCGTGTTCACGAACAGCAGGCGCATACGCTGAATGCGCTGGCGCATATCGTTCAGCTCTTGTTCCCAGATCGCACGCAGGGCATCGTTGCTCAGGATGGTGGCAACAACAGACGCACCGTGTGCCGGTGGGTTAGAGTAGTTGGCGCGGATCACGGACTTCATCTGGCTGAACGCACGATCGACGGTCTCTTCGTTTGCCGCGACCAGCGTACAGGCACCTACGCGCTCATTGTACAGGCCGAAGTTCTTGGAATAGGAACTCGCCACGATCAGTTCCTGATGCACGGCTGCGAACGCGCGCAGGCCTTCCGCATCTTCTTCCAGACCACGGGCAAAGCCCTGATAGGCGAAGTCAAACAGCGGCAGCCAGCCTTTCTCCACGGACAACTTAGCCAGGTGTTCCCACTGCTCAAGCGTCGGGTCGATACCGGTTGGGTTATGGCAGCAACCGTGGAACAGCACCACGTCACCTGCCTGCGCTTCGCTCAGGCTTGCCAGCAGGCCGTCAAAGTCGAGAGAGTGATTTGCCGCGTCGTAGTAAGCATATTCACGTACTTCCAGACCCGCAGAGTTAAAGACGCTCTTGTGGTTTGGCCAGCTTGGGTTGCTCACCCATACGCGCTTAACAGAGGTATTTTTCGCCAGGAAATCCGCCGCAACGCGCAGCGCGCCGGTACCGCCAGGGGTTTGTGCTGTGCGAGCGCGTTTGCTGCTCACAATTTCGCTGCCTTTACCGAACAGCAGCTCCTGGGTGCAGCGACCAAATTCAGGGATACCATCAATACCGAGGTAGTTTTTGGTGGTTTCGTTTTCCAGCAGATACTGTTCAGCTTTTTTAACGCTGGTCAGGACCGGGGTTTTGCCGGTTTCATCTTTATATACACCAATACCCAGGTTGATTTTGCCAGGGCGGTCGTCGGCACGAAACAGATCGGCCAGGCCCAGAATAGGGTCGGCAGGAGCGGCGGTAATGTTCTCAAACATGACGAAGTTCCATTGTGATTACAGAAGTGAAATCCGCTATCAGGTTAACGGTAGATTTACAAAATGCCAACCGTTTGCGACGAAAAGCGTGCGGCTTTTCAAAAGTCGCCATTATTTTCTGTCGGGCATAAAAAAACAGGGCCGAAGCCCTGTTCATTAAGCATATAACAACGTGGTGTACTGATTAGAACTGGTAAACCAGACCTACAGCAACGGTATCATCGTTGTTGATGCCCAGCTTGTTGTCGTCTTTCAGCTGGTTGATCTGGTAGTCAACATAGGTGGACATGTTTTTGTTGAAGTAGTAAGTCGCACCGATGTCGATGTAGTTGATGTAATCTTCATCACCCACGCCTTCTACGTCTTTCGCTTTAGATTTGTAGTAAGCGATGGATGGACGCAGACCGAAGTCGAACTGGTACTGAGCAACAACAGAGAAGTCCTGAGTTTTGTTAGCGAAGCCGTTGTCCAGGCGAGCCGCGTTACGCATTTCACCGTACAGCGCTGCCAGGTAAATGTTGTTCGCGTCGTATTTCAGACCGGTAGCCCACTGCTCAGCTTTATCGCCTTTGCCCCACTGCAGATTCTGCTGGGCATTGGTACGGTCAGCTGCGCCGTAAGCACCTACAACACCGAAGCCGTCGAAATCGTAGCTAACAGAAGTTGCCCAGCCGTCGCCGTTGGAACGTGACGCATCGGTACGCTCGTTTTTGCCCAGGTACTGAACGCCAAAGTTCAGACCGTCAACCAGGCCGAAGAAGCCGCTGTTACGGTAAGTCGCCAGACCACCAGTACGGCCAGAGAAGAAGTTGTCGCTCACGCCGGTGTCGCCGCCGAACTCTGGCAGCATATCGGTGATGCCGATTGCATCATAAACCAGGCCATAGTTACGACCGTAGTCGAAGGAGCCTGCGTCACCGAATTTCAGACCTGCGAATGCCAGACGGGTTTTGTTACCGGACTGTGCATCGGAGCCTTCAGAGTTGTTACCCTGGAAGTTGTATTCCCACTGACCGTAACCAGCCAGCTGATCGTTGATCTGGGTTTCGCCTTTGAAGCCCAGACGCGCGTAAGTTTTGTCGCCATCGTTGCCGTCATTATCAGAGAAGTAATGCAGGCCAACAGCTTTCCCGTAAAGATCTAATTTGTTGCCGTCTTTGTTATAGATTTCTGCAGCGTTTGCTGCACCGGCTACCAGCAGGGCAGGGATAACCACTGCCAGGATATTGCGCTTCATCATTATTTATTACCCTCATTGGTTTTTTTATGACACTCGCCACTGCCGTCAATAAATTCTGTCAATAAATATTTCCGGAACTATTGATGAGAGTTAGGTGTCTTTATGTATCTGACAGGCATCTTTCCATTCATAGAACCGTTTCGCTAGCCTGAAAGTGCTACAATTCTCAAGATTGGGTAACAAAAAGAAATAATGTGTAACTAAATATGTATTTTTGGGAACTTTGTGAACCATCTCAAATTTCAGAGAGACTTGGTTAATTAAGCGGCGGTTTCATTCCTATATATATGAATTGCTTATGTTTAATTTGGCTAAAGGCAATTCATATAAACAGCGGTTAAACGGCTCACCTTTTCTTATGACCGCGAAAGGCCTTCTGGATGGCTGTGAAATTGAATAAAAAATATGCTATTGCTTGAGAATTAAATAAGCACAATAAGAATGCGGGATATTTTTTATTCACAGATATTTCATGGAAACAAAACGTAACAGCTAGTGCTTTTGACGGGGTTGTCTTTTAAAGAGGCTGACTTTGCACTGACATAAACTGACATTGCAGAATAAAATAATGGCCAGCATGTGCTGGCCATTATCATTGAGGCGGGTTAGAAGCTTGCGTTACGCGGCGTACGTGGGAACGGAATCACATCACGGACGTTCTGAACACCGGTTACGTAGGCAATCAGACGCTCGAAGCCCAGGCCGAAGCCTGAATGCGGAACAGTACCGTAACGGCGCAGGTCGCGATACCAGCTGTAGTCAGCCGGGTTGAGACCCATCTCTTCCATACGGGCATCCAGGACGTCCAGACGCTCTTCACGCTGAGAACCCCCGATGATTTCACCGATGCCAGGTGCCAGGACATCCATTGCGGCAACGGTTTTACCGTCTTCGTTAAGGCGCATATAGAAGGCCTTAATGTCTTTCGGGTAGTTTTTCACGACAACCGGTGCTTTGAAGTGTTTCTCTGCCAGATAGCGTTCGTGCTCAGAAGAGAGATCCACGCCCCAGTAAACCGGGTTCTCGAACTTCTCACCGCACTTCTCGAGGATGGCAACCGCATCGGTGTAATCCACCTGCGCGAAGTCAGCGGATACAAAGCGCTCCAGACGGGCAATCGCGTCGTTATCCACGCGCTCAGCGAAGAATTTCATGTCGTCTGCACGTTCTTCCAGAACGGCTTTAAACACGTATTTCAGCATGGCTTCCGCCAGGCCTGCCACATCATTGAGATCGGCAAAGGCCACTTCTGGCTCCAGCATCCAGAATTCCGCCAGGTGGCGGCTGGTGTTGGAGTTTTCTGCGCGGAAGGTTGGGCCAAACGTGTAGATCTTAGACAGCGCACAGGCATAGGTTTCACCGTTGAGCTGGCCGGATACCGTCAGGAAGGCTTCTTTACCAAAGAAGTCTTTGTCGTAATCCACTTTACCTTCCGGCGTACGCGGCAGGTTTTCCATATCCAGCGTAGAAACGCGGAACATCTCACCCGCACCTTCAGTGTCGGACGCGGTGATTAGCGGCGTGGATACCCAGAAGTAACCCTGCTCATCGAAGAAACGATGCAGCGCCTGCGCCAGCGTGTGACGCACGCGGGCCACCGCACCGATCAGGTTGGTGCGTGGACGCAGGTGTGCCACTTCGCGAAGATACTCAATGCTGTGGCGTTTTGCCGCCATCGGGTAGGTATCTGGATCTTCCACCCAGCCGGTGACTTCAATCGCCGAAGCCTGAATTTCGAAGCTCTGGCCCTGACCTGGCGATGCGACAACCACGCCGGTAACAATGACGGAGCAACCTGTGGTCAGGCGCAGAACGTCATCATTGTAATTGGGCAGAGAATTATTAATGACGGCCTGTACAGGATCAAAGCAGGAACCGTCATAGACGGCGAGGAAGGAGATGCCAGCTTTAGAATCTCGGCGGGTACGCACCCATCCGCGCACGGTGACTTCTTGGTCAACGGCGACACGGCCCTGGAGTACGTCGGCTACAGGCACAACGCTCATAATATTCTCTCTGTTAATTGTCGGAAATGATAAACACTTGTCCGCCCTTATGGGGGGATATCTATGTTACCTGGCATCCGCCATCAGACAAGCAGATTTCGCAGTCTTAAGAGAAGAAATAAGAAATAAATAAGAAGTGGGGAGCCTTTACGGCTCCCGAATGCGGTTAACTGGCTTTTTTAACCTGCGGCAGATCGAAGGCTTTACGCAATGCGCGGACGAAAGCTTTGTCATGACAGATGGTTTTACCCGGACTATCAGAGAGTTTCGCCACCGGCTTGCCGTTACATTCCACCAGCTTTATGACGATGTTCAGAGGTTTTACCTGAGGAATATCGCAGGTCAAACGGGTGCCAATACCAAAGCTCAGATTCACTCTGGAGGAGAAGTGGCGGTAAAGATCCACCGCTTTGGCTAAATCAAGGTTATCAGAGAAGACCAGGACTTTCGTCATCGGATCAATGCCCAGCTTCTCGTAATGGGCAATGGCCTTTTCACCCCATTCCACCGGGTCTCCGGAGTCATGGCGTAAACCCTGATAACGCTCAGCAAATTCAGGACCGAAGTCGCGCAGGAAGGCATCCATTGTGATGCAGTCGGTGAGGGCGATCCCCAGTTGATTCGGATACTCATCAAGCCATGCGGCCAGAGCCGCGCGCTGGCTATTGGCCAGGTCAGGGCTGATCTGCTGATGCGCCTGGAACCACTCGTGCGCCTGGGTGCCCATTGGCGTCAGGTCCAGACGACGCGCAAGGTCGTAATTACTGGTGCCCACAAACCAAGGCTCTTGCTGAAGACGTTTAACGATAGCCTGCTGTACTTCGCGAGAGAAACGGCGGCGGGTGCCAAAGTCCATCAGGCGGAAGCGGGACATATCCAGCCCTTCGGTCAGGTGGGAAAATTCAACCAGCTTATGCTCCAGTGAGGCAACCGCCTGCTCAACGCCGGTTTCCGGCGAACGGTAGCGGTGGGCCAACTCGCTGATCACCGCCAGAAGCGGCACTTCCCACATGATCACTTCACGCCACGGACCGGCAAGGCGGATATTCAGCTTGCCATTATCGTTAGTCACCGTGACCTGCTCTGGCTTGTAGCGGAAGTCGCGCAGCCAGGTAAGGTAGTCAGCTTTAAAGAAGGGCAGGCCGGAAAGCCAGTGATATTCGTCGTCCTGCAGCGCCAGATGCTGCATGGCATCGACCTGTTCACGAATGGAATCCGCGTAGATACCCAGCAAGTCGTCGCCCCGGCAGCGAAACTCCGCCGCAACATGAACGTCATGGTAATGGTGGAAAACGGCTTGCTGCATATGCAGTTTATACGCGTCGGTATCCAGCAATGTATGCAGAACAGGAGAAGCGAATTGAGTCATAGGTGCGCAGTAGCATCCTCTCACGGGAGCGTTTAGTACAATAAACAACTCCGGAGTATACCTGTTTTAGTGATTTATTGAACCCCGATCACAACATAAGCGCTCTTTATGGTCGAGGGCATTTTGTGCCTCGTGTTATACAAATGTAGCGAAAAAGGTGTTTGTACCTGAAAAGATGAACATTCTGCATAGCGCGTTTTAGACAACAGGAATATATTGAAACGTTACTCGACAAACGATGCATAAGGTTTTCTATGACACAACAGCCACAAGCCAAATACCGCCACGACTACCGTGCGCCGGATTACCTGATTAGCGATATCGATCTGACTTTTGACCTGGATGCCACTAAAACCGTCGTGACAGCGGTGAGCCAGGTGACGCGCCAGAGCGCGACGGCTGTACCGCTGCGTCTTGATGGTGAAGACCTGACGCTGGTTTCCCTGCATATTAATGATGAAGCGTGGACTGATTATAAAGAAGAAGGCAACCAGCTGGTTATCGACAACCTGCCGGAACGCTTTACGCTGCGCATCGTTAACGAAATCAGCCCGGCTGCCAATACCGCGCTGGAAGGGCTCTACCAGTCAGGCGTGGCGCTGTGTACCCAGTGTGAAGCTGAAGGCTTCCGCCACATTACCTGGTATCTTGATCGCCCGGACGTACTGGCGCGCTTTACCACCAAAATCATTGCCGATAAAACCCTGTATCCGTTCCTGCTCTCGAACGGCAACCGCGTGGGCGAAGGCGAGCTGGAGAATGGTCGTCACTGGGTACAGTGGCAGGATCCGTTCCCGAAACCGTGCTATCTGTTTGCGCTGGTGGCGGGTGATTTCGATGTCCTGCGCGACACCTACAAAACCCGCTCTGGCCGCGACGTTGCGCTGGAACTGTTTGTTGACCGCGGCAACCTTGACCGCGCGCCGTGGGCGATGACCTCGCTCATCAACTCCATGAAGTGGGACGAAGAGCGCTTCGGCCTCGAATACGATCTCGACATTTATATGATCGTCGCCGTCGACTTCTTCAACATGGGCGCGATGGAGAACAAAGGTCTTAACGTCTTTAACTCCAAATACGTGCTGGCGCGTACCGATACCGCCACTGATAAAGACTATCTCGATATCGAACGCGTCATCGGGCACGAATATTTCCATAACTGGACCGGTAACCGCGTCACCTGCCGGGACTGGTTCCAGCTGAGCCTGAAAGAGGGCTTAACCGTCTTCCGCGACCAGGAGTTCAGCTCCGATCTGGGCTCCCGCGCCGTGAACCGCATCAACAACGTGCGCACCATGCGCGGCCTGCAGTTTGCGGAAGATGCCAGCCCAATGGCGCACCCGATTCGTCCGGATAAAGTCATCGAGATGAACAACTTCTACACCCTGACGGTGTACGAAAAGGGCGCTGAAATCATCCGCATGATCCACACCCTGCTGGGCGAAGAGAATTTCCAGAAAGGGATGCAGCTCTACTTCGAGCGTCACGACGGCAGCGCTGCCACCTGCGACGACTTCGTCCAGGCGATGGAAGACGCGTCCAACGTGGATCTGTCCCATTTCCGCCTCTGGTACAGCCAGGCCGGTACACCTGTCGTGACCGTTAAAGACGACTACAATCCGGAGACCGAGCAGTACACCCTGACCATCAGCCAGCGCACGCCGCCAACGGCCGAGCAGGCGGAGAAACAGCCGCTGCACATTCCGTTCAGCATTGAGCTGTACGATAACGAAGGCAAAGTGATCCCCCTGAAGAAGGGCGGTCACCCGGTACACAGCGTGCTAAATGTCACCCAGGCGGAGCAGACGTTTATTTTCGATAATGTTTACTTCCAGCCGGTACCTGCGCTGCTGTGCGAATTCTCTGCGCCGGTAAAACTGGAGTACAAGTGGAGCGATCAGCAACTGACGTTCCTGATGCGTCACGCGCGCAATGACTTCTCTCGCTGGGATGCAGCGCAGAGCCTGCTGGCAACCTACATCAAGCTGAACGTGAACCGTTATCAGCAGGGCCAGCCGCTGACGCTGCCGGTTCATGTTGCGGATGCCTTCCGCGCGATCCTGCTGGACGAGAACATTGACCCGGCACTGGCGGCTGAAATTCTGACCTTACCGTCCGCGACTGAAATCGCCGAGCTGTTCGAGATTATCGACCCGATTGCGATTGTCGCAGTGCGTGAAGCGCTAACCCGCACGCTGGCTGCCGAACTGGCGGATGAGTTCCTGGCCATTTACAACGCCAACAAGCTGGATGCGTACCGTGTTGAGCATGCCGATATCGGCAAACGTTCCCTGCGCAATACCTGTCTGCGCTATCTGGCCTTTGGTGAGGTGGAACTGGCGAACACGCTGGTCAGCAAGCAGTATCACGAAGCCGATAACATGACCGACGCGCTGGCTGCACTCGCCGCAAGCGTTGCCGCCGAGCTGCCGTGTCGTGATGCGCTAATGCAGGAGTACGATGACAAATGGCATCAGGATGGTCTGGTGATGGACAAATGGTTCATTCTGCAGTCCACCAGCCCGTCCGCCGATGTGCTGAGCACCGTACGTCGTCTGCTGAAGCACCGCTCGTTCACCATGAGCAACCCGAACCGCGTTCGCTCGCTGATTGGCGCGTTTGCCAGCAGCAACCCGGCTGCCTTCCACGCGGAAGACGGCAGCGGCTATCAGTTTATGGTGGAAATGCTGACCGAGCTGAACAGCCGTAACCCGCAGGTGGCGTCGCGACTGATTGAGCCGCTGATCCGCCTGAAACGCTACGATGCGAAGCGTCAGGCGAAGATGCGCGCCGCGCTTGAGCAGCTGAAAGGGCTGGAGAACCTGTCTGGCGATCTGTACGAGAAGATTGCTAAGGCGCTGGCCTGATAGAAAGCTTAACCCTCCCTCTCCCTATGGGAGAGGGCCGGGGTGAGGGCATCAGGCATTAGCTTTAATCAATGCCCGTTCATTCACCCCGCGCTTCATTACCCGATCCAACACTTCCGCCTCCAGCTCCGCCAGTTTTGCCGAGCCCACGCGGCGAGGGCGCGGGATATCCACCGTCAAATCCAGACCAATCTTCCCGTCTTCTATCAGCAGCACCCGGTCCGCCATCGCGACGGCCTCGCTCACGTCATGCGTCACCAGCAGTACCGTAAAGCCATGCTCCTGCCACAGGGACTCAATCAAATCCTGCATTTCAATCCGCGTCAGCGCATCAAGCGCGCCGAGCGGTTCATCAAGCAACAGCAGGCCGGGACGGTGAATCAACGCGCGCGCCAGCGCCACGCGCTGTTTCTGTCCCCCTGACAGCGCAGCAGGCCACTCGCCTGCGCGGTTTTCCAGCCCGACGGCGGCCAGCGCCTGACGCGCGTTATCCCGCCAGTTGCCCTTCAGACCGAGACCGACATTGTCGATAACCGTTTTCCACGGCAGCAGGCGCGCGTCCTGAAACATCATGCGCGTATCGTCCTGAATATTGGCCAGCGGCGTTGAGCCTGCCAGGATTTCACCGCCGTTGGGGGCTTCCAGCCCGGCCAGAAGGCGCAGCAGCGTACTCTTGCCGCCGCCGCTGCGTCCGACAACGGCCACAAATTGTCCGGCGGGAATATGCAGATCCAGCCCGTTGAGAATAGTATTTTCGCCGTAGCGTTTGGTGACGCCGTTAAGCAGTAACGGCGTCCCCTGGTTCAGTCGTGCAGTATTCATGCTTTTGCCTCCTGAAGGGTATAGGCCGGGTTCCAGCGCAGCCAGCTGCGCTCCAGCCACTGGGCGCTGACGTCGGCGAGTTTGCCGAGCAGGGCGTAAAGGATGATGGCTACCACCACTACATCGGTTTGCAGGAATTCACGGGCGTTCATCGCCAGATAGCCAATGCCGGAGTTAGCCGAAATGGTTTCCGCCACAATCAGCGTCAGCCACATCAGGCCGAGCGCAAAACGCACCCCAACCATAATCGAGGGCAGGGCGCCCGGCAGGATCACGTGTATAAAGAGAGAAAAACCGGACAAACCATAGCTCCGCGCCATTTCGACCAGACCGCGATCAATATTGCGGATGCCGTGCCAGGTGTTGATGTAAATCGGGAACAGCGTGCCCAGCGCCACGAGGAAGATCTTGGCGCTCTCATCAATGCCAAACCACAGGATAACCAGTGGGATCAGCGCCAGATGCGGCACGTTGCGCAGCATCTGTATAGACGTATCAAGCAGCCGCTCACCCCAGCGTGAAAGGCCGCTGATCAGACCCAGAATCAGACCGATACTGCCGCCAATGGAAAACCCAATCACGGCGCGCCATGAGCTGATCGCCAGATGCTGCCACAGCTCTCCGCTCACGCTCAGCGACCAGAACGCTTCAACAACGCCCTCCGGAGAGGGCAGAATGCGGCTCGACAGCCAGCCGGTGGACGACGCGAGCTGCCAGAGGGCCACGATGCCGACGGGTAAAAACCACGGCGCGGCGCGCAGCAGCCATTTTTGTGAGGTGGCAGACATGGTCACTCCTTAGCTCTGCGCGGCTTTTCGTGGAATAAATTCGTTCGCCACGGCTTCGCCCTGAAGCTGGAGTTGCTGCGGCTGCGGAATTTCCGGGATGGCGACATCCAGGTGCGGGAATAACAGTTCGCCCACCTTGTAGGCCTCTTCCAGATGCGGATAGCCGGAGAGGATAAAGCTGTCGATGCCCAGGTCTGCGTATTCATTAATCCGCGCGGCCACCGTTGGACCATCGCCGACCAGCGCCGTACCTGCGCCGCCGCGTACCAGACCAACACCCGCCCACAGGTTCGGGCTGATCTCCAGGTTCTCGCGCTTGCCGTTGTGCAGGGACGCCATCCGGTGCTGCCCGACGGAGTCGGTTTTAGCAAACGCGGCCTGCGCCTTCGCGATGGTCTCATCGTCCAGATGGGAAATCAGGCGGTCTGCGGCCTGCCAGGCTTCTTCATTGGTTTCGCGCACAATCACATGAAGGCGAATACCGAAACGCACCTTGCGACCGTGGGCTGCTGCTTTGGCGCGGACCTGGGCAATTTTTTCTTTCACCAGCTCAGGCGGTTCGCCCCAGGTCAGGTAGAGATCGACCTGCTCGGCGGCCAGATCCTGGGCAACATCCGACGAACCGCCAAAATAGAGGGGAGGGCGCGGCTGCTGCACCGGCGGGAAGTAGAGTTTCGCGTCGCGAACGTGAATATGTTTGCCTTCGAAGGTGACGGTTTCACCTTCCAGCAGGCGTCGCCAGACGCGGGTGAATTCGGCGGAGGCCTCGTAGCGCTCCGAGTGATCGAGGAACACGCCATCGCCCGCCAGTTCCTGCGGATCGCTACCGGTGACAAGGTTAAACAGAGCGCGGCCGTTGGACAGTCTGTCCAGCGTTGCCGCCTGACGCGCCGCCACGGTGGGGGAAACCACGCTTGGACGTAACGCGACCAGGAACTTCAGACGCTGAGTGACCGGGATCATCGACGCGGCAACCAGCCACGCATCCTCGCACGACCGTCCCGTCGGGATCAGCACGCCGGTGAAACCGATTCGGTCCGCTGCCTGCGCTATCTGCTGCAGATAGCCATGGTCAACCGGGCGTGAACCCTCTTCTGTACCAAGATAGTGTCCATCACCGTGGGTGGGTAAAAACCAGAAAAGATTCAGACTCATGATTTAGCTCCTTCTTTGCCTGCGGGCTGCCAGATGCGTTCGCGAATATTGACCTGTTTTGGCACCAGGCGGTTTTGATAGAAGAGGTCGGCGGTTTGTTGCTGAAGGGCGGCGACCTGCGCATTAACAGGCGCAATGGTGGTCGGCGGACGGTGGCTGAGATAGCTCGCGATCACCGGTTCAGGTAAGCCCATGGTTTTTGCCAGCAGGGTAATGCTTTCCTGACGCTGGCTCTGGGTCAGGGCATCGGCCTGGGTAAAGGTATCCAGTACGCCCTGAATGAATGCGCCGTTTTTCTCCGCGTAAGGACGTGCAGCGAGATAGAACGAACCGGTTTGTTTCAGCGTGGTGCCATCTTTCAGCACCCGCACGCCACCCTGCAGTATGGCTGCAGAGTAGTACGGATCCCAGATGGCCCAGGCATCCACGTTCTTCTGCTGGAACGCGGCGCGCGCGTCGGCAGGCGTCAGGTAAACGGGCTGAATGTCGGTGAACTTAAGCCCGGCCTCTTGCAGGGCGCGCAGCAGCAGGTTGTGTGAGCTGGAACCTTTCTGAAAAGCCACTTTATGGCCTTTAAGATCGGCAACGCTTTTAATCTCGCTATTTTCAGGTACCAGAATCACCTCGGCTTTCGGTTTAGCGGGTTCAACGCCCACATAGACCAGATCGGCCCCGGCAGCCTGAGCAAAGATAGGCGGTATATCGCCCGTGCTGCCCAAATCGATACTGCCGACGTTCAACGCCTCCAGCATCTGTGGGCCTGCAGGGAACTCCACCCAGGAGAATTTGGTGTCCGGGAAGCGTTTTTCCAGAAGCTGGTGGCTTTTCGCCAGCACCATGCTGACGCTGCCTTTCTGATAGCCGATGCGCAGGCTTTCCGGCGCGGTTTCCGCCGCATGAGCCAGCGACGACAGAGCCATCAGCCCTGCCAGCCCGATACGTGTCAGTGTTTTAAACATGAGCGACTCCTTGCGACGGATTAAAAGCGGGAACCTGGATATCCCGGCGATGCAGCGCATGCCAGAACGTTTCCAGCGCGGCATCAAGGCGGGTTTGCAGATTTGGCGTAAAGTGGGGTTTGTGTTGATAGTCGATGACCTGTGAATCATCTGCGAAAACGCCATGCAGGATTTCCTGTGCTTTCAGGGCGTTCAGCACCGGTTTCAGGGCGTAATCCACCGCCAGTAAATGGGCAACCGTACCGCCCGTAGCCAGCGGTAGCACCACTTTGCCGTCCAGCGCGCGCTCCGGAAGCAGGTCAAGCAGGGTTTTCAGTGCGCCAGAAAAAGAGGCTTTATAAATGGGAGTCGCCACAATTAAGCCATCTGCCCCCTTGAGCTGCTCGATCAGGGTTTTCAGCGCGGGGCTGTCGAAGCGGGCGTAGAGCAAATCTTCAGGTTCGAAGTTATGTAGATTCCAGTGGCACACTTCCACATCCAGAGCAGTGAGCTTTTCGCGGGCATATTCCAGCAGGGCGCTGGAACGCGAGGGGAACCGTGGACTACCGGCCAGGGTGATGACGCGCATGTTTGCTCCTTATAACTAATTGTTTGCTTTTATCTAACATTCATAACAATTTTAAGGAGTGTGACATCGCCGGGTTATTCCACTAAATGATTTATCTGCAATTTAAATGCGAAAAAGTGCATAAGAAACAGGCGCGCAGGTAAACGTTTGCGTTTTGCGCGATTTTTTTGCCGCAGGTCAATTCCCTTTCCGGGCGGGATCGCACATAATCCCCTCCCGGTTTGCACACCGGGAATCCAGGAGAGTTCATGTACTACCCCTTCGTTCGTAAAGCCCTTTTCCAGCTCGATCCTGAGCGCGCTCATGAATTTACATTCCAGCAATTACGTCGTATTACAGGCACGCCTCTGGCTGCGCTGGTGCGTCAAAATGTGCCGGAAAAACCTGTCCAATGCATGGGCCTGACCTTTAAGAATCCGCTGGGCCTTGCGGCCGGTCTGGATAAAAATGGCGAATGTATTGATGCCCTGGGCGCGATGGGGTTTGGCTCCATCGAAATCGGTACCGTTACGCCGCGTCCGCAGCCGGGTAACGACAAGCCGCGTCTGTTCCGCCTGGTCGAAGCTGAGGGGTTGATCAACCGCATGGGCTTCAACAACCTCGGTGTCGATCATCTGGTTGAGAACGTTAAAAAATCCCATTTTGATGGCGTATTAGGCATCAATATTGGTAAAAATAAAGACACGCCGGTGGAGCAGGGCAAAGATGACTATCTGATTTGTATGGAAAAAGTCTATGCCTATGCCGGTTATATTGCGGTGAATATTTCGTCACCCAATACCCCTGGCCTGCGCTCATTACAATATGGCGATGCGCTGGACGATCTTCTGAGTGCCATTAAAAATAAACAAAATGAGCTCCAGGCGATCCACCATAAATATGTTCCTGTCGCGGTTAAGATCGCGCCGGATCTTTCTATTGAAGAATTGATCCAGGTTGCCGACAGTTTAGTACGTCATAATATTGATGGTGTGATAGCAACCAATACAACGCTCGATCGTTCTCTCGTTCAGGGAATGAAAAACTGTGACGAAGCGGGTGGGTTAAGTGGCCGTCCGGTACAATTAAAAAGTACGGAAATTATTCGCGCACTCTCTGCTGAATTACAGGGACGTCTGCCCATTATTGGCGTGGGCGGTATCGACTCTGTTATTGCTGCCCGCGAGAAGATGGCTGCCGGGGCATCACTGGTGCAAATTTATTCCGGCTTTATTTTTAAAGGCCCGCCATTGATTAAAGAAATCGTTACTCATATCTAATCTTTTCTCCTAATCAGACAACCAGGGCTTTATTTCCGGCCCTGGTTGTTTTATATTCCGTCACTGTTGCTTATTTAGTCATTATAGTCTTTTATTAATGGTGTTATAAACGAGGCGGCAAACAGGACATTTTTAGTACAGGACGTTTGGGGACGGGAGAGACACATGCGAATTAAACCTGACGATAACTGGCGCTGGTATTTTTGCGACGAGCACGATCGAATGATGCTCGATTTAGCCAATGGCATGTTGTTTCGTTCACGTTTTCCGCGTCGAATGTTAACCCCGGATGCTTTCTCGCCGTCAGGCTTTTGTGTGGACGATGCTGCGCTTTATTTTTCCTTCGAAGAAAAATGCCGCGACCTGATGCTCTCCAAAGAACAGCGCGCTGAGCTGGTCCTGAATGCGCTGGTGGCTATCCGTTTCCTGAAACCGCAAATGCCAAAAAGCTGGCATTTTCTTGCACATGGCATGAGCTGGACCCCGGCAACGGGCGATGCGGCAAGCGTCAATCTGAGCGATACCGCAGAAGAGGTGAATTTACTGGTCGTTGAACCCGGTGAAAACGCCGCGCTCTGTTTGTTAGCGCAGCCCGGCGTGACCATTGCCGGGCGAGTTATGCAGTTAGGTGATGCGATTAAAGTCATGAATGACAGGCTGAAGCCACAGCTGCGCGTTGATTCGTTCAGCCTTGAACAGGCCGTTTAAGCTTCCAGCTGGACGGACGTTTTCGGCACACAGCTGCAGCATAAAATCGTACCATCATCACCTACCGCCGATTTCTTCAGCGCAGTGACTTCACCCTCGACCAGTTTGATTCGACAGCATCCGCAAATACCTGCACGACAGGAGTAAGGTACGCGGATCCCTGCCTGTTCCAGTTGCTCAAGTAATACCTGCTGATTGTTGCCACGGATAACTTTACCCTGCCAGTGAATATCGACCCCTGACGAGGGCGCGGACTCGATATCAACAAACTCCTCTTCCTGGCTGGAACCATAAATCCTGGCGGGACCACGGGTGAGGATTTCTACTTCGTCACCGACGCGGATCACGCCGCTAGAGCGCGGGATGAGGTTCTGACCGAAATCCACATCACCGTTGTCCTGGGCGGTACGGAATGACTGCAACGTTTTCAACGGTTCACCGGAAGGATGTTTTTGGCCTTTTTCTGGGCTGACAGTGGTGAAAATGCAGCGACTACAGGGCTTCACCACGTCGAAAATCACGCTGCCGATGCGGATCACCTTCCAGGTATCTTCGTCCCAGGCATCGGCACCTGTGACCACCAGGTTAGGGCGGAACTGTTCCATCTGAACGCTGGCTTTGCAGCGGCGCTGTAAATCACGTAGCGAGGCTTCGTTGGTCAGCAGGAACGGGAAGCCATCGGCGAAGGAGAGGGGAACGGCGTCATGGCGCTTCACGCGGCGCGTCAGTTCAGGCCCAACCCAGCGCAGCTGCACGTCGCGGGAGAAGAACCCGCTCAGCCAGCGGTTAATTTCATCCGGGGCGATGCGCGCGGTAAAATGATTGCCCCACACTTCCGTTGGCGCGTCGACAGGCGCAAAATCGGCGAAGCGAATCACTACGCTGGAACCGTCCGGCGCGGTCAGGTGCAAACCGTCATGAAGTGGAGAAGGGGTAAAGCGAACCATCTGCGGGAACTGGCGTGCGGTAATGAACGTACCGTCAGGCTCGGTGACCATAAAAATGCGATCGAAGGCGAATCCGCTCATGTCGGCCAGTGCGTGAGAGACGCCGATGCCGCGCATGGATTTCACCGGATGAATAAAAAGCCTGGATAACGTCGCCACTGCACACTCCCACAAATGAAAATAAGCCTTCAACTTTATGACATACACGCCATATTAGCTATAATGCGCGACAATTTTCTAAGAGTAAAAGTGACGATATGAATTCTCTGTTTGCCAGTACGGCCCGTGGGCTGGAAGAGCTGTTAAAAACTGAACTGGAAAGCCTGGGCGCGCAAGAGTGCCAGGTGGTTCAGGGTGGTGTCCATTTTGAGGGCGACACGCGGCTTATTTACCAGAGCCTGATGTGGAGCCGTCTGGCGTCGCGCATCATGCTGCCGATGAAAGAGTGCAAGGTCTATAGCGACCTGGACCTCTATACCGGTGTACAGATGATCGACTGGACAGAGATCTTCACGCCAAATGCCACCTTTGCGGTGCATTTCAACGGCGTGAACGACGAGATCCGAAACAGCCAGTACGGTGCCCTGCGTGTAAAAGACGCCATTGTGGACTGCTTCACGCGTAAAAATAAGGAACGTCCAAACGTCGATCGCGAAAATCCGGATCTGCGTATTAACGTCTGGCTGAACGGCGACACGGCGAGTATCTCTCTCGATCTGAGCGGTGCGGGTCTGCACCTGCGCGGCTACCGCGATCGCACCGGTATGGCGCCGATCAAAGAAACGCTGGCCGCCGCCATCGTAATGCGCTCCGGCTGGCAGCCGGGCACGCCGCTGCTCGACCCAATGTGTGGTTCTGGTACGTTGCTGATAGAAGCAGCCATGCTGGCAACTGACCGCGCGCCGGGGCTGCATCGCGGTCACTGGGGCTTTAAAGGCTGGGCACAGCACGATGAAGCACTCTGGAAAGAGGTCAAAGACGATGCGCAGACCCGCGCGCGTAAAGGCCTGGCGGAGTACACCTCCCACTTCTACGGTTCGGACAGCGACCCGCGCGTCATTGAGCGCGCGCGCAGCAACGCCCGTCGCGCCGGTATCGGCGAGCTGGTCACCTTCGACGTGAAAGACGTGGCGAACCTGACCAACCCGCTGCCAAAAGGCCCGTACGGCACCGTAATCAGTAACCCGCCATACGGCGAGCGTCTGGACAGCGAGCCGGCGCTGATTGCTCTGCACAGCCTGCTGGGCCGCAATATGAAAGATTACTTCGGTGGCTGGAATCTCTCCCTGTTTAGCGCCTCACCGGAGTTGCTGAGCTGCCTGCAACTGCGTGCCGATCGCCAGTTTAAGGCGAAAAACGGGCCGCTGGACTGCGTGCAGAAAAACTACCATCTGGCAGAGAAAGCGGCGGACAGCAAGCCGTCCGGCGTGGCGGAAGATTACGCCAACCGCCTGCGCAAGAACCTGAAGAAATATGAGAAATGGGCAAAGCAGGAAGGGATTGAATGCTACCGCCTGTACGACGCTGACCTGCCGGAGTACAACGTGGCGGTTGACCGCTACGCGGACTGGGTGGTGATTCAGGAATATGCGCCACCGAAAACCATCGATGCGCAAAAAGCGCGTCAGCGCATGCTGGATGTGATTGCGGCCACCATCGCCGTGCTCGGCATTACGCCGAACAAACTGGTGCTGAAAACCCGCGAGCGCCAGAAGGGCAAAAACCAGTATCAGAAGATGGGCGAGAAAGGCGACTTTATCGAAGTGGGCGAGTACAACGCGCGCCTGTGGGTAAACCTGACCGACTATCTGGATACCGGCCTGTTCCTTGACCACCGTATCGCGCGCCGCATGCTGGGCCAGATGAGCAAGGGTAAAGACTTCCTCAACCTGTTCTCCTATACCGGCAGCGCGAGCGTGCATGCCGGTTTGGGCGGGGCGCGCAGCACCACCACGGTGGATATGTCTCGCACCTATCTGGAGTGGGCGGAGCGTAACCTGCGTCTGAACGGCTTGACCGGACGCCAGCATCGCCTGATGCAGGCCGACGTGTTGGGCTGGCTGCGTGATACCGACGAGCAATTCGATCTGATCTTTATCGATCCGCCGACCTTCTCTAACTCCAAGCGTATGGAGGATAGCTTTGATGTTCAACGCGATCACCTGCGCCTGATGACCGACCTGAAACGCCTGCTGCGTAAAGGCGGCACCATTATGTTCTCGAACAACAAACGCGGCTTCCGCATGGATCATGAAGGCTTAGCCACGCTGGGACTGAAAGCGCAAGAAATCAGCCAGAAAACGCTGTCTCAGGACTTTGCCCGTAACCGTCAGATCCATAACTGCTGGTTAATCTCAGCGGTCTGAAAGGAAATATAAATGTCACTAATTAGCATGCACGGCGCCTGGCTGTCTTTCAGCGATGCGCCCCTTCTCGACGATACTGAACTGCACATTGAAGATAACGAACGTGTTTGTCTGGTAGGCCGAAACGGCGCGGGTAAATCCACGCTGATGAAGATACTTAACCGTGAGCAGGGTCTGGATGACGGCCGTATCGTTTACGAACAAGATCTGATTGTTTCTCGACTGCAGCAGGATCCACCACGTAACGTGGCGGGCACCGTCTACGACTTCGTTGCGGAGGGGATCTCTGAACAAGCCGAATACCTGAAGGGCTATCATGAAATTTCGCATCTGGTGATGACCGACCCGAGCGAAAAAAATCTTAATGAAATGGCGCGCCTGCAGGAACTGCTGGATCATCACGGCCTGTGGCAGCTTGAAAGCCGTATCACTGAAGTGCTGGACCAGTTAGGTCTGGATGCGGATATGGAGCTGGCATCACTTTCCGGCGGCTGGCTGCGTAAAGCGGCACTGGGACGCGCGCTGGTCAGCGGCCCGAAAGTGCTGCTGCTTGACGAACCGACCAACCACCTGGACATTGAAGCCATCGACTGGCTGGAAGGGTTCCTGAAGACCTTCAACGGCACCATCATCTTCATTTCGCACGACCGTTCGTTTATCCGCAACATGGCGACCCGCATTGTCGATCTCGATCGCGGCAAACTGGTGACCTATCCTGGCGATTACGACACCTATCTGCTGGAAAAAGAAGAAAACCTGCGCGTGGAAGAGCTGCAAAACGCTGAGTTTGACCGCAAGCTGGCGCAAGAAGAGGTCTGGATCCGTCAGGGTATCAAAGCCCGCCGTACCCGTAACGAAGGCCGTGTGCGTGCGTTAAAAGCGATGCGTAACGAGCGTAGCGCCCGCCGTGAGGTGATGGGTAGCGCGAAGATGCAGGTGGAAGAGGCATCCCGCTCGGGCAAAATCGTCTTTGAGATGGAAAACGTGAATTACCAGGTTGACGGTAAAGTGTTGGTGAAAGACTTTTCCGCTCAGGTTCAGCGTGGCGACAAAATTGCCCTTATTGGCCCGAACGGCTGTGGTAAAACCACGCTGCTCAAGCTGATGTTAGGCCAGCTGCAGGCTGATAGCGGTCGCGTTCACTGTGGTACGAAGCTGGAAGTGGCCTACTTCGACCAGCACCGCGCTGAGCTTGACCCGGACAGAACGGTGATGGATAACCTCGCTGAAGGTAAGCAAGAAGTGATGGTCAACGGTAAGCCGCGCCACGTGCTGGGTTATTTGCAGGACTTCCTGTTCCATCCGAAACGTGCAATGACACCGGTACGCGCGCTGTCTGGCGGCGAGCGAAATCGTCTGCTGCTGGCACGTCTGTTCCTGAAGCCAAGTAACCTGTTGATTCTCGATGAACCAACCAACGATCTGGATGTCGAAACGCTGGAATTACTGGAGGAGTTAATCGACGGTTATCAGGGAACCGTGATGCTGGTGAGCCACGATCGTCAGTTCGTTGATAACACCGTGACCGAGTGCTGGATTTTTGAAGGTGAAGGCCGGATTGGTCAATACGTGGGCGGTTATCATGACGCGCGTGGACAACAAACCCAGTCGCTGCTGCAAAAACAGGCAAAATCCAAAAGTGCACCGGAACCGCTTATAGCAAAAGCAGAAACTGTCAAAAAATCTCCTGCTAAAATGAGCTATAACCTGCAGCGCGAACTGGAAGGCTTACCTCAGCGTCTTGAAGAACTGGAAGCTGCTCTTGAAACGCTGCAAATTCAGGTTGCTGATGCGTCATTCTTTACGCAGCCGCACGACTATACTCAGAAAATATTGGCTGAACTGTCCGCGGCTGAAAAAGCCCTGGAAGAAGCATTTGAGCGCTGGGAGTACCTCGAGTCTCTGAAAAACGGCGCATAAACAGGGATTAACTATGTGTGACCAGCACCACGCCGACAGGCATATATTATGCTCGCAATGCGATATGCTCGTGGCGTTGCCAGAGCTTGGTCACGGACATAAAGCCCTGTGTCCACGTTGCGGCGCAACGTTGACGACGGAGTGGGACGCGCCAAGGCAGCGTCCCACTGCTTATGCCCTTGCTGCATTGTTCATGCTGCTGCTTTCAAACCTTTTCCCTTTCATTTATATGAAAGTGGGCGGCATGACCAGCGAGGTCGATCTGCTTGAAATTCCTGGCGTGATGTTCTCGGAAGATTACGCCAGCCTCGGCACCTTTTTCCTCCTCTTTGTCCAAATCGTCCCGGCGTTCTGTCTGGTGGTGATCCTGTTGCTGGTAAACCGCGTCAGGATGCCCACATCCCTTAAAATTAAACTCGCGCGTATCCTGTTCCAGCTGAAAAGTTGGGGGATGGCCGAGATCTTTCTGGCGGGGATTCTGGTCAGTTTCGTCAAGCTGATGGCCTATGGTGATGTGGGAATTGGCAGTAGCTTTATTCCCTGGTGCCTTTACTGTGTATTACAGCTGCGCGCTTTCCAGTGCGTAGACAGGCGATGGGCGTGGGATGACATCGCGCCAGCACCGACGCTTGCGCAGACGGTTAAGGTCGGTGTGCCGGGTATCCGTCAGGGGCTGCGCTCTTGCTCATGCTGTACCGCCGTTCTGCCCGCGGATCTCGATGTGTGTCCTCGCTGCGAAACGAAAGGCCATGTACGTCGTAAAAATAGCCTGCAGTGGACGATGGCGTTGCTGGTCACGTCAATCATGCTCTATCTGCCAGCCAATATTCTGCCCATTATGATCACCGATTTACTCGGCGACAAAATGCCCTCAACCATCCTTGCTGGGGTCGTTTTGCTGTGGGGAGAAGGATCCTATCCGGTGGCTGGCGTGATCTTCATCGCCAGTATTATGGTGCCAACCTTAAAAATGATCGCCATTGCCTGGCTCTGCTGGGACGCGAAAGGTCACGGCAAACGCGACAGCGAACGCATGCACCTGATCTACGAAGTTGTTGAATTTGTTGGCCGCTGGTCAATGATTGATGTGTTTGTCATTGCCGTTCTCTCTGCGCTGGTGCGCATGGGAGGACTGATGAGTATTTATCCCGCAATGGGAGCGCTAATGTTTGCGTTGGTCGTCATTATGACCATGTTTGCGGCCATGACCTTCGACCCTCGTTTATCGTGGGATCGTGAGCCCGAGTCAAGCCATGAGGAAGAGTAAGAGCATGGAAAATAAGAGTGGAGAGGCGAAAGTGCAGAAGGTCAAGAACTGGTCTCCGGTGTGGATTTTCCCCATCGTAACCGCGCTGATCGGTGCATGGATCCTGTTTTATCATTACAGCCATCAGGGACCGGAAGTCACGCTTATCACCACCAATGCAGAAGGTATTGAGGGGGGCAAAACCACCATCAAAAGCCGCAGTGTGGATGTGGGCGTGGTTGAAAGTGCAACCCTGACGGATGATTTGACGCACGTTGAAATCAAGGCGCGTTTAAATTCCGGTATGGAAAAATTGCTGCATGGCGACTCGGTTTTCTGGGTGGTTAAACCGCAGGTAGGACGTGAGGGGATCAGCGGGTTGGGGACGCTGCTGTCCGGCGCCTATATTGAGCTGCAGCCGGGTAAGAAAGGGAGCCAGCCGGGACAATACGAGCTGCTGGACTCTCCGCCGCTTGCGCCACCGGATGCAAAAGGCATTCGCGTGATCCTGGACAGTAAAAAAGCGGGACAGCTCTCGCCTGGCGATCCCGTGCTGTTCCGCGGCTATCGCGTGGGTTCAGTTGAAACCAGTACGTTTGACGCGCAAAAACGCACCATTAGCTATCAGCTTTTCATCAATGCACCAAACGATCGTCTGGTCACCAGCAACGTCCGCTTCTGGAAAGACAGTGGGATCGCGGTAGATCTGACCTCGGCGGGTATGCGTGTCGAAATGGGCTCCCTGACCACGCTGTTTGGCGGTGGCGTCAGTTTTGACGTGCCGGAAGGGCAGGATTTGGGCCAGCCGGTTGCAGAGAAAACGGCGTTCAGACTCTTTGACGATCAAAAAAGTATCCAGGATGCGCTCTATACCGATCACGTTGACTTCCTGATGTTCTTTAAGGACTCGGTCCGTGGCCTTCAGCCGGGTGCACCGGTCGAATTCCGCGGCATTCGACTCGGGACGGTTGGACAGGTTCCGTTCTTCGTGCCGGGTCTTCAGCAGATGCTGGATGACGATTACCGTATTCCGGTGCTGATCCGCATTGAGCCGGAGCGTCTGCTCAACCAGATTGGCGAAAATCAGGATATTGCCACCCATATCAGCCAGCTGATGGAGCGCGGTCTGCGAGGCTCGCTGAAAACCGGAAACCTGGTCACCGGTGCGCTGTATGTGGATATGGACTTCTATCCTAAAGCGCCAGCGATTACCGGTATTCGTGAATTCGGGGGCTATAAAATTATCCCAACGGTCAGCAGCGGTCTGGCGCAAATCCAGCAGCGTCTGATGGATACGCTCGATAAGATTAACAATCTGCCGCTTAATCCGATGCTGGAAGCCGCGACCGGTTCGTTACATCAAAGTCAGGCGACGATGCAACGTCTGCAAACGACGCTGGATAATATTAATAAGATCACTGCAAGCCAGTCCATGCAGCAGCTGCCGCAGGATATGCAGAAAACGTTGCGTGAACTCAACCGTAGCATGCAGGGCTTCCAGCCGGGTTCAGCGGCGTACAACAAGATGGTGGCCGATATGCAACGTCTTGATCAGGTCCTACGTGAACTGCAGCCTGTGCTGAAAACGCTCAATGAGAAGAGCAACGCACTGGTGTTCGAAGCGAAAGATAAAAAGGATCCTGAGCCGAAGAGGGCTAAACAATGAAAAAATGGCTAGCGATTGCAGGAGCGATGGTATTAACGGCCTGTAGCTCGGGTAGCGATAACAAAAGCTACTATCAGTTACCGCTGACGACCCAGGCGGGCGCACAAAGCACCGCCTCGCAGGGTAACCGTCTGTTATGGGTGGAGCAGGTTGCGGTGCCGGATTATCTGGCTGGCAACGGCGTGGTGTATCAAACCAGCGATGTTCAGTACGTTATTGCCAACAATAACCTTTGGGCCAGCCCGTTGGACCAGCAGTTGCGCAATACGCTGGTGGCGAATCTCAGCAGCCAGCTTCCTGGCTGGGTTGTTGCGTCACAGCCGCTGGGAAGCGACCAGGACACGCTTAACGTCACCGTGACGGGCTTCCACGGCCGCTATGATGGCGTCGTTGTGGTGAGTGGAGAATGGCTGCTGAATCATCAGGGGCAGCTGATTAAGCGTCCTTTCCATCTGGAAATGAAGCAGCAAAAAGATGGATATGATGAGATGGTGAAAGTACTGGCCCAGGGTTGGGCGCAGGAGTCTGCGAGTATCGCCAGAGAGATTTCCAGACTGCCATAAGTAAAATTCATCGACAAAAGCCGCTATCAGAATTTCGCTGATTGCGGCTTTTTTTTCGTTTTGGCTTCAGGTTGTTACTTGTGCTGCATCACATTTTTTGTACAAATGATCTTCTGCTTAGCTCACAAATATGACACCCGTATGAATTTTGAACGTTGACGCTGAGGCTAATTCGGGTTATTCGTTATCTGTGCTTGCACACTTTGCAATCACTGTTTTCTTTCCACCAGACAAAAGAATGAGGGAAACGAGGCATGAAGAGACAGAAACGAGATCGCCTGGAAAGGGCTCATCAACGTGGTTATCAGGCTGGCATCGCCGGACGTTCTAAAGAAATGTGTCCCTATCAGACTTTGAACCAAAGGTCTCAATGGTTAGGGGGCTGGCGAGAAGCCATCGGAGACAGGGCAGTACTTGCTTGATAGCGTCTCTTTAAAAAAGAAACCTCCGCAGAGCGGAGGTTTCGCCTTTTTGAAGCAGCTAAACGCCGGGCTTAGAAAGCAGAGGTATCCTGGAACAGACCCACTTTCAGATCGTTCGCGGTATAAATCAGACGACCATCTACCAGCACTTCACCATCCGCCAGGCCCATGATCAGACGACGGTTAACGATGCGCTTGAAGTGGATACGGTAGGTGACTTTCTTCGCGGTAGGCAGTACCTGACCGGTGAATTTCACTTCACCCACGCCCAGCGCGCGGCCTTTGCCTTCGCCACCGAGCCAGCCCAGATAGAAGCCAACCAGCTGCCACATCGCATCGAGGCCCAGGCAGCCAGGCATTACCGGATCGCCAATAAAGTGGCAACCGAAGAACCACAGGTCCGGGTTGATATCGAGTTCTGCTTCTACGTAACCCTTATCGAAGTTACCGCCGGTTTCGGTCATTTTCACGACACGGTCCATCATCAGCATGCTTGGGGCCGGTAACTGTGGGCCTTTAGCGCCAAACAGTTCACCACGACCAGAGGCAAGAAGGTCTTCTTTTGTATAGGATTCGCGTTTATCTACCATGTTCTCAGTAAGCCTTATTTTAGTGAAGGACGCAGGATAGCTAACACGTGTACGCTGAACAAGTCCGATCAGTTTGAACTAAACCAACTTAACCAACGTAACGGCCAGGGATAACGATGACGAGCATCCGGCTGTGTTGCCTGAGCAATGCGCTCCTGAATGGTCTGCATCAGCGTGGTTTGACCCTCGCCATCCCATACCAGGTTTGTCAGTAAGGGTAGTGCATCCTCAATGCCTTCGATGGCCCACAGGGTGAATTGTTCCTGTTCCACCGCATCAAGAAGTTCCTGGCTCAGGCTCAAATGGCGCGCGTTTGGCGCAGGGATAATAACGCCCTGTTTGCCGTTTAACCCACGCTGCTGACAAATGGAGAAGAAGCCTTCGATTTTCTCATTCAGACCACCGACCGGCTGGGCGCGGCCAAACTGATCCACGGAACCCGTAATGGCGATGTTCTGATTAATCGGGACTTCTGCCAGGGCGCTGATCAAGGCACACAGCTCGGCCATTGAGGCGCTATCGCCATCGACTTCACTGTAGGACTGCTCAAACGTCAGGGACGCAGAGAAGGGGATCTGCTGCTCAAGCTGCAGTTCGGACATCAGGAAAGCTTGCATGATCATCATGCCTTTAGCATGAATGTTTCCACCCAGCTCCGCTTTTCGCTCAATATCCGTAAATTCACCGTCGCCAATGTGAACGACACAGCTGATACGGGAAGGCTCGCCGAACGCACGAGGGTGGCCGGGGAACTCAATTACGGACAAAGCGTTAATCTGACCGATTCGTTCGCCTTCGGTCTCGACCAGAATCTGTTCCAGCAGGATTTCATCCTGCATGCGGTCCGCAAGATAGCCTTCGCGCCACTCACGCTGGGCAAGCATCTGGGTCAATTGTTCGCCTGTGAAAGCACCTTCGCCGCTGATCACACCCACTTCACGCAGCTGTTTACCGATCCAGAGTGGGCAAAGCGGCAGGGTTTCCTGGTCGCCGGTGTAGCGTACCGCTTCGCGGATTAAGCCCGGCCATGCGTCAGCCGCAGGGGTTGGCAGCGCAAAACGTTCAGCAACGGCCATCACCCACTGGCACCACTGCGCCATATCATCCGCATCGGCAATTTGAATGTTGTCTTCGTATTCGCTGTAAACCGCCTGATCCGCCAGCTCTGGCTCCATTTCCTGGAAGTCGGCCAGAGACTCACGATCCCCCGTCAGCACGACGGTTAGAGAGAGCGGCATTGACGGGACGGATACAGGCAGGGGGCGAGACTCGTCATAGCCTACCCAGTCGAAGCGCTGCTGGCTCACGATCGTTTTCAGACGCATCCACAGCAGCGGTTGCGACATCAGGGTGCGCAGGGAAATAATAAGTACGCCGCCGTTTGCGCGATGCACCAGCCCTGGCTGCAGGGAGAGCTCACCGTTAAACTGACGAAGACAACCAAAGAGTTGTTCAGCTTCGACCCAGTTAGCGGTAACGACTTCGCCCTGCGCTGCAAAACGGTCATCAGCCTGCGTAGCGGGGGCAAAAGTGACATTATGCCCTGTGATACGATACTCGCCGCCGAAAACAGCATTCGCTTCCGGTTTCAGCTCGCGCATGGCATCACCCAGAAGCGTCAAATACTCGGCTTCTTCCGGGGCTTTGAGCAGCATGAAGGGAGATGTTGCCCATGGGCTTAACACCTGCTCCAGCGCGTAATGCAAACGCGGTTGTGTATCGCTAAGTATGAATTCGTGTTCTTGTGCGAGGTCTGGCTGTGCAAACAGTTCCTGATAGCTCTCGGTATCCGGAACCAGGTCACGCCATGCTAGTTTCGTAATGGTCAAAGTTGATGTTTTTTAGTCAGATGTAAAACCGTGGAGTATACCGTAAGCGGGGGGCTCTTCCCAAGCAGGATTGGGGATTTCAATGAGTGAATCTCAAGCGATGTTTCACAGGATATGATTTCTTTTCAGCAGATTGCCAAAAAACTGATATTCTGAACAGAGTTACGTGGTAACACTGAGATCGCAATGAAATATCAACAACTGGAAAATCTCGAAAGCGGCTGGAAATGGAAGTACCTGGTCAAAAAGCACCGTGAAGGGGAGCTGATCACCTGCTACATCGAAGCCAGCGCTGCGCAAGAGGCCGTGGATATTTTGCTGACCCTCGAAAATGAACCGGTACAGGTGAATAGCTGGATTGAGAAGCATATTAATCCCGCCCTGTTAAACCGGATGAAGCAAACTATCCGTGCGCGGCGAAAACGGCATTTTAATGCCGAGCATCAGCACACCCGTAAAAAATCAATCGACCTGGAGTTTATGGTCTGGCAGCGTCTGGCGGGGCTAGCGCAACGTCGAGGAAAAACGCTGTCAGAGACCGTAGTACAACTGATTGAAGATGCCGAGCACAAAGAGAAGTATGCCAGCCAGATGTCGACGCTGAAGAACGATCTTCAGGCTCTGCTGGGTAAAAAGTAGTTTCTTACTTTTCTTCAGACAATAAAAAACCCCGCATGGCGGGGTTTTTTTATAAGACGATAACTTATGCCGCAGGCTGAGTTACAACGTCTTTGATACCTTTAACTTCGATCTCAACGCGACGATCTGGTGCCAGGCAGTCGATCAGTGCAGCGCGAGCTTTCACGTTGTCACAGGTAGAACCGGTCACTGGGTTAGATTCGCCCATACCACGTGGGGAGATCTTGTTAGCTGGGATACCTTTAGATACCAGGTAATCAACTACAGACTGAGCACGTTTCTCAGACAGTTTCTGGTTGTAAGCGTCAGAACCGATACGGTCGGTGAAGCCCAGAACCACTACAGAACCATCTTTAGGATCCAGGTTGCTCAGCTGGGTGTACAGCTGATCCAGTGCCTGCTGACCTTCTGGTTTCAGGGTAGCTTTGTTGAAGTTGAACAGAACGTCAGACTTCAGAGTGAAGTGCTTGGTCTGTACTTCTGGAGCTGGAGCCGGAGCTGGAGCTACGATTGGTGCAGCATCTTCCTGCTGACCGAAACGGTAAGAAACACCAACGCTCAGCATGCCGTTGTCTGGACGAACGCCAACGGTAGCACCGTCACCAATGTTGTTAACCCACTGGTATTCCAGACGGGTAGCGATGTCACGGGTCATAGCCCACTCAACGCCACCAGCGAATACTGGGGAAACACCGGTGTCATGGTCGTCGCCAGCGATGCTGTTGCTGGAGTCTGCACGCCATACCATGCCGCCCAGACGGGTGTACACGTCCAGATCGTCAGTTACTGGGTAACCCAGTTTAGCGGTCAGCTGAACGCCTTGAGCTTTGAAAGCGCCATTGACGTTGTCGCCTTTGTATGGCATACGACCTAACCAGTCGTAACCCATTTCAAAACCAACATACGGGTTAACCTGATAGCCACCGAACGCGCCTGCACCCAGCTGGCTCTCGTGAGTCGGGCCATCGTTGTTCAGGCTGCTGTTGTACCAGCCGGTGTCATGGAACTGAGACCAGCCCAGTTTACCACCTGCATACCAGGTATTATCTTTCGGAGCGGCCTGCGCTACGGTAGCGAAGCCAGCCAGTGCCACTGCAATCGCGATAGCTGTCTTTTTCATTTTTTGCGCCTCGTTATCATCCAAAATTTGCCATGAAGATCTCTGCAGAGAAATCACGGTTAAATCCTTCACCGGGGGGCGTGGTCAAATATAAATCTACCGATATCTTCGGCTTAGGCCGAGCACCCCTGGCGATGTAAAGTCTACAACGTAGATGAAAACTTACAAGTGTGAAGTCTGTCAGGCATATGAAAAAAAAAGTTCCGTATACCTAATATTTAACATTTCTTGAACGAAAATTGTGCAGCAAAATTAACGAGAACCGCTCCAGACAAGCCTTGCCGAAGATTTGACGCGTTGAACTATTTCTGCATCTTATGGTCGAAAAAAATTCCAGGAAAACTCCTAATTTCACTCAATGATACAAATTTGAGTGAATTTTTAGCCCGGAATGTTGTCCTCTGCGATAAGAATCTGCACGAACCGGTCGCATAATAAACCCCATCGCGCGACCTTCTTCCGCTGCTTCCGTCAGTCTCAGGTGTTCCTCTTCCGACAGTTCATCAGGTAGCCATCCGATCACCACACTGTAATTCCCTGTGCGTAAGGCCCGAATCATTGAATCAACTGTATCGCAGGGTGAGAGTTGGTTAATCTGCATTACTTTCGCCAGCGGCAGGCCCGCAGACAGAACCCACTCGCGGCTCAATTTTTGTTGTGGCGTTAGCCAAAGCTGCCAGCGTGATTGCTGACCAAGCTGTTGCAACAGCGGCAGTAATAAGAGTTGCGTTAACAGAGGCTGGTCTTCACGGTAAACCACTTCACTGATAAGCCCTGTAGAATCACGCCCGACGGATTTCTGCGCGACATTGCCAGCGGTAGAAGAGAGAGATGTTGAGCGATTTGCATAGCCTGAAGTGTACATATTCATTCCAGCCCTGTAGTTACTGTATGGATATACAGTAACCCCTGTATGCATAAAGATCAACCTCATTTTCGGAAAGAGACTCGCAAATTTCACCCATTCTTGGTGCGCCATAAAAAATCATCTTGCCCTCCAGCAATAAGTTGCCTATTTTCCTGCTAACGGATCCGTTAGTGAGAAATATCGTTGTTAATAATTGATTTTAAATGGAATTATCATGAAAAAGATATCTTATGAGCGGATTTATAAATCGCAGGAATACCTCTCACCGTTAGGCGAAATTCATCATCGGGCGCTATTCGGTGGGTACACCCTGGCGGTGGATAATGCGGTGTTCGCGATGGTGTCGGAGGGGGAACTCTACCTCCGGGCCTGTGAAGAAAGTGCCAGGTATTGTGTCAAAAACGCCTCTTCGTTTCTGACGCTGATGAAACGGGGCCGTCCCGTCCTGCTTAATTACTATCGGGTGGACGACGGGCTGTGGCAGGACAGGGACAAATTGCTCCAGCTTTCCTCCTTTGCTCTCGACGCGGCAAGAAAGGAGCGCTGCCAGCGCCATCAGCGCAACCGGCTAAAAGATCTTCCGAACCTGACCTTTCAACTTGAGGTGCTGCTTTTAGAAGCAGGTATCACTAATGAGGAAACCTTACGGGAACTGGGCGCCAGGAAATGCTGGTTAAAGATGAGGTCCAAAAACAAGGCCTTAAGTATTAAGGTGTTGTTCGCGCTGGAAGGTGCCATTGAAGGGCTACATGAAGCGGCGCTCCCGGCCGACATTCGCCGGGAGCTGACAGAGTGGTTTAATGCGCTGCCCGAGAGTCAGGAGCATCATTCCTCAAGGTAGCGATCTGCTGCTGCAGCCGGCAGATTTCCGGCAGCAGGGCAATCAGCAGGCCGATTTGCTGCAGGACCAGCGGTGCTTTGTTGTCGGCGCCCGGGTCAAGGTGGGCAATACGTTGGGCCAGTTCATCCAGCGATTGTTGAACGCGCGGCTCATCGGCTGGCCGATGGTGAAGCGCATCATCGACGTAGCAGACGGCATCATCCAGTAAGGCGAGAATGCCCGGGTTGGTCAGTTTCTCACGGTGTGCGCCCAACGTAGAAATATAGCTAGTGAACGTATGATTCAGACACAGCAGACGAAAAGCGGTTTCCCGAATTTCCGCGGTGGCGCGCGGTTCCGTGGACATGTTCGAGACCACCGACGCCAGTTCCGCATCGCTGTTATGCGCATCGCGTCGGGCAATGCGATAAGCAAGGCGGTTATCGCGCCCCTGATGGTATTGCTCAAGGATCGCATCAAGGTACCGGCAGTTTGCATTCATCGCCCTGTCTAACACACGCGGCAAATTACGAAAACGCCAGTCGGGCCAGATAAAACTCACCGCCGCCCAGGCGATCGCGCAGCCAATGAGCGTGTCGATCACGCGGGGCAGGGCAACTTCAAACCCTTCTCCCAGCAGGTTAAAGCACAGTAAAACCAGCAGCGTGATGAACATCGTCGCGTGGGCGTATTGCACATTACGGAAGGCGAAGAACAGTACGCCAGTAATGACGATCAGCACCAGTTGGCCTTCGATGGACGGCACGAAATAGAGCACCGGCAGGCCAATGGCGACGCCTACCAGCGTTCCAATAATACGTAACGCCAGGCGGTGGCGGGTGGCGTTATAGTTGGGCTGGCAGACAAACAGGCTGGTGAGCAGGATCCAGTAGCCGTGGTGTAAACCGGTTATTTGAATAAACGCGTAACCCACGCACAGCACCAGTGACATTCTTACCGCGTGACGAAATAGAGCAGATTCCGGCGTAAAATTGCGGCTCAGCCGCAGCCACATGTCGCTAACGCTATGCACGCTGTCATCAGCAAGCTGATTATCGGCATCATTGCCCGGCATGGCCATCGCCTGCTCGGATTCAATCGTCGCGAGCTGAGCATCGATTGCCCGCAGGTTATTAAGCAAAAACCCCAGCGCTTTTATATGTTCCGGTGCGGTTCCACTGGCCTGCACGCGGTCGATTGCCGCATCAAGATGGCTAAACGCGCGCTCAAACCGCGGGTCATGCTGATAGGGTGTTCGCAGTAAAATTGAACGCGCTAGCTGCTGGCACGCCTGAGACTGCATGGAAAGTAACCGCTGGAAGCGGAACATCACGTCGCTGTAGCGGAACGTTTCACGCAGGGCGGCATACTGAACGTGCGAAGAGCTGGCGCGCTCATGGATGTCCTGAGCGGCAAAGTAGTAGTGAAGTGTTCTTCGCGTCCCGCGTTGGCCGCGGTCTCCGCGCAGTCGGGTCAGCAGGGAAGCTTTGGTCTGGTTCAGCGTGGCGACCAGCTGGCCGTTTGCCAGCGCCAGATCGTAAAGAGGGGCCTGACTTTCCTCTTCGATATCCGGGTCAAACAGCCGGGATTTCAGCTCCAGATAATGAGCCAACTGCTCATAGCTGCGAGCAAGATTATCCTGCAGAGGGCGCACCGGGAAGATGAGGTGCCCTGTTAACGTCAGTAGGTTATACCAGATGGCCCCCAGCAATAGCAGCACGGGTTGCTGGTACCACTGATCGTACAGCGACACGCCCAGCATGGTGTAAATAGCAATCAGCAACGCGCCAAATGCGATGGTGGCATAACGCTGTCCAAGCCCGCCGAGCAGAATAAAGCCGCTGGTGGAGAGCGTAAGGCCTAAGGCAAACAGCCAGGGCCACGGGAAGAGCAGCTCGACAGACGCGGACGCAATAAAGAAACAGACAAGAGTGATAACCAGGTTGCGCAGACGCCCTGCCAGACGGTCATCGAGGTCCGCAAGCGCGCCCGCAACCACCCCTAACGTGAGCGGAATCGTGAGCTTAACGTCATTCAGCCACCACGGCAGGGCAACGGTGCCACAAAGCGCGATAAAAATTCTGACGTTATAAAGCCAGATGCTGTTCCAGGTATAACGGCGAAGCAGTGGGCTTAGCATGAGCGCGGCCAGTCCTTATTACTGAAAACGACGGCGAGCATTGGCCTCACGCGCGGCTTGCGCCACCTCAACCGGGACGACCCTACGTCCAACCGGCCACAGGGCAATGACGGCAATTTTAAAGTTCGCGATCCCAACAGGAATGCCAATAATCGTCACGCACTGGGCGATACCGGCAAAAATGTGCATCAGGCACAGCCACCAGCCAAAGAAAATCAGCCACAGAATATTCAGTACGGTGCCGCCGGTATTCATCAGCGCGTTTTTACCTTCCGGGTTCAGCTCATCAACGTGGACAGCCTCATTACCGTAGGGAATAAAGGAGAGTTTGGTGATTTCCCAGCAGGAGCGCGTCAGCGGCAGGGTAAAGATAAGCACGATGCTGACCAGAGTGGCAAAAAGCCAGGAAAGGGTGGTGGCAAAACCGCCCAGCACAAAATTCAACACATTCAGAACGGTACGCATAAACCCTCACTTCCTTTCGATAAAATTAACGCCCACTGATTGTAACGTTTTTTTAGGCTGGAGCACCTTAAAACTGGCAGTTAAACTATCAGGCAAATTATCTCTTCGTGGATCCGGCTGGATATGGAACTGAAAGCAACGTCAATGGGCAAACGCCTGGCTCAACACCCTTACGACAAGGTTGTGCTCCTTAACGCGGGAGTGAAAGTCTCCGGGGAACGCCACGAATATCTCATTCCCTTCAATCAAATGTTGGCGATCCACTGTAAACGTGGGCTGGTGTGGGGCGAGCTGGAGTTCGTTTTGCCTGCCGATAAAGTGGTGCGCCTTCACGGCACCGAGTGGGGGGAAACCCAGCGTTTTCATTACCATCTGAACACGCTCTGGCAGCAGTGGAGCCAGGATATGAGCGTGATTGCCGCCCAGGTTTTGCAACAGGTACTGGATGAAATCGCGCAGAGCGATGCCCAACACAAATGGCTCACGCGCCAGCAAACTGCGGGACTGCAGCAAAAAATAAAACAGGCGCTGACTGCGTTGCCGTTCCCCGTAGCGCGTCTCAATGAGTTTGAAAATTGCCGCGATGCATGGCGGAAGTGCCAGGCATGGCTGAGCGATATTGATAAAAGTCGCCTGGCGCATAACCAGGCCTGGACCGATGCCATGCTCACCCAATATGCTGATTTCTTCAGCACGGTCGAGTCATCGCCGCTTAACCCTGCGCAGGCGCGTGCGGTGGTCAACGGTGAACAGTCGCTGCTGGTACTTGCGGGCGCCGGGAGCGGTAAAACCTCGGTGCTGGTGGCTCGCGCAGGCTGGCTTCTGACCACTGGCGAGGCCGTTGCAGACCAGATTCTGCTGCTGGCATTTGGTCGCAAAGCCGCACAGGAGATGGACGAACGCATCCAGGCGAGACTGCATACCCAGGATATCTCGGCCAGAACGTTTCATGCGCTTGCGCTGCATATCATTCAGCAGGGCAGCAAGAAAGTCCCGTCCATCAGTAAGCTGGAAAACGACACGCAGGCGCGCCAGGCGCTGTTCATTAAAACGTGGCGGCAACAGTGCAGTGAGAAAAAAGCACAGGCAAAAGGCTGGCGTCAGTGGCTGGAGGAAGAGCTGAACTGGGCGGTGCCGGAAGGCAGTTTCTGGCAGGATGACAAGCTGGCACGTCGGCTCGGCTCGCGTCTCGATCGTTGGGTCAGCCTGATGCGCATGCACGGCGGTTCGCAGGCCGAGATGATTGAAAGTGCCCCGGAGGCGATCCGTGCGGTGTTTTCAAAGCGCGTGAAGCTGATGGCTCCGATGCTAAAAGCCTGGAAAACGGCACTGAAAGAGGAGAACGCCGTCGATTTCTCCGGGCTTATCCATCAGGCCATTATCATTTTAGAGAAGGGGCGTTTCGTCAGCCCGTGGAAGCACATACTGGTGGATGAGTTTCAGGATATCTCTCCGCAGCGTGCCGCTCTGCTCTCGGCGCTGCGGGCGCAGAACAAACATACGTCGCTGTTTGCAGTGGGGGATGACTGGCAGGCCATCTATCGCTTTAGCGGGGCGCAGCTTTCACTGACGACAGCGTTTCACCACTATTTTGGCGAAGGCGATCGCAGCGATCTGGACACCACCTACCGCTTCAATGCGCGCATAGGCGAAATAGCCAACCGCTTTATTCAGCAGAACCCGCACCAGCTGACCAAACCGCTCAACAGCCTGACGCCGGGGGATAAAAAAGCGGTCACCCTGTTAGCAGAAGATCAGCTTGAGCCGCTACTGGATAAACTGAGCGGCTACGCGAAACCCGACGAACGCATTCTGGTGCTGGCGCGCTATCATCACCTCAAACCGGCCGCGCTGGAAAAGGCCGCTACACGCTGGCCGAAACTGCAGCTTGAATTTATGACAATTCACGCCAGCAAAGGGCAGCAGGCTGATTATGTGATTGTGGTGGGGCTTAAAGAGGGCAGCGACGGTTTCCCGGCCCCGGCCCGCGAGTCGGTGATGGAAGAGGCCCTGCTGCCGGTGCCGGAAGATTTCCCGGATGCAGAAGAGCGACGTCTGCTGTATGTGGCGATAACCCGCGCGCGTCATCGCGTATGGCTGTTGTTCAATAAAGAGGAGCCATCCGTGTTTGTCGATATTCTGAAGAGTATTGATGTGCCGGTGGCGCGTAAACCATAGCGATACCAGGCAAGATTTTGTAGGCCGGGTAAGGCGCAGTCGCCACCCGGCAAAAAAGCTACTTCAGTCTCTCGGAAAGATAGCGCTGGTAGTCCGGAATAAGGATATCCACCGGCGAGTTAAACTGCGGCGATTCAATGATGAAATCCGCCGTCGACAGGTTCGTTGCAACCGGAATATTCCACACCGTCGCCAGGCGCAGCAGCGCTTTCACGTCCGGATCGTGCGGAACCGCATTCAGCGGATCCCAGAAGAAAATCAGCACATCAATTTTCCCTTCCGAAATCTGTGCGCCTACCTGCTGATCGCCGCCCATCGGGCCGCTCAGCATGGCGTTCACTTCGAGACCCGTTTCGCGCTGGATCAGATTGCCGGTTGTACCGGTCGCTGAGAGGGCGTGCTTTTCCAGCAATGACTGATGGCGGCGAACCCAGTTAAGCAGCATTTGTTTACAGTGATCGTGCGCAACCAGAGCAATGTGTTTGCGTTCCGGGAGCGTGCGTGTTGTCAGTTCCATAATCATATCCATCAGGTTAACTGACTACACGATGACGGGAACCGCCTGATGCTGCAAGAGAAAGGCGTAAAAAATGTGGCTTACGACGAAGGTTGTTGTTTTGCCCACTGCAAAAAGCGGGCGCGCGTATCGGGATCGGCCTGCTGGAACCAGAATTTCAGGCGTTGTTCCGTCAGCGTCTGGGACTGAGGCGGTATAACATCCAGCTCTGAAACACCGGATAGCAGCGTACTGTCGTCGGCCATCATGGTGGCAAACTGCGGAAGAGAGGCGCGTTTACCCGCTTTGTTATAAGACTCGGTTGCGGCCTCGTAGTCTATGCCTTTTGGCGAGGTGGTTAGCGCCAGAATATCAAGCTTCACCGGGATCGGCATCGAATCCCCATCCAGCAGCTCAACGCGCGGCGCGGCGTCGAAAGCGACAGACTCTTTTTCGCTCTCAAGCCGCGGCAGGGTAATGTTTACCTGACTGACCCGCTGGGTATTAAAGCTGACAATCAGTGGGGGAGAGATGTACATCCGTTGTTCATGGTTCGCAAGACCGATCGTTTTTTCTACCCGAAACACCAGCTGATGCGGCCCGTTATCCAGTTCGATGCTCTCTGCGCCGCGCAATAATGAACTGGAGACTTTTTTTCCGTCCAGCACCAGCAGGTCAATATCAGTCGAGAGCCGAAGCGTGGTTGCAAAAACGCAAACCGGCATCACTAACGCAATCACAGCAGAGACAATGCCGGTTTTCATAGGTGACTCCAGTTGAAAATTATACCCGCAAGAATGTATCAAAATTTTTCGATAATCACGTTTACTAACATATAGACATAAATCACCGTTTTGCCCTCATACATCTGTATGGGATGAATGGTTGAGATGTGCGCTTTGGCGTACACTTTGAAAAAAGCCAGGAGAAAAAGCATGAGAGAGAATGATATTGCCGAGATTTTGACATCCACGCGCACTATTGCGCTGGTGGGTGCCAGCGATAAACCGGATCGTCCAAGTTATCGCGTGATGAAATACCTTCTCGATCAGGGCTATCACGTGATCCCCGTTTCGCCGAAAGTGGCGGGAAAGACGTTATTAGGCCAGCAGGGTTACGCCACGCTTAACGATGTGCCGGAAAAAGTGGACATGGTAGATGTGTTCCGTAATTCCGAGGCGGCATGGGGTGTCGCGCAGGAAGCGATTGCCATTGGGGCGAAAACGCTGTGGATGCAGTTGGGCGTCATCAACGAACAGGCTGCCGTACTGGCGCGCGAGGCGGGTTTACAGGTGGTTATGGACAGATGCCCTGCGATTGAAATCCCCCGGCTGGGGCTGGCTAAGTAAAAAAAGGCCCGATTATCGGGCTTTTTTTACACGCTCAGTTGCGCAGGCGCGGCGCCTGCAACTGCTTGCGGATAGTCTGCGCTAATTCATCCATCGTGGGTTGCTCCGGATGTTCATCCTGCAGCTCACTGCTTAACTGCGCCTCAGCGAGGTAGGTGTGAACGGGTTGCCCGTCGTCACCTTCCATCACCACGTGGTACCAGGGCGCGGCACGAAGCTCTGCATCAACCGCCAGCTCGTCGGCTGACGGTTCGTCAAGGGAATACTCCGGGTCGATATCCACGACCACACCCAAATACCCAAGCAAGGTGTGGCGGACCTGCTGGCCGATACCGAATTTGCTGGCAATCATAGTCACCTCCCGGGAAACATTACTTACACAGGATGTGAGGGCAATATTTCTCTTTTCAAGTTACATGACGCGACAGGCAAACCCTTTCAGATACAGCCCTTCCGGGTAGGTAGCGATCACCGGATGATCGGCCGCCTGACGGAACTGCTCTATAAATTGTACATCACGACCAGCATCTATTGCGGCATCGGCGATGATTTTCTGAAATAAATCTGTGGTCATCAGGCCGGAGCAGGAGAACGTGAGCAGAACCCCGCCCGGGTTCAGCAGCTGGATAGCCAGCATGTTGATATCTTTATACCCGCGGCATGCACCCATCAGCTGGCTTTTGTTTTCCACAAACTTAGGCGGATCCATGACGATAACGTCGAACTTCTCGCCCTGGTCGCGATATTTACGCAGCAGCTTGAAGACGTCATCACGCACAAACTCCGCTTTGCTCAGGTCCAGTTTGTTTAGCTCAACGTTCTGTTTCGCCACGTCCAGCGCTTCCTGTGACGTATCCACGCTAACGACCTGGGCACAGCCGCCCATCAGCGCAGACACCGCAAAACCGCCCGTGTAGGAGAAACAGTTCAGCACGCGCTTGTTCGCCACGTACTGACGGGTTGCCAGACGGCTGTCACGCTGGTCGAGGTAGTAACCTGTTTTGTGGCCGCCCTGAATATCCACCAGCAGCTTCATGCCGTGTTCTTCGATAGGCAGCAGGGCAGGCGGTAATTCACCGGTAACAGGCCCTTGCGTCAGCTCCATGCCCTCTTTTTTACGCACCGCCACATCGCTGCGGTCATAAATGGCGCATTCAGGGAACAGAGACTGAAGGGAGCTGATCAGGGCAGCACGCTGATATTCCGCACCTGCGCTTAACAGCTGCAGCACCATAAAGTTGCCGAAGCGATCGATGGTCACGCCCGGCAGACCGTCGGACTCACCGGCGATCAGCCGATAGCTGTCCAGCCCGTCACGTTTTGCTAGCCACTCACGCCACTGCTGAGCCTGCTGCAGGCGGCGGACGAAGAAATCGATATCGATGGTTTCATCTTTATCGAACGTCCAGACGCGAGCGCGGATCTGCGATGCTGGCGAGTATGCGCCGCGCGCTAACCATTTCCCCTGATGGTCAACGATATCGATGGTTTCACCGAGGTTGGCTTTACCTTCCATACGCGCAACCGCGCCGGAAAAGACCCAGGGATGGCGGCGCAGCAATGACTTCTCGCGCCCTTTGGCTAACACTAAACGTACACTCATGATTTCTATTCTGTCGATTGCATGGAAATGGCGCGTAGAGTAGCACAGAAGGCCAGTGGCAATCATCTGCGGACACTCTGCGCGCCCTTAACTAAAAATCTTCCGGGAAATAGGCAAAGTAGTCAAAATCGGCCGGGATATGTTCGCCCGTGAAATCCTGACAGCACATCCCGACAAAGGCACCGGTGAAGCGCTCTATGCCACGTTCCTTAAAATATTCATCGGACAGTTTGCTGTATTCAACATAACCCCCAATCGGGATCCATTTTTTTTCATCGAGTGAGTAGTAAAAAAGAGCGCCATCATCTTTGACGCAGACTCTGAGGTAAACCAGACCTTCTGCGGCAATTTTTACCCCTTCTCCTGTCGGTAAGGAGAATCGGTTCAGGTCATTAACCATCAAATTGACTGTCCGTTCTCCCGCGTCGTTACAGGATATGTTCAGATAAACGTAGTTGGTGGTGTCGTAAAAGCAGACCAGCCCGGCCATCTGCTGGAAAGAGTGAGGCTTAAAATCTACGCATGTCTGAGCGGTAAATATAAAATCGGTTTGTCTTCTTGCCAGCAGGCTTTGATAGTGCTGTGAACTCAGGGATTCATAACCCCGCAACCGTAACCATCCGCGCCTTTCCGTAAGCGTGCACATTTCCTCGCTTAAGGGGATGCGTAGCGACTGGTAGTGAAGGGGTAGCTCCGGCGTATCGAACTCATCCCGGGCTGGCGGCGTTGGCCACGGACGTTCTTTCAGGCGCGTCTGCACCGTTAATTCTGGCGTAATGCTGTTATTTGTTAAGCGCAGCCAGCCATCCTCCGTCCAGTAAACCTGCTGGATAGCGGTTTCTCGACCCATCGGGCTGCGTCCTTTTGAGGGCAACGGTCGCCCGCATAAATGCACAATAAACCATTCGCCCAGACCGTTATCAAAAAGATCCGCATGGCCGACGCGCTGTAAAGGTAAACGACAATCAAAGCGAGATGTCATCATTTGCCCGATGGGATCGGTTTCGTAGGGGCCAAACAGATGTCGGGAGCGCGCCAGCGTGACGCCATGGTTATAAAACGTCCCGCCTTCGGCCACTAACAAATAGAACCAGCCGTTCAACTCATAAATGTGTGGCCCTTCGGTGATGCCCAAAGCAGTACCGGCGAAAATTTTACGGCACTCGCCGGTTAAACGACTCTTCTGCTCATCGTATTGTTGGATGATAATGCCATTCCACTTGGGGAATCCTGCCTCCCCGCCGTCCCTGTAGCTCATCTCCATGCTCACAAGCCATTTCGTACCGTCACTGTGGTGGAACAGCGAGGGATCAATCCCTCTGCTATTGAGATACGTTGGCTCAGACCATTCACCTTCGATATCGTCCGTGGTCACGATAAAGTTATTCGGGTCCCAGAAACGTCCGGTCACGTTTTTGACATCGGTATAAATGAGATAAAATTTTCCGGCATCGTAGCTGAGGCATGGCGCATAGATTCCGCCGGAATTCGGATTCCCGCGCATGTTCAACTGACTTTTTCGCTTCAGGGGATGAGAAATCAGCTGCCAGTTTTTGAGATCGTATGATTTATACAAACAAATACCTGGAAACCATTCAAATGTCGATGTTGCTAAGTAATACGCCTCACCCACTCTTATAATAGAGGGGTCTGGATTAAAGCCTGGGATAATGGGGTTGGTTATTATGGTCATCTTTGATTCCTGTTATGAAAATAGCGTTGGTAACGTCAGGCTTGTAAATCATTGTGGGTCCGGTATTGCCTCATGATGAGATACATCATGAGGACAAAAGCAGCGGGAATAAGCGTAAAGATAAGCCGCACAATCATAATGGCGAGGTCGGTTTGGATCGCAGCACTGCCCACATAGCCACCAACGGTGAGCAGCCAGCCAATGATGGCACCGCCAACCGCAATGCCAATTTTTATTGCGAAAAGGTTGGTTGAGAAAACTAAGCCACTCAGCGAAATGTTTGACCGTTTTTCAACGTTATCAATGATGTCGCTGAGCAGGCTCCATTGCAGGGGGGCAGAACTGGCGTCGATGAAATGAATCAGACAGATCACCAGGCAAACCGGCAGGACGTATTCTGCAGGAATGGCGAAAAGAATAATTAAGATAATGGCTTGTATAATTAACGAAACTTTATATGCCAATACCCGGTCATAATTTTTATATAATAGCGTTGTCGACAATGCGCCCACAAATCGGGTGCAGAGAATAATAATAAGCACAAGCCCCACTAAATCGGGTCTTTTCAGATAGTAGCTAACGAAGTAAATGGCTCCGCCCGTTTTCAGGATGCCAGCGATAAGGCTTGCAATATTGAGGCTGAAAATACAGCGCCAGTTATGATCTTTCACCACGATAGTCAGATCATCATAGATACCACGAAAGTTACGTTTTTTATCCACCGCTTTCGTGTAATGTTCCCTGGTCATGGCAAAGCAAAAGTAAAACATGATAGTGCTTATCGCCCCCATAATCACCATCGCCAGAAAATAGCCTTTCTGTAGATCGCCTTCACCCAAAATTTTGGTTAATGGTAGCGCCACGACGGAAACAATAATCCCTCCTAAAGCAGCGAAGGCAAAACGATAAGACTGCATTGAAACCCGTTCTTTTGCATCCCTGGAAATGTTATTAATCAGCGCGCAGTAGGGAACGTTAACGAGGGAATAAAAAAGCGAGAGGGCAGTATAAGACACATACGCATAGACAATTTTGGCCGTCTCGCCAAAATCGGGTGTATAAAACGTCAGGGCACCAAAAATACCGAAGGGCAGCGAGAACCAGAGGAGATAAGGTCTGAACTGACCGTACCGGGTCTGAGTATGGTCGGCCAGATAGCCAATGTACACGTCGGCAATGGCATCAAACGCTCTGACGACCAGGAACATGGTCCCCATATGAAAAGCGCTTAGTCCGTAGATATCTGTATAAAAGTAGGCCATGAAAAGCATTATCGTTTGCCAGATAATATTGGACGCACCATCACCTAACCCATAACCAATCTTTTCTTTGAATCCTATTTTTCTCATAATAAATACCTTTTAATCAGGATGAGTACGAATCCGAAATGAGTGGCCAGTCTCAGGTTAAAAGATAAATATTAAGAGCATAAAAAAATGTATGAGAAAGGTGCTTTTATATAATTTTTTTGCGCAGGTAGATTTGTGCTGATCACAGTTTTATCAACGACGCGGCTTTACGCTTAAAGCTGCACGTTATGACCGGTTTTTAACTGTTCAGATGTCAGATTGCTGTTCCTGAATTTTTTAGGTGTAACGCCAATAACCCTTCTGAACTGGAAGCAATAGTACGCGGCATCTGTAAACTCACATTTGTAAGCAATGTCGGTGATGCTAAGTTCTGTATTACGCAACAGCTGTATTGACAGGGCGATTTTCTTTCGCAGAAGATATTCCTTAAAACTCACCTGCATAATTTTTTTAAACGTTCTGGAAAAATGACTGGGTGAGAGTCCGACCGATTCAGCGGCTTCGTTCAAACTCATCGTAAATGAGGTTTGCGTTTCCAGGTTGATCACAAAAGAGATAATAACCGCAAAGATGGATTGATGATCCGTCTCTGTGGCGATTTTGGTTGCGTTTTCGGCATGCTGCAGAACGGTGCTGAGTAACAAAATCATTAACGGCTTAATTTCTTTTTCAGAATAGGCCGTCTCATTGACTTCTGAGAACCATTTGAAAATAAATTGTAATCTTTCTGCATCTTTTTTCTCCAGGCAGGAAACGACACCTGTATGTGATTCCAGGGCGGGTACTGGATATTTCAGATTGCTGAGCGCAGTATGATCATATTGTAAGATAAAACGTTCATGGTCTGCCGTAAAATCCAGTTCCATATCATGCAGCGTGAGGGGGCTAACATAGACAAGCGTATTATTCTGGAGGGCGAATTTTTCACGGCCAATACTATAGCTGCCTCTGGCTTTGTAAAACCACATTATTTCATGTTCGAGATGCATATGTGGCTTGATGTACATTCCACCTTCAGGCACTTTTTCCTGTGCGCGTAATATGTAATTTAACCCGGCTTTCGTTTCCAGTTTTTCGAAGAAATAATCTGATGGTGGCATAGGTTTTTCCTAAAATTCATCTGTTTATCCTGTTATTTTGATACCATATTCTGAGACGATTTAAAAACCTGCATAATTTGCTATTCTTTGAATTCGAGTAGAAAGAGGGGCGGGCAGCGCTCCGGACGGATAAGGAGAATAGCGATGTCAAACGTGTGCACCATCGCCTGGGTTCACGGCGTCGTTCAGGGGGTCGGCTTCCGCTACAGTACCCAGCGCGAAGCCGTACAGCTAGGGTTAACGGGATATGCACGTAACATGGACGACGGCAGCGTAGAGGTACTGGCCTGTGGTGAAGAAGAACAGGTTGAGAAGCTGGTGGCGTGGCTGAAAGCGGGCGGGCCGCGAAGTGCGCGGGTTGATAAGGTCTTAACGGAACCGCATCAACCCGGTCGGGAGTACGTTAACTTCGGTATTCGCTATTAAATGCACTTCACCGGCTTAGGCAGGCCAGCAATCTTTGTAGCCTGTTTTGCCGGGCCTTTTGGAAACAGACGATACAGATAACGGCTGTTACCTTTCTCTTCGCCGAATTTATTGGCCATGGCTTTGACCAGCATACGAATAGCCGGAGAGGTGTTGAATTCGAGATAGAACTCGCGCACGAAACGCACCACTTCCCAGTGTTCGGGGGAAAGGACGATACCCTCTTTCTCCGCAATCACCGCTGCCAGCGCTTCGCTCCATTGGCCACTCTCTTTGAGATAACCGTCGTTATCGGTCTCGATCTCTTTGCCTTCAAAACTCAACATAATCATTCACGCATCAGTCAAAAACCGCAGCAGTGTATCAAAAAACAAAGCCCCGCATAAGCGGGGCCAGGTTTACATAGCTCTGTGGCTTTAATCGCGGCTGGCGAAGCCCAGGATGCTCAACAGACTGACGAAGATATTGTACAGCGACACATACAGGCTCACGGTAGCGCGGATATAGTTCGTCTCACCGCCGCGAATGATGTTGCTGGTTTCAAACAGGATGGCACCTGAAGAAATCAGAATAAATACGGCGCTAATTGCCAGGTGCAGGGCAGGCAGCTGCAGGAAGATGTTTGCCACCATACCCACCAGCACGACCACGACGCCCGCCATCAGCATACCGCCGAGGAAGGACATGTCCTTACGGGTAGTCAGCACGTAGGCCGAGCAGCAGAAGAACACCAGCGCGGTACCGCCCAGCGCCATACCGATAAGGTCGCCCATCCCGGCAGACAGATACGCATTCAGCATCGGCCCCAGGATGTAGCCCAGGAAGCCAGTGAAGGCAAACGCAGACAGAATACCAACCGGTTTGTCAGCAGTTTTGTAGGTCAGGAACATCAGGCCATACATCCCCACCAGCGTCAGGATCAGCCCCGGAGACGGCAGCATCAGCACGGTGCTGGCAGTGGCGGTGATCGCCGAAAATGCCAGCGTCAGGCTAAGCATGAAATAGGTATTGCGCAGCACCTTGTGGGTACTGAGTAGCGATGTGCGGTCGCGTGAAGATGTAATTATACGATCCATGAGTCACTCTCTTATGACAGATGTAATTAACGGCAAGAATAGGAAACGGCGCGTCAGTCTCAAAGTGGTTTTACCCATCTTTACTCAGCACGTTAGCGATGATGCTGGTTATTTCTTCTGCGAAAATCATTTCCAGCAGGATGAACAGCGGATTGCGAATTTTATTCAGATCAACCTCTTATAGGTTACTGAAAAATATTGCCTTATTTCAATTCGGGCGCTAAGAGTTATTCCCGGATCGTCATAAAACAGACAATAAGGCGAAGGACATGAAACCACAAACACGCACTAACTTTACACTCTCTTTGTTAACCGCGGCCATACTGTGCACCAGCACGGCAAGCTGGGCGGCTAACGTGCCGGCAGGAACGCAACTGGCAGAGAAGCAGGAACTGGTCAGGAACAACGGCAGTGAACCCTCATCGCTTGACCCGCATAAAGTCGAAAGCGATGTCGAATTCAATATTATCAGCGATTTATTCGAAGGTCTGGTTAGCGTTTCTCCGAACGGTGATATCCAGCCGCGGCTGGCGGAGAAATGGGAGAACAAAGACAACACCGTCTGGACGTTCCATCTGCGTCCTGGCATCACCTGGAGCGACGGCACCGCCATTACTGCAGAAGATGTGGTCTGGAGCTGGCAGCGTCTGGTCGACCCTAAAACCGCTTCGCCGTACGCCAGCTATCCGGGCAACATGCACATCATCAACGCCGCAGAGATTGCGCAGGGTAAACAAGCGCCCGATAAACTGGGCGTGAAAGCCATCAACGACACTACGCTTGAAGTCACGCTCACCCAGCCAAATGCCGCTTTCCTGGCAATGCTGGCGCACCCTTCGCTGGTGCCGGTGGATAAAGTGCTGATTGGGCGTTTCGGTGATAAATGGACCAAACCCGAGCATTTCGTCAGCAGCGGTGCTTATAAACTGTCGCAGTGGGTGGTCAACGAGCGCATTGTGGCCGAGCGCAACCCGCGCTACTGGGATAACGCGCATACCGTTATCAATAAGGTGACGTACCTGCCCATCTCGTCTGAAGCCGCGGATGTGAACCGCTATAAGGCCGGTGAAATCGACATCGTTTATACGGTGCCGATCAATCAGTTTGCGCAGCTCAAGAAAACGCTGGGCAGCGAACTGGATGTTTCTCCACAGCTTGCCACGTACTGGTATGAGTTCAATACCACCCGTCCGCCGTTTAATGATGCCCGCGTGCGTAGGGCGCTGAACATGGCGCTGGATAAAGACATCATCGCGGAGAAAGTGTTAGGGCAGGGGCAGCGCCCGGCGTGGCTCGTCAGCCAGCCGGATATCGGCGGTATCACGCTAAAAAACCCGGATTACGCCAGCTGGCCGATGGAAAAACGCATTGCCGAAGCCAAAAAACTGCTGGACGAAGCCGGTTTTAACGCCAGCCACCCGCTGCGCTTTAGTCTGCTCTACAACACGTCTGAATCGCACCAGCGCATTGCCATCGCGGCCAGTTCAATGTGGAAGAAAAATCTCGGCGTGGAGGCGAAGCTGCAAAATCAGGAGTGGAAAACCATGCTGGATACCATGCACACCCACAACTTTGACGTGGTGCGCTACGCCTGGATTGCGGATTACGATGATGCGGCGACGTTCCTCAACAACTACCGTACCGGAGACAGTGAAAACACCAGCCAGTACAGCAACCCGGAGTATGACCAGGCGTTAGTCAACGCGGCGAAAGCGAAAACGCCGGAAGAGCGCGGCAAATTCTACCAGCAGGCAGAGGATCTTTTAGGGCGCGACGTGCCTGCGATCCCGGTCTATCACTACGTGCGTACACACCTGGTGAAACCGTGGGTGGGTGGGTTCACGCCGGATAAGCTGGGGTACTACTACACCAAAGATATGTACATTAAGAAGCACTAAGCCTGAACGCTGCATTATGTGCTGAGAAAACGGCCAATACGTTGTCAATTCAACCGATTAAACGCGTATTGGCTATTTTTAAAGCGAACGAATGCCGTGGCTCTTTACAGCACGCAGAGAGGTGTTTATAGTTCGCCTCACTTAGGAAGCGTGGCCGAGCGGTTGAAGGCACCGGTCTTGAAAACCGGCGACCCGAAAGGGTTCTAGAGTTCGAATCTCTACGCTTCCGCCAAATATAAACCCCAGGTTGCTCGTCAACCTGGGGTTTTTTCTTTTGGATTGGCCGATCCGGCTCACATTTTTAAAAAACCGCTATTCCCCTATATAAAACAGGCGTTATCATTCACGCCGTAAATATCTTGCTATCTCTCACCGAGGCTTTGATGCTGGAGAATGTTTTCATCAGATAATCAGTTTCCCGCTCTTTTCAGGACGGACTGGTTATCGCTGCGCTTAAACCTTACGCACGCACCTGCAGGTGTGGGCTCGTTTTTACGCATGATGATTACACAGGTTTTCCAGTATGAATTTATCCCGTCAGGAACAACGAACCTTACACGTTCTCGCCAAAGGTGGACGTATTGTGCACGTCCGCGACAGTTCTGGCCGCGTCACCTCCGTTGAGTGCTACACCCGTGAAGGGCTGGTGCTGAGCGACTGTACGCTTAACGTCTTTAAAAAACTCCGCACTAAAAAACTGATCCGATCCGTGAACGGGCAGCCTTATCGCATCAATACCACCGGGCTGAACAACGTTCGCGCTGAGCTGGATAATCGCTAAGGAGCAGTGATGAATACACCTTACACAGATAGCTATGACCGCGCTTTTTTGCTCGACACCATGATGGGCCCAAACGCCATGCGGCTTACCGAGGAGCTGGTGGCTCAGCTGCAGATTGATCCCGGGATGCGCATTCTCGATCTCGGCTGCGGGAAAGGGATCTCTTCTATCCTGCTCGCCGAAAAATATGACGCCACGGTGTTTGCCGCCGATCTGTGGATTACGCCGGGTGAAAATGCTGCGCGCTTCAGCGAACGGGGTCTGGACGGGAAAATTTTTCCGCTTCTGGTTGATGCCACAAAAGCGATCCCGTTTGCACATGACTACTTTGACCTGATCGTCAGCGTGGATGCTTATCAATACTTTGGCAACAATGACGCCATGCTGGGCACGCTGCTACCTTTCCTGAAGCCCGGAGGACATATTGCGGTTGCCGTTCCCGGGTTTATCGGAGAGTACAGCGAAACGCATCTCCCGGAGGTGGTTAAACCTTTCTGGACCCCAGAGTGGTATTTCTATCCGCTCAGCTGGTGGAAAGCGCTGTGGGAAAAAGAGCCCGGTGCGACTCTGACCACCGTGCGGGAAATGGACACCTGCCAGCAGGCGTGGGATGAGTTTATGCAATGCGAGATAGCCCAGGAGATGATGGTGCCCATTATGGACGCGGGTGCCGGGGCCTATTTCAACATGATCCAACTGGTTGCGCAGAAGCGCTAAGAGGTAATAAAACAACGCCACCCCAGGGTGGCGTTGAACGCGACGTCTAAGAACGGATAAAGGCCAGAATGTCCGCGTTGATAGTATCCGCATGGGTGGTATGCATCCCGTGTGGGAAGCCCGGATAAACTTTCAGTACGCTGTTCGCCAGCAGCTTGTCCTGCAGTAGAGAGGCATTTTTATACGGCACGACCTGATCGTCGTCGCCCTGCAGCACCAGTACGGGAACCGTGATGGCTTTTAAATCCTCCGTCTGGTCGGTCTCTGAAAACGCCTTAATTCCCTCATAGTGAGCCTTGGCACTTCCGATCATTCCCTGGCGCCACCAGTTCTGAATGGTGCCCTGCGAAACGTCGGCCCCGTCCCGATTAAAGCCGTAGAAAGGACCGCTGGCGACGTCGAGGTAAAACTGGGCGCGGTTAGCCGCCAGCGCTTTGCGGAAGCCGTCGAAAACCTCGATGGGCGTCCCACCGGGGTTAGCGTCCGTTTTTACCATCAGAGGCGGGACGGCGCTGACGAGCACCGCTTTGGCGACGCGCCCCTGCGGTTGTCCGTACTGCGCAACATAGCGAGCGACCTGGCCGCCGCCGGTGGAGTGGCCAACGTGCACGGCGTTGCGCAGGTCCAGGCTTTCAACCACGGCCGACGCATCGGAGGCATAATGATCCATATCGTGACCTTCACTCACCTGATCCGAACGCCCATGACCACGACGGTCGATAGCGATAACGCGATAGCCTTCCGCAAGAAAGAAGAGCATCTGGTTATCCCAGTCATCGGCACTCAAAGGCCAGCCGTGGTGGAAAACAATGGGTTGCGCCTCTTTTGGCCCCCAGTCTTTGTAGAAAATGTTGACGCCATCTTTCGTTGTTACGAATGCCATACCGCAAACTCCTCAGTTAAAGGCAACATGATCGCAGGCTGAAAGGCTCGCACCCTCATCGCCCTAATCGATCCGGCTTTTCACGTTCACCGTACCGGTAGAACCTTTAAAGTGTAGGAGAAATACTGGAAGTAGAAGGTTTCATTACCGGTAAAGGCAGCCATACACCCGCTGGCTGCGGGGGAACAGGCCTTACGTTTTACACCTCGGATGAATGAGTTTTGCGCAGGCATAGAGAAATAGAAAAATTCCTGCTTTACAAGGCGCTAATAGGTGTTTATAGTGCGCCTCACTTTGGAAGCGTGGCCGAGCGGTTGAAGGCACCGGTCTTGAAAACCGGCGACCCGAAAGGGTTCTAGAGTTCGAATCTCTACGCTTCCGCCAAATTCGAAAACCCTGCGATAGCAATATCGCAGGGTTTTTTCGTTTTACAGCGCAATCACCAGTTCCCCGGAATGGCTTCGGGAACAGCACAGCGCCACCTGCTGGTCCGGCGCGCCTTTTTCCGCCTCCGACTGCACGCTATCCCGGTGATCCACCACGCCGTCAATCACCGGCGTCAGGCACGCGCCGCAAATCCCCATTTCACACGACAGCGGCACGTCTACACCGTTTTCCTGCAATACCTGGGCGATGGTTTTATCCGCAGGTACCGGCCAGCGCTCGCCGGTGGAGGCCAGTTTAACCGTAAAGATCTCGCCCGCGACGTCGCTTGTGGCAGGGGGCGCGGGCTGAAACGCCTCGCTGTGAAGATGGGCGTCATCCCATCCCTTCGCTGTGGCCACCTCACGCACTTTTTCCATAAACCCTGCTGGACCGCAGATCCAGGCGTGAAGCCCCACATCAGCCGCCGGGAGATGCTCTGCCAGCGCTGTGCGCGGGCTGGCAGTATGAATGATGCACTCACCGCACTGCGAGAGCCCGCGCGCAAACGCCGCGCTTTCGCGGTTTCTGACGTAATAATGCAGTGTAAACGGCGTTCCGGTCGCCTTTAGCTGCAGGGCCATCGCATACAGCGGCGTAATGCCAATTCCTGCCGCCAGCAGCAAAACCCGCTCTGCCTGACCAAGCGGAAACAGATTGCGCGGGGCGGAAATCATCAGCTTCTGCCCGGGACGCAGCGTCTCGTGAACGTAGCGCGACCCGCCGCGCGAGGCGGTTTCCCGCCCCACGCAGATAAGATAGCTCTCTTCCTCACAGGCCCCGGTCAGGGAATACTGGCGCACCACGCCGCAGGGCAGATGCACATCAATGTGCGCGCCGGGCTGCCACGTCGGCAGTGCTTTACCGTCTTCAGACACCAGCCTGACGGCGAGGCTTTTGTCGCCCTCGCGCCACAGCCCGTCAACAATCACGCTCAGCATATCGGCCTCCGTCATACCAGGAAAAACTCGCCAAAGCCCATTTTTTTCAGTCCCCGACGGTAGGCTATTGAGCTTTTGTCAGCGGGAATATGGGCTTCCAGCGTCAGGTCCAGCGGCAGGCTTTCCGGACGCTGGGTTTCCACCATCAGGCGATCCTCTTCGAAGATGCGCAGGTTAAAGGCATGCACGTCTTCCACTGGAATATGCAGGTCAAGGTTGCGCGCAATAGGGGCGAACATGCGGGTCACGCGCGATGACACGGGCGACGCGGCGTTCATGATCACCAGTCTCGACTCTCCCGGAAAATGAATCGTCAGAGTGGCGGTAAACGGCAGATGCATTTCAAAATGGCGCAGCCACTGGAACCCCTCTGGCACCTGCACGGGTGAACCGGCGGGATAGTTGCTCACGGAGCTCCAGTAATCCGCCACGAAGCCGAACGGCGTCTCCTGTGGCTGATAGGCGGGCACAAGCTGATTATTGGGATCGGCAAAGGTATCAGTGTGGATCCACGCAAAGTGCGCCACGTCCAGAAACCCCTCCACCTGTCGCCCGGCGAAGCCATTCACCTCAAACGCCGGGCAGTTGATCTGCTGAAAGCCTGCGTCATCCCAGTGCGGCATGGTGGGCAGCGGCGCAGGATTGTCCGGGTCAAAGGCCAGGCAGGTCCAGATCAGGCCGAAGCGCTCCTCCACGGCGTAGTTGATCAGGTTGAGCTTCGCCGGAACGGGCTGGTCGGGGCTGGACGGAATACGGTTGCAGCGTCCGTCCTCCCCGAAGCGTAAGCCGTGATAGGGGCAGATAACCCCGTGTTCGTCGTGAAAACCGAGCGTCAGCGGCACGCCGCGGTGCGGGCAGACGTCCCGGGCGACCACGACCTGGTCGTGGATCCGGTAAATTACCAGCTGTTCATCCAGCAGGGTCGCCTTGACCGGCGCCGGGCCGACGTCGCAGGCGCGCGCGACCGGATGCCAGCATTTCGCCAGGCGCAGCCAGTCCTCTGGCTCAAACGTGCAGTGGGCGGGTGGAGTCGGTTCTCTTTTCATCGTTATCCCTCTTACGTTCAGCCTAACGGGCCGCCCTGAATGGTCTCGCACAGACCGTTAATGATGCGCTCGCCGGTCTCCTCTTTGAGCTCCTGATACCAGGCCTGCGTCAACGCCATGTCTTTCCCGTGGGTGACGTCGCAGCGTTTACGCGCCTTCAGCACCAGGTCGCGCACCCGGTCACAGCGCAGCGCTTCGTACTGCCGCAGCGCCAGCGTAATGCTGTGGTTTTCACGCAGGCATTCCCCCAGCACCACGGCATCTTCCATCGCCGCACAGCCGCCCTGGCCGATATCCGGCGTGGTGCTGTGCGCGGCATCGCCGAGCAGCGCGACGTTGCCGCGCACCAGGCTGTCGAACGGCTCAATGTCGTGGATTTCAATGCGGTTGGTGGTCTCGGGATCCAGCGCCGCGATAAGCGTCTGCACCGGCGGTGCCCAGCCGCGGAAGTAGCCCGTGAGATCGGCGCGCAGGGTGGTGCGATCCTCTGCCAGGCCTGCGGGCAGCGGCACGTCAAAAAAGAAGTAGAAACGACCGCCGGAGACGGGCATCAGCGACACGCGTTTGCCTTCGCCAACGAAGGTGGTCCACTGGTGCGCCGGGGCAATCTCTTCATCAATCTTCACCAGCCCGTTCCAGTTCACGTACCCGGCGTAGCGGCGCTCCGGGGTGTATCCCAGCACGTACGGACGAACCGCCGAGTGGCTGCCGTCGGCGGCAATCAGAAAATCGCCTGTTGCCGTGGTGCCATCGGTAAAGGTCACGCTCACGCCCGCGTCGTCTTCATGAACGTGTTCCACACGCTTGCCGAACTGCACCCTGTCGCGACCCCAGAAGTCCAGCATTTCGCGCTGGAGTTCAGCGCGCGAGACGGGGCAGGGACGCCCTCCGGTACGCTCAACCAGCGGGGCAAGGCTAAAGCGGGTCAGGGTCTCGCCGCGCCGGTAATCTTTGTAGGCCATAAAACGCATCGGACCGCCGTAAGTCTCGATGATGTCGCCCATGCCGAGGTGCTGCATGCATTTCACGCCGTTAGGCCAGATGGAGATGGCCGCCCCGACGGGCCTGATCTCTCTTACGGCTTCAAACACGGTACAGTCGATGCCCGCTTTCTTCAGCGCGACGGCGGCGCTCAGGCCGCCAATTCCCGCACCAATAACGATTGCTTTCATGCTTCTCTCCTTTTGCAGGGTGTAAAAACATTCAGCAATTTGCGTACCAGGCTGCAGAGTGGCGAAAACGGCGTTGTGAGCGGTGAGTTTGCACTGCTAAGGTGCGCAAACGCGGTGAAGGTGCCTTTTTATGAATCAATAATTTCCTGTTGAGCTATACGGAATCGACTGTTTCACACCTGCGCTCAGAATGGCGTGGTTTGTGCAAGAGCCCGGAGGATGACAATAAAGGAGACGCTATGATCGCACTGCACGAGTTCAATCATCTTCCCCACGAAAAGGCGTTAGCGCTGATTCACCCTTGCGTGGCGCTCCCCGGCTGGGCCGACGCGCTGGCTCTGGGGCGGCCCTACGCCAACCGGGACGAATTGTTCAGTACGGCGAAAGCGCTGACGCAAGTCTGGGACGACGCGGCGCTAGCGCAGGCCCTGAGCGCCCATCCACGCATCGGGGAAAAGCCGGCGGGCTTACAGGCGGAGGCGGCGCTGTCGCGCCAGGAGCAGGGCGCGGTGAATGAAGGCGATGCTGACCTTGCTCAGGCGCTGCGCGAGGGGAATGCCCGCTACGAAGCTCGCTTCGGGCGCGTCTTTCTCATCCGCGCGAAGGGCCGCAGCGGCGAAGACATTTTACAGGCGCTGCACGCGCGGCTTGAAAACAGCGATGCGCAGGAAGTTCGGGCAGCACTTGAACAGCTGCGGGAAATTACGTTACTACGTCTGGAAGGAGTCATTAGCGAATGAGCACACTCAGCACCCATATTCTGGATATCTCGACGGGCCAACCCGCAGAGGGCGTGACGGTTCATCTCGAACGGGAGGGTGAAATCATTGCGACGGGCGTGACCAACGTAAAGGGTCGCATCACCGAATTTGTCCCTTTCCTGCCAAAAGGCCGCTATCGGCTGGTGGCGGAAATCGGCGCGTGGTTTAGCGAAACCGGTCGCGACACGCTCTACCCCTGCGCGCAAATTGATTTTGTAACGGGAGAAACGGCAGGCGAGCACTTCCACCTGCCGTTTGTGATTGCGCCCGGCGGGTGGTCAACCTACCGGGGCAGTTGACCATACCCGCTCGCCGTTGACCCAGGTCTCGCTGATGTTGCGCTCGTCGCCCAGGGTCATCAGCACAAAAAGCTGCTCGTAAATATCCTTGCAGCGGCGATTACGCAGGCGCTGCAGCGGCGTCACGTCAGGATCGATAACCACGAAATCCGCCTCTTTGCCGGGTGCGAAGTTGCCAATCTTATCGTCGAGTCTGAGGGCGTGCGCGCCGCCCAGCGTGGCGTGGTAAAACGCCTCGCTGGCGCGCAGGCGGTAGCTCTGAAGCTGGCCGACCTTGTAGGCTTCCCCCAGGGTGCGCAGCATGCTGAAGGTGGTGCCCGCGCCGACGTCGGTGCCGATGCCCATCCGCACCTTGTGCTGCCAGCAGGCGGGCAGGCGAAACAGCCCGCTGCCGAGAAACAGATTCGAGGTGGGGCAAAACGCGACCGCCGAACCGGTGTCATGCAGGCACTGCCACTCGCTGTGGTGTAGATGAATCGCGTGGGCAAACACGCTGCGCTCGCCGGTCAGGCCGTAGTGGTGATACACGTCCAGATAGCGCTCATGTTCCGGCCAGAGGTCGCTTACCCAGGCCACTTCGTTGGGGTTTTCGCTCAGGTGGGTCTGCAGCCAGGTATCCGGGAACTCCTCTCTGAGCAGGCTGACCGCGGCAAGCAGCTCGGGTGATGAGGTCGGGGCAAAGCGCGGCGTAATGGCATAGCCCAGCCGCCCCCGGTGGTGCCAGCGCTGAATCAGCTCCCGCGTCTGCCGGTAGCTCTGCTTCGCGTCTTCGCTCAGGTAGTCCGGCGAGTGCCTGTCCATCATCACCTTGCCGGCGATTAGGCGCATGTTCAGGCGCAGGGCTTCGGTAAACAGCGCCTCGACCGATTCCGGATGCAGCGTGCAAAACACCAGCGCGGTGGTGGTGCCGTTGCTCACCAGTTGCTGAATGAAAAATTCGGCGATCTCTTTCGCGTAGGCTTCATCGGCAAACTGGCTCTCCACCGGGAAAGTGTAGGTGGTCAGCCACTCCAGCAGCTGTTCGCCAAAGGCGCCGATCATCTCCGTTTGCGGGTAATGGACGTGGGTGTCGACAAAACCGGGCAGCAGCAGCCTGCCGCGCAGGTCGGTGTAGCCCTTGTGGGGGTCAAGATACTGCTCGCCCTCCTGCCACGGCATCTGCGCCAGGATTTTCCCGCTCTGTATAAACAGCAGCCCGTCCTCAAGGTAGCGCGCGTGTTGGGCAATCGCGTCTGCGCTGTGGCTGACCTGGGCAATATCAAAAAATGCGCCACGGATCGCTGTCTGGTAATCCATCATGGTTCCTGCCTTCGTGTTTGCGTAGCGGGGTGATAAGGCGCAGCAAGAACGGTGCCAGAATGAACGGGCCGCAGATAAGCTGCGGCCAGAGGGAGGGGTTACTCTTTTTGCGTCGCCACGCGGGAGCTGAACGACGTCGCGCCTGCCGTCTCGCGATCTTCCCGCGCCAGCCAGCGATAGGTCACGCCGCCGAGGAAGACGCCGATGAACCAGCTGAAGTTCGCCACCTCATGCAGGGCCGGAATAAAGCTAATCACCAGTCCCACGGCAACGGATGGGATCAGCGCGCCAATGGCTTTCGGATTAAAGCCGTTGCGGTACCAGTATTTGCCCTTTGGCGTGTCGTCGAACAGATCGTCGACCGACACCTTGCCGCGTTTAATCAGGTAGAAGTCGGCAATCAGAATGCCGAACAGCGGGCCGATGAACGCCCCGAGCACATCCAGGGTGTAGTGGATAAGCTCCGGCGAGTTGAACAGGTTCCACGGGGTGAGCAGGATCGAGCCGACGGCTGCAATCATCCCCCCGGTGCGGAAGCTGATTTTTTGCGGCGAACAGTTAGAGAAATCAAATGCCGGGGAGACGAAGTTCGCGACGATGTTGATCCCGATGGTGGCGGTGATCATCGTCAGCAGACCAATCGCCACGGCCAGATCGTTGCCCACGCGGCTGACGGTCTCGATCGGGTCGGTGATCATGCGGCCAAACAGCGACTGTGTGCCGGAGACAATGACCACGGTGACGATGGAGAACAGCAGGAAGTTAAACGGCAGGCCCCAGCGGTTGCCGCGGCGGATCTCGCCCATGCTTTTGCCGTAGCGGGAGAAGTCGCCAAAGTTGAGCAGCGGGCCGGAGAAGTAAGAAACCACCAGCGCGGTCGCGGTGATCATCTGCCAGGTCTGCTCGCCCGCGGTCAGGGATTTGCTGGCGAGGGTGAAGGAAATTCCGTCAAAGCCGGTCTTGTATACAATCCAGCCTGCAAGGGCCAGCATTACCACGTAGACCGCCGGACCGGCGATATCAATAAAGCGCTTGATGGCGCTCATGCCGTGCCAGAAGACCATCGCCTGCAGTACCCACATGATGGCAAAGCAGATCCAGCCCAGATGCGACAGGCCCAGGAACGCGCCGGTGGTAAGCGAAGAGAGCGACGGCCAGAACTTCAGCGCCACCAGCATCAGGGCGTTGGCGGCCAGATAGGTCTGAATGCCATACCACGCGAAGGCAATCAGCCCGCGGATCACCGCCGGAATATTGGCCCCGAAGACGCCAAACGCCTGACGGCTTATCACCGCATAAGGCACGCCCGCCATCTGGCTCGGTTTGGCCACCAGGTTGGCGCACAGCTGCACGATGCAAATCCCCACCAGCAGGCAAAGCAGCACCTGCCAGCTTGCCAGTCCGAGCGTAAAGAAGCTCGCGGCGACAACATAACCCCCCATGCTGTGGACGTCCGACATCCAGAACGAAAAAATGTTGTACCAGCTCCAGTTCTGGTCACGCGTCGGTGCCAGATCCTCATTGCAAAGACGTGGGCTGTAAACCGCACCGGAATCAGCGGCCGTACCCTGCTGCGCGTTTTGACTGTTTGGCATGAAACCTGCTCCTGTGAATGAAAACCCGTTGAGTGGGAGTGCAGACGGTATTGCAGGATCCAGGCCAAAATAATAAATCTTGTATGCAATATTTTATTTTTATGTATACGATTCGATAGCGAAGAGTAAAAGACGGAGTGGTGAATGAACAACATAAACGCCCTGCAGACCGCGCCAGACCTGCATGACAAAGATGAATCGATCTTTCAGGCGCTGATGACCGCGATTGTCGAACATCAGCTGCTGCCGGGGAGCAAACTGCCGGAAGAGGCGCTGGCCGAGGTGTTCGGCGTAAGCCGCACGGGCATCCGAAAGGTGCTGCAGCGACTCGCGGCTGTGCAAATGGTCACTTTAACGCCCAAACGTGGTGCACACGTTGCCAGCCCGACGGTGGAAGAGGCGCAGCATATCTTCCGCACCCGCGCCCTGCTGGAGGTGGCCAACCTGCCGGACGTGCTGGCCCGCTGTCAGCCGCCGCACCTTGCCGCGCTGGAGGCCATTATTCGTCAGGAGCAGCAGGCGCACGAGGCGTACGACGGCCCTGCGGCGATCCGCCACTCTGCCAATTTCCACATTCAGCTGCAGGCGATCTCCGGCAACCAGGTGCTGACGGAGATGGTGACCGGCCTGAGCCAGCGCTCCTCGCTGGTGATTGCCACCTGGGGCGCGCCGTGGCGGCAGGGCTGTCGCTGCAACGATCACGAACAGCTTGTGGATCTGCTGCGCCAGAAGGCGCTCCAGCCGCTCAGCGATGCCTTAATGCACCATTTTGAACATATCGTCGCCAGCCTCTGCTTCGAGCGGGCGGGCGAGTGCCTGCCTGATTTTGCCCGGCTGTTTGCCGGCCACAAGGAGTCGTAATGTCCTCTGTCTGTATACAAGTGATCAACCCCAACACCAGCCTCGCGATGACGGAAACCATCGGCGCGGCGGCCCGCGCCGTGGCGGCACCGGGGACCGAGATCCTCGCGGTCTGCCCGAGCGCGGGCGTGCCGTCTATAGAGGGTCACTTTGATGAAGCCATCGCCGCCGTGGGCGTTCTCGAACAGGTCAGGCTCGGCAGAGAGCAGGGCGTGGATGGTCACGTCATCGCCTGCTTTGGCGATCCGGGCCTGCTGGCGGCGCGCGAGCTGGCGCAGGGGCCGGTGGTAGGGATTGCGGAAGCCGCCATGCATATGGCGACGCTGGTGGCGACGCGCTTTTCGGTGGTTACCACGCTGCCGCGCACGCTGATTATTGCCCGTCATCTGCTGCACCAGTATGGCTTTCAGGATCGCTGCGCGGCGCTGCACGCTATCGATCTTCCGGTGCTGGCGCTGGAGGACGGCTCCGGTCTGGCGCAGGAGAAGGTGCGCGCGCGCTGTATACAGGCGCTGAAAGAGGATGGCTGTGGCGCCATCGTGCTGGGCTGCGGCGGCATGGCGACGCTGGCGCAGGAGCTGACCCGAGAGCTCCGCGTGCCGGTTATCGACGGCGTCAGCGCGGCGGTGAAGATGGTGGAATCGCTGGTGGCGCTGGGGCTGTCGACCAGCAAGCACGGGGACCTGGCTTTCCCGGAGAAAAAAGCGTTAAGCGGACAGTTTCAGGCATTGAATCCATTTTGAAGGTGAGGGGAGACGTAATGGCGCTTTTTGAACAGAATTACCCGCGGGATCTGCGCGGTTACGCAGGCAACCCGCCGCACGCGCGGTGGCCGAATCAGGCGCGCATCGCCGTGCAGTTTGTACTCAATTATGAGGAAGGGGCGGAAAACCACGTTCTGCACGGCGATGCCGGTTCCGAGCAATTCCTGTCGGACATCATCGGCGCGGCCAGCTACCCGGATAAACACATGTCGATGGACTCCCTCTACGAATACGGCAGCCGCGCCGGGTTCTGGCGGATCCACAATGAATTTCAAAAGCGCGGCCTGCCGCTGACGGTCTTTGGCGTGGCGATGGCGCTGGCGCGTCACCCGGAGATCGTCGAGGCAATCAAGGGTGCGGATTACGACGTGGTGAGCCACGGCTGGCGCTGGATACACTATCAGCACATGGATATCCAACAGGAGCGCGAACACCTGCACAAAGCGGTGCAGGTGTTGACCGACCTCTTCGGCAAGCCGCCAACCGGCTGGTACACCGGGCGCGACAGCCCCAACACGCGTCAGCTGGTGGTGGAGCATGGCGGCTTCGACTACGACAGCGACTACTACGGCGACGACTTACCCTTCTGGACGGATGTGGCCTGTAGCGACGGCACCCGCAAACCGCACCTGATTGTGCCCTACACGCTGGATGCAAACGACATGCGCTTCGCCACCGCTCAGGGGTTTAATACCGCCGAGCAGTTTTATACGTATCTGAAGGACAGTTTTGACGTGCTGTACGAAGAGGGCGAAAGCGCGCCGAAGATGATGTCCATCGGCATGCACTGCCGCCTGCTCGGGCGTCCGGGGCGTTTTCGCGCGCTGCAGCGGTTTCTTGATTACGTGCAGCAGCACGAGCGGGTGTGGGTCTGTACCCGCCAGCAGATTGCCGACCACTGGCGGGAAGTGCATCCGTTTCAGAAATAATTGTGCCGTGTTTTGCCGGGTGGCGGCTGCGCCTTACCCGGCCTACAGGACGTCGTATTCCCGTTGGCGTTACACCATCAAACTCACCTGCACCGCCACGGGGCATTAGGCTTTCTTTATCTGAACGATTGATTTTTCATCATCTTAGTCGGAAAATCCCTGCACTTTTAATGGGAAAGGCAGACACCGGATGTTCACACTCTACATGCAATGGGAAGCCAGGCGGAAACTGGCTCCGGCTGATATTCAGTTCATCCTCACTCCACGTGAATCACTTGAGATGGCGAGCATATTTTACGAACTGGATTACCTGGAATACGACCAGCGTTACCCTTTTCACCGTCATAGTGTTCCGAGAAAGCGGGAAGGGGTTCATCACCGTCATGCAGCTCAGCCCTACAGACGCAAGCACAGACCGGAGTACGACGGACTCTATGATGAAGTGGAATGGAATCTTGAGCACGGCTGGATGGTCGGCGTGGACACGTGGGAAAAGTGGGATAAGTTCCGCAATCCGTTCTCCTTTGATGGCGAAGGTAATCTGGTTTATGACTGCTTCATGGATACCTACGGCGAGAGCTTCCCGCAGGTTGTGCGTCAAATCTACGAGTATGCCCTCAACGAACACCAGGGCAGGAAGCCGCCTCCGACCATTAAGGAGCACTATTCCGATGCCCCGATACAACACGCTCAGGCCACAAAAACCATCAACAACAAAGCAGCGGGAAGGCTTCTTGCGGCGGGCGGTATCTACAACGGCAACATAGAGGGGTTTCATAAGACCGCACAGCAGCTAGGCGGCGATGCTCCAGCAGGTTACGATCAGGTTATGGACAACAAAGGACTCATTATTGTTGGCGCTTCTGTTGTTGCGGGTTTTGGTCTGGGTCGATTAGGGGCTGCTAGTGAGATTAACAATCTCCACGTTCTGGGAAAAGTAGAGGGTGAATACACGATGATAAAGCCCGGACCATTATCTAAGGAGCTAGCAGAAACCTTTTCCAGTGGTACATACAAAGAGATTTCTCTATCAACAGATACACGTTTTTATAGAGGTGGTGTTGAGGGCCGACCATTAGGTCAATTTTTCGGATATGAACAACCACAAGGAGTACTTCAAACCAGGGTAGATAAGGCACTCCTACCTAAATGGCCTAATGGAAGTGAATCTCCTCTTGATAGCTATTACGAGATTCAAATACCCGCAGGAACAAAAGTATATGTTGGAAAGGTAGGTTATCAAACAGACCTTTATTCCGGTGGAACTGAGCAAGTTTTAGTGCCTACACCATGGAAAATACCTGGCATTAAGATACTCGGAAGTGGTGGTTTGAAATGAAAAATGAAATAAAGAAAACGGTAATTGATATAATCACCATACTGTCCTCAAATGATGAAGGCTCGTGGGCAAAAACATTTGAAAAACTAGGTTGCGAACTCGAAGTTGATTATGAGTCATCCATTTACGCATTGAAAAAACTCTACGGTGGAATGGGATCATTTAACGATATTATTCTTCATAAAAATGGAATTCCTCTGATTCGAGAAAATGACGAGTTAGACGATTTGAGACACAAGCTCTACAAGCAACTCGACGATGCCATCGGCTTGTTAAAAGCTGGTGATTTGCCATAACGGCTTATTACACGCACTGCTAAAACGCGCACAGGGCGATTTCCCGCCCTGAGCCGGAAAAGAGTATGGATTCCCCCGCAACAAGCAGAGGGACTTATGCAATCCTATAAACAACCATAGAGGGGTTTCATAAGACCGCACAGCAGCCAAGCGGCGATGCTCCAGCAGGTTACGATCGGGTTATGAACAACAAAGGGCTCATTATTGTTGGCGCTTCTGTTGCTGCCGGACTAACAATGGGAAAAATTAACATCACCGGAGAACTGGAAAAATTATCGTCATTAAGCAAAATCCCAGAGTTTGAATCACCCGCTTTAAAGGGGTTTATCTCAGAGTCAGGCACATTGCTTAATGCCGAACACGCCGTTGTAGATTACAGAAAACTATCAACTTACTCTTTAGATGTTAACCACCCAGTCGGCGGGCATAAGGCTAGAGTATTCCAATCGGCACTGGGTTATAACCCGACAAATTCTGACGCGTTAGCTGGTCGAGTCCGAGAGGGCATACTAACCGCCCCAGCTAAAATTTTGAACGCAGACCAGTACGGTCAGCGAATGGCTGTAGAGATGCCGATATTAGGCATAAACGGTGAGACAGTGATAGTGCGCAGCGGTTGGATATATGAAACTGATTCTGTTGTTCCACGCATGACGACGATCTTGGTTAAGTGAGATTCAGACCATGAGAAGAAAAGAATTTGAAGTAGTTGTGTTAGCGGAAGATTTGCCGGATGAAGGGTTAACTAAAGGCATGATAGGTGCCATCGTATTCATACATGAAAAACCACATCTGGCTTACATGGTTGAATTTGTTGATGATGAAGGCCGCACTGTTGCAATGCCTTCTCTTTTACCTGAGCAAATAACGGATTATATCCCGCCAGAATGATCCGATTTACCATACGCTCGTTACGTACACTGCTAAAAAAACTCAGGGCGATTTTCCGCCCTGAGCTGCAAAAGCATATGCATTCACCCGTAAATACCCCGACGCATCTGGTAAACTTATAAGGTCATGAATGACTATTCACCCGGATATATGACTTCCATTTGTAAAATGACCACAATGATTTTTCCATAACAAGCAGAGGGACTTATGCAACCCTACGCATCTTTTCATTACACCATCAAACTCACCTGCGCCGCCACGATGCGCCACCCGTAGGCAAACCGCACCCACGTCTGCTGCTGGCGGCCAATGCGTTCCGTGCCCTCCCGGGTAAACTCGGTGCTGCACACGGCATAATCCTCGCCGAAGGTGGTGATGACGGTGTGGCGCAACGTTCGCTGCAGCCCGGCGGACGGGCGCGCCGCGCGAAAGGCGCGGATTTCATCAATCCCGTACAGGTTTTCACCCGCCCCCAGACGCACCGTGTTTTTGTCGTGCCAGAACAGCTCGTCCAGCACCGCAATGTTGTTGCTGACCAGCGCGTCTTCATAGCGGTAAAACGCGGCGGTCACCTCGGCAACCACCCACGGCAGGTTAATATCATCGTGATTCATCATGCTGCCACCTCCGCCGGGCGGGCATCGGCGATCCCACTCTCTTCCAGCACGCGCGCGACGCGCAGGCATGCCTGCTCGTTAAACGGCGCGGCAATCAGCTGCAGGCCAATCGGCGCACCCCGGGCGGTGCGCAGCGGAACGGTGGTCACGGGCAGGCCCAAAAATGATATCGGCTGGGTCAGCATCCCCATGCTGGCGCGAATGGGGAGCGGCTGGCCGTTAATCTCCATGGTCTGCTCACCCGCGAGCGTCGCACTGCGCGGCGTTGCCGGGGCGATCAGCACGTCGGCCTGCGCGAAGAGGGTTTTAAACGCCTGCCGGGCGTGTGCGCGAAACCGCTGGGCCTGAATATACCAGGCGGAGGGGATCATCGCCCCGGCCAGCAGCCGTTCGCGAGAGTGTGGTTCAAAACGCTCGGGCTCGCGGCGAAGCGCAGGCAGGTACTGGTTTCCCCCTTCGGAGGCGCTGATGATAAACGCTGCCGAGCGCGCCAGCTCGGCGTCCGGAAACTGCAGCTCATCCTGCACGTCGAGCGCCTTCGCCACCCGCGCCACGGCGTCTCGGGCATCCGCGTCGCACCAGGTGGTGAAGTAGCCGCCGAGCAGCGCGCAGCGCAGGCCGTCAAGCCCGCGCTCAAGCAGGGGGCGCGTCTGCTCGCGCGAGCTCTCTGCCTGAAAACCGTCGCTGCTGTCCCGCCCCTGCAGCGCGTCATACACGGACGCCAGGTCGCACACGCGACGGGCAAAGGGACCGATATGATCCAGGCTCGCGACAAACGGATGGCTGCCGGATCGCGACAGGCGGCCAAAGGTGGGCTTCAGTCCATAGATGCCGCACAGGGAGGCCGGAACGCGAATCGAGCCGTTGGTGTCGGTGCCGAGCGAAAAGTGCACCAGCCCGGCGGCCACGGCGGCGGCTGAACCGCCGGACGACCCGCCCGCAATGCGCGCCAGATCGTGCGGGTTACGCGTCGTGCCGTAGTGGCTGTTTTCGGTAGTGAAGCCGTAGGCGTAGGCATCCATATTCACCATCCCGGTCAGCAGCCCGCCCGCGCTGCGCAGCTGGCGCACTGCGAAGCTGTCAGCGGCCGCGGCGGGGCGCTGGCTGAACAGCTCTGCCCCGGCGAGGGTGGTGTGACCGGCAACGTCGAACAGATTTTTTACCGCGTAGGGCACGCCCGCCAGCGGCGGCAGGGGGCGCTTCTCGCGGCGCAGGGTGTCGATGCTCTCGGCTTCGGCGAGCATGCGTTCTTCCGTCACGGCGGTCCAGGCGTTGATCTGCGGGTTAACGCGCGCAATTGCCTCCAGCGTCTGGCGAGCAATCTCGCGAGCGCTCAGCTCGCCCGCGCTCAGCGCATGCTGGATCGCGCTGATACTCATCTCGTGTAGCCTCATGCTTTGTATACTCCTGCGATCTCCAGACGGTCATCGAGCGGCAGCGCCATCAGCGGGGCGGCCAGGGCGGCAATGCGGTTGAACTGCAACTGCAGCTCGGCGCGGCGGGCATCGTCCAGCGTCACGCCGAGCACGGACTCCATTTGCGCAAGATACGCATGCCAGTCGGGCTGTTGTGTGGTCATTTTTTTCTCCTCAGAATCCGGCGGCCGCGCCATTGCTGCGCGGGTCAAATGCCCCTTCGAACAGCCCGTTGGGGTGGCGGACAATCGCGCCCGCGTGGCCCATCGCTTCACTGAAGTCCGGGAACATTTCTACCTCATGTCCCCGCGCGCGGAGCTGCGAGACTGTCTCAGCGCTAAAGCGCCCTTCAAGTTTTAACGTGTCCGAGGTATGTCCCCAGGTGCGACCCAGCAGCCAGCGCGGGCGGGAAATGCTTTCCTGTAAAGGCACGCCCTGAATCGCGTAGCGGGTAAAGAGCGCGGCCTGGGTTTGCGGCTGTCCGTCACCGCCCATCGATCCGTAGACCATCACGCGCCCGTCCTTAAGACGCGCCGCCGCCGGGTTCAGGGTATGGAAGGGCTGCTTGCCCGGCGCGAGGGCCAGAAGATGATTGGGATCGAGGCTGAACGATGCGCCCCGGTTCTGCCAGACGATGCCGGTGTCGGGCAGCACCACGCCGCTGCCGAACTCGTGATAGATACTCTGGATAAACGACACGGCGAGCCCGCTGTTATCCATCACCCCCATCCACACCGTATCGCCGGGGCCTTTTCCGGTGCCCCACGGCGCGGCGCGGTTATCGTCAACCCTGTCGACAAGCGCCTGCAGAGCAGCGGGATCCAGCAGTTTCTGAACATCGGTTTTCAGCTCGCGCGGGTCGGTGATGTGGGCATCGCGCAGGCCAAAGGCCAGCTTGGTGGCTTCAACGATGCGGTGAATGGTGTCGGCATCGTCGGCCTCCGCCATGTTCAGACGATCGGTGATGCCGAGTATCGCCAGCGAGACCAGCCCCTGCGTCGGCGGGGCGTGGTTAAAGATCTCCCCCTGCTGGTGCTGCAGCCTCAGCGGCGCGGTGCGCCGGGCAGCGTGCGCGTGTAAATCGGCCAGCGTCACGGGCAGGCCCAGCGTCTCCATGCCGTGCGCCAGTACGTTCGCCAGCGGGCCGCGATAAAAGCTGTCCAGACCGTCTTCCACCAAACGCGTCAACGTTGTGGCCATGGCTGGCTGGTAAAACCGGCTCCCGACCTGCGGCGGCTTACCGTCCACCAGCCAGGTTTCCGCGAAGCCGGGGATGGCCTTCAGTTCGTCGAATTTACTGGCCGTGGCATGGGCCTGAGAGGCCGTGACCGGGGTGCCGTTCTGCGCATAGTCAATGGCGTCGGCCAGCAGGCGAGCCAGCGGCAGCGCCTTGCCGGTCATCTCGCGCGAAACCTTCAGCGCCTCGTCCCAGCCGCTCACCGTACCGGCGACGGTCAGCGCCGCACGGGGCCCGCGATGGGGAATATGCGCCAGACCGTCGTAGGCGGCGAGCGTTGCCAGCGATCCCGCCGCGCCGCTGGCATCAATGGCGACAGGTTCGCCTTCCGGCGGCACGATGAGCCAGAAGCCATCGCCGCCCAGCCCGTTCATGTGCGGATAAACCACGGCAATGGTGGCCGCCGCGGCGACCATTGCCTCTATCGCGCTGCCGCCTTCGCGCAGCACCGCCAGCGCGCTCTGGCTGGCGAGATGGTGGGGCGCAACGGCCATGCCGTGCGTGGAGACATTACTTTGCATGAAGCGTCCTCGTAACCCTGAAAGTCACAAGGTGCTGCAAAAGCTGTTCCAGTTCTGAAAGAAAAGTTTCAGTAAACTGGCACGTATAATGAATACGCAGAATAAAAGGTACAATGTAATGAAACAAAAGTTACAGAGGCGCTATGGAACAGTTAGATGAACGTCTGAAAGCACAGTACCCGTCGCTGTCGCCGCAGGAGCAGCGGGTGGCGGATTTTATTTTCGATCATTTTGACGACCTGATTAGCTACAACAGCGCCGAGCTGGCGCAACTGAGCGGAGTGTCGAAAGCCACGGTCAGCCGTCTGTTTAAGCGTCTGGGCTATGAGAAATATAAGGACATGCGCGACGAGTTGCGCACCCTGCGCCAGAGCGGGATGCCGCTCACCGATAACCGCGACGCGGTGCAGGGCAATACGCTGCTGGCGCGCCATTATAAGCAGGAGATGGCGAACCTGACCCAGTGGGTCAATGCCCTCGACGCGCAGCAGTTTGCCGACGCCATGGCCTGCATGGTGAAGGCACGGCGCATCGTCATTATCGGCATGCGTAACGCCTATCCGGCGGCGCTGCACCTGCGCCAGCAGCTGCTGCAGGCGCGCGGTCAGGTGCTGGTGCTGCCGCAGCCGGGGCAGAGCCTGAGCGAAGAGCTGGTGGATTTAACGCCGGACGATCTGGTGGTCATGATGGCCTTTCGCCGCCGCCCGCGCATTATCCGCCCGCTGATGCAGCAGCTTCAGAGCAGCGGTATTCCGGTGCTGCTGATGTGCGAGCCGCAGGCGCACAGCCTGTTCCCGCTGGCGAGCTGGCAGCTCTGCGCTCCTCTGGACAGCGTCTCGGCCTATGACAGCTACTCCTCGGTCAACAGTTTGATCAATCTGCTGGCGAATGCTTTCCTGCATGAAATTCTTGATAAAGGCCGTCCGCGCATTCACGACATTGCTTCCCTCTACCAGCAGCTGGACGAACTCGAACAGCGATAATGGGGCATCAGACTGGTGCTTTGCATTAAAATGGTGCAGATGTCGGGTCGGGAAAACGCACGTTTTTTCGACCCGTCCGCGTTTTATCAGGCTTTACAAGAATATTCCCCGCTTCGCTTTATCTGGCACATTAGTTGCAAAATCACATTCAAAGAATCTTTTGTTTCATGTTAACGTTACGGGGAAGCACCATGAAAAAATTGTTGATTGCACTGGCCGGGGCCGCATGCCTCTTCACACAGCTGCCGGCAAAGGCTGACCAGCTTCAGGATATTGAGAAGCGCGGCACTATCCGCATTGCCGTTCCGCAGGACTTCCCGCCGTTTGGCTCGGTGGGGACCGATCTGCAGCCGCAGGGTTATGACATCGACATGGCGCGCTATCTGGCCAAACAGATGAAGCTCAAGCTGCAGCTGGTGCCGGTGACCAGCGCCAACCGCGTGCCGTACCTGCAAACCGATAAGGTGGATCTGGTCATTTCAAGCCTCGGTAAAAACCCGGAGCGCGAGAAGGTGATCGATTTCAGCCGCGCCTACGCGCCGTTCTTCCTCGGCGTGTTTGGCCCGAAAGGTGCCGAGCTGAAAGACGCCGCCGCGCTGAGCGGAAAAACCATCGGCGTGACGCGCGGGGCGGTGGAGGACATGGTGCTGACCGGCCTGGCGCCGAAAGACGCGGACGTGAAGCGCTACGAAGACAACAACACCACGCTCTCCGCCTACCTCTCCGGCCAGGTGCAGTACGTGGCAACCGGCAACCTCGTGGTGGCGGCCATTTCGCGCCAGAACGCGGATAAAGCCCCGGTGCCGAGCTTTATGCTGAAAGATTCGCCGTGCTTTATTGGCCTGAAGAAAAACGAACCGGCCCTGAAGGCAAAAGTGGATGCGCTGATTGAGCAGGGCATTAAGGACGGCACGCTGAACGGCCTGTCCGAGCAATGGCTGAAGGCCCCGCTACCGGCAAGCCTCGGCGTTTAAGTCTATGGCTGAGCAACTCGATTTTTCAGCGCTCTGGCCGTACTGGCCGGAGCTGCTGGCGGGGCTGTGGGTCACCGTTCAGCTGACGGTGATGGCAACCGTCGGCGGGCTGGCAACAGGGATTTTCGGGGCGGCGATCCGCAGCGGACGCACCACCTGGTTCAGCCGGCTCTGGGGCGGCTACGTGGAAATCATCCGCAACACGCCGTTTGTGGTACAGCTGTTTTTCATCGTCTTCGGCCTGCCGAATCTGGGGCTGAAGATGACGGCGGGGGAAGCGGCGCTGCTGGCCATGGTGGTGAACCTCGGCGCGTACAGCACCGAGATTATCCGCGCGGGCATTCAGGTCACGCCGAAAGGGCAGTGGGAAGCCGGACGCGTGCTGGGCCTGACCCGCCTGCAGACCTTTATTCGCGTGGTGCTGCCGCCCGCGCTGCAGCGCATTTACCCGGCGCTGGTGAGCCAGTGCATCATCGTGATGCTCGGCTCGTCGGTGGTGTCGCAGGTCTCGTATGAAGAGCTGACCTTCGCCGCCAACCTGATCCAGTCCAGAACGTTTCTGAGCTTTGAGGTTTATCTGGTGACAACCGGCATTTACTTAGCGCTGTCGATTACTCTGCGCCAGCTGATGATGGCGGCAGGACGCAAATGGCTGGGGGTGCAGGCATGATGACCACCTTTACCGACTGGGACATTATTCGCAACCTGCTGCTGGCCGGGCGCTGGACGGTGCTGCTGTCGCTGGTGGCGTTCGTCGGCGGCGCGGCGGTGACGCTGCCGCTGTTGCTGCTGCGCCTGACGGGCAGGCGCGCGGTGAGGCGCATTATCCGCGGCTATATCGAGCTGTTTCAGGGCACGCCGCTGCTGATGCAGCTGTTCCTGGCCTTCTTTGGCGTGGCGCTGTTCGGCATCGACGTTTCGCCGTGGACCGCCGCCTCGCTGGCGTTAACCTTCTACACCAGCGCGTTTCTGCTCGACATCTGGTTTGGCAGTATTCGCGCCTTGCCAAAAGGGCAGTGGGAAGCGTCGCGCTGTCTGGGGCTGACCTTTGGCCAGACCCTGTTTCGCGTGGTCGCCCCGCAGGCGCTGCGCATCGGCATCGCCCCGACGGTCGGTTTTGCCGTGCAGGTGATCAAAGGCACTGCGCTGGCGTCGATCATCGGCTTTATCGAGCTGACCAAGGCCGGGACGATGCTGACCAACGTGACGTATCAGCCGTTTAAGGTCTTTGCGCTGGTGGCGCTCGGCTACTTTATTCTGTGTTATCCGCTGTCGCGCTACAGCCGCTATCTGGAGACGAAATTCAATGCCTCTCATCACCATTAATCAGGTGCAGAAGTACTACGGCGAAAACCACGTGCTCAAGGGCGTCGATCTGGATATCGACATGGGCCAGGTGATCTCCATTATCGGGCGCAGCGGGTCGGGCAAAAGCACGCTGCTGCGCTGCATCAACGGGCTGGAAGGGTATCAGGACGGCAGCATCAAGCTGGGCGGCATGACCATTACCGACCGGGATTCTCAGGCGCGTGAAATCAGCCGCTCGGTCGGGATGGTGTTCCAGAGCTTCAACCTGTTCCCGCACATGACGGCGCTGGAGAACGTGATGCTGGCCCCGCGTCGGGTGCTGAAGAAAAGTGCCGCCGAATGCCGCGAGCTGGCGCAGCGCATGCTGGAAAAAGTCGGCCTCGGTGACCGTCTGGATTACTACCCGTCGAGCCTCTCCGGCGGCCAGCAGCAGCGCGTGGCGATTGCCCGGGCGCTGGCCATGTCGCCGAAAGTTTTACTCTGTGACGAGATCACCTCCGCGCTTGACCCGGAGCTGGTGGGCGAAGTGCTCAAGGTGCTGGAGCAGCTGGCCGCCGAGGGGATGACGCTGATACTTGTTACCCATGAAATGAATTTTGCCCGCGAAGTGGGCGACCGCGTGGTGTTTATGCACCAGGGGAAAGTCTGGGAGCAGGGCGACAGCAAAACGCTGTTCGCCAACCCGCAGACCACGGAACTGAAGCAGTTCATCTCCTCCGTGCGCGGCCTCAACTGATAAGGACTTAACAATGGATATCGCACAATTTCCGCAAATCAATCCGCCCCAGCGCCTGCTGATGGGGCCGGGCCCGATCAACGCCGACCCGCGCGTGCTGCGCGCCATGTCGAGTCAGCTGATCGGTCAGTACGATCCGGCCATGACCCACTACATGAACGAGGTGATGGCGCTTTATCGCGGGGTGTTTCGCACCGAAAACCGCTGGACGATGCTGGTGGATGGCACCTCCCGTGCGGGAATTGAAGCCGTCCTGGTCTCCGCCATTCGCCCGGGAGATAAGGTGCTGGTGCCGGTCTTTGGCCGCTTTGGTCACCTGCTGTGCGAAATTGCCCGCCGCTGCCGCGCGGAGGTGCATACCATTGAGGTGCCGTGGGGCGAGGTGTTCACGCCTGACCAGGTTGAGGATGCGATTAAGCGTATTCGCCCGCGCCTGCTGCTGACCGTGCAGGGCGACACCTCCACCACTATGCTGCAGCCGCTCGCCGAGCTCGGTGCCATCTGCCGCCGCTACGACGTGCTGTTCTACACCGACGCCACCGCGTCGCTCGGCGGCAACGCGCTGGAGACCGACGCCTGGGGGCTGGACGCCGTCTCGGCCGGGATGCAGAAGTGCCTTGGCGGCCCGTCGGGCACGTCGCCGATCACCCTGAGCGCGCGCATGGAGGAGGCGATCCGCCGCCGCAAATGCGTTGAGGAAGGCATTCGCACCGACGCCCACCGCGACGGCGACGAGGAGATAATCTACTCCAACTATTTCGATCTCGGCATGGTGATGGACTACTGGGGGCCGGAGCGGCTGAACCACCACACCGAAGCGACCACCGCGCTGTTTGGCGCCCGCGAATGCGCGCGGCTGATCCTGCAGGAAGGGCTGGATAACGGCATCGCGCGTCACAAGCTGCACGGCGATGCGCTGCTGAAGGGCATTCAGGCGATGGGGCTGGAGACCTTCGGCGATCTGAAGCACAAGATGAACAACGTGCTGGGCGTGGTGATACCGCAGGGCGTCAACGGCGACCAGGTGCGCAAGCTGATGCTGGAGGATTTCGGGATTGAAATCGGCACCTCGTTTGGCCCGCTGCACGGCAAAGTGTGGCGCATTGGCACCATGGGTTACAACGCGCGCAAAGACTGTGTGATGACTACCCTGAGCGCGCTGGAGTCGGTGCTGAACTACCTGAAGTTCACCACCACGCAGGGTGCCGCCATGCAGGCCGCGTGGGATCACTATCGCCGCGAGACGCCGCAATGAGCCCGGCAGCAGAACGGGTGATGGCGCGTGCCGATGCGCTGGCCGCCATCAGCGAAACCCCGGATGCGCTGACAAGGGTGTACCTCTCGGCGCAGCATCTGCAGGCCAACCAACTGGTCGGCGAGTGGATGCGCCAGGCGGGGATGACCGTCTGGCAGGACAGCGTGGGCAATATCTGTGGACGCTATGAGGGCGCGCAGGAAGGGGCGCAGGCAGTGCTGCTCGGCTCGCATCTGGATACCGTGCGCAACGCCGGGCGCTACGACGGTATGCTCGGCGTGCTCGCGGCCATTGAGGTGGTGGACAGCCTGCATCAGCAGGGGCGGCATCTGGCCCAGGCGATCGAGATTGTCGGCTTTGGCGACGAAGAGGGCACCCGTTTTGGGATCACCCTGCTAGGCAGCCGGGGCATTACGGGCACCTGGCCGCAGGGCTGGCTGGAGACGTGTGATGCCGGTGGCATCAGCGTGGCGCAGGCGATGGTGCAGGCGGGGCTCGATCCCGCCCGCGTGGCGCTGGCGGCCCGCCATCAGGACGATTTTAGCGCCTGTCTGGAGCTGCACATCGAACAGGGCCCGTGCCTGGAGCAGGAAGGGCTGCCGCTGGGGGTGGTGGAAGCCATCAACGGCGCGCGCCGCCTCAGCTGCCGATTCACCGGGGAAGCCGGACACGCGGGTACCGTGCCGATGAATCACCGTAAGGATGCCCTTGCCGCCGCCGCCGAGTGGATGGTGCTGATCGAAAACACCACCCGACAGCGGGGAGGTAATCGTGTGGCGACGGTCGGGGAACTGCGCTGCCTGCCCGGCGCGGTCAACGTGATCCCCGGTGAGGTTGCGCTCTCGCTGGATATTCGCGGCCCGCAGGATGCCCCGCTGGACGCGCTGCTCGCGGAACTGCTGGCGCAGGCGCAAACCATTGCCGCTCGTCGCGGGCTGAGCTTCAGCGCCGAGGAGTTTTACCGTATCGCCGCCACGCCGTGCGATGCGCGTTTGCAGGATCTGCTGGGACAGGCCGTTGAGTCGGTGCAGGGGCGCTCATTATCGCTGCCGAGCGGTGCCGGGCATGACACCATCGCGCTGGCAGAACGCTGGCCGGTCGGCATGCTGTTTGTGCGCTGCAAAGGGGGCATCAGCCACCATCCTGCGGAATCGGTGATGGCTGAGGATGTTGCCCTGGCGATTGAGGCGTTTGGGCGGGCGGTGAAAAAGCTGGCTGACGGTGGCGCGCGTTAAGCCACCGAACGCACCGCATCGTCGATATCCGCGCTCACCCGGACATCCTGCTCGTCAAAGACCATGCAGTGGCGATCGTCGAAGGCCACGTCTATCTTCTGCCAGGGCGCGAACTTCACGTCGCCCGGCAGCAAGATCTTCACGTTGTCATGGCCGTAGCATTGTCCAAACAGGTAAGTATTGTTCCCCAGCCGCTCCACTACTTCACAGCTAAATTCCAGCCGCGTGCCGCGGTGAAGGTCAGTGGTTAAATGTTCCGGACGGATGCCCAGCGTAACCTGGCTGCCCGGCTGCAGCGGCGTGGTGGTTATCGCGAGCGTGAGCGACTTCTGCTGCGACAACCTGACGGTGAACTTGCCCGGCTGCCAGGCCTCAACGGTCGCCGGCAGAAAGTTCATCTTCGGAGAACCGATAAACCCGGCGACAAACTTATTCGCCGGTTTGTAATAGAGATCCATCGGGGCGCCCATCTGCTCAACCTTGCCGTAGTTCATGACCACAATTTTGTCGGCCAGGGTCATCGCTTCGATCTGGTCGTGCGTGACATACACCATGGTGGTTTTCAGCTCCTGATGCAGGCGGGCGAGGTGCAGGCGCATCTCCACGCGCAGTTCGGCATCCAGGTTGGAAAGCGGCTCATCGAACATAAAGACGCGCGGGTTACGCACGATAGCGCGGCCAATCGCGACGCGCTGGCGCTGGCCGCCGGAGAGCTGTTTGGGCTTGCGGTCCAGCAGGTGGGAGAGCTGCAGCGTTTTGGCGACCATCTCGACCTGATGGCGGATCTGATCTTTCGGCACTTTATTCACCTTCAGCCCATAGCCCATGTTTTCGGCCACCGTCATATGCGGATAGAGCGCGTAGGACTGAAAGACCATCGCCACACCCCGATGGGAAGGGGCGATGTCGTTCATCACCTCGTTACCGATCAGCACTTCACCCTCGCTTATCTCCTCCAGCCCGGCAATCATGCGCAGCATAGTGGATTTGCCACAGCCGGAAGGCCCGACGAATACAGCAAACTCACCGTCCTCAATATCAAGATTAACGTTGTGGAGCGTGACGGTGTCGCCAAAGCGCTTGGTGACATTCCTCAATTGTATGTTCGACATCAGTGTTCCCCAGGTAAACCGCCGAGTATGTTTTACGTATAACAATTGTGTTCAACGTGGCCGGACGGTGCAATTTGTCTGCCTTGACTATAACTTCCAGCATTCATGCGCCCTATATAGATATTCCATTAATGTTATGACGATCACACAACTTACAGTTTTATGTAGAGTTATCATGATGTGAAGGGTAGCGTATAACAAACCAAAGGCATTTGGTGTCAGACGTACAACGCCAGTTTTATCAGGATATATAGCGGGGTTTGTAGGGCGTCAGATGCAATAACAACCATAAAATTGTTATACCTTCACATGAGGTTGATAATGAAAAAGAACATACTCGCTGCTCTGATCCTCTCTACACTCGCGGTACAGGCTCACGCCACCGCGCAGCTTAACGTCTGGGAAGACATCAAGAAGTCGTCCGGTATTAAAGATGCGGTCGCGGACTTTGAAAAACAGTACGACGTTAAGGTCAACGTGCAAGAAACCCCTTACGCACAGCAGCTGGAAAAACTGCGCCTGGACGGCCCGGCAGGCATTGGCCCGGACGTGCTGGTCATTCCTAACGATCAGCTGGGCGGCGCCGTCGTGCAAGGGTTATTGACCCCCCTGAATCTGGAGGCTAAGCAGACCGAACAGTACACCCCGGCCTCGATTAACGCCTTCAAAATGGATAACGCCCTCTACGGCGTGCCGAAAGCGGTTGAGACGTTGGTGCTGATCTACAACAAAGATCTCATCGACAAGCCGCTCAACTCGCTGCAGGACTGGTTTGACTTTTCTAAACAGCAGCGCGCAAAAAACCAGTACGGTCTGCTCGCCAAGTTCGATCAGATTTACTACAGCTGGGGCGCGATCTCCCCAATGGGAGGCTACATCTTCGGTCAAAACGGCAAAGGCGGCTACAACGCCAGCGACGTCGGCCTGAACAAGCCGGGCGCGGTAGAAGCCGTGACGTACCTGAAAAAATTCTACGCTGACGATATTTTCCCGGCCGGGATAGTCGGCGACAACGGCCTGAACGCCATTGACTCCCTGTTCACCGAGAAGAAAGCGGCAGCCGTGATCAACGGGCCGTGGGCGTTCCAGCCGTATGAAGCGGCAGGCATCAATTACGGCGTGGCGCCGCTGCCCACGCTGCCGGACGGCAAGCCAATGAGCTCCTTCCTCGGCGTGAAAGGCTACGTCGTTTCCACCTGGAGCAAGGACAAATCGCTGGCGCAGAAATTTATCGAATTCATCAACCAGCCGCAGTACGTGAAAACCCGCTACGTGGCCACGCGGGAGATCCCGCCGCTGACCGCAATGATCGACGACCCGGTAATCAAGAACGACGAGAAGGCGAGCGCCGTTGCGGTGCAGGCCGCGCGAGCCACCGCCATGCCGGGTATCCCTGAAATGGGCGAAGTCTGGGGGCCAGCCAACGCCGCGCTGGAGCTAAGCCTGACCGGCAAACAGGATCCCAAAGCCGCGCTGGACAGCGCAGAGAAACAGGTCCAGATGCAAATCGAAGCCATGCAGGCCAGCAACCAGTAATTTTCTGACGTCGCAGAACGGGAGGCCGCTTTCCCGTTTTATTGAAAGGAGTTGTCTGTGAGTATCATCCCGGAAAATTTTGCCAGACCGCACGGGGCCGGGCGTCACGCCTGGACCGGCCTGCTGCTGGCGGTCATCCCCGGCTTCGGCCAGTTCTATCACCGCCAGTGGCTGAAGGGCGTTATCTTCCTGGTGCTGCTGGCCAGTTTTATCGGCGTTTTTGCCGATTTCCTGCGCGAAGGACTTTGGGGGCTGGTGACGCTGGGCGAGGAAGTGCCGCGGGATAACTCCATCTTCCTGCTGGCAGAAGGGATCATTAGCGTACTGATCGCCGCATTTGGCGTGATGGTGTATTACCAGTCGATGCGCGATGCGTGGGTCAACGGTCGAAAACGCGATGAAGGGCTGGGGCTAAACAGCGTGCGTAAGCAGTATCAGATACTGCTGAGCGACGGCTTTCCGTATCTGATGATCACGCCGGGCTTTATTCTGCTGGTGTTTGTGGTGGTTTTCCCGATCCTCTTCGGTTTTGCCATCGCCTTTACTAACTACAATCTTTACCACACGCCGCCGGCTAAGCTGGTGGACTGGGTTGGGTTTAAGAACTTCATCAATATTTTCACGCTCTCCATCTGGCGCTCAACCTTCTTTGACGTCCTGCAGTGGACGGTGGTCTGGACGCTGCTCGCCACCACGCTGCAATGTACCGTGGGCGTACTGCTGGCTATTCTGGTGAACCAGAAAGACCTGCGCTTTAAGCCGCTTATCCGCACCATCTTCATTCTGCCGTGGGCGGTGCCGGGCTTTGTCACCATTCTGGTGTTTGCCGGAATGTTCAACGACTCTTTCGGTGTGATAAACAATGCCATTCTGGCCTTCTTCGGCATTGCGCCGAAAGCCTGGATGACCGATCCGTTCTGGACCAAAACGGCGCTGATCCTGATGCAGACCTGGCTCGGTTTCCCGTTTGTTTTCGCCATGACCACCGGCGTGCTGCAGGCGATCCCTGACGATCTGTACGAAGCCGCCACCATGGACGGGGCCAGCAGCGCGACCAAGCTGCGCACCATCACGCTGCCGCTGGTGCTTTATTCCATTGCGCCAATACTGATCACCCAATACACCTTCAACTTCAATAACTTCAACATCATCTACCTGTTCAACAACGGCGGGCCGGCGGTGGTGGGGTCCAATGCGGGTGGGACAGATATCCTGGTGTCGTGGATCTACAAGCTCACCATGTCGTCGTCGCAGTACGCGATTGCGGCGACCATCACTATCCTGCTGTCGATCTTTGTCGTCGGCCTGGCGCTGTGGCAGTTCCGCGCCACCAAATCTTTCAAAAATGACGACATGGCGTAAGGGACGTAACAATGGCTCAATCACAAAGTATTAAACGTGAGAAGTGGGTACGCCTCTCGCTCTCCTGGTTGGTTATCGTGCTGGTGTCGACGATTATCATCTACCCGCTGGTGTGGACGGTCGGCGCGTCGTTTAACGCGGGTAATAGCCTGCTCAGCTCCTCAATTATCCCTGAGAACTTTTCGGTGCAGCACTACGCCGACCTGTTTAACGGCCAGGTGAACTACATGACCTGGTACTGGAACTCGATGAAAATCAGCTTCCTGACCATGGTGCTGACCTTAATCAGCGTCAGCTTTACCGCCTATGCCTTTTCGCGCTTTCGCTTTAAGGGACGCCAGAACGGGCTGATGCTGTTCCTGCTCCTGCAGATGATCCCCCAGTTCTCGGCGCTGATTGCCATCTTCGTGCTGTCGCAGCTTTTGGGCCTCATCAACAGCCATCTGGCGCTGGTGCTGATCTACGTGGGCGGCATGATCCCGATGAATACCTACCTGATGAAAGGCTACCTCGACGCCATCCCGAAAGATCTGGATGAATCCGCGCGCATGGACGGGGCCAGTAATTTCCGGATTTTCATCGAAATTATCATGCCGCTATCGAAGCCGATTGTGGCGGTGGTGGCGCTGTTCTCCTTCACCGGGCCGCTGGGGGATTTCATCCTCTCCAGCACGATTCTGCGCACCCCGGACAAATACACCTTACCCATCGGGCTCTATAACCTGGTGGCGCAAAAAATGGGTGCCAGCTACACCACCTACGCGGCAGGCGCGGTGTTGATTGCGGTGCCGGTAGCGATCCTCTATCTGGCATTACAAAAATACTTCGTCTCCGGCCTGACCTCCGGGAGTACCAAAGGATAATCATGAAAAGACTCAGACCTGCTTTACTTGCCGTTTGCCTCTCATGTGGCCTGGCCGCGAGCGTGTTTGCTGCGGACGGGATGCAAACGCGTCCTTTTAACGCCATGCCCGCGGACTTTATCAAGGGGGCGGATATTTCGACGCTGCTGGAAGCGGAACAACATGGTGCCAAATTTTATAACCAGAGCGGCCAGCAGCAGGACGCGATTGCTATCCTCAAAGCTAACGGCGTGAACACCGTGCGCCTGCGCCTGTGGGTTGATCCGCAGGATGCCGACGGCAACACCTACGGCGGCGGCAGTAATAATCTCGAAAACACCCTCGCGCTGGCGAAGCGCGTAAAGGCGCATGGCCTGAAGCTGCTGCTCGATTTCCACTACAGCGATTTCTGGACCGATCCGGGAAAACAGTTCAAGCCAAAAGCCTGGGAGAAGATGGACTACCCGCAGCTGAAAACGGCTATTCATGACTATACCCGCGACACGATCGCCCGCTTTAAGAAAGAGGGCGTATTGCCGGACATGGTGCAGATAGGAAACGAAATTAACGGCGGCATGCTGTGGCCGGAAGGGAAAAGCTGGGGGCAGGGCGGCGGCGAATTTGACCGCCTGGCCGGGCTGCTCAACGCCGCGATTGGTGGGCTAAAGGAGAACCTGACCGATGGCGAGCAGGTGAAAATCATGCTCCATCTGGCCGAAGGCACCAAAAATGACACCTTCCGCTGGTGGTTTGATGAAATCACGAAGCGCGACGTGCCGTTCGATATCATCGGCCTGTCGATGTACACCTACTGGAACGGCCCGATTAGCGCGCTGAAGGCCAACATGGATGACATCAGCAGTCGCTATAACAAAGACGTGATTGTGGTGGAAGCGGCCTATGGCTATACGCTGGAGAACTGCGATAACGCCGAGAACAGCTTCCAGGCCAAAGAAGAAAAGGACGGCGGCTATCCCGGCACCGTTCAGGGTCAGTACGACTATATTCACGATTTAATGCAGTCCGTTATTGATGTGCCTGACCATCGCGGCAAGGGCATCTTTTATTGGGAACCGACCTGGATTGCCGTTCCGGGCACCACGTGGGCCACCAAAATCGGCATGAAATATATCCATGACGAATGGAAAGAGGGTAATGCCCGCGAGAATCAGGCGTTATTTGATTGCCAGGGTAAAGTGCTGCCGTCAATAACGGTATTTAACTAGTTTTTATCTCCATTCAGGACGTTTTAAATATGAATAAATTTGCGCCTTTAAGTCCAAAGGTCGCGGCGTTATTGCATGGCGCCGACTATAACCCGGAGCAATGGGAGAATTACCCCGGTATTATTGAAAAAGATATCGCCATGATGCAGCAGGCGAAATGTAATGTCATGTCGGTGGGGATATTTAGCTGGGCGAAACTGGAGCCGCAGGAAGGGGAATATGATTTTGCCTGGCTGGACAGCATTATTGAAAAACTCTATGCGGCGGGCATTCATATATTTCTTGCTACGCCGAGCGGCGCGCGTCCGGCATGGATGTCGCAAAAATATCCGGAAGTGCTGCGCGTCGGGCGCAACCGCGTCCCCGCGCTGCACGGCGGGCGTCATAACCACTGCATGTCGTCTCCGGTCTACCGCGAAAAGACGATGAAAATTAACAGCCTGCTGGCGGCGCGTTATTCGCATCATCCGGCGGTGCTGGGCTGGCATATCTCCAATGAGTACGGCGGCGAATGCCACTGTAGCCTGTGCCAGGAACGCTTCCGCGACTGGCTAAAGGCGCGCTACAACACCCTCGACGCGCTGAACCATGCGTGGTGGAGCACCTTCTGGAGCCATACCTACACCGACTGGTCGCAGATTGAGTCCCCCGCGCCGCAGGGAGAAATGTCGATTCACGGCCTGAATCTCGACTGGCGCCGCTTCAATACCGCGCAGGTCACCGATTTTTGCCAGCATGAGGTGGCACCGCTGAAGGCCGCCAATGCCGAACTGCCGGTGACAACCAACTTTATGGAGTATTTCTACGATTACGACTACTGGCAGCTGGCGAAAGCGATCGACTTCATCTCCTGGGACAGCTACCCGATGTGGCACAAGGAGAAAGACGAAACGCAGCTGGCCTGCTATACCGCCATGTACCACGACATGATGCGCAGCCTGAAGGGCGGTAAACCCTTTGTGCTGATGGAGTCCACGCCAAGCACCACCAACTGGCAGCCGACCAGCAAGCTGAAAAAGCCGGGGATGCATATTCTCTCCTCTATTCAGGCGGTAGCGCACGGAGCGGATTCGGTGCAGTACTTCCAGTGGCGTAAGAGCCGCGGGTCGGTGGAGAAATTCCACGGTGCGATTATCGATCACGTGGGGCATCTTGATACCCGCGTCGGGCGCGAAGTAACGCGTCTGGGGGAGATGCTGGCGCGTCTGCCTGAGGTGGTGGGGTGCCGCACCGACGCACGCGTGGCCATTATCTTTGACCAGCAAAACCGCTGGGCGCTGGACGATGCCGAAGGCCCGCGCAACATGGGGCTGGAGTACGAAAAAACCGTCAACGAACACTATCGTCCGTTCTGGGAAAAGGGCATCGCGGTCGACGTCATCGACGCTGACGGCGATCTGAGCCGCTACGCGCTGGTGATTGCCCCCATGCTCTACATGGTGCGCGAAGGTTTCGCCGAGCGGGCGGAAGCCTTTGTGGCCGCGGGCGGGCATCTGGTGACGACCTACTGGAGTGGGGTTGTGGATGAGACTGATCTCTGCCACCTCGGCGGTTTCCCGGGTCCGCTGCGCAAGCTCCTCGGCATCTGGGCGGAAGAGATTGACTGCCTGGGCGAGGGGGAGCGAAACCTGGTTCAGGGGCTGGCGGGCAATGCGGCGGGCCTGCAGGGGCCGTATCAGGTCAGGCATCTGTGCGAGCTGATCCATACTGAATCCGCGCAGGCGCTGGCGACCTACCGGGATGATTTCTACGCCGGTCGCCCGGCGGTGACGGTCAACCGCTTCGGCAAAGGCAAGGCGTGGCACGTGGCGTCGCGCAACGACCTGCCGTTCCAGCGCGATTTCTTCGCCGGGATTATCGACGAGCTGGCGCTACCGCGCGCAGTCGAAGGGGATTTCCCTCCGGGCGTGGTCGCCACGGCGCGCACGGATGGCGAAACCGCCTGGGTGTTTGTGCAGAACTACACGGCCCAGCAGCAGCTAATCACGCTGCCGCAGGGGTATACCGACTGCATGACCGACGCCGCCGCTGCGGGCGATACCGTGCTGCTGGCGTGGGACTGTCGGGTGCTTAAGCGCAAATCGTAGTTGATTTTCTCCCTCTCTCTGTGGGAGAGGGTTGGGGTGAGGGCATCAGACTGCACCACCCGGGCAAAAAAGGCACAAAACGCCTGCTCCCCGAGCAGGCATTTTTTTATCTGCATAACAGAGAGGCGTATTATGGACAGTCAAATTACTCAGCGTTTAATTCCTGCATTTGGCGGCGACGATAATATCGATCACGTCGAAGCCTGTATTACCCGCCTGCGCGTGACGGTAAAAGATTTAAATAAGGTCGATTCACAGGCGTTACAGAATGAGGGGGCGCTGGGGGTGATTATTATCGGTCAGCAGGTGCACGCTATATTCGGCAGGCAGTCTGATACATTACGGAAATTATTAGACGAACATTTTAATCAGTAAATATAAAAAAGGGATAGCCAAAGTAATGGCTATCCCAAAGCAGTAAAATAGACTGCAGGTTGCTGGAGATACGATAACGATTAACGCAAATTATGAATTAAGACTTACCACCAGGCCTCGACCTGCACACCAAAGTTCCAGGTATTGTTGGCCGTGCCATCCTCGAAGGATTGCCCTTTTTCGGAGTCATTCAGATAGGAGGCGAACACGCGCAGTTCAGGACGTGACATAAACTCAGGACCGTCTGCCAGGCCCAGCGCGAGGGTGTACTTCTCGCCGCTCTGCTTGTACTTAGTGCCGTCGGTATAAGTATCTTCCTGGTAGAATCCGCCCACTTCGCCAATCAGACGCACGTACTCGGTGAACTGATACTGTGCGCGCCCCACCAGCGATACCAGGCGTGATTTGTCCGTATACTGCGTGGTGTCGTCTGCCGAGCCCCATGTCAGGACGTGGTTAAAGGAGAACTTGTCGGTAATCGGAATTAAGCCGGTGTTAATCACGCGGTAGCCGGTGGCGTCGTTCACGTAGTTCCACATGTCGTACCAGCCCCCACCCTGTGAAACCATGTTCTGGGCCAGACCTTTATTGGCGTACTGCAGCACCAGCTTGTTATAGCCGCCAAACATATCCTGGCTGATCTCACCGGTGACCATCACGCCGTTATCGGCCTCGTACAGCCCGCCGTACTCTTTTTGCTTGTTGGTCGGATTTGGCATGGCGTAATCAATACCCACTTCCGTCCACGCGCCCGCCCACGGCTTCCAGCCCGCATAGCGAAGGTCGATGTAGTTGATGTTAACGTCGCTGTCGCCATCCACGCGATAGTCCACGTCGTTAGCATCGCCGCGGATCCACGCAACGGAGACTGCGCCCGGGCCAAGCGTGTAGTTCTCGATACCCGCACCGGAGCCGGAAATATTCCAGTATTTGGTATCAATGATGTGCAGGTCATGGCGCTGGTAGTAGCGCTTACCGCCCCAAATTACCGCATTGGGATCTCCGGGGATCAGCCCCTTGATCTGCAGGTTAAGCTGGCGCAGGCCGAACTGGGCATCGTCATCTAAGGTGGTTTCATTGTCGTTGGAGCCGTCTGATACCATGCTCACCATGCTGTCGAGATAGAAACTGACGTCGTTCTTTTTGTATACCTCGGAGCCTAGCTCCAGTTCGCCGTAGGTGTCGGCTTCGTTACCCAGACGGCCAATTTTGTTTTTTTGCCACTCCTCCATCCCACCATCCCGTGAGACGCCCACGCCGGAGCGAAGATATCCATGAAAATCAATCGGTACTGAAGACGCTGCAAACAGCGAAGGCGATGCCAGCGCGGCAGCCAACGCAACAGATACAGAGCGGATCGTCGTGTTCATTGTAACCCTCTTATTGTTTTGTAATACGTTCACAAATCCGCTGTCATAAAATGCCTAAACCCGTTGGCTGGCAATTGCACGATCTGAAATGTGTGATTAACTGCAAATAAAATAGACAATTTTGTTACGAGTAATGAGATTGAACACAAAATATGGCATTGTGAGCGTCATACTTTTTGATGATGTTATGCCCGCAGCGAGAGGGTGGTAAGCGTTTTTTTTCAGCACCCCTGTTACAATCAGCGCATAACAACATAAGGAACCGGACCATGAAGTCGAAAAGCGCAACGTTAGAGGACGTGGCACGCCATGCGGGCGTCTCCTATCAGACCGTGTCCAGGGTACTGAATAAGTCTGCCAATGTATCCGACGCCACGCGCAGCAAGGTGGAGAAATCCATAGAGTTATTGCGGTATGTACCCAACCGACTGGCTCAGCAGCTGGTAGGCAAGCAGAGCCAGACCGTTGGACTGGTGACCATTTCGCTGGCGCTGCACGCGCCTTCGCAGGTTGCGGCGGCGGTGAAACGCTATGCCAATGTGGAAGGCTACCAGGTACTGATCTCAATGATTGATGAGAACGTCAACCACAGCATCCAGGATTCCATCAACGAGCTGAAATCCCAGCTGGTGAGCAAAGTGATCATCAACGTGCCGCTGGAGGCTGAAGCGGCGCAGAAAATCGCCACCGACAATGATGACATTGTCTGCCTGTTCCTCGACGTGGACCCGTACAGTTCCGTGTTTAACGTTTCGTTTAACCCGGCGGACGGCACCCGCGCCAGCGTCAAATATCTTTACGAACTGGGGCATCGCGACATTGCCCTGCTGGCGGGGCCGACGTCTTCCGTCTCGGCGCAGCTGAGGCTGAAAAGCTGGATCGAGACCCTGAAGGGCTACGGCCTGGAGCCAGCATCGGTCATTCGCGGCAACTGGGATGCGCAAAGCGGTTATTCGGGAGCGTTGCAAATGCTGCGGGAGACGGCGCAGTTTACCGCCGTGCTGGTGGCTAACGACCAGATGGCGCTCGGCGTGCTGAGCGCGTTCCATCAGCAGCAGATTTCAATTCCGGGCGAGAAGTCGGTGATTGGCTACGATGACACCTATGAAAGCTCGTTCTTCTACCCGGCACTGACGACGGTATCGCTGGATTTAGATCTGCAGGGTAAAGAGGCGGTGCGCCGTATTCTCGACAGCGGTGAAGAGAATGCCCAGCGCATGTCCTCGATTTTACCTGCCCGTCTGGTGGTGCGTCAGTCCACCGGCCCAAAAGGGGAGAAGGGGAAAAACCTGCAGGCGCTTGCCCAGCAGTTGCGTGAGATCGCGCATCAGCTCGGCGATGCGTAGCGAAGTGAGCACCTCAATCACGTGAATGAGGTGCTCGCAAGCTTACTCTAGCCCCAGCGTGTACTGGGCAATTTTGAAGTAGATAATCAGCCCGGTCCCGTCAATCAGCGTGGCGATAAACGGCGCGGACACCACGGCAGGGTCGATCCGGCAGCGCTTGAGCACCATCGGGATCACGGACGACACAATCGCGCTCCAGAGCGTGATACACACCAGCGTCAGGCTGACGATAAGCGTGATCTCCAGGCCGATACCCATCATCCAGGCGCGGATACACCCGGCGATACCGAGTGTGGCGGCAATCATTAGCGAGGTGGTCATCTCTTTACGCAGCACGCGCCCGACGTCGCGAAGGTGGACTTCCCCCAGCGCCATCGCGCGCACCAGCGTGGAGGTGATCTGCGTCCCGCTGTTGCCGCCCGTGCCAATCAGCAGCGGAATAAAGAACGCCAGCGCAATGGCGGACTCCAGCGCCTCCTCGAAGTGCTGGATCACCGAGCTGGTATACGCTTCCGCGACAAACAGCAGCAGCAGCCAGACGGAGCGTTTTTTCCACAGGCTAAAGGCGCTGGTTTCCAGATACGGCTTTTCCAGCGGCAGCGTTGCACCCTGAAGCTGAGCATCTTCGGTGACGTCATCTTCCATCAGATGGGCGATCTCGCGCTCGGTCAGGCAGCCGACGAGCTTGCCGTGGGTGACCACGGGCACCACATCCGCCCCGGCGTGGGCCAGCACGCCTGCCACGTCCGCACGTTCATCTTCGGGTTTAACCTGAATAAATTCCGAAATCATCAGCGCCTTAACGGACTGCAGCGTATCGGTAGTCTGCAAGAGTTTGCGCACGGCAATCATGCCCGCGAGGCGACCGTTATCTTCAATAAAAATATGCGACGGAATATCGTCGTCTTTTAATTTTTCGAAGAATTGCTCGCGCGCCAGTGCCACGCATAATGAAATATCAAGGACGATGAAGTCAGTATTCATATATTGCGCGATCGCGCTGTCATTGAATGCCAGATTTTGGTTGTGAATAGCGTAAGACATAGTGAATTCCCTTTGAATAATAACATCTCTCAGGGGCGAGCAAGACAGGGCATGTCGAAGAGGAGATCCCCACGTCCTGGGTTCAGCACTGTACACCGTATCCCGTAAGGGAAGTTATACTGACAAAGCCTTGATTCGACAGTGCCTGTTTTACCCTGTGCCGGTTCTCTCGAACCCACCAGAGCGATAACGTGTATTTGTACAGGAGCCTCGCCATAACGAGATCGTTGTATACCCGTCATACTTCAAGTTGCAGGTGCGTTGGCTGCACTCACTCACCCCAGTCACGTACTTATGTACGCTCCCGGGGATTCGTTCCCTTGCCGCCTTCCTGCAACTCGAATTATTTAGGGTATAAAACGAGAGGGATAATACGCTTATTTCATTTTGCCGCTCAGAAAATTAAATAATGTTTAAGAATGGTTTAGGAGAGTTTTATTAATTAAACGTTGAGGGTTTATTTAAGTTTATTCATTTTAAATGGAGGATGACATAATTCGTGGGGGAAGGGTAAATGGCGTGGTTTGATACGTTGTTGGATCATTTTGCGCTCTACCCGGCACATCTGTTCGCGCTGTTATTCGTGATGGCGTTGAGTAAATCCACGGTGCTGGTCTCCTCCGTGCTGCCGCCCGCCTCGGTGATGCTGCTGGCGGGCATCAGCGTCGGTCAGGGGAGCATGCATCCTGCGCTGGCGTGGCTTGCCGTGGTGATGGGGGCAACTGCGGGGTCGGTGCTGAACTACCATATCGGCCAGCTGATGGGGCATACCCGGCTGGTCACGCGTTTCACGTCGAAGCACGCCGATAAGTTCTTGCGGGTACAGCACCAGCTGCAAAAGAACGGTGTCATCGTGCTGTTTACGTCGCGCTTTCTGGCGGTCCTGCGCTACATCGTGCCGCTGGCGGCTGGGATGCTCAGGCTGAATGCAGTCAAGGTCTACGCCGTCAGCCTGCTTTCCGCCTGCGTATGGGCGGTGCTGTACGTCGGCGCGGTCACCGGCATCAGCGCCTTTTGATTTACAAACTTCCCATTCCGCCGTCCACCAGCAACTCCGTTCCCACCGTATAGCTCGACTCGTCGGACGCCAGATAGAGCGCGGCTTTTGCCAGCTCCGTCGTCGAGCCCATTCTGCCGAGCGGGACCAGCTTGATGACCTCTGCCATCATCGCGTTAAGCGCCTCATCGCTTAGGCCCGTCTTCGTAAACGCCGGGGTTTCCACCGGACCGGGGCTCAGACCGTTGACGCGGATCCCGCGCGGCAGCAGCTCCGCCGACAGCGTACGCGCCAGAGACAGGAGGGCGGCCTTGCTCGCGGCATACACGCTGCTGGTGGGCAGGCCGATGCGCGCGCTCACGGAGCCGCAGAGGATAACCGACGATGGGTTATTCAGCAGCGGCAGCAGCGCCTGAATTAAAAAGAACGGTCCCTTCAGGTTGATGCCCATCAGGCGGTCCCAGGCATCCTCCTGCCAGGCTTCCAGCGGCGCGTGCGTCACGTCGCCAGCGTTGAGAAACACCGCATCGAGGCGCGGCCAGCGAGCGGCGAGAGTGTCCGCCAGCGCTTTTTGCGACGTGATATCTCCCGCATCGGTCGGGATTACCCAGGCCTTATCGCCAAGAATACGTTCTGCTTCGGCGAGGGTGTCCGGGTTGCGTCCGGTCACGGCGACGCGCGCGCCTTCGGCGATAAACGCCTGCGCGGTGGCAAGACCGATGCCGCTGGTGCCGCCGGTAATCAGCGTATATTTATCTGTTAAACGACCCATGTTCTTCTCCTGAAATGTTACTGGAGAAAGCACTATAGAAACGTTAGTATCGAAAGGAAACCAGGTACCAAATGGATACTAACGCGGCAAGAGGTGTGCTATGGCAGAAATGCTGGACGTGTCATGCGAAAAAAAATCTGAGGTTTACACCTGCCCAATGACGCAGTTTGTGAACCTGATTTCCGGTAAATGGGCGATCCCGATCCTCTATCGCCTGATTATCCTCAATACGCCCGTGCGGTTTGGCGAACTGCTGAGGGCGGCCGCGCCCATCACCCAAAAAGAGCTGACCAAACAGCTCCGCCTGTTTGAACAGCGCGGGCTGGTGACGCGGACGGTCTATCCGGAGATCCCGCCGCGCGTGGAGTATCAGATAACCGACCTGGGGTTAACCCTTCAGGGTGCGCTTTCTCCGCTGGCCGCCTGGGTGAGCGAATACGGCGACCAGCTGGAGCGTTAGGCTAGCGTTTCACGTAGCGCGGTGCCGGAATGCCGGTGCGCGCGCTGTTGAACAGCTCAAGGCGCGCCGCTTCGTAGCGCTCCCACAGGCCTGCGTCATGCATCGGCGGGATGGTGATCGGTTCGCCCTGATCCAGACCTGCCAGCGACGCATCGACCATATCGTCGGTGGTCATCACCGATCCTTCCGGCAGATCGTTCACCGTGACGCCTGAATGGCTCCAGATTTCTGTCGCCGTGGCGGCGGGCAGCACGGCCTGAATGCGCACATTGCTCTCGGCAAACTCTTCCTGTAGCCCACGGGTAAAGCTCAGTACCCACGCCTTGGTGGCGCTGTAGAGCGCGCTGCCCGCCCGCACGTGCAGGGCCAGCACCGACGCGATATTGATCAGCGTGCCGCGATTGTTCTGCGCCAGTCGGGGCAGGATGGCGTAGGTCAGACGCATCAGCGCCGTGGTATTCAGGGTGTTAATGGCCTGATGCTGCGCCACGTCACCTGCGAGGAACGGCGCCATCTGGGCGGTGCCCGCGTTGTTAATAAGCGTGTCAATGGCGGTATTGCTGCGCAGCTCCTCTTCCACGGCGCGGATCCCGGTCTCGTCGGTGAGATCGGCCACCAGAATATCGACGCCCACGCCATAGCGCGCGCGCAGGTCGGCAGCGAGGGTTTTCAGGCGATCCTCGCGGCGGGCAACCAGCACCAGGTTAGCACCGCGCGCGGCAAGACGGTCAGCATAGACGGCACCAATCCCGGAAGAGGCGCCCGTAATCAGGGCGGTGGTGATTTGCGTAGTCATCGTGTGTTACCTCAAGGCAAAGTGGGTTATTTGGTTTCAAGATGAAACTGAATTAACTCTCTGTCATTTGGTTTTATAATGCAACCATTTTGGTGGGCATTTTGTGCTTTTGTCCTCGGGAACGATCAGGAGGGGAGTTTAGCCACGATCTCTTCTGGCGCCAGTTCACGCCCATCGTCGGCAATAAGCGCCAGCCTGCGCAGGGGTTTGCGCTGTTCGCTATCGACCAGCACGGTGCCGCATTCGTTTTCACCAAACAAAAATTCATTCCCCCACTGGGACAGAGCAACCAGCACCGTTTGCAGGGCGCGACCTTTATCGGTCAGGACATACTCCTGCCAGGCGCTGCCGTCGGACGCGGGCTGAAGCGTAAGAATGCCTTCGTCGACCAGCAGCTTCAGTCGCGTGGTCAGCATGTTTTTTGCGATACCGAGGCTTTTCTGGAACTCGCCGAAGCGTTTAATCCCGCGCAGCGCGTCGCGCACGATCAGCAGCGACCACCAGTCGCCGATGATATCCAGCGAACGGGCGACGGGGCAGGTGCTCTCTTCAAGGCGGGTACGTTTCACGGTCAATTCTCCGGTAGGGTGTGGTTTTATTATAAAACTAATTGGCACACACCGTAAGCACGTTAATCATCACTTTGAGAAATGCTTCCCGAAAAAGCTGTCACGAATGTGTCACACTCGCCGCAACAATAAAACGCGTGAGGAATAAGGGATGAGAAAAGCACTACTCGCAGTTGCAGTCGCAGGTACCCTTTCAGTGACCTTTGGCGCACAGGCGCAGGAGACGCCAGACGGATATCAGCTGGAGCAAGTTTTAATCATGAGCCGTCACAACCTGCGCGCGCCGCTCGCCAATAACGGCAGCGTGCTGGAGCAGTCCACGCCGAAGCAGTGGCCGGAGTGGGAAGTGCCGGGCGGTCAGCTCACCACCAAGGGTGGCGTGCTCGAAGTCTATATGGGCCATTACATGCGCGAGTGGCTGGCGCAGCAGGGAATGGTAACCACCGGAGAATGCCCTCCAGCGGATAGCGTTTATGCCTATGCCAACAGCCTGCAGCGCACCGTCGCCACCGCGCAATTCTTTATCACCGGCGCGTTCCCGGGCTGCGACGTTCCCGTGCACCATCAGGAAAAAATGGGCACCATGGATCCGACCTTTAACCCGGTGATTACCGATAACTCGCCGGAATTTCGTGAAAAAGCGCTGAAGGCGATGGAGACGGAACGGCAGAAAATGCAGCTTGGCGAAAGCTATAAGCTGCTGGAGCAGATGACGAACTACGCGGATTCTCCGTCCTGCAAAGAGAAAAAGGTCTGCTCGCTGGCAGACGCGAAAGACACCTTCAGCGCCGACTATGAAAAAGAGCCTGGCGTATCCGGGCCGCTGAAGGTGGGTAACTCGCTGGTGGATGCGTTTACGCTGCAGTATTACGAAGGCTTCCCGGCCGACCAGGTGGCCTGGGGCGAAATTAAGACTGACCAGCAGTGGCGCGTGCTGTCGAAGCTGAAGAACGGCTATCAGGACTCGCTTTTTACCTCCACCGAGGTGGCGCAAAACGTGGCGAAGCCGCTGGTGAAGTATATCGATAAAACGCTGGTCACCGACCAGGCGAAAGCGCCTAAGATCACACTGCTGGTGGGGCATGATTCGAACATTGCTTCCCTGCTCACCGCCCTGAATTTCAAACCGTATCAGCTGCACGACCAGCAGGAGCGCACCCCGATTGGCGGCAAGATTGTCTTCCAGCGCTGGCATGACAAAAATGCCAACCGCGAGCTGATGAAAATTGAGTATGTCTACCAGAGCTCAGAGCAGCTGCGTAACGCCAGCGTGCTGTCGCTGCAGTCGCCTGCGCAGCGCGTGACGCTGGAGCTGAAAGACTGTCCGGTGGATGCGAACGGCTTCTGCCCTGTCGATAAATTCAATGCGGTCATGAATAACGCGGCGAAGTAAAAGAGAACCCCCCGCTGCGGCGGGGGGGAAACGCTTAGACGTTTTTACGTTCGATGGTTTGCTCACCCCAGAAGAGCGAGTCTTTATCCGTTTTTTCGAAGGCGCGCACCAGCACCTCATCATTACCTTCCTCCCAAATCTGCTCGGCCAGCTTTTCATCGTATTTAGCGACTTCAAAGATAGCTTCGGCAATCTCCGGAGAGGTATTGCGTAAACTTGCCCATTCGCCCACGTGGTGAGCTTTGGATTCTTGAGTTGGCATGCTTGTCCTCCTGTTGGGTGTTAGCCGTTCAGTTTTTTGGCCAGACCCGCGACGTGTTCACCCTGATAGCGGGCGATAGCCAGTTCTTCATTGCTTGGCTGGCGTGAACCGTCCCCACCGGCAATGGTGGTTGCACCGTAAGGCGTACCGCCGCGCACCTGGGAAACGTCAAACAGCTCCTGCGCGCCGTAGCCAATCGGCACAATCACCATCCCATGATGAGCAAGGGTAGTCCAGGTTGAGGTAATCGTCTGCTCCTGACCGCCGCCGGTGCCGGTAGAGCTGAAAACGCTGGCGAGTTTGCCGTAGAGCGCCCCGGATGCCCAAAGTCCGCCGGTTTGATCGAGGAAGGTGCGCATCTGACCCGACATATTGCCGAAGCGGGTTGGGGTGCCGAAGATAATGGCATCATAATCTGCCAGCTCCTGCGGGGTGGCGACCGGGGCGTTTTGCGTTTTCCCCCCGGCTTTCGCGAAGGCTTCCGCCTGCATGGTTTCCGGTACGCGTTTCACCACAACCTCCACGCCATCAACCCTGTTTGCACCTTCTGCTACCGCGTGAGCCATGGTTTCAATGTGTCCATACATGGAATAATAGAGCACCAGAACTTTTGCCATTTTGCTTCACTCCTCGTTTGTTTTTTCTGACAGCGGATCGCTGCGTTCTTTTAAAGATATGCCATCACAGCCAGACTGCAAAAATGAACGGCATTTCTTTGATTTATAACAATATGATTACAAAAATGGCTTTGTAGCAAAATGAAACAACTTTCTCTCAATCGAATTTTGAAATGATAAGAAAGGCTTATGAGTCACCGTCGCGTCGTCTCACCCAAAAGACTGAGATCATGTTGCAGAATATTACCTCTGGCTTGCTGGATAGCCGCATTCCACTAAGCTTAGTTTCACGCGGCACAGATAAAGGCACTGTCCTTGAGTCGCGCGGTGAAAGAATCCTCTTTTACTGAATGCAAAATGATGTCTAATGTTTCACACTCTGGAGGTTAGAGATGGCAAACCATCGTGGTGGTTCAGGTAATTTCGCTGAAGACCGTGAAAGAGCATCAGAAGCAGGTCGTAAAGGTGGCCAGTCTAGCGGGGGTAACTTCAAAAATGACCCTCAGCGCGCATCAGAGGCTGGTAAAAAAGGGGGCAAAAACAGCCATGGCAGCAATAAGTAACACGCCGGGTTGAACCCCTGCCGCCGGGATTTCCCGGCGGTTCTTTTATTTCTGCAACATTGAACTGTAACCAAAGGCAACGCACACTAGAGAATTGATTTTAATTGCGAGTGCCGCATGTCTGTCTCACGCTTCAAATTCTCCGTAAAACCGCAGGAAGCCATCCTCATTCTCATCACCATGTTCTGGGGCGGGACGTTCCTGGCCGTTCAGTACGCGGTGACCCTCAGCGATCCGTTCTTTTTTGTTGGCCTGCGCTTTGCGACGGCGGCGCTTGCCGTAGGGCTGATTTCGCTTAAAACGCTGCGGGGGCTGACACTTAAAGAGCTTAAGGCCGGCGTGGCGATTGGTGTGGCGATAGCGATGGGCTACAGCCTGCAGACGTGGGGTTTACAGACTATCTCCAGCAGCAAATCCGCGTTTATTACCGCCATGTATGTGCCGCTGGTGCCGCTATTGCAGTGGCTCTGTCTCGGCAGAATTCCGGGCCTGATGTCCTGTATTGGCATCGTGCTGGCGTTTATCGGTCTGATCTTACTGGCCGGGCCGGAAAACAACCTGCTGGCACTGGGGCCGGGCGAAATCATCACCCTGATTGGGGCGATTGCCATTGCGGCGGAAATTATTCTGATTAGCGCCTGGGCGGGTGAGGTCGACGTCAAACGGGTGACGGTGGTGCAGCTCGCCACGGCGTCGCTGGTGGCCTTTGCGACGATGGTTCCGGCAGGGGAGTCCGTACCGCCGATGTCCACCGGGCTGGTTGTGGTCGCACTGGGGCTGGGTATCTTCAGCGCCATTATTCAGGTCACCATGAACTGGGCGCAGCGCAGCGTATCGCCAACCCGTGCGACGGTGATTTATACCGGAGAACCGGTCTGGGCGGGCATTTTCGGGCGGCTGGCCGGGGAGCGTCTGCCGCTGCTGGCCCTGGTGGGCGCGGCATTTATTGTCGCCGGGGTGCTGGTGAGCGAGTTAAAGTTAAAAAAACGACGTAAGTCGATTGCCGGGTTAGGCACTGAACAAGGGGCTGATAGCTAACAACGCGCACGCTGCCCGTTTTGCCCGGCGGCGCTTCGCTTGCACGGGCCTGCAATTGCCATGTAGGCCGGGTAAGCGTAGCGTCACCCGGCAATTTCAGGTTCAGGGGGTGATGGCTTCCGCTTGCGCTTCATCCCCTTTGCGGCGGCTCAGCAGGGCATTAAGCAGAATTGCCCCAAAGGTCGCCGTGCCAATCCCGCCAATCGTGAATCCGCCCAGCGTCAGGGCGAAGTCGCCTGCGCCCAGCACCAGCGTGACCGCCACCATAATCAGGTTGCTGTTCTGGCTGAGATCGACGCGGTGCTGCACCCAGATACGCGCCCCGGCCACGGCAATCAATCCAAACACCACAATCGATGCGCCGCCGATGACCGGTGACGGAATAGTGTGTATCAGCGCGCCGAACTTCGGTGAGAACCCGAGCAGTATCGCCATCACCGCCGCTGCGACGAAGACCAGCGTGGAGTAGACTTTGGTGACCGCCATCACGCCGATGTTTTCGGCATAGGTGGTAACGCCGCTACCGCCCACGGAACCGGAGAGCAAGGTCGCCAGCCCGTCACCGACGAATGCGCGCCCCATGTACGGATCCATACTGCGCCCGGTCATTCCGGCGACCGCTTTCAGGTGACCTAAGTTCTCCGCCACCAGGATCACCGCCACCGGTGCGATAAGCATCATCGCCTGAGCGTTAAAGGTGGGTGAGGTCACCTGCGGCAGGCCGAACCAGGCAGCCTGGTGCAGCAGCGTAAAATCAACCGGTTTGCCCAGGCCAAAAACGTTCGCCAGCAGGGCGTAGACCAGGCAGGCGACAATCAGCCCAACCAGGATCAGCAGACGCTGGATCATGCCCCGCGTAAACACCGCCACCACGCCGATGCACAGCACCGTGATCACCGCCATCCAGCTTTCAAACGGCGAGGCGGAGACGCTTCTGACCGCAATCGGTGCGAGGTTCAGACCAATCGCCATCACCACGGCGCCCGTCACGACGGGGGGCATCATTCGCTCTATCCAGCGCGTGCCAATTTTCATCACCACCAGACCAATCAGGGTATACACCAGGCCGCAGGCGATGATGCCGCCGAGGGCCACGCTCAGGTTGGGGTTGATCCCCTGGCCGTTAAACCCGGTGGTGGCGATGACCACCCCGACAAAGGCGGCGCTGGAGCCGAGATAGCTGGGTACGCGCCCGCCGGTAACAAAAAAGAACAGCAGGGTACCGATACCCGACATCAAAATAGAGAGGTTGGGATCGAGTCCCATCAGCATCGGCATCAGCACCGTCGCGCCAAACATGGCAACCGCGTGCTGCACGCCCATCACCATCGTCTGCCCGAGCGGGAGGCGTTCATCCGGCGCGACCACGCCTGCTTCTGTGGAGGTCGATTTCAACTGCCAGTGGGGAAATCCGAACATGGTCTGTCTCCTTAAGGCGGGTTAACAGGCGGGTCGCATAAGCGCGTGGTAGCCGCGGTCAAACCACACCAGTCCTTGCGGCGCGGGGTGGCGAATAATCGAAACAATGTCGCAAAACAGAATGTCGTGGGTACCGACGCTGACCACCTGGCTGATGCGGCAGTCAAACGAGGCCAGCGCATCCTCCAGCCGCGGGCAGCCCGTGTCGCCCGTCTGCCAGAGGGCGGCGGCAAAGCGTTCCTCCATCGGCGTTTTCCCGCCAAACAGATTGGACAGCGGCTCCTGTCCGGCGCTCAGGGTATTCACGCAAAGGGTGCGGTTTTCGGTAAACGTTGGCCAGACGGACGCCCCGCGGTTCAGGCACACCAGCAGGGTGGGCGGTGAATCCGTGACGCTGCACACCGCGCTGGCGGTGAAGCCTGCCATCCCCGCCGGGCCGTCGGTGGTGATGATATTGACCGCCGCGCCGACGCAGGCCATGGCGTCGCGAAAGGTTTGTTTATCCGGTGTCATGACGATCGCTCCTTTACGCCAGCCCGCAGGCATCGTCGAAGGTCAGACGCGGCAGGCGCCCGTAAAGTTTGCTGGTATCGCCATAGCCAATGTTGATCAGCAGATTGCTTTTAAGCGTGGTGCCGGTGAAGAAGGTCTCGTCGACCTTTTGCCGGTCAAATCCCGACATCGGGCCAGTGTCCAGCCCCAGGGCGCGACAGGCGAAAATCAGGTAAGCAGCCTGCAATGAGCTGTTGCGAAAGGCGGTCTCTTCCGCATGCGCGGGGCTGGAGGTAAACCAACTCTTTGCATCGCCGTGCGGGAACAGCTCGGGCAGGCGCTCGTAGAATTCACCGTCCCAGGCGACAATGGCTGTGACCGGGGCGGTGAGCGTTTTCTCGAGGTTGCCGCTGGAGAGCGCCGGGCGCAGCTTCTCTTTTCCCTCTGCGCTTCGCACAAACACAATTCGCGCCGGGGAGCAGTTGGCGGACGTTGGCCCCCATTTCATCAGGTCGTAGATTTCGTGCAGCATTTCGTCGCTGACAGGCATATCCAGCCAGCCGTTATGGGTGCGGGCGCCGGTGAACAGCGTTTCCAGCGCGGCGGGCGTAATGGCTTCGCTCATTAAAGCTCCTTATAAAACGGGTTCAGGACTGTGCAGCAGGCTGGCAAGCCCGTTCAGCAGCAGGGTGTTAAAGGTGTCCGGCTCGGTGACGTTGCAGGCATGCCCGCCCTGGCGCATCACCACGCTGTGGCTGTGTGGGATCGCCGCCTGCAGCTCGGACGAGCAAACAGCGGGCACCAGCATGTCGTCGGCGGAACAGATAATGTGTACCGGGCAGCGAATGCGCGCGGCATGGCGGCGGAAGTCGGCTTTTTTCAGTGCACTTAGTCGGCGCAGCAGATTGGTTTTACCCTGGAAATGGGCCAGCGCCAGCGCTTCTTCTGCCTCCAGGCGAGGCGCGCGAGCGGCCATCCAGTCCGCCGGGTAGAGAAACAGCGGCTGCGCCTCGACCCAGGCCTGCGCGCCGCCGGAATGCAGCAGACGTTCGCGAACGTCAAAACAGCGGCGGGTATGGGCATTGAGGGTGAGCCAACCGTTAATACATACCAGCGCAGAAACCGCGTCGGGTTTGTCGATCGCCAGCTGCAGGCCGACCAGCGCGCCCAGCGCGTGGCCCACGACGGTGTAGCGTAAGATCCCGGCATCCGTAAGCGCCTGAGCCAGCTCATCGGCCATCTGCGCCAGGCTATAGCCTTCAGGAAGGGTATCCGGGTTATTACCCGTCCCTCGCTGGTCATAGCACACCACCTGATACTCCTTTTCCAGCGCGGCGAACTGGGGTAGCCAGTAGCTGCCGCTGCCCCCAAGTCCGGCAATCAGCACGACCACGGGCGCGCCCTCGAACGGGGGCGGCGAGAGGGAAAGTTTCATGGCAGCCTCACTTCGCGATGTGCGCAACGGTGGCGATTTCAACCAGCGCCTCGGGCTTCACCAGCCCGCACTGAATGCAGAACCGCGCCGGTTTATCGCCGGGGAAGAACTCGGCGTAGATCTCGTTAATCGCGGCGTAGTTTTTCCAGTCGGTGATAAAGATGCTGTTGAAGGTCACATCCTCCATCGTGCCACCCGCCGTTTCGATCACGGTTTTGATCGTCTCCAGCACGTGGCGAGTTTGCGCCTTTGGGTCGTTGATAAACACCACGTTGTTGTCTTTATCAAACGGCAGCGTGCCGGAGACATATACCACGCCGTCGGCGAGGGTGCCGGGAACAAACGGGGCAATGGGCGTGCTGGTGCCCGGCGGAATGATTACGGATTTTGGCATCAGGTGTCTCCTCAGGCGATACGGGCGAGCGGGGGAGTCAGGGCGTCGCAGAAATCATTGACGTTACTGACCCAGCCAAAAAAGGTTTCGATATTGAACAGGGCGGCTTTCTGGGCGAATTCCGGCCCGGCCTGGTGGGTCGCGTCTTCCAGCACCACGCCAAAATACTCGAGGAAAAAGCCGTCGCGCAGGGTCGACTCTACGCAGACGTTGGTGGCGATCCCGGTGAACACCAGATGGCGAATGCCACGGCTGCGCAGCAGGCTGTCGAGCGGGGTGTTGAAAAAGCCGCTGTAGCGCGGTTTCGGCAGAACGATATCGCCCGCCTGCGGTACCAGCTCATCCACCAGCTGATAGTCCCATCCGCCTTTCGCCAGCAGCTTGCCCTGCAGTTCGGGCCGTTTACGCATGGTTTTCAGGGCGTTCGACTTGTGGAAGTTGGGTGAGCCGGGGCCGCCTGCCTCGACGTACTGGTCATCCCAGCCGTTCTGGAACCAGATGATGAGCATCCCCGCGGCGCGCGCGGCGGCGACGGCGGTTTTGATGTTCGCGATCACCGGCTGCGTGGCGGAGACGTCGAACCCCGCCAGGTCCAGATAGCCGCCCTGGCTGGCGTAGGCGTTTTGCATGTCCACCACGATCAGCGCGCTCTGCTCCGGCGCAAAGATGATGGCTTCCGGGCGTGCGTTAAGGGTCGTCATTACGCCACCTCCTTCGTGACGGCAGGGATGTGGGCGCGGCACTGCATCAGCGGCTGGATGCGCTCGCCGAAGGTCTCCACGCCGGTCAGGAAATCATCGAAGGTCAGCAGGACGCCTTCCGCCCCGGGTACGGCCGCCACTTCGTCAAGCATTCTGGCCACGCTGGCATAAGAGCCGACCAGGGTGCCCATGTTGATATTGACCGCAGAGGTGGGGTCGGCCATCTGGCGCACGTTGGTATCCGCCCCGGAGCGGGTATCCTTCTGGCTCTGCTCGGTGAGCCAGCTCAGGGCCTCCTCGTCGGCACCGTCCTTATAGCGCTCCCATTTCGCGCGCGCGGCGTCGTCGGTTTCGTCGGCGATCACCATAAACAGCACGTAGGAGCCCACGTCGCGTCCGGTCTTGTCGGCCGCCTCTTTCATGCGCGCGGCAGTCGGGGCGAAGGCGGCAGGCGTGTTCACGCCTTTACCGAAGCAGAAGTTGAAGTCGGCGTATTTGGCGGAGAATTCCATCCCCGCGTCGCTCTGCCCGGCGCAAATCACCTTCATCGGCTCCGACGGCTGCGGGCTGACGCGACAGTCGTTCATGGTAAAGAAGTCACCCTTGAAATCGCTTTTGCCTGTACCCCACAGATCGCGCAGCACCTGCACGTATTCGGTCAGGTAATCGTAGCGACGCGAGAAGTAGTCGTCACCCGGCCAGAGCCCCATCTGCTCGTATTCGGGTTTTTGCCAGCCGGTGACCAGGTTAACGCCAAAGCGCCCGCCGGAGATGGAGTCGATGGTGGAGGCCATGCGCGCCACGATCGCTGGCGGTAAGGTGAGGGTGGCGGCGGTGGCGTAGATTTGGATCCGCGAGGTGACCGCGGCCAGCCCGGCCATCAGGGTAAAGGACTCCAGGTTGTGATCCCAGAATTCGGTTTTGCCGCCAAAGCCGCGCAGCTTGATCATCGAAAGCGCAAAGTCGAAATGGTAGTGCTCCGCTTTCTGCACGATGGCTTTATTCAGCTCAAAGGTCGGCATGTATTGCGGTGCGGTGGTCGAGATAAGCCAGCCGTTGTTGCCGATGGGTACAAATACGCCAATTTTCATCACGAACCTCTCTTCATTACGTCGCAGGTGTAAGGATGTTTTGCAAAGGGAATGCCAGTTTTTAAAATGGCTTTGTTATTAATGTGTTAATCAGTGGTTGGTGAATTGAAATCAAATAAAGTGGACTAAATGGTCAAAAGAAATGCACGCAAAACAGGCAACGGTGCGCGATGGCGGTGCAGGGGCAGTGAGGGGAATGGGGAGCGGGTCGTCCGCAATGAGCGAGAAGCGGACCTTCGTAATTGTTCTAGAATGGGATTATGACATTATAAATCTCACTCTTTAATAAAATGAGAGCAGGCCAGAGATTTATTAATCGAACACTGGCTGATCATTTTTGGTTCTGCCTTTCATTATTAACGTATAGAATTTTATATTTTATGATAGCCTGCCAGGAGCATTATTATAATTTCTGTGATATTTTTTACGCTCATTCGTAATTAATATCATCTAAAGTTTCTACAACTTTAATTTTTTTAGCCAACTATGGCTTAGTAATTTAGCCATAGTTATAAGCTAATATTATTAATATCAAACGGTATCAAAAAGTCTTTTTACCCCAGCAAGGAGAATGTTTACTCTTCCAACATTACAGCCCGGGTATTTTAGTTGTCGAACCAAGTAACCATAGGCTACAGCCGCGCGCTCTCGTTTTCCGACAGATACAGTTTCCGCCCATACTCTGCAATTATTGAAGAAGTCGGGGGATGGGCATTGTTCATCAACGAAATCAGGCTGGCCCCAATTGAGGGCTGTGTTAGAATTAGGCCAGTCATTATCTTTTAAAGGACCTTCGGGGTGGAAAAAAGTACTAAGCTCGAATGTTATTGGATCTGTACTTAATGCTCGCTCTCCCACGTCACCATAGTCAATTAAAACTGGTTTCTCGTCCGGTGAAACCAATACATTGAGACCATGTAAATCCCCATGAACACACCCCCACTTTACTTGAATAAAGTTAGTTTCAAACCTCTCGATCCAATCATGTTCAATTAAACCTGATATCGACTGGAAGTCATTATCTTTAATAAATGTTTCTCTGATTTGTTTTACAGTTGTTCGGCGTTGTGGTGCAGAGTTAGTCCAGCGCTCCAGTATGCTTTTCAACCTATCAATTATAACGGTCGAACCCTGATTTATGAATGAAAAGCCGTTTAGTTCGGATGCTGTCGCTAAGCTATAGAAAACACCGGATGTTTTTTTAGCTCCATAGGCCAAAACAGCAACCTTTCTTGGTGTTGCAAAGGATTCTAACCTTGATATAAATCTATCGTGTCTTTCGACTTCATCGTTTATATTAGATGGGAGGCCTATTTTAGCGATTGAATTATGAATTCTCTTCCCAGAACCATCATCTACTCCGATTTTATAAACTGACGCGTCTGATAGACCACCACCAATTCTTTCCACATTGCAATATACACCACCTACTGATGCTGTAAATATTTTAATTAACCTTGTGGTGGGAATATTCAACTCGCACGATGGATTGAGCTCAACTTCGCTTACCGAGTCGAAAGCTTCGAAATAATGCCTGATTTTTTCATCAAGAGAATTTAGTCTATGTTTTGGATGAAATCCTATTAAAGGAAGCGCTTTCCTTTGTCCCCACACATCGACTTGATGGCTAAGCTCCATCATTTCTGGAAGAAATGATTCGGCGGATGAACCTGTAAGCATGAAAACTGGCGTTCCAGGTGCATGAGAGATAGCTACATCCAATAAATTTCTACCATGTTGAGGGTCGCTATCCATTTTTCCTTTAACGGTGGGAATTCTTAAATCCAAAAATATCATATCAAAAAATTCAGACTCAATTAATAATGAAGCATTTTCATAGCTCTCTGCAAGAGTATATAATGGTTCACGACATAATGAGTCAACCCGACATTTTATTTCTTCTGCGAAGTTAGCATCATCTTCAACAATAAGTATATTCATGATTTAAAGCTCCATCTTAATTCAAAAACAGCTCCATCTGACTCAGAATTCCGGAGCTCGACTTTGCCATGCAAGGTTTCAATTGCCTGACTTACTATTCCCAAACCAAAGCCTAAGTGTCCAGATTTACTACTTTCACCCAGAGTAAATGAACGAGCTGAATTACTAGGTAGCCCTGGCCCATTGTCAATCACACTAATCCACGTATCTCGGTCTGTTTGACCCCAGCTAATTATAACAGAAGCTCTTCTATCTTCATTTGAAAGAGATATTGCAGCTTCCATGGCATTTTTTATTCCATTACAAAGGGCTAGTCTTAACAACCCTCGATCGCAGAATATGACTAATGGAGTTCGGCCAACAAATGACACATCAATGTCCTTATCAGTCCTCTCCAGTTCAACAATATCTTTAATTAAAGTAGGTAGATCCATATCAATAGGCTGGGGAACAGATGTTGCCTTCTTCAGTTCTTCAATTCCATCAAAAGTGTCCTGAAGATGTTCAATACGTGTTCTTGTGCGTGAGACAGCGTAGTTGGGTAATTCATTAGAAATTGCACTAGCCAAAAGCCCTAGTTTAGAGCCTATCTCATGCAATAGCAGCCCAGCAACCCATTCAATCGCTTCTGCTCGCAATTTTTTTCTGACTTCTTGAGGTATAATATCGGGTTCAGTGTCCTCAATAGAATTATTGGAGTGTAGGTTTCGAATCAAACGCTCTATTCCTCTGATTAGGTAAGTATCAGATTCTGATGCTTTGATTCTTAATAACTCTTGAATGTCTGTTTCAAGTGCTAAACGCTCAAGCTCTCGAACTGCCTTAAATTTTGTATGGGAATTTTCACTTGTTAGGGCAATCAAGGCTTCCTCGCGAGTCATTATTTAATTCGCTCCCCATAAAATTTAGCCCGCTGGCTGAAGGCTTTAGCCCCCCCTTCCATAACAGTGCTTATTGCGTTTACTACACTGATCTCATCCAGTGGGCCAGAGGATAAGCGGAATCCCCTTCGCCCATCGGAACCTAAGTGAAGTACCAGATCTGCATCCCCAAGCACTGGAATATTTGGATTGTGGGTTGAGAATATAATTTGTCCTTGGTCGCCCCTTGAAAGAATTACTTTAATTAGAGTTTCTGCGATAAATGCATTGTCAATATGATCTTCAGGCTGATCTACTATCAACATTCGATTCATGTGAGAAAGTATGAGCGGTAACACAACTGTACATCGTTGGCCAGTAGAAAGTTCAGCAATATCTTTGTAGTCAGTCCCATCTAGCAACTGTAAGGAAATATCATCATCTATGTTAATAGTACAGATATCACCAAGCTCACAGTTTTTTAAGTGAGAAAGAATACGAGATGCTCTATCTGTATTGATATTTGCAGCATATTTGATCAGTTCGACATCAAAATTATCGACAGCTTCTAGCAATGCACGAGGACTGATGTTCTTGGCTATCGATTCTGCCACATCAGCATAACGTATTCCGCTTCCTCTCAAAATCTCTGAAATAGCAGATGAAAAAGTCTTATATTGTCCGTTTCGGTATACCGAAACTTTTATGTTAGGATATACTATCTTATTTAACTGCTCTGCAGCTGCTAGGCGAGCGGAGAATCTTTCGGCACGAATTTTATCTATTTTATCAAGTGATTCAACTCTCATATCTATTAACTGATTAAGAGAGTTTTTCATGGTGATTAGGAATGAGCTAACAGACTCCAGTTTAGCAATATTCTCTCTTAGTTCTTGTCCTCTTCTGAGGATGCTTCCTGAACCTGATTGAATACTTTCTATTTCCAGCCTTAATTGACGTGCCTGATCCTCCATTGTTATTTTGCTTGAACTGAAGCTATTGAATGCTGACTCCAACTCCGAGTATACTTTTAAAACTTCATTAAGTTCATTTGTTAAATTGGTTTTGATATTTTCAATCTTGCCTAACACTGGGCTTAATAATAACTTTGTACTTCCGTCAAAGTTGGATGAGTCTAGAGGTGCACTATCAATTCCTTTTTTAACTTCATGACTCCAGACTGCCACGCTATTCTTTATTCTAGAAACCTGCTCAAGAATTCCACTTGTGCTAGAAATACTCATAGTTTGCTTTGAAAGTGTATCTGTTTTTTGTTTCAGTAAATCTGAGGTTTTAGAAACATTCTCTTCGGCTTGAATTACAGATCTCAACTCATCTTTCAATGCAGGAAGGGAATTTTGAGTTTGTTCGAGCTCATCAATTTCTCGTCTGCTTGCTTCAATCTGTAGTGTTAGATTTCTACATTCAGTAATTAACTCTCGCTCTTGCAACTCTGTATCGGAATTAAATTTAACGAAGCCGTCAATTAATTTCAATCGCCCCGAGGCTTCAAGTCCAACAGTTTCAATTTCTGTTTGAGAAAAAATAACTGGTTTTGTAAATAGAGTTGTAGCCCTAGGGATGGGATCGCTAGCAGTCCGACTGACTAGAATAGTATCGTCACCATCTACAAGAGTAACTGTGACTTGCCCTGAACCCAATACTGAAAGTGCGTGATCTCTACTACGTCTTGTAGTCTCGATTGTTGTGCTGGTTGCATCTAAACAGAATCTTATAATCTCAATTAGTGAAGTTTTTCCGGTTCCCCTGGCTCCAATTATGGCATTAAGACCTGATGTGAATTGGACATCAAGACCGTCCAGAAAACCCTCTTCAATCTGTACGCGTTGTATGTACATACTTTAACCAATCCTTAGCTTTCGGCAAGAAGTTATGTTTTATCATTTGTAGATTAATTATACTAGATGAGCCTTTATTTGATAGTCGGCAAGGGTGTTTCTCGATTGTGAAGTTACGTGTTGGCTTTATGCTAATTTTTCTACGAAATAAAGCTAAAGCTTGGTTCGATTGTTTTGCACCATACGGCCCTTCTCAGTAGCCCTCAGTCTCTGTTTCCCTTTGATTAATTGTGACTAATTCAACAACTTCCGCTTCTGGCACAAAGCGGACCGTCTAAATGACCAAGGAGTCAGGTATAAAGAAAGGCTGGCACCATTCGCACCCGAGCTCCCACAACAGCTTTCCTTTTTCGATTTGGCACAGCCCTGCCCCCCCCAAAATGTCGAGAGAAAGCAGGGCTTTTGCTATGCTATGGCAAACCAATAAGGAGAGCGGGAATGACACAAGGCGCAGTGAAAACACCGGGTAAACGTTCGCAGGCGGTGAGTGCGAAAAAGCAGGCTATTCTGAGCGCGGCGCTGGATACGTTTTCGCAATTTGGCATCCACGGCACGCGCCTGGAGCAGGTGGCGGAGCAGTCCGGGGTATCCAAAACCAATCTGCTCTACTACTACCCGTCGAAAGAGGCGCTCTATATTGCGGTGATGCAGCAGATCCTCGATATCTGGCTGGCGCCGCTGAAAGCGTTCCGCGCAGAGCTGGCCCCGCTGGTGGCGATCAAGGAGTATATTCGCCTGAAGCTGGAGGTGTCGCGCGATTACCCGCAGGCATCAAGGCTATTCTGTCTTGAGATGCTGCAGGGCGCGCCGCTGTTGCAGGCGGAGCTCACCGGAGATTTAAAGCAGCTGGTGGACGATAAATCAGCCATTATCGCCGGATGGGTCGCCAGCGGAAAGTTGGCCCCGGTCGATCCGCATCATCTGATCTTTATGATTTGGGCCTCCACCCAGCATTACGCTGATTTTGCGGCCCAGGTTGAAGCAGTGACCGGCAAAACGCTTCAGGACGAGGCGTTTTTCCAGAGTACGCTGGATAACGTGCAGCGGATGATTATCGAAGGGATCCGTGTGCGCTAGTTCCCCCTCACCCCAGCCCTCTCCCACAGGGAGAGGGAATAGTTCCGTGCCTCGTCAGCCCGGCGGGAGAGGGCAGCTTAAGTCGCCCTCTTCACACTGCATCAGCGAGGCCAGAAACGCTTCGCGCTCGACCGTTTTCTCCGCCAGGCACTGGTTAACAATCATTGGCTGGATGCTTCCGCCTTCCGTACCCGAGCCGATAAACGCGCAGTCCGCATCGCGCAGGGTAATCCACGCCTGCTGCGCTTTTTTCAGCAGGTCGCGCTGGGGGGCTGCCGCGCGTTTGATGGCGGCCTGATACGTCTGGTTGAGCTTTTTATCGGCAGCCTGGTACTGCTGCGCGCTACAGGTATTCAGTTCAAGCTGGGTGGTCGCTTTGTTGCACTCGTCGGCCAGCGCGCTGGCGCTCATTAGCAGTGCTGCGCCTGCGATAAGATATCGTTTCATACACTCCCCAATAAAATAAGGCTCCGTCTCCGGAGCCTTATTAGCACAGCGTTAGCCGATTGTCATCAGGCTGGCGTTACCTCCCGCCGCCGCGGTGTTGACGCTGAGCGAGCGCTCCACGTACAGACGCTCCAGCAGCAGGTTGGTTTCCCCGCGCGCAAAGCCCTGCACGGAAACGATGGCACCGCTGCGGGCCGCAACCTGCTCGCACAGTTCGCGCAGCTGGTCGGAATCACCGTGGTAGATCACCGCATCAAACGGCTGCGTCAGCAGCGCATCGGCCTTCGCAAAGCGAATGCGGGCCGAGACCGCTTTCGGCAGCTGTTTGGCGAGATCGCGATGCAGCGCATCTTCCGGCCACAGCACTTCACAACCGGTTGCCATTGCGGCAGCCAGCTGCACCAGCGCGTCCTGCTCGTTATCGGCCACGCACAGTACGCGCTCGCGCGGCATCAGCGTCCAGGTGTTGCGCTCGCCGGTTGGACCGGGCAGCAGACGCTGGGTGCCCGCCTGCGCCAGTTCGCCGTACTGCCGGGCGACGGTACGCAGTTCAGGACGTTTATCCGCCCAGGCGATCAGTGCCTCAAGCGGCTGGGTCAGCACGGTTTTCACCTGCGTATCCACCGGATAGTGTGCGTCCTGACGCGCCAGGGTCACGCCCAGGGCGTTCTCCGGACGGTTAGCAAGCAGACGGTACAGGTAGAGCGGACCACCCGCTTTCGGACCGGTGCCGGAGAGACCTTCACCGCCGAACGGCTGCACGCCCACGACCGCGCCAACCATGTTGCGGTTAACGTACAGGTTGCCGACTTTGGCATTGCCGGTGACCTGCGCAATGGTTTCGTCAATACGGGTATGCACGCCGAGCGTCAGGCCGTAGCCGGAGGCGTTGATTTGCTCAACCAGCTCGTTCAGATTGTTACGGTTGTAGCGCACCACGTGCAGTACCGGACCGAAGACCTCTTTTTTCAGCTCGTCGAAGCTTGCCAGCTCAATCAGCGTTGGCGGCACAAAGGTGCCGGTCCGCCATTCGCGGGCATCTTCGCTGTTCTCGCGCACCGCCTGGAACACCGGACGGCCTTTCGCGCGCATGGTCTGAATGTGGTTTTCGATATTGGCTTTGGCTTCCGCGTCGATCACCGGCCCGATGTCGGTGGTGAGACGGCCCGGGTTGCCCATACGGCATTCGGCCATCGCGCCGCGCAGCATTTTCAGCGTGTGATCCGCGACGTCGTCCTGCAGGCACAGCACGCGCAGTGCGGAGCAGCGCTGGCCGGCGCTGTCGAACGCAGAGGCCAGCACGTCGACCACCACCTGCTCGGTGAGCGCCGAGGAGTCAACGATCATGGCGTTCATCCCGCCGGTTTCCGCGACGAGCGGAGTAGGACGACCCTGAGCATCCAGACGGGTAGCAATGTTGCGCTGCAGCAGGGAGGCTACTTCGGTAGAACCGGTAAACATCACGCCGCGCACGCGGTTATCGGAGGTCAATTTGGCGCCGACGGTTTCACCGCGGCCCGGCAGCAGCTGAACCACGCCCGCAGGTACGCCGGCTTCCAGAAGAATGTTGATACCCTGTGCGGCAATCAGCGGGGTCTGCTCTGCCGGTTTTGCCAGCACGCTGTTGCCTGCGGCAAGCGCGGCGGCTATCTGGCCGGTGAAGATCGCCAGCGGGAAGTTCCACGGGCTGATACACACGACCGGACCCAGCGGACGGTGGGTTTCGTTATCGAAATCATCGCGTACCTGACCGGCGTAGTAGTGCAGGAAATCGACGGCCTCGCGCACTTCGGCGATGGCGTTGCTGAAGGTTTTACCCGCTTCGCGCACCAGAATGCCGATGAGCGACTGCATCTGATCTTCCATTAGCACCGCGGCGCGTTCCAGAATGGCGGCACGCTCCTGCGGCGGCGTGGCGAACCAGATTGGGGCGTTGTTCACCGCGCTTTCCAGCGCCTGGTCAACTTCCGCTTCGGTGGCTTCACGCACGTAGCCGACGATATCTTTTGGCTCTGCCGGGTTAATGACCGGCTGCATTTCGCCGTCAGCCACGGACTGTTCCAGGATCGGCTTCGCCTGCCATTTCTGCAATGCGCTGTTGAGCAGGGCAGAGGAGAGCGACGCCAGACGATGTTCGTTGGCGAGATCCAGACCCGCCGAGTTGACGCGGCCTGCGCCATACAGCTCGCGCGGCAGGGCAATCTTCGGATGCGGCAGGCCAATCTGGCCTTCCTGCGCCGCCATCTTCTCTACGGCCTGCACCGGATCGGCAACCAGTTCGTCCAGCGGCAGGGTGGTGTCGGCGATGCGGTTAACGAAGGAGGTGTTCGCGCCGTTTTCCAGCAGACGACGCACCAGGTATGCCAGCAGGGTTTCGTGGGTTCCCACCGGGGCATAGATGCGGCACGGGCGGTTCAGCTTGCCGTCCGCCACTTTACCGGTGACCTGCTCGTACAGCGGTTCACCCATGCCGTGCAGGCACTGGAACTCGTACTGGCCCGGATAGTAGTTCTGTCCCGCCAGGCTGTAGATTGCCGCCAGGGTGTGGGCGTTATGGGTAGCGAACTGCGGATAGATCAGGTTCGGCACGCCGAGCAGTTTTTTCGCACAGGCGAGGTAAGAGACGTCGGTGTAAACCTTGCGGGTATAGACCGGATAGCCTTCCAGACCTTCCATCTGGGCGCGTTTGATTTCGCTGTCCCAGTAGGCGCCTTTCACCAGACGGATCATCAGGCGACGGCGGCTGCGGCTTGCCAGGTCAATCAGGTAATCAATGACGAACGGACAGCGCTTCTGGTAAGCCTGGATCACGAAGCCGATGCCATTCCAGCCTGCCAGCTCCGGCTCGAAGCACAGTTTTTCCAGCAGATCGAGGGAGATCTCCAGACGGTCGGCCTCTTCGGCGTCGATATTAATGCCGATGTCATACTGGCGCGCCAGCAGGGTCAGGGACTTCAGGCGCGGGTAGAGCTCTTCCATCACCCGGTCGTACTGCGCGCGGCTGTAGCGCGGGTGCAGGGCGGAAAGCTTAATGGAGATGCCCGGGCCTTCGTAAATACCGCGACCGTTGGACGCTTTACCGATGGCGTGAATCGCCTGCTGGTAAGAGACCATGTAGGCCTGCGCGTCGGCGGCGGTCAGCGCCGCTTCGCCCAGCATGTCGTAGGAGTAACGGAAACCTTTATCTTCCAGCTTGCGGGCGTTCGCCAGCGCTTCGGCAATGGTTTCCCCGGTGACGAACTGCTCGCCCATCAGGCGCATCGCCATGTCCACGCCTTTGCGGATCAGCGGCTCGCCGCTCTTACCGATAATGCGGTTCAGGGAGCGGGAGAGGTTGGCTTCGTTATGGGTGGAGACCAGTTTGCCGGTAAACAGCAGGCCCCATGTCGCGGCGTTGACGAACAGCGACGGGCTGCGGCCAATGTGGGAATGCCAGTTGCCGTTGCTGATCTTGTCGCGGATCAGCGCGTCGCGGGTGGCTTTATCCGGAATACGCAGCAGCGCTTCCGCCAGGCACATCAGCGCCACGCCTTCCTGTGAAGAGAGGGAAAACTCCTGCAGCAGACCCTGAACCATCCCGGCGCGGCCGGTGGCGGTTTTCTGGTTGCGCAGCTTGTCGGCTAACTGATACGCCAGGCTATGCGCCTGCGCGGCAATGGCTTCCGGCAGACGAGCCTGCTCCAGCAGCATTGGCACGGCGTCGGTTTCGGCGCGGCGGTAGGCGCCGGTAATGGCGGCACGGCTGACGGACTGCGGCAGGATCTGCTCGGCGAATTCGAGGAACGGCTGATGGTTCTCGTCGCCAGCGGCTGGCGCTTCCTCGCTTTCGTTCGCTGCACCGGCCAGCAGGGCAGGCAGTTCCGGCAGACCTTCATCGCTCTCGAGTCTTTCGAGATAGTTAAAAATCGCCTGCTTAATTAACCAGTGCGGCGTGCGGTCAATGCGGGTTGCTGCGGTCTTAATCCGTTCGCGGGTGGCGTCATCCAGCTTAACTCCCATGGTGGTCATACCCATGCCAAAGCTCCTGTTGTTCTTTCATCGTGTTTGGTCGTTAGCGTGAAATATCCCCCATGTTGCAACTTTGTGCAACCGTGTTAAATGTGACCTGGTTTGCAACCCGGAAAATGAATGGATTGTTAACGAATGGTTAGCTGGAAAAACGCACTGGCTTTTGGGTGGGAAGCCTGTTTTTATGCGGGAGTTAACACTTTTAAAGGGTGCAACCCGTAAAAGCGTGAGCGAGTGCAACCTATAGGAAACTCGTATCAAACCAGGGATGAAATTGATGTAAATGCAGTGTTAAATCGTTTGTCAGCGGGATGCGCATACGGCAGGATAGCGCGCCCAACAGAAACACAAGATACATTCACCTCGTTCCGGTGATCATATAACAAGGCAGCCCGGATGGTTGTCGCTCGACATTTTGGAGAATTTGAATGGCTATTAGCACACCGATGCTGGTGACATTTCTCGTTTATATATTTGGCATGATCCTGATAGGGTTTTTGGCATGGCGTTCAACAAAGAACTTTGACGACTACATTCTGGGCGGACGCAGTTTAGGCCCGATGGTGACCGCGCTCTCTGCGGGCGCTTCCGACATGAGCGGCTGGCTGTTGATGGGCCTGCCGGGCGCGATTTTCATCTCCGGTATCTCTGAAAGCTGGATTGCCATCGGTCTGACCGTCGGCGCGTGGATCAACTGGAAGCTGGTGGCAGGCCGTCTGCGCGTGCATACCGAGGCCAACAATAACGCCCTGACGCTGCCGGATTACTTCACCGGACGCTTTGAAGATAACAGCCGCGTTCTGCGCATTATCTCCGCGGTGGTTATTCTGCTGTTCTTCACCATCTACTGTGCCTCCGGCATCGTGGCCGGTGCGCGCCTGTTCGAAAGCACCTTCGGCATGAGCTATGAAACCGCTCTGTGGGCCGGTGCTGCGGCGACCATCCTCTATACCTTTGTGGGCGGTTTCCTGGCCGTGAGCTGGACCGACACCGTGCAGGCGAGCCTGATGATCTTCGCCCTGATCCTGACCCCGGTGATTGTGATTTTCACCGTTGGCGGCTTTGGTGATTCGCTGGAAGTGATCAAGCAGAAGAGCATTGAAAACGTCGACATGCTGAAAGGACTGAACTTCGTTGCCATCGTCTCCCTGATGGGCTGGGGCCTGGGCTACTTCGGTCAGCCGCACATTCTGGCGCGCTTTATGGCGGCGGATTCTCACCACACCATCGTTCATGCCCGTCGCATCAGCATGACGTGGATGATCCTGTGTCTGGCAGGGGCGTGTGCGGTCGGCTTCTTCGGTATCGCGTACTTCAACAACAACCCGGCGCAGGCGGGCGCGGTGAACCAGAACGCCGAGCGCGTGTTCATCGAGCTGGCGCAGATTCTGTTTAACCCGTGGATTGCCGGTATTCTCCTCTCTGCAATCCTGGCGGCGGTGATGTCCACCCTGAGCTGCCAGCTGCTGGTCTGCTCCAGTGCGATCACCGAAGACCTCTACAAAGCCTTCCTGCGTAAAAACGCGAGCCAGAAAGAGCTGGTCTGGGTAGGGCGCTTTATGGTGCTGGTGGTGGCGCTGATTGCCATCGCGCTGGCGGCCAACCCGAATAACCGCGTACTGGGTCTGGTGAGCTATGCCTGGGCGGGATTCGGTGCGGCATTTGGTCCGGTCGTGCTGTTCTCCGTCCTGTGGTCACGTATGACCCGTAACGGCGCGCTGGCGGGGATGATCATCGGTGCGGTGACCGTTATCGTCTGGAAACAGTTCGCGTGGCTGGGCCTGTACGAAATCATTCCGGGCTTCATCTTCGGCAGTATCGGTATCGTGGTCTTCAGCCTGCTGGGTAAAGCACCGTCTGCTTCTATGCAGAAACGCTTTGCTGAAGCCGACGCGCACTACCACACTGCGCCACCGTCTAAGCTTCAGGCAGAATAATTTTCCCACGTAACACCGTCGGCCGGGTAAGCGCAAGCGCACCCGGCTTTTTTCTTGCCAAAATCCGTATTTTCCTGTGATATCCATGTGCTTATAACAATGAGGATAGCGAAGCATGACCATCAAAACAGGGGTAATGGCAGCGGCATTATTGATGCTGGCGGGCTGCACTGCGCCATCGCAACACGCGGCGGTAGATACCTGCAAAGCGGATAACCAGATGCAGCAAACCACGCTCTATTTCGGACTGAATCGTCCGGCCGGGGCGCAGATTACCGGCAACGAATGGCAGCAGTTTGTTGACCAGGACGTGACGCCGCGTTTTCGCGATGGCTTAACGGTATTTGATGCGCGCGGGCAGTGGCTGGGGAACGACGGGAAAGTGGCGCGTGAGCCGAGCAAGGCATTGATGTTGATCCACGGTAAAGATGCGCAGAGCGAGAAAAACATCGAAGCGTTACGCGGGATTTATAAATCACGCTTCGCGCAGGAGTCGGTGATGCGGGTCGACCAGCCGGTGTGCGTGCAGTTTTAATGAAAACGGCGGGATAACCCGCCGTTGTTGTATCGTAGGCCCGCGCAAGCGAAGCGCCGCCGGGCACAAACGGCACAAAACTTACAACACCAACCCCGCAAAGCTCGCCGACAGCAGGCTCACCAGCGTCGCGCCGTACACCAGACGCAGACCAAACCGCGATACCACGTTGCCCTGCTGCTCGTTCAGGCCCTTAATCGCCCCGGCGACGATACCGATTGAGGCAAAGTTAGCAAACGACACCAGGAAGACGGACAAAATACCCAGCCCGCGAGGGGACATCTGATGGGCGATTTTTTGCAGCTCGATCATCGCCACAAATTCATTCGCCACCAGCTTGGTTGCCATAATACTGCCCGCGTTTAAGGCATCGCTCAGCGGGATCCCCACCAGCCAGGCCAGGGGATAAAACACATAGCCCAGGATCTGCTGGAAACTCATGCCAAATACGCTGGAGAAGAGGGCGTTAACGGCGCTAATAAGCGCGATAAAGCCAATCAACATCGCCAGAATAATCATCGCCACCTTAAAACCGGCCAGAATATACTCGCCGAGCATTTCAAAGAAGCTTTGCGATTCATGCAGCTTTTCGAGCTTGATATCCGGCTCCGCTTCCGGGCGCACCGGGTTGATGACGGAGAGAATAATAAAGGTGCTGAACATATTCAGAATAAGCGCCGCGACGACAAATTTGGCATCGAGCATGGTCATATAGGCACCGACAATCGACAGGGAGACCGTCGACATGGCCGTGGCCGCCATGGTGAAGAGACGACGTGAGGAGAGATCGCCCAGCACGCCTTTGTAGGCAATGAAGTTTTCCGACTGACCGAGGATCAGCGAACTTACCGCGTTAAAGGATTCCAGCTTGCCCATACCGTTCAGTTTTGACAGCACTGTCCCGATGACGCGAATAAAAATTGGCAGGATCCGCCAGTGCTGAAGAATACCAATCAGTGCGGAAATAAAAATAATCGGACACAGCACGCCGAGGAAAATGAATGCCAGCCCTTTTTCACCCATTCCGCCAAAGACGAAATTCGTCCCTTCGGCCGCAAATTTAAGCAGCGATTCAAAGAAACCGGAGACATATTTAATAATAAACAGACCGCTTTCTGCGTGCAGGAAAAAGAATGCCAGCGCGATTTCAATAACAATCAGCTGTACAACAAAACGAATGCGAATTTTTCGGCGGTCGAAACTCACCAGCCAGGCAAGCGCAAGAATAATCACCAGCGCCAGCAGGAAATGGATAATCTTAAACATGGTTTATTTTCAGTTAGTTTTCGAGGTGGATATTTAGCCACAGCGCTGATTAACCGTAAATGGGCATTTTCGTTATAACTTATAAACGCAATCGTAACGGATGGAATTATTATCCTGCGATGCGGTTACAACTCGTCATCAAAAGGCCACATATTTCGCTTGTTTTTCTTCTTGCCGTAATGATAATCACTATCACAAGAATTTACCTTTCTTTGCATCAGTTGACCGCGATAAACATTTAAGGTGTCGGCATGTTTGTTCCATTTCTCATTATGTTACGTGAAGGCCTTGAAGCGGCCCTGATTGTCAGCCTTATCGCCAGCTATCTGAAGCGAACCCAGCGCGGACGCTGGATTGGCGTCATGTGGGTTGGCGTCTTCCTTGCCGCGGCGCTCTGCCTGGGCCTGGGTATCCTCATCAATGAAACCACCGGCGAATTCCCGCAGAAAGAACAAGAGCTTTTCGAAGGGATCGTCGCCGTGATTGCGGTGGTGATCCTCACCTGGATGGTGTTCTGGATGCGTAAAGTCTCCCGCAACGTGAAGGTGCAGCTGGAGCAGGCGGTAGACAATGCCCTGCAGAAGGGGAACAACCACGGCTGGGCGCTGATCCTGATGGTCTTTTTTGCCGTTGCGCGTGAGGGGCTGGAATCGGTCTTCTTCCTGCTGGCGGCCTTTCAACAGGATGTCGGTATCTGGCCGCCGGTTGGCGCGATGCTCGGGCTGGCAACCGCGGTTGTGCTGGGCTTTCTGCTCTACTGGGGCGGCATTCGTCTCAATCTGGGCGCCTTCTTCAAGTGGACCAGCCTGTTTATTCTGCTGGTGGCGGCAGGGCTGGCGGCAGGGGCGATACGCGCCTTCCACGAGGCGGGCCTGTGGAACCACTTCCAGGACGTGGCGTTCGATCTCAGCAACGTTCTCTCCACCCATTCACTGACCGGCACCCTGCTTGAAGGTATCTTCGGCTATCAGGAAACGCCGAGCGTCAGCGAAGTGGCGATGTACTTTATCTATCTGGTTCCGGCGCTGGTGCTGTTCGCCATGCCGCCGCGTACCGGCACCCAGGCGTCGCGCGTTGCGCCGTAATGTGTAATTTAGTTACAACATACTTTTAAAGGGAAGAGTCATGGCAATTCAGTTCCGTCGTAGTGCGTTATGCGCAGGCATTGCCGCGCTGTTCGCTTCTTCATTCTCTGCCTGGGGCGCTGATGTTCCTCAGGTCAAAGTGACCGTCAATGATAAACAGTGCGAGCCGATGACCATCACGGTCAACAGCGGCAAAACCCAGTTTATCATCCAGAACCACAGCCAGAAGGCGCTGGAGTGGGAGATCCTCAAAGGCGTAATGGTGGTGGAAGAGCGTGAGAACATCGCCCCAGGCTTCAGCCAGAAGATGACCGCCAACCTGCAGCCGGGTGAATACGACATGACCTGCGGCCTGCTGACCAATCCGAAAGGTAAGCTGATCGTCAAGGGCAACGCCACGAAGGATGCCGCGAAAGGCGAAGCGCTGCTGAGCCTGGGCGAGGCCATCACCGCCTATAAAGCCTACGTTACCAAAGAGACGGCGGACCTGGTTACGGGCACCAAAGCCTTTACCGATGCGGTGAAAGCCGGGGATATCGAAAAAGCGAAATCCCTGTACGCGCCAACCCGTCAGCACTACGAGCGCATCGAGCCGATTGCCGAGCTGTTCTCTGACCTCGACGGTAGCATCGATGCCCGTGAGGACGATTACGAGCAGAAGGCCGCCGATCCGAAATTTACCGGCTTCCACCGACTGGAAAAAGCCCTGTTTGGCGACAACTCCACCAAAGGGATGGAGAACTACGCCGGGCAGCTGAACGGCGACGTGCTGGAGCTGCAAAAGCGCATCAGCGAGCTGGCCTTCCCGCCGTCGAAAGTGGTTGGCGGCGCGGCCGGTCTGATTGAAGAAGTGGCTGCAAGCAAAATCAGCGGTGAAGAAGATCGCTACAGCCACACCGACCTGTGGGACTTCCAGGCCAACGTCGACGGCGCGCAGAAAATTGTCGATCTGCTGCGTCCTCAGTTGCAAAAAGAGAACAGCGAACTGCTGGCCAAAGTGGATGCCAACTTCAAAAAAGTCGACACCATCCTGGCGAAGTACCGCACCAAAGACGGGTTCGAAACCTATGACAAACTGACCGACGCTGACCGTAACGCGCTGAAAGGCCCGATTACCACCCTGGCGGAAGATCTCTCCCTGCTGCGCGGCGTTCTGGGTCTGGACTAAGCACGATGAACAAGCATGACGAGCACGATGTGGCGGAACCTTCCCGACGTCGTTTGTTAAAAGGGGTAGGGGCGCTGGGCGGCGCGCTTGCCCTGGCAGGCGGCTGCCCGGTGGCGCATGCGGCTAAACCGCAGAGTGCCCCCGGCACGCTGTCGCCGGATGCGCGCATGGAGACGCAGCCGTTTTATGGCGAGCATCAGGCGGGCATTCTGACGCCGCAGCAGGCCTCCATGATGCTGGTGGCGTTTGATTCGCTGGCCAGCGATAAAGCCGATCTGGTGCGTCTGTTCCGCCTGCTGACGACGCGTATTGCGTTTCTCACAGCGGGCGGTCCGGCACCGGAAACGCCAAATCCGCGTTTGCCGCCGATGGACTCCGGTATTCTCGGGGCGTTTATCGCCCCGGATAACCTGACCATTACCGTGTCGGTGGGCGAGTCGTTGTTTGATGAGCGCTACGGCCTGGCAAAACAGAAGCCGAAAGCGCTGCAAAAAATGACGCGCTTTCCAAATGATTCCCTCGACGCGGCGCTGTGCCACGGCGATCTGCTCCTGCAGATTTGCGCCAATACCCAGGACACGGTGATCCACGCCCTGCGCGATATCATCAAGCACACGCCGGATCTGCTGAGCGTGCGCTGGAAGCGGGAAGGGTTTATCTCTGACCATGCTGCCCGCAGCAAAGGCAAAGAGACGCCGGTGAACTTGCTGGGCTTTAAGGACGGCACGGCCAACCCCAACAGCAGCGATGCGGCACTGATGAAAGACGTGGTGTGGGTGACGGCGGATCAGGGCGAACCGGCATGGGCGGTGGGCGGCAGCTACCAGGCAGTACGCATTATTCAGTTCCACGTGGAGTTCTGGGACCGCACGCCGCTGAAAGAGCAGCAGACCATATTTGGCCGCGACAAGCAGAGCGGGGCACCGCTGGGCATGAAGCACGAGCACGATGTGCCGGACTACGCGAGCGATCCTGACGGGAATACCATCGCGCTCGACAGCCACATTCGCCTTGCGAACCCGCGCACCAAAGAGACGCAGTCGAGCCTGATGATGCGTCGTGGCTACAGCTATTCGTTAGGCGTCACCAACTCTGGTCAGCTTGATATGGGGCTGCTGTTTGTCTGCTATCAGCACGATCTGGAGAAAGGGTTCCTCACCGTACAGAAGCGGTTAAACGGCGAAGCGCTGGAAGAGTATATTAAGCCCATCGGCGGCGGTTATTTCTTTGCCCTGCCTGGCCCGCGCGACCAGAACGCGTACCTCGCTCAAGGGCTGATCGAAGCCTGATAATCGTCCCTGCGATAGTTCGCGGGGACATTATTTTTTCATATGACTATCTTGTTGTTATATTTCTGTAATATTTCTATATAAGACTGAATCCACTGCAGGTGCAGTCTTAAAAGTTGCATTCAGGTAAAATAAATGTTGCATTTATGATAACTCCTGATGTACTTAAGATAAGACAGCGGTAGTTCCCGGCAGTGATGCTGAATCACTATGGAGATCGCGAATGGTTGGGTCCTGTACTGGACAAGGTAAACATAACAACCGCAGCACCCGGCGCGGAGGCTCAGACTCCGGCAGCGATTTCCTCACCACTAAATTCTCCCCTTCACCTCAAGAATCTGATTCCACCGACGTGCAGACTGGTGCGCGTAGCTATTCTGTATCGTCATCCGGTAAAGCAAGCAATGGCTTACAAGGAAGCCAACCCTCTGATGTTCGTGCGCATAATCGTGCCGAAGCTGGCGCGTGTGATGAATACCAACAACTCAAGGTGCTATCCATGGGAAGACAAAAAGCAGTGATCAAAGCTCGTCGCGAAGCAAAACGTGTGCTGAGACGGGATTCACGTAGCCATAAACAGCGTGAAGAAGAATCGGTCACCTCGCTTGTGCAGATGAGTGGCGTAGAAGCAATTGGCATGGCCCGAGACAGCCGTGATAATTCTCCAATTGTTGCGCGCAATGAGGCTCAGGCGCACTACCTGAATGCTATCGAGAGTAAACAGCTCATCTTTGCAACCGGTGAAGCCGGATGCGGGAAAACCTGGATTAGTGCAGCCAAAGCGGCGGAAGCGCTGATCCATAAGGACGTGGAGCGCATTATTGTTACCCGTCCGGTACTGCAAGCTGATGAAGATCTCGGCTTCTTGCCCGGAGATATTTCGGAGAAGTTTGCCCCGTACTTCAGGCCCGTTTATGACGTGCTGGTGAAGCGACTGGGTGCATCTTTTATGCAGTATTGCCTGCGACCAGAGATTGGCAAGGTGGAAATCGCGCCGTTCGCCTATATGCGCGGACGTACATTTGAAAATGCGGTCGTCATTCTTGACGAGGCTCAGAACGTGACCGCAGCGCAAATGAAAATGTTCTTAACGCGCCTCGGGGAGAACGTGACGGTTATCGTTAACGGCGATATTACCCAGTGTGACCTGCCGTCCGGCGTGAAATCCGGATTAAGCGACGCCATGTCACGTTTTGAGGAAGATGAGATGATTGGGGTGGTACGTTTCACCAAAGATGACTGCGTGCGCTCGGCGCTCTGTCAGCGCACGCTGCAAGCGTATTATTGAGTTTGCTGTTGTGTTCAAGGCCCGGGAAACCGGGCTTTGTTTTTTGTGCATTTTATACCCTCTCCCTTGGGGAGAGGGTTAGGGTGAGGGGCTCAGGCCGCATCGAGCTGCATATAGCACCGGGGGGGATTGACTCGCTTCGCTCGCGGTTACTCGGCCCATCCATGGGCCTCGCCCCTTTGGGGCCAACGCAGGCGTTGTTCAAAAACGCTCCCGGCGTTTTTGTGTGGGCAGCCTGTTCGCTACGCTCTCAGTCTGTCCAACTGGCTGTCGCCAGTTGTCGAACCCTGGTCGGGGATTCTTATCCCCCCGCAGGCATGCAATATGCGAAAAAAAAGCCCGCATTTTCATGCGAGCTCTTCTTCAAATATGGCGGTGAGGGGGGGATTCGAACCCCCGATACGTTGCCGTATACACACTTTCCAGGCGTGCTCCTTCAGCCACTCGGACACCTCACCATATTGTTTTGCTGCCTGACCGCTTGGGGGGCAACGGGGCGCTACTATAGGGAGTTGCGCTAAAACGGTCAAGCAGATTTTCTGTATTCGTGTGCGTTCGGTTAAGCCTTAATCAGCTCTTGTCGCAGCACGGGTTATTAACGCTGTGAATCGAGCACTTCGCTGTTTTTCACCACTTCCTGTGCTTTGCCGTAGCTTTCGATCAATAGCTGGTAAGCCGGGAAGATGTGGGTGTATACCTCAGCCCATTCACCCGCGTCTTCACGATTCCATGTCCGCTGGATCTCAGAGGCCACAGCCGCCGTATCCATTGGCACCACGCCAGCCTGCACAACACGCGCCAGGGTGATCTCCTGGGCCATCTTGCTGTAGGTGCCGGAGGCATCAATCACCGCAAACACTTTATACCCATCTGCAACCGCGCTGATTGACGGGAAGGCCATGCAGACGCTGGTGATAGTGCCCGCGATAATCAACGTCTTACGTCCGGTCGCTTTTACCGCCGCAACAAACTCCGGGTTGTCCCAGGCGTTGATTTCACCTTTACGGGCAACATATTGTGCATGCGGCGCGTTAGCGTGGATCTCCGGGATCAGCGGTCCGTTCGGCCCCTGGGGTACGGACGCCGTAGTGATAACCGGGATCTTCGCCAGGGTAGCGATTTTCGCTAACGCAGCCGCACGAGCACGCAGCTCCGGCATTGGCATGTCACCGACGGTCTGGAACAGACCGCTCTGGTGATCGATAAGCAACATCACCGCATCGTTAACATCAATGACCGGACGTGCTCCATTAAAATTGGCAGGTGTGGACATGTTCTTCTCCTTTATTACGATTACGATCAGATCTGGCCGAAGCGGCCGGAGTTGAAATCACGAATAGCTTCCGCGATCTCGGTTTTAGTGTTCATCACAAACGGGCCATAGCCGACGATGGGTTCATTGAGCGGCGCGCCGGCCATCAGCAGCACTTTGGCATCGCTGCTTGCCTCAAGGTGCAGTTTGTCGCCTTCCTGACTCAGCACCACCAACTGGGCTTCTCCCGCCGGAGCAGTGCCGTTCACCGTAACGTGACCTTCCAGCACCACCAGCGCCGTGCTCCAGCCCTCCGGCTGAGCGAGCGTAAGATGGCTTCCCTGATTAAGGGCAAGATCCCAGACGTTCAGCGGCGAAAAGGTGTGCGCAGGGCCGGTAATATCGTCGTAGCGTCCGGCGATAACCCGCACCGTTCCGCTGTTGTCCGGTAACGCCACAACCGGGATGTCGCTTTTGGTGATGCTCTGGTAGCCCGGCGTCGCCATTTTGTCTTTGGCTGGCAGGTTGACCCAAAGCTGCATCATTTTCAGTTCGCCGCCTTTCTGCGAGAACGCGCTGGAGTGGAACTCCTCGTGCAGGATGCCTGCACCTGCCGTCATCCACTGCACGTCGCCGGGGCCAATGACACCACCTTTACCCGTGGAGTCGCGATGCTCCACTTCACCGGAATAGACGATGGTGACCGTTTCAAAACCCCGGTGAGGGTGTTGGCCTACGCCGCGTTTCGCCCCATCTGCCGGAAAGGTGTACGGACCTGCGTAGTCCAGCAGCAAAAACGGACTCAGCGGCTCGCCGTGGGTTTGATAAGAAAACATCGAACGAACCGGGAAACCATCGCCAACCCAGTGCTGGCGGGGAGCGGTATAAACGCCTGTTACGTTTTTCATGATTAACTCCTGATGTTCTGTTGATGTAATTAGCTTATATTCAGAGTTAATATCCCGGTAGATAGTGAAAATGGCATTCACTGTTCCGAAAATAGAACGATGGGGTTTTATGCAGGATCTCAATGACTTTGTCTGGTTTGTGAAAGTGGTCGACCATGGTGGGTTTGCGGCGGCGGGAAGGGCGCTCGACCAATCCAAGTCCAAACTGAGCCGCAGGATTGCGCAGCTGGAAGAGCGGCTTGGCGTGCGGTTGATACAGCGCACTACGCGGCAGTTTACGGTGACGGAAGTGGGGCAGACCTTCTATCAGCACTGTAAGGCAATGCTGATAGAAGCAGAAGCGGCAGAGGAGGCCGTTGCTGCGCTGCAGGCTGAGCCGCGCGGCGTCGTCAGGATCACCTGTCCCGTCACGTTACTGCACGTCCATGTAGGACCGATGCTGGCGCGGTTTATGTCGCGCTACCCCGGGATTAATCTCCAGCTTGAGGCCACCAATCGGCGGGTCGATCTTGTGGGCGAAGGCATTGATGTGGCGATCCGCGTGCGTCCGCGTCCGTTTGATGACAGCGATCTGGTCTTAAGGGTGCTGGCTGACAGGGGGCATTGCCTGGTGGCGAGTCAGCAGTTGATTGAACGTATGGGTAAACCTCGAATGCCTTCTGAGCTCAGTGAATGGCCTGGTTTAAGTATGGGGGCCGGTAAACAGGTGCATAAGTGGGAACTCAGTGGTCCAGAGGGGGCGAAAGCGGAGATCCACTACGCACCGCGCTTTATTACCACCGACATGCTGGCACTGCGGGAAGCGGCGATGGCGGGCGTGGGCGTTGTGCAGTTGCCGATATTGATGGTGAAGGATCAGCTTGCGTCAGGGGAACTGGTACGGGTGCTGGACGCGTGGGAACCCCGACGGGAAGTGATTCACGCAGTTTATCCTTCGCGGCGCGGCATGCTGCCGTCGGTCAGGACGCTGGTAGATTTTCTGACCGAGGAGTATGCGCGGATGGTGGAAGAGTAGTACTTCCCTCTCCCCTGGGGAGAGGGGCAGGGTGAGGGGCTCAGGCCGCACCGAGCTGCAGATACCACCGGGGGGATTGACTCGCTTCGCTCGCCCTGCGGGCAGCCTGTTCGCTGCGCTCTCAGTCTGTCCAACTGGCTGTCGCCAGTTGTCGAACCCCGGTCGGGGATTCTCATCCCCCCTTTCGGAGAATATAAAAGAAAAAAGCCCGTACTTTCGTACGAGCTCTCATCTTAAATATGGCGGTGAGGGGGGGATTCGAACCCCCGATACGTTGCCGTATACACACTTTCCAGGCGTGCTCCTTCAGCCACTCGGACACCTCACCATATTGTCATCCCGTTGTTGCCGGGACGGGCGCTAATGTAAGGAAAAGCCGAACTGGCGTCAACTCACTTTTTCAGTAATTTAGCGTATTTAGACAAACTTCAAGCAACCTGATTCCTAAATGTGCATAAAGCGCCTCTTTTATCAGCAACGCGGTTTCCTGATAAATTTGTTATGCTGGCAATCCACTTGAAAATGAAAACAAAACAGCGCACTAAAAGGCAGGAATGACCATGGATATTCTCTTCTATCACCCTACATTTGATACCGCTTACTGGATTAACGCACTTTCGGCGGCGCTGCCCGGCGCACGCGTACGCGAGTGGAAACGTGGCGATAATGAACATGCCGACTATGCGCTGGTCTGGCACCCGCCGGTTGAGATGCTGCAGGGCCGCAAGCTGAAGGCGGTTTTCGCGCTGGGTGCGGGGGTTGATTCGATCCTCAGTAAACTGAAAGCGCATCCAGAAATGCTGCCTGACAATATTCCGCTGTTCCGTCTTGAAGATACGGGAATGGGCCAGCAGATGCAGGAGTATGCCGTGAGCCAGGTGCTGCACTGGTTCCGCCGCTTTGACGATTATCAGGCCTTTAAACAGCAATCCCACTGGGAGCCGCTGCCGGATTATCGACATGAAGATTTTACCGTTGGGATCCTCGGCGCGGGTGTGCTCGGCTCAAAAGTGGCAGAAGCACTCGCTCCGTGGGGCTTCCCGCTACGTTGCTGGAGCCGCAGCCGTAAGGATTATCCGGGCGTCGAGAGTTTTGCCGGAACGGATGAGCTTCCTGCGTTCCTGAAAGGGACTCGCGTGCTTATCAACCTGCTGCCGAATACCGCCGAAACGGTGGGCATTATCAATAGCACTCTCCTGAACCAGTTAGCTGAGCAGAGCTATTTGATGAACCTCGCGCGCGGGGTCCATGTCGTGGAGGGCGATCTGCTGAACGCCCTGGACAGCGGAAAGCTCAAAGGTGCCATGCTGGACGTTTACAGCCGTGAGCCACTGCCAGCGGAAAGCCCGCTGTGGGCGCACCCGCGCGTCGCGATGACACCACACGTGGCTGCCGTGACGCGTCCGGCTGAAGCGGTGGCGTATATATCGCATACCATCAGCGAAATGGAAAAGGGTAACGCGGTCACCGGGCAGGTCGACAGACAGCGCGGCTACTAACGGAAACCCGGCGTTCGCCGGGTTTTTGCTAATATTCGCCGCTGATAACTGCTATCCTTTGGAAAAACCGCAGAGGAGAGAAAGATGTATCCCGTAGACCTGCATATGCACACCGTCGCCAGCACCCACGCGTATAGTAACCTCCATGATTATATCGCCCAGGCAAAGCTCAAGGGCATCAAGCTTTTTGCGATTACCGATCATGGACCGGATATGGCGGATGCGCCGCACTACTGGCATTTTGTGAATATGCGGATTTGGCCACGTCTGGTGGACGGTATCGGGATACTGCGCGGCATTGAGGCAAACATCAAAAATACCGACGGTGAGATCGACTGCACCGGCCCGATGCTGACCTCTCTTGACCTTATCCTTGCCGGTTTCCATGAGCCGGTCTTTGCGCCTCAGGATAAAGACACCAACACCGCGGCGATGATTGCCACCATTGCCAGCGGCAATGTGCACATTATCAGCCATCCTGGTAACCCGAAGTATCCGATTGATATTCAGGCTGTCGCGCAGGCGGCAGCGAAACACCGCGTGGCGCTGGAGATTAATAACTCCTCCTTTGTTCACTCGCGTAAGGGCAGTGAAGCCAACTGTCGCGAAGTGGCTGCCGCCGTGCGTGATGCGGGGGGAATGGTGGCGCTGGGGTCCGATTCTCATACCGCGTTTACGCTGGGTGATTTCAGTGAGTGTATGAAAGTATTAAATGACGTTGGTTTCCCGGAAGCGCAAATCCTGAACGTGACGCCACGCCGCATGCTCGATTTCCTCGAGTCGCGCGGAATGGAGCCGATTGCCGAATTTGCCGATCTTTAATTGTGTAATGGAATAAAAAATGAACGAGTTCTCCATCCTTTGCCGCGTGCTGGGTACGCTCTATTATCGCCAGCCGCAAGACCCGCTGTTGGTTCCGCTTTTCACGCTGATCCGTGAAGGCAAGCTGGCGCAGAACTGGCCGCTGGAACAGGATGATTTGCTGGAACGTCTGCAAAAAAGCTGCGACATGCAGCAGATTTCAACGGATTACAATGCGCTGTTCGTCGGTGACGAGTGCCGTGTTTCGCCGTACCGTTCTGCCTGGCAGGAAGGGGCGACGGAAGCAGAAGTGCGTGCGTTTCTCTCCGAGCGCGGGATGCCGCTGAGCGATACGCCAGCCGATCACATCGGTACGCTGCTGCTTGCGGCCTCCTGGCTCGAAGACAACGCCGGTGATGACGAGAACGAAGCCATCGAAACCCTGTTTGAAACCTATCTGTTGCCGTGGGTTGGGACGTTCCTGGGTAAAGTTGAAGCCCATGCCACCTCGCCATTCTGGAGAACCCTGGCACCGCTGACGCGTGATGCGATTGCTGCGATGTGGGATGAGCTTGAAGAAGAGAATGAAGAGTGATTTAGATCACAAAAATTCTGCAACGATACATTTCAACTTGCACATAGTGTGCTTCTGATCGCATTTCTATGGCGCGCTTCTGCTAAGATGCGCGCCATGAACATATTACTTTGTATTGCACTGACAACAGGCATTCTCTCCGGTATCTGGGGATGGGTGGCCGTGTCTCTCGGATTGCTCAGCTGGGCCGGGTTCCTCGGCTGCACCGCCTATTTCGCCTGCCCGCAGGGTGGCGTCAAAGGGCTATTCATCTCCGGATGTACCCTGATGAGCGGTGTGATTTGGGCGCTGGTCATCATGAAGGGCAGCGCGCTGGCGCCTCACCTGGAGATCCTGGGCTATGTTATGACGGGCGTGGTCGCATTTTTAATGTGCGTTCAGGCAAAGCATTTGCTGTTGTCGTTCGTACCGGGCACGTTCATGGGGGCCTGCGCGACCTTTGCAGGGCAGGGGGACTGGAAGCTGGTCGTTCCCTCGCTGGCGCTGGGACTTCTCTTCGGCTATGCCATGAAAAACAGCGGCCTGTGGCTGGCAGCGCGGCGAGAAAAAGCGCAAAACATCACTGCGGTGAGTGAATAAAAAAAGGCGAGACAGGGATCTCGCCTTTTTTATGCGCTTTCGATCAGGATTCCGGCGGCACCGACATATCGCGGTATTTTACCAGTACCGGGTTTTGCGCTTCTGATTTGTTCTGCAGATCCCACAGCCCGCGATCGATACCATCGTTAATCAGGAAGATAACCCCGGTTTCGATAGCCGACATCAGACACAGCATCACCGGTTCATTAGAGGTATACCCAATTTCACCCTCCAGCAAACGCTGGTAGTCGATAAAGCGGAATACCCCGGCCTGAACTTCATACGAGAGAATGGTTTTGCTGGTGTTCACGGAGGATAAGATCTCGCCCGTGCTCACGTTAACCACGCGCAGGTTGACGGCAATCTGGTCGAGTTGATACTGGGTGTCAGCACCGATACCGAAGTAACGCGCACCTGCTCCCCCCGATTTCACGTTACTTTCGTAACCGATAATCGAGCCTTCCACCATGATATTGGCCGCGGTAAGCGACTGAAGTGGCATTCGATTATTCACGCCAACAGTTCCGTTTTCCTGTGCGGCGCGGATGATTTTTCGTTCATTCAGCAGGTTTTGCAATCCCTGGCGTTCCAGAGGAATAAACCAGCGTGAATCCTTCAGGGCAGTGACCAGCATGGCGGTTGCACTCTGCGGCACGGCCGTAGAGAAGTTACTTGCCGGATACGGTTTAAACTGTCCTGTTTCATCCTGAATGTTATATACCGAGACAAATATCTTACCGGTTGGTGTCGGCAGATGGGTTAAATCGCGGTAGCTTTGTGCCCGAGGCATTAATGTTGGCTTAGCGGCTTCTTTAGGTGGAGCAGTTAAACAACCGCTCAATAAGCACACTGCAACAATGATCAAAAAGCGCTGCATGATAATTGTCCTTATTTTGGGGTTGTTTAAAAATCAGTCGAACTGGTTTGCAAACCCGACACCTGGATTGTCGATGTTTTTCCGGTTTTGCGATCCGTAACGTTCAACTGAAGCTGCCCATCTTTGTTGGCGATATCGACGATAAAGTCGTTAGTCACCATGCGGCCGGGTTTACCGGTATTAATATTGGTTAATAAGCCACCTAATATTTGCGACTGGATGGCCTGGGTGAAGTTATCCAGCGCTGACGGGGTTTCGATACCGAAATCGTCGTCAAAGCTTGGGTCTTTGTAAGAGTTTTGAGCCTGGGCTTCGTTAAGCATGAATGCCCCGTTGTTCGGGTTGCCGCCAAAATTAGGGTTGCGGAACTGGAAGGTCATATTCCCGGCCCAGCTTAGCGGTGCAATGAGCATTAACGAAATCACTGTGTGTGCGAGACGCATTACAGCCTCCGAAATAAGTATCGTTGCTAGAACTCATCTTTTGCTAAATCGCCTGTACTCAGCAGGGCTTTATCTAACTGCAGACGATTAATAGCTTCTTCTGTTTGTGCCAGGGCAAAAGCGACGTTCTGATCGAAGTCTCTTTTGGTGGGGAACAGGAAGGTTTGGTAAATAACATCCTGATTGGCTGTTATTGTGATCCAGCTTCCCCACCGTGCACTGGGCCGTTCGTTGATTGTTAAGTTACCGGGGTAGTCACTTTCCCATTTATCGCTGAAGGCGCGGTAGAAATCGTGCCCGATAGATGTGACGGTGTGATCGGTTAACAATCCGGGAACCTCAACTTCCACTGCCTGGAGATTCCCGGCCGCAAGCAGGAAACCTGCTGCAGCAATCCAACTCAACGTGCGTTTCATGCTATTAACGCCTGAGGTTATCGTTTGCCCATGAAACTGCCTGAGTCCGGTTTTTAACAGCTATCTTCTTGAAAAGATTATAAAGGTGCGTCTTGACCGTATTTTCGCTGATAAATAACGAACGGGCGATTTCAATGTTTGAAGCACCAATGCGCAACTTGTTCAGGATCTCTTTCTCACGATGCGTCAGCAGTGCAGACTCTGTACTGTTGTAGCGATAATTTCCGGAGTGTGTAATGAGGTAGCTGGCAAGCTTTTGCGAGAAATAGCATTCGCCTCGCAAGATGCCCTGCAAGCCTTCCACAACACGATTCTCTTCTTCAGTGACGTAGAACACGCCATTGATATGCGGCCAGCTTTCTATGTCTCTAAAAGGATACTCATCAGGGGTATTCAATAATAACACGCGGATATTATTGTTTTTCCTGCTTAAGTTATCTTGCCAGTAATGGATCAGCTTTTTATCCGCTTCCATCATATCGAGAAGAATGATACTGCCAGGTGCAATGTCATCAAAAGAACGTTGAATATTATGCAATTTCCCGCTCAATGAAAGAGATTGCTTTAAATGCTGCAATAATGCTGTCGCTTGTAAAGAAGGTTTGGTGATCAACAATAATGTATGACCATGTAAACTATGGACTTCATTAAACATGATGAAACCCCACTTTATTTATGACACCTGGCAGCTATCCCTTGTTAATAGATAAGGAATACCAGAAGCACTGACAGATGTGGCACTGCTGTGTGTAGAATCAAACCATTCCTCCAGAGGAGGACGGAAATAAAAATAAAATGACTTGCTACTGTTTTCAATCTAGCTATTACAAACGTTAAAGCAAGTGTTAATCATGTAACTAAATGTAAAATTCAATATTAAATTGTGTATTTGGGGTAATAAATTAGTTTTTGTTTAAGAGAAAAGTTGTACATGAGAATAACACTGCACACATTTTAAAAATCATACAAATAATTATAACCACATGAAAAAATGGTGGATTTATAATTCTTACCCCACCGGTAAAAGGTATGAGATACATAAGAAAACTAAGCCTTCCCTCATCAGGCTATTCCTTCTTAAGAAAACTCACTCTGTGTGACAAGGTTTTCAAATTGTCTCGCGTGGGTGTGGTGAAGCCAGGCTGCGTAAGGCTGGACAAGAAACCTGCCATTGTACAGGATCTGAGAGAGACGATTTTTTTCTCGCGCTAAACCTAACGTCTGTCAGCGTATTTTTACCGGAATTAATACTTTGAGGTGAAGTCATTAATTAAAATAAGCCGCGCGGGTGAGATATTTAAATTGTTTCGCCAGACATACTCTTTTTCGTAACGCGACGTTAACAAAAAAACGATTCGCGTTTACGCATGAAGAAACGTTATTTTGTGTATAGCCAGGTCCAGGGTGACAACATGAAAAACAGAGCGTTATTTATGATGTTTACATTGCTGGGTGCGCCTGGATTTGTAACCGCAGGCGGTTCGGACTTAGCCGGTTCTGAATATAACTTTGCGGTTAATGAATTAAGTAAGTCCTCCTATAATCAGGCAGCCATTATTGGTCAACAAGGTTCAGGTAATTCTACTGATATTCGTCAGGACGGTTCCAAATTAATGTCCGTTGTCTCTCAGGAGGGTGGAGGCAACCGAGCGAAGGTTGATCAATCAGGAACTTATAACCTTGCTTATATCGATCAAGATGGAAATGGTAATGACGCGAGTATTAAGCAGGACGCTTTTGGTAATACCGCAATGATTATCCAAAAAGGGTCGGCTAACAGAGCGAGTATTACGCAGTATGGTACGCAGAAAACAGCAGTTGTAGTGCAGAGACAGTCACAAATGGCCATCCGCGTTATTCAACGTTAGGGCGTTGTGGCGACTTAATCAATCCGATGGGGGTTTACCATGAAACTTTTTAAAGTGGCAGCAATTGCAGCAATCATCGTTTCTGGCAGTGCTTTCGCAGGTGCGGTACCTCAATTTGGCGGCCACGGTCATGGCCACGGCGGTGGTGGTAATAGCGGTCCTGACTCAACCCTGAGCATTTACCAGTTTGGTGGCGGCAACTCTGCTCTTGCCTTGCAAACGGATGCAAGAGATTCAGAACTGACAATTACCCAGCATGGCGGCGGTAACGGTGCTGATGTTGGACAAGGATCTGATGACAGCACCATCGATCTGCTGCAGAAAGGCTTTGGTAACAGCGCAACCATTGACCAGTGGAACAGCAAAAACTCCGTCATCGATGTTAAACAGTATGGCGGCGGCAACGGTGCGGCAGTGGACCAGACAGCATCTGGATCAACTGTTACCGTGCATCAGGTCGGCTTTGGCAACAATGCGACCGCACATCAATACTGATTTCAAATCTGTGCTACAAAAAAACAGGGCATTTGCCCTGTTTTTTTTCGGGAGTTCATCATGAATACCTTAATTCTCCTTGCCGCGCTTTCCAGCCAAATAACCTTTAAAACATCTCAGCAGGGAAATATGACCACCATTATTCCGCAGGTCACCCTGACACACGCGTGCGATTGTCAGGTTCAAATTTTGTCCGTTCGCCAGGGGGAGGGAGGACAAAGTACCTCACGCCAGCAAAATACCTTTTCTATACCCGCTAATCAGACGATTGATTTGATGAGACTGAGTTTAAATATTGGCACAGGGGATACGGTGAACATTACGGTCACCGTCTCTGACGGAAAATCGCTGCATTTATCACAACAATGGTCGCCTGCAGAACGCTCGCTTTAATCATTCACAAAATCAATGATTTGGGAATGTGGCGGGAGTTGAAAGGTGTAACTATGATGTTATCAGGAGCTGAACACGTTTCGCTGTTCAATTACCGGCTACCGCGTTGTCATACTGGAGCGCTTTTACCCCTCAAGGATGATTTATTTTGAGGAGTACAACTTGTGACCAAATCTACCGCTCTGCTCATCTCAGGTTTTAGCCTGATCGTCTCGGCTTATATGACACCCGCATTTTCAGCAACGATTGTGGAAGGCGGTGTTATCCATTTCCGTGGTGCCATTGTTGCCGATCCCTGTCAGATTACCCCTCAGCATCGTCAGTTTGCGATGTCCTGCCCGGAAAATAACCGTATCCAGACCCGAATGGTCAGCTATGAGGATGCACTGAATGGGCGCTCAGCCTATCCAGGACTGGCATCCGTGAGTATGCAGTATCTCAATCCTGAAAAAACGCTGGCCGTTGTTAAGGTGGAATATCGCTAGCCGTTTTAAACGATAGTTTTTTCTGACCCTCCCCTCTGCGATACACTTAAGAAAAAGGCGGGTAGCAGGGGGAATGTATGAGACCGCAAATCGAGATTATTCACGGCGATATCACAACGTTACATGTTGATGTGATCGTCAATGCAGCGAATTCCTCGTTGCTGGGGGGAGGCGGCGTGGATGGCGCTATTCATCGCGCTGCCGGGCCGCAATTGCTCGAAGCTTGCAAGGCCGTGCGTCAACAACAGGGGGAATGTCCGCCGGGGCATGCCGTGATTACGCTGGCAGGGGATCTGCCCGCCAAAGCCGTTATTCACGCTGTAGGACCGGTGTGGCAGGGGGGCGAGCACCACGAGGCACGGATCCTTGAGGATGCTTACCGTAACTGCCTGCGCCTCGCTGCGGACAATGGCTATAAAACCCTGGCGTTTCCTGCCATCAGCACCGGTGTTTATGGCTATCCCAAAGCGGCTGCCGCGACCATTGCGGTGAATACCGTGTACCACTACCTTTCCCTGAAGCCCATGCCGGAAAAGGTCATCTTTGTCTGTTTCGACGAAGAAACGACGCATCTCTACCAGAGACTTTTGACCCAGCGTGGAGAAGAACTGGACGGCTGATACAAAAGCGGCGCCGTATCGGCGCCGCTTTTTCGATCAGGCTTTAACCTGCGGTTTCCCGGAGAAGAGGAACCGCAGGAGCGGGATACGCAGATGGATCTCGTACAGCACGATGGCAATCCCAATCACGAAGACCAGCCCGGTGAAGAAGCCCAGCGTGTTGGAAGCAATATGCGGAGTGATGTAAGCACCGAAGAACAGTGTCAACGGGTGATGCACCAGATAAATGAACAGTGATGCATTGACGAAATAGGTAACGCGGCTGGATTTAAAGTTCAGCAGGCGATGACCGAGGGCAAACACTACGTTCACCATCCACAAGCCCAGCAGCATGGTAATGACACTCTCCGTTTCGTACATCCACGCGTCACCGCTGCCGTAGCGCTGATTGAGAAGATATGCCGCGAAGGCAAGGGCTGCGCCGACGGCACACCAGGGCGACGGTTGGGTAAACAACGCTTTTAACTGCGGATAGACAAACGCCAGCGCTCCCACCAGAAAGAAAGGAATGTAGAACAGCGACTGCATCACCACGAAATTAAACAGCCCATCGCTCAGGATAGGTGGATAAACAATGAACAGCGTGCGTCTGATGGCCGCGTAGACAATCCCCAGCACCAAAAAGAGCAGGGACAGTTTACCGAGCGTTATGTTGGCAAAGAAAGTGTCTGACGTAGCGCTTAAATGACGGCGCAGACGGCTGAAGATGACAAGACTGACAGTGGTAAGAACCACCAGAACCAGCAGGAACCAAAGGTGTGAAATCAGCTCCCAGACCAGCGTATTGTACTTTTCATACAGCGACAGGTTAGGCCAGTTTTCCGCTTTGCCTTTCACATACTGCAGCATAATGAATTGCGGCAGCGTCAACAGCGGGATGGCGGTGAGCATCGGTATGCCGACGCGCTCTACGCGCACCTTCCACCATCGCTTAAGCGGGTAGCGCAAAAACAGCATATACGAGAAGTAGCCGGATATGACAAAAAACACCTGCATACGGAAGGCGTGAATGAAGTCATTAAACAGCGTCAGCCACCAGGAGGGCATTTGGCTGTTCACGTGCCAGGTGTGGCTGGAATAAATCAATGAAATGTGAAACGGGATCCCCAATAGCATCAGCCATGCCCGGATCGAGTCGAGGAAATATTCACGTTGTACGGGTGTTGTGCTCATATAACTCAGTACATTCTCAGACTAATCGTCTTATCCCTAAGACGCATAATGGTTACATTCGAAGCCAACCCTACACCAAGACCGACACCCTGTCTCCAGGATAAGCACGCAAAGTGAAAAGCGGGTTCTTTCATTTGCTTAATCCCTGAGCCAGCGAGCTGAACAAAGCAGTGATAATGTTGTCGGATTGCCTGAGTTTCCATTAAAATGGATCGGATCGAATTAAGCACACAAAGGGGGAAGTGCTTACTTATTATGAAACATAAATCACAAATGATGAAAATGCGTTGGTTGGGTGCGGCAGTGTTGTTGTCCCTGTATACCTCATCGGCCTGGTCCTTTACCATCGATGACGTTGCTAAACAGGCCAAGTCTATGGCTGGCAAGAGCTACGAAGCGCCAAAAAGTAACCTGCCCTCCGTTTTCCGTGACATGAAATACGCGGACTATCAGCAGATCCAGTTCAATCACGACAAAGCATACTGGAACAACGTTAAAACCCCGTTCAAGCTTGAATTTTATCATCAGGGTATGTATTTCGACACGCCTGTTGCTATCAATGAAGTGACGGCAACCGCGGTACGTAAAATCAAGTACAGCCCGGATTATTTCAATTTCGGCGATGTGCAGCACGACAAAGACACGGTTAAGGACCTGGGCTTCGCCGGCTTCAAAGTGCTTTACCCAATTAACAGCAAAGATAAAAACGACGAAATCGTCAGCATGCTCGGTGCCAGCTACTTCCGCGTGATTGGCGCAGGGCAGGTGTACGGGCTTTCCGCACGTGGTCTGGCTATTGATACCGCGCTGCCATCAGGTGAAGAATTCCCACGTTTCCGCGAGTTCTGGATCGAGCGTCCTAAACCAACGGATAAACGTCTGACAATCTATGCGCTGCTGGACTCCCCTCGTGCAACAGGCGCCTATCGCTTCGTGATCATGCCGGGACGCGACACTGTCGTTGACGTGCAGTCCAAAGTTTACCTGCGCGATAAAGTGGGCAAGCTGGGCGTTGCACCGCTGACCAGTATGTTCCTGTTCGGGCCGAACCAGCCGTCTCCGGCGACCAACTTCCGCCCGGAGCTGCATGACTCTAACGGTCTCTCTATCCATGCCGGTAACGGCGAGTGGATCTGGCGTCCGCTGAATAACCCGAAACACCTCGCGGTGAGCAGCTTCGCGATGGAAAATCCGCAGGGCTTTGGTCTGCTGCAGCGTGGCCGTCAGTTCTCTCGCTTTGAAGACCTGGATGACCGTTACGATCAGCGTCCAAGCGCCTGGGTAACCCCGAAAGGTGACTGGGGTAAAGGGAAAGTCGAGCTGGTTGAAATTCCAACTAATGACGAAACCAACGATAACATCGTAGCTTACTGGACCCCGGACCAGCTTCCGGAAGCCGGTAAAGAGATGAACTTCAAATACGCCATCACCTTTAGCCGTGACGAAGACAAACTGCATGCGCCGGATAACGCGTATGTGATGCAGACTCGCCGTTCAACGGGTGATGTGAAGCAGTCAAACCTGATCCGTCAGCCTGACGGTACCGTAGCTTTCATCGTGGACTTCGCGGGCCAGGACATGAAAAAACTGTCCCCGGATACCGCCGTGACTGCGCAGGCGAGCATCGGTGATAACGGTGAGATCGTTGAAAATGCCGTACGTTACAACCCGGTAACGAAAGGGTGGCGTTTGACCCTGCGCGTGAAAGTGAAAGATCCGAAACAGACCACTGAAATGCGCGCCGCGCTGGTCAGCAACGATCAGCCGCTGAGTGAAACCTGGAGCTATCAGCTACCTGCCAATGAATAATACATCTGAATATATTGATGCCATGCCGCTGACGGACATTGAAAAAGCGGCACTGCCTAAAAGCGACATCCGTGCGGTACACACCGCGCTGGATGGCGATCATCGTCAGTTTACACGTGATGATGATACGCCGCTGGGGTCAGTAAAGGCGCGTCTGGAGCAGGCCTGGCCAGACTCGCTGGCAGAAGGACAGCTGATTAAAGACGACGAAGGGCGCGACCAGCTTCAGGCGATGCCGAAAGCCACGCGTTCTTCTATGTTCCCCGATCCATGGCGCACCAACCCGGTGGGTCGCTTCTGGGATCGCCTGCGCGGACGTGACGTCACGCCGCGCTATCTGTCGCGTCTGACTAAAGAAGAGCAGGCCTCAGAGCAGAAGTGGCGTACCGTCGGAACGATCCGTCGCTACACGCTGTTACTGCTGACGCTGGCGCAGACGGTGGTGGCAACCTGGTACATGAAGACCATTCTGCCGTATCAGGGCTGGGCGCTGATCAACCCGGCTGACATGGTAGGCCAGGATATCTGGGTCTCCTTCATGCAGCTGCTGCCGTACATTCTGCAAAGCGGCATTCTGCTTTTGTTTGCCGTTCTCTTCTGCTGGGTCTCGGCGGGTTTCTGGACCGCGCTGATGGGCTTCCTGCAGCTGCTGATGGGACGTGATAAATACAGTATTTCAGCGTCAACGGTCGGGGATGAGCCCCTCAATCCTGAGCACCGTACTGCGCTGATTATGCCTATCTGCAACGAAGACGTTGACCGCGTGTTTGCGGGGCTGCGCGCAACCTGGGAGTCTGTTAAGGCGACCGGTAACGCCGAGCATTTTGACGTTTACATCCTGAGCGACAGCTACAACCCGGATATCTGCGTTGCAGAACAAAAAGCCTGGATGGAGCTGATTGCGGAAGTGCAGGGCGAAGGCCAGATCTTCTACCGTCGCCGCCGCCGTCGTGTGAAGCGTAAAAGCGGTAACATCGATGACTTCTGCCGTCGCTGGGGTAATCAGTACAGCTACATGGTGGTCCTGGATGCCGACTCCGTGATGAGCGGTGACTGTCTGAGCGGTCTGGTCCGCCTGATGGAAGCCAACCCGAACGCCGGTATCATTCAGTCCTCGCCGAAAGCGTCCGGAATGGACACGCTTTACGCACGTTGCCAGCAGTTCGCGACCCGAGTGTACGGCCCGCTGTTTACGGCTGGTCTGCACTTCTGGCAGTTGGGTGAATCCCACTACTGGGGCCACAATGCGATTATCCGCGTGAAGCCGTTCATTGAGCACTGTGCGCTTGCGCCGCTGCCGGGTGAAGGGTCTTTTGCCGGGTCGATTCTGTCGCATGACTTCGTGGAAGCAGCGCTGATGCGCCGCGCGGGGTGGGGCGTCTGGATTGCCTACGACCTGCCAGGCTCATACGAAGAACTGCCGCCGAACCTGCTGGATGAGCTCAAGCGTGACCGTCGCTGGTGCCACGGTAACCTGATGAACTTCCGCCTGTTCCTGGTGAAAGGGATGCACCCGGTTCACCGTGCGGTATTCCTGACCGGCGTGATGTCCTATCTCTCTGCTCCGCTGTGGTTTATGTTCCTGGCGCTGTCGACTGCCTTACAGGTGGTTCATGCCCTGACGGAGCCGCAATACTTCCTGCAACCGCGCCAGCTGTTCCCGGTGTGGCCGCAGTGGCGTCCGGAGCTGGCGATAGCGCTGTTTGCGTCGACAATGGTGCTGCTGTTCCTGCCTAAGCTGCTCAGTATCATCCTGATCTGGTGCAAAGGCTCGAAAGAGTATGGCGGTTTCTGCCGCGTGACGCTCTCGCTGCTGCTGGAAGTGCTGTTCTCCGTGCTGCTGGCTCCGGTGCGCATGCTGTTCCATACCGTGTTTGTGGTCAGCGCGTTCCTGGGCTGGGAAGTGGTCTGGAATTCACCGCAGCGTGATGACGACTCCACCCCGTGGAGCGAAGCTTTCATGCGTCACGGTTCGCAGCTGCTGCTCGGTCTGGTGTGGGCTGCGGGGATGGCGTGGCTGGATCTGCGCTTCCTGTTCTGGCTGGCACCGATTGTCTTCTCGCTGATCCTGTCGCCGTTTGTGTCCGTGATCTCCAGCCGTTCAACGGTAGGGCTGCGTACCAAACGCTGGAAGCTGTTCCTTATCCCGGAAGAGTATTCCCCGCCGCAGGTGCTGGTGGATACCGACAAGTACCTGGAGCAGAACCGCAGCCGTTCGCTGGATGATGGCTTTATGCACGCGGTGTTTAACCCGTCATTCAACGCCCTGGCGATGGCAATGGCGACCGCGCGTCACCGCGCCAGCCAGGTGCTGGAGATCGCCCGCGATCGCCACGTTGAGCAGGCGCTGAACGAGACGCCGGAAAAACTCAATCGCGACCGCCGTTTGGTGCTGCTGAGCGACCCGGTCACCATGGCGAGGCTTCACTATCGCGTGTGGTCTGCTCCGGAGAAATACTCTTCGTGGGTGGGCTACTACAAAGAGCTGAAGCTGAATCCGCTGGCGCTGAAGGCGAAGTAAGCTGCTAAGTAGGGCGGGTAAGCGAAGTGCACCCGCCAGATAAAATACCGGCTGCGAGGCCGGTATTTTTTTAGAGGTAATGAATGAAAATAATTGTCGTGGTGTTGATGACATGTCTGCTCAGCGGCTGCGGCAGCATTATCAGCCGCACTATTCCGGGACAAGGTCACGGGAATCAGTATTATCCCGGCGTCAAATGGGACGTACGAGATTCCGCCTGGCGCTACCTGACCGTGCTCGATCTGCCGTTTTCGCTGATCTTCGACACGCTATTGCTGCCCATCGACGCCAGCCACGGGCCTTACGAGTAATGAGCGCTTAACGTTCGTCCCACTCATCGGCTGCGGTCTGGCCCTCTTCGGTATCCAGCGGCGGTTCGAGTTGAAATTCGCCCTCATCCCATTCATGCAGGGTATTTTCTTCAAGCCATTCCTGGCGTAATTCAATTTCGTCGTAATCGCCGTCAAAGACGGCCTGAGCACCTTCACCGCTCAATATCGGCAAACATTCTCCCTCTTCACCGTCATCGGCAAAAAATTCGGCCTGCCACATAATATCGCCGTCCTGCAGGACATACTTTTGGATATTGAGTTGTTGCACGTCAGCATCTTCTTCCTCAATGCCGGGGTTATCGGCGAGAAATTCTTCACGAGCGGCATCAATAGCTTCTTCCAGCGTGGCGTACATGGTCATCGGTGTCTCCCTGTTTTCATGAAGGTATTCAGGGAAAGAATAGCTGATTCTCTGATTTTGCAAGTATGAATGCGAAAATAAGCCGTCAGGCATTTGTCTTATTCAGTTCAGAACGCATCGTCCGGGATAAACTGAACCAGGAGTAAATGGCGTTAAACAGCACGACACCGGCCGTGACGATAAAAACGGCGCGAAAGCCAAAGCTGGCGGAAATGCCCGCCCCGACAAGCGGCCCGGTGACGTTGCCGATATCACGAAACGACTGGTTATAGCTAAAAATACGTCCGGCTATCTGGTTCGTTGAGTTGTAGACCAGCAGGGTCTGTACGGCAGGTAATAGCGCACCGTCTGCCGCGCCGAGCAAAAAGCGCAGCAGGCCGAGTTGCCAGGGAGACTGCACCATCGCCATCGGGATGAGTAACAGAACGGAAATCACCAGGGCACAAATCAGGATCTTTTCGGGCCCAACACGGTCGCCGAGTTTTCCCAGCCTTGGCGCGCTGAGCAGTGCCGCCACGCCAGGTACTGATGCGATCAGCCCGCTGATAAAGGCAATGTTGCTGACGTTGCCCGCCAGATCGCGTACGTACAGCGTTAAAATCGGGGCGATCGACCCGGTCGCCACCTGAATAATCATGGTCGTCACGAACAGGCTCAACACCAGTTTGGGGTTTTTCAGCGAGGTAAGAACATCCCGGGCATGAAGCATCTCTTTTTTGGTGACCGGCGTGAATTTTTCACGGATACAGAGCAAGGTGATGACAAAGCAGAGGAACAGCACGCTGGCGGTGATGAAAAAGACGGGCCGCAGGCCGTAGCTATCCGCCAGTAAGCCGCCCGCCAGAGGTCCAAGCAGCGCACCGCTGACGCCACCCGTTGAGAGCGTACCGAGAGCCCAGCCGCTTTTATGGCGTGGAATTTGTGTGGCAATCAGGGCGTTGGCATTGGGGATGAATCCGCCCAGCAGGCCAAGCAGTGCGCGCAGCACCAGGAACTGCCAGACGTTTTGCGCCACGCCCATCAGCGCCATAATAATAGCCATCCCCAGCGCTGAACGTAGCAGCATAATTTTTCGCCCCTTGCGGTCGGCGAGGCCGCCCCAGAATGGCGAAGCGATAGCGGAAAACAGAAAGGTGATGCTAAACACCAGACCTGACCACATATTGAGCGCGCTGTGGCCCGTAACGCCAAGCTGTTCAACGTAGAGAGGCAGGAAAGGCATGACCAGGCTGAACGCCGCGCCCGTCAGAAAGCAGCCGAGCCAGGCAACCGCGAGGTTACGTTTCCAGTTTATGGGAGCATCTGAGGGTGACATAACTCTCCGCAAATTAAGATACAGTGCGCCGGGAAGGGGAAGTAATAAGCGTGCTAATTATGCGCCTGGGTCAGGATTGCTGCAATGTGGGGGAGCTTTTAAAGCTAAAACAGCATGCGGCCCGGAGGCCGCATGACAATCAGTATCGGGAGGGAACGCCTTGCGGGCGCGTTTTAAAGCGGCGATGGAGCCACATGTACTGCTCTGGTGCCATCATGATGCATTTCTCCACAATATCGTTCATCCAGCGCGCGGTGGTTTCTGCGTCGTCCAGAGGAGGCGTGAGTTCTGGCTCAAGCATGATGAGCTGATAGCCTGAACCATCCGGCTTGCGGCGTGGAACAAAGGGAACAATGGCCGCTTTAGACATTCGGGCGAGCATCCAGGTCCCTGTGGTGGTCGCTGCTTCTTCGACGGCAAAAAACGGCACAAACACGCTGGATTGCGGGCCGTAATCGTGATCGGGGGCGTACCAGACCACCTCACCGGATTTGAGGGCGCGGATCATGCCCTTCAGATCCTTACGGTCAATCATGCTTTTGTTAGAGCGCATGCGGCCATTAGTCTGGATGAGATCGATGACCGGGTTGTCATTCGGCCGATATACGCCAATACCAGGCGCCTGCATGCCAAACATACGCGCGCCGATTTCAAGCGTCAGGAAATGGACGCCAATCAACAGTACGCCGGTCTGATTAGCCTGCAATGTGTGCACGGGCTCCATACCTGTTCCGGCAACCTCCGTCCAGCGGGCCATTCTTTTGTCCGACCAGAACCATGCAATGCCTGTTTCCATCAGACCCATGCCAACGGATTCGAAATTTTTAACCACCATATCGTGACGCTCTGTCTCACTCATCTGCGGAAAACAGAGTTCGAGGTTGCGGTGAGCAATCCTGACGCGGCGTTTCATGAATTTCCGGGCAACGTGGCCGATCCCTTTACCGAGGCGGAAAATAACCGGGTAAGGAAGTTGTACGATGAGCCACAACAAGCCAATGCCAATCCAGGTCAACCAATAGCGGGGATGCAAAAGGGCGGCAGTAAATTTCGGTAACTGGGTCATGTCTGTCCTGTGTTCTTACGTCCTGAATGGCTATTCTCGCATTTTTTAGTACGTAGCCAAAATGTCTGTCATCGAAACGTGCACGAATCCAGCAATTGTTAATCCTGGTAAATCAGGTAGGCTGAAATGTAGCGTAAATTGTGTGGATGTAAATTAGCTTTGTTTGCTATATGATGCCGACCGATTTTAATTCTCTAACGAATGCAGGACTTGTACACCATGCCAGTGTTACACAACCGCGTATCGAATGAGATGTTGAAGGCGCGTATGTTGGCTGAAACCGAACCGCGCACGACCATCTCATTCTACAAATACTTCACTATCAACGATCCACAAGCGACCCGCGATGAACTCTATCAGGCATTGACTGCGCTCAATGTCTTCGGGCGGGTCTATCTGGCGCGTGAGGGCATCAATGCGCAGATCAGCGTGCCGGAAAGTCAGGTGAACGCCTTCCGTGATTTTCTTTACGGCTTCGATCCGGCGCTTAATGGCTTACGCCTGAACATTGCGCTGGATGATGACGGGAAATCGTTCTGGGTTCTGCGTATGAAAGTGCGTGAGCGTATCGTGGCTGACGGTATTGACGATCCCAGCTTTAATGCGGGTGACGTCGGGGAATACCTGAAGGCCGCTGAAGTGAACGCCATGCTTGATGATCCAGATGCGGTCTTTATCGATATGCGCAACCACTATGAGTATGAAGTGGGCCATTTCGAGAACGCGATGGAAATTCCGGCTGATACCTTCCGCGAGCAACTGCCAAAAGCGGTTGAGATGATGCAGGAACATAAAGACAAAAAGATCGTGATGTACTGCACCGGCGGGATCCGCTGTGAGAAAGCCAGTGCGTGGATGAAGCACAACGGTTTCAACAAGGTCTGGCACATCGAAGGTGGCATCATTGAGTATGCTCGCCGTGCGCGTGAGCAGGGCCTGCCGGTGCGCTTTATCGGCAAAAACTTTGTCTTTGACGAGCGCATGGGGGAGCGTATTTCCGACGACGTGATCGCCCAGTGCCACCAGTGCGGAACGCCTTGCGATACGCATACCAACTGCAAAAACGACGGTTGCCACCTGCTGTTTATTCAGTGTCCAACCTGCGCTGAGAAATTTAACGGCTGCTGTAGTGAGCTGTGCAGCGAAGAGAGCGTGCTGCCGGAAGAAGAGCAGCGTCGCCGTCGCGCAGGTCGCGAAAACGGGAACAAGATTTTTAATAAATCCCGCGGACGTCTGAATACCAAACTGGGTATTCCCGACCCTGAGTAATGTTTATGCCCGACGGAAAATACCGCCGGGCATTTTTTTATCCCTTCTGCTGAACGCCTTCCACGGAAATAATCAGTTCAACATCCTGAGATGCCGGGCCTAAATCCGTGGTGATGTTAAAGTCTTTCAGGTGAATTTTACCTGCAGCTTCAAAGCCTGCACGTTTCCCGCCCCACGGATCATCACCCTGACCAAGCAATTTCGCATTAAGAGTGACGGGTTTTGTTACACCATTCAGCGTCAGGTTGCCGGTAATATCCAGCTTGTCACCGTCCTTTTTCACGCCGGTAGAGGCGAATGTCGCCTGCGGGAATTTCGATACGTTCAGAAATTCTGCACTGCGTAAATGTTTATCACGCTCGGCGTGGTTAGTATCCACGCTATTGGTATTAATGGTGACATTGACTTTATCCGCTGCCGGATTTTTCTCGTCAAAAGTAAAGGTGCCATCAAAATCGTTAAAGGTGCCATATAGCCAGCTATAGCCAAGATGCTGAATACGGAAATTGACGAAGGCATGTTGGCCCTCTTTATCAATTTTATAATCAGCCGCAACAGCAGAACCGGTGGTGAATAACAGTGAACCTAAGGCGATGCCCAGCAGGTGTTTTTTCATTTTATACTCCAGAGTCAGAAGACGAACGGCCAAGCATGCGCTTCAGCGTGTCGTCTTTATCGATAACGTGATGTTTGAGGGCCGCGAGCCCGTGAAGGACAGAAAGAATAACCACGCTCCAGGCCAGCCACAGATGGACAACGCCAGCGGTATCTGCCTGGACGCCAGCATCGCTGAGCGTGGCGGGAACGTCAAAAAGACCAAAGACGCTGATCGGCTTGCCATCCGCTGTTGAAATAAGGTATCCGCTAATCAGAATGGCAAAAAGCAGGGCGTAGAGAGCAATATGGGCCGCGACAGCGCTCACGCGCGTGAATTTACCGTGGGTTTTCGGCGCGGGTGGCGGTGGGGAAATATGTCGCCAGACTACGCGAACAACCAGACCCATCATCAACAGGACACCTATGCTTTTATGCAGTTCCGGTGCCTGGTGATACCAGCCGTCATAATAGCTTAACGTGACCATCCAGAGTCCAAGCCCGAACATAGCATACACCGCAAGCGCGAATATCCAGTGCAAACCTATGGATATTATTCCGTAGCGATGGGGGGTATTACGCAATTGCATAGGAGATACCACTCAAAATCATTCGAGCAATAAAAATGAACGGGAATAGAGGATATTGCAACTGAAATAAGTAGATAACGTTTTTAATTTAATTTATTTCAGCGTATTTGAAGGTGTTGCGTGGATGTATTTCAAAAGCTTCGAGCAATATAACTCAGGCGGAATCAGTGGATGCGTTAAAAAATAATTAACCTCAAGAAGTGTCAATAAACGTAAGCGTTTCTTTTCAATAAAATACAATGTAAATAACATCAATGATTGCCAGCAGCGCCCACAACAACAGATAGAGCATAAAATGCTCGCGAATATTATTGACGAGTAAATCGACGATCCTGCGCATCATTTTTCCTCAGATAAAAGAGGCTCCGGGGGACCGGAGCCTGGCGGGTATTATCCGTTAAAACGTGATAGCGAGAAGGGCTGCAGATCAAATGACGGCGTAATACCCTGCGCAAACTGCGAGGCAATTTCGCCAAGCACGGAGGCGAACTTGAAACCGTGGCCGCTGAGCCCGGTAATGAGCAGCGTGTTGTCATGCCCCGGCAGGGTATCAATGATGAAATCTTCATCAGGCGTATTGTCATAGGTGCAGGCCGCGCCGTAGAGCAAGCCGCCAACGCCCGGCAGGATAGTGCGCAGGAACATGAACGCTTCTGAACCATCCTGAGGGTATGCGCCATAGGGTTTGCGCTCCTCAGGCGTGGAGATAATTTGTCCGCCGTTGTGTTTGCCAATCTTAAGCGCGTCTTTCTCTGACGGGAAGCCGTAGAACTGATCGCCGTTCGGTAACTCGCCGGTGAATGCCGGGAATTTATTCTGCGTGCTGTAACGCCCGTCTGACTGGAACCAGGAGAAGACTTTGCGCACGGGCTGAATGGGCAGATCCGGGAGCAGTTTTGTTACCCAGGTTCCGGCGCTAATTAGCAGCCGAGACGCAGAATAGTCTCCGTCAGCGGTGGTGACGGTGACACCGTCAGCATGATGGGTAATGCCGCTTACGGGACAGTTGAACAACTGGGCACAGCCGGCTTTTGCCGCCAAATCAATCCAGGTCTTAATGGCCGCTTCACAATGCAGTACGCCCGAGTTGGCTTCAAACAGCCCGATGTAATCATCCGGAACGGCGATCTCCGGCCAGCGTTGCATAATGCCGCTCGCATCCAGACGTTCAACATCAAGATTAAATTCCTTCGCGCTCTGTTCCACGTTCGCAAGAAATGCAGAACTGGCCGGGCCAAGGTTGATAATCCCCGTGCGGTCAAAAATGCGTTCTTCGGTCAGCGTTGCCAGTTCATCCCACAGCGTCTGGGCACGTAAGACCAGTGGGACATAACGCTCTCCTTCACCATAAGCGTGGCGAATAAGACGGGTATCACCGTGATGGCTACCTTCCGCGTGCGGAGGAAGATGGGCATCAATCATCAGAACCTTCAGACCGGCCTGCGTTGCGTAATAACCGGCAGCAGAACCTACGGAACCGCTGCCAATAATGATTAAGTCGTATCTCATATGCATCTCGTTAACTCACGCTTTGTTAGCAGAGTAATTAACTATGCGGGCTGACACAAGGGAGAAATAAATAAGGCACCACGTGGGTGCCTGTTGAGTGAAAAATGGGCATTGTACTAATGCCGTTTATACTCATTTTCCTGATAGTCGCCAGATTCTATTTTTGCGATACCTGCTTCTAAAATAGAAATAAACTGACGGGCGACGTCTGTTGTAAGCCACAGCGTCTGTCCAACTTCCGCTTCGTCACGGTTGAGTTGATTTGGGGTCTGGTAGTGCAAACGCAGCATCAGCGCATCGTAGCTATCTACGGTACTGATATCCCAGCCGACAAGCGGGTGGGTCTGGATGACTTCACTATTCTTTTCCATTATAACCCCCTAAATGCGTGTTAGAAGACAACGGCTTTGAGGTTCAATGCATGTTTTTCTGAAAGCATCTTCAGTATACAAGTAATAAGGGTTCCGAAGAGAAAAATAAACAGCTGGCAACACATTTTTCTGCGTTTTAGGATTCTTCGAACAATAAAACACCGTCTTGTTCACGAATTTCTAAGAAGATGCTGAAATAATTTGAACTTATCCAGGATAAAAAAACAAAAAAAAGCCGGGGCGACCCGGCAAAACAAAACAATGAGGGAGCAAGGTTAATCCGTTATGAACCAGTCGTCGGCGCTTTCCCACGTTTCCTGCAGGATTTCGCGGATACGATCTTTGTCTTCTTTTGCACCGCCGATGACGGAGAGGTTGTTTGCGGCCGCGTAACGTACCGTTACGGCGCCATCATTTTCAGGAAAGGTGCTGTGAATACGACGGGATAACTCGCCCGCCAGCGCATCAAGTGCGCCAGCAGGCAGAACGGTTGTTTTGGCAATGGTGACTTCAATACGCATAAATGCCCCCTGTGTAATATACTGTTTATATATACAGGTATATTATGAATTTGACAACAGGAGGCGTTGATTTTTTAACGTTTTACCGTCCAGTGTACAGTTTCACCGGCCAGGAACGGGATCAGCGTGTCATCCGTCAACGGAATCGCGTCGTCCACCTGGCTGGCTTTGCGCTCCAGCTCGATGAAGCTCTCATTGACCGGCAGACCATAGAAGCGTGGGCCGTTGAGGGAGCAGAACGCTTCAAAATGTTCCAGCGCATTCATCTCTTCAAACACGGTGGCATAGCTCGCCAGCGCAGTAGGCGCGTTGAAGCAACCAGCGCAGCCGCAGCTGGCCTCTTTACGATGACGCGCGTGCGGGGCGGAGTCGGTACCCAGGAACGCGCGGGAGAAACCGCTCGCCACCAGCTCGCGCAGGGCTTGCTGGTGGATATTGCGTTTGAGGATCGGCAGGCAATAGAGGTGAGGGCGCACGCCGCCAACCAGCATGTGGTTACGGTTAAACATCAGGTGCTGAGGCGTGATGGTGGCGGCGATAAGATCGTTGCCATCGCGAACATATTCCGCGGCGTCTTTGGTGGTGATGTGTTCAAACACCACCTTAAGGGCAGGCAGACGCTGGCGCAGCGGTTCCATTACCGTTTCGATAAACCGGGCTTCACGGTCGAAGATATCAATCTCGGCGTGCGTCACTTCCCCGTGTACCAGCAGCGGCATGCCCAGTTTTTGCATCCGTTCCAGAACGGGCATGATGGCATCAATGCTGGTCACACCGTGGCTGGAGTTGGTGGTGGCATTGGCCGGGTAGAGTTTCGCCGCGGTGAAGACGCCTTCGTTAAACCCACGTTCTACTTCGTTCGGGTCGAGCGAATCGGTCAGGTAACAGGTCATCAGCGGGGTGAAATCATGCCCCGCCGGAACGGCGTCAAGAATGCGCTGGCGGTAAGCCATTGCGGCATCTACGGTCGTGACTGGCGGAACCAGGTTAGGCATAACAATCGCGCGGCCATAAATTTCGCTGGTGTAGGGCACGACGGTTTTCAGCATATCGCCATCGCGCAGATGGATATGCCAGTCGTCAGGGCGGCGGATTTTTAGAACCTGGGGTTGTGCAGTCATGGAAGCTCCGGCTTGTCAGGAATCAGTCATAAGGATGGCTGTTTTTGCCGGACACAAATCATAAGCGGAAACGTTTTCGTTTGCACACTTTTCTGCGAAAAAAAAGGGCGCTTCCGCGCCCTTCAGGTTAATCGGTGAAAGGAATAATGATTTCTCCCGGTTTCACCTCTATCCCTTTTGCATACTTTTTCGCGAGCGCTTCACCCTTGCTCTTGTCTTCGCTCAAGACATAGGCGGGTTGCTGGTTGAAGTAATTACGCAGCGACTGATTCAGATAAGGCATCAGGGTTTGCAGTACCGGCTTCATTTTGTCCGGCGTGACGACCGCATCGACGATCTCCATTTCCTGCAGGAAAATGGCCCCTTTCTCTTTGTTGAAGACCGGCAGCGCCTTGAGCTTCAGCTTAATATCGGCTTTCTGGTTGCCGAATAATGAGGTCATATCCAGCGTGGCGTCACCGGAAAGGGTGACTTTGTTCGGTTCTTCACGTCCAATCTGGCTGGCGAGATTGCTGAGGACGATATGGGCATCGGCAAGGCCCGGAACGCCGATGTCTTTGGCAAAGTTATTATGTTTTTCCAGCGCCTGATTAATTTCCTGCTCACTGACGGTGTACTGCGTAAGCTGGTTACAGCCTACCAGCAGGCCACTCACAATTAACGCAGCGGCAATGACAATCTTCTTCATAGTGTTCCTCAACGAAAAATCGGCGCATCTGTCCTGATACGCCAGTATGTCAGTGTGAATAGAGAGAAACCAGCAGAAAAAACTGAGAATTGAGGCGGGAAAGGATGCCCGCCAGAAAGAAGAACTAGGCGCCGGGTTCGAGCATGCCGCTCGCGCTGCGCTTCTGGCTGAATTGCCACCACAGGGCCAGCAGGGTCATAAAGCCTACCACGCCGAGCATCATCCACGGCAGTTCCGGTTGGTTCAGCGCTTTACCCGCGTCGAACAGCCAGCCGCCTCCGGCATAGCCCAGCGCGCCGCCAAGGGCGAGTCCAAGTCGACTGAACCCCATATAGCTGCCACGCGCGCGTGCATCGGCCAGTGAGGCACTCAGCGTTTCACGCGCGGGTTCGGCAACGATCGAGCCGATGTAGAAGGTGCAAATTAGCATGAACAGCTGCTGCAGCGAATTCACGAGCCCGATGGGCATCATGCTCAGCGTCATCAGCAGAAGCCCTGCCATCAGGCGATGCTCCAGACGAAAGCGGCGCTCGCTCCAGCGGGCTATCGGGTAGAGGAGCGTCAGTGACAGGCAGGCCTCAATGGCATACATCCACTTCACGGCGGCAGGGGTTCCTGCAATGTCGTTAACCATGATCGGCAGCATCAGCATGACCTGCACCGCCAGCATGTAGTACCCCGTCAGGGTGAGCACATAGGTGACAAAGCGTTTGTCGCGCAAAACGCGGCCCAGGCCTTCTCGCACCGGTGCTTTCACCGTCGACAGTTTCCACGCGGGCAGGAACAGGCCATTGAATAAGGCGCAGAGAATAAACAGCACCGCACCAGTCGCACAGACCAGACGGAAATCATACTGCAGGAGCCAACTGCCCAGCAGTGCGCCAATCACCGCGCCAGCGCTATCCTGCATCATCAGAATCGAGAAGAAGCGTCCCCGGTGCTGCGGGCGGATCAGCTTCACCACCAGCGCGGTACGCGGCGGATCGAACAGGGTGCCGCCAATCCCGGAGAGGAAGCAGGAGAACCACAGCAGCCAGGGCTCGTGGGCGATTGCCATCGTGGCAAAGCCTGCCGCGCGTAACAGCATGCCGGTAACGATCATCGGTTTAGCGCCGAAGCGGTCAGCAATGGCCCCGCCAAAGACGCCCAGACCCTGCTGGACAAACTGGCGCAACCCCAGTGCAATGCCAACCATTAATGCCGCCCAGCCCATCTGATCGACAAAGCGGATCGAAATAAGCGGAAAAACGACAAAAAAGCCGAGCACGACCAGCATGTTATCGACGAGCAGGAAATATTTACCCAAGCTCCTGGCCTGTGATACGCGGGACATTTTCCCTCCAGGGAAAATAAGAAGGTGAGCACGCTAACATTCTGCGGTGTCGCCGCGTTTTTTCCCACCCCCGGGCGTGACAATATTTTTTTATCAAAAGGGTGCTTTGATAGAGAGTTCTCATCGAAAAATGTGAAAAGAGGTCAAAATGGTATGTCACTGTTTTCACAGACGGCGCAGGCGCAGGTATAGTAAAGCTAATCGATAGAACAGAAGTGACGGGAAGGAGTGGTATCGATGTTTGGCTATCGCAGCAATGTGCCAAAAGTGCGTCTGACAACGGACAGGCTCGTCGTTCGTCTGGTGCATGAGCGTGATGCCTGGCGTCTGGCGGATTATTACGCCGAGAATCGCCAGTTTTTAAAGCCCTGGGAACCCGTTCGGGATGAGAGCCATTGTTACCCCTCCGGCTGGCAGGCGCGTCTCAGTATGATCGCGGAATTTCACAAACAGGGCAGCGCATTTTATTTCGCGCTGCTGGATCCGGAAGAAAAAGAGATTATCGGCATCGCCAATTTTTCTAACGTGGTGCGCGGATCGTTCCATGCCTGTTATCTCGGCTACTCCATCGGTCAGAAATGGCAGGGGCAGGGGCTGATGTTTGAGGCGTTAACGGCGGCGATCCGCTACATGCAACGCACGCAACATATCCACCGTATTATGGCGAACTACATGCCGCATAATCAGCGCAGCGGGGATTTGCTGGCGCGCTTAGGCTTTGAGAAAGAGGGCTACGCCAAAGACTATCTGCTTATCGATGGCGAATGGCGCGATCATGTCCTCACCGCATTAACCACCCCGGACTGGACTGCAGGTCGTTAAGGAGAAAAGATGAAATATCAGTTAAGCGGTGTAGAAGCGCGCGTTGTCGGCAGCCTGCTGGAAAAACAGGTCACCACGCCGGAACAGTATCCGCTTTCGGTCAACGCCGTGACGATGGCCTGCAACCAAAAAACCAACCGTGAGCCGGTGATGAACCTCAGCGAGCATGATGTTCAGGACGTGCTGGATGTGCTGGTCAAACGCCACTACCTGAGCACCGTCAGCGGCTTCGGTAACCGCGTCACGAAGTATGAACAGCGCTTTTGTAACTCAGAATTTGGCGACCTGAAGCTGAGCAGCGCGGAAGTAGCGGTCATCACCACGCTGTTGCTGCGGGGGGCACAGACGCCAGGGGAACTGCGGACGCGCGCTTCCCGTATGCATGAGTTCAGCGATATGCAGGAGGTCGAACAGACGCTTGAAGGGCTGGCGGCTCGTGAGGATGGCCCTTACGTGGTGCGTCTGGCGCGCGAGCCGGGAAAACGCGAAAGCCGCTATATGCATCTGTTCAGTGGTGATGTTGACGCCGCAAGCGCGGCGGCTGAATCGGATCGCCCTGAAAACAATGACAGCCTTGCCGCGCGCGTAGAGGCCCTGGAAGAAGAGGTCGCCGGGCTAAAACAGCGTCTGGATGCGTTGCTGGCACATCTGGGAGACTAACAGTGAAAAAATTACGCATTGGCGTGGTCGGTCTGGGCGGTATCGCGCAGAAAGCCTGGCTACCGGTTTTGGGCGCAGCATCTGACTGGACGCTGCAGGGGGCCTGGTCGCCCACGCGCGAGAAGGCCGAACGCATCTGTGAAACCTGGCGCATCCCGTATGCCAGCTCGCTTCAGGCATTAGCCCGCGAGTGCGATGCGGTATTTGTGCATACCTCAACGGCAACGCACTATCAGGTGGTGAGCGAACTGCTCAACGCGGGTGTCCACGTCTGCGTGGATAAGCCACTGGCAGAAAATGTTCAGGATGCCGAACGGCTGGTTGAGCTTGCCGCGCGCAAAAAGCTGACGCTGATGGTGGGCTTCAACCGCCGCTTCGCACCGCTTTATCAGCAGCTTAAGGCGCAGTCGGGCACGTTTGCCTCGCTGCGGATGGATAAGCACCGCACCGACAGCGTCGGGCCGAACGATCTGCGCTTCACCCTGCTGGATGATTATCTTCACGTTGTGGATACGGCGTTATGGCTGACGGACGGCAATGCACAGCTGAAAAGCGGCACTCTGCTGACAAACGATCAGGGGCAGATGGTCTATGCGGAACACCACTTTGCCGTTGAGCATCTTCAGGTGACCACCAGCATGCACCGTCGGGCCGGTAGCCAGCGTGAATCCGTGCAGGCGGTGACCGACGGCGCGCTGGTCGACATTACGGACATGCGTGAGTGGCGGGAAGAGAAGGGCAACGGCGTGGTGACACTGCCCGTTCCCGGCTGGCAGAGCACGCTGGAGCAGCGCGGTTTTGCCGGGTGTGCTCGTCACTTTATCACCTGCGTACAAAATCAGACGGTTCCTGAAACCTCCGGCGAGCAGGCGATTCTGGCGCAGCGCATTGTAGAAAGGCTCTGGCGCGACGCCATGAGTGAATAACTCGCTGTAACATCTGCGGATAGTAATTCGTTGAAATCCGGTTAGACTAAGCGCCGCTTGTTGGCTTTGCCGGGTGGCGCTTTCGCTTACCCGGTCTACAAATCCGTATGGTTCTGGAAATTCACGTTAATGAACTTATTAAAATCGCTGGCGGCCGTCAGCTCGATGACCATGTTTTCCCGCGTGCTCGGCTTTGCGCGCGACGCCATTGTGGCAAGGGTATTTGGTGCAGGGATGGCCACGGACGCCTTTTTCGTCGCGTTCAAATTGCCGAACTTATTACGCCGTATTTTTGCGGAAGGCGCATTTTCCCAGGCCTTCGTGCCGATTCTCGCAGAATATAAAAGCAAGCAGGGCGAGGACGCGACCCGCGTTTTTGTCTCTTACGTCTCGGGGCTACTGACCCTGGCGCTGGCGGTGGTGACCGTCATCGGGATGCTGGCCGCGCCCTGGGTGATTATGGTGACGGCACCGGGCTTTGCGGATACGGCGGATAAATTTGCCCTGACCTCGCAGCTTCTGCGCATTACCTTCCCCTATATTCTGCTGATCTCGCTGGCCTCGCTGGTGGGGGCGATACTCAATACCTGGAACCGCTTCTCCGTCCCGGCGTTTGCGCCGACGTTTCTTAACGTCAGCATGATCGGCTTTGCGCTGTTTGCCGCACCGCATTTCAATCCGCCGGTGCTGGCGCTGGCCTGGGCCGTGACCGTGGGCGGCGTGCTGCAGCTTGCTTACCAGCTGCCGCACCTGAAGAAAATCGGCATGCTGGTCCTGCCGCGTATCAACCTTAAAGATGCCGGTGCGATGCGGGTTATTAAGCAGATGGGGCCCGCGATCCTCGGGGTATCCGTCAGCCAGATCTCACTCATCATCAATACCATTTTTGCCTCTTTCCTGGTATCTGGTTCGGTCTCATGGATGTACTACGCTGACCGTCTGATGGAGTTTCCATCCGGCGTGCTGGGCGTGGCGCTGGGGACCATCCTGCTGCCGTCGCTCTCCAAAAGCTTTGCCAGCGGCAACCACGATGAGTATTGCCGCCTGATGGACTGGGGGCTGCGTCTCTGCTTTTTGCTGGCGCTGCCGAGCGCGGTGGCGCTGGGGATTCTGGCGAAACCGCTGACGGTGTCGCTGTTCCAGTACGGTAAATTTACCGCCCATGACGCCGCCATGACCCAGCAGGCGCTTATTGCCTATTCGGTAGGGTTGATGGGGCTGATTGTCGTGAAGGTGCTGGCACCGGGGTTCTATTCACGCCAGGACATCAAAACGCCGGTGAAAATCGCCATTGTGACGCTGATTATGACCCAGCTGATGAACCTGGCGTTTATCGGTCCGCTGAGACACGCCGGGCTGGCGCTGTCGATTGGTCTGGCGGCCTGCCTGAATGCCGGGCTACTGTACTGGCAGCTGCGTAAGCAGGATATTTTCACACCGCAGCCGGGCTGGTCGCGTTTTCTTGTGCGTCTGGTGATCGCGGTGCTGGTGATGTCGGCGGCATTGCTGGGCATGCTGTATGTCATGCCGGACTGGTCAGCGGGCACCATGCCATTCCGCCTGATGCGCCTGATGGCCGTTGTGGTGGTCGGCGTGGTGGCATACTTCGCCACGCTCGCGGTGTTGGGATTCAAGGTGAAAGAGTTCACCCGCCGTACGGCATAAACGCCAAAAGGGGAGTTCACCTTATGGTGCTCCCCACAGCCTGATTTGCCGCTAAGGCGTCAAATCGAAATCTTTTTCCCGCCCGTAATGCGTGCCGTGGCCGTCTGACCATCCGCACCGTACAGCCCCGGCTCTTTATGGGGTTTTAATACTTCCAGAGCCTGCTGATTACGCACCATCTGTCCCTCAAGTAACCAACCGTTATGCTGGTTGAGATCGCGCAGATGCTGGGTTTTTTCCGTAATCGTTTGCCAACGTTCGACAATTTCATCGTTGGCGCTGCGCTTCTGATCCTGTTCAGCGCGTCGCTGCTGCTCAAGGTAATCCAGCGTCGCCAGAAGCGAACTTTTGTCTTCAGTAATGCGTTGCAACGCGCTGCCGTTGATTTGACCCGAAGACAGGTGTTGTTGTTCAGCATCCATTACCGTTTTCAGGTCGTTCAGGACAACCGTCATCTGATCCAGTATTTCTGACAGTCGACTCATACGGTTATTTACTCTGTAAGAAACTCTGCGCTTCCTCGATCAGCGCGTCAGCGATTTTGCTGGTATCCATTTTCAGCTCGCCGTTACGAATGGCCGTTTTCAGCGCTTCAACACGTTCCATGTTGATATCGCTGCTGCCCGGCTGCATCAGTTTGGACTGCGCGTCGCTCAGGGTCACGCTGGTGCTGTTAGCCGTAGACGGTTTTTCCAGACGCGTTTTCTGCGCGGGAGCGTCATTCGTTTCGCGAGGTTGTACAGTGCTAACCGGCTTCAGGGCTGATGTACGATCAATGCTCATAGTGTTGTCCTCATCGAGGGTTCGCGGCGTTTGCGCCTGACATCATCATTAGTTGAATATTTATCGGCAGGCACCGCGAAATCTTTAAAAAGATTATAGGTTAATCAGAATATTCCCATCAGAATCGACGGTTCCGCTAACCACCTGGCCTGAAGACATTCTGACCCGGGCATTTTGCGCCACGGCGGCATTGTTTAATGCCTTACCTTCACTGTTGATACTAAAGCCGTCTCCGTTGGCGACCACCATCACCTGCTGACCCGCTTTCACCCGCCACGCTTTACGCAGCATGGAGAGCTGAATGGCCTGGCCTGGTGCCATATCGCGCAGGCTGACCGCGTCCTGTGCCTGGTTTATGTCCAGCATCGTTCGCGGCGGAAGCTGATCCAGTCGACCGCGTTTAAGCGTCACGCTGCTGGCCTGCAGTACGCTGCCGCGGGCAATGGGCGCGGCGGCAACAACATAATTGCCCGTCGCCTGAACCGCAACCTGTAAATAGCGTTTTTCGTTGGCGCAGCGCGCCAGCACGTTCACGTTACCCCACAGCTTTGTCGTGCCGGTCACGGTGAATGAAGGCTGTTCGCAGGAGGGATAGAGATTAGGCGGCGTGCGAACGGTGACGCTGACTTCATCACTAAAGCCCGTCAGCTGCTGTGCAAAAAAAGTCGTCAGCTGAGCCTGTAAGTTTTCAGCCTGTGCCAGAGGGCTTAAAAGCAATAAGGTTGCCGCCAGGCCTCGTTTTATCGTCCGCATTGCACATCCCACCGTTTCCAGAATTGAGAGGATTCTACCCGCAGTGGTTTTACATCAACGCAATAAATAGCGACGCATTTTGCGCTTATTCCGTCGATAGGGGAGACGGGGTGAGATTTAAGCTGTGAACTGAAATTTTGCCATCAGCGGAGGAGACATGCTCGATAAACTCGACGCCGCGTTACGTTTTCAGCAGGAAGCGCTCAATTTACGCGCCCAGCGGCAGGAGATTTTAGCCGCCAATATTGCTAACGCCGATACCCCGGGGTATCAGGCGCGTGATATTGATTTTTCCAGTGAACTTAAAAAAGTGATGGAGCGTGGACGTGCCGAAGGAACGGGTGTCGCACTTGCACTGACATCCTCACGCCATATTCCTGCTCAGGCGATGACCGCGCCCACGACCGATTTACTTTATCGCATTCCCGACCAGCCATCGCTTGACGGCAACACCGTCGACATGGACCGGGAGCGTACGCAGTTTGCCGATAACAGCCTGCAGTACCAGACGGGTCTGACCCTACTCGGTGGACAAATTAAAGGCATGATGACCGTCCTGCAAGGGGGCAACTAATCCATGGCTTTGCTGAATATTTTTGATATCGCCGGTTCGGCGTTAACGGCACAGTCCAAGCGTCTGAACGTTGCCGCCAGTAACCTCGCTAACGCCGACAGCGTAACCGGTCCTGACGGACAGCCCTATAAAGCAAAACAGGTGGTCTTTCAGGTCGATGCTGCACCGGGTGCGGCAACAGGCGGCGTGAAAGTCTCTGACGTGGTGGAGAGCCAGGCACCTGACAAGCTGGTGTATGAACCGGGCAACCCGCTCGCCGATGCCAGTGGTTACGTGAAGATGCCTAACGTGGATGTGGTCGGTGAGATGGTGAACTCGATGTCCGCCTCGCGCAGCTATCAGGCAAACGTCGAAGTGCTCAACACCGTGAAGAGCATGATGCTCAAAACACTCACGCTCGGCCAGTAAAGGAGACACGCATGTCCATTGCCGTCAGTATGAATGACCCAACGAATACGGGGGTCAGCAGTGCCAGCACGACCTCCGGTTCCAGCTCCCTGACCGGAAGCAGTGCTAACGATCTGCAAAGCAGCTTCTTAACGCTGCTGGTGGCGCAGCTGAAGAACCAGGATCCTACCAACCCGATGCAGAACAACGAACTGACCACGCAGCTTGCGCAGATCAGTACCGTGAGCGGCATTGAGAAACTGAATACCACGCTCGGCTCCGTCTCCGGTCAAATCGACAACAGCCAGTCTTTGCAGGCAGCCAACCTGATTGGTCATGGGGTGATGATCCCGGGGACCACCATTCTGGCGGGCACCAGCACCACCGATGGCACCTCAACCACCACCACCACGCCGTTTGGCGTTGAGCTGCAGCAGGCGGCTGACAAAGTGACCGCGACGATCACCGACTCGACCGGTGCCGTGGTACGCACCATCGACATCGGTGAGTTGAAAGCAGGTGTGCATACCTTCACCTGGGATGGCAGCCTGACCGACGGCACCAAAGCACCAAACGGTTCCTATAAGGTGGCGATCAGCGCCAGCAGCGGAACCACCCAGCTGGTTGCGCAGCCGCTGCAGTTTGCACTGGTTCAGGGCGTCATCAAAAGTAGCGATGGCAACAAACTGGATTTGGGTACCTCTGGTACCACCACACTCGACGAAGTTCGGCAGATTATCTAAGCCTTTACACTTATCAGGAGTAAGTCATGGCCTTTTCTCAAGCGGTCAGCGGCCTGAATGCTGCGGCCACCAACCTGGACGTCATTGGCAACAACATCGCCAACTCCGCGACCTATGGTTTTAAATCCGGTTCGGCCTCGTTTGCCGATATGTTTGCAGGCTCTAAAGTCGGCCTGGGCGTTAAAGTCGCAGGTATCACTCAGGACTTTACCGACGGTACAACCACCAATACCGGTCGTGGTCTGGACGTTGCCATCAGCCAGAACGGTTTCTTCCGTATGGTGGATTCCAACGGCTCTGTGTTCTACAGCCGTAACGGCCAGTTTAAGCTCGACGAAAACCGTACTCTGGTGAACATGCAGGGGATGCAGTTGACCGGCTATCCGGTTGCAGGTACGCCACCAACGGTGCAGACCGGTGCGAACCCACAGGCGATTACTATCCCTAACACCCTGATGGCCGCGAAGGCGACCACAACGGCAACCCAGCAGATCAACCTGAACTCCACGGATGATGCGCAGACTGCCGCGTTCGATGCGACTAACCCGGATACCTACAACAAAAAAGGGACCGTGACCGTATTCGATACCCAGGGTAACGCCCACAACATGTATGTCTACTACGTCAAAACAGCAGACAACAAATGGGATCTGTACACCCAGGACGGTAGCGTTGCCGGTTCTCCAGCAACCAAAGCCGCTCAAATGAACTTTGACAGCAACGGTAACCTGGCGGGCGTGTACAACTACAACGCGGCTGGCGTACTGAGCGCGACGCCAAACGCCACCCCGGCCATCAACATCACCACCGGTTCAGTGAGCGGCGCGACGCCAGCGACGTTCTCCCTGAGCTTCCAGAACTCCATGCAGCAGAATACCGGTGCTAACAACGTTGTCGGGACCACCCAGAACGGTTACAAGCCGGGCGATCTGGTGAGCTATCAGATTAACGACGACGGTACCGTTGTGGGTAACTACTCCAACGAACAGACGCAGGTTCTGGGTCAGATTGTGCTGGCAAACTTCGCTAACAACGAAGGCCTGAAATCGGAAGGCGACAACGTCTGGTCTGCAACCCAGTCCTCCGGCGTTGCGCTGCTCGGCACGGCGGGTACCGGTAACTTTGGTACGCTGACCAACGGCGCGCTGGAAGCCTCTAACGTGGACCTGAGTAAAGAGCTGGTGAACATGATTGTCGCGCAACGTAACTACCAGTCGAATGCGCAGACCATCAAAACGCAGGATCAGATCCTCAACACGCTGGTTAACCTGCGTTAAGCGGCTAACAGGAACGCGCAATGGATCACGCAATATATACAGCGATGGGCGCGGCAAGCCAGACGCTCAATCAGCAGGCTGTTACCGCCAGCAACCTGGCAAACGCCTCCACGCCGGGCTTTCGCGCGCAGCTTAATGCGCTGCGTGCGGTGCCGGTCGAAGGGCTTTCATTGCCCACGCGTACGCTGGTGACGGCATCCACTCCCGGTGCCGATATGACGCCGGGCCAGATGGATTACACCTCGCGTCCGCTGGACGTTGCCCTTCAGCAGGACGGCTGGCTGGCGGTGCAAACGGCAGACGGCAGCGAAGGCTATACCCGTAACGGTAATATCCAGGTGAGCGCAACCGGGCAGTTGACCATTCAGGGTCATCCGGTGATGGGCGAAGCCGGTCCGCTCACGGTGCCGGAAGGCTCAGAGCTGACCATCGCGGCAGACGGGACTATCTCGGCGCTGAATCCGGGCGACCCGGCTAATACCGTTGCGCCCGTCGGGCGACTGAAGCTGGTTAAAGCGGAAGGCAAAGAGGTGCAGCGCGGCGATGACGGCATGTTCCGTCTGACCCAGGCGGCACAGGCCACCCGTGGCGCTACCCTCCAGGCTGACCCGAGCATTCGCGTGATGTCCGGCGTGCTGGAAGGCAGTAACGTCAAGCCGGTTGAAGCCATGACCGACATGATCGCCAGCGCCCGCCGTTTTGAAATGCAGATGAAAATTATCAGCAGCGTGGATGAAAACGCGAGCAAGGCTAACCAACTTCTGGCTATGAGTTAACAGGACTCCTTATGATCAGTTCTTTATGGATCGCGAAAACAGGCCTGGACGCGCAGCAAACCAACATGGATGTGATTGCCAACAACCTGGCAAACGTCAGCACCAATGGTTTCAAGCGTCAGCGTGCGGTTTTCGAAGATTTGCTTTATCAAACCATTCGCCAGCCGGGTGCGCAGTCTTCTGAGCAAACGACGCTGCCGTCCGGTCTGCAGATTGGTACCGGCGTGCGTCCGGTAGCGACCGAGCGTCTGCACAGCCAGGGCAACCTGTCTCAGACCAACAACAGTAAAGATGTCGCCATCAAAGGGCAGGGTTTCTTCCAGGTACAACTGCCTGACGGTACCTCAGCCTACACCCGTGACGGCTCATTCCAGGTGGATCAAAACGGCCAACTGGTGACGGCGGGCGGTTTCCAGGTTCAGCCTGCAATCACCATTCCGGCGAATGCCCTGAGCATCACCATCGGGCGCGACGGCATCGTGAGCGTGACCCAGCAGGGGCAGGCCGCGCCTGTTCAGGTTGGACAGCTCAACCTGACCACCTTCATGAACGATACCGGTCTGGAAAGCATTGGTGAGAACCTCTACACCGAAACCCAGTCCTCCGGTACGCCAAATGAGAGTACGCCGGGGCTGAACGGCGCGGGTCTGCTGTATCAGGGTTATGTTGAAACCTCGAACGTTAACGTGGCGGAAGAGCTGGTGAATATGATCCAGGTTCAGCGCGCGTATGAAATTAACAGTAAAGCAGTGTCGACGACCGACCAGATGCTGCAGAAACTGACGCAACTCTAAGGTGCAGCCCGGTGCGGTCAACGCCGCACCGGCTCCCTGTTTTCGAAGATGAAGGCAATGCAAAAAAACGCGGCGTTTCGTTATCCGATACTGACTGTTCTGGCCGTCACCCTCAGCGGGTGTGCCTGGATCCCGTCTAAACCATTGGTCGAGGGTGCGACTACCGCCCAGCCCGTTCCCGGCCCCGCGCCCGTGGTGAACGGCTCCATTTTCCAGACCGCACAGCCAATTAACTACGGCTATCAGCCGCTGTTTGAAGATCGTCGCCCGCGTAACATCGGCGATACGCTGACCATTGTGCTGCAGGAAAACGTCAGTGCGAGCAAGAGCTCGTCGGCGAACGCCAGCCGCGATGGCAAAACCAATTTTGGCTTCGACACCGTTCCACGCTATCTGCAGGGCCTGTTCGGCAATGCGCGTGCGGATGTTGAGGCGTCTGGCGGCAATACCTTTAACGGTAAAGGTGGTGCGAACGCCAGTAACACCTTCAGCGGTACGCTGACGGTGACGGTTGACCAGGTGCTGGTTAACGGCAATTTACACGTTGTGGGTGAAAAACAGATCGCCATTAACCAGGGCACTGAGTTCATTCGCTTCTCCGGTGTGGTTAACCCTCGCACCATCAGCGGCACCAACACCGTACCGTCCACCCAGGTGGCGGATGCGCGCATTGAATACGTCGGTAACGGCTATATCAACGAAGCGCAAAATATGGGCTGGCTGCAGCGTTTCTTCCTTAACTTATCGCCGATGTAAGCGAGGTGACCCATGTTTAAAACGATCTTCGCCGTGGCGCTGGCGCTGGTGGCAACCTTCGCTCAGGCTGACCGTATTCGCGACCTGACCAGCGTTCAGGGCGTGCGCGAGAACTCGCTGATTGGCTATGGCCTGGTAGTGGGGCTGGACGGTACGGGTGACCAGACCACCCAAACGCCATTCACCACCCAGACCCTGAATAACATGCTTTCGCAGCTTGGTATTACCGTCCCTGCGGGGACCAACATGCAGCTGAAAAACGTGGCGGCGGTGATGGTGACCGCGTCCTATCCGGCGTTTGCGCGTCAGGGGCAGACCATCGACGTAGTGGTCTCCTCCATGGGTAACGCCAAAAGCCTGCGCGGCGGCACGCTGTTGATGACACCGCTTAAGGGCGTCGACAGCCAGGTCTATGCCCTGGCGCAGGGTAACATTCTGGTTGGCGGTGCGGGTGCCTCTGCGGGCGGGAGCAGCGTGCAGGTGAACCAGCTGAACGGTGGGCGTATCACTAACGGGGCCATCATCGAGCGCGAGTTGCCGACCCAGTTTGGCGCAGGAAATACCATCAACCTGCAGCTTAATAATGAAGACTTCACGATGGCGCAGCAAATTGCCGACACCATCAACCGCAGCCGCGGCTACGGGAGCGCCACGGCGCTGGACGCGCGTACCGTGCAGATCCGGACCTCTTCGGGTAACAGTAACCAGGTGCGTATGCTGGCGGATATCCAGAATATGGAAGTGAACGTGCCGGTGCAGGATGCCAAAGTCATCATCAACTCACGCACCGGGTCAGTGGTGATGAACCGCGAGGTGTCGCTGGACAGCTGTGCCGTGGCGCAGGGTAACCTCTCCGTGACGGTGAACCGCTCTGCCAACGTCAGCCAGCCGGACACGCCATTTGGTGGCGGTCAGACGGTGGTGACACCGCAAACGCAGATTGATTTGCGCCAGAGCGGCGGCTCGCTGCAAAGCGTGCGTTCCAGCGCGAACCTGAACAGCGTGGTGCGTGCCCTGAATGCGCTGGGCGCGACGCCGATGGATCTGATGTCGATTCTGCAATCGATGCAAAGTGCAGGCTGCCTGCGCGCCAAACTGGAAATCATCTAATGCTGACCGATAGCAAACTGCTGACCGGTGCCGCCTGGGATGCCCAGTCGCTGAACGAACTCAAAACCAAAGCAGGCAAAGACCCTGCGGCGAATATCCGCCCGGTCGCCCGACAGGTGGAAGGGATGTTCGTGCAGATGATGTTGAAAAGCATGCGTGAGACCCTGCCGAAAGACGGGATGTTCAGCAGCGATTCCACGCGGCTTTACACCAGCATGTATGACCAGCAGATTGCACAGCAGATGACCGCCGGTAAAGGACTCGGACTGGCTGACATGATTGTCAAACAGACCGCTGCCGCACAGGGTATTCAGCCTGAGGATCAGCCGCAGCAGGTGCCGATGAAGTTCGACATCGAAACGGTGACCAGTTATCAGAACCAGGCGCTGACGCAGATGGTGCGTAAGGCCATGCCGAAGCCCGCAGAGACGCGCGACGAGCCGCTCTCCGGCGACAGTAAGGACTTCCTGGCGCAGCTTTCTCTGCCTGCGCGACTGGCCAGCGAGCAGAGCGGGGTACCGCATCACCTGATCCTAGCCCAGGCGGCGCTGGAGTCGGGCTGGGGCCAGCGTCAAATCCGTAAGGAAAACGGCGATCCGAGCTTCAACATCTTTGGCGTGAAAGCCACCTCCAGCTGGAAGGGGCCGACAACCGAGATCACCACCACCGAATACGAAAACGGCGCGGCAGTGAAGGTTAAAGCCAAATTCCGCGTTTACAGCTCCTACCTTGAAGCATTGTCAGATTACGTCGGCCTGTTAAGCCGAAACCCGCGCTATACCGCCGTGACGCAGGCATCGACGCCGGAGCAGGGCGCGCAGGCATTGCAGAATGCGGGATACGCTACCGATCCGAACTATGCGCGCAAGCTCACCAGCATGATCCAGCAGCTGAAATCGATGGGTGAGAAGGTGAGTAAAGCCTATAGCACCGATATTGAAAATCTGTTCTGAAAGTTCTCAAGTCCCGGTGGAGGCTGCCGATAACCTTCATCAGGACTCGTGTCTGAAAGTATAAAAGGAACCCCCATGTCCAGTTTGATTAACAGCGCCATGAGTGGCCTCAGTGCGGCACAGGCGGCACTTAATACCGTAAGTAATAATATTTCAAGCTATAACGTGGCAGGTTACACCCGCCAGAACACCATTCTGGGCGCGGCTAACAGCACGCTGACCGGCGGTGGCTGGGTGGGGAACGGGGTTTATGTCTCCGGCGTGCAGCGTGAGTATGACGCCTTCATTACCAACCAGCTGCGCGCCGCACAGACGCAGAGCAGCGGGCTGACAACGCGCTATCAGCAGATGTCAAAGATTGACGACGTGCTATCCGATACCACCAACTCGCTTTCGACCACGCTGCAGGATTTCTTCAAGAGCCTGCAAACGCTGGTGAGTAACGCCGAAGATCCGGCTGCGCGCCAGACGGTGATTGGCAAAGCGGATGGACTGGTAAACCAGTTTAAAACCAACGATCAGTATCTTCGCGATCAGGATGCGCAGGTTAACACCGCGATCACCACCAGCGTGGATCAGATCAATAACTACGCGAAGCAGATAGCCAACCTTAACGATCAAATTTCCCGTCTGACCGGCGTAGGCGCGGGCGCATCGCCGAACGAACTGCTCGATCAGCGCGATCAGCTGGTGAGCGAGCTGAATAAGATTGTGGGTGTGGACGTGACCGTGCAGGACAGCGGTACGTACAATATCTCCATCGCGAACGGTTACACCCTGGTGCAGGGCAGTACTGCCAGCCAGCTGGCTGCGGTGAAATCCAGTGCTGACCCGTCGCGCACCACGATTGCCTACGTGGATGCAGCGTCTGGAAACGTTGAGATCCCGGAAAAGCAGATCACCACAGGGTCACTGGGTGGGCTGTTGACCTTCCGTTCTGAAGATCTGGATAAGGCGCGTAACACCCTTAACCAGATGGCGCTGGCGTTTGCCGACGCGATGAACACACAGCATGAAGCCGGGTTCGACGCCAACGGCGACGCAGGCGGCAAGCTGTTCGACTTCGGTTCACCTTCCGTACTGAGTAACAGCAAAAACACCAGCAGCGCGTCGGTCACGGCGAGCGTAACGGACAGCTCTGCGGTGCAGGCGACGAACTATAAAGTTGAGTACAACGGAACCAACTGGACGGTCACGCGTCTGTCTGACAAAACCAGCTTTACGGCCACGCCGGACGGCAGCGGTAACCTGTCGTTTGATGGTCTGAACGTGAACATCACCGGTGCGGCCAACCAGAAAGACAGCTTCATCGTGAAACCGGTGAATGATGTCATTATGAATATGGACGTCGCGATTAGCGATGAATCCAAACTGGCGATGGCCTCCGCTAGCGACAGCGGCGATAGCGACAATACCAACGGCCAAAAACTGTTGGATCTGCAGAGCGCGAAGCTGGTGGGGAATAACAAAACCTTCAACGATGCCTATGCGTCACTGGTCAGTACGGTGGGGAGCACCACGGCATCGCTGAAAACCAGCAGCGCCACGAAAGACAACGTGGTAACGCAGCTGACCAAACAGCAGCAGTCGATTTCCGGGGTTAACCTGGATGAAGAATACGGCAACCTGCAGCGCTATCAGCAGTACTACCTGGCGAATGCGCAGGTTCTGCAAACGGCGAGCACGCTGTTTGATGCGTTGATCAACATTCGCTAAGGCCGGGGTTAAAAAATGCGTATTAGTACTCAAATGATGTATGAGCAGAGCATGCGCGGAGTGACGAACTCCCAGAGTCTCTGGCTGGGCTATGGCGAGCAGATGTCAACCGGCAAGCGCGTAAACCGTCCTTCCGATGACCCGATTGCGGCTTCTCAGGCCGTTGTGCTCTCCCAGGCGCAGACGCAGAACAGCCAGTATGCGCTGGCGCGCTCTTTCGCCACGACCAAGGTGTCGCTGGAAGAGAACGTGCTGAAAGAGGTGACGAATGCGATTATCACCGCGCAGGAAAAAGTGGTTAACGCCGGTAACGGAACCCTGAGCGATGATGACCGACAGTCGCTTGCCACCAACCTGCAGGGGATCCGCGATCAGCTGATGAACCTGGCAAACAGCACCGACGGTAATGGACGCTATATTTTTGCGGGTTACAAAACGGAAGCGGCGGCCTTCGACGAGACGACTGGCACCTATAACGGCGGCTCTACGCCAATCAGCCAGCAGGTTGACGCCGCGCGTACCATGCAAATCAGCCACACGGGCAGTGAAGTTTTCGATACCTTCACCAGTAACGCGAAACCGGAGCCGGACGGCAGCGCGCCGGAAACCAACCTGTTTAAGATCCTGGATACCGCTATCGCTGCGCTGAATACGCCGGTTGAAGGCGACCAGACTAAAGCCGATGCGTTTACGGCGGCGATGGATAAAACCAACCGCGGCCTGAGCAACTCGTTGAACAACGTGCTGACCGTGCGTGCAGACCTGGGGATCAAACTGGACGAGCTGGGCAAACTGGATTCGCTGGGCGATGACCGTGCGTTGGGCCAAACGCAGCAGATGAGCGACCTGGTCGATGTGGACTGGAACTCGGTGATCTCGTCTTACTCCATGCAGCAGGCGGCCCTGCAGGCCTCCTATAAGGCGTTTAGCGATATGCAGGGGATGTCCCTGTTCCAGATGAACAAATAACGTCTTGACCTCTTAGAACATGTCTTGAAACTGGGCATGTTTTGACTGCCCAGTCCGTATGGACTGGGCATTTTTTTACACGGTTTCAGCCTGAGCGGATGTTACCCGGGCGTTTTCAATCAGTCTGATGACCAGGGCAATAACGCCGCACAGGGTTGCCAGCGCCACCACGCCAGACCAGCCGGCCATCGTATAAATCTTACTGCCCAGTGCCGAGCCTAACGCCATTCCGATAAACACCACCGTAAAGAGCAGGGCATTCAGGCGACCGCGTGCCTGCGGTTCAAGGCTGTAAACCAGGTTCTGGTGCGCCACCAGGCTCGACTGCAGGCCAAGGTCAAAACCGACGGCGGAGACGGCAATCAGGATCAACTGCCCATGGACGCCGAGGGCGGGCATCAGGAACATTAGCGCAAACGAGACGGTGACGAGCGCGGCACCCAGCTGCGTCACTTTTCCTGCACCCAGTTTATCCGCCAGCCCGCCTGCCAGCGGCGCGGCTAATGCCCCGGCGGCACCTGCGATACCAAACCCGCCCGCCACGGCGCTGCCGAGGTGGTAGCGTTCCAGCAGCATCACGGCCAGCGTTGACCAGAATGCGCTGAAGGCAATCGACAGAAAACCCTGAGCCAGCGCCGCGCGACGCAGTGCCGGGTAACGACGCCACAGGTGCTCCATGGAACGCATCAGCGCGGGATAGCTCAGCGTGGAGTGAATAGCAAAACGTGGGAGTACGGCCCACATCACCGCGCCGACAAAGGCAATGCTTGCAGCAGCCAGCTGATACATCACCCGCCAGCCAAAGGCTTCACCGACCACGCCGCTGACGGTTCTCGACAACAATATGCCCAGCAGAAGACCTGTCATGACGGTGCCCACGGTTTTCCCTTGTTTACCTTCAGGGGCGAGGATCGCAGCAGCGGGAACGATATCCTGCGCCATGGTGGCGGCCATGCCAATCAGCAGGCTTGCCAGCAGCAGCGAAGGGAGTTGCCCGGTGAGACTACAGCCCAGAAGAAACAGCGCCAGGGCAGCACTTTTAATCAGAATCAGCGTCCTGCGGTCATGACGATCGCCAAGCGGCAACAGGAAGAGGATGCCGAGCGCGTAGCCAGCCTGGGTCAGCGTCGGAACCAGGCCCATTCCTTCAATACTCAAATGAAGGTCTGCGCCCATGAGAGGCAGCAAAGGCTGTGCGTAGTAAATGGATGCCACGCTGAAACCAGCACCCAGAGCCAGCATTAATATCACCCAGCGGCTCACGGCATGGGGGGCAGTTGTTGTGTTCATAAGACGTTCCTCAGTCATAGTGTGAGGCTATTTTTTATCACTACGCCTTGCGGCGGTAGACGGGCCGATGGTAAAACGCTTATACGTTAAGTGTATGACAGAGGAAAGTATGAAGCGATTTGAGCGTATAGACAGGGTGGAACTGATGCGAACTTTTGTTCGCATCGTGGAAACCGGCTCGCTCTCGGCAGCGGCAAGGCAGCTTTCGACGACTCAGGCCACGGTAAGCCGACGTTTGCAGTCTCTGGAAACCTTGCTGGGGGCTCGCCTGCTGCTGCGAACCACCCATGCCACCAGGCTCACTGACGACGGTGAACGCTGCTATCAGCATGCCCGGCGGGTGATTGATAGCTGGCTGGCGCTGGAAGATGAAGTCGGGCAGGCGGAGGATGAACCGGTTGGGGTATTGCGGGTGCGGGCACCGCACGCCTTTGGTCAGGAACAGCTCCTGAAACCGTTGACGGAATTTTTGCAGCGTTATCCTCAGCTTTCCGTTGAGTGGATGTTGAACGATAAGTCGGTGGATTTTCTCAGCGACAATATTGATTGTGCGATCCGCGTGGGTGCCGAGGTCGATCCCGCCACGGTTTCCGTACAGCTGGCAGAGGTACCGCGCTCCATCGTCGCCTCTCCTGCGTTGCTGGCACGCTTCCCAAAGGTTAGCAAGCCAGAGGATTTGCAGGCGCTGCCCTGGATTGCCATCAGCACCTTCTACCAGCGACACGTTGAATTGTTTGATGGTGCAGCGCAGCCGACACGCATTGCCATTACGCCGCGTCTGAGCACGGACAGCCTGTACGTGGCGCGAAATACGGCCCTGACCGGGCTGGGGGTGGCGCTGGTATCAAGCTGGACGGTGAAAGAGGATATTCAGGAAGGGCGCTTAATCCCTCTTCTGCCCGAGTGGCAACCCACGGCGCTGCCCGTCCATCTGGTTTATCCGTGGTCGCGATACTATCCGGCGCGCTTGCGACGTTTTCTGGAGATGATGAAGCAGGTGATGCCGGGTATAGCCGGAATGAGAAAGCCAGCAAATGCGCAATAAAAAAGCCGACCCTGAGGTCGGCTTTTCGTCTTAACGCGAGTTACTCAACAGACTGGGGGCGGGTTGCCGGTGCAGTCGCCTGGTGCGTCGCGCTGTGACCACCTGCGGAACCTTTGCCGTCAAAGTTGAACTCCGGGCGAACCCAGTCGCTTTGACGCGGTGCTTCCGGCACATACTCAGGCGCAGGTGCGCGAGTCATGGGTGCCGTTGCAACGTGTGCTGCCGCTGGCGCAGTAACCACTGGCTCTGGTTTCACCTCAGGCGCTGGAGCTTCTTCGGCTTCACGAACCGGTTCAACGTCAAGTTCAACTTCCTGAACCACGTCTTCTGTCACCGTTTCGATAACAGCGTCAGCGGTGTCTTCAACCGGCGCGGCGGCTTCAACTTCTTCAGCAACCTCTTCGGCCACGACCGTGTCTTCTTCGGCGATGAACTGCGGTGCGGCATCAACCGGGGCAGCAATCACTTCAGGATGGGTGGTTTCCACTTCAACCGCCTGTGGGGCTTCGGCTTCCACAGCCTGCGGCTCAACCACCGTCGCTGCTGCAGCCACAACCTCTTCAGCTGCAACGACTGGTGCAATCACCTCTTCGGTGACAGACTGTTCTTCAACAATCTGCTCCGGGCGAGCAACCGGGTAGCGGATCCAGACTTTACCGGATGCCATTTCAGGTGACGCACACGCGATAGCTAACGGCATTGGAGACTGAGTCGGGTAACGCTCGTCACGATAACGGCGACGACGCTGACCGCTCACGCGCAGGTGACGAGGAGAACGACGTGAACGACGCGGCATGCCTGCGTTATCACGACCTTCGCCGTTATCGTCCTGCTCGGCGTTGTTCTCTACCACTGCTGGCAGATCAACTTTCGCCAGTTGGGTCTGCGGCGCGCTTTCGGCGACGGTTTCCGTAACAACAGTTGTCTCTTCGGTCGTTTCAGAAGCAAAACGGACTTTCTGATTCAGCTGACGCTGCTTACGACGTGGCATAACCTGAGTACGTTCTTCCTGCTCAGCGTCTTGCTGTTCAACAGGCTCTTCGCGGTTCAGGTTTTTAACTTCCTGCTGCGCCTGACGCTTCTCGTCGTTACGACGACGATTGCGCTCGCGGCGAGGCTGCTGCTCGTCGCGCTGTTTGCTCTTCTCTGACTCATCGCCCGCCGGTTGGCGAATTTCGCGATCTTCAACATTCTGCTGCTGTTTCTCGCGACGGTTGCGACGGTTATCTTCGCGTTGCTCACGGCCTTCGTTGTTGTCAGAACGGTTGTCGCGACGCTCGTTACGGTCGCTGCGGTCATTACGATCGCGGCGGTTGTTCTGGCGCTTACGACGATCCTGCTGACGCTCAGGCTTCGCTTCTTTCGGTGCTTCTTTTGGCTGCTCCGGCTGAACTTCTTCGCCAGCAAACATCTTCTTCAGCGCGCCGAAGAAGCGGCTCAGAAGACCAGGTTGCTCTGGCTGGGCTTTCGCCACGTCTGGCGCAGGTTTTTGCGCAGCAGGTTTAGCCGCTGGTTTTTCCAGCACGGCTTCCGGCGGCGCTTCCGGCATAATGAAGGTGGCTAATGCAGGCTGCTCAGGCAGTTTACGCTCGGCAGGCTCTTCATCGGATGGCAGTGCCATCTCTTCTTCATGCAGCTTCGGCAGCAGGTAGCTGAGGGTGGTCGTCTCTTCGCCCTTACGTACACGCAGCACGTGATAGTGCGGAGTCTGCATCTGGTCGTTTGGCACGATGATGCAGCGAACGCCGCCCTGACGTGCTTCGATTGCGCTTACCGCTGCACGTTTTTCGTTAAGCAGGTAAGAGGCAACGGGCACAGGCACAATGGCGTGAACTTCTTTAGTGTTCTCTTTCAGCGCTTCTTCTTCAATCAGACGCAGAATAGAGAGGGACAGCGATTCGTTATCACGCACGGTACCGGTACCGGAACAGCGCGGGCAAACGTGATGGCTGGACTCACCCAGTGATGGGCTCAGACGCTGACGGGACATCTCCAGCAGGCCAAAGCGAGAAATATGGCTGATCTGGATACGAGCACGGTCCTGGCGCACCGCTTCGCGCAGACGGTTTTCAACCGCACGCTGGTGACGAACAGGGGTCATGTCGATGAAGTCGATAACGATCAGACCACCAAGGTCGCGCAGGCGGAGCTGGCGGGCGATTTCATCGGCGGCTTCAAGGTTGGTGTTGAAGGCGGTTTCTTCGATATCACCGCCGCGGGTTGCACGCGCGGAGTTGATGTCGATAGCGGTCAGCGCTTCGGTCGTATCGATAACGATAGAACCACCAGATGGCAGACGCACTTCACGCTGGAAGGCGGATTCAATCTGGGATTCAATCTGATAGTGGCTGAACAGCGGGATTTCACCGGTGTACAGTTTGATTTTGCTGGTGAAATCCGGACGACCCAGCGCGGCGATGTGCTGGCGAGCCAGCTCAAGCACTTTCGGGTTATCAATCAGAATTTCGCCGATGTCCTGACGCAGGTAATCACGGAAGGCACGCACGATAACGTTGCTTTCCTGGTGGATCAGGAACGGAGCAGGGCGGCTTTCTGCTGCTTTCTGGATAGCTTCCCAGTGCTTCAGACGGAAGCTTAAGTCCCACTGCAGCGCTTCGGCAGATTTGCCTACGCCTGCGGTACGCACGATAAGCCCCATGCCGTCCGGCAGTTCAAGACTTGCCAGCGCTTCTTTCAGCTCGGTACGGTCATCACCTTCGATACGGCGAGAGATACCACCCGCACGCGGGTTGTTTGGCATCAGAACCAGATAGCTCCCCGCCAGGCTGATAAAGGTCGTCAGTGCGGCACCTTTGTTGCCACGCTCTTCTTTATCAATCTGGACGATAACTTCCTGACCTTCACGCAGAACATCTTTGATGTTTGGGCGGCCATGGGCGTTGTAGTTTGCAGGGAAATATTCGCGGGCGATTTCTTTAAGAGGGAGGAAACCGTGACGCTCAGCACCGTAATCGACAAATGCAGCTTCAAGGCTTGGTTCAATGCGGGTGATTTTACCTTTGTAAATGTTCGCTTTTTTCTGTTCGTGTCCAGGACTTTCGATATCCAGATCGTACAGGCGCTGCCCATCCACAAGGGCGACACGCAACTCTTCTTGCTGAGTTGCGTTGATTAACATTCTTTTCATCGTAACTTACTCGTTATTCTTACATTGACGACAAAGCTGCGGGCAAGGTGACGCTTTCCGGGGTATGAACCGATGGCCTCGTGTCTGTTCACGTCGCCAACCTCACGGTTGTCGCTCGCTTAAGAGGCGCAGAGTGTCGGTTGCCTGTATTTCATACGGAAACACAGCGCAATTATCAGGGGAATTGCCTGGGTAGAACTCTCCAGAAAACAATCCTTATACCGGGAAGTACTGCAACCCGCAGCCCGCTAACTGCCTGAAAGATCAATACGTCTTACGCCATTGCTGCGTGGATGATCGGTCAGACAAAATTGGTCATTCCGTCGACATCCTTACTTAACCTGGATTTAACACGGAAAACAACCTCATTATTCCACTGCTCGCCGGGTTATAGCAAGATGACTTTTACCAATTATCACCCGGTTACTCACAGTTTCTTCACTTCGAGGTGGTGATTGGTTTAATAACCACCAAATCGATTGCGCGAAACGGGGCGCAGGCCGGATAAAAGTAAATATAAGCATAGAAAAATGAGTGGCGCTAATGGCTGACGATATTTAGAATCGCCAACCATGAAAACAGAGACTCCAGCCGTAAAAATTGTTGCTATCGCGGATGACTATGCGGGGCAACGCATCGATAACTTTTTACGCACCCAGTTGAAAGGCGTGCCAAAAAGTATGATTTACCGCATCCTGCGCAAGGGCGAGGTGCGGGTTAACAAAAAACGCGTGAAGCCTGAGTATAAGCTCGAAGCCGGTGATGAAGTGCGTATCCCGCCGGTGCGCGTGGCTGAACGTGAAGAAGAGGCGGTTTCGCCTAAGCTGCAAAAAGTGGCTGCGCTGAGTGACGTCATCCTTTATGAGGATGACTATATCCTTGTGCTGAACAAACCGTCAGGTACAGCCGTACACGGCGGCAGTGGCCTGAGCTTTGGCGTGATTGAAGGACTGCGTGCGCTTCGGCCGGAAGCCCGTTTCCTGGAGCTGGTGCATCGCCTGGATCGTGATACCTCCGGCGTGCTGCTGGTGGCGAAAAAGCGTTCTGCGCTGCGTTCTTTGCATGAGCAGCTTCGTGAAAAAGGGATGCAGAAAGACTACCTGGCGCTGGTTCGCGGGCAGTGGCAGTCCCATGTAAAAGTGGTGCAGGCACCGCTGTTGAAAAATATTCTGCAGAGCGGCGAGCGCATTGTGCGTGTGAATCAGGAAGGGAAACCGTCCGAGACGCGCTTTAAAGTTGAAGAGCGCTATGAATTTGCCACGCTGGTGCGCTGCAGCCCGGTGACGGGGCGTACCCATCAGATTCGCGTGCATACCCAGTTTGCCGGGCATCCTATTGCGTTTGATGACCGCTATGGCGACCGCGAGTTTGATAAACAACTGGCGGGCACGGGGCTGTCGCGTCTGTTCCTGCATGCGGCTGCGCTGAAGTTTACCCATCCTAATACGGGGGAAGTCATCCGTATTGAAGCGCCGCTGGATGAGCAGCTTAAACGCTGTCTAAAGGTCCTGCGCGGCTGATTTTGCTTTCCTCCCTCTCCCTGTGGGAGAGGGCTGGGGTGAGGGCGTCGGGCCGCAATGGTCCAGTCACATCGTCAGCGGATTACACTCTTCTCGCCTTAACATCTGACACAAGGCAATCAGCGGTAACCCCACTAGCGTGTTGGGATCGCGACCGTCCAGCTTGTCGAACAGCGCAATCCCCAATCCTTCACTTTTAAAACTTCCTGCACAGTTGAGCGGACGTTCCCGGCGGACATAATCTGTTATTTCCTGCTCGCTGAGATGGCGAAAGTGCACGTCGAACGGCTCGCATTCCGTTTGTAGGTGGCCTGAGGCGGAGTTATAAAGTGCCAGCCCTGTATAAAAGGTCACGATAGTGCCACGTGCACGCAGAAGCTGCTGGCAGGCGTTCTCTTCCGTATGCGGCTTGCCGGTGATCTCTCCGTCCAGTACACAAACCTGATCGGAGCCTATAATCAAATGGGCGGGATAACGTGCGGCCAGCGATTGCGCTTTCTCTTGTGCGAGACGCGTCACCAGATGACGCGGGGATTCGCCCAAGTGTGGCGTTTCGTCAACGTCGGGGGCAGCGCATTCGAACGGGATCCCGAGCTTTTCCAGCAGCATTCGACGGTAGGGTGAAGTGGAGGCGAGAACGAGATTTGGCATATTTTTATCACCAGATATAGCGTATCGATGCCAGCCATTTTAAACTACAGGCCGCAATGTGTGCGAATAATTGGCAAAAGGCAGCTCTGGTTGCCTTTTTCTTTGACTCTATGACGTTACAAAGTTAATATGCGCGCCCTATGCAAAAGGTAAAATTACCCCTGACTCTTGATCCGGTTCGTACGGCTCAAAAACGCCTTGATTACGAAGGAATCTATTCTTCCGATCAGGCTGAGCGTATTGCCGAATCCGTAGTCAGTGTGGACAGTGATGTAGAATGCTCCATGTCGTTCGCTATCGACAACCAGCGTCTCGCCGTTTTAACCGGTGATGCAAAGGTGACGGTAACCCTCGAATGTCAGCGTTGCGGGAAACCGTTTGTACAGCATGTTCACACAACGTATTGTTTCAGTCCCGTTCGTTCTGACGAGCAGGCTGAAGCACTCCCGGAAGCGTATGAGCCGATTGAGGTTAACGAATTCGGTGAAATCGATCTTCTGGCTCTGGTTGAAGATGAAATCATCCTCACCTTGCCAGTGGTTCCGGTGCATGATTCTGAACACTGTGAAGTGTCCGAGGCGGACATGGTCTTTGGGGAACTGCCTGATGAAGCGCAAAAACCAAATCCATTTGCCGTATTAGCCAGCTTAAAGCGTAAGTAATTAAGGAGTAAGGTCCATGGCCGTACAACAGAATAAACCAACCCGTTCCAAACGTGGCATGCGTCGTTCCCATGACGCGCTGACTGCAGTTACCAGCCTGTCTGTAGACAAGACTTCTGGTGAGAAACACCTGCGTCACCACATCACCGCTGACGGTTTCTACCGCGGCCGCAAGGTTATCACTAAGTAATCACGCGTTAGCGTGATTAGGCTTAGTGAGGATTTCCCCGTGCAAACGGGGAAGTTACCTAACCAGGCTGCGACGATACCTTGACACGTCTAACCCTGGCGTTAGATGTCATGGGGGGAGATTTTGGCCCTTCCGTGACAGTGCCTGCAGCATTGCAGGCACTGAATTCTAATTCGCAACTCACACTTCTTTTAGTCGGCAATCCCGACACAATCACGCCATTACTTGCAAAAGCTGACTTCGAACAACGTTCACGTCTGCAGATTATTCCTGCACAGTCAGTTATTGCCAGTGATGCCCGGCCATCGCAGGCTATTCGCAATAGCCGTGGCAGCTCTATGCGCATTGCACTGGAGCTGGTGAAAGAAGGGCGAGCGCAGGCTTGCGTCAGTGCGGGAAATACCGGTGCGCTGATGGGGCTGTCGAAATTATTGCTCAAGCCCATTGAGGGCATTGAGCGCCCGGCGCTGGTGACGGTGTTGCCGCATCAACAAAAGGGCAAAACGGTGGTGCTGGATCTCGGTGCTAACGTTGATTGTGATAGTACAATGCTGGCTCAGTTTGCTGTGATGGGGTCGGTGCTGGCTGAAGACGTAGTGGGAATTCACAATCCCCGCGTTGCGTTACTGAATATTGGTGAAGAAGAGACCAAAGGCCTGGACAGCATTCGTGACGCTGCCGAATTGCTCAAGCAGGTTCCCTCCATCAACTATATTGGTTATCTCGAAGCCAATGAGTTGCTGACGGGTAAGACCGATGTATTAGTGTGTGATGGCTTCACCGGAAACGTAACGTTGAAGACTATGGAAGGGGTGGTGCGAATGTTCCTTTCTCTGCTGAAATCGCAGGGGGAAGGTAAAAAAAGCGCCTGGTGGCTGATTTTATTAAAGCGTTGGTTACAAAAAAGCCTGACGCGGCGATTCAGTCACCTCAACCCCGACCAGTATAATGGCGCCTGTCTGTTAGGATTGCGCGGCATCGTGATTAAGAGTCACGGTGCGGCCAATCAGCGAGCCTTTTCCGTCGCGATAGAACAGGCAGTGCAGGCGGTGCAGCGACAAGTTCCTCAACGGATTGCCGCTCGCCTGGAATCTGTATTAGCTAAAAGTGACTGAGCGTACATGTATACGAAGATTTTAGGTACCGGCAGCTACCTGCCAACACAAGTGCGTACCAACGCCGATCTTGAAAAAATGGTAGATACGTCTGACGAGTGGATTGTCACGCGCACAGGTATCCGTGAACGTCGTATCGCCGCGCCAGACGAAACCGTGTCCACCATGGGTTACGAAGCCGCACAGCGCGCTATCGAAATGGCTGGCATCGATAAAGAACAGATTGGCTTGATCGTGGTCGCCACCACGTCTGCCACGCATGCCTTCCCAAGCGCAGCGTGCCAGGTGCAGAACATGCTCGGCATTAAAGGCTGCCCGGCATTTGACGTTGCTGCCGCGTGCGCTGGTTTCACCTACGCGCTGAGCGTTGCCGATCAGTATGTTAAATCTGGCGCCGTGAAGTACGCGCTGGTGATCGGCGCTGACGTGCTGGCGCGTACCTGTGATCCAACCGATCGCGGGACGATCATTATTTTTGGTGATGGTGCGGGTGCGGTGCTGCTCGGGCAGTCCGAAGAGCCGGGCATCATCTCCACGCATCTGCATGCCGACGGTAGCTACGGCGAGCTGTTGACCTTGCCAAACGCCGATCGCGTTAATCCGGAAAACTCCATTTACCTGACGATGGCAGGTAATGAGGTGTTCAAGGTGGCGGTGACTGAGCTTGCACACATTGTTGATGAAACGCTGGAAGCGAACAACCTTGAACGCTCTGCGCTCGACTGGCTGGTGCCGCATCAGGCGAACCTGCGTATTATCAGCGCAACCGCGAAAAAGCTGGGCATGTCGATGGATAATGTTGTGGTGACGCTTGATCGCCATGGCAACACCTCTGCGGCGTCGGTACCGTGCGCATTTGATGAAGCGGTACGCGATGGACGAATCAAACGGGGCCAGTTGGTCTTGCTTGAAGCCTTCGGTGGCGGGTTCACCTGGGGTTCCGCGCTGGTTCGTTTCTAGGATAAGGATTAAAAAATGACGCAATTTGCTTTTGTGTTCCCGGGGCAGGGCTCTCAAACCGTTGGGATGTTGTCTGAAATGGCAGCCCACTATCCGGTAATTGAAGAGACTTTCCGTGAAGCTTCTGATGCACTGGGTTATGATCTGTGGGCGTTGACTCAGCAGGGTCCAGCCGAAGAACTGAACAAAACCTGGCAGACTCAGCCAGCACTGCTGACCGCGTCCGTTGCGCTGTGGCGTGTATGGCAGCAGCAGGGCGGCAAAGCGCCTGCACTGCTCGCGGGCCACAGCCTAGGTGAATACTCTGCACTGGTGTGTGCGGGTGTGATCGCCTTTGCTGACGCGGTACGTCTGGTAGAACTGCGCGGTAAATTCATGCAGGAAGCGGTGCCGGAAGGCACGGGTGGCATGTCTGCTATCATCGGTCTGGATGATGCTTCGATTGCAAAAGCGTGTGAAGAATCTGCTGAAGGTCAGGTGGTTTCACCGGTAAACTTTAACTCGCCGGGCCAGGTCGTTATCGCCGGTCATAAAGAAGCGGTTGAACGTGCTGGTGCTGCCTGTAAAGCTGCTGGCGCGAAACGTGCGCTGCCACTGCCGGTCAGCGTTCCGTCACACTGCGCGCTGATGAAGCCAGCCGCCGACAAACTGGCGGTTGAGCTGGAAAAAATTACGTTTAACGCACCGACGATTTCCGTTGTAAACAACGTCGATGTGAAATGCGAAACCGCGCCGGAGGCAATCCGTAACGCGCTGGTTCGCCAGCTTTACAGCCCAGTACAGTGGACCAAAACCGTTGAGTTTATGGCGTCACAGGGCGTTGAGCATCTGTATGAAGTCGGTCCAGGTAAAGTCCTCACCGGCCTGACAAAACGTATTGTTGATACCCTGACTGCCTCGGCCATTAACGAGCCGGAAGCACTGTCAGCGGCACTCGCGCAATAAAAGAGGAATACCATGAGTTTTGAAGGAAAAATCGCACTGGTTACCGGCGCAAGCCGCGGTATCGGGCGTGCAATTGCTGAAACACTGGTTGCGCGCGGCGCGAAAGTGATTGGTACAGCAACCAGCGAGAATGGCGCTCAGGCCATCAGCGAGTATCTGGGTGCGAACGGTAAAGGTCTGGTACTCAATGTGACCGAACCTGCATCTATCGAATCTGTTCTGGAAAATATTCGCGCAGAGTTTGGCGAAGTCGATATTCTGGTCAATAATGCCGGGATCACGCGCGACAACCTGCTGATGCGAATGAAAGATGACGAGTGGAACGATATTATCGAAACCAACCTGTCATCTGTATTCCGTCTGTCAAAAGCGGTAATGCGCGCTATGATGAAAAAGCGTCATGGTCGTATTATCACTGTTGGTTCTGTGGTTGGTACCATGGGAAATGCTGGTCAGGCTAACTACGCTGCGGCGAAAGCAGGTCTGATTGGCTTCAGTAAGTCGCTGGCACGTGAAGTCGCGTCCCGCGGTATTACTGTAAACGTTGTTGCTCCGGGCTTTATTGAAACGGACATGACGCGTGCGCTGACCGATGATCAGCGTGCGGGTACGCTGGCGGCAGTTCCGGCGGGTCGTCTTGGCGACCCTAAAGAAATCGCCAGCGCGGTTGCATTTTTAGCCTCTGACGAAGCGGGTTACATCACTGGTGAAACCCTTCACGTCAATGGCGGGATGTATATGGTTTAATCACGATGAAAAATATTTGCGTTATTGTAGGGGTTGGCCTCAAAATAACGTAAAATCGTGGTAAGACCTGCCGGGATTTAGTTGCAAATTTTTCAACATTTTATACACTACGAAAACCATCGCGAAAGCGAGTTTTGATAGGAAATTTAAGAGTATGAGCACTATCGAAGAACGCGTTAAGAAAATTATCGGCGAACAGCTGGGCGTTAAGCAGGAAGAAGTTGTGAACTCCGCTTCCTTCGTTGAAGACCTGGGCGCAGATTCTCTTGACACCGTTGAGCTGGTAATGGCTCTGGAAGAAGAGTTTGATACTGAGATTCCGGACGAAGAAGCTGAGAAAATCACCACCGTTCAGGCTGCCATTGATTACATCAACGGTCACCAGGCGTAAGTGAACATCTCCAGGCGGTCATTCGACCGCCTGAGTTTTATCTTTTTTAGTCCCACGAATCTCTTTTTTTATCCCTCCCTGGAGGACAAACGTGTCTAAGCGTCGTGTAGTTGTGACCGGACTTGGCATGTTGTCTCCTGTCGGCAATACCGTAGAGTCCACCTGGAAAGCTCTCCTTGCCGGTCAGAGCGGCATCAGCCTAATCGACCATTTCGATACTAGCGCCTATGCAACGAAATTTGCTGGCTTAGTAAAGGATTTTAACTGTGAAGAGATCATCTCGCGCAAAGAACAGCGCAAGATGGATGCCTTCATTCAATATGGAATTGTCGCTGGCGTTCAGGCCATGCAGGATTCTGGCCTTGAGATTACGGAAGAGAACGCATCCCGTATCGGCGCCGCTATTGGCTCCGGGATCGGCGGTCTTGGCCTGATCGAGGAAAACCATACATCTCTGATGAATGGCGGACCGCGTAAGATCAGCCCGTTCTTCGTTCCGTCCACGATTGTTAACATGGTGGCAGGTCACCTGACCATTATGTTCGGTCTGCGTGGGCCAAGCATTTCCATCGCTACCGCATGTACGTCCGGCGTTCATAACATCGGCCAGGCCGCGCGTATCATTGCGTACGGCGATGCAGATGCTATGGTTGCAGGCGGTGCTGAAAAAGCCAGTACCCCACTGGGTGTAGGCGGTTTTGGTGCGGCGCGTGCGCTGTCTACCCGTAATGATAACCCGCAGGCGGCGAGCCGTCCGTGGGATAAAGACCGTGACGGCTTCGTGCTGGGCGACGGTGCGGGTATGATCGTACTGGAAGAGTACGAACACGCGAAAAAACGCGGTGCGAAAATTTATGCTGAAATCGTTGGTTTCGGCATGAGCAGCGATGCTTACCACATGACGTCTCCTCCGGAGAACGGTGCGGGTGCTGCGCTGGCGATGGAAAATGCGATTCGTGATGCGGGTATTACCCCAGCACAGATTGGCTACGTTAACGCGCACGGTACTTCTACGCCTGCAGGCGATAAAGCTGAAGCACAGGCGGTTAAGTCTATCTTCGGTGAATCTGCCAGCCGCGTAATGGTGAGCTCCACGAAATCCATGACCGGTCACCTGTTAGGTGCGGCGGGTGCAGTCGAGTCAATCTACTCCATCCTTGCGCTGCGCGATCAGGCTGTTCCGCCAACCATCAACCTGGATAACCCGGATGAAGGTTGCGATCTGGACTTCGTTCCTCACGAAGCGCGTCAGGTTAGCGGTATGGAATACACCCTGTGTAACTCCTTCGGCTTCGGTGGTACTAACGGCTCTCTGATCTTCAAAAAGGTCTGAGCCTGACTGCACGATGGCTATTAAAAAAGGTCCGCTTGTCGGGCCTTTTTTATTAAGCGTAATCCCCTTGTCCGGTTAAAGACATCCTGCCAGACTGAACCCCCACGCATCAGGAGACATCATGTTTTTGATCAATGGCCTTGAGCAGGAGAATCTGCCTGCCAGCGACAGAGCAACGCAGTTTGGTGATGGCTGCTTTACGACGGCGCGAATTATTGACGGGCAAGTATGCCTGCTCGATGCGCATATCCGCCGTCTGCAAACGGCCTGTGAAACCCTAATGATCCCCTTTCAGCACTGGGACACGCTGCGACGTGAGATGAGCCAGCTGGTGTCAGAGAAGAGCAGTGGCGTGCTCAAAGTCATCATCAGTCGCGGCAGCGGAGGGCGAGGTTATAGCGGGGCCAGCTGTGAGAACCCCACGCGCATACTCTCCGTATCCGCTTATCCCGCACATTATGAAAGCTGGCGCAAAGACGGCGTCACGCTGACGCTGAGCCCGATACGACTGGGCCGCAACCCCATGCTGGCCGGAATTAAACACCTCAATCGCCTTGAACAGGTGCTGATTCGTACTCATCTTGAACAGACGGACGCTGATGAGGCGCTGGTTCTTGACAGCGAAGGGTTCATTACGGAATGCTGTGCGGCTAATTTACTCTGGCGGAAGGGCCGTGATGTCTTCACTCCTTCACTGGAGCAGGCTGGGGTGAAGGGCATTATGCGTCAGTTTTGTTTGCAACAGTTGGCACACTCGGGTTTTCGCGTTGTCGAAGTTAACGAAAGGGAAGAGGCGCTACTGACCGCTGATGAAGTTATTGTTTGTAACGCGTTGATGCCTGTTTTACCCGTCCGCGCCTATGGCCAGCAGGTCTGGTCATCGCGCGAACTGTTTCAGTTTTTAGCCCCGTTATGTGAGCAAACCAGATAGTCATGAAGAAAATGTTGCGCTTTGTTCTCCTCCTCATCGTTGTGCTGGGTATTGCTGGCGGCGCGGGAGTGTGGAAAGTCCGTCAGCTGGCGGACAGTAAAATCCTGATTAAAGACGAGACGATTTTTACCCTTAAAGCCGGTACCGGGCGCATTGCGCTGGGTGAGCAGCTTTACGGGGATAAGGTTATTAACCGCCCGCGTGTCTTCCAGTGGTTACTGCGCCTTGAGCCTGAACTGTCTCACTTCAAAGCCGGTACGTACCGCTTTACCCCTGGTATGACCGTCAGGCAGATGCTGCAGGTGCTGGAGAGCGGCAAAGAGGCCCAGTTCCCGCTGCGGTTTGTCGAGGGGATGCGTTTAAGCGATTACCTCAAACAGCTGCGTGACGCACCCTATATTAAACACACGTTAAAAGACGACTGCTATCAGACGGTCGCTGAGGTGCTGAAATTCGAGCATCCTGAGTGGGTGGAAGGCTGGTTCTGGCCGGATACCTGGATGTACACGGCGGGCACAACCGACGTTGCTATTCTGAAACGCGCACATAAAAAAATGGTCGCGGCGGTGGAGTCAGCGTGGGAAGGGCGTGTAGATGGCCTGCCCTATAAAGATCAAAACCAGTTCGTCACCATGGCCTCGATCATTGAAAAAGAGACTGCCGTTGCGGCAGAGCGCGATCAGGTCGCTTCCGTATTTATCAATCGTCTGCGCATCGGCATGCGTCTGCAAACCGATCCCACCGTCATCTACGGTATGGGCGAGAGTTATAGCGGCAAGATATCCAGAAAAGATCTGGAGACGCCAACAGCGTATAATACCTACGTGATCGCAGGCCTGCCGCCAGGCCCGATTGCGACGCCGAGTGAAGCCTCATTACGAGCCGCGGCGCACCCGGCCAAAACACCGTACCTCTATTTTGTGGCTGACGGAAAAGGGGGGCATACCTTTAACACCAACCTTGCCAGCCATAATCGCTCTGTTCAGGACTATCTGAAGGCACTTAAGGAAAAAAATGCGCAGTAAATACATTGTCATTGAGGGACTCGAAGGGGCGGGTAAAACCACCGCCCGCAACGTGGTGGTTGATACGCTGAAAGCGCTTGGCGTTGCGGACATGGTGTTTACCCGTGAACCAGGCGGTACGCAACTGGCTGAAAAGCTGCGTAGCCTTGTGCTGGATATCAAATCCGTTGGCGACGAGGTCATCACTGACAAAGCCGAAGTGTTGATGTTCTACGCGGCGCGCGTGCAGCTGGTAGAAACGGTGATCAAACCTGCAATGGCAGAAGGGAAATGGGTGATTGGCGATCGTCATGACCTGTCGACCCAGGCGTATCAGGGCGGTGGTCGGGGGATTGACCAGACGATGTTAGCAACGCTGCGCGACGCAGTGCTCGGTGATTTCCGTCCCGACCTGACGCTCTATCTGGACGTGACGCCTGAAGTCGGCCTGAAGCGTGCCCGCGCGCGCGGTGAACTGGACCGCATCGAGCAAGAGTCTTTTGACTTCTTCAACCGTACCCGAGCGCGCTACCTTGAACTGGCGGAGCAGGATGCTTCCATTCGCACTATTGATGCAACACAGCCTCTGGACGAGGTGACGCGCGCAATTCAGAAGACGGTCGCGCAGTGGCACCAGGAGCAACAGGCATGAAATGGTATCCATGGTTGCGCCCGCACTTTGAACAGTTGATCAACAGCTATCAGGCGGGGCGGGGCCATCATGCGTTACTGATTCAGGCATTGCCAGGAATGGGCGATGATGCGCTCATTTACGCTATCACCCGTTTCCTGATGTGTCAGCAGCCGGAAGGGCATAAAAGCTGCGGTAAATGCCGTGGTTGCCAGCTGATGCAGGCGGGCACACATCCGGACTATTACACACTGGAGCCTGAAAAGGGCAAAAGCACGCTCGGGATTGACGCCGTGCGTGAAGTCAGTGAAAAACTGTATGAACACGCGCGGCTTAACGGGGCCAAAGTGGTCTGGCTGAAAGATGCCGCGCAGCTTACCGAGGCGGCGGCGAACGCGCTGCTCAAAACCCTGGAAGAGCCACCGGAGAAAACATGGTTCTTCCTGTCATGTCGTGAACCGGGACGATTACTGGCGACACTGCGCAGTCGCTGCCGTCTTCATCACCTCGCAGTACCTCAGGAATCATGGGCGCTCACCTGGATTGAACGCGAAGTGACGGTGTCACAAGACGCGGCGCTGACTGCCCTGCGGCTGTGCAGCGGCGCGCCAGCGGCGGCTCTGGCGTTGCTTCAGGCGGATGTCTGGTCGCAGCGTGAAACGCTGTGTCGTGCCGTCGAATCCGCGCTGGATAGCGGCGACTGGTTGAGTTTGCTGCCTGCCCTGAACAGCGATCAGTCGACCGAGCGCCTGCACTGGCTGGCCGCTTTACTGCTGGATGCGCTCAAACTTCAACAGGGGGCAACACTTCTGACCAACCTTGACGTCTGGCCGCTGGTGAACACCCTGGCGAATCGCCTGTCGGGCGTTTCGTTGCGCGCTATCCTTCATGATGTTTGCCAGAGTCGCGAACAACTTTTGACAGTAACCGGTCTTAATCGCGAGCTTTTACTGACAGACCAGTTACTGCGAATCGAACACTACCTGCAACCAGGCGTGATACCGCCTGTTTCCCATCTCTGAGAGAGACATTATGTTTTTAGTCGACTCACACTGCCATCTTGATGGTCTGGATTATCAATCTCTGCATAAAAACGTCGATGACGTGCTGGAAAAAGCCGCCGCCCGCGATGTCAAATTCTGTCTGGCCGTGGCAACCACGCTGCCGGGCTACCGCTCCATGCGCGAACTGGTTGGCGTTCGCGATAACGTCGTCTTCTCCTGCGGCGTTCATCCACTGAACCAGGATGACACGTATGACGTGGAAGATTTACGTCGTCTGGCGGCAGAAGAGGGCGTGGTGGCGATGGGTGAGACCGGGCTTGACTATTTTTACACGCCGGAAACTAAACCACGCCAGCAGGCGTCCTTCCGTCACCATATCCGCATTGGCCGCGAGCTGAACAAACCCGTCATTGTGCATACCCGCGATGCGCGCGCCGATACGCTGGCGATCCTGCGGGAAGAAAAGGTGACGGATTGCGGTGGCGTACTACACTGTTTCACAGAAGACAGAGAAACGGCGGGCAAGCTGCTTGATTTGGGGTTTTATATCTCGTTTTCGGGGATCGTAACGTTCCGTAATGCTGAGCAGCTGCGTGATGCTGCGCGTTATGTTCCGCTCGATCGCATTCTGGTGGAAACAGACTCGCCGTATCTGGCACCGGTGCCGCATCGCGGCAAAGAGAACCAGCCAGCGATGACGAGAGACGTGGCTGAGTATATGGCCGTTCTGAAGGGCGTCAACATTGAAGAGCTGGCTCGTGCGACGACGGAAAATTTCTCCACGCTGTTCCATATCGACCCCGCCCGCCTGCAATCTGTCTGATACACCTGTTTTTTTTAGGCTCGTAATTAATAAATAAAGCGGGTAAAGTTCACCGCCTCATTTGGGGCGGTGATGGTGTTTTTAGACACATCCAGACATGCTTTTTGTAAATATCTGAAAGTTTTTTGGCCGTCTTGAACTGAAACGTGATAGCCGTCAAACAAACCCAGAAGGAATTATTTTACTCTGTGTAATAAATAAAGGGCGCTTAGATGTCCTGTCCACGGCACGGTACTCCCCCCGGGCCAATGCGTGAAAGCGTAAAAAAAGCACAAATACTCAGGAGCACTCTCAATTATGTTTAAGAATGCATTTGCTAACCTGCAAAAGGTCGGTAAATCGCTGATGCTGCCAGTATCCGTACTGCCTATCGCAGGTATCCTGCTGGGCGTCGGTTCTGCTAACTTCAGCTGGCTGCCAGCCGTAGTTTCCCACGTGATGGCCGAAGCAGGCGGTTCTGTTTTTGCTAACATGCCGCTGATCTTCGCGATCGGTGTTGCTCTGGGCTTCACCAATAACGACGGTGTATCTGCACTGGCTGCAGTGGTTGCCTACGGCATCATGGTGAAAACCATGGCGGTGGTTGCGCCGCTGGTTCTGCATTTACCGGCTGAAGAGATCGCCGCGAAACACCTGGCGGACACCGGTGTTCTGGGCGGTATCATCTCCGGTGCGATTGCAGCGTATATGTTTAACCGCTTCTATCGCATCAAGCTGCCTGAGTATCTGGGCTTCTTCGCGGGCAAGCGTTTCGTTCCGATCATCTCTGGTCTGGCAGCGATTTTCACTGGTGTGATCCTGTCCTTCATCTGGCCACCAATCGGTTCCGCTATTCAGACCTTCTCTCAGTGGGCTGCTTACCAGAACCCGGTTGTGGCGTTCGGTATCTACGGCTTCATCGAGCGCTGCCTGGTACCATTTGGTCTGCACCACATCTGGAACGTTCCATTCCAGATGCAGATTGGTGAATTCACCAACGCAGCAGGTCAGGTATTCCACGGCGATATCCCACGCTACATGGCAGGCGACCCAACTGCAGGCAAACTGTCTGGTGGCTTCCTGTTCAAAATGTACGGTCTGCCGGCTGCTGCGATTGCAATCTGGCACTCTGCTAAACCAGAGAACCGTGCAAAAGTGGGCGGTATCATGATCTCCGCAGCGCTGACCTCGTTCCTGACCGGTATCACTGAGCCGATCGAGTTCTCCTTCATGTTCGTTGCGCCGATCCTGTACATCATCCACGCTGTACTGGCTGGCCTGGCGTTCCCAATCTGTATCCTGCTGGGTATGCGTGACGGTACGTCCTTCTCTCACGGTCTGATCGACTTCATCGTTCTGTCCGGTAACAGCAGCAAACTGTGGCTGTTCCCAATCGTGGGTGCGTGCTATGCCGTTGCTTACTACACCATCTTCCGCGTGCTGATCAAAGCACTGGACCTGAAAACTCCGGGTCGTGAAGATGCAACTGAAGACAGCAAAGCAGGCGTGACCAGCGAAATGGCTCCTGCACTGGTAGCCGCGTTCGGTGGTAAAGAGAACATCACTAACCTGGACGCGTGTATTACTCGTCTGCGTGTGAGCGTTGCCGATGTCGCAAAAGTTGACCAGCCGGGCCTGAAGAAATTGGGCGCAGCAGGTGTTGTTGTTGCAGGTTCTGGTGTTCAGGCAATCTTCGGTACCAAATCCGATAACCTGAAAACCGAAATGGATGAGTACATCCGCAACAACTAAGTTGTGATGTGGGGAGACTGAGGCAGCCGAATGGCTGCCTTTTTTATTTGTGCGGCCTGTTCAGCCCGGTGGCGGCTACGCCTTACCGGGCCTACGTGAAACGAATCGTCACCCGGCGAGAAGCGCGAACAAAAAAGGGAGCCATTCGGCTCCCTATTAATACGTCTGAGCGATCAGAACTGATAGCTTGCGGTCACGCTCACGTTGCGCGGCTCACCATAAACCAGTGAGCCCTGAACGTTGGTATCGTAAGTCTTGTCGAACAGGTTGTTCAGATTCCCCTGCAGAGAAAAGTTCTTCGTGACCTGATAGCGGGTGAAGAGATCAACCAGCGCATAGCTGCCTTGTTCCGCGCGCCACGTGCCGTAAGGTGTGGCAACGTCGCTGTAAACGCGGTTTTGCCAGTTAACACCGCCACCCACGGTCAGCGCAGGCATCGCTGGCAGACGGTAACTGGTGAACAGTTTAACCGTCGTGCGCGGTAGGTAAGGGTTAACGTCTTTACCGTCGCTGTCTTCAGCCAGGTAGCGCGTCGCGCCAAAGGTCATTTGCCAGTTGTCCGTCAGCGCGCCGTTAATTTCAAATTCAACGCCTTTACTTACTGTGCCGTCTACGCCTTCATAAGCGGTATCGGTTGACCCCTGAATCACGCGCCCCGTACTCTGCGCCACGTTATCCTGCTCGATGCGGAAGACAGAGAGCGTTGTGGTCAGTCGGCTGTTCATCCAGTCCGACTTCAGGCCCACTTCATAATTGTTACCGGTGATTGGGTCGAGATACCTGCCGGTGCTGTCACGGTAGTTCTGTGGCTGGAAGATGGAGGTATAGCTGGCATAGGCAGACCAGTTATCATCAATGTCATAGACAAGACCCGCATACGGCGTGGTATGGTTTTTTTCCATACCATAAGTCATCGTGTTGACGCTCCAGTTCGTATAGCGGGCACCGAGAATCAAATGCAGAGGATCGGCCAACGAAATGCGCGTCGCGGCGTAGAGCGATTTCATATTCGTTTTGTCGTCTTGGGCCAGCGCCTGCGATCCCCAGTTTGTTTCCGGGAAATGGCCATCATAGTCGTAGAAATTACCGAATTCGTCCGGATATACGTTCGCCCACGCGTTGGTGTAACGGTTCGTTTGACGACTGAAGCTGCCGCCGAACATCACGGTATGCTGGCGGCCAAACAGGTCATAGCCACCATCGGCAAACAAATCGACAGCATCGACCTTACGCTTCCCGCTGTTCCAGCCCGTCCCGCCGATATAGCCGTAGTCCGGTCCATAATTCGAATAAGGCCCAACCAGCATGCCGGTTGATTTGTCCACATAAGCGTCAAGGTACAGGGCTTTACTGTCGAATTTGGCCTCGGTATGGGTGGCGTTCAGCGTGGCCTGCCAGGTGTCGGCAAAGCGTTGCTTGAAGGTGGCGAAAACTTTGTTGAACTCTTTGTCGTTATAGGCCCAGTCTGGCGCGGTGCTGTGCGCGCGATCGTAATGCCTTACGCTACCGTCCGTGTTCCAGCGCGGTAAGCCGCCCCAGGTCTGGTTGTTCACGTCAATGCGCTGATATTCGTAACCAGCCGAAAATGAGGTGGTATCGCCCAGGTCCGCATCAAGAATGCCGGAGAAGAAGGTTTTCTTTTGATTGTAGTTATCGAGCCAGGAGTCATTATCCTGATAGCCTGCCACGATCCGACCGCGTACATTCCCGTCATCCGTTAACGGGCTTTGCAGATCCATGACGTAACGCTGCTTGTTCCAACTGCCGTATTCCGCAGACAGATTGCCTTTGAACTCGCGGCTGGTGGCATGTTTACGCACCATGTTGATCGCTGCCGACGGGTTACCCGTGCCCGTCATCAAGCCGGTCGCCCCACGCACCACTTCCACGCGCTCAAACAGGGCGGTGTCCGAGAGGGCATCCCCGAGGTTCCAGCGAGATTCGAAATAGGTGGGGATACCATCAATCATGTAGTTGTCGATCTCGAAACCACGTGAGTAATAGCTGCTGCGATCGGAGTCTGCGGTGTTTTTGCTGATCCCCATCGTGTTATCCATCACATCTCCCAGCGTTTGCAGCTGCTGATCTTCCATACGTTGTTCACTGACAATGGAGACTGACTGGGGGATATCGCGCTGGACCATCTGCATTTTGGTGCCGATGGTGGTGGTTTTGACGCTGTAGTCCTGCTCTTCGCTGGACGCGTCTGGCTGGGAAGTACCGTCAACGACGAGTGTTTCCTCGTTTGGTGCGGCGAAACTTACGGTTGGCATCAGTGCCATAGCAATGCAGGCTGCCAGCAACGAAGGCGTTGCAACAGGCTGACGTTGCCCATCCCTGGTATGATTAATGAAAGACATCATCAAACCCTTAGTGAATGGTGAAGGTTGTATGCGTCAGTCCCTTAACCGGGCTGGCGTCGTATTCTTTGTTAAAAACGCGCATGAAAATGCAAATGCGAAATATACGCATTGTTATTAGCACTGTAAACAGATGTTTCGGACGAAACTGAAATAATGTTTCAGAGGAAAAATGTCGTCTGGCGGTCACTCTCCCGCCAGCTGGTGAGGGATCGGGAAAGAAATCGAGGGAGAAGGTTGAAAGGACAGGAGAAACTCGCTCATACTCTTGCGTTGTATCACACTGTCGTAAAGACTGTATGTGTGAATAGCGGACGCATCACGCCAGATTAATCAAAAAAGGAAAAGGTCATGGCCGAAGAAACGATTTTCAGTAAAATTATCCGCCGCGAAATCCCGTCGGATATCGTCTTTCAGGATGAGCTGGTGACGGCTTTTCGGGACATTTCACCTCAGGCGCCGACGCATATCCTTATCATTCCAAATATTCTGATTCCTACCGTCAATGATGTGAAAACCGAGCATGAAGTGGCGTTAGGCCGTATGCTAACGGTAGCCGCGAAAATTGCTGAGCAGGAAGGCATCGCTGAAGACGGCTATCGTTTGATCATGAACTGCAATCGCCACGGCGGTCAGGAAGTTTATCATATCCATATGCATCTTCTGGGTGGGCGACCACTGGGACCGATGCTGGCACATAAAGGTCTTTGACATGTTAAGAGGGCGTATTGCAGCGCTGATGATAACGCTGGTGATAGCAGGGTGCAGTGCGCGACCTGCGATCCCCGTCAGCGACGAACAGACGCTGGTGATGGAGTCCTCAGTCCTTGCTGCAGGCATTACGGCAGAGCAGCCTTCGCTGACCATTAGCGAAATCCAACCTTCTGCCTCCTCTACGCTCTATAACGAAAGACATGAGCCAGTGACGGTACATTACCGCTTCTACTGGTATGACGTAAGAGGTCTTGAAATGCATCCGCTTGAGGCGCCGCGTAGCGTGACTATTCCGGCAAGATCGTCGGTGACGCTCTATGGCAGCGCTAACTATTTGGGTGCGCATAAGGTGAGACTTTATCTTTATCTGTAAGGGGTGATCCTTGATTAAAAATATGAGCCGTTATGTGCTCTTAAGTGCGTTTGCACTTTTCCTCGCAGGGTGTGTGACGCGTACAGAACAGCCTGCGCCAGTGGATGAGGCGAAACCGGGTACGGAACAGCCGACACAGCCAACGCAGCCGGTGCCAACGGTGCCTTCTGTTCCGACCATTCCGGCGCAGCCTGGCCCAATTGAGCACCCGGACCAAACGTCACAGCCTGCGCCGCGCGTGCGTCACTATGACTGGAATGGCGCAATGCAGCCAATGGTGGGCAAAATGTTGCAGGCTCAGGGCGTGACGCCGGGAAGCGTACTGTTGGTGGATAGCGTAAATAACCGCACCAATGGTTCACTCAACGCGGGCGAAGCGACGGAAACGCTGCGTAATGCACTAGCAAACAACGGCAAATTTACCCTGGTCTCGACACAGCAGCTGGCAGTAGCCAAACAGCAGTTGGGCTTGTCGCCGCAGGATAGCCTGGGCTCGCGCAGCAAAGCGATAGGCATTGCGCGCAACGTTGGCGCTCAGTATGTCCTCTATTCTAACGCCACCGGTAATGTGAACACGCCTTCGCTGCAGATGCAGCTGATGCTGGTTCAGACAGGTGAAATAATCTGGTCAGGTAAAGGTGCCGTTACGCAACAATAACTGCACGCGTGACGAGATTCTGACGCGTTATTTTCCTCAGTATCGCCTTATCGCGCCGCAGGCCCACTCCGGGCTTGGCGGCGCGAGCTGCATCATTGAGCAGGGCGAACATCGGCTGGTGCTGCGACAGCATCACGATCTCTCTGCCCCTGCATCCCACTTTCGCCGACAGTTTCGTACGCTGAGGTGCTTGCCTGCGGATCTCGTGCCGAAGCCCTGTTTTTTTACGCAGGGCTGGATGGCAGTAGAGTTTCTTGCGGGGGAGATCAAAAGCACGCTTCCGCATACTCCCGCGCTCGCCGCGATGCTGTATCATCTTCACCGCCAGCCTTGCCTGGGATGGCGGGTTACGCTGTTACCGCTGCTGGAAAAATACTGGCAGCAGGCCTCGCCCGACAGACGAACGCCATTCTGGCTTGCGCAGCTTAAACGGATGAGAAAGCGAGGGGAACCGCAACCCTTACGGCTTTCGCCGTTGCATATGGACGTCCACGCCGGGAATATTGTACGCACGCCCGCGGGGGCCAGGCTCATCGACTGGGAGTATGCCGGAGATGGCGACGTGGCGCTGGAGCTGGCGGCGGTCTGGATGCCGGAAGATGCCTCTCGTGAGCAGCTTATAATGGCCTATGCCCGTGAAGCGCAGATGGATGCGTTGACGCTTGTGCGGCAGGTCAGGCGCTGGCGACCCTGGGTATTCATGCTGATGGCGGGCTGGTTTGAAATGCGCTATCAGCAATCAAACGACAAACACTTTATTACGCTGGCAGATGACGTCTGGCGTCAGTTACAAACTAAAGGATAAGAGAGGTTCGTGTGGGTCCAGTCATGTTGGATGTCGAAGGGTTTGAGCTGGATGCGGAGGAGCGCGACATTCTGGCGCATCCGCTGGTAGGGGGGCTGATTCTGTTTACCCGCAACTACCACGATCCGGCGCAATTGCGCGAACTGGTTCGTCAGATCCGCGCGGCGTCCCGTAACCATCTGGTGGTCGCGGTGGATCAGGAAGGCGGGCGCGTGCAGCGCTTCCGCGAGGGGTTCACCCGCTTGCCTGCCGCACAATCTTTTGCTGCGCTGCTGGGTACAGAAGAGGGCGGTAAACTGGCGGAGGATGCTGGCTGGCTGATGGCGAGCGAAATGATTGCGATGGATATCGACATCAGCTTTGCTCCCGTTCTGGATGTGGGCCATATCAGCGCGGCGATTGGCGAGCGTTCATACCATGAAGATCCGCGCATTGCGCTGGCAATAGCCACCCGTTTTATCGACGGCATGCACGCAGCAGGCATGAAAACCACCGGCAAACACTTCCCGGGACATGGCGCAGTGACGGCAGATTCTCACAAAGAGACGCCGCGCGATCCGCGTCCGGAAGCGGAAATCCGTGCTAAAGATATGTCGGTGTTCCGTTCGCTTATCACCGATAACAAGCTTGATGCCATCATGCCTGCACACGTGATTTACAGCGATGTCGATTCGCGCCCAGCCAGCGGTTCACCACACTGGCTGAAAACGGTGCTGCGTCAGGAACTCGGTTTTAACGGCGTGATTTTCTCCGACGATCTGTCGATGGAAGGGGCGGCAATTATGGGCAGCTACGCGGAGCGCGGGCAGGCATCCCTGGACGCAGGTTGCGATATGATCCTCGTCTGCAATAATCGTAAAGGGGCCGTCAGCGTGTTGGATAACCTGTCGCCGATCAAAGCAGAGCGTGTTACACAATTGTATCATAAAGGTTCATTTAGCCGTCAGGAGCTGATGGATTCGGCGCGCTGGAAGACGGTCAACGCCCAGCTTGAAGCACTGAATGAGCGCTGGCAGGCACATAAAGCCAGCCTGTAAACCCTCCCGGAAGGCGTAGCGTGGTGAGAAGACAATGATCATCTATTTACACGGTTTTGACTCAAACAGTCCTGGTAATCATGAGAAGGTGCTGCAGCTGCAGTTTATCGACCCGGATGTACGGCTGATCAGTTACAGCACGCGCCATCCGAAGCATGATATGCAGCATCTGCTCAAGGAAGTGGACAAGATGTTACAGCTCAATGTCGATGAACGTCCGCTGATCTGCGGCGTGGGGCTGGGGGGCTACTGGGCCGAACGCATTGGCTTCCTGTGCGACATCCGCCAGGTCGTGTTCAATCCCAACCTGTTCCCGAACGAGAACATGGAAGGCAAAATTGACCGCCCGGAAGAGTATGTCGATATTGCCACCAAGTGCGTGAGTAACTTCCGTGAGAAAAACCGCGATCGCTGTTTAGTGATCCTCTCGCGCCAGGATGAGGCACTGAACAGCAGCCGGGCGGCAGAACTGCTGCATCATTACTATGAAATTGTCTGGGACGAGGAACAGACCCACAAGTTCAAGAATATCTCCCCACATCTGCAGCGTATCAAAGCCTTCAAAACGCTGGGCTAAGCCACAGCCTGCCACCCGAAACCCGGTACGCCTTTGCGACCGGGTTTCTTTTTGTCCAGAATTGTCTACTTTTAAGCCATCAAAACTTGATGCATATCAATTTTGGTATGACCAATGCGCCTGACGTGTTATTCTCAATTCATCTGAATGGTTTCAGTGCTGTAACCTGTTGTTAATTAAGGGTTATTTTTATAACTTTTACTTAACAATTGGTTAATAATTTGAGGGGGTCACGTTGACTACGCCATTGAAAAAGATAGTGATTGTAGGCGGTGGTGCTGGCGGGCTGGAGCTGGCCACACAGCTGGGTAAAAAGCTGGGTCGCGGCAAAAAAGCCAAAATTACGCTGGTGGATCGCAACCATAGCCACCTGTGGAAACCGCTGCTGCACGAAGTGGCGACCGGTTCGCTGGATGAGGGCGTCGATGCGCTGAGCTATCTGGCGCATGCGCGCAATCACCATTTCCAGTTCCAGCTGGGATCCGTGGTGGATATCAACCGTGAAAGCAAAACCATTACACTGGCCGAACTGCGTGATGAAAAAGGCGAACTGCTGGTTCCTGAACGCAAGCTGGCGTATGACACGCTGGTCATGGCGCTGGGCAGTACCTCTAACGACTTCAACACACCGGGCGTGAAAGAGCACTGTATCTTCCTCGATAACCCGCACCAGGCGCGTCGTTTCCATCAGGAAATGCTAAACCTGTTCCTGAAGTACACCAGCAATATGGGTGCCAATGGCAAGGTGAACATTGCTATTGTCGGCGGCGGCGCGACGGGCGTTGAGCTGTCTGCGGAGCTGCACAACGCGGTGAAACAGCTGCACAGCTACGGTTATAAAGGGCTGACTAACGAAGCGCTGAACGTGACGCTGGTTGAAGCCGGTGAACGCATTCTGCCTGCGCTGCCGCCACGTATTTCCGGTGCGGCGCACAATGAACTCACCAAACTGGGCGTGCGGGTGCTGACGCAGACCATGGTGACCAGCGCTGACGAAGGCGGCCTGCATACTAAGGACGGCGAGTATATCAAAGCGGATCTGATGGTCTGGGCGGCGGGTATCAAAGCGCCTGATTTCATGAAAGAGATCGGCGGGCTGGAAACCAACCGCATTAACCAACTGGTGACAGAGCCGACGCTGCAAACCACGCGCGACCCGGAAATCTTCGCTATTGGAGACTGTGCATCCTGTGCGCGCCCTGAAGGTGGGTTCGTGCCGCCGCGCGCTCAGGCCGCTCACCAGATGGCGAGTCTGGTGCTGCACAACATCCTGGCGCAGTACAAAGGGAAACCGATGAAGGCGTATGTCTATAAAGACCACGGTTCGCTGGTGTCACTGTCTAACTTCTCTACCGTGGGTAGCCTGATGGGTAACCTGATGCGCGGCTCGATGATGGTAGAAGGGCGCATTGCACGCTTCGTGTATATCTCCCTTTACCGTATGCATCAGATTGCACTGCACGGCTACTTCAAAACCGGTCTGATGATGCTGGTCGGCCGAATCAACCGCGTGATCCGCCCTCGACTGAAGCTGCACTGATATTTCTCTCCCTCCGGGCCATCCGGAGGGGTTTTTTAGCATTTCATGCTGTACATCACACTTTGCGTGCTTAAGAGTTCTCTCAAACACGATATCTCTCCCCCATACGGCCATTTTTTAATCCTTTGTCTTATTGGCGAGAACTGACCCCTGTTGCAAAATAGTTTCCAATAGCAACAAAGGAGGAAGTCCCGTGAATAAATCAATGTTGGCGGGTATAGGGATTGGCGTCGCTGCTGCGCTAGGTGTGGCTGCCGTAGCCGGTCTCAACGTACTTGATCGTGGCCCGCAGTATGCGCAGGTCGTTTCCGCTACCCCGATTAAAGAAACCGTGAAAACCCCTCGTCAGGAGTGCCGTAACGTCTCTGTGACTCACCGTCGTCCGGTGCAGGATGAAAACCGCATTGCCGGTTCAGTTCTCGGTGCCGTAGCCGGCGGCGTGATTGGTCATCAGTTTGGTGGCGGACGAGGCAAAGATGTGGCGACGGTCGTGGGTGCGCTGGGGGGCGGCTATGCCGGTAATCAGGTGCAGGGCGCCATGCAGGACAATGACACGTACACCACCACGCAGCAGCGCTGCAAAACTGTTTATGACAAGTCCGAAAAAATGCTGGGCTATGACGTAACCTACAAAATTGGCGACCAGCAGGGCAAAATCCGCATGGATAAAGACCCTGGCACCCAGATCCCTCTGGACAACAATGGTCAGCTGGTACTGAACAACAAAGTGTAAAAAAGATGTTCTCTGAACTTAGCTCCTCATGCGCTCAGGCTGAGGAGCTTTTTTTTGCCTTAAAGTTTAAGCAGTTCAGGCCACAGACGCAGTGTGGTTTGCGTAATACTCTGCAGTTTTTCAAGCGTAGCCCCTTCACGGGCGCTGATGGACATACCCTGTAAAATACAGCTCAGGTATTGCGCCAGCTCCTGCGGGCGGCAGTGCGCCGGGATTTCACCGCGCTGCTGCCGCTGGGCCAGAAACGTACTTAACGTCTCCTCCTGCATGGCATGGCGTGATTTCACCGTATTGGCAATCTCTTTAGATGAAGCAGCAAGCGTGGCGGAGGTGTTGATCATAAAGCAGCCCGCGGGTGTGTCTTTGCTGGTAAAGCAGGTCGCGACGGCGCAGAAATAGTCCTGCAACGCCTGTTCAACGCTTTTCTCTTCGCAAAAAAGCTGCGCTTCGTGTTTTGCCGCAAAGCGCGAGATGTATCTGTCCAGCACTGCCCTGAACAGCCCCTCTTTATTGGTAAATTCCGCATACAGCGTGGGTGCCTTGGCGCCGGTCGCTTCTACCAGATCGGAAAGCGAGGTCGCTTCGTACCCATGCTGCCAGAAGAGTGTCATGGCCTTATCGAGCGCCGCATCCCTGTCGAACACTTTTGGTCGGCCACGGCTTTTCTTTGCGCAACTCGTGACTTCGGTTGTCATTTGCCGTTGGTCCTCAGTTGGTTTGTTGAATGACCATTATAAAAATAAACCTATCCCGCGACCAGCGTAGTTTGCTTAAAAATAAATTAATCATATGGGTATGAAAATTAACGGAAATAAAATTAATTTAACGGTCGTTATAAAAACATGTTGACGTGTGAGCTGGATCACATCTATCATTTACCTATCGATCGTTAAGTAAATAACTTACGACGCCCAATTCATCTGCCTAAAGGTAAAAATCATGAAAAACGTAAAAACCCTGATCGCTGCTGCTGTACTTAGCTCACTCTCTTTCGCAAGCTTCGCCGCTGTAGAAGTACAATCTACTCCTGCTGACCAACAAAAAGTGGGTACCATCTCTGCAAACGCGGGGACAAACCTGGGCTCTCTGGAAGATCAACTGGCGCAGAAAGCGGATGAGATGGGTGCGAAATCGTTCCGTATCACCTCAGTGACCGGGCCTAACACCCTGCACGGTACTGCTGTTATCTATAAATAAGCCTGGCTAAACCCTCATTTATGCCACTGCTATAAAAAACGCCCTGCATTTGCAGGGCGTTTTTTTGGTACTTACATTGACTGCGGAGTGACATCGCCATGTCGCGTGACGTCAATTGGCATTCCTGACCGGGCTTCCATCGCGCGCTCCATCACCAGGCTATCGGTGTTCGTATTCGATTTAAAGCTCACCATCGCGGCATTCAGTGGAATGGGCAGCGTCTGCGGATCGTCACCGAGGTGTTTTGATAATGGCTGGTGAATTTCGACCAACCGTACGCCACCGGGCTCTTCCGAGGCCTTAATCGGCGTATTGATAATATTCACTTTTGTGCCCGGCGTAATCACGCTATAGAGCGTCTTGATGTCGTCATCGCGCAGACGAATACAGCCGGAGCTGACTCGCATACCGATGCCGAAATCCGCATTCGTTCCATGCAGCAGATAAACCCCACCATATGCCGCGAGGCGGATCGCGTGATGACCCATTGGGTTGTCCGGGCCCGCCGGCACGACGGTGGGCAGATCGATACCCTGAGCTTTATAGCGTGCGCGAATATTTGCCGTGGGTGTCCAGGTTGGGTTAGCACGTTTATCCGACACGGTAGTGACCATGGTTGGCGTCAGTGTGTCCCCGCCCAGCTGGCCGATACCGATTGGATAAACGGTCACTTCTTTTTTACCCGGCGGATAATAGTACAGTCGAAGCTCGGCAAGGTTAATCACGATCCCCTGTCGTGGTGCATCAGGAAGAATGGTCTGAAGCGGGATCGTCAGCACGCTGCCAGCGCGCGGCACGTAAGGATCGACACCGGGGTTGGCCTGCAGCAAGGCCAGAAAGCCGACGTTATATTTTTTGGCAATGGCCTCCAGCGAACCCCCGTTATCTTCAACAACATGAAAACGGTTTTGCCCGACAACGTTGCTGCCAGGGGGGGGAAGGGGCCAGGTGTTTGCGCGTGCAGGCAGCGCAACGGCTACCGTAGCGGCAAGCGCAAGCAGGGTGATCCAGCGAGTTAAACGCGAAGCGGTCATTATCATAATCCCTATAAATGATAAGGTTATTGTTTTATAAAGGGTTAATGATAATTATGGCGAATAGGTGTGTCGGGAAGATCGGGTGAAGTGCAAAGAGTTTGTAAATTCTCCCCCGTCAGCCAGGCGCTAACGGGGGAAAAGATTACGCGATAGCGTTCTCTTCAAGCTGGCGCATAAAGTTGCGCACCCAGTCCATGCGGGTTTTGCGTTCTGTCAGTTCCTGAGTAAAACGCAGACGCGTCGGGCCGTCCAGGCGGAAGTGCTGCGGCTGTTTTTGCAGCAAACCAATCAACCACATCGGATCGACATGGTTTTTTTCCGCGAACTCAATCACGCCGCCTTTTTCATTCCCTTCGAGCTTACGAATGCCCAGCTTTTGCGCCTGCTGACGAAGCCGCGCAATATCCAGCAGATTTCGCGCGGCATCCGGCAGCAGCCCGAAGCGGTCAATCAGCTCCACCTTAATCTCTTCCAGCTCGTTTTCTTTTTTCGCGCTGGCGATACGTTTGTAGAATGACAGACGGGTATTCACATCAGGAATGAAATCATCCGGCAGCAGGGAAGGCATACGCAATTCCACCTCGGTCTGCTGGCTGGTCAAATCTTCCAGCGACGGCTCGCGTCCGGCCTTCAGCGCATCGACGGCATTTTCCAGCAGTTCCATATAGAGCGAGAAGCCGATGGTCTCCATCGAGCCGCTCTGGTCTTCACCCAGCAGTTCACCGGCACCGCGGATCTCGAGATCGTGTGTCGCCAGCGCAAAGCCTGCGCCAAGGTCTTCCAGTGACGCGATGGCTTCCAGACGCTTTTGCGCGTCGGTGGTCATCGCTTTCGGATGCGGCGTCAGCAACCAGGCGTAGGCCTGATGATGCGAACGCCCGACGCGACCGCGCAACTGGTGCAGCTGCGCCAGACCAAAGTGATCCGCGCGTTCAATAATAATCGTGTTCGCGGTCGGGATATCAATACCGGTTTCAATGATGGTGGTACACACCAGCACGTTGAAGCGCTGGTGGTGGAAATCATTCATCACCCGCTCCAGCTCGCGCTCGCGCATCTGTCCGTGACCGATAGCGATACGCGCTTCCGGCACCAGCTCCGCCAGCCTGTCCGCCGCTTTTTGAATGTTTTCCACGTCGTTGTAGAGGTAGTACACCTGACCGCCGCGCAGCACTTCACGCAGGATCGCTTCGCGCACCACCAGATTGTCATATTCGCGGACAAAGGTTTTTACCGCCAGACGGCGCGCCGGTGGCGTGGCGATAATCGACAGATCGCGCATGCCGCTCATCGCCATGTTCAGCGTACGCGGGATAGGCGTTGCGGTCAGGGTCAGAATGTCGACGTCGGCGCGCATCGCTTTGATGCGCTCCTTATGGCGCACCCCGAAGCGGTGCTCTTCGTCGACGATCAGCAGCCCCAGATCTTTCCACTTCACGTCGCTTTGTAGCAGCTTGTGGGTGCCGATCAGGATATCGATTTTACCTTCACTTGCCTGTTCCAGAATTTGCGTCTGCTCTTTAGCGCTGCGAAAACGCGACAGCATCTCGATACGCACTGGCCAGTTGGCAAAGCGGTCGCGGAAGTTGTCGAAGTGCTGCTGGGCAAGCAGGGTAGTGGGCACCAGCACCGCCACCTGCTTGTTATTCTCCACGGCCAGGAAGGCGGCGCGCATGGCGACTTCAGTTTTACCAAAGCCCACATCACCGCACACTAAGCGGTCCATCGCCAGCGGCTGGCACATGTCGCTCAGCACCGCGTTAATGGCCTGCGCCTGATCCGGCGTAGTTTCAAACGGGAAACTGTCGCAGAACAGCTGATACTGCTCTTTATCATGCTTAAACGCATAACCTTCTTTGGCCGCGCGCTGGGCATAGATGTCCAGCAGCTCGGCCGCCACGTCGCGCACTTTTTCCGCCGCCTTCTGGCGCGCGCGCGCCCAGGCATCGCCGCCCAGCTTGTGCAGCGGTGCATTATCTTCGGCACCGCCTGCATAGCGGCTGATCAGGTGCAGGGACGAGACCGGCACATAGAGTTTGGCGTCGTTGGCGTAGGTCAGCATCAGGTATTCGCCTTTGATGCCGCCCGCTTCAAGGGTGGTCATCCCCTGGTAGCGGCCGACGCCGTGCTCGAGGTGAACAATCGGCTGGCCCGGATGCAGTTCGGCCAGGTTACGGATCAGCGTGTCCGGGTTGATGGTGCGACGGCTATCCTGACGACGGCGCGCCACGCGCTCGCCGAGAAGGTCGCTTTCGCAAATTAGCGCCAGGTTGTTGAGCGTGTCGATAAACCCATGCTCAGCGGCACCGATCATCAGATAGCGGCCCGTTCCGGTGGCATCGTCCAGCCGCAAAATGCGCTTTGGCGCGATCTTGATGCGGCCAAGCAGTTCGCCTAACGCTTCGCGACGACCTTCGCTCTCAACGGAGAACACCACCGGCCCGGTAAAGGATTCCAGGAACTTGCGCAGATTATCCAGCGGGGATTTTTGCTGCGCCTGAACGGAGAGGTCCGGCAGCGTTTGGAACGCCAGGTTAGTATTGGCCGCTTTATCCGCGAGCGAGTCGGTTCTGAGCTGCATGCGCGGCCAGCGCTTCAGTTCGGCGTTGAGCTCGTCGGTGCGCAGCCAAAGCGTTTCCGGCGGCAGCAGCGGACGCATCGGATCCACGCCACGGTTTTCGAAGCGAGCGCGGGTTTCACTTTCAAAGCGGCTGGCGCTCACCTCAATATCCCCGGTGTTTACAATCAGCGTGTTCGCCGGGAAATAGCTGAACAGCGCGGGTAGCGGCTCGTTGAAGAACAGGGGCTGCCAGTATTCGATCCCGGCAGGCAGCGTACCTTTGCTGACCTGCTGATAAATGTGCTCGGCATCGCGCTTCACGTCGAACCTGTCGCGCCACTGGCTGCGGAACAGCTCGATAGCGGTTTTGTCCGTCGGGAATTCATGTGCGGGCAGCAGGTTGATGGATTCCACTTCTTCCAGCGTGCGCTGCGTGTCGGCGTCGAACACGCGCAGGCTGTCGATTTCATCATCAAAGAAATCCAGGCGGTACGGCTGGTCGCTGCCCATTGGGTAAAGATCGAGCAGCGCGCCGCGGGTGGCGTATTCCCCGTGTTCCATCACCTGATCGACATGGCGATAACCGGCACCGTCAAGCTGCGCGCGCAGGGCATCCCGCGACAGGCGCTGGCCTTTTTTCATCACCAGCGCGTGGCCGTGAAGATAGCTGTGCGGGCAGACGCGCTGCATCAGCGTATTGACCGGTACAATTAACACGCCGCGCTGCATGGTCGGAAGTTGATACAGCGTTGACAGGCGTGAAGAGATGATCTCCTGATGCGGGGAGAAGCTGTCATACGGCAGCGTTTCCCAGTCGGCCAGGCTGGACACCAGGCTATCGGTAAATTGACGGATTTCGTCATGCAGGCGCAGGGCATTTTGCATATCCGGGGCAACCAGCACCACCGGGCCGGGATGGCGCTCAGCGATTTCTGCCACCAGCGTGGCGCACGCCGCGCCCGTGAGTTCGCCCAGCTGGCGTTGGTCGCCTGCTTTAACAGGCAAGGTAAAGCGATAGTGTTCAGGCATGGCTATGTCAGAGTCTCTTATGGATATACCAACAGTATTGGGGCATATCACTGATACGCAATGTCTTTATTATCCTCGATCGTTTTGCATTAGCAAATCGTAAGCGTATGGGAGGCAATTCGCCCCCGAAAAGGGGGCGGAGGGCATCAACGGGTGGCGGTTGATGGGGAGAGCGTAGCGGGTGGGGAGAAAAAGAGATCGCCAAAGAGAGAGGTGGAAATCTTGCGTATGCTAAGCCCTACAAGGGTGCAGACCAGCAGGCTGGCGAACGGATAGACCAGAATCAGCGTTAACTCGGCCCACACCGGCCAGTACGCGGCATTCATTTCACCAATCAGGCACAGGCTAAAAGCCTCTATCAAAATGCGATGCGTGGTGTAAATCGCAATGGTATTCGAACCCACCACATTCAGCAGGTTTCCTGGATGGACGGCATAACGTTGCTCAACGTTGTAGAAAAGCTTCATGATCAGCACAATCGACAGCAATGAGAGCGGGAGAGGAACGTTTGCAAACCACAGCACCACGGATACCGCCCCGAACGCGACCAGCGCCAGCCAGACGCGACCTATTTCCAGCCCCTTCATCCAGGCCATAAGCTGGGCACCGTACCACGCGCCCAGGCTGTAGTAGATCATATTACGCACGACGCTGTTCATTCCCCACCACGGCAGCGGCAGGAAGTTAATGGCAATGCTCGCCAGCGCCAGCAGGCCCAGAACAGGCAGCTTCCAACGGCTCAGCAGTTTGCACAGGGTGAAATAGACCACCAGGGCATACAGATACCACAGGCTGGTGCTGGCAGTGAGCATACCCAGAATAAAGCCTGAGACAGAATCAGCGTAGGCCGCATTCGAGGACGTTGCCAGTTCACGTTCCGGTGCGAGCCAGGCATTGAGGTGGGTCAGCGCCTGCCACTGAAGTATTCCCCATAGCGCCAGCACCCAGACGATGCTCCAGATGCGCTTGTCGAGGCTGGTGCGCCAGTCTACTTCATCAATGTATCGGCGGATCAGAAAGCCGGAGATAAAGAAGAACACCGGCATGCGGAAGGGTGCGAGATACAGGTTAAAATAGACCCAGCATTTGGCGAGAAGCCCTGACAGCGGATGCTGCAGCCCGCTGAGATGAGGATAAAAGGTGATGACCGAGTGGTAAATCACCACCAGGCAGATGCACAGCCCCTTTATCTGATTAATCCATAATGCTTTTTGTTTCATCGGTAGCCAATACCTGTTTTGCCATAAACGAACGGGCAATTGTTCTAAAACGACAGCGAGATGTAACGGGTAACTGTCTGTATCGGGACGTTTTTCGGAAAAGGTGGAGGGTGTGCAGAGAAGAAACCGAAAGTACCACCCTGATTTATCTGAGTTTTTCGGAAAAATTATTACCAAAGCTTACGGTTTCAGTCATTTACGCTTAACGGATTCGCTTATATACTCGTGGGTCTGCTATCAGCAAACAGACGGATTTCATGTATCAACCTGTCGCACTCTTCATAGGCTTACGTTACATGCGTGGGCGCGCCGCGGACCGCTTCGGTCGTTTTGTCTCCTGGCTTTCGACTATTGGCATTACGCTTGGCGTGATGGCACTGGTGACGGTGCTTTCCGTCATGAATGGCTTTGAGCGTGAGCTGCAAAACAATATCCTGGGGCTGATGCCGCAGGCGGTTCTCTCCTCAACCAACGGTTCCGTGAACCCGCAACAGCTGCCGGAAAGCGCAGCGAAGTTACAGGGTGTCACGCGCGTTGCGCCATTAACCACCGGCGATGTCGTGTTGCAAAGCGCCCGCAGCGTGGCGGTCGGCGTCATGCTGGGGATTGATCCTGCCCAAAACGATCCGTTGACGCCGTATCTGGTTAACGTAAAGCAATCCGATCTGCAGCCCGGTAAATACAATGTCATCCTCGGCGAACAGCTTGCCGGACAGCTCGGCGTCAACCGTGGTGACCAGTTGCGCGTGATGGTACCTTCTGCCAGCCAGTTTACGCCGATGGGGCGCCTGCCGAGCCAGCGCCTGTTCAACGTGATAGGTACCTTTGCCGCCAACAGCGAAGTCGACGGCTATCAGATGCTGGTTAACATCCAGGATGCGTCGCGCCTGATGCGCTACCCGGCGGGAAACATTACCGGCTGGCGCCTGTGGCTCGATCAGCCGCTCAAGGTCGATACCCTCAGCCAGCAAACGCTGCCGGAAGGTACCAAATGGCAGGACTGGCGTGACCGTAAAGGCGAACTGTTCCAGGCCGTTCGCATGGAAAAAAACATGATGGGGCTGCTGCTGAGCCTGATCGTCGCCGTGGCGGCATTTAACATCATCACCTCGCTGGGCCTGATGGTGATGGAGAAGCAGGGCGAAGTCGCCATTTTGCAAACCCAGGGGCTCACGCCGCGCCAGATCATGGCGGTCTTTATGGTTCAGGGGGCAAGCGCAGGCATCATCGGCGCGCTGCTCGGTGCCGTGCTGGGCGCGCTGCTTGCCAGCCAGCTGAATAACTTAATGCCGATCATCGGCGCGCTGCTTGATGGTGCGGCGCTGCCGGTGGCTATCGAGCCGCTGCAGGTGGTCGGTATTGCGCTGGCCGCGATGGCCATTGCGCTGCTTTCTACGCTTTATCCTTCCTGGCGCGCTGCCGCCACTCAACCCGCTGAGGCTTTACGTTATGAATAAGATCCTGTTGCAATGCGACAACCTGTCCAAACGCTATCAGGAAGGCACTGTGCAGACCGACGTGTTGCACAATGTGAGCTTTAGCGTGGGTGAAGGCGAGATGATGGCGATTGTCGGCAGCTCCGGCTCAGGCAAAAGTACACTGCTGCATCTGCTGGGCGGGCTGGACACGCCAACTGAAGGTGATGTGATCTTCTCCGGCCAGCCGATGAGCAAGATGTCCTCCGCGGCGAAGGCCGAGCTGCGTAACCGCGAGCTGGGCTTTATCTACCAGTTCCACCACCTGCTGCCGGACTTCACGGCGCTGGAAAACGTGGCAATGCCGCTGCTGATTGGCAAAAAGAAACCGGCAGAAATTAACGCCCGCGCCAGCGACATGCTGAAAGCGGTAGGGCTGGGCCATCGCGGAAACCACCGTCCCTCAGAGCTTTCCGGAGGCGAGCGCCAGCGCGTGGCGATTGCCCGTGCGCTGGTGAACAATCCGCGTCTGGTGCTGGCGGATGAACCTACCGGTAACCTGGATGCGCGCAATGCGGACAGTATTTTCCAGCTTCTGGGCGAGCTGAACGCCTCGCAGGGCACCGCGTTTCTGGTGGTGACCCACGATCTGCAGCTGGCAAAACGCATGGGTCGCCAGCTCGAGATGCGCGACGGCCATCTGAACGCGGAACTGACCCTGATGGGAGCAGAGTAATGGCGTCACCGTTATCGCTACTCATCGGTTTACGTTTTAGTCGTGGTCGCCGTCGCGGCGGCATGGTGTCGCTCATCTCCGTGATCTCCACCGTGGGTATCGCGCTCGGTGTGGCGGTATTGATCGTGGGCTTAAGTGCCATGAACGGCTTTGAGCGCGAGCTAAACAACCGCATTCTGGCGGTGGTGCCGCACGGAGAGATCGAGCCGGTTAACCAGCCGTGGACGAACTGGAGCGATGCGCTCACAAAAGTCGAAAACGTGCCGGGCATTGCCGCGGCCGCGCCCTACATCAACTTTACCGGGCTGGTGGAGAGCGGGGTAAACCTGCGCGCCATTCAGGTGAAAGGTGTCAACCCCGCCCAGGAGGAGCGTCTCAGCGCGCTGCCGCAATTTGTGCAGAACGGCGCGTGGGCCAACTTTAAGGCTGGCGAGCAGCAGATCATCATGGGCAAAGGTGTTGCCGATGCTCTGAAGGTGAAGCAGGGTGACTGGGTATCGATCATGATCCCGAACGCCAGCGCCGACCACAAACTGCAGCAGCCTAAGCGCGTGCGCCTGCACGTTGCCGGCATTCTTCAGCTGAGCGGGCAGCTCGATCACAGCTTCGCCATGGTGCCGATGGAAGACGCGCGCCAGTATCTCGACATGGGCGACAGCGTGACGGGCATTGCCATTAAGGTGAACGACGTCTTTAACGCCAACAAACTTGTGCGTGATGCGGGCAGCGTGACCAATAACTATGTCTACATCAAAAGCTGGATCGGCACTTACGGGTATATGTACCGTGATATCCAGATGATCCGCGCCATTATGTATCTGGCGATGGTGCTGGTGATTGGTGTAGCGTGCTTTAATATCGTCTCGACGCTGGTGATGGCGGTCAAGGATAAGAGCGGAGACATCGCCGTGCTTCGTACCCTCGGGGCGAAAGACGGCCTTATTCGCGCCATCTTCGTCTGGTACGGTTTACTGGCGGGCCTGTTCGGCAGCCTGTGCGGCGTGGTGATTGGCGTGGTGGTTTCCCTGCAGCTGACGCCGATTATCAACGGCATTGAAAAGCTGATTGGCCACCAGTTCCTGTCGGGGGATATCTATTTTATTGACTTCCTGCCGTCTGAACTGCACTGGCTGGATGTTTTTTATGTGCTGGTTACAGCACTTTTACTGAGTCTGCTGGCAAGCTGGTATCCGGCGCGTCGCGCAAGCCGAATTGATCCGGCGAGGGTACTAAGTGGCCAGTAATTTCGTCATGGTTTAGCGGTCTTCAGGCCGCTGGATCAAGCAGAGGAATGCATCATGTATTACGGATTTGATATTGGCGGCACCAAGATTGCGCTCGGCGTGTTTGATAAAGACCTCAAACTGCAGTGGGAAACCCGCGTTCCCACGCCGCGCGAAAGCTACGACGAATTTTTAACCGCCATTGCCGCACTGGTGGCGCAAGCCGATGAACGCTTTGGCGTGAAAGGCAGCGTCGGCATCGGCATTCCGGGCATGCCCGAAACCGACGATGGCACGCTGTATGCCGCCAACGTGCCTGCCGCCAGCGGCAAACCGCTGCGCGCCGATCTCTCTGCCCTCCTTGAACGCGATGTGCGTTTAGATAACGATGCCAACTGTTTTGCCCTCTCCGAAGCCTGGGACGATGAGTTCCGTCAGTACCCACTGGTGATGGGGCTGATCCTCGGTACCGGCGTCGGCGGGGGAATTGTGATCAACGGTAAGCCGATTACCGGGCGCAGTTACATCACCGGCGAGTTTGGTCACATCCGTCTGCCGGTGGACGCGCTGGAGGTCGTTGGGCGTGATTTTCCTCTCACCCGCTGCGGCTGCGGCCAGCACGGCTGTATTGAGAACACACTCTCCGGCCGCGGGTTTGCATGGCTTTACGAACACTTCTATCATCAGAAACTTGAAGCCCCCCAAATCATTACCCTGTGGGAGCAAGGGGATGCGCAGGCGCGTGAGCACGTCGAGCGCTATCTTGATCTGCTGGCGGTGTGTCTGGGAAATATTCTCACCATCGTCGACCCGGATCTGCTGGTGATTGGGGGAGGGCTATCAAACTTTACTGCGATTACGGAACAGCTGTCCGGGCGTTTGCCCCGACATTTATTGCCGGTCGCCCGCGTGCCGCGTATTGAACGCGCGCGACACGGGGACGCGGGAGGGATGCGCGGAGCCGCATTCCTTCATCTCACCGATTAGTCTACGAGGTTTCTATGCTGTCGCGTCGCCAGGGTCGACTCAGCCGTTTTCGCAAAAACAAACGCCGCTTGCGTGAGCGCTTGCGCCAGCGGATCTTTTTCAGAGATAGAATGATGCCAGAAGCGATGGATAAACCCAGAGTGGTGGTGCTGACCGGCGCGGGGATCTCCGCCGAGTCAGGAATTCGAACCTTCCGCGCGGCGGACGGGCTGTGGGAAGAGCACCGTGTCGAGGACGTGGCGACGCCGGAAGGTTTCGCCCGCGATCCGGACCTGGTGCAGGCGTTTTATAACGCCCGCCGTCGTCAGCTTCAGCAGCCTGAGATTGCGCCGAATGCGGCGCATCTGGCGCTGGCTAAGCTGGAAGAGGCGCTGGGGGATCGTTTTCTGCTGGTGACGCAGAATATCGATAACCTGCACGAGCGGGCGGGTAACAAGAATATCATCCACATGCACGGCGAGCTGCTCAAGGTTCGCTGCGCCTGGAGCGGTCAGGTGCTGGACTGGAAAGAGGACGTGCTGCCGGAAGACAAATGCCATTGCTGTCAGTTTCCTGCGCGTTTACGCCCGCACGTGGTGTGGTTCGGCGAAATGCCGCTGGGCATGGATGAGATCTACAGCGCGCTGGCGATGGCGGACGTGTTCATTGCCATCGGCACGTCCGGGCACGTCTATCCGGCGGCGGGATTTGTTCACGAGGCTAAACTCCAGGGCGCGCATACGGTAGAGCTTAATCTGGAGCCGAGTCAGGTGGGCAGTGAGTTTGAAGAAAAACACTATGGCCTGGCAAGTGAAGTGGTGCCAGCTTTTGTGGATAAACTCCTGAAGGGGCTGTAGTTGTGACGGGCGACATCGCGTCGCCCGTCATATCTCAACGACCAGCTTTTAACTTCTGATAATACTCTTCATAAAGACGGCTCGCGTCCCCCACGTCGTTCTGCCATTCGCCTTTGCTAACGGTATCAGCATCAGGGTACAGCGATTTATCATTCGCGACTTCAGGGCTTAACAGCTTGCGTGCAGCCAGATTTGGCGTCGGGTAGCCAATGGTTTCAGCCACCTGTTTCGCCACGTCGGGGCGCAGCAGGAAGTTAATCAGCTTCAGCGCGCCGTCCACGTTTTTCGCGTTGGCCGGAATCGACAGGCTATCCATCCAGAAGATCCCGCCTTCTTTCGGCCAGACGACCTCCAGCGGCGTACCGGCCTGGCGGGCAACATACGCGGAGCCGTTCCACACCATCCCCAGATTCACTTCGCCTTCCATATACGGGTTTGCCGGGTTATCAGAGTTGAATGCCGCCACGTTAGGCATCAGCTTTTTCAGCTCGTTGTAGGCCGCTTCGATCTCTTTCGGATCGGTGGTGTTACCGGAATAGCCGAGTTTACGCAGCGCTATCTGGAACACCTCGCGAGCATCGTCGGTTAACAGCAGGCTACCTTTGTATTCCGGTTTCCACAGATCGGCCCAGCCTGTAACCGTTTTCGGAACGATGGCATCGCTGTTCACGCCAATCGCTGTCGCACCCCAGATGTAAGGAATGGAGTAGTCGTTATTGGGATCGAACGGTTTGTTAAGCATCTCCGGATCGAGGTTTGAAAAATGGGTTAGCTTCGTTTTGTCGATCTTCTGGATCATCCCCTCTTTGCGCATTTTGTCGACAAAGTAGGTGGAAGGCACGACCAGATCGTACGCACCGTCTTTGTAGGTTTTCAGCTTGGCGTACATGGTTTCATTCGACTCATAGGTTGAGTAGATAACCTTGATGCCCGTCTCTTTGGTGAACTGTTCCAGTAGCCCTGGCGGCACATATTCGGTCCAGTTGTAGAAGTACAGCGTTTTGCTGTCATCAGCGTGCGCGGCACCCATGCCAAGCACCAGCGCCGCAGCGGCGAGCATTTTTTTCATTTCATTGTCCCCTGAGATTTTGTTTTATCACGAGCAATAACCTGGCTGGCAATCACCAGAACCAGCGACAATACCAGCAGAATGGTCGCCAGCGCGTTCACCTCAGGTGAGACGCCGACTTTCACCATTGAATAGATCTTCAACGGCAGAATTTCATAGCTCGGCCCGGTCACGAAGGAGGAGACCACCACGTCATCCATCGACAAAGTAAAGCTGAGCAACCATCCGGCCGCCACGGCAGGCATTGCCAGCGGCAGGATGATTTTACGCAGGATGGTCATCTCGCTGGCGCCCAGATCTTTCGCCGCCTCCAGCATACGCACGTCGAACCCTTTAAGACGCGCAAAGACGGTCACCACCACAAACGGCAGGCAGAAGGTGATATGCGAGAACAGCAGCGACCAGAAGCCAAGCTGTACGCCCAGCAGCATAAACAGCACCAGCAGCGAAATGGCCATGACGATATCCGGCGACATCATCACTACAAACAGCATGCCGCTGACGAACGGTTTGCCGCGAAAGCGGTAGCGGTAGAGCGCGACGGCGGTGAGGGAGCCAATCAGCGTCGCGAAGGTGGCGGAGACGATCGCCATCGTCAGCGAGTGCTGAGCGGCCTGCAGCAGGCTGTCGTTGTTCATCAGCAGGCTGTACCAGTTGGTGGTAAAACCCTGCCAGTTAATCCCGAACCGCGAGCTGTTGAATGAGTTCACGATCAAAATTACGATCGGGATATAGAGCCAGGCATAAATGGCGGTCATGAAACCGCCGCGAAGCAGTCGACCGATCATTCGAGCTCCACCTTTTTATTCAGCAGGCGCGAGGCGCGCCAGTAGACCAGCAGCATCAGGCCCATCACCACCGTCAGCGTAATGCTGGTGGCCGAGCCGAACGGCCAGTCGCGGATGTTCAGGAACTGGCTCTTGATCACGTTACCAATCAGCAGGTTTTTCGCACCGCCCATCAGATCCGACACATAGAACAAGCCCATCGCCGGGAGCATCACCAGCAGACAGCCTGCAATAATACCGGGCATCGTCAACGGAATAATGATGCGGATAAAGGTCTGCAGCTTACCGGCACCCAGATCTCTTGCCGCTTCCAGCAGCGGTTTATCCAGCTTCTCAATGCTGGAGTAGAGCGGCATCACCATAAACGGCAACAAGATATAAACCAGGCCGACAATCACCGCGCTCGGGGTGAACATAATACGGATTGGCGTATCAATCACCCCCAGCCACAGCAGAAACTCGTTGAGATAGCCTTTAGTGCTCAGGAAGATTTTCAGCCCGTAGATGCGGATTAACGAGTTGGTCCAGAAGGGAACAATCAGTAAAAACAGCAGTAGGGGGCGTACCTTTTGCGGCAGGCCCGCGAGGAACCATGCAAAAGGATAACCCAGCGCCAGACAGGCGAGGGTAGCAATCAGCGCCATATTGAGCGAGTGCAGCAGCACGTCAAAATAGAGCGGATCGAGCAGGCGCGCGTAGTTGTCCAGCGTAAAGACCAGCGAAACGAAGTTAGCGTCGTCGCGGGTCAGGAAGCTGGTAGCAACGATCATCAGGTTGGGTAAAAAGACAAACAGCACAAGCCAACCGACGATCGTGGCGATGACCACATTCTGGAATTTACTTGTGTTCTTCATCAGCCAGCACAACCTCCCAGCTTTCTACCCAGTTGATAACCATTTTCTGGTCGAGAGAGTGGTCGAAGTCAGGGTCATCCTCGTTAAAGAACTCGCTGACCATCACCATCTTGCCGTTTTCCAGCTCAACAACGGACTCCAGCGTCATCCCTTTGTAGTTGCGCTCGCGGATATAGCCGATTAACCCTTCGGCCTCGGTATTGCCATGAATTTCCTCGACGCGCAGATCTTCCGGACGCAGCAGGACGTTAAGCTTTTGTCCCTTTTCAACGGGGAAATTCACCGCGATAGTGCACTCACGGCCTTCAACGCTGGCTCGCACACGCTGGTCGTCCAGGCGTTCAATCACAGTGGCATCGAAGATATTGATCTCACCGATGAAGCTGGCGACAAAAAGATTCTTCGGCTCTTCGTAGATTTCGCGCGGCGTGCCGTCCTGCTCGATTTTTCCGTCACGCATCACCACGATGCGGTCGGACATGGTCAGGGCTTCTTCCTGGTCGTGGGTCACAAAAACAAAGGTAATGCCCAGCTTACGCTGTAAGGCTTTCAATTCGTTCTGCATCTGCTTGCGCAGCTTGTAATCCAGCGCGGAGAGGGATTCATCCAGCAGGAGCAGACGCGGCTTGTTGACCACGGCGCGAGCGATGGCCACACGCTGCTGCTGGCCGCCGGAAAGCTGATGGGGTTTACGCTGGGCAAACTCTTCCAGTTGCACCATCCGCAGGGCTTCGGTAACGCGCGGTGGGATCTCGGCGGCAGGTGTTTTTTGCATCCGCAGACCAAACGCGACGTTCTCAAACACGGTCATGTGCGGGAACAGGGCGTAGCTCTGAAAGACGGTATTGACGTGTCTGTCTTCTGCGGGAACCTGGGTAATATCCTGGTTCTCAAGATGGATATGGCCGTTATCAACGCTTTCCAGCCCGGCGATAAGGCGCAGTACGGTGGTTTTGCCGCAGCCAGAGGGGCCAAGCAGCGTCAGAAACTCACCGTCGTTGATGGTGAGAGTGAGGTCGGAAATAACGTCTTTACCATCAAAGTTTTTACGAATTCGTTCCAGTTGCACCAGCGGTGAACGTGAACGGGATTGTGTATTCAATTTTTGCGCTGTCCCATATAGACGCCTCAGGCAGCAGACCGAAGCGGGGTTTGTGTGTAACCACCTTGGTGACTCGTAATGAGGGCGGACATTCTACGGCAATCCCCTGCAATCGCCAATCCTTGTCACTGATTCATAAGCTACATTTATAAACACTGCATGACATAAACGAAAAAAGTTCTCGTTTGCGGGATAAAAGTGACCTGACGCAATATTTGCGTTTTGATGCTTATTGATAATGTTGTCACAAAAAGTGAGGGTGACTGCATGGATAAATTACTTGAGCGTTTTTTACAGTACGTTTCGCTGGATACCCAATCTAAACCGGGTGTTCGCCAGGTGCCGAGCACCGAAGGCCAGTGGAAGTTATTAAACCTGCTTAAAGAGCAGCTTGACGCCATGGGGCTGGTCAACGTCACGTTAAGCGAGAAAGGCACTGTGATGGGAACGCTGCCTGCGAATGTCGACGGGGATATCCCGGCGATTGGCTTTATCTCCCATGTCGACACCTCTCCGGATTTTAGCGGTAAACATGTGAACCCGCAGATTGTTGAAAACTACCGCGGCGGCGATATCGCGCTGGGTATTGGCGATGAAGTGCTCTCGCCGGTGATGTTCCCGGTTTTGCATCAGCTGCTGGGCCAGACGCTGATCACCACTGACGGCAAAACGCTGCTGGGTGCGGATGACAAGGCGGGCATTGCGGAGATCATGACGGCGCTGGCGGTGCTGAAAGGCAAAAATATCCCGCACGGTGATATCCGCGTGGCCTTTACGCCGGATGAAGAGGTGGGCAAGGGCGCAAAACATTTCGACGTCGAGGCCTTCAATGCGAAGTGGGCCTATACCGTTGACGGCGGCGGTGTCGGTGAACTCGAGTATGAGAACTTCAACGCTGCGTCGGTGACGATCAAGATTGTGGGGAACAACGTTCACCCAGGCTCCGCGAAAGGTGTGATGGTAAATGCGCTGTCGCTGGCGTCGCGTATTCATGCTGAGGTTCCGGCGGAAGAGAGCCCTGAAATGACGGAAGGGTATGAAGGTTTCTATCACCTGACCAGCATCAAAGGCACCGTGGACAGCGCGCAGATGCACTACATCGTTCGCGATTTCGACCGCAAGGCCTTTGAGGCGCGCAAGCGTAAGATGATGGAGATCGCCAAGAAGGTGGGGAAAGGGTTACACCCTGATTGCTATATTGAGCTGATCATAGAAGACAGCTATTACAATATGCGTGAGAAGGTGATGGAGCATCCTCATATTCTCGACATCGCTCAGCAGGCCATGCGCGACTGTGACATTGAACCGCAGCTGAAGCCGATTCGCGGTGGTACTGATGGCTCGCAATTGTCGTTTATGGGATTACCTTGCCCGAACCTGTTTACCGGCGGGTATAACTACCACGGCAAGCATGAGTTTGTGACGCTGGAAGGAATGGAAAAAGCGGTGAAGGTGATTGTGCGGATAGCTGAACTGACGGCAAAACGCTGAGAAAACGCCCGGTGGCGCTTCGCTTACCGGGCCTACGGGATCACGCTTTTGTAGGCAGGGTAAGGCGTAGCCGCCACCCGGCTTTTAGGCAAGGAACGCCAATGTCAAACTATCGTCGTCATTACGTCCCTGGCGGTACCTGGTTTTTCACCGTCAACCTGCAAAACCGCCAGAGCGATTCGCTTATACGTCATATCGACAGCCTGCGTGCTGCCACCTCTATGGTTAAACGCGCGAAGCCCTTTACCATAAACGCCTGGGTTATCCTTCCCGAACATATGCACTGTATCTGGACCTTACCGGAAGGCGACAGCGACTTTTCGGCCCGCTGGCGGGATATTAAAAAAACGTTTAGCCGCAACATCGACATGCGCCACATATGGCAGCCGCGTTTCTGGGAGCACACCATTCGCAATGAACAGGATTACCGGCGGCATGTGGATTATGTCTATATCAATCCGCTGAAGCATGGCTACGTCAGTAAGGTTCGCGACTGGCCGTATTCAACGTTTCATCGGGACGTACGGGAAGGGTTATATCCAGAGGATTGGGCCGGAGAGATCGAGGATTTTGCGGCAGGTGAGCGGAAGTAAAAAGCCGGGTGGCGGCTACGCCTTACCCGGCCTACATTCGGATCGTAGGCCCGGTAAGCGAAGCGCCACCGGGCATTACAGCGACTTAGTCCTCAAAAAACCAATACCCACTGTTCACCAGCGCGGCCAGCATCGCGAGGAATGACGGGTCTTCCAGCGCGTCGCCAAACGTTTCGGCGTGCAACACCTGATGGCTGGCGATGGCTTCCAGCGCCGGACGGTGCGGAGAGTCCAGCTTTTCACCGTTCACGAAGACATCTTCACCAATGCGCAGCACGCGTAACCCGCCGAGGCGAACCAGCTTGTCACCCTGTTGCAGGGCATCATAAATCTCATCGGCCTGATACGGTGGCTCCGGCGGCGCAACGTCCAGCTCGTGGCGTGACTGGCTGACAAACTCACCAAACCACTGTTTGAAATGTTCCGGCTCGTTGATCAAATCCAGCATCATGCCGCGCAGCTTATCAAGCTCTTCCGGCAGGATGTCAGCAGGGTGTTCACGCGATGGCACGTCCGGGTCGCTGTAGCGGTAGCTGCCCAGCTCGCGCTGCAGAACATAGTCAGCGAAGCCGCTGATCATTTCGCGACCGCTTGGCGCGCGGAACCCCACGGAGTAGTTGAGCGAGTTTTCCAGGGAGTAACCTTCGTGCGGGAATCCCGGTGGAATGTAGAGAATATCTCCCGGCTCCAGTTCTTCGTCGATGATCCCTTCAAACGGGTCAACCTGAAGCAGGTCCGGATGCGGGCAGTGCTGTTTCATCGGCACTTTGTCACCCACGCGCCAGCGACGGCGGCCGGTACCCTGAATGATAAACACGTCGTACTGATCCAGATGCGGGCCAACGCCGCCACCGGGAACGGAGAAGGAGATCATCAGATCGTCCATTCGCCAGTCGGGCAGGGCGCGGAACGGGCGCATTAAGGCGGCGGTAGGCTCATGCCAGTTGTTGACCGCCTGCACCAGTAAAGACCAGTTATTTTCGCCCAGGTGATCGTAGCTTTCGAAAGGACCGTGGCTGACCTGCCATTTTCCGTCCTGGTGGCTCACCAGGCGGCTGTCGACTTCATTTTCCATGGCCAAGCCGGCCAGCTCGTCAGGGGAGATAGGGTCGACAAAATTGCTGAACCCGCGTTTGAGAACCACCGGGCGTTTTTGCCAGTAGCGCTCGATAAACTCGGGCCAGTTAAGTGCTAAGTGATATTCCATATTTTTTTATTCCGCAGGCTCTTATTGACTCGGATTATAACGGAAGCTCAGGAGCCTGAGTGCGAGATCCGCGCATTTTTCACATAACGGGTCAAGTATCGTTCGATGTGGGATGCTGGCGGCCAAAAATAGCCTCCATTCGCGCACCGCCCAGCAGGCTTTCACCCGTTTCAATTTTGCCATCGTACTGATCGACAATCTCCCGGGCGACGGCTAACCCCACTCCCTGACCCGGACGTAGCGTATCGGCGCGTTGACCACGATCAAACACCACTTCACGTTTATTGCGGGGAATGCCGGGCCCGTCGTCTTCAACGATGATGTGCAGCTCGTTATCCGTCTGACGTGCGGATACTTCCACAAACTCCAGACAATATTTACAGGCGTTATCGAGCAGGTTACCCATCACTTCCATGAAATCATTTTTCTCGCCCACGAAGCTGATTTCCGGCGAGATATCGAGGCTGATGTTCACCCCTTTACGCTGATACACCTTGTTCAGCGCGGAAGTGAGGTTGTCCAGTAAAGGCGCCACCGGATGCAGCTCGCGGCTCAATAACGCACTTCCTGAACGCATGCTGGCGCGATGGAGATAATAGCCAATTTGCTGCGAGATACGACTGATCTGCTCAAGCATCACAGGCTCTGCATCATCAACGCTGAGCGTTGAGCTACGCATGGAACGCAGCGTGCTCTGCATGACCGCCAGTGGCGTCTTAAGGCTGTGCGTCAGGTCGGTGAGCGTGGTGCGGTATTTATCATAGCGTTCGCGCTCGCTTTTCAGCAGGCGGTTAAGATTACGCACCAGGCTGGTGAGTTCGCGCGTGGTTTCCGGGTTGAGCTTTTCACGATGATGTTCTTCCAGCTCGCGAACCTCTTTGGCCAGTGATTCTATCGGACGCAAACTCCACCATGCTGCGACCCAGAGCAGAGGGATAACCAGCAGTAGATTGGCGGCCAGAACATACACGAACCAACTCCAGACCATGTAAGAACGTTTAAGCTCAACCGGAATGGTGTCGATCACCACGATGGTCAGTTGCGGCATGTTCATGGTAGCGGGATAGAGATTAATGGCGACGGAGTGGGTCATCTCCGTGTCGTCGTCATCCTCGCGTATCTCATTCAGCTTTTGCTGAAGGGCGCGATCGTCATGCAGCAATGCGCTGGTTGAATTGAGATCGGCCTCAATTTCATGAAAACCATTCGTCCTGAGCCATTCCGGGCGAATGCGTTTTTTTAACCAGGGGACGTCGCGCTGAGCCCACAGCAGTTTGCCTTTTTCATCATAAATTAACGCCAGCGTTGGGCTTTGCTGATTGAGGTGCTCAGGCATATCCACGGTAATGTGGTTATCTTCCCACTTCGCCAGGGTATAAAACAGGTTACTTTCGCCGCGTAACAGACGGAAGGTTGTTTTATCGAAGCTCACGCTATACCCGACCAGCGCCACTAACCCATAGGAAAGAGAAAGCACCAGCACCACGGCAGCGGTTGCCAGCAGAAAGCGCACCCGCAGCGAAAGGGGCAGAAAGTGTCGTGAAATCCCTTTCATTAGCGTAATTCGAACAGGTAACCCTGACCACGAACCGTGGTGATCACGTCCTGCGGGTATTGCGCCTGAATTTTTTTGCGCAAACGTCCCATCAGCACGTCAATGGTGTGGCTCTCCCGTAGCTCGGCATCCGGGTAAAGCTGGAGCATTAAGGAATCCTTGCTCACCACTTTGCCGTTATTACGGATAAGCGTCTCCATGATGGTGTACTCGAACGCCGTCAGCTTGACCACTTCATTATTAATAGAAAATTCGCGGCGGGAAAGGTCAACCTGGAATGGCGGAAGGGAGATAACCTGCGAAGCATGACCGCTGTTGCGACGTAACAGCGCCTGCATGCGCGCAGCGACTTCTTCGATATGAAACGGCTTCGTCACGTAGTCGTCCGCACCCGCGCTGAGCACTTCCACTTTATCCTGCCAGCCTTCACGGGCGGTCAGGACCAGCACCGGCAGAGAGACGTCATGGCTGCGCCAGCGACGGATCAGCGAGAGACCGTCTTCATCCGGCAAGCCTAAATCGACAATGGCGATATCCGGCAGGTGTTCATTGAGATAATAATCGGCTTCTTTTGCATCTTCAGCATCGTCCACCTGATGTCCCATCTCCTGAAGCTGAACTTTCAGGTGATGACGTAGCAATGCGTTATCCTCAACAACCAGTACGCGCATCATCTCTTCTCCCTAAATAATTGGTATGAATAGTTTAACGCTGATTATGTTGTTGTGGTGATAAACATTGACTAAACCGGGGAAAAGCATCCCCCTTTTCGGGCGAAAAGGGGGAGAAGGGGTTACTTCAGCTCGTCAACCATAGTGACGGCGCGACCAATATAGTTCGCCGGGGTCATCGCCTTGAGACGCGTTTTCTCGTCCTCCGGCAGTTCCAGACCGTCGATAAACTGCTTCATGCCTTCAGCGTCCACGCGTTTGCCACGGGTCAGCTCTTTCAACTTCTCGTACGGTTTTTCAATGCCGTAGCGGCGCATCACGGTCTGGATTGGCTCCGCCAGCACTTCCCAGTTGTGATCCAGTTCGTCCAGCAGACGATCGCGGTTCACTTCCAGTTTGCTCACGCCTTTCAGGGTGGACTGATAGGCGATCAGCGCGTAGCCAATGCCTACACCGAGGTTACGCAGTACGGTGGAGTCAGTCAGGTCACGCTGCCAGCGGGAAACCGGCAGTTTGCTCGCCATATGCTGCAGCATGGCGTTCGCCAGGCCCAGGTTGCCTTCGGAGTTTTCGAAGTCAATCGGGTTCACTTTGTGCGGCATGGTGGACGAACCGATTTCACCGGCGATGGTTTTCTGTTTGAAGTGGTTCAGCGCGATATAGCCCCACACGTCACGATCGAAGTCGATCAGGATGGTGTTGAAGCGGGCGATGCAGTCAAACAGTTCCGCGATGTAGTCATGCGGCTCGATCTGGGTGGTGTATGGGTTCCACTGAATGCCCAGAGAAGTCACGAACTCTTCGCTGAACTGGTGCCAGTCCACTTCCGGATAGGCGGCGATGTGGGCGTTATAGTTGCCAACGGCACCGTTGATTTTGCCGAGGATCTCAACCTGTTCCAGCTGACGATACTGACGCTCCATACGGTATGCCACGTTCGCCATCTCTTTACCCATGGTAGAAGGGGTAGCTGGCTGGCCGTGGGTACGGGAAAGCAGCGGAATGTCGCGATATTCCACAGATAGCGCTTTCACCGCGTCGATGATTTTACGCCAGTATGGCAGCACGACTTCTTTGCGCGCGGTGGAGAGCATCAGCGCGTGAGACAGGTTATTGATGTCTTCAGAGGTACAGGCAAAGTGAATGAATTCAGACACGGCGTGCAGGGCAGGAACGCTTTCCACTTTCTCTTTCAGGAAATACTCAACCGCCTTCACATCGTGGTTGGTGGTGCGTTCAATGGTCTTAATGCGCGCAGCATCTTCTTCATTGAAGTCAGCAACGATTTTATCAAGGTAATCGTTTGCCTTTTCGTCAAAAGCAGGAACTTCCTTGATTGCTGCCTGGGCGGCCAGCTTCTGCAGCCAGCGCACTTCAACCTGAACACGGAACTTCAGCAAACCATATTCGCTGAAGATCCCGCGCAGCGCGCTGACTTTATCGCCGTAGCGTCCATCGACAGGGGATACGGCGGTCAGTGAGGATAATTCCATAATTCGCAACTCCGGGAGGTTAACAATGAGCAAGAATTTGTTTTGCCTGAGTGGTCAGGCGATTACGAGAAAACATTAACTGCAGGCGGCCGCCGCCGACCTGATGCCACAGCACGGCGGCGCGGATGCCTGCCAGCAGCGAGGCGCGAACCTTCGCCTGAACCTGTGGGCTTTGCAGTACCGCAGGAGAGCCGGTGACCTGAATGCGCGGGCCTAGCGGGCTGATGACGTCGACATAAATCCCCGCCATCGCGCTCAACAGCGTTTCCGACTGCAGGTCAAAATGATCGAGCTGACGCTGCAGCCCGGCAATGCGATCGCCCAGCGTATTCATTGCGCCTTTTGCGGCGTTCAGCTTACGTTCCAGTACCATCAGGCTTAACGTGTATCGGGTTAATTCCGCGTTTAACCCCTGACGGTTGCTGGCATTGAGCACGCCGAGCAGGGTTTCAAGACCGAGACGAAGATTGGCTTCACTGCCGCCGAAAACACCCAGCGTAGAGCCCGGGTTGAGATCGATAACGCTGTTAAGTGAAACGTGCAGGGCATCGGCGTCGCAGTGACCCTGATGCGCCAGCTGTTGCACCAGACGGGCTGACTGGCAAATTCCCGCCAGCGCCAGGGTGATGTCATAGTAGTTCTTCGCCACACGGTCTCCTTTATGTGTGCAATCGTATTAAACAGCAGGCAGCGGCATGCGCTGTTCAATGATCCCGCCGCCCAGGCAGATCTCACCGCTGTAGAAGACAGCGGACTGACCCGGGGTGACGGCTGCGACCGGCTCGTCGAAACGCACGTCAATGCGATCGTCATCAAGCGCGGTAATGGTGCAGGAAATGTCGGTCTGACGGTAGCGTGTTTTCACCGTGCAGCGGAGCGTGCCTTTCAGCGGCTCGCGATCGACCCAGTGCAGCTGCTGCGCGATAAGCCCAACGGACATAAGACGCGGATGATCGTGGCCCTGGGCGACAACCAGAATATTGTTTTCAACATCTTTGTCGACGACGTACCACGGATCTTCACTACCTTCTTTGGTCCCGCCGATACCCAGACCTTTACGCTGGCCGAGCGTGTGGTACATCAGACCCTGATGCTGGCCAATCTCTTCACCGTCGACGGTGACAATTTTACCCGGCTGTGCAGGCAGGTAACGTCCCAGGAAATCGCGGAATTTGCGCTCGCCGATGAAGCAGATGCCGGTGGAGTCTTTTTTCCTGGCGGTGATCAGGTCCAGCTCTTCGGCGATTTTACGCACTTCCGGCTTTTCCAGCTCGCCGACCGGGAACAGGCTTTGGGCAATCTGTTCGTGGCTCAGCGTGTAAAGGAAGTAGCTCTGATCTTTATTGCCGTCCAGACCGCGCAGGAGCTGGCTTTTGCCATTCACATCTGCGCGACGCACGTAGTGACCGGTCGCAATGTAGTCTGCGCCCAAATCTTCTGCGGCGAATTCCAGGAAGGCTTTGAATTTGATCTCTTTGTTGCAGAGAATATCGGGGTTCGGCGTGCGGCCCGCTTTATACTCTTCCAGGAACAGTTCAAAGACGTTGTCCCAGTATTCCGCCGCAAAGTTTACGGTGTGCAGTTCAATGCCAAGCTTGTCGCACACGGCCTGCGCATCGGCGAGATCCGCAGCGGCAGTGCAATATTCCTCACCATCATCTTCCTCCCAGTTCTTCATGAACAGGCCCTCCACCTTATAGCCCTGTTGCTGTAACAGGTAGGCGGAAACGGAGGAATCGACACCGCCGGACATGCCGACGATCACTTTTTTCTGGCTATTATCTGACATGGAATACTCACGACATTGAACTTCAAGGCGGCGTATTCTATCACGCCCCCCCACCGTTGACACCCTCTGTAAACGGCCAGTTAAATTCTCCGATGACATCCAGCGGCAGGCGAACCGCAGACTGCCAGCAGCGGATGCTTTCCGCAACCAGCGGCGAGCGCAGGTTTGGCGCGTTCAGGATCTCGTCGGCGGTCACCCACAAGCAGCGATCGATATCGTCATCGTGCGGTTCAGTGGCGCACGTTTCGCTAAGCTCAACGGTGAATAAAAAACGCAGGAAGGGGGTGCTATCGGGCGCGATCCACTGGTGCATGCGGATGAAATGCTGAGGCTCAGCGTGAATGCCGGTCTCTTCCCACAGCTCGCGCTTCGCTGCCTGGAGTAGGGTTTCATTGGCTTCAAGATGCCCGGCAGGCTGGTTCCACAGCGCTTTGCCGTTGATGCTCTCTTCAACAACAAGGAATTTGCCCTGGGCGTGAACCACACAGGCGACCGTAACATGAGGTTTGAACATCGTTTCTCCTTAAGGGACAGCGTCCCGCCATTCGCCGTTCGCCAGTGAATCCAGCGTGTAGCTGCCCATGGCGTAGCGAATCAGACGCAGGGTAGGGAAGCCAACGTGTGCCGTCATCCGACGAACCTGACGGTTGCGGCCTTCGTAAAGGGTGATTTTAAGCCAGCTTGTCGGAATGGATTTACGTTCACGAATCGGCGGGTTGCGCGGCCATAGCCATTCCGGCTCATTCACGCGCTCAATACCCGCGGGCAGGGTGGGACCGTCATTTAACGTCACGCCGCTGCGCAACGTCGCCAGCGTCGCGTCATCCGGTTCGCCTTCAACCTGCACGAAGTAAATTTTGCCGGTGCGTTTCCCCGGCTGCGTGAGCTTCGCCTGCAAGGCGCCGTCGTTAGTTAAGACCAGCAGGCCTTCGCTGTCGCGGTCCAGTCGCCCGGCGGCGTAGACGCCCTGTACGGGGATGTAGTCCTTCAGCGTGCTGCGCCCGGCCTCGTCGGTGAACTGCGGCAAAACATCGTAGGGTTTATTGAACAGAATCACCCGCGTCGGCTGGGTTTCTTGCGGTCTTCTGGTGGCTTGTCGCGAGCTGAATCGCTCAACCCGGTGTTTTGTAAAAGAAGTTTTCTTCATGGTATTTTCAGGCGTTATCAATTGCCGCATTATAGCCTAATAACGAAGACCTTTCATGGCGTCGGACATTCAGGTACTATCGAAGGGCTCATTACAATTTATTAACATAAGATCAGTAACAACCAGAAGCGCTCGAAGGAGAGGTTAATGGAAAGCAAAGTAGTTGTTCCGGCGGAAGGTAAAAAGATCACCCTGCAAAACGGCAAGATTAACGTTCCTCACAATCCGATTATCCCGTTCATTGAAGGCGACGGTATCGGTGTAGACGTTACCCCGGCAATGCTGAAAGTGGTTGATGCCGCTGTTGAGAAAGCCTACAAAGGCGAGCGTAAAATTTCCTGGATGGAAATTTACACCGGTGAGAAATCGACTCAAGTTTATGGCCAGGACGTCTGGCTGCCAGCAGAAACGCTGGACCTGATCCGCGACTACCGCGTTGCAATTAAAGGCCCTCTGACGACGCCAGTTGGCGGCGGTATCCGCTCCCTGAACGTGGCACTGCGTCAGGAGCTGGACCTGTACGTGTGTCTGCGTCCGGTTCGTTACTATCAGGGCACCCCAAGCCCGGTTAAGCACCCTGAACTGACCGACATGGTTATCTTCCGCGAAAACTCAGAAGACATCTACGCGGGTATCGAATGGAAAGCTGACTCTGCTGACGCAGAAAAAGTGATTAAATTCCTGCGCGAAGAGATGGGCGTGAAGAAAATTCGCTTCCCGGAGCATTGCGGTATTGGCATCAAGCCATGCTCTGAAGACGGTACCAAGCGTCTGGTGCGTGCGGCCATCGAATACGCGATCACCAACGACCGTGACTCTGTGACCCTGGTTCACAAAGGCAACATCATGAAGTTCACCGAAGGCGCGTTCAAAGACTGGGGCTACCAGTTGGCGACCGAAGAGTTCGGCGGTGAGTTGATCGACGGCGGCCCGTGGCAGAAGATCAAGAACCCGAACACCGGCAAAGAGATCATCATTAAAGATGTGATCGCCGATGCGTTCCTGCAGCAGATCCTGCTGCGTCCTGCTGAATACGACGTGATCGCCTGTATGAACCTGAACGGTGACTACATCTCTGACGCCCTGGCAGCGCAGGTTGGCGGTATCGGTATCGCCCCTGGCGCGAACATCGGCGACGAGTGCGCCCTGTTTGAAGCGACCCACGGTACTGCGCCTAAATACGCAGGCCAGGACAAAGTGAACCCAGGCTCTATCATTCTGTCCGCAGAAATGATGCTGCGTCATATGGAATGGTTCGAAGCCGCAGACCTGATCGTCAAAGGTATGGAAGGCGCGATCAACGCGAAAACCGTAACTTATGACTTCGAACGTCTGATGGAAGGCGCTAAACTGCTGAAATGTTCAGAGTTTGGCGACGCGATTATCGCGAATATGTAATCCAGACTCTGGGTTAAACACGAGCGGGAACCTGAGGGTTCCCGTTTTTTTTGCCTTTGCGACGTTGACTCCAGGCTTTAGTCAGGGGATATACTCGCTACAATCCTCTTTAACTGTCAGACTCAAGAATGATTATGAAAAACGAAATCCCACTTAAATTTTATGACATCGTCGATGAATACTCGACGGAATCGGCTGAAGCTGTGAGCGACTCTGAGCGTGACGGCCTGGCACATTATTTCCAGTTGTTGCTGACCCGTTTGGCAAATAACGAGGAGATCAGCGAAGAAGCCCAGCAAGAGATGGCCAGCACAGCAGGGATCCGCACGATGCGTATAGATGATGTTGCGAACTTCCTTAACCAGTGGGGTAACGAGTAACGCCGGGGTGCTGTCTGAATGAGTGTTGCATGCCAACGTCATCTATTAATGTTTTGATGTCGGAAGATATTAATTCCCGATAATTAACTTCCTGAATATGCATACTTGCTAACGCATTTTTTAGTGCGTTAGCCAGTTATCAATGCCCCAGGAATCTTATTCCGTGAATACTTCCAGATTAAAACCAATACGGGTGGTTTCATTTGCATGGCTTAAGTACAATTTATTTTCCTCTTATACTGACCTTTGCTACAGTGACAAGAGTTGTCAGCCAGGGATATCAGGCGTGATAAGGTGGATTAGCTCGTGCATGTGAAAAACGCGTTTAACACAACAACCATTACCGTCATCATCGTCTCACTGATTATTTCGCTGTCGCTTGTCGTTCAGATCGCCACATCCAGACAGCAATCAATTCAACAAATTAATACCAGCGTTGCCAACCTGAGCCATACCCTTGATGTGTACACTGAGGGGATTATGCGCCAAAGTGAAATGTTGATTACCACTGTCTCTGACATGATTGAAATTTATGGCATGACGCCGCAGCAGGCTGTGAATATTCAGCGGATAATAACAAATCAGGATGATTTACTTTCTCAGATAAATAATGTCGTCGTCTACGATGCGAAAGGGGATATCTTCACGGCATTGCATGAGGGGTTTTCCGGTTCCCGTAAAGGGGCAGACAGGCCATTTTTCGTCTATCACAAAGAAAATAAAAATTCGCAGATTTTTATTGGTCAACCTGTGGTGAGCAGAACAAACGGTAAATGGGTGATTACCATCAGTCGACGCCTGGAAACGCACTCGGGGGCCTTTAACGGGGTTGTCGTGGTTACGCTGGGTATCGAAAACTTTCTTGCGCTATATGGACAGATTAACATTGGTCATTCTGGGGTTATCGGTTTAACGACGCAAACAGGTGTATTACTGGTTCGGCACCCTTTTAAAAATAACTATATTGGCGCGATTGTTTCTGACTCACCCCTCTTTAAGGAGTATCTCAAGGTACAGAATGCCGGGATAGCCAGTTCCGTCTCGCGGTTTGATAAAATCGAACGCATCTACGCGTTTGAGAAAAACAAACGCTATGGTTTGGTGACGACCGTGGCGGTCAGCAAGGAGGAGGCGCTGTCTCCCTGGCGCAAGCAGGCCATTCAGCTCGCCGTCGTTATTCTTATTTTAACCGCCGTATTAATCGTGGCTTCCTACTTTTTGTATGTAGACTTATCCAGAAAAAACCGGGTTAACAAAGAGCTTCAAATCATTGCCTCTGAAGATGCATTGACCGGGCTTTTCAACCGCCGCGCATTTGATGAAAAGATCCTGTCTGAAATTGCGCGCTGTGCGGCTGACAATTCCCCGATTTCGGTGCTGATCGTGGATGCGGATTTCTTCAAAAAATACAATGACAACTACGGGCACCCGGAAGGGGATCGGTGTCTTAGCCTACTGGGAGAGTGTCTCAGGAAAAGCCTTACCCGGAACAACCAAATTGTGGCGAGATACGGCGGTGAGGAATTTGCGCTCATCTTGCCTGACACCGATATCGAGGAGGCGTGTCGCCTTGGCAAATCGATTATTCGCAATGTCTGCTCCCTGAATATTGAACACGATTTCAGCCCCTTTGGGCGGGTAACGGTAAGCGTAGGGGTCTCAACCGCGCGTGCCGTGGAGATTGCAGGCAGCCAGCAGAACATTATTATTGCTGCCGATCGTGCGCTCTATCAGGCAAAACGGGCCGGACGAAACCAGCACGCCTTTATTGCGGTATGATGTGTCTGTCTTGCAGGCAAAAAAAAGCCCACTCAAGAGTGGGCAAGAAATACTGGAAGCAATGTGAGCAATGTCGTACTGAATACCTGAGTGTTTCACTCAACTATTCAGTGTTGAGAAAGATAATCTTTCTCAACAAAAGATGCAACCCCACATTTCATGTGGAACGGCAATTTTTATAGCTCAGATTTTACTCAATCAAACCCTGTGATGTTTATCACAAATTTCCTTTCTTAAATCCTGTGCTATCCTTTTCTGTGTCGTTGATTTAATGACAAAAACCATACAGAGAGGAAAGCTATGGGAATTTTATCCTGGATTATCTTTGGGCTGATTGCGGGGATCCTGGCGAAGTGGATTATGCCGGGCAAAGATGGTGGTGGGTTCTTCGTAACCGTCATACTGGGGATCGTGGGTGCAGTCGTTGGCGGCTGGATCAGTACCCTGTTCGGGTTTGGCAAAGTAGATGGCTTCAATTTTGGCAGCTTTGCCGTCGCGGTGATTGGTGCCCTGGTGGTTCTGTTTATCTACAGAAAAATCAAAAGCTAAATCTGTTATTTGCTGAAAAAGGCTGCCAGATGGCGGCCTTTTTACATTGGAGGTTTACCACCAGCCGAACTGTGAACCTGCGACAGCCACGATTGCTACGATCAACATAATGATGGTTGTTTTTCTCATTTATGCCCCCGGCGCAGCGTAACCGCCAATGAAAAACCAGGCTAAAAAAATCACCGCCGTTATAAAAATAACAACCGGGAAGAGGATCCCTATTCGCATGCCATCACCTTTATCGTTTTACGTAACGCCGTAGAGTGTACGGCGTTAATCCATCGTGAGAAAGCGTGTTTTGCTTTTTCCTTTTTTGTCTTGATACATCGCCATATCTGCCGCCTGCAACGCGCTGTCCGCATCGGTGCTGGTGGGATCGACTTCGACGATACCCAGACTCGCACCCGGATACACAATATGAACCTGACCGAACCAGTATTCACCCGCAATGCGGGCGCTAAGTCGGGTTTTCAGCAGATTAATTTGCGTCCTTTCGGCTTCCTCTGTGCTTTGACTCAGACAGGCGACCAGAAACTCATCGCCGCCTAATCTTCCGACGATCTCGTCCTCGGTCTGTTCGTCAGTGAGTCGTTTGCCCACTTCGATCAGGAATCGATCGCCCGTCTCATGCCCGAAGCGATCGTTAATCAGTTTGAAATCATCCAGATCGATAAACGCAATAATGGCGTTGCGTTTAAGGTGTTTAGCTAAGGAAAACAGGGTGGTGAGATTCTCGAAAATCGCCCGACGGTTGGGCAACCCCGTGAGGGCATCGGTATAAGAGTGGGCGATGAGTGCTGCATTAGCTTCGCGAAGCTGGGCCACCAGGGACTCTTTCTGAATGTACTGTGCAATTAAACCGGCAAACAGCTTCAGCACGTGTTCACCGCGCTCGCTAAGCTGCTTATTCTCCGTGCTGGTCGCGCACAGGGTCCCGTAAATCGAACCATCAGCCAGGTGAATAGGGATACTCATGTAGGTTGTAATTCCAAGCGCTTTTGCGGCTTCGCAATCAGGCCAGCGACCCGGCACGTCGTTGCTGAACAGAGTATCGCTGTCTATCGCACGCTTGCACAGGGTATCCCCCCACGGAACGCTCAGCCCTTCAGGGATCTGCATCTGCTTACTGTTGCGGGCATAAAGAATGTGCTGCAACCGTGCGTTGATATCCACCTTTGTCAGGTAGGTGGATTCCATTTCGGTCACAATTTCCAGCATCTCCAGCAGCTGGCGTACAAGACTTTCTAAGGATTGCTCGGTGGCGAGTGTTTCAGAAACACGGGCAAGGATGATATCCGACATGACGTGGGTTGACTCCCATACAGAAGACGTCTGCATCTGCATGTTATGCTGAAATTTTCCAATTTCGACATAGTAAAACATGAATATAACAAATTTTATACATTCTCCGGGGCGATTCAGGAGACAAAAAGGCCCCGGTACAGAGACCGGGGCAAAGACATCTTGATTACGGAATGATGTTCTCTGGTCATATCGAGAACACGCTGCACTGTAAGGGGCAAAAGTGCAGTTACGATGGAGAAATCATGGAGAAAACCCGCCTGACCCGTTACCCTGACGTTTTCAGGACGCTTTAAGGATCGCGATGATGAAATATCTGTTACTGGCACTGGCGTTACCGCTCGCAGCATGCACAACAAAAGCTACTCAACCTGACGCCCCTATACCGCCGCATGCGGTAGGTATGGCGAACCCGGCCTCCGTGTACTGCCTGGAGAAAGGTGGCGAACAGATCCCGGTGCAAAGTCCGCAGGGTGTGCGTACCGAGTGCAAACTGCCTGGCGGTGAAGTGATTGATGAGTGGGATCTCTACCGTCGCGATCATCCGCAACCTGCCAGGTGACAGCGGGATACTCTCTGCGATACACTTCTCTTTAGGATTATTCTTAGCCAGTTTCTGGCGATATTGACCGCGAGAGAAGTATGTTTCAGTTAAAGCCGGGCAGCCTGGCGATAATCATTGGCGCGCGTACGTCAGCTGGCCGCCGCAACGTAGGAAAATCAGTGGAGCTGTTTGGTCTTTGCCAGCCAGGTCAGCGTTTTGTTAATCCAGTAAACGGCGTGATGACGCAGCTGCCTGCAAAGGCGGACCGTGCGCTGTGGCTGGTGACGGGAGATGTCTATGCGTTTGATAATCAGCATGGCTTTGCGTTTGTCCGCCCGGAACATCTGCTGCCGCTGACGCCGGACGAAACATCGCAGACCTGTGATGAACTGACGATCGGTTGATTACAGATGGCGCAGCCAGTCAGCCAAAACCAGGGCATGATTTTGCGCCTCGTCTTTAGCGCCGTAGAGCAGGGTTAAGGTCTGCCTGTCTGCCAGGGCTGCCAGACGTTGGCCTTCGTCCTTATGCTGCGCCAGTTCTTCCCGATACACCTTACTGAAGGCAGTGAAATCAATCGTTTCGCTATGGAATGCTTTGCGCAATTCATTTGAAGGCGCGAGCGTTTTACACCATTCATCATACGCGAGGTCTGTTTTTTTCACCCCGCGTGGCCACAATCTGTCCACCAGAACCCGATAACCGTCGTCCTGACTGGCCCGATCGTACAGGCGCTTGCACTGAATCATATTTCACCCCTCCCAATTTAAGGTATTGTGATAATTGCAGAAGATCGGTAGTCTGAGGTTCCTTATGTTATCTGATAATTCTTTGGCATAAGGACTCCCTCATGGAACACCTCCCGGTTAAAACGACGCTGCGCATTGCCCTTGTTGGCGATTATAACGCTAATGTGGTTGCGCATCAGGCGATCCCACTGGCAATTGACGATGCCGCTGCTGTACTGGATCTCACCGCCGATTATGACTGGCTTGCAACAACGGAGCTGACCAGTCCGGAAGACCTGGTAGGCTATGATGCCATCTGGCTGGTGCCTGCAAGTCCCTATAAGAACACCGAGGCGGCCTTCATCGCCGCACGCTACGCCCGTGAAAACAGTATTCCCTTCCTCGGGACCTGCGGTGGATTCCAGCATGCATTGATTGAGTACGCGCGCAATGTGCTGGGCTGGAGCGATGCGGCTCACGCCGAAACGGATACCGAAGGGACGATGGTGATTGCGCCGCTGACCTGCTCGCTGGTGGAAAAAACCGATGCCATTGAACTGCGCAACAATACGCTCATCGCGAAAGCCTATGGAAAGCCGGAAATTGTAGAGGGTTATCACTGCAACTATGGCGTGTCGCCAGAATTTGCGCAGGAGCTGGAGAGCGGTGATATGCGCGTGACGGGCTGGGACGAGCAGGGCGACATTCGCGCAGCCGAACTGGTTACGCATCCGTTCTTTGTGATCACCTTATTCCAGCATGAACGTGCAGCGCTTGAAGGGCGTCCGGTGGTGCTGGTGCAGGCGATGCTTCACGCGGCGCGCGGATAAAACAAGGGCAGACTATCGGGTCTGCCCTTGTCATTAGCGGGGTGTGATCTCCCGGTCACGCCCGGCAAGCACGCCGCAAACCGCCATCACCGCGGCGGCCAGCGCGCAGGCCATCAGTGGAATGCGCCAGTCCCCGGCTGTGTCGTGAATTTTCCCCATCAGCGGTGGCCCGCAGGCGGCCAGCAGATAACCAATCGACTGCGCCATACCGGATAACGCCGCCGCCTGGTGCGCAGAGCTGGCGCGCAGGCCGATGAAGGTCAGGCCGAGGATCATGGTCGCACCCGAGCCAAAGCCAAACACCAGCGTCCATATTACCGCCATGTCAGGCGCAAACCAGAACCCCGCCGCGCTCGCCGCGCACATCAGTGCCACGATGCCGGCGATCCCGCGCTGATCCTTCAGGCGATGGAGGAGCAGTGGGACAGCAAGACCCGGCACGGCGGTGGCCAGCTGTAGCAGGCCGTGCATCGAACCTGCCTGTGTTTCACTGTAGCCGTGACTGAGTAAAATCGCCGGTAGCCAGCCGATGATCACGTAGTAAATCAGCGAGTTGATTCCCAGAAACAGAGTCACCTGCCAGGCAAGGGCAGAGCGCCAGATGGCGCGATTGTGCAACGCACCTGCGCCGGTCACGGTGGCAGCAGGGGTCTGACGCCACTGCGGCAGCCACAGCAGCAGGGCGACCAGCGGGAAGATCATCAGCATCAGCAGCGCGCCGTGCCAGCCCGCATCACCCAGCGCCAGGGGAACAATCAGCGCAGAGCCTAATGCAGCAGACGCCCCCATTGTCAGGGAATACGCCCCGGTGAGCTTAGCCACCTGTCCCGGGAAGTCGCGCTTGATTAACCCCGGTAACAGCACATTGCCCAGTGCGATACCACAGCCGATGACCGCCGTACCGATAAACAGCAGAGAGGCCGTAGGCAGGGAACGTACGCCAATTCCGGCGCAAATCAGCAGCAGGGCGAGAAACAGGCTGCGCTCCATGCCGATACGGCGGGCGACACCTGCGGCGAGGGGAGAGATTAACGCGAATGCCAGCAGAGGCAGCGTGGTGAGCAAACCCGTTTGCGCGGTGGTTAAGCCGTAGTCCTGACGGATGGTGTCAAGCAGCGGCGCCGCCCCGGTAAAGGTGACGCGAAGCGTGGTGGCAATCATCAGGATGCCTGCAATCAGCAGCGCGCCGTGTTTTCCTGACGTTCGAATAGCTGTAGTCATTATGTTCTCATACGTTCAAGCGAGCGCACACAATACCGATTTTCAGCCTGGTTGAAATCAAGCTAAAATGACAGTTTATCGCTAATATCGGACAACTTTATGATCGGTCTTGGGTTGGATGGCTACGATCCGGATAGCCAGCACGACGCTGCAGTGGCGTTTCGCATCCGCGTGGTGGCTGAAGAACAGCATATTCCGCTTCATCATCACCGTAAAGGTCAGCTGATTCTGGCGCTGGGGGGCGCGATCACCTGTGAGGCGGAAAACGCCATGCTGATGGTGCCGCCGCAGTATGCGGTATGGGTTCCGGGGGAGATGCCGCACAGCAATAAGGCCACGCCAGGCGCACAGCTGTGTTTCTTATTTATTGAACCCGGCGCCGTCAGTTTGCCCGATCGCTGTTGCACCCTGAAAATCTCCCCGCTGGTGCGGGAACTTATTTTGTCGCTGGCGGATAAATCGCGTGAAGAGCTGCGCCTTGCGGCCACCTCGCGCCTGGTGGATGTCCTGTTTGACGAGTTACCGCTCCAGCGTCAGGAGCATCTGCAGTTGCCCGTGTCACCCCATCCTAAAATTCGGCTGATGAGCGAGAAGATGGCAGAAGAGCCTGCCGCCTGGCAAACGCTGGCGCAATGGGCGAGCCACTTTGCCATGAGCGAGCGCAACCTGGCGCGGCTGGTCGTAAAAGAGACGGGGTTAAGCTTCAGGCGCTGGCGACAACAGCTGCAGTTGATTGTCGCCTTGCAGTTGTTGATTGGCGGGAACTCCGTGCAGCAGGTGGCACAGTCACTGGGGTATGACTCTACCACCGCCTTTATTACCATGTTCAAGAAAGGGTTGGGGCAGACGCCTGCTCGCTATATTGCCAGCCTGACTACGACTTCCCAATAAACAGCGAAACCAGCCCGGCGGCAATCAGCGGCCCCACCGGCACGCCGCGGAACAGCGCTACGCCGAGCACGGTGCCTACCAGCAGGCCCGCCACCAGCGAGGGCTGGCTGCTCATCAGCGTCACGCCGCGTCCACCCAGCCACGAGACAAAAACACCCACCGCGATCGCCACCAGCGATTTCCAGTTCATGAACGAATGCAGCAGTGTCGAGGCGGGAAGCGTGCCGCTGGCGATCGGAGCCATCACGCCGATAGTCAAAATGATAATCCCGATAGTGAGGCCTTGTTTTTCTATCCATGGGAAAAAAGTATTGAGCGGGGTCACGCGCACAATAATTAGCACCAGAATCGAGATGGCGACCGTGGTGTTATGGCTGACAAAGCCGAGCGCGGCGAGTGCCAGGAGAATGAGCAGAGTAGGGTCAAACATAGGGAATCCTTGCCAAAATAATTAACCTGCTTACTGTACGCGCAAACGCGACGCAGGACAGTTTTAAAAAGATTTTGTTGTTGTCATAACCTTGTCATTTACGCGGATTAAAACGGAGGCAGATATCGCAAAAGGGATCGCCATCATGAACGATCACATGTTTGTTGAAACGCTGATTATCTCCTCATCGTTTTTCGCTATTGCCGTGATTCTCGTCGCCTCCGTACTGTTTCTGGAAAGAAAAGGCTGACGGGGGCGTCAGCCTTAGCGGTTACGCTTTATGGAAGGTCACCAGCTCAGGACGGGCGATGCGCAGGTAATCCTGGGTATCCATAATGACGGATTTCTCCAGCAGGCCTGCATTAAACGCGATCTCGTCGAAACGCTCGAACAGCAGCGGGTCGGCCACCAGCGTCAGGTCAGGATGGAAGCTAAAGGGCGGGATAGCGCCGAAAACGCAGGCGGTCAGGGTATCGACTTCCGCCGGGCTGGCGAGCGAGGCCTTAAGCCCGCCAAAATGGCTGGCAAGCTTGCTCAGGTCGGCCTGCAGGTCGGCGGCCAGGATCGCCAGAACGTGTTTTTTTACGCCGTTGCCTTTCACTTTGCACACCAGCGCTTTTGCGCCTTGTCTCAGATCGGTCCCGCGAATTTCACTTACCGCTTCACATTTCCCCACTGCCTCATGCTCCATCACCCGAAACCGCGCGCCCTGCCCGGTAAGTAAGGTAATAAGCTGCTGGTGAGTTGCCGTCCCAATAACATCTTCAGACATAACGATTTTCCCGGTAATAAACTCATTTGCAGCTTGCTACATTATCACGGGATGAACGGGGTCGAAAGAAAACAGCCAGCGGATTCGCTGGCTGCTGGGTTATGCATTGCTGGTGGCAGACTGCTTGTGGAACAGCTCCCGGAATACCGGATAGATATCATCCTGATCGCGGATATGCTGCATGGCAAAGTTATCGAACATCGACTGCAAATGTTCATACTCCCGCCACAGAGTCTGGTGCGCGCGGCGGGTGATTTCGATATAGCTGTAGTAACGCACGACGGGCAGAATTTTCTTCGCCAGAATTTCATGACACAGCGGCGAGTCGTCTGCCCAGTTATCGCCATCCGACGCCTGCGCGGCATAGATGTTCCACTGCGCCGGGTCATAACGCTCTTTCACCACTTCATCCATCAGCTTCAGGGCGCTCGATACAATGGTCCCACCGGTCTCTTGTGAGTAGAAGAACTCGTGTTCATCCACCTCTTTCGCCTGAGTGTGGTGGCGGATATAGACCACCTCCACGTTCTTATAGGTTCTGCTCAGGAACAGGTAGAGCAGAATATAAAAACGCTTCGCCATATCTTTGGTGGCCTGGTCCATTGAACCGGAAACGTCCATCAGACAGAACATCACCGCCTGGCTGGATGGCTCTGGACGTTTTTCGTAGTTCTTGTAACGCAGGTCAAAAGTGTCAATAAACGGCACGCGGTCGATTTTTGCCCGTAGCTCGGCAATCTCTTTGCGCAGGCGCTCCTCTTCCAGCAGTTGCGCCGGTTCCGTGTTTTCCACGACCTTCAGGCTGGTTTCCAGCTCGCGCAGTTCACGTCGTTTACCTGCTGTCATCGCCGTCCGTCGCGCCAGTGAGTTCTGCAGCGAACGCACGACGCTGATATTGGCGGGCACGCCGTTTGCGGTATAACCCGCGCGATGGGTTTTGTATTCGTTAAGCTGGCGATGCTGGTTCTTTTTCAGATTAGGCAGCGCCAAATCCTCAAACAGCAGGTCGAGATATTCATCTTTCGAGATCTGGAAGACAAATTCATCCTGACCTTCACCGTCCTGGCTGGCTTGTCCCTGACCGCTTCCAGAACCGCCGCCACCGCCTTGTGGACGCTCGATTCGGTCATTCTGAACAAAGTGATCGTTACCTGGGTGGACGCGATGGCGCAGACCGCCTCGCCCCTGATGAAACATCGGTTCGCTGATGTCATCAGTGGGGATGGAGACAGACTCGCCGCTGTCTACGTCAGTCACCGAGCGTTTGTTGATGGCCTCGGAGATCGACTGTTTAATTTGCGCTTTATAACGACGCAAGAAGCGCTGGCGGTTCACCGTGCTCTTGTTTTTGCCGTTAAGACGCCGGTCAATAAACCAGGTCATATACCCCCCGTACTGCATTTGCCAACTTGCATTTTGTAGGCCCGGTAAGCGTGAACGCTACCGGGCACTTGTTTTAAGACGATTTGCGCACGCGCAGGTACCATTCGCAGAGCAGGCGGACCTGTTTGCGGGTATAGCCTTTCTCCATCATACGGTCGACAAAATCGTCGTGCTTTTTCTGCTCGTCGGTTGAGGTTTTGGCGTTAAACGAAATAACCGGCAACAGCTCTTCGGTATTGGAGAACATTTTTTTCTCAATGACCGTGCGCAGTTTTTCGTAGCTGGTCCAGTTCGGGTTACGCCCGTTGTTATGCGCTCTGGCGCGCAGGACGAAGTTGACAATCTCATTACGGAAGTCTTTCGGGTTGCTGATACCGGCAGGCTTCTCAATCTTTTCCAGTTCCGCGTTCAGGGATTCACGGTCAAACAGCTGGCCGGTATCCGGGTCGCGGTACTCCTGATCCTGGATCCAGAAGTCAGCATAGGTGACATAACGGTCGAAAATGTTCTGCCCGTATTCTGAATAGGATTCCAGGTAGGCGGTCTGGATCTCTTTGCCGATGAACTCGGCGTATTTCGGGATCAGGTAGCCTTTCAGGAACTCAAGGTAGCGTTCAGCCTGCTCCTGCGGGAACTGCTCGCGCTCGATTTGCTGCTCCAGGACGTAGAACAGATGCACCGGGTTGGCCGCCACTTCCGCATGGTCAAAGTTAAAGACGCGGGAGAGGATCTTAAACGCGAAACGCGTGGACAGACCGTTCATCCCCTCGTCGACGCCAGCGTAATCGCGGTACTCCTGATAGGACTTCGCTTTCGGGTCGGTGTCCTTCAGGCTTTCACCATCATAGACGCGCATTTTCGAGTAGATACTGGAGTTTTCTGGCTCTTTCAGGCGCGACAGAATGGAGAAGCGAGACAGCGTTTCCAGCGTTCCCGGTGCGCAAGGTGCGTGCACCAGCTCACTGTGGTTAAGCAGTTTCTCGTAAATTTTGATCTCTTCCGAGATCCGCAGGCAATAAGGCACTTTGACAATGTAAACACGGTCGAGAAACGCCTCATTGTTTTTATTATTACGGAAGGTGACCCACTCAGATTCGTTGGAGTGCGCCAGAATGATGCCGTTAAACGGCAGGGCGGAAATACCTTCCGTACCGTTGTAGTTCCCTTCCTGAGTGGCGGTCAGCAGCGGATGCAGCACTTTAATCGGTGCTTTAAACATCTCGACGAACTCCATAATCCCCTGGTTTGCACGGCACAGGGCGCCGGAGTAGCCATAGGCATCCGGGTCGTTTTGCGCGTGATGTTCCAGCTTACGGATATCGACTTTACCGACCAGGGCCGAAATATCCTGGTTGTTTTCGTCACCGGGTTCCGTTTTGGCGATGGCAATCTGTTCCAGAATTGACGGCCAGACTTTGACGACGCGGAATTTGGTAATATCGCCACCAAACTCGTGCAGGCGTTTTGCCGCCCACGGTGACATAATCGTGCCGAGATAGCGGTGCGGGATGCCAAACTCTTTATCAAGGATCTGCGCATCTTCCTGCGGATTAAACAGGCACAGCGGATGGTCATTGACCGGGCTGCGTTCCCCGTTGGCACTCAGCACGTAAATCGGCACGCGTTGCATCAGCGCTTTAAGGCGCTCGGCAAGCGACGATTTACCGCCACCCACAGGACCCAGTAAATAGAGGATCTGCTTCTTCTCTTCCAGACCCTGAGCAGCATGCTTCAGGTAGGAGACGATCTGCTCGATGGCATCTTCCATGCCATAGAACTCTTCAAACGCCGGATATCGGGCGACAACCCGATTCGAAAAGAGACGGGAAAGCCGTGGCTCCAGGGCAGTATCAACCATGTTAGGCTCACCAATAGCCATCAATAGCCGTTCTGCCGCATTGGCATAGGCACTGCGATCTTGCCGACAAATGGTAAGAAACTCCTGCAGTGTGAACTCTTCGTCCTTGGCAGCTTCGTAGCGCTGGCGATAGTGATCGAATATATTCATGGCATGCCGTCCTTTCGTTTTTTAGCACAGGATAAGAGCCGTTCGTATGAGTAGTGGAGGCTCCCGGAAGAGAATTTCTCGCACCTCACTGCCAGAGCAGCAACCTGTGTGCCAGGTCAGACGCTAAGAAGTGCGGGGGTGTGCAGCAAAATCTCTTCTTAAATTAAAGCGTAGATGGCATTTGCAAAACTTGCATGCTGAGAAAATCTAATTTCAATGACATATCAATAACTCATCCAAAAATTCCCACGTGCGTAATAAGGCGAAGCCGCGTTTTTCATTCAGGGTTCACATAAATGAAAGCAGCCTGTCATCTGAAAAGTAAAAAATAACGGGTTAATCAGACTCATTAGTCAGCAAAAAATTTTGGGATGAACGGGAATGGCGGTTACACTTCACCCGCTGATTATTTGACTACAGGAAAGAATGGATTGTGACCAAACTCAAACTTCTGGCATTGGGCATCCTTGCCGCTACCGCAGTGAACACCGCACAGGCAGAAAGTCAGTGGACTGTTGGCGCGGGCGCGGGTGTCATTAACAGCCCGTACAAACAGTATGACCGCGACGTGTATCCCGTTCCCGTTGTCACCTATGAAGGCGATAACTTCTGGTTCCGTGGCCTGGGCGGCGGCTACTATCTGTGGAACGATACGGCTGACAAGCTGTCGATCATGGCGTATTACGACCCGACGCACTTCAAGCCAGGCGACAGCGACAGCAACGCGCTTCGCCAGCTGGACAAGCGCAGAAGCTCGCTGATGGCGGGTCTTTCTTACGTACATAATACCCAGTACGGCTTCCTGCGTACTGCGCTGGCGGCGGATACGCTCGACAACAGCAACGGCTTTATCTGGGATCTGGCGTGGCTTTATCGCTACACCAACGGCGCGCTGACGCTGACGCCGGGCATTGGTGTGCAGTACAGCAGCGAGAACTACAACGACTACTATTACGGCGTCTCTAAAGCTGAATCTCGTCGTAGCGGTTTGAAAAGCTACAGCGCGGATGATGGCTGGGATCCGTACCTGGAGCTGACCGCGAGCTATAACTTCCTGGGTGACTGGAACGTTTACGGTACTGGCCGTTACTCCCGCCTGAGTGATGAAATCAAAGATAGCCCGATGGTCGACAAATCCTGGTCAGGGCTCTTCTCTGTGGGTGTGACCTACAAGTTCTGAGTGTGCATCATTAGCGTGCATTCTGTGCATCAAAACGGGGCGCTATGCGCCCCGTTTGTTTTATTTTGGTGCAACAGAACAGTGTTAACGCTTCATAATCTTAATTGTCTGTCCTAAACGAGAGGGTTTTTCTTCGTTTGCTTTTTGCGGCGTGCTCACGCAGGCGGTTTCTACGCAAACAAAGGTTTTATAACCGTCATCCGTTACGTCCGCCATGCTGACAGAAAGCGCCGGGCCTGGGTTCCAGCCGACTACGTCGCTGTGATGGTGATGAACCACTTCAATACCGCGATTCAGGGCACCGTCATGGATCACGCTGCATGCTTCCGGGTGCAGGTAAACGCGGTCGGTACGGTCAGGGAACGTTTGCACCCCGTCGCTCAGCTTGCCTTCCTTCGCGTTATCCACCTTGTCGATAAAGGTATCACCAAGACCGCTCACTTTTACCGCGCTAATATCACCCACGTTGAAATAGGTGTGCAGGGCTGACGTGGTTTCAAACTCGCCATGGGCTTCCAGCTCAATTTCGCAGGTTTTCGCCAGCTTGAAGCGGGCATAAAGGGTGAAATCGTGCGGCCACAGGGCGCGAGTTTCATCGTTTGCCTGCAGTTCAAAGGTCAGCACCGCGCCGTTATCATCTTCGTTGTGTGCTTTCAGCGTCCACTGTTGATTACGGGCAAAACCGTGAGACGGCAAACCCGGTTGTGCGGAAGGGCCAAACCACGGCCAGCAAATCGGCACGCCGCCACGGATAGCCGCTCCTTTTTTGAATGAGGTCGCATCGCTCAGCCATAAGCCTTCCACTTCTCCTTCCGGTTTCCAGGAGAGCAGGTGAGCGCCGTTCAGCGCCACGGATGCTTTTACGCGCGGATGGTCTACAACGATAATATCAGCACCGTCGATCTGACGGCGGGAGAGCACAGGGGTAAGTTGTTCGACTACCGGAAGTGCAAAAATTTTATTAATCATTAAGCAATCCTCTGTCTTAAAACAATAAAAAAGGCGACCGAAGTCGCCTTTTTGGATCAAACACTCATCTCAACTTATTTGGAGATGTGAGCGATCAGGTCCAGTACTTTGTTAGAGTAGCCGGTTTCGTTGTCGTACCAGGAAACCAGTTTAACGAAGTTGTCGTTCAGTGCGATACCTGCTTTAGCATCGAACACGGAAGTGCACACTTCGCCGTTGAAATCGGTAGATACAACGTCGTCTTCGGTGTAGCCCAGAACGCCTTTCATTGCGCCTTCGGAAGCAGCTTTGATTGCTTTCTTAATTTCTTCATAAGAAGCAGCTTTTTCCAGACGAACGGTCAGGTCAACAACGGACACGTTAGGAGTTGGAACGCGGAACGCCATACCCGTCAGTTTGCCGTTCAGCTCTGGCAGTACAACGCCTACAGCTTTAGCAGCACCGGTAGAAGATGGGATGATGTTCTGAGCTGCGCCACGGCCGCCGCGCCAGTCTTTGTGAGACGGGCCATCAACAGTTTTCTGAGTAGCGGTAGTTGCGTGAACGGTGGTCATCAGGCCTTCAACGATACCGAAGTTGTCGTTGATAACTTTAGCCAGTGGAGCCAGGCAGTTGGTGGTGCAGGATGCGTTGGAAACGATGTCCTGGCCAGCGTATTTTTCGAAGTTAGCACCACGAACGAACATTGGGGTGTTGTCTTTGGAAGGACCAGTCAGAACAACTTTCTTCGCACCAGCGGTGATGTGTTTACGTGCGGTTTCGTCGGTCAGGAAGATACCGGTAGCTTCAGCTACAACGTCAACACCAATTTCGTTCCATTTCAAGTTAGCTGGGTCTTTCTCAGCAGTAACGCGGATGGTTTTACCGTTAACAACCAGGTGGCCGTCTTTCACTTCAACGGTGCCGTCGAAACGACCGTGAGTTGAGTCGTACTTCAGCATGTACGCCATGTATTCAGCGTCCAGGAGATCGTTGATACCAACGATTTCGATGTCAGAACGTTTCTGAGCAGCACGGAAAACAATACGGCCGATACGGCCAAAACCGTTGATACCTACTTTGATAGTCATATATTCCACCAGCTATTTGTTAGTGAATAAAAGGTTGCCTGTAAAATTACAAAAACCTTACGCAGCGTCAAGCGGAATCGTGTCAATCATTGCGACAAATCAATCCTGTGACTAACGTTTGTGCGACTGACTCGCCTCACTTTCCCTTTGAGCTAGCAACCACATGGGGGCTGCGGCCGGAATTTTAAAGGCCTCGCAGGATAAAAATGTGAAACAGATCACAATTGCCTGACCGCCTTTTCGCGACACATAAGTTTAGAACAAAAGTGCACGCAAGGGTGTTAATGTTTTGTTAGAATTCGGGTCAGAAGATGTCTGTTTCTACAGCGAGATGTAAGCATATGTCGAACCAACGTAACCCCGACGATTTGAAAAAAAACCTCACAGAAATGCAGTTTTACGTGACGCAGAACCACGGAACGGAACCGCCATTCACCGGGCGTTTACTGCACAACAAACGAGACGGCGTCTACCACTGTCTGGTGTGCGATGCGCCGCTGTTTAATTCGCAAACAAAATATGATTCAGGCTGTGGCTGGCCGAGCTTTTACGAGCCGGTGAGCGATGATGCGATCCGCTATCTGACGGACTCCTCGCACGGCATGGTACGCACTGAAATTCGTTGCGGAAACTGTGATGCGCACCTCGGGCATGTCTTCCCTGATGGGCCTCAGCCAACGGGTGAGCGTTTTTGCGTGAATTCAGCCTCGTTAAGCTTCACTGATGACGAAAATGGCGATCACACTAAAGGTTGAAAAATCGATTCAGCAAATTATTCCTTTAAAAGGGAGACATCATGAATATTGATGACATGATTAGCGGTATGACACCGGAGGTTTATCAGCGTCTGGTGACGGCCGTTGAACTGGGAAAATGGCCAGATGGTGTGGCGCTCACCCCGGAGCAAAAAGAGAACAGTCTGCAGCTGGTGATGTTATGGCAGGCGCGCAACAACACTGACGCGCAGCACATGACTATCGATACCAAAGGCCAGATGGTGATGAAAAGCAAGCGCGAGCTGAAAGAAGACTTCGGCATCACGCCGAAGCCCATAGCGACGATGAAAATGCAATAACGGTGCGGGTTGATGCCCTTACCCAACCCTCTCCCCGTGGGAGAGGGCTTGATTGTCTTACTGCTTATGCGGGATCCCGAGCGACTCCGCCAGCTGCTTCGCTAACTGGTTGTTGTCGTCCGCGCCGTACTCCCAGAACATCGCCCCTGCCAGACCTTTCTCTTTGATGTAGTCCGCTTTGATCGCCACAGAACGTGGGTTCTCATAGGAAATCGCAAACAGCGCCTTCCCGTCGGCAGAATTCACCGACAGCCACGGCACCTTCGCCTGGTCATCCCAGTGCTCGGTAAAGCGCTTCTGCGGATCGTTCAACAGCTTCTTCACGATATCGTTGTACTTCACGTAGGTATCTTTGGTCAGGTCATAGCCGAGTGACTTGAACACCCCGATCTCCTGAGGCCCGAAGTAGGGCTGAGTCACCGGATTTTTTTGCGCATCCGCTTTCGTCCAGTCGATCCCCGGCTCGACGGCGCGTTTCGGCACGCGGCCATAGAAACCGATCCCGAGGTTCATCTGCTGGGGCTTCAGCCCGGCGGCCAGATAATTGTTCACCACAAAATCGACGCTGTATTTATCGGCCGCGGCTACCGTCGGCCAGGCGCTGGAGTCATACAGGTTCGCGTTGAAATACTGCGTCCCGTACGCCATGTCGTAGGTCATCAGGTTGATGTAGTCGAGCAGCGGGGCGATGGCTTTGACATCCACCCAGCTTTTCGGGCTTTCCGCATTCGCGCCTACCGCGATGGTGACCAGTTTTTTCTGCCCGAACGCCTCACGCATCTCTTTCAGCAGGGCGGTGAAGTTATCCCGGTCGGCAGGCGTGCTGGCAACCAGCCCCCACGCGCCGTTGACCGGATACTCCCAGTCGAGATCGATCCCGTCCAGGCCGTATTTATCGACGATCTCCTGCGCGGAGCGGATAAACACCGCGCGCGTCTCTTTAGTTGCCGCTGCGCCAGAGAAGCCACGCGCCCCCCAGCCGCCAACAGAAAGCAGCACTTTGAGGTTCGGGTTTTGTTTACGCAGGGTTGGGATCAGTGCCAGGTCGGAGGCGACTTTTGGCGATAGCCAGATCTGATGCAGCTTTGCCGGATCTTTTAGGGCGGCGTTGGTTTCGTCTTTCTCACTGTTGTAAACAAGACCAAACGAGTAGTTCAGGTGGGTGATCTGGCGGACGTCCAGCTTATTGATATCGCCACCCGGTCCGGCGGTGACATCGCCACCCCCGTTAAAGTAGCCCACGGACATCAGGGTACTGGCGGAGGCAACTGACGCACAAAGCAAGGGTAATGCTGCCAGCAAGGGCAAACGTTTCATACAAGTTCCTCTTTGACTTATCAAAAAAACCACGCCACAGAAAAAGCGTGGCGGAAAAATAACCTGATGAGAATAGCATTGCCGCTTCGCTGAGGATGCGAGGGAGTTCACTTTATGGGAGATGGAGAGGGGGTTGCCGGGTGGCGCTGCGGTATGAACCGGAAACATGGGTAACACTTTAGACCGGATACATGGGTAACAGTTATAACTGGCATAGAAGAGGAGACTCGCTATGCCCTGGACTGAGACCCGACCTATGCAACGCC